>Ga0207831_100005_pt1 | contig 663158 bp, 548 predicted proteins | sample TtanPargueraPR_7_FD_187741 | JGI IMG/M metagenome (GOLD analysis project Ga0207831, IMG submission 187741) | Aerobic enrichment media microbial communities from Bioluminiscent Bay, La Parguera, Puerto Rico - Tt and M1 (2) (SPAdes) | ecosystem: Environmental > Aquatic > Marine > Unclassified ...
CTGCAAAAAGTCCAAGATTTAGTGTAAAATTTAATTATGACTAGTAAAAAAATCTTACATAAAAATTATACAACGAATGGGACATTATATCAATTAAAACTCCCATTAAATATTGAATACGTAATACCAGAAGACGATTCGGTTAGGTTGCTAAGTCATTTTGTGGAGGAATTGGATTTATCAGATTTATATGAGACTTATTCTCGGATACGAGAAAATCAGGCGACACCAACTCAACTTCTAAAACTTGTGATTTATGGCTATATGAATAACATTTATTCCTCTAGACCATTGGAGCGTGCCTGCCAAAGAGATATAAATTTTATGTTTCTTTTGGAAGGTAAAAGTGCTCCAGATCACACTACACTTTCAAGATTTAAAACCTTACATTTTGCGCCAGTTAGCAAATCAATTATGGCTAAAGTGACAGATTTCTTATATGACCTTGGTGAAATTTCAGGTGAAGCTATTTTTATTGATGGAACCAAACTTGAAGCCAATGCCAACAAATATACTTTTGTATGGAAAAAGGCAGTCAAAAGGCATATGGCTAGAAAACTACAACAAGCAGCCGACTTTGTTGCTACTTGTGAAGAACTCTTTGGTATCAATCTCATCTACTCAAATGAAGTGAGAATCAAACACTTGAAACAGCTTAGAAAGAAGCTGTATGTGATAAAAAAGGTTGAGAAGATTGAGTTTGTTCATGGTCCTGGTAGACGAAAGACACCATTGCAAAAAGCCATAGAGGTAGTTGAACACTATCTTGATAAAATCAAAGAGTATACAAAAAAACTATATATCTCCGGTAGCAGAAATAGCTATTCAAAAACGGATCAAGATGCAACTTTTATGAGAATGAAAGAAGATGCCATGAAAAATGGACAATTAAAACCTGCGTATAATCTACAACATGGTGTAGATGCGGAATATATTACATGGGTAACAGTAGGTCCTCAGCCTACTGATACAACAACATTGAAGCCTTTCCTTAAAGAAATGGAAGAACATCTAAATTTTAAATATAAAAAAATAGTGGCTGATGCAGGATATGAAAGCGAAGAAAATTATGGATTTATAGAGAAAAATGGACAGATAGCTTTTATAAAACCTGCAAACTACGAAATATCAAAGAAGCGAAAATACAAAAATGATATTAGCCGTGTAGAAAATATGGATTATGAAAAGGATACAGATACCTATATTTGTAAGAATGGCAAACGCCTAGAAGTAACAGGTACAATTAACAGAAAAAGTAGAACTGGATACCAGATGGTAAAGACCCAGTATCAATGCGAAGATTGCAAAGATTGTAATTATAAAGCCCAGTGCATTAAAGGACGCAACTGTAAAACACCGTTAGAAGAAAGAACCAAACGCTTAGAGATTTCTAAAGAATTCATGAGATATCGAAAAGAGGATTTGGTACGGATAGTTAGTGATGAAGGTATTGAGTTGCGGATAAATAGAAGTATTCAAGCAGAAGGCTCCTTTGCACAAATCAAACAGGATATGGGATTCAGAAGATATTTAACCCGTGGTACACAGAATGTTTTAGCTGAGAGTATCTTTCTCGCCTTAGGAAATAACATGAATAAACTACATCGAAAAATACAAAATGGTCGCCTAGGGAAATATATACATTCAGTCAAGAAAAGTGCATAGTTTTTAGTATTTAAATTTTACAGAATCAATATATTTTAGACGTTTATTGGAACGTCTATTAAATTACCCCATTTTTGAAAATTAGTATTAGATATGCTGTCAAAGAAGTTAATCAATGCACAAAAAAAGGCTTGCATTAGCCAATTTTATTGGCTAATGCAACAGCCCCTTTTTTAGTTTCTTACTGTTCGGTGTAATTATCAAAATCACCAAGATAGCTATATTTATCTATTTTATTTTTGTCACCCAAGTATAACAATCGTTGTGTAATAGGTAATGACCTATCGTATAGATACCCATTATTACATGTTCTTTATTAAAATATTCTTTAATTTCTTTAAGGCTTGATATAATACTTATGGTGAAATGATTTTTTACATTACTCAACAAAAATATGTTGTTAATCATTAGCTACTTTACATTCTCTTTATAAAATTTATCTATTCTAAAACTAGTTAAAATATCTTGTAATTTTTTCATGTCTGTATTATCAATAAATAACATGTTTAATTCATCATATTGTTTCTTGATAGAATTATGGTAAAAGGTAATATTTTTGGAACTATTACTAAATTCTGATTCACATTTTTCTACAATTTTCTTCAAATCATTTATAGCATTTTTGTTTTTTTCATTTCGTATAACTTGTATAGCCTCTTCTATTGATAAACCTTTTGTTTCATTAGTAATATTAGTGATAATCTTAATATATTCATCAGTATATTGTTTATAAATACTGACATGATTACTTTTAGATTGTATTATAATAGATATAGTTATTAAAACCAATATTGTTATGGGTATAATTTTAATTATTTTTCTCACTTTTTAATAATCCTCCTTAACAAAAATGTAATGCTAGGACAAATTAATACTATAACTCAGATTAAAAAGAAAGACTAGAAATAGTCATTTCTTGTTTCTATGTATTCTGCTTTTATGTAACATGTGAACTGGGTAACATTTATTATTCCTCTCTTATCTCCTCAACTTTTATAACTTTTCCTTTTTTAGGATTAAATTCATAATATTGATATGTTATTATGTATTTTACGTTATCTTTAGGTACTGCTTTATAACATCTTAATATATTACTGCTTTCTTTATCACAATTAAGTTCTTTATCTTCTAGATATATATAATCTTTAAATTTAATTTGTCTAATCTTAAATTGATTAATACTAGTAATTTCTATACTTACAGTTGATTTAAATTGAGATATAATCCACATACTTATACTAACTGCAACAATAATTATTATAGTGCTGAAAAATATCCACTTTTTAATTTTTTCTTTTTGTTTCACTGTATAAGTTTTAGATAAAGTTCTTATACCACCAATAATCTGTAAAACAAAAATAGAATAAGCAAAGATTGAAAATGAAATCAAACCTATTTTTTCATTCATTTCACTTAATGCCTTAATAAATATTATAGTATATATTATTCCTACACCAAGACCCATTATTAGGAGCAATAAACCCATTGCTTTTTTATTAGCCGGATTTTTATAGGCAGGCGGAACATTCCCCCCTAAATAGTGTCCTGGGTCATACTGATGTTCCATCCATTCGTTTACATCTTGAATATTTTCATCTTGTTTTTGATTTTCCACTTTATATATCCCCTCCTACTTATTACTAAATTTAAATTGTTTGTTAGCATCTTTTACTATCTTATTATTCTTTATTACACCTGTTCCAGATTCTCTTAGGTCATTATACATATCATATTTTACATCATATTCTCCATAATAATACTGATAAAGAAAAGTTCTTTCACTTACTATTTGAGCATTATCATCTTTATATAATTTAGGCGTCATTGTTAATTGTTCATCATCATTAACTCCAATGTACCCCACAAATGGATCATTAGCATGACTACTGTCAACTGTTAATCGAATATTGGTATGCTTTTCTCCTTCCACATACTCACCATATCCACGTGATGTTAAGTAATCATTTAATCCTTTTACAGCTGTATTATGTCCAGGTTCTGCCCAATAACCAAAGGCAAGTTTATTATATGTTTTACCTGCTTTTTTCATTAAAGTATTATTATAACTACCAACTTGAATAATAGCTCTTTTTTGTTCACCTTTTTCTTGTACTGTAATTGAAAGTACATTTCTTGTGGTGTTATCTATAACTGTATTTACGATTTCTAAAGCTATTAAACCGCCTTGAGGTAAAGCACCTATTTTATTATTACTTCCTCTATGATTAGAGTAGTGAATAATTTGTTTGTTTCTCACTTCTACATTTTCTATTCCTTTATCTTCTTCAAGAGTATCACCAAAATGACCTATTGCATTTGACCAATCTAATTCTAAATTGGTTATCTGTTCCGATAACTCTTTATTAACTTTCCATCCTTCATCATCAAAATTTGAATTAGAGCCCTCAATGTATTTTGGTGGTATATAAATTGGCATTTTAAGACCATTTTTTGTTATAAAACCGTTGCCATAATCTTTACACTGCCCATTTGTTTCTTTATAATATTGTTCTCTTTCAGATGTTTTCCTAAAAATTCTCTCTGACTCTAATTTGCTGTATGTATTTATCTCTAAATCACCCAATACACCACTTTTCAACGCATCTCTATCTTCAACTACTGTCTTTGAGTAATCTTTATTATTTACACAAACTCCATTATCCTCAAAAAACTTCTTTATATGAGTTACTTTACTTATAAATTGATCATATAATTTTTCAAACCAGTTTTGTAAAATACTGAACCCACTTATACTTGCTTCACTATGTTCTATTTCATTCATCTCTGTTACACTTGAATTATTATTTATACCTAATAATCCATTAAGAAGATTATGTATCTGTTGTTCACCATCACTATATTCAGTTATTGCCCTATTAATAATCCTACTTGAATTGTAAGTACTTTCAACAAGATTTTGAAAATCACTTACCAAACTATTAAATTGATTACTAATATTATCTCTTCTTATAATATCAGTGTCAACAGAATTCTTAATAATTTTGAATCTATTAAAAATATAGTCTATTCTTTTATTTACTTCTATTAAGTCATTTTCTTTTTCAGATAAAGCATTTAAATTGTATTTTGTTTGTCCCATAACTAGCTCCTTTCTTCATTTATTATTATATCTTTTTACAACTATTTTTCAACAAATCCTGACGAACGACACGATTTATGGGATAAAATGCATTTTTATTACATATTATTCGTTATTCTTAATATATTTCCAAGTAATACTTCCATAAAATAAAGCGGTGAAATTAACAATTTCTTGTAATTTCACCGCTCTACACTAAAGAGTCTACTAATATTAATCTATTACCCTAACAATAATTTTATCCCTCTCCAGTAAAGATTTATCTAACCAAAATTTATCTAGTTTCATTATACTGTCATACGTCCCCTGTTTTCTATTCTCATCTATGTAAAATTCCCTCTTATCATAACCCTTGTTCTCATATTTTATTATTACTTCAGTTTCACCCATTATAATACTGAAATCAAAACTTTTAAAAGGTATATTCTTGCATGGTTGAATCCATATCCCCTTATATTCAGGCTGGAATCCAAATATATATTTTAAAAATATCTTTAAAAGTACATTGGAGCTTCCTGTCTGCCAATCATGCATTGATTCCCCGTCAATGCATTTTTCTTCATTATAACCATATGAATTAGGCATTATATAAGGTGAGCAAGAAATCTTATCATGGGTTATTGGCATAGATTTATTTAATTGTTCCCATGCTAACTCACTGCATCCCATTTTAAATAGTGCCATTATACCGAACATTGAAGCATGGATATATGGAGCACCATTTTCTGCTGTCCCTGCTGGGAGATTAGGTATCCTACCTACTCCTTTAACACCTCTCTCAAAATGAGGTTCAAAGGTCTTTAACCCATATTTGGAATCAAGTCTTGCAAAAGCTCTAATAATGGTACTTTCTATACTTGTATCTTGGTCATACAAACCAGAAATCGCCCAAAAAGCATTAGAGGTAAGTCCATCTCTCTCAACACCATCAGGGTCATTGAAACTGCCTACATAATAGCTTTTTTCATCGCCCCAACCATGAACAATCTTTTTCATATTGTCTTTAGAAATGACAGCATGTTCTTTTAATCCTTGCTCAATCTCTAATCTTGCCTGTTTATATTGTTTTATTATATCTTGATATTTATTCGCATCTAATAATTCTAGAAGCTCTATCATCTCGTTAAGGTTTTGATAAACTTGTAAGGTAGCCATGACGGATACGCCTGTTCCATATTCCTTACTTTTATCTTTACTTACACCTAGACCATCAAGTGCATCATTCCAATCACCATATAGAGCACACACGCATTTTGTATTTTCATGATCCCTGTTGACCAACAAGTAATCCATGATATCAAATAAATGTTGTAATACAGTACTTTGCTTATGGCTTTTTTGTACACTATGGGTTTTATCGTCAATGATATCGTAATAACCACATATTTTATCCAAGAACTCAAAATCACCTGTGAATTTTAGATAACTTGATATTGTACTTATAACCCAAACTCCTTGGTCAATGAAAGGTCTTAAATCCATTGCTGGTGGTTCTCCTTCTCTCTTAGGAAGAGAGTATTGTCTTGGGCATCTTCCATTAGGTGCAATGAAATTAAGTGCCTCCAGCATTTTATCTCTAGCAACCTCAGGCTGCCAATATAATAAGCCTTCAATAGCTTGGAATACATCTCTAATACCTATTAGGGAAAAACTTGATAATTGAATATATCCCTTGATAACTGAACAAAATTCAACTTGTTTTTTTAGATGTTCAAAAAATGAATTCAGTACATAAGGTTTAACTTGAGATTCATTAATTTCTCTCCCAAATGTTAAATCAAGTCTTGATTGTCTATCCTTTTCTTTTTGTTCAATTTCCTGTAATAGATTATCTATATCATTACAAGTTGTATATTCCTTTAATAACTTACTCTTTTTATCATCAGAAAAACAATAACCTAGAGTTAAATCTATTCTAGCATTATCTTTCAATTTTAATCTCATCAAATCCCCAGCTATAGCTGTTTCTGTAAAAGTACAGATAGGCTGATGTTCACCAAAAGTACCATTATATAGTGCAGCTGGTGTATGAAGACTTTTTCTTGTACCACCAACATACTTATACCTGGAAGTTGTTATTTCAGATTTTATGAGTTCTGAATTCTCATCCAGCTTAAGATATCTATTTATAACACCGTAATTAGCCTTCATAGATGATCTGTCCAGCTCTTCGTAAGTCTCTACAACAAAACTTCCTAATTTATTTACATCTTTTACATCTATATATGTAACCTGTCTGAACCATCTATCAGTAGAGTTTTCAACAATAGCATTCTTCAAAAATGGATTAAGATAAGATGAAATAAAGATTTCTCTTTTATCTTCATTTTCGTTATGGGCTGTTATGGTAAAATATACTTGGTTATTCTTGTCAACGAAAACTCTGACTGCAAATAGTATATTGTCATATTCTGTTATGTAATATGTTGCGCCCTTAGTGAATATTGTATATCTTTCTACCCCTAAATGTTCAGCTTCTTCAATGACTGGTATTGATAATAAAGGTATAACTCTATATCTCTCATCATCTTTAATACCTGCAAAAAAAGCTATTTTAGGTTCTGCACCCTCGGATGCCCTGATGAATGGTGAGAATAATCCCTCATTACAATGCATGTATCCAGAAGAATAAGCCCAGAAATTAAAACCTTTCTGCCCGTATGGATATCTGCATTCTCCATCATCTCTAGGCATAACCAGTATATTACTATCATCAATAAAATACGTATTACCAGGCATTTTATTGATGGTATATCCTGATTTACTATCTTTTATATTATGATATTCATTTGAAAAATCTTTAACGATCCTAGTAATATCTTTCATTGTTCTCCTCGTCCTCTTATTTTTTTCTCGTACCTAATGTTATTTGTTATTTACCTACAAAAGAATTCCTTAGCCTTATTATATTCAAACTTTTCTTTTCCAAATATTGCGTTAGAAACACCTTCTAAGATACTTGGAGTCAAACCGCCTGTTATAATTACATAATCTGAGTATTCAGCTAAGATTTTTGCATCCATTGGACTTCTAGTAGCAATGGATATAACCTTTTTGGTTGGACAAAATTTTCTAAATTCCTTTAATACTTCAATCTGTCTATCAAAACGATAAGCATTGACTGTGGTAAATATCAATACATCGGATATGATTCCTACATCGGCTAGTGATATGATTTCTTCATCTGTAGGATGCCAAGGCATTATTGCCTCTTTTATATTGCTGTGATAACCTTTTTTCTTGATGATATCCTTTAATGATATATCATATAGGTTAGTGGCATCTGACATCACAAGTCTAGCTGGATTACCTAATATTATACCTATTTTATCTTCTTTATCTATCCTTATTGGCAGTTCTTCTTGGTTCCCCTTATATAGTATTAATCCTTTTGCTGCTATCTTGGCTGATAGCTCTTTACCATAGTTGCTGTCGTATTCTTTTTTATCTGGTATTTCACCTACATTTGCTTTTTTCTTATACTCAAGAATTCTTTTCACAGATTCCTCTATTTTTGATTGTTCTATTTCACCATTGATGACACAATCGTAAACATAATCCACAAACCATTCACTGGCACATGTTGATATAATCAAATCTATACCTGCATTTATGGCTAGTTTAATGGATTCTTTTTCACCGTATTCATTAAGTACTGCTTTCATTATCAAATCATCACTAACTATTAATCCCTGGAATCCAAGATCTTCTCTCAGATATGTTAATATTTTTTTGGATAATGAGGCTGGATACTCATGGTCTAGTGCTTCAAAAATACCATGATGTGTCATTATACAACTTACACCTTTTTCAATTGCTTTTCTAAAAGGTAATATCTCTACGTTTTCCAATCTTTCTTTATCATATGGACTTCTATCTACTTCAAAGTGAGTATCAACTTTAGTGATTCTCATACCTGGGAAATGTTTGCCGCAAGCTAGAATTCCTTCATCTTCAAGTCCTTTTATAAATGATGAACCCATATCAGCTACAACTTGTGGTTCCGTAGAGAATCTTCTATTGTCTACTACTGGAACACCATCTTTCACATCATAATCAACGTCAAGTACAGGAGCATAGCATATATTTATTCCTGCGTATTTCAGTTCTTTTCCTACATGTTTTCCTTGTAGATAGGCTAAATTTTCATCATTGGCAAATCCCATGCTCATGTTTCCTGGGAAAATTGTAGTACCATTGAAGATTGCTGTTAATTGTCCTCCTTCTTGGTCTATAGTTAATAAAAATGGTAAGTTATATTTGTTTTCTTTAGCATAAGATTGAATCTTTTTGGTCATATTATGTAACTGGTCTATATCTCTAACATTGTTTCCTGAAAAAAATATTACTCCTCCAAGTAGATTTTTCCTGTTAAGCTCTTTCAGATTTTCAGGTAAATCATCATAGCCTTGGTAGTACTGTAAATACATCTGTGCAATCTTTTCTTTTAGAGTCATTTCAGCAAGTATCTTGTCTACATTAATCAAATTTCTCACCTCTAATTTCGTTTTGATCTCTTATTAATTATTATCATTAACTCCCAAAAACTTCACCATATCATCCACTATTTTATTAGCTTTTCCTTCATCATCCATTTCTCCGAATATACGTATCAATGGTTCTGTTCCTGAAAATCTGGCAATTATCCAACCACCGTTTTTGAAATATACTTTTACTCCATCTAGATAGCTTACTTTCTCTATCTCATAATTAAACTCTGGAAGCTTTTTTTGTCTATATAATATATCCACTAACTTCTCTTTGTCTTCGTTAGCGAATTTGCAGTCAAATTCAACCATTTCAAATTTACCAAACTCATTGTCAAGTTCATCTAACATTCTGGCTAACCTTTTACCTGTCACGCTTATCATCTCTACAAGTAAACCTGCTGCAAATACACCGTCTTTTCCTTTTATATGTCCTCTTATTGTTAAGCCACCACTGCTCTCACCACCGATTACAGCGTCTGTTTCTTCCATCTTGGAACTAACATGTTTGAATCCCACTGGTACCTCATAACAATCTTCACCGTATTTTTTTGCTATTTCATCTAATATATGTGTCGTAGCAACATTCCTGACAACTGGACCTTTCCAGCCTTTGTATTTCAATAAATAATAATATAATAATGACATTATCTTATTCGGGTGTATAAAATTCCCATTTTCATCTATAATACCTAATCTATCTGCATCCCCATCAGTTCCTATACCCAAATCATACTTTTTATCTACTACCATTTCCCGTAATCTTTTTAATGTGACGGCACTTGGTGAAGGTAATCTTCCTCCGAACATGGTATCATGTCTATCATGTATTACATCTACCTCACAACGTGCTGTAACTAATATAAGCTGTAATGCTGTCTTAGATACCCCAAACATAGGGTCTAATAAAATCTTTAGATTCTTATTTCTTATAGCTTTCAGATCTAATTTGTTTAGTATGGTATCTACGTATTCATTAAGGGGATTAATCTTTTGTATCATTCCTGTTTCCAATCCTTTTTCAAAAGGAATAAATCTAACCCTGTAATCCTCTATTTTATTAGCTGTTTCTTCAATTACGTTAGTTACTTCTACTGTGGCGTCCCTGCCCCCTTTTGTAAATATCTTTATTCCATTATATTCTGCAGGATTATGACTAGCCGTTACTGCCACACCATAATCTAAGTCAAGAGTTTTCACACTGTACATAACCATAGGTGTAGGTGCTATTTTATCTATAAAGTATACTTTGATACCATTTCCAGCAAAAACTTCTGCAAGCCACTTGGCTGATATATCAGATATGAATCTTCTATCAAAGCCTATTACAATACTTTTATTTATACACTCATCCTTTATGATATTAGATATAGCCTGCCCTACTTTTACTATATTGCTTTTAATGAATTCATCTCCAATAATAGCTCTCCAGCCGCCAGTTCCAAAGTGAACCATAATATAACTCTCCTTTTTATGTATTTTTTATTATGTGATTGTTAACTATCCACTCCCAATCACTATTTTTAACCTTTGACTGCACCTGCTGTCATACCTTCCACAATCTGATTCTGAGCTAACATATAAACTGTTAATACTGGAACTATAATAAGAACTATTACCGCACATAGTAATCCGTAATCCGTACCATACTGACTGCTTATCTCAGTTAATAATCTATTTATAGGGAATTTAGCTTTTGACCTTATTATAATCAATGAAGTAAACAAATCATTATAAGACCATAGAAAAGCAAATGTTGCTGTAGTTGCTATAGCTGGTTTTGTGATTGGCATAATGATTCTTGAGAATACCTGCCAAGCGTTAGCTCCTTCTACTACCCCTGCTTCTTCAAGTTCCTTAGGAATAGTTTCCATAAAACTTGTTAACAGCATAATGGTAAAAGGCAGATTGTTAGCGATCTGTGGTAAAATAACTCCTCTATGAGTATCAATGAGTTTCCAGCTTAATAACATTCTAAAAACTGGTAAAATAGTAGCGAATATAGGTATCAATAAGCTTCCAATAACTAATGTTTTTATAATTTTACGTCCCTTGAATTCAAATCTTGCCAGAATAAACGATGCCAATGAACCAAAAAATACTGCAAATAAAACAACTGAACCCGAGATTATCAAGCTGTTTGCATAACCTTTGAAAATATTCATTCTTACAATAGCTGTCTTGAAGTTATCCCATAACAGACTTGTTGGCATTGTGAATGAGCTGCTCATTATATCATTTGAAGTTTTGAAAGCATTCTGCACAACCCATATCATGGGATAAATAGTGGTTATGGCAAACAAAGATAAGAATATATAGATAAAGAGCGTACCAATGCCGAATTTTTTCTTCTTCATGCCTATAACTTTCTTCTTGCTCATATATACTACTTCCTTTCTTATAATTTATGTAAACTAATATGTTATTGTATCTTTTTTGAATATCTTATTAACTATGAAAATAGTCAACAATCCTAAAACTACGATTAGTACTGATATAGTTGCAGCGTATCCAAAGGTATTATCTGCAAAGGCTTTTTTATACATATATAATCCTAGTATCTGCGATTTATTTAATGGGCCCCCTTCAGTTATTACAAGAACCATGTCGAATACTTTTAGGACTCCGTTTATTGCAAGAATAAGACATGTAATTATTACATTCCTGATAAGAGGCAATGTAATATAGATAGTTTTTGTAAATCCATTTATACCATCTAAATATGCTGACTCATATAGTTCTTTGGGAATCTGTTTGATTGCTGTAAGAATGATTATGAAATAAAATCCTATGTACTGCCAGACTATAGGTATGGAAACCATCTTGACCGCTGATTTTACTGTAATCCAATTCCTTCTCTCTTGACCTAATGCTTCCATTATGGAATTAAGTAGCCCTACATCGTATGAATAGACCAACTTGAACATCATACCTATTGCTGTAGCAGATATAACAATTGGGAAAAAGTAAACTGTTCTAAAGAATTTTTGTCCTTTTGTTATACTATCCACCATACAAGCTAAAATGATAGCTATTCCAACTTCAAATAAACATACATATAACATGATTTCATAAGTATTTTTAACAGCTATTTTTATAGTGTCATCTTTTAATAATCTTCTATAGTTGTCTAACCCGATGAACGTAGATTCTAGGAATCCATCTGATTTGTAGAAACTGTTTATAAAGTTCATAATGAATGGGTAAAACATGAAAACAACTAAAAATATTAATGCAGGTAATAAAAATAAAACTATTATTATATTTCTACTCCTCTTGTTACCTCTCATTAATGCATCCTCCTAACTAATTTATGTCTAATATATTCCGATAATTTATTACCATATAATTTACTTTCAAAATTTTCTTTATATTTTTATCGAGGCTGCATCATAATACATTTTCTATGGTTATCATTGTAAGATAGACTATGTTTAACTTACCGGGATTTAACTTGAAATGTATTATAATACAGCCCCTTTATAAAAAATTCTTATTGGTTATGTTATCTTATTTAATCTTAGTAAATATTTTATCTTTCGTTAGTTTCTTTTACAGCTTGTAATACTTCTTCTGGAGTCTTTTGTCCTTCAACTATGAAAGGTATACCATCTTTTACAATTACATTAAATGCTTCTGGTGATAGTCTGGAATCAATAGGCATATTTAATGTTTTTGCATTAGCTACCATCTTGTGACCTTCTATGTATAATGGATGTAAACCTTCAACTTGTACGTTAGCTGATGGTGAACCACCATTTGCACCGGCAATTGCTTTAATTCTATCAGCTGAAGTCAAGTAAGATACTAGGTCGATAACTGCTTGTTGTTTGTTTTTATCTTCGTAGGAACTTCTGCTCACATAATATCCAGTTGAGAATCCAGCAATAATAGATGTTGGGTCCATCTTATCACTAGCGGCTGGCATTGGAATTATAGCCATTTTATCTTTTAATTCGTCCTCACAGCCTCCGATGAACCATGAACCTTCAAGAATCATTGCAGATTTTTCTTGTTTAAACAAGTTCTGAGCCATTTCGATGTCCATTACTAATGAATCTTTTGCAAAAGCTTTTTTTTCATACAAGTCCTTGATATTATTGAATGCTTTTACCCAATCCTCAGGAGCACCATTTTCTAATACGTCCATATGACCTTCAGCACCAGCTTGTGATAAAACAAAGTGTTCTATCATATAATGTGATTGAGCTATTGGACCAGCAAATGGAACTATGTCATTCTCTTTGAATACTTCAACAGCTTTTTGGAATTTCTCCCAGTTTGTTGGTAAGTCTAGTCCGTATTTATCAAATAATGCTTTGTTTACAAAAAGTCCTTCATAGAAACCTGTTAGAGGTAATGCATATACGTTTCCATCTGCTTCACGAATGGAATTTTTAATTCCATCAGTAATGTCTTTACCTACTTCTGGGAAATCTTTCCATATCTCATCATATGGCATAACTTTTTTACTATTGATGATTCCTTTTACATCTGCACCAGTATAGAAGAAAGTAATATCTGCTTCATTACCTGATGAAAAATCTGTTTTTACTTTTGTTCTATATTCATCTCCAACAGATGTCATTGACTCGTTTTTGATTTTTATGTTTGGATGTAATTCCATAAAATCTTTTAGAGATTGTTCAAATGTTTCTGTTGATGGGTCAGTTCCACCGAACATAGTTGCAATTCTTAATTCTACTTTTTTTGCTTCTTTATTATCATTATTATCTTGGTCTTTGTTGTTATCCTCTACTGTTGTTTGATTTGAGTCAGTTGGTTTCTTCTCACCGCAACCTACAACTAGTACACATAATAATGAAATTGAAATTAATAACGCCATAACTTTAGAACTTGCTTTCATAATGTAACTCCTCCCTAATAGTTATTATTTGTTTGTATTTATTACATTAATATAATATCATGCACTTTAGACAATTCCTAGAAGTCAATCTTGCACTTTATTGTACAATTTTGTTTAGTATTAAAACTATAGACAATATGAGTTCGACAACATAGAAAAAAAGCATGCATTTTTATTGCATACCTTTATGTAAAGTACTGTAAACAAGGTGATTAATCACCTTTTTTGTTTATTATCCCACTTCTTATTCCGATATTGATTTGGAGTTATTCCTACATGTTTTTTAAAGGTCTTAGAAAAGTATGGGGTATCTGAATATCCTACCATCTCAGTTATTTCATAGACCTTATGATTAGTTGTTGTTAATAGATTTTTAGCTTCTTGTATCCTAACTTCATTCAATAATTCTATGAAGCTGTTACCAACTTCTTTTTTTAATATTTTACATAGATACCAAGAACTTATGTATAGATGGTCTGCTACTGTTTGGAGATCCAGTTTACTACTATAATTTTCTTTGATATATTTTATAGCCTGTCCTGTGAGGAATCTGACTTTATCATCTTCGTTATCATTTTCATCTTCTTCAACATCACTTAAGGCATTGAATTTATAAAGTTTTTTTCTAAGATTCTCAATATCTTTTACTTTTGTTCTTTCATCATCTAAGATATTGATTGCCTCCAATATTGCATTTTTTATATCTTCTAGGTTAGTCGGTTTCAACAGGAATTGAGTAACTCCTAGAGTTACTGCTTCTCTTGCATACTCGAACTCCCTATATCCAGTTAATATAATAAATTTTGTATCTTTGCTCTTTTCTTTTATTCTCTTAATCATCTCTAGCCCAGATAGTTTCGGCATTTGGATATCAGATATTATGATATCCGGTTTCAGCTCATGGGCTAATTCCAGTCCCTCTTCACCATCTTCTGCTACGCCAACAACTTCACATTCAATTTCTTCCCATGGAACAAGTTTTTTTAATCCTTCAATTATTATTTCTTCATCGTCGATAAGTAATATTTTATACATTAAAAACTCCTCCTTCTAATTCTTGGTCAGCACTGTTTTTGGAACCTTAAGTGTAACTTTTGTACCTTTTGTATATGTACTTAATATGGAAATCTCAGCTTCTTTTCCATATATAAGCAACAATCTCCTGTAAACATTCTTAAGCCCGATACTCTTGGAATTATCTTGTTCTTCTGCAATATATTTATTATCACTTAGCTCGACATTGATGGATTTTAACTTGGGTACTTCTATACCTGCCCCATTATCTTCGACTTCTATTATCAATTTTTCATCTTTTTCAGATATTCCTATTAATATTTTACCTCTACCTACAGGCTCAATTCCGTGTTTGATGGCATTTTCAACTATAGGTTGAATAATGAGTTTTGGTAATTTTTCTTTTAAAATATTCTGGTCTATAATTTTATCGTATTCAATTTTTTTACCGAATCTTTTTTGTATTAAGAATAGATAGCTATCCATATATTGTATTTCTTGTTCTATAGTTGAGAATTTTTCTCCATTACGGTTCATATTGGCATCCATGAGCTTGGATAATGCTTGTACCATTTCTGCTATATCCTGCTCTCCCGATAATTGTGCTTTCCAGTTTATTGTCTCTAAAGTGTTGTATAGAAAATGAGGGTTAATCTGTGATTGCAAGGCTGCTATTTCTGCGTTTTTCCTTGCTATCTCTTCTTCATAGACACATTCAACTAGATACTTTAATCTCTTAGCCATACTGTTGAACGAGTTATAGAGATAACCTATTTCGTTTTTCCTTATTATATCTATACTTGTATTCAATTCTCCTTTTTCTATATCTTTCATCTTGGACACCAACAAGTTGAAGGGCGATATTATTTCGCTATATATCATGTTTGCTATTATTATGTATATAGGCATGCTGATGATACACAGAATTATAATCAGATCAAATACTTTTCTGGTATCTGATATCAACATGTCTGTAGTTATCACACTAATTATCTTTAGATTTACATCGTCTATGGTTTCAACAATTACATAATAGTTGTTTCCGTTGATCGTATGAGTGTATGTTCCTTTTTCATTAAGGTATAATTTCTTGCTTTCTATAATCTGATTATTATAATTCCTGCCTGCATACACGATTCTGTCACCCTCATAAGTGTATAGATAAGTGGACTCTGCAGGCTCTCTATATGTATGACTCAATATCTCTTGAAGATAATTATTATCAATCCTAAAAGACATTATACCAATTTTGTCAAAACTATTTATATCATATATTGAGCGGACTAGATATATATACTGTCCATTATCTTCTTTATCAAAATAATATAACACTTGATTATTGTTTTCTGTGACTTTTTTAAATTCTTCTTTTGGTATTTTTCCTATATTGACAAGTCCTTTTTCTTTTGCTGCATAATACACACTATCATCACTTACGAATTGCATGGTTACTAGATCAAACTCCTGTTTAGCGAATATAGTGGATTTCAGATATTTGTTCATGTCCTTTTGAAATTTGTATTCAAGCATGGTGTTGTTAATATTGATATCTTTTGGTTTTGACCTAAATAAATCATATGCATCAATATTATAAAGAACTTCTTGAAATATCTCTTCCATGAAATCAAGGTCATTGGACATTCTCACCTTAGCATTCATGACATCATTCTCAACATAACTTACAAAACGGTCTTTTATTATTTTCTCATTGTTATACATACCGAATATAATGACAAGTATGATTGGATATAATATCATAATCAGACCAAGTATTATTATTTTTCTCTTAATGGATATATTGTGGAAACCATCTGCAATATTTTTCACTAATATTCTCCTCACATAACATTTATGCATAATATTATAAATTTTTCAGCTTATATCTTACTTTATTATAATAACAACCATTATAAAAAATCAAGTAAATAACATAATAAATCTGACAAAAATCTGCATAAATATAGAAAAAAGCTGATAAGATGTAGAATCCTACCAGCTTTTCATAGCTAATTTATTTGTATACTTTATTTACTTTTCACTTACAAATGCTACTCCAGAACTTGTACCGATTCTGTCAGCTCCTGCTTCAATCATGGCTACAGCAGTTTCATAATCTCTTACTCCACCTGATGCTTTTACTTTTGCTTTATCGCCTACAGTTTCTTTCATCAATCTCACATCTTCAAGTGTAGCACCGCCAGTGCTGAATCCAGTGGAAGTCTTAACAAAATCTGCTCCAGCTTTTACAGATAATTCACAAGCTTTTACTTTCTCATCATCTGTTAGAAGACATGTCTCAATGATAACTTTTACGTGAGCTTTTCCTTTAGCTGCATTGACTACAGCTTCAATGTCTTCCTCTACTTCTTTGTATTTCTTGCTTTTTAAGTATCCTATGTTAATAACCATATCTACTTCATCTGCACCATTTTCTATGGCATTAACAGTTTCAAAGGCTTTTACTTCTTTTGGAGTTGCTCCTAGAGGAAAACCTATTACTGTACAAGTCATGACATTTGTTTCTTTTAATGATTCTGCTACATATTTTACGTAAGATGGATTAATACATACAGAAGCAAAATTGTATTTTTTAGCTTCATCACATATTCTTTTTACATCTTTTTCACTTGCATTTGGTTTTAATATTGTATGGTCTATATATTTTGATAAATTCATTGTAATCTCCTTTTAGTACTAGATTGATTAATATACCTCTAAGTACTTTTAATCTTTGATTATTATTCTTCTTTGGTTACTATATCATCAACATTATCTTTAGTTACTAATGTTGAATCTAATATGATGTTTTTCTCTATTTCCTTACCATTTATATAATCTAATCCCATTAATACTGCATTCTTTCCTAAGAAGAAAGGTGGTTCAGCGATTGTTGCTTCTAGTTTGTCTCCTCTGATAGCTTCTAATGATGGATCAATAGCGTCACAACCAATTAAAACTATTTCATCTAATCTTCCAGCTGCTTCAATAGCTTCTAGTGCACCTAGAGCCATTTCATCATTAGCTGCGTATACTCCATCAATCTCAGCATTGGCTTGTAGAATGTTTTCCATAACTTTCATTGCTTCAGCTCTATCAAAATTAGCACTTTGAGTAGCAACAACTTCAAAACCTTCTGTCTTATCAACTATCTCATTGAATCCTTTACTTCTGTCTTGAGCAACATTAGTACCCATAATACCCATAATCTCAACTATTTTACCTTTTCCATTAAGTACATCAACTAAGTATTCTCCAGCAATATTTCCTGAATGAATTGCATTGAATCCCATATGTGCAACAACTTCTCCGCCTTTTGCAGCTCTATCAATTGTTATGACAGGTACATCTTTTTCATTAGCTGTTTCAATTGCGGCTACTATAGCATCACTATCACATGGATCTATGATTAGTAAATCCAAATCTTTTTGTAATAGATTCTCTACATCAGTTTGTTGTTTACTTGGCTGATTCTGAGCATCTGTAACGAATAGTTCAACGTCGTTATCTTTTGCACCTTTTTTAGCACCATTAGAAACGTCTACAAAGAATGGATTGTTCAAGGTATTCATAGATAAACCAATCTTGATTTGTTTTGTTCCACCATCTTTTGAATTGTCATCCTCTTTACTAGTATCATTTGCTTTTTGTCCACAACCTACTACCGAAAACATAAGAGTTAAAACTAAAATACCTACTAAAAATTTTTTCATTTTAATATCCTCCTTAAAGTTTTATTATTCATCTAGTTTTGATGAAACTGATTTAAATTTACTGTCTGCAAGAACAGCCAGCAAAATAACAAATCCTTTAACTATATCTGATGCAAATGGATTCACATCAATCAATACCAATATGTTATCAAGTACCCCTAAGATCAATGCTCCAAATACAGTAGGAATAATTGCTCCTTGTCCACCTGAAAGACTAGTTCCACCCAAGATTACTGCTGCTATCGCATCCAGTTCATAGCCTTTACCAGCTGTTGGCTGTGCAGAACCTAACCTAGCTGTTAATATTAGTCCAGTTAGACCTGCCAATAAACCACTTATTGTATATACAAGTGTTTCTACTCTTTTGACATTGATACCAGATAATCTAGTGGCTTCTCTGTTACCACCTATACTGAATACACTTCTTCCAAAAGCAGTATATTTAAGTATAAAAAACCCAATTGCAAATACAACTATCAATATAATAATTGGAAAAGGTATACCGAATAGATAACCCTTACCTATAAAATTGTAAGCTTTCATTCTTGCCGCTATAGGAGAACCATTAGTGAATACTAATACGAATCCTCTCACAAAAGTCATAACCGCCAATGTTGCAATAAATGGAGGTAAATTACCTTTAGTTATTATGATTCCGTTAAATGCTCCACATATACTTCCTACTATCAAGGCAACAATAATAGCTAATACTACACTGTTAGTATTTAACAACGTATAAGCTGATAATGCTCCAGATATTGCCACTATGGAACCTACAGATAAATCAATACCACCTGTCAGTATTACAAAAGTCATACCTGATGCAATAATTGCAATGATAGAAACTTGTCTTATTACATTCAACAAGTTATTAAATGTCAGAAATGAATTAGATAAACATGTTGCAATTATTAATATCAAGACCAATACTGATACCGTTCTATATTTCGTTAATAACTTCAATCCTAATTTTTTCATATTCATTTTATTCAACCCCTCCTGCTCCAGCTGCATATGATAATACATTTTCTTGTGTTAATCTATCCTTACTAATGGAAGCTGCTACTTCACCTTCTCGCATAACCAATCCTCTGTCACTCATTCCTATTAGTTCAGGCAGATCGGATGTAATCAAAACGATGCTGATTCCTTGTTTAGTAAGTTCATGCATTATATTATATATTTCTGCTTTTGCTCCAATGTCAATACCTCTTGTAGGTTCATTCAAGAATATTATCTCTGGGTTGGTTTCAAGCATCTTTCCAAATACTACTTTTTGCTGATTACCCCCGCTTAGATTACCTACTATCTGATGTGGTGAAGAAACTTTTATATTTAATTTGTCAATCTCTTTTTTGGACATTTCCATATCTTTTTTGTCAGAGAGGAGTCCATTTGACATTATAGATTTTAATGAAGCCAATGAAATGTTTTCTTTTACATTTCTTACTAAGACCAATCCTTCATTCTTTCTGTCATCTGATACAACAAATATTCCTTTTGAAAGAGCTTGTGCAGGATTTTTTATCTTGGCTTTTTTACCTTTTATCAAGACTTCACCATCATAGTCTCCATAGTATCCTGCTAGAAGTTTTGATAGTAATATATTACCTGATCCTAATAATCCAGCTATTCCTAAGATTTCACCTTTGTATAATTTGAATGAAACATCTTTGATACTATTTTTATATACAATATTTTTTGCTTCAAATACCACTTCTTTTGACCTTACATAATCCCTCTTAGGATATAGATTGGTTAAATCGCTACCAACCATCAAGCGAACTATCTCATCATGGTCAGTATCTTTTGTCAACATACTATTTATGAATTTTCCATCTCTAAAAATGGTGACTCTGTCAGTTATGCGGAATATCTCATTCATTCTATGGGAGATATAGATAATTGCTATGTTCTCTTTTTTGAGATTTTCAATTATATCAAATAAGCATTCTATCTCTTCATCTGTCAATGCAGCCGTTGGCTCGTCCATTATGATGACTTTTGAATTTATTGATAGACATTTGGATATCTCTATCATCTGGGCTTCTGCTACAGATAAATCTTTCACAAGTTTTTTGGGACTTATGTTCATTCCTACTTTTGCAATCAGATCTTTGGCATCTTGATTCATCTTTTTCCAATCAATGATGCCTCTTTTACTTACAGGATACCTTCCAAGAAAAATATTTTCAGCTACAGTTAGATGAGGTATAAGATTGAATTCTTGGTAAATCATTGATATACCTAATTCTTGTGCTTCTTTAGTAGAAGAAAATTTTACGTTTTTACCTTGATAACGCATGTTACCAGAAGTATATTCCTGAGCACCAGATATTATTTTCATTAGAGTAGATTTACCAGCTCCATTTTCTCCACATAAAGCATGTACTTCTCCTTCATATATCTCTAATTTAACATTATCTAAGGCTTTTACACCTGGAAATATCTTAGTGATATTCTCTAACTCTAGAATTAGTTTCTTATCAGCCATCTTCTGCCCCTTTCTCATATATATTTATGTAACCCCTTACATTCTCCTCATTATTACAATTTAGTAAGCACAACCACTTACTAATATAATGCTTGGATATGGAGTAAATTCACCAGTTCTTATTATCCCTCTTGCCTCTTTTGTTTTTTCTTTGAACATAACATGTGGTACATACTCTATTTCCATGTCCTTTGGAAATAAATCAATAATTTCTTTATGCATATCTGGGCTAACAGTTTTTAACTCTTCTGCCAATATTATTTTCTCCACAACTAGAGATTTTAACACTTCTTTTAAAACATCCAGATATCTTGGTTCATTAGGTTTCCATGCTAAGTCTACTCTTTCTACTTCTAGCGGCATAGGTAATCCAGCATCACTTACTACAATTGTATCTTTGTGCCCCAGTTCTGCTAATAGATTAGCCATCTGAGGATTGAGAATTCCACCTTTTAACATTTTATGTCCTCCTTGTTTAGTTCCTTGTATTGTTTATTATAAAATTGTTAATAGCATCTCTTGTTGGCATTGCAGGTGCAGTACCTATTTTTGTAACTGATAAAGCTCCTACAGCATTTCCGAATTCAGCAGCTTCAAAGATTCCTTTATCTTCTCCTAAGGCTGTTACGAATCCGCCGTTAAAAGCATCTCCTGCTCCTGTTGTATCAATTGCATCTACTTCATATCTTGGGATTATTCTTTCTTCTCCATTGCATCTTACATATACTCCTTGACTTCCCATAGTGATAATTACATTATTTACACCTTTTTCAATAAAAACATCTGCTGCTTTCTTTGCATCATCCATATTTATAATCTCTACACCTGTAAGAATTGATGCTTCTACTTCATTAGGTGTGATAATATCAATCTTTGATAGTAATTCATCTGATATAGGTTGGATAGGTGCAGGATTAAGAACAGTTGTTATGTTGTTTTTCTTAGCTATATCCACTGCTGACTCTACAGCTTCTAAATTAGTCTCCAGCTGGGTTAAGAATACTTTTGCACCTTTTATCTTATCTTCACATTTTAATATTTCTTCATCTTTGATATTGCCACATGCTCCTGATGTAACTAAAATACTGTTTTGACTAGTATTCTCGTCTACTAATATTAATGCTGTTCCTGTTTCTATTTCCTTATCCTTAAACACATAACTTGTGTCCATACCTTCTTCTTCAAAAAAATTAGTTGCAACTTTTCCAAATAGGTCATCACCTATTTTTGTAATCATTGTTACATTTGCTCCTGCCCTATTGGCTGCTACTCCTTGATTGGAACCTTTCCCTCCAGGTCCTAACTTGAACATTGAGCCTTTTACAGTTTCTCCTGGCTTTGGTAAGTGGTCTGCTCTTCCCATTAAATCAACAACAAAGCTGCCTAGTATAACAATGTCATGTCTCATAAAACTCCTCCTTTTAGTGGTACCGCTTACATTTTGATTTAAAAAAAATTATTTTGCCTTTTTTTCTGAACCTCTAAGTATTAATGTTGGTAATAATATAATCCTCTTAGTATCTTGATTATCAACCTTTTGTTCATTCAATCTATCTAATAATATCTCCATTGCAACTTCACCCATTTGTGCAGTAGGTCGAGATACAACGCTTATATCCATATTCATGATATTCAATAATTCTATTTCGTCAAATCCTATCAATGCCATATCTTCAGGAATCCTAACATTAGCCTCGGTTAATGCTTTTATGCATCCTAAGTTCATCATGTTGTTGGATACAAAAATAGCTGTAGGAGGATCTTCCATCTTTAAGATTTCTTGAGTCAATTCATAACCGCTTTCCAGCCTAAAATCTCCATAGAATATATATCTATCATCTATTTCAATTCCATTCATTGTCAATGCTTTTTTATATCCTCTTAATCTATCTCTACCTGGCTTAGAACTCAATGGTCCTGAAATGATAGCTATTTTCCTATGTCCTTCTTTGATAAAACACTCAATAGCATCGTAAGTTCCTGAAATACTATCTAGAAATACACCATCAAACTTGGAATACTTAACATCTCTATCAAGCAAAACTACAGGAACGTTAAGATTTTCTAATATACTCAAATACTTAGCATTGAATTTATCGTTATCAGCTGTTGGAGTAATTATCAATCCTCTTATCCTTTGACGTTTAAGCATTTCAATGAATTTCATTTCCTTCTGTTCATTTTCATCAGTATCGCATAAAAGCATATATAAATCATTCTTGTCAGTTACGGAACTGATTCCTTTTATAACTTGTCCGAAGAATGGGTTATTGATATCTGGCACAACCACACCTATTGTATTGGTTATGTTCCTAGATAAACTTCTTGCAATATCACTGGGTGCATAATTCAATTCTTTTATAGCTTTTAGAACTTTTTCTTTGGTCTGTTCTTTAACTTTATCAGAATCATTAAGCACCCTGGACACTGTAGCTACTGATACTTTCGATTTTTTAGCTATATCGCTAATTGTTATCGGTGCTATAATCATCACCCCTCTTGTTAATGTAATCGCTTACACTTTCTTTTTTTCATTATATTATCATATTTTATATCTGTCAAGCTTTTTCTACTAAATAATTCTTTTCACTATAAGAAGCTTTCAATAATTTTATTGATGGTATAATAATGATTATATGGTATATCATGTACTGCATCCTTGATGATAATAGGATTTTGACTTAAGCTTTTTGCAGACTCTAACATTATTTTTTTCTCTTTCTCTCCTACCACTACAAGAATTCTGTCATCTAATTGATTGGTATTTTGGAATGACATGTTTTCACTGAAAATATTTTTTAGGGATTTGTAATTCATTACTTTTGATGTATTATAATAATCCTCAAACAAATCATTTTTTATATTAAGTTGTTTAGCGTTTAATTTGGCAAACCACTTATATCTGACAAAGGGTATACTGCATTTTACTAACGGCTTAATAAATGGTAATATCTTTTTCATCGGCTTATTTAAGGCACTAATAATAATAGCTTTATCAATTGGTAATTCATTAAAAGCTTTTAAAGCTATTTGAGCTCCTAGGCTATGACCTATTAAATAAACAGGTTCATTTTTCACTTCATTTTGGATTATGACTCTTAAATCATCTATAACATCTGACATGCTAATAAAATCTTTGTTACCATTTTCTCCATGACCTTTATAATCAAATGTTATCATTTTATATTGTGGTAAATTATTTAATTGAGCTTCCCACATCCATGGACCTACACCACCACCATTTAAAAATATTATTGTCTTTTTTTTAGTTTGATTCGTAACTTTATATTTCATAATATAACCTCACTTTACAATTCCGTATTTTAATGCATCTAAAATTAGTTCTAACATTCGTATTATATCTTCTATACAAGTGTCATTATTAATTGATTGATTAACACCATCTGATATGAATTTATACATGATTAGAATTTCGGACTTAGGAATTTTGTAACAATCAAAGTCAATATTCTTTAACATTTCATCTTGTAATTGACTTACGATCTCATCTTTGATATTGATTACTTTATCGTAAACAGGTGCTGTGGTATCAGTCAAAGCGTGGAGTATGAACTTATAAGTTGCTTTATTCTCTTTATAGAAATCAATACTTTGAATTGATAGTTCTTTTATTCTAGCGAAAAATTCAGTAGTCTCTAAATTTGTATTTTCTAATTGATAGTTTATCAATCGTTTCAATTCTTTCTCAAGAATATATAAATACAAATCTTCCTTTGAATCAATATATTTGAACAAGCCCCCTTTAGATATATTTGACGCTTTAATAATCCTATTCAGAGATGCCTCATGATAATAATAATTAGAGAACTCGTATATTGAATTTAATATGATAGTATCTCTTTTATCTTCACTAATCTTATAAAATAATTCTTTCATATTTACCTCCTTAGAGACCATGTGGTCTCTAACAAAATAATATCATACCAACATAAAAAAAACAAGCCTTATCCATTATGGACAACACTTGTTTTAGTTTATATTAATTCATTACTTCAATAATTTTCTTATAGTCTTCAGATCTTTTTCATTGTAAGGAGGATATCTAGCTGGTATGTCTATCCACATTGCTTTTGTGAGGACACTCTTATGGTGACTAAATGTTCTGAAACTATCTATTCCATGATAGCCACCCATTCCACTGTTTCCTACTCCACCGAACGGCATATTTATATTAGCAAGATGTACCAAGGTATCATTAACACATCCTCCACCATATGAAACTTTTTTGAGTACTTCATTTATATTTGATTTATTGGTTGAGAAATAGTATAGTGCTAATGGTTTTGGCTGATCATTCAATAATGCTATTACATCTTTTATTTTATCAAATTCAAGTACTGGGATTAATGGTCCAAAGATTTCTTCTTTCATTACATCATCATTCCATATTACATTATCCATTATTGTAGGTGATACATAATTATCTTTTTCAACTGTTTCACCACCGAAAACAACTTTATCCTTATTTATCAGACCTGATACTCTATTATAATGTTTTTCATTAACTATTCTAGGGAAATCAGGTGATTCATAGATGTTTTCACCATAGTAACTAGTTATAACTTTTTTTAATTCTTCAATGAGTTGATTTTTAACACTTTTGTGGGCTAATATATAATCTGGTGCTACACAGGTTTGACCTGCATTGACCAATTTACCCCATATGATTCTTTTTGCCGCAATCTTGATATTGGCTGTTTCATCTACTATACAAGGGCTTTTTCCACCTAACTCCAATGTTACTGGTGTAAGGTTCTTAGCTCCAGCTTCCATAACTATTTTTCCTACAGTAGGACTTCCAGTAAAGAATATGTAATCAAATTTCTCTGCTAACAATGCAGTATTTACATCACGTCCTCCTTCAACAACAGTTATGTACTTTGGATCAAAGTATTCTTCAATCATTTTCTTTATTACTGAAGATGTATGAGGTACATACCTAGATGTTTTTACTACTACACAGTTACCTGCTGCCATAGCTCCTATAACTGGAGAAATGGTCAATAGAAATGGATAATTCCATGGAGACATTACTAATACTACTCCATATGGTTCTGAATATATTCTGCTAGTTGATTTAAAATGCGCTAATGGTGTTGGTCTTTTCTTAGGTTTTGCCCATCTACTCAGATGTTTTATGGTATGTCTTATTTCTTCCAGGGCCATACCTATTTCTGTCTCATAAGTCTCAAATTTTGATTTTCTGAAGTCTTTATTCAAGCCGTCAAAGAGTCTGGTTTCATATTTTTGTATAGCTTCTCTCAATAATTTCAATTGTTTCTTACGGAAAGCTAAATCTTTTGTTTCATGAGTTAAAAAATAATTTCTTTGCTTTTCAACTAACTCTCTCAAAAATAACCACCCCATTTTAAAATAATTATAAAAAAATTAGGAAAATATATCCATAATAATATAATTATAGCATAGAATACCAGTAAACACAAAGCAAGTATTATCGTTATAGAAAATACTTGCTTCAAAAAATTCTTATATCATTTTATTTATCTAATCCAGATTGTACTATATTATAGACATTGGTGATTAAATTATCCTTGTCTTCTTTTGACAGGTCATCCATATATATTGGTGGATGAACTATTATTTTTACATTGGACTTTCTTATTCTTTTTTTCTCTTCCAGTAATTTGTATGAACCATTGATAGTAATAGGTACTATGGGTACTCCTGATTTTATAGCTAGTTTTAAACTGCCTTTTTTGAATTCACCCATAACATTGCTTTTACTTCTTGTTCCTTCTGGAAAGATTACCAATGTGTGTCCATTTTTTAAATCTTCAATACCTTTCAGAATTACTTTCAGTGATTGTCTTGGATTACTTCTATCCAGAAAAAGGCAACCTAATTTTTTCATCCATCCACTTACTATAGGCATTTTTTCAAGCTCTACTTTTGCTACAAAGCCTTTTAGTCTAGGTATATATCCCATCAATAATGGTATATCAAAATTACCTTGATGATTAGATACGAACAGGACATTTCTGTCTGGTATATTTTCTACACCTTTGACTATTACCTTACTGCCTGTAAATCTAACCATGTTTTTAGCCCATTTGGTCGTTGTTTTTTGTAATACCTCTAATTGTTTTTCTTCATTTCCCATTTTTCCTAGATACCAGTATCTAAAGCGGTTGAACAAACTATATACTTGATATATCCAAAAAGCTATGAACCAAAAAATTGTACGTATCATGTAGTTCCTCCTTTTAGTCAGCAGAATTAATTATATCATACTTTAAAGCGTGAAACTACATGTTTTATTATACAGGTAAGTCAGAAAAAGTATCTTGTTCTGACTTGGCTTTTGCAAAATAGTATATGTATATGTTTCGCCAGCTACTTGCTCGTCCTGAACAAAAAGCTGGGTTCGGCGTCCTGCCTCACTACTTCACATATACATATACTATTTTGCTGCCTAGTGAGCGTAAGTATAATCACAAAACACTTTTTCTTCAGCAAACTATTGGCTAATAAAGTCTTATTGTTTTATTAATTTCCTATAATGTTTCACAGTTAGTAGGTAGTACATGAAGAATATTAATGACACTACTCCTATACTTATGAGGATAGGTATGTTGAGTAGTATTCCTATGAGGTTTTCAAGTACTTTGATAGCAACTATTGTGTGGACTATGGATACTAATAATGGGAGGATGAATGCCATTCCTACTTGTGTACGTATTATTTTTGTGATTGTTGATTCTTCCATTCCTATTTTACTTAAGGTGGTGTATTTATCTTTGTCTTCCATGGCTTCGGTTATTATTTTGAAGTAGATGATGCTACCTGTAGCCATGATGAATACTAATGCCAGGAAGGCTCCGAGGATGTATACAATTTTTATTACATTATTTTTGGTTTGTGAATCATGTTTACCATTTTTGAAGAAAGTGTATCCTTTTTCCGAGAGTGCAGATACCTTATCTTCCAGTTCATTAGTTAGTATGGTTTCATCTTTTAGTTTATAGCCATTGAAATAATATTTTTCACCTATACTTTCAAAAGCTTTATAGGTATTGTCATTAACAATAATAGCATCAACGGGTATTCCTGTTCCATATAGTGGTGCTCTAAACATTTTTCTTATATCTATTTTCTGACCATTTATTTCTACTTCATTTACTTTAAACAAACTGAATAAGGTATGAGAATTCTCGTTGAACATGCCTTCAAAGTCATTTAGAGGCTTATCTGCGAATATCCCATTATCAAATTTATATCCAACATTATCAATAACTTTTTTATAATCCTCGTATCGTACAATTGTAGCACCACGATAATTATATTCTTTTGTTTTGGCATTATCCACTTTTAATATTTCAAAATGGTTATTAAATGCCATATCAACTTGTTCATCTTGTAGTACCCTATTTATTTCATCTTCTCTTTGCTCAGTATCAGCTAATACAGTAAATGAAAACGGATAATCAATATCTTTTATACTATTATTGGTATAGTTAAGTGATGTTACTGTTCCAAATGCTGTAATGGTACTAGTAAGAAGTATTGCTATAGTTGCGTATACCTTATAGTTTCTTCTTATACGATAGCATAGATTGGATATAGTCATTATGTTAGTTTTACGGTATAGTATATTTTTATTCTTTATCAATCTTTTTAGAATAATGGTTGTGGTACTTCTAAATAGCATATAAGTACCTATTATAACAAGTATAGTAGTTATGAGGGTAAAAAGTAAAAAATTCAGTCCCATGGCTAATCTAGTACAGTAATAGCCAGCTCCAATGACTACTAATGATAATATTCCTGTTATTATACTTGCTTTTGGAATTGCTTCTTCTTTTTTCATTGCGTTTATAAGGGATAAAAGACTACTTCTGATGATATTAATGTATCCTTTTATTGAGAAGAACAAACTTATAACCCCAAAAATGATTGCTGTTTCTAGGATTGCTTTACCTGATATAAAAAACTTGATGTCTACTCCCATATTGCAATATCTTGCTAAGATCATCATGAACAGTTTACCAAAAGCAGCACCTATAAGACATCCAGTAATAATAGCCAAAGTACTCATTATCAGGTTTTCCATAGCATAGATTAAAGCTACTTTATAGTTGCTTACTCCCATTAATGTATATAATCCAATCTCCTTTTTCCTCTGTTGTAGGAAAAAAGAACTTGAGAACCATGAAAAATATAAGAGAAATACTATAAGCATAATAGCTGTTACATGTCCTAGAGTTGATACCATCTCTTGTTCAGATACAGTCAGCACTTCTGGATTATATCTCATGGCACTGAATTGATAATATGCCATTACAGAGAAAACCAGCGCAAGAAAATGAAGCTTATATAGACCAAGATTACTTTTCATATTTTTATAAGCAATACTAATCGCATTCATGGTTAATACCTCCCATGCTAGCTAACTGATCCAAAATTCTTTTATATAAATCTTTTCTGTTTCCATCTTTTTTTAACTGAGTCAATATTTTACCGTCTTGTATAAAAATTATTCTATCACAATAACTAGCTGTAAAGGCATCGTGAGTAACCATTACTATAGTTGAACCAAATTTTTCATTGGTCTTTCTAAGATTTTCTAATAGTTCTGAAGCAGATTTTGAGTCTAGTGCGCCTGTTGGTTCGTCAGCTAGAATCACAGCAGGTTTTGTAATCAAAGCTCTTGTTGCTGCTACTCTTTGTTTCTGTCCACCTGATAGTTGATATGGATATTTATATAAATGCTCTGACAGCCCGAAAAATGAAGCTAACTCGTTAATTTTCTTTTTGACAGTCGCTGTTTTGACTCCTGCCAATACTAGTGGTAGAGCAATATTGTCCATTATACTTAAGTTATTAAGCAGATTGAAATCCTGAAATAAGAATCCAATGTTTTTTCTACGAAATTCTGCTAATTTTTTACCTTTCATCGTAGCCAAGTCAATTCCTTTAAAATTGATTTGTCCTTCTGTTGGCGAATCAATGGTTGACATAAGATTCAATAAAGTTGTTTTACCACTTCCTGAAGGACCCATTATTCCAAAGAACTCACCTTCTTCAATTGTTATATCTACACCATTTACAGCATAAGTTTCTATGCCTTTGGCTTTGTATATTTTTTTTATTCCTTTTGTTTCAATTACTTTTGCCATCACAATTCCTCCTAATACATATCTGACTCTGTCTTTAACTGTATTTTACCCCTTGGAGGAACTAACAACCATTCCATTGACTTACATTATACTTACTAACCTTACATTTTTGTAATTTTAAAATATTATAAATAAAAAAGCCCTGCCTTAGTAGTAAAGCAGGGTATCTGAATCAACTTATTTAATATAACTAACTGAAAAATAACTGGTAGTTTCTTGTATGGTTTTATCTCCTATTATATTAGCTGAATTATCATGTCCATTAATCTTACAAGTATAGTCTATTCCAAGTTCATTTAGAATTTCAATTAGTAATGCATAGGAAGAAGGTGAATCTATATGGTCATTACTCAAACCAATCATTCTATCTACATCTGATTCTTCAATGATTTTTCTGGTTATTTCATCTTTTTCATTAGCTTCTTCTAATGTAAGATAATGTGAAAAATCTATTGAAGCTATGATAATAAATTCTTTACCTTTTATTTCTGTTGTTATTGCTTTAGCTACATCTAATATGCCCTCATCGTTTCTAGTTTCGCCTATTGTGATAGGAACGACCTTCGCTTTATTGAAATACTGTTTTATGTAATTCATATGCAGCCCTACTGAATGCTCATTTTTAAAAACTTCTTCTATGGCATAATTAATGTCAGGATAATTTGCTAAGTTATTTATTATATCAGAATCGCTTTTTACAACTCCTGCTCTAGTGTTGAAATCATAATTACCTATCTGGAATCTTGGTCCTTCACCAGGATGATTGGGTCCTATCAATATAATGACTTCTGGTTGTTTTTTGTTAGCTATAGTCATATATAATGAAGCCACATATTTACTGGCTACATCATGATGTGGTATTATCCCAGCTATAATATTGTCCTCTTCACTTATTAGTGTACTTTCATTTATGGATTTGATAAATGATCTTTCATCTATGAAATTACAGCTATCCAGTAAAGGTGGTCTAACCTCATTCACTTCTTCCCTTGGTATAATTATTTCAGTTTCAGTACTTACAGCATCGTCAACAACAATCTTATCTGATTTTTCTTTATTACAAGATGATAGAGTCATTATCATTATAAATACTATAATACTAACTATTAATCGTTTCATTATCTCATTCCTTGTTATTTGCTATTTTATTTTCACAACGTTTACTTTGCTGCAAGTTATTTCATCGTTCATATAATCTCTGATTATGATTGGTTCTGCAATATATTCACCTGCTAGAACTGCTTTTGTTTTGTAAGTAATCTCGAAGCTGTATTCATCAGACATCCTATAATTCCAACCAACATATACATGTAATTTAGTTCTTCTTGCTTCATTATCTGCCCATACACCTAGTTTATCGGAATTCGTCTTCTCTTTACCTATGAAAGTTAGTCCAGTAGGTAAAATATCCTCTAATACAAATGTTGATAAACGGTTATCAAGAACATTGACTTTAATATGGACTGTTACAATCTCCCCTTGTTTTATGTCTTCTCCTGAACCATCTGAAGAATACCATCTTTCTATATTGTATTTGTCGGTCTTTTCAATGTCCTTTACTGTTCCTATGAAATCTTTTATAACCCTAACATTGCCATTGATCTCTGAGAACTTGATATTCCCAGCTTGTTCTTTAGTTAAATCCAATGAATGATATCTATTTATTCCTAATGATACAGTCTCTTCTTTACCATCTAGTTCATATTTAAAAGATGCTTTATACTCTTTTGGTTTCATGTTTTGCAGATAATAGAGTCTTTCTGTTATGGTAGGATATTTATATTCACCTTTATGTTGTAGGTGAGCATACATACCTTTTGCATCTTCCAAGTTGTTTAACTTAATAGCTGCCACCATCATCATAGCTGTAAATTTATTACCTGTATCAGCATCATCTATATATAGCATCTCATGTTTTTGTTTAACATGATTATCCTTTATATCATTATATATTTCTTTTGCTTTTTGTAACTCTCCATTTTCAATAAAAGTCAACATCATATACATCTTTTCAAAACTTAGTGTTTCACTTGTGCCATTTATTTTAGTATACATTGCATTTGTCTCTAGTAACACTGGTTCATCCAACAAGGATAATCCCCATAGAGCCGCTATGTTTTCTTTTACAGGCCTATACTCATCTCTGGCTGCTTGTAGTAGTCCGTTTATCTGTTTCTCTCTATCTTCTACAAAGCCTACTGATATTAGATTGGCTGTTATCTCTGCGCTATTGTTTCCATATGAAAAATCTCTATATAATCCATTATAAGATACGAATTCTTCACATCTTGGTTCATCTAATTTAAAATCTGTCTCAAATTTCTTATTCAGTTCTTTTCCTGCTATATTAGATGATATTATATACTCACTTCTATCGTTATAGTTTGAATAATATACATCCAGTAAACCAAGGTAATATTCGCATAAATCTTTGTTAAGGAATATAAGATTGACATATTGGTCATTACTTATTATTTCCATATCTTCTTTTAGGTCTTCTTGTTTTATAACATCAAAATAATGAAGAGAATCTTTTATTTCGATATCATATTGTTCACCATCTTTATAATTACCAGTTTTAGCTATAATAGTTATCTTATGCTTACCTTTTGGAAGTTTACCAATAGGAATGTTAACATACTCATGGCCTTTTCCTGTTTCAGTGACCTCTACTACTTTACCGTCTTCTTGTTCTATCTTGGCAGTAAATTCTACTGAATCTTCTTTCTTAAGCTTAGCACCACCTGTTTTTATGGTAGCGTTGATATAATCACCTTTCATATAACTATCATATACTAGTGATGATATGAAAAATGGCAATTTTGCATTTATATTATATTTCTCTTTTCCTGCCTTTAATTTGTCATTTATGGCTGTACATGTAATTCTCCAGCTAGTCAAGTTATCTGGTAATTCAAATTCCTTGGTACATATCCCGTTTTCATCTGTTTTGATGATACAGAAATCTGCTGTATTCTTGAATTTGCTTCTTATTATTTCTGAATCACCTTCGCCACCGCATTCAGCTCCACCAAAATTATTATATATATTGTAGGCGGCTAGGAAATGACTTGTTAATCCTGATGAAAATACACTTCTATAGAGATCTGATAACACCCATGTGTAATCTTCACATATTGCAAAGAATGCTTCATCAACTACACTTATGTTCACATCAGCCGAAACTGGTTTATCATCCTTATCTGTTATCTTGACTGTTAATTTTACCTTGTCTCCTGGTTTATAATCTTTTTTGTCTGTTTCAATATTCACATTAAGCTTTTCGTCTTCATAGTCATAGCTGAACCATCTTTCCATACTATAATCATTATGCAATGATTTCCCATCAAAATATACAGCATATATGGTAGCATTCGGAATATATTTTTGTAAGTATTTCAAATCAACTTTTGTATCATCACTGATTATATAATCAATTATTCCTTCTTTACATACAAAAAATAAAGATTTGTCATTCTCTCTTTCAGATATATATTCATTCCCTTGTTTTATAGCTATTTCCATATTGTCATTCTTCTTGAATGAGTCTTCGTTCATATGCAATGAATATCTCTGCAAGTAGTCTTGGTTATCATTAACATAATAGGCTTCTGAATAATAGTGAATCTGTTCAATCAACCTACCCTTGCTGTCTTTGGTTCGTATATAGAATCTATATCCTCTATTTTCCTTTATTTCATCATAGTTGAAGGTTAATACACCATTCTCGTCTGTTATTCCCTCTATAGTACCTAAAATGTTATCATGTCTTTCATATGTATAACTGTCATAGCTTCTTTTATTGATATAATCGTATTCTTTGCCTTGATAAATCCTTTCATAATAGGTTTCTTCTATTTCTATTTCTACATCTTTAGAGGCAATACCCTCTCCCCTATATGAATCATAATCATATAATTGTCCATTAAAATTACTTGTATCAATATTATTTACGTTAACTGATATTTCAACTTCTTCATCAGATATTTTTTTATCCTCTGTCTCTATCATTATATCTCTTGGAAAGAGAATAACACTGGACACATCTCTTATATAATTCCTATCCAAGTCATCAAACCTTGTTCGTATGTTGATAAATCTAGGTTTCCATTTAGTTGTATCAAGATAAGGTATTAACTCCACTTCTTTATGTCCCTTTTCATCACAAATATATTCTTTACTGGAACTCGTTTCTTTACCAAGCAAACTGAATCCACTTGTTTCTATAGAGATATGTGAATCAGCAGCTGGCGTTCCTTCATAGAATGTAACATCAGCTGAATAGTTGACTGTATCGTCCATCATTATGAATTCTTTATCAAGGGAAGTATCCAGTTTGTAAGTAGGTTTCTCGAATCTGGCAATATCTATATACTCATTTTCAATCTCGTATTCACCATCTACTATTACCCTTATTCTTAAATAACTATCAAGATAATTATCTATATTGAATTTTGTTTCATAAGTACCTATGTTGCTTAATTTTACCTCTTTTGCTTCCATAAGGGTATTATTATCGTTCAACAATTCTACCCTGACATTTTTTATACTCTTGCCTTCTCTGTTTTGTACAAAACCAAATACATTTATCTCATCAGTAGGTAGATATATCCCTCTATCAAAATATATGTAAGACCAATAAACGCAGTTAGGATTCTTGGAATGATCATCTATTACCAATGGAATCATCAATGGATCATCATTACCTTTCTGTAGTTCCATAAGCACATTTTCACTGTACTCTTGTTTTTTATCCAAAAATGCAAAACCATTCTCATCTGTTTTACCTATATTCTTATCATCAATTACTATATTTGCATCTTTCACTAACTCACTAGTTGTTCCATTCACCATCCATACCATTACCTTATCATTATCAACTGCTGTATATGCGTTGTAAGGAGATACTTGAATGAACATATAATCCACTGAATCATAATACTTGGCTTTTAAGAAATAATAACCTTCATCTAGATGTTGCAGTTCAATAACATCCTCATATCCAAAATCATTGGCAGTCACCTCATATGTATAATTCTCAATTGCAGTCAGACTGGAGGCATATTTATCTATATCAATATCATTTCTATCATAATAACCTTTTACAAAATCCTTTTTGTCCTTATATTTGTATATACTAAGACTTATCTTCTTTTCCTCATCATTACCATTAGCATAGCATGTAAGCATTTGTGGTTCATTTGGTTTCATATATGTAATAGACTCAGTAGTACCATATAGATTAAGATACTTATCATTAAAATTATGTCCATCTGTCTTGAAGGTAAACGTATAATCTTCGTCTATAGTCTCAGCACCGTCACTATACCCTTTTTTGATGGTTACTTCATATTCTTTTCTTTCTTTTAATTTATTCTTTGGAACGAATATTATTTTATCTTTTTCATATTTGAATTCACCTTCAACAGATGGCTTAATATTAAAATATTGGTCGAAGTTATGTTCGCCTATATCTTTGGTGAATTGTATTTCTATACCTGTATTAGTTGGAACACTATAACCTTCATTAGCTGGGTGAGTTGTAGATATACCAAATTTTTTAACTGTTTGGAAAGCCCATCCTAATTTCTCTTCCTTGGTATTATAAGTTACTTTTACAAGCTCATTGTTATCAAATGGAGAATTCACCGATAAAATATATTCCTTATCATTTACCTTTTCAATATCGTAACTTCTATGAGGACTGAAACTCAAATTTTTCTTTATGGCATCTTCTCTCATAGGAGTTTTGGAAGTTACTTTTATTTTTGGTTTTGTATCAATGCCATATGGCGTATTGGACATGGACTCAACTAGAATATCAGTATTTTCTGGTATGTCTTGGGTATCATCTTTCCCTATATCAACCACTTCTTCTACTTTATTTTTATCGTCTGCTAAATCTTTACTTTTCTCGTTACTATTAGCAGACAACAAAACTGCACTTGTTGTAATACCAGCCAAAATAACTATAGTCATTATTACAGCTATCATTTTTTGCTTTTTGGTCATATTTTTCAGTTTACCTACAATATTAATTTTTTTCATAACAAACTCCTTACTATAACTATTTAAGTTATACTCATTATTACATAAAACTTACACCCATTTTTAATAAGTTCAATATATTTCCCTTGATTTTATAGTTTAAATAGAATTATGTAATTCAACTCATATAATATATAATAGCAATAATTTATTAAAAATATGTTATTAATTATTTTACATTACTATTACTAAATATTAACAATTAGCTTTTACTTATCCCAAATTGTTAAGTAAAAGCTAATAATTTATAATACTTTCTTTAATTTTGATTAATACTGTGGAACTATAACTTTTACATTTGCTCCCTCTTCCACAATTATTTCTTGCCATTTACCCTTAGTTTCATAAGAGTCCCCTTTGTATCTTATGACATTTTCATTTACTTCATAAGTAACCGTCTCTGCATCTTCCAAAGCTTTTAGTCTCTTCTTGTTATTATCATATATTAATAGATGAGCACCATAATCAGTACCATTGTATAATAAATAATAGTCTACTTCTGTATCACTTTCATCAAGCTCATAGACTTTATCTACAGACATTATTTCTAATGGTGCTGGACCATCATAACAAATTAAGAAGTAAATATTATCTTTATGTATTGCCAAAATATATGGATAAGTGATGTTATCCATTATTATGCTTTCTTTGCTTGAAGGGTCATATTTAACTAAATATCCACTACAATCATAGAATAAATAGTCATCACTCCATTTGAAATCTGAGCCTTCAATAGTATCAATTATCTCAAATTTGTTCAGGTCAATAATATTTATGTTATTATTTCCTTTTTCATCAATAGCTATATAACTATTGGACGCTTCAAAGTGCAATCTTGAATTCTCAACTTTTAGAGATTCAGTCATTTTGTTTTCAAGATTAATCCTGTTCAATACGTCCTCATCAACTGGTCTAAAATACCCATGATCACCTATTAATTCCAAGTCACTTACATAAGAATCATCATATAGTGTTATGGTCGACCCACTATTGAAATCATAATAATATAAATATGCTCTATCTTCAAAACCTGTATATAAAACACCTTTATCTGCGATACTATAAAGTCTTACTGGCTCAGAAATAATTTTATTCCATTTATCCTTTGAAAGACTATATAGAGAGTTGGTTTCATATTCTTTAAAAACTTTGTGGTTATCTGCCATCTTATAATCACTTAAACGATAATTTCCACTAGGTGTCTCTAGTGGTACATATTCTGAATCTAAGACTTTGTGGTTAGTATCTTCCATAACATCTTCACCTACATATTCAGAATATATATTGACATATAACATATCGTCAACAACCATATTATTATATATTTCTGATTTATTTATATAGTAAGGCTTAAAAATATGGTTATCTGTATCAAGTATATATGAACTATCCACATCCCTATATGTGTATCCATTATCAGGGTTGTATCTAATCTCTTGTTCTGTTTTTATAGTATTCCACTCTTTATCAGTACGATCATAATAATATAAGATCTGGTATCCGATGATTCCTATTCCTTTTTCATCATACCCCATTTTTAAATGGTTGTTATACTGTTCTTCATAAGCAGCTTCCCAAATCTCATCTGGAATGATTGTGTCAAGTTTTCTTTTGCCATCTTTATTTATTGTATATATAGCTTTTTCTTCTGCATTAATGTAAGTTATATTTTCATTAACTGAGTCAAATATTATATTGTCGAAGGACATTTTTTCACCTAAGAAATCATTATTAACAACTCTACTTTTATATTCTTCATCAATATAACATATCTCATCACTTCCATTTAATCCAACATAGTAATCATCAATATTCATAAATCTGATAACACCATTGTATGGTTTTTCTAATATATAACATACATCATATTCAGAATTACTTTTTACTATATCACCATTTTTTAATAAGAAATAATTGGTACCGTTATAATTACCATCTAATAATTTTTCTTCTTCAACAATATTACCATTATCAAAGACCCAATATCCTTCATTGATAATATAATGGTGTTCATACTTTTTATTATAACCAGGGTCTTGGTTTATCAGTACTGTATATGAATATAACTGTGAGTAATTATTATCTATAGGTATATCAGTCTCGTATAATTTATCATCTTTTTTAGCATATAATTTCAACTCACATTTTTCATTTCTTTCAAGAATATATTTAATTGAATCAATCTCTGTTTTTATATCCAATTGAATTACGTCTAATACAGCAAAAGATTTATTGCATATAGCTACATAACGGTTATCTTCATTTTTATACTCAACAAATATTGTGTTATCACTTGTATAGATGTCAACTACATCGTCTTTGAATCGTTGTTTTTTAACAAAAGTTATTCCATCTTTACCATATGAATATGTATCAATGAATTTCTTATCTTCTTTATCATAGATCAAATAAAATGATGTTATACCTGCTGATATCAGCTTAAAGTTACTTGCATCACTGTAATTCTTGAATTTATAGTCAATCATTGATTTATTAAAATAATCAGTACAATCAAAACATATTTCCCCTTGCTCTTTGTCATAGGATAATAATACAATATGGTCATCCCATCCTAGATAACCTGACTGTAAACTGTATTTACTATTGATTAAAATGCTCTCATCATCTTCACTAGCATAATCATTACCGAATGAAAACAGAGCTTGTTTTTTATTCCCTATCAATAATTGAAAAGAACAAACATAACTGGAATAATTCCAGTCAATACCACCATGTTTCTTAATGACAACATCTTCTATTGTAAAATCATCAGGTAGAGTTACATTAGGAAAAATCATTTGTTCCGGTGATTCATTAGTGATACTAAAATTATCCTCAATAAAGTTTTTAACATCAATACTTAATTCTTGGTCGCTTATTCTTATTATGTCAGCTTCCTGCTCAGGCTGTTCTTTTGAATCTGCATCGTTAATATCTTCTTCATCTTGCTTACTTGACTCCATTGTTCCTGATTCTTCTGTAGAAATTGGTTTATCCTTAGTGGAACAACCTGTAATAAATATAGCTAGAAAAGTAATTATTATTATAGTTGCATTTAATTTTTTCATACTTTTAGTACATTCCTTTCGCCTTACTTAAATTATATTATGTATCAGCTCAAAATCATTTTGTCAAAATATATAATAACAGTAAGTTATTAAAATTATGTTGTATATTTTTTTAAATAATTATTAACAAAAAAATCCCACTGGATTTTTTATGCCTATTACCAGTGGGATTTTATCATATAACTTATTTAATTTTATATTCTATACTGTGATATCTCATCCTTAAAATCTAATGTCATTTCCTTGAAAGTGCTTATACTATCTGTAATACCTTTTATATGTACTGTATAATCTGTTACATTAGCACTAACTTCTTCTGCTGAAGCTGAGTTTTCTTCTGCAATAGCTGCTAATGACTCTATGTTTTGGAACACCTTTGACATTGAGTTGGCTTCATTTTCTAGTCTTTTTGATGTATCTATCATTTTATCTGCAACCGTATTGATATTGACATTAGCTACACTGGAAGCTTCAACGGCTTGACCTAGACTTGAATTCTCTTTAACCAATACATTATACTGAGAAGCAACATCTTCTACTAGTTTCTCTATTTCACTAACAAACTCACTAAGATTATTCTTTATCTTTTCAACTGCGTCATTAGTCTCTTCTGAAAGATTTCTTACTTCATCAGCTACTACTGCAAAACCTTTGCCAGCTTCACCAGCTCTAGCAGCTTCTATTGATGCATTAAGTGCCAGAAGATTAGTTTGACCTGATATGGCTGATACGATTGAAACGATTTCTGTAATCTGTTCAGCTTTGGTTTTTAACCTTAATCCATTCTCTTGTACTTGTTTGAAACGGTCTAACAACATATTGATCTCTGTAGCTGTGGATTCTACCTCTTTGAAGCTATTGTCTATTTGGTCTACAGAACCTTCTAATTCAGTTTTATTGTTTTGTTCTTCACCAGCGATATTATTGATTTGGTCAACATTATCATTCAAAGTATATATGGAATGTTCTGTTTCTTCAGCTTGGCTTACTGCCGCTGTTGCCAACTGTTCAACTACATCTGATATTTCATCTGAAGTATTGCCCATTTTCTCAGCAAACTTTGAAATACTGTTGGTGAATGTGTTCATTTCATCTACTAATCCTTTGAAACCAACAAAATCTCTTCTTATATTAGTTTTGTAAGTATTGATTTCATTGAAAATCTCTTCAAATTGGTCTTTTGTCTCTATTCTAGTCAGTACAGTATAATCTTTATTACTGAAGTTCTTAACTTCCTTTATAATCTCTTTATATGGTCTATACAGTATCTTGGATGATAAATAAACCGAGAAAAGACTGATTGCTATTATACTGACAGTAGTTAAAATATGTGAATCACGTACATTAAAAAATACTAAGACCAATTGTAGGAATAGTCCACTTAGTATAGCTGTCAATATTGAAATCTTTAGATGTACGTCTTTTATGAATCCAAAGGATAAAATTTTATTCATTATATATGATTTCTTGTATTGCATATCTTCTTGGAAAGTCAATTTCAATTTTAGTTGATTTTCATTCTTTTCAAGCTGCTTAATTTCTATCTGTTCATTAAAGTATTCTGCTGCACCTTCGACTAATCCCATAAAATAGTCAAACATACCTCTATGAGAATTATAAGTAAAAATAACTTCTCTCCTGGATATAGCCTTAAACTGTAATTTTGGTGGTTTTGCACCTTTTATTCTTTTCATGACAACACTATGTACATCATCCATTGATTTTAGAAAATGATATAGATTATCATGATGGAAAAATCCTGGATAATCCTGCTGGAAAGTTCTAATATTATCCTTCCCTATTGATTTCCATAACTTATCTTCACTAACATTAACTTTTGAAGCTATAGCAGAAAAAAGTTTAAACACCCTTGTGTCTTCCACATCCTCCAATGGTGAAAACGTTTGGTTAGCTTTCCATCCTAGACTTTCTAAAGCTTCGTTAATTATATTTTCTGAATATTGTTTTCTACAGGTTTTGATCCATGTTGATACGACTGTTCCTTTCACTCATTTTCACCTCTTACACTATAGTTATTTGATATTCAAAGTTGCTTGTAAAAATTTCCATATAGTTAATTTTATAACAGATTTTGACAAATTACAATATAATCTTAATTTTATTTTTATATGGCATATATTATTTTACTTTTTAACTAATTTATATCATATACTAATATAAAAGGTTACTGAAATTACTAATTAGTTAATAATCTTAATCTATATCATCCAATTTGCTTTTACCTAAAAATACATCTCTAGCCCATTGAACCCATTCTTCTTTGACATCTATATCTTCCCAAGTGGGATAATCCTTAGCAATAAATCCTCCACCATAACTTCCAAATTCAGTCATCATTTTCTCTGCACTCCTTTGTATATATTCTTTATCTCCAGTAGCCATAACTTTTTGAATATCCACTGGTGACCAGAAAGTTACTCTTCCACCAAATTTGTCAGATAATTTATTGATGCCTACTAGTTCAGGTTGGTCAAATTGTAAAACGTCAACACCAATTTCTATAAAATCTTCAATGATATCGTATACGTATCCACATGAATGAACAAAGAAATGTAACCCTTTATTATGAGCCTCTTTAACAATTCTGGCATAAATAGGTTTGAATAGTTCTCTCCATAATACTGGATTGATGAGTAATGCTGTTTGAGTTCCCCAATCATCATAGACAATGACACCATCAAAACCTAATAACCCTGCTTTATCAATAAGCTCAAGAAGTAATTTTTCTATCTTTTTCAATACTTTTATTACATTATCTTTCTCTAGAATGACATCCATCAGCAGATTATCTATTTTTCTTAAATCTCTAATGGTAGAAAAAACTGCTACAGATAATGTACCCAACAGATATTTATCTTCGTTTTTGCTGATTATGCTTTTTACTTCCTCTTCATAAGCCTCATTATATTTGGGTAGTTCATAGGTATCTAGATATTCCCAACCTTCCTGCAAAGCTCCCTTAATACATTCTCCCTTGGTTTTTTCCTCTAAACGTCCGTAAATATTACCATAGGGGTCTCTTCTTACCTCTCCTTGAAAATCAGGTACTTCTCTGAGTGCCTCCTCATAATATCCCCATTCCTTTTGATGTTCATATAGAGGATTAATCAATTTGGTTACCGATATGCATGCTATATCATCTTGATGAGGTTTATTGAAATCCATACCTATTCTCTTAGGTGAATTAAATTCTATGACATCTTTTATAATCTGTTTACTATTCATTATTTAACCCCTTTTCATTTTATTTTACCTTATGGTAACTTATTTTTCTAAGAAGCACCATGTATTATAGATATAAAACATGTAATATATTCATATGCAATCCAAAGTTATATTGTATAGTTATAGAACATGGTTTATAATAAATGTAATATATCCATAAAAAAGGCAGGAATATATAATGAACAGTATTAATAATCTTAATCATCTGATACCTGATTTTTTACATATAGCCAACAGATACTGTAATAAAAACTGGTCTGTTCCCATTGCAACTAGAAATTTTCATAATCTATTATTCGTTGTAAGTGGAGAGGGTATTTCTTATTCTAAGGGTAAAGAATATAAATTATCATCTGGAATGTTGATTTATCAATCGCCTGGAGAAACCTACGGCTATAGCACAAGTCAAAGCAACCCAATGCATTGTTATGGTATTAATTTTCATGTATTAGAAGCTATGTTCTCAGGTGATAAATGGATAACCAATAATATTGAACAATTACCCTTTAATAATAAATCCGACATCCCCTCCAAAGGGATTTTGAATAAATATTTTGAGGACCTTTCCACCGTATGGGAAGAAGGAGGAAATAATAATCTACTGAAATGTCGTAGTATCTTTCTTAATATCCTCTATGAATTATATACTCAATTACTCCTAGAAGATAATATTGACAATACTATCAAGAAGATTAAGGATGTCATAGTTTATATACGTAAAAATTATAAAAGCCAAATAACTCTTGGCTATCTAGCCTCATTGATTGACCTTAATCCAAAATATTTTGGAAGCCTGTTCAAAAAACATACAGGGTATACACCTATAGATTATTTAACTAAGGTAAGAATTGAAAAAGCCAAAGAGTACCTTGGTATAGGTTATAGTGTTAGTGAGACTTGTGTTTTAGTAGGATACAATGACCCTTTCTATTTCAGTAAAGTATTCAAAAAAGTAACTGGCATAGCACCTCGTGAATATGCTAAGAAACCTTTGCATTTTTGTTAGGATTAAGGATAGGAGATTATATATGAAAGCTATAGATAATAACAATCTTGAAAATATCGTGCCAAATATTCGTACTGTCATTGATAGAACAGGATTTGAAGGTTGGAGTGTACCTACTAGAACAATACAGGATCATGAATTAGTTCTAATCCTTGAGGGTAAGGGAAGCTTTTCAGTTGAGGGCATAGAGTATCCTGTACGCCCAGGTATGCTTTTCTATTTTTATCCTGATCTTGTGCATTCAGGCAGAACATGTCTAGACCCTCCAATGCACTTTTTGGCTGTACATTTTTCTTTTGCTCTTACCAATTATAATGATGGTAATTGGACAATGGATATAGAATCTTATAGATTGCCACTGGAACCTGTAAGCCAACTACAACATTCTCTAAAAGCCCAGCAAGCACTTGAAGCATTATATAAAACCTTTATAGAAAAACGAGAAAGTTATAAGTGGAAACTCAAGATTCTATTTCAGGAATTTGTTTATGAAGCACTATATGACCTTAATAATCCTCCCAAAAATTATGCAAACATATCAAGAGTTGAAAAAACCCTTAATTATATTAATGAACACTACACAGAATCAATCAGTATATCCCAGTTATGCTCTATGATAAAACTTAGTCGTGGTCATTTTACTAAGATGTTCAAAAGTATTACCAACAAAACACCTGTAGAGTATATTAATCAGGTCAGAATTGAACATAGTAAAGACCTGCTGGTTACTACAAGTTTACATGTAAAGGCTATTGCTGTACAAACAGGTTTTAATGATGAATTTTATTTCACTCGTGTTTTCAAACAATATGAAGGTTGTAGTCCCTCACAATATAGACAAGGACTCTTAAAATAATCCCAGAATTTATATTACAATAATCCATGCTGCAATTGTTTTATCTATGGATATCTTAAGGTTTTTCTAATATACTATAAGCAAATATGGAACATAAATATCTAGTATATGTGGAGGCTTTTTTATGAGATGGACAAGAGAAGAATATATTGAATTATTGACTTTTGGAGATGTAAAACGTCAGATGTTTGTAGAATTGTTTGGTCCTCTGATAGGATTAGAAGATGAATGGCATAAACAAGGAGCAACCCAAGATCAAATTGATATGATTGGTTTTGATTGGGATTATGTACCAAAAATTAGTTGTGGTGGTAATACTTTTCGTATAAGTAATTTAACTCCTAAGATTATAGAAGAAACCAGCGAACATATTATCCAAACAGATACCTTGGGCAGAACTACCAAGTTGTGTAAAGGCAAAGCTACTATTCCATTGCCACTTGACTACCCTGTAAAAGACATGGATAGCTGGTTAAAAATAAAGCCTATGTACGAATTCAGTGAAGACAGAATAGACTGGAATGCTGTAGAAAAGGCTAAAAAGGCTCAGAAACAAGGAATTCTAGTAAGAGCTGAAATACCTGGTGGATTTGATGAAGCTAGAGAACTCATGGGCGAAGAAGAACTATGTGTAGGCTATTACACTCAGCCGGAACTTATGAAAGATATCCTTGATACTATTTGTAACACTTCTTATCAAGTATTGGATAGAGTGAGCGAACATATAACCATTGATAATCTATCTATACACGAAGATATGGCGGGAAAATCAGGCTCACTAATTGGACCTAATATTATCACAGAATTCATTAAACCCTATTATAGAAAAATCTGGGATATGCTATCTAATAAAGGGACTAGAATCTTCAGCCAAGACAGCGATGGTAATATGGAAGCTGTTATTGACGCTTTTCTGGATTGTGGTGTTACTGTAATGTATCCAGCTGAACCTGCCGCAGGTATGGATATTGTTCAGTTGAGAAAAAAATATGGTAACAAACTTGCCTTCAAAGGTGGTATTGACAAACATGTATTAAGACAAAGCAAAGAAGCTATCAGAAAAGAATTAGAATACAAAATGCAGCCACTTATGCAGCAAGGCGGAGTGGTATTTGGTTTAGATCATCGTATACCTAACGGTACTCCCCTTGAAAATTATATATATTACGTTAATACTGGTAGAGAAATTCTAGGCTTACCACCATTGGATGGTAAAAATAGAGGTTGGGACCGTATGGCATTCTAAAATGCCATACTTTTTTATTTATAATAATCATTATATAATATCACCCAATTTACTCCTTTGTCTTTATCAGCATCAAAATTATCAAATTTTATATATAGCTGTCCTTTTTTTACCCATGCTTTATATTCTAGAACCTTGTCTCCTTCAAGAGGGGTCAGTATTATTTTGTTGATGAGATTAGGTGTAAAACTGATTTTATGGCTTAGAACTGGAAATATGTAAACACCATCTATGAATTTATGGTCACCAAGATATTCTTTTCCTATTACCTGTTTGGTATCAGCTATGTCTTCCAGCATATTTGACATTAGTTTAGTCCGCTCTTTTTCTATAAAATTACGCAAATATTTTTTTATGGTAGTATAAGAGATAATAGAAAAAAGAGCAACCAGTAGACTTATTATAACAAAAAATGAACTGTATATGAATTTGATTGCATCATATATGACATTGATTTCTCCATACATCTTATTTATCAGTTCACCACTAATCATATTTAATATAAACATAAGAATCCCCCTTGTCCTTATAATATATTAAGAAACAAAAGGGATTAGAACTATAGATTATCAAAGGCTTTGCTCCTTATCTCATCTATACATGTCTTATTCAATTTTATATAATCTTCGTTACTTCTAAGATGCAAGTCCTTCTTAAGCTCTCTATCATCATTATCTATAAAACCACTATTAGGGCCATGACATCTTACAGCTTCTCTGGTCTTTTTATCATATATAAGAAACATTTATTTCACCTTCTATTAGCTTGTTTCCTATATTCTCGCCAAAAATATGATAATCTAATCAAATATATTTAGTGTTAGAAGCAATAATGAATCGAGTACATAATGATTTACCTTGCACCAGCTAAGATAACTGCTTGCCAGACTATGATATGGGACCATAATCCAACAGTTCATTACCCAAGTTGATGGTTCGTTCAACCATATATAATACTATACCAGCAATATATAACCTCTCGGCTATATATAACCAATATTAGCACTATATATGATTATTGCTCGGCACTATATGATTATACCTAGCCTCATTACAATCAAATAAATTCGACTATAATAAAACTATTGTTAACCACATAAAACCTTCCTTCCGACAGTATATAAGCTTGTACCTATATACTATCTTCAGTTGAATTGAATACACCTATATAAAGCATATTCAATTCTTAGCTCAACCATTATATACTCGATAATATTATAATGACCATTTAGCTTCTAATATATATTAGAAATTATTTCAAATAATTATATTTTATTACCTTCCAAATTTGAATAAATCTAATTCTGGTCTTTTATTGTTAAGATATAAATCTTTTATCAACTGTCCACAAAGAATACCATTGACAATACCATTAGAACCATATGCTAAAGCAAAATAGGTATTAGGCATCTGAGGATATTCTCCTATATATGGCAAACCATCTTTAGTTACACCAAATAGACCACTGAATTTATATTCAACCTCAATATCTTTTATATCTGGGAAAAATCCTTTGAGTTTTTCTAGGAGGATATCATATTTCTTAATAGAAACCGTATCTTCATTGGTTAGATTTGACATCTTACTACTCTCTTTACCTACTTTTTCATCTTCTCCGCCTATTATGATTCTATTATCAGCTGTAGTCCTCAGATATATATAAGGATCATTATCATCTCTGAATATACAGGTATTATGCCAACCATGAAATTCTTTTATTGGTTTTGTAACAAGGTTGAATGTCCTTGTCAAACTTACTACATCTTTTTTTATATACTTCTTACTTTCATATCCGGCTGCCATAATGACTTTCTTTGCTTTTATGTTAAAATCGTTTGGAGTCCCTAATAATACATGGTCATCTTGGCACTTTATCTTATTGATTTCTGTGTTCTCATATATAGTAAGTCCATTTGTTACTGCTTCTTTTATTAGAGCATTAGTAAATTTGTATGGATTAATCAATGCCCCTCCTGATTTTGAATATACTCCTGCTTCAAGGGAAAAAGAAAACATATCTTTTGCACTATTCTTGTCTAAAAACTCAACGTCAAATCCGTATTTTTTTCTAATATCAAATTCTTGTTTTAATGGGGCAATATGTGAGGCATTGGATGTATAATATAAGCATTCCTTCAACTGGAAGTCACAATTATCTTCTAATGTGTTAACTATATCTCTTATATCATAAACTGCTTTTTCACTGAGTTTAAAACATTCTACAGCCTGTTTTTCACCTATCATATGTGATAATCCCCATAGGTCAGTATCAACTTCATATTGCAATATGGCTGTTGATGCTCTTGTACTTCCATAACCGATGATGTTCTTATCCACTAAAACCGTATTTATACCTTCTTCAGTCAGATAGTAAGCAATAATTGCTCCTGTTACTCCACCACCGATTATAAGAGCATCACATTCAATATTTTCACTAAGATATGGGTATTTATCAGGTACTTTAGTTAGATTAGTCCAAATCATGTCACCTGCTACTAATTTCATAGTCTCATCTCCACAAAATATACTTTTTCTAACTCTATTATCTTCATAATGTTTTTTAATTATACCTACCCATCAATCCTTTTTCGTTTATATATCATTATGAAACCTGCAAAAGATATTATAATCCAAACTAATAGCACTAAGATATTCTGTTGACCTACAGAAAATATGTTTTCGTTATTTAACATCTTGTCCATCAGTGATTGAGAATGATATGTAGGTAATAGTTTTGCTATATGTAATAATGTCTTATTGGCTACACCTAGAGTAGGAATAAAATAGAATAATAGGATAACCGGCATACTATTAGTTCCTGATGACATAACATTTTTGGATAGAATTCCAATTATGGCACCTATCAATATCATGATAGTTGATATTAAAAAGGCTATTACAATATACATTGGTAAAAATTTATTAGGTGCTTGAATAATAAGGAATATACCTATATTAGTAATACCTACAAGGAGCCAAGTAACAATTGCTTTTCCAACTAGAAATTCTACTGGTGATACTGTTGAAAGCATAAGAGTTCTTAAGGTATTTTTCTCTTTTTCTTCAGCTATGAGCATTGCCATTGTCATTGGTGTAATCAATGCAGAATTCATGATGAATATTATTAATAATACTTGCATCCTAACCTCTTCTTTTGGTCCCATCATGCTAAAAAATATTGTACCTACCAAAGGTATTAGACTAACTACAAATACATTTACATTCCTAAGCAAATCTTTTATTTCTTTTAAAACTAATGTATTAATTCTTTTCATGGAAAATCCCATTATAATTCCCTCCCTGTCAAACTTAAAAATATCTCTTCTAGATTAGGTTCATTTGAATGAATAGTCAACAATCTATCTTCTGACATCCATTTTCTTATCTTATCCAATCCATCTGTATCTTTTCTAACAGTAACTTTTTCACTATTACCTTTTAATAACACTTCTATAGATTCCTTGGCATATCGTAATTTCAGTTTTTCTGGATTGCCTACCTCAACTATCTCTCCATTATTTAAAAAGGCTACACGATTACATAATTTATCTGCTTCTTCCATTCTATGGGTTGTCAAGAATATTGTTGTCCCCTCTTTATTCAGTTCGAGAAGTAATTTATGTATCTCATTAGCAGTTCCTGGGTCCAGTGCTGATGTTGGCTCATCTAAGAAAAGTAGTTTTGGTTTATGTATGAATGTTCTTGCCAGCATTAGTCTTTGTTTCATTCCTCTAGATAACTTTTTTACTACTTTCTTTTTATCTTTTAACAAGTCAACTCTCTCCAATATTATGTCAACTTGTTTTTTGTCTACATTATATAAGTCTGCAAATATCTTAAGGTTATCTTGTACTGATAATCTTTCATATACTCCACTGTTATCTGACAGGATACCTATTTGTTGAAATATATTGTTTTTTATTGATTTGATATTATTTCCAAACAATCTTACTTCTCCACTAGATGGTATCAGCTGAGCTGTTAATATTTTTATAGTAGTAGTTTTTCCTGCTCCACTTGGACCAAGAAATCCAAAAATTTCACCTTGTTCTACCGAAAAATTAATTCCTTTTAATACCCTATTTTGTTTAAAATGTTTCTCAATGTTATTCATTTCTATAATTTTTTCCATCAATATTGCTCCTTTCTGTAACTAAGCACATTATGCCAGATTACTGGGCTTAGCACTATAAATATGCTGTGAAAGGAGTAATATTATTGCTGAAATATGCATTTTTCAGGTTAAAATTTCACTGTTAAAGGCTGAGTGGAGTATATAATTCTCTGAATGGATCTAATTATAGATTAAGTATCTGCTTCAATTCTTCCATTCTTCCTTTTGACAATGGTATGGAACTTTTATTCTTATCATCCAATATAAGACTGTAACTATTTCTTGTCCACGTAATGACTTCTCTTACTCTCTGAAGATTAACCAAGTATGATCTGTGACATCTAAAAAATCCTATATGTTTTAATCTTTCTTCCAAATTGCTAAGAGTCAATGAACATTGAAATTTTTCTGTTCCCACATTAATATAACAACATCCATCAAGAGTTTCTATATAATTAATCTCCATAGGATTAAATAATATTATTTTATCATCTATCTTAGTTGGTATTTTATCTATTTTTATATTAGGTAATTCTATTTCATTCGTTACTTTGCTTTCGGTTTCTTTTTGTATTTCATCTGGTACTTCTTTTTGATTATCCTTTCCATTGTCAATTTCGCTTTCTATAGGTTTCAATCCATTCTCATTCAATGTATAAGAATCTCCATCTAATAAAATGGTATCTTCCAGAGCTATAGAAAAAGCTAATATGGTTATTCCTAATGATTTCATGTGGATTATATTTTCTCTAATGATACGATTACTCTGTCGGTCAAGATTAAGGGTAGGTTCTTGAATCAATAATATATTGGGCACACTAATAAAAGTTCTTGCAAAACTTACTCGTTTTTTTTCAGAGTAAGTAAGAGAACCTATTTTGTTCTTAGCAATGTCCAACAAAGCAAATCTAGCCATTACATCCTCTAAATCAGTATCAGAATCATATAATCCATGAAAAAACTTTAGATAATCTATGATATTCAGCCTTTCATAGAATCCTTCTTCTTTATATATTACTGCTATATTTTGTTTGTTGGTTTTTATATATTCTTTTGGTGTCATACCTTCTAATAAGATACTACCTTTTGATGGAATCATATTTCCTAGAATCATATCCATAATAGTCAATGCTATTTCTTCTGTACATTTAATAGCGATGCTTTGTCCTTTATCTAATGTAAAATATATATCATCAATCAATGTTGTATTTTTATCTTCTTTGGATACTCCTTCGAATTTTAATATATTCATATGTATTTAATTCCTCCTTGGTTAGGATAAACCACCACTTATTATATATGTAAATTGAAAGAAAATCAAAGAAAACTGCGGTAATATTATATTGCAGATAAGTCAGATAAAATATTTTGTTCGGACTTGGTTTTCGCAAAATAGTATGTGTATATGTTACGCCAGCAAATTGCTCGTCCTGAGCAAATAGCTGAGCTATAAAAAATATCCTAATTTATCTGATATTCAATGATAAATTAGGATATATGAGTTGACATAATGTTTTACTTGAGTTTAGTTAATATCTGTTTTAATATTGTACAAGCTTTTGCGTCGTATTCCTTAGCTTTATTAATTAAAGGTACTATTTGTTTTCTTACGTCTGGTTTAGCAAATGTTCTTGTTGCTTGTTCGTCTTGCATGAAGCCGCCTTTGACTTCGTTCATTTTGAAGGCGTATTGTGCCTCTTCTTTAAATAGTTTTGCTGCTTGTTGGCATTCATCAGCTACGATTTCATTGTTGTTGCCTACCCAGCTTATATAACAAGCTGCATATGATCTTCCTTCACCCACCATTACTTGTGCATCGCCTTGGCACATTATACGTTCAAACAGTAATGGTAATATAGCATCCTTAGGAAATTCTTTTTCGTCTGATATAGCATTAGCCCATGCATCGTAAGCAGATTGACCTCCTGCATACTCAATTTTCCTATCGCTGTCAGTACTATCATAGCATATTTTTTCTGTGGTCATTATTTTGATAGCATCTTCTATTATATCTTTTGAATCCATTGGTTGGTTTTGTTCTTCACCAACAGCCATGACAGCTATTGTGGCTGGATTTTCCCACCAAGTATTGCATATGAAATATCCTGATTCGTGAATCTTTATATCTTTTCTGAATTCCCTGTTTTCTTGGAAACAGTTCCATCCTAGTAATGTTTCACCGTTGTTTTGGTAACCTGTTATAAGACAAGCTTCTGGTGGTCCTATGATACCTAGGGCGATAACAGGTCTACCCTCATCTATTTCAGATTTTATAAATTCAATAAAGTCTTCTTTATTTGCTTTTTCTCTTTTAAGTATTTTATAGGTTCTGCCAGCTGCCTTAAATGCTCTTTTGAAAGCTTCATATTTATCTTGATATATATTCATGATGTCTACATTTCCGCCATCCCAACAATTGATATTCCATCTTAATCGGAATGCCGCTCCCGATGTAGCCATTATATAAGAATAGTCTATTTCTTGCCCCATATAGTTAAGACATGCTTTTAATGCTGTAGGAAAAGGTGTACATTCTTCGAATGAATAGGCTACCTTTGGAACCCCAAATAATATACAACTATTGTCAGTCTTTTCACGATTCTTCATTATATTTTCAACCTCCAGAATTGAATTCGATAAAAGTATATCTTCATTCTCTTCTAATATGACTGGAGCAAACATACCCATGAGAAATCTGTATCTTCCTACCTTACAGCCTTTTGTTCTAAATTCAGATGGAGTTATTTTAGTATATCTTTTGAAAGCTCTAGTAAAAGTATCATAATTATTGAAAGTATATTCACCAGAGATATCTAAAAGGCTTTTGTTGGTATGAATGATTTCAAATGCTGCGTTAGCAATTCGTCTCGTCAGAATATACCTGGATAAGGATATATTTGTACATTCTTTGAACGTTTCTCTTATATGACGATATGAAAACCCTATAGTCCTCTCTAAACGAGAGTAATCTATCTCCTCTTTGAGTCTTGCTTCAATGTATGTTGCTATTGACCATATAAAAAAAGAATAATCCATATTTTTATCTCCTCTATATTAATTCTTCCGGAAGTAAATTTATTATATCATTAAATATATAGTAATACTCGACATTTTTGACCTTATATATTATTATTAAATAATCTTTTCTGCCTATTAATCCTATCTACTACTTTCTGTTTAAATCCTTCTGGTCCTACCACTTTTAGGATTGGTCCGTATGATAACAATTGTATCAATAATTCTGATTCGTCAAAGTCATAATAATATATTTTAACTCTGCATGTATTTGTTTCTTCGTCATATTCTGAATTTCTTTCATAGTTGGAAAGATGGACGAATACTCGTTCAAAGCCATTTCTTTCATTGTTTAAAATGATTTCTATTGGTTCTGGCATTTTGTGATTGGATATGTACTCAGATATACCCGATGGATACTTGGCTGGTTCGATAATCTCTGCTCTTACTATCCTTGCCACATTGATCTTGCTATGATATACTATCTTACCTCTATTGATTAAAACTGCGTTCAGACGAAATTTATCATCTTTAGCTGAGTATTCTATTCTGTACCCTGCGTAACTAGCACTTCTTCTTACACCTTCTGAATTCAAGTATGTTATGTTAAGACATTTCTTATTATTAACGGCATATAATAATTTTCTAAAATTATTAATGTAATCAATATCTTCATAAGGATCTCCGTCTTTTGCTTGACCTATGTAGATTATTGTATCTTGGTCAAACAATTCTTCTACATCTGCTAATCGTTCCTCTAATACAGTTAATTCTTCTTCATCTAAAAACAACTGTATTCTCTTATCCATCAATAATGTTTTTATCCATCTTAACTCCAGTGTTGTCAATAAAACTGATGGTTCCTTATATAGTATAGATTGGTAACCCTCTTCATTCTTGCTTAACAAGTTATAACTATCTTCATCATCGTTTACAATTCTAGGAGCTAGAGTCAGTAAAGTATCTCCAAAACCTTGGTTCCTTATCAAATCGTAAATATACTCCACTGAAACGGTTTTATCCTGAGCTTTATTCAATATTTCACTTATCAATCTATAATATTTTCCGTATACTTCACTAAACAGACTCATTCCCTAACCCCCATACATTTCATACATGGCATCAATATCTCTTAAGAATCTTTTTTCTACAATTTCATTAGAGCATTTAAATGATATTATTCTTCCTATTAATGTTCTTAGCCAAGGAACCATTTCATTGACATCGTTGACTTCAATTGAATAGAGATATGTATTTTTGCTTACTTTCTCTATAGTCCCATGTTTCCCTTCTCTATGAAGCCTTTTTAGTATATATTCTTCATTATCAGCTATAATCAATGTTACCTCTAATTTTTCTAGTTTTTTCCCATTAAATATAGTAACACCCCAGCTTTTTTCTGAACGCTCAGATAGATTTTCTACATGTGAATCATAGCTATCATCTATATCTCCAATTACTACTTCTTTTATATTATCGATTCTGTATGTTCCATAACGCTTATATTTATTGTTATAAGCAGCTAGATACCTTCTACCGCTGCTCACATTATCTAATATTTTTAGCGGTAGGACCTTTACCTTTATATTGCTATTTCTTCTATAGGTACTTACGAACTCAATATTTCTATGTTCTCTAATAGCCATTAGGATATTTAGCAAAATTTCATCGTCCAGTGTATGAGCTAAATAAATATGACGGAAAGAAAATAGAGGTTTGTTTACAATAGAATTACCTACTCTATGACGAATAAAATTCCCTAGAACTCCAACTGGAAATACATTTTGATAATAACCACAGATGTGAAGTAGTTTATCAATGGTGTGTTTTGATAATGTATCAATCCCTTGTCTATTAATATGGTATTGTAATGTTCTGCCTTTTTTCGTACTATGTAAAAACCCTATTCCTGTAAGCTCTTTCAGCTTATTTCTAATAGTCATATTATCGGGTATCTTGATATCTTCAAATATACTTAAATAATCGTTAACTATATTATCCGTAATTTCATTTAATGTCAGACCTTCATCTATACTTAAAATATCCAATATAATAAAATGTAACATTATATCATTCTTAGTAAATGTCTTTGTCATCCAAGTTATAAAAAGAGGGTTTTCTTCTAGGTCAACTGTATCAGCTGTTATAAATAATTTTTTACCTCTAACTGAATTATCATGTCCAATATAACCTGACAAATAATTTTCTATCCTTCTTCTCTCATTATCATAACTTCTGCCACTTCTTGAACCAAAGTCATTACGACATTTATAACCATAAATGTGAAAATCCCTTAGATAGTCTCTTATCTTTTCATAATTCTTTATTAACTCGTTGAACCCAGCCATATATATCACCTTCATTCTTATGAAATCACTATTTGCATAGTAATAAACTTCTGTCCTATAAAATAGTATCATTACAGAAAAGTCATGTCAATTTTAAGTTCGCAATTTTTTTTTAATGATAAATAGTCAGCTGGATGGTAACATATGGTTCATGAGGATGAGATATACATAATTGATAAGGACGTGAAAAAAATGTTTGTAAATTACAATAAGGATAAAAATAGAATACCTATAAAAATATGGGTTGAAGATAGAAGCAAAATTGAAGATGAATGTTTGGCACAAGCTACGAATTTATCTAATTTACCTTTTTTACATAAATGGGTTTGCCTAATGCCTGATACGCATACTGGAAAAGGAATGCCCATAGGTGGAGTAATAGCCGCTGATAATGTGATAATACCTAATGCTGTGGGAGTTGATATTGGTTGCGGTATGGCTTTTATACAGACTAATATCCCTGTAAGATTATTAAAAGATACCAAAACACCTAATGGTACATTACTTCAAGGTATCATCGGTGATATTCTTAGAAATATACCTGTTGGTTTTTCTCATCATAACAGTAGACAAGAATGTAAGACATTAGATGATGCTATTAAGAACCTTGATATATATCAAGATGCCAAAGAGCTGATTCCAGAGATTGAAGCTGGATATTATCAAGTTGGTACTCTTGGTGGTGGTAATCATTTTATTGAACTACAAGAGGATGAACAAGGATTGGTATGTATAATGCTTCATTCTGGCAGTCGTCATTTTGGTTATAAGATATGTAATTATTACCATAAGTTAGCAAGAGAATTGAATACTAGATGGTTCTCTTCTGTACCTGATGAATATAGATTAGCATTTCTGCCTGTAAATACCAAAGAAGGTCAAGATTATATCAATTGGATGAATCTAGCCTTAGGTTTTGCTAGTGAAAACAGAAGTCAGATGCTTGATAATGTCATTAATATAGTAAACAAATGGGTTAAGAAACATTGTGATTTCAATACTGATTATACTGATTTGATTAACTGTCATCATAACTATGCTGCCATTGAACATCATTATGGTAAGAATGTATGGGTACATAGAAAAGGTGCCATACGTTCAAGAGAAGATGAACTTGGCATTATTCCAGGTGCAATGGGCTCTTATAGTTATATTGTAAAAGGCAAAGGTAATCCTGAAAGCTTTCATTCTTGTTCTCATGGTGCTGGACGATTGATGTCCAGAAAGAAAGCAATGGAAACCTTTGGAGTTGACGAAGTAATCAACGACCTGAAAGCAAGCGAAGTAATAATTGGTAAAAGATCCAAGAAAGATATACCTGAAGAATCAAAGTTCGCTTATAAAAATATAGATACTGTAATTAATAATGAACTTGATTTGATAGAACCAATAAAAAAGCTTAAAACTATTGGTGTTGTAAAAGGTTAATTATTGGAAGTCTTCTTCCTTAATTATAAATTGTATTTTCTTCTATGCTAAGACTTTTAATGTCTTGCGGTGCCTAAGAGTTCTCTTAAGGTATGCCGAAGTAATACGGATAAAAGAGGTTAAGTACCTCAATTATGCTCAAGTTAGAGCACTAAATGGTCAGAACATCAAAAATGTTCGGGGTTCAAATCCCCAAGATTATGCAACCTTTTTAGTTGCCCAAAAATATTACCTATTTAATCTGATTCCCCTGCACAAGAGAACTAATATAAGAATCTTGATTCTTGAGATTATTTATAACAATTTTCAATTGCAACAAATCAAGTGCTTTGAGATCACTGGGATACCGTTTGGATTAGAATATATCCAAGGTATAATGAAATTCATCTTAGTCTAACATAATATACCTCATTATATCCCCGATATACTATAGTCTTTACTTAACAGTAATCCCGCACTTGATTTGCAGGAATCGGACTTATTAACCAAGAAATATCTGAAAGGAGATTTTAAGATGAAATATTATATCAAAAAAACTGAAAGAGGACTTTTATTCCAGAATGGAGATTATATCAAATCCCTTGAGCCAGGAAAATATTCATTTCTATCCTTTCTAAAATATAAAGTTGTTATTTTAGATGTAACTAAACAACGTTTTAACGTAAAGTTCGATCTAGATATATTAGCGGATGATGATAAGTTATTAAGTGAACTAGATATTATAGATGTTAAAGACAACCAATTAGTTTTACATTACATAGATGGAAAATTATCAGACATATATGAAACAGGTAAATATGCCTTTTGGAATATACATAAGAAAAATGATTTCAAGATAATAGATATGACTAAACCTGAAATAGATGAAGACATAGAAAAAAACATCTTCAATAGTAAGAATATCTTTCATCCTAGACTAAGAGACAAATATGTTGAGATACATGTACAACCATATGAAAAAGCCGTACTTTTCTATAACAATAATTTCGTCAAGATTCTTGATGCTGGAAGATATTTTTATTGGACGAAATATGTTGATGTTACGGCAGATAAAATAGATATGAGACAATCACAATTAGATATGACTGGACAAGAAATCATGACAGCTGATAAAGTGACTCTTAGACTAAACTTCTTCTGTCAATACAAGGTTACAGATGTTCTAAAAGTGACTCTTGATATAAAGCATTATGTAAACCAAATATATATATTGATACAGCTTATATTACGTGAGTATTTAGGCGCAATAAAACTGGATGACCTATTGAAAATGAAACAGGAAGTTGCTGATTATGTACTGTCAAGATTAAAAGAAAAAGAATCAGAAATGGGCATTGAATTCATATATGCAGGCATAAAAGATGTGATTCTTCCAGGCGAAATAAAGGATATACTTAATACTGTTCTAATAGCTGAGAAAAAAGCTCAAGCCAATGTTATAACAAGACGAGAGGAAATAGCATCCACAAGAAGCTTATTGAACACTGCAAAACTGATGGATGAAAATAAGACTCTCTACAAACTCAAGGAACTGGAGCATATTGAAAAAATATGTGAAAGAGTTGGCAGCATTTCACTTAATGGTGGAGGTAATGTTTTAGAAAGATTGAATGAACTCTTTTAAAAATCGCAGGGTGCTGTATTATCAGACAGCCCCCTGCTCTTATTTTAATATAATGAATATTTATTTTACTGTAACTGTAGCAGTAACTATGATTTCACTTCCGTTGACATGACCTTCTACAATGAACGTTCCTTCCTTCATATAATTCTCTCTAGCAATACCGTCCCATGCTATAGGTAAATCCATGATAGAATCATCACTTAATCTAGTAGGTAATTCAACTGGAAGTGTTGGTGCATAGCCTACTCCAGTTTCTACTTCTATAGGTGCAGTTTCTACTATGGAAACTTCATTCCTATATACTTCTAGTTCAGCAACACTTGCCCATCCACCATGACCTTCCATGGCTTCAAGTTTTACATACTTAGCATCCGTTTCATTGAAAGTAATTGTTTTTGCATCATAATTAACATCCCAATTTCCTTCTGCTATTTTTGTATAATTAATTCCATCATTGGATACATAAAGTCTGTACTTGGATATAATTCCGTTATATTGACTAGTCCTAGGCTGCATCTCTACCTTATTGATCTTATAAGTATCGTTAAGGTTTAGTGTAATTGATTGAGGCAGTGTATCTGATAAATCCCATTTTGTATGCCATAGAGTTCCTTTGTCCCCATCAATAGCATTTGAGGCAGGGTCCCAAGTCTCTTGACTTGTTGCTGTGGCAGTCATATTGGATTGTGATACTTTACTTAAGTCTACTGGAGTTATCTCAGTTGGCTCAGATGGCAGAGATTCAATTTCTTTTATAACAAGATCATCAAGGACAAAATCACTTGAATTTCCATTAACACATTTTATACCTATAAAGCTACCTCCTGAATTAGATGCTTGGAATGATTTTGTAAATTGTGTAGGTTCATCAGCAAATTTTATAGGCTTAGTATATATTTGTGTCTCCCCGTCTCCAATTACGAATTCGTAAGCACCATCAGCATTAGTTTCGTATACAAAAGTAACTTCATAACATTGACCTTCAGCAAATCTTAGATTTTGAGGTATAGTCTGATAAACAAGTCCTGCTGATTCCTTGTGTGCTTTCAGTGACCAGTTACCGTTAATAACATCATCTATCTCTTTTTGGTTCCAACCTTTTTGAGTATATGGAGCATGAAGTTCAGATAGATGGGTTCTTGGGTCATTTACACCACCAGCAGAACCTTTAACAAATGGATATATCCCTTGAACTATATTCTCAAAATCCTCTGCAAAATACACATCTTCCCCTTTAGCAACTCTTTTTGTCTTAACAACACGTAAATCATCAAATATGACTGTAGCTGTACCTGCTTCTGTTTTTAAATATATAGTAGCTGAGTCACTACCTGATTGAACGTCAAACAATACTCTCATTCTCTGCATTTTGGTATTGTTCTTTGAATCAGCCAAGATATAGTTATTAGCTATGGAATTATCTGTGTAGTTGGAAACATCATTTCCATCACTGGTCATCACACCAATAGATGCTCGTCTATTCCCTTTTACTTCTACATATACTGAAGCCGCGTATGTTCCCTCTGATAAACCAGTAATTTCTTGGCTTATAGTTGCACCATTACCACTTTCAATTACTAATTCATATTGTGAAGAATCATTACGTTTCACTGACACTCCTTCTCCAGTTACTGTATAATCATCTAAATTACCATTATTGAGTCCAGGGTCTTTAATAAGTGTTCCTTGCCCAAAACCAACAGCTTCATGTACCTGTACTTCTTGCTTATACACTACATATGGTGTAGCAGGGTCTGCATTAATAGTTATTTGTCCCTGAATAACTTGAATATCCTCAATGAATTCTCTACCTTGGTCAGTCAGTTTGTATAACTTGACTGTATCAAGCCCTTCATAGCTTAAAGGCAATTTCCATGTACTAGTACCACCATTTTTATTATAGTGATATAATTTTTCTTCTGTAGCTGGGTCCCATGGTAATAGATATTTACTTCCTTCTAGAACCCTGATACCGTCTTTTGTAATGATTTTTGTTCCTGTCTTATTACTTACACTTACATTGTCTGTAAAATTGATAGTATCTGATTCCCATTCTATTATAGGAAAATGCTGTAGATATTTCGTTGGCATATTAACCTCGAATACAACGTTTATAGCATTGTCAAAGTTCTTGCTTCCCTGCCATCCTTCGTAGTCAGTTACTTCTGCTCCACCAAGAAGCTCATTACGTGCAATCCATGTATCTTTTTGGTGATTACGTATGAATCTGGCTATTTTACTGTTGAAGCCTTTCATATCCTGTCCACCGTAATTATAATCTACAGCCCAATGATACCAGATAGAATCTTCTTCTAATGTATTAGGAAATTCGGTAGTCATAGCCCATCCTAGTGAATTAATCTCTCTAGCTAGCCTTCTTCCATTCCATCCATTCTCAAACCAAGCATCAGCGTAAATGAAGTCAAGGTTTGGCACTTCTTCTTTCAACGCTCTGAATCTATTCAATCTGTTATTGGTAGTAGCTTCTCTTCTCATTGTTGGTTTATCAAAATCATATGATGGATCCAACCAATCCCAACCTGGTTTATTTATGTTAACTAATTCATTGTCAAATGCATAAGCCTCTGGGTGAGCACCTGTTGCGGATATATGAACACCGAAAAATCCATTGTATTTATGTCCTTCATCAATCAATGTATTCATATCACAAGCTCCACCTTGGCGAATACCAATATGTCCTGCATAATCTGGATGTGCTGAATCATGTCCTTCTGATTGATAGCCCTTAAGCTCTACAAACTGTCCAAGTCCATCAGTAGCCAAATATAGTCTTTTTGTTTCGTCTAGAGTTTTTAGGAATGGATTGGTTGCTTGACTTGCAAAATTAAATGGTATCCTATGTATCAATAAATCTGGTACTTTTTCACTGAACTTTGGATTGCTCATTATTTCACGAAATGCAACTGCTCCGTCCTGCCAATCAACACATTCATCATCATTGGCATTACCAGTAATAATCACTTTTACACTTGGTAATGGCTCTACTTCATCAATTTTGTCTGGTCTGTATAACCAAGAAGCACTCCAGATTCCTGTACTGTAATAACCTGTTTTTCCTACATTCTGCTTCTTGATTCGTTCATTATCTCTATCGCTGCTATAATCAGGCAATGCGTTAGTCCATATAGTTCCTGCTAACTGGTTAGTATTAATAATTGCATACATATAGTTAAGAGGTTGATTATCTACAGCTACAGTGTTCCCTACAGATGTAAAAACGTCACCACTGCCACTTACTGCATTATACATGCGTGTCCCCGCAAAAGCTGCACCTTCTTGATTGCTATGTACAGCTAATAAGCTGTGATTAGGTATTTCAATATTCTTTACTAAGGTATTTCCATTTTCCAAAATACCAGTAACATCAAACAGTAGTTTATTATCTACTATTTCCATCTTGATTGTCATAACCACATCTATATCAGTGATGTTAAGTGTATACTCAGCTTGATTATCATTTACTTCCAAAAAATCAACTTGAGGTTTATAATTCACTCCATTTATTTTGATGCTATCCAAGGAACTCTCTTGACCATACATTACTTCTCCTGAAGCCATTTGATATTTCTCCACTCTCGGGAAATTCTTATCTATAATGACAGTCATTTGATTAGAACTGATAGTTGTCATATTACTATCCATGGTATCTGCAACCCCAGATGCAGTGAATTCTTGTTGTTTCTCATTGATAACCTCTTTAGCTGATACGGGCATAAAAACTCCAAAAACCTGTAAAAACATGAGTACAAAAGATAGTACCAATACCTTTGTTCCTCTTATTCTTTTTCTTTTCATATACCTTCTCCTCCTTGAAATAGATTTATATTAACTCCCTATTCTTTTACTGCTCCAGCGACAATACCATCAAATATGTATTTCTGGAAAACAATATATAAAGTAACCGTTGGTATCATTACTATTATTACTGCGGCACTTAATTGAGGCCATGCTCCGCTTCTCTGACTTGCAAAACTCATTAACATGGTTGTCAATGTACGTTTGCTTTCTGATGGCATATACAAATAAGGAATATACATATCATTCATTACTTCAACTGCCTTGAGTATCCCCAAAGTGGCAGTTGCTGGTATGACCATTGGAAATATGACTTTCCTGTATATGGTGAAATATGAAGCTCCATCAATCATAGCACTCTCATCAATACTCATAGGTATTTGATTCATGAACTGCATATAGATGTATATCTGCATCAAATCCGTTCCAATATATATTACTATTGGTGCTAACAGAGTATTATATAAGCCTACTTTAGTTATAATTCCAAACCTTGCTATCTCTGTAACGAAACTCGGTACAAGCATACCCATCAAAAATATTAAAAAGTACATTTTTTTGAGCTTGAAATCAAAACGGCTTAATATATAAGCAATCATAGTTGATAATACTGCATTTACCACTACTGAAACAGTTACTAGGATAAGTGAATTCTTAAGTCCTGTAAGTACATTCCCTTTCTCAAATACAAACTTGAAATTATCCAGGAAAAATTGTGTAGGAGGTTTCAAAGGAAATTCTGAACCAATTTGAAATTGAGTTTTGAAAGAAGCAAAAACAGTAACCATAATAGGAAGAAATACAACTATAGTTATTCCTAAGAAAAACATTATTTTCAACACTTCAACTAAGTTTCTTTTAAATTTATATTTATTTTTCCTTTTCATCCAATTCACCTCTTCTCTGATATTACCTTTTTCTGTATAACACTCAATATAACTATCATCACCAGTAAAACAACTGCCATAGCCGATGCTTTACCAAAATGGCTATAAGTGAATGCTTGCTGTATTGTATACAGAGTAAAAGTTGTACTTGATTTTCCTGGTCCCCCACTTGTCATTACAAACGGAATATCAAATATCATTAGTGCACCTCTTACATTCAAGAATAGTATAATCTCAATTACTGTTCTAATGTTAGGTATCACTATCTTAGTGAACAATTGGAATGAATTAGCTCCATCAACCTTAGCAGCCTCCAACATCTCTCCCTGAATAGATTGAATACCTGCTAAAAATAATATTACGTGTATACCACAGAATCGCCAAATGGATACAGCAGCCAGTGAGAAATTGACTGTTTTCATATTACTGATCCATGATACAGGAGCGACTCCAAATAATTCTAAGATTGAATTTAAAACTCCCCCTTGAGAACTGTAAAGAAATGAAAACATATATGCCACTGCAACACCATTAATTATATATGGAAGGAAAACTATTCCTTTGAACCCTTTTGAGAATCTTACTCTTTTGTCTAATAGAAATGCAATAAACATTTCAATAGGAATAAATAGTAGATGAATCACAAAATAAGTACCATTATTCCTTAAACTAACCCATACATCACTATCTTTAACAACATCTACATAGTTATTGACTCCAACATATCCGATTGTCTTGCTCATACCATCCCAATCCGTAAAACTCAGATGAAAAAGTTTGAACAAAGGAAATATGACAAACACTGCCAATAGGATAGTAGGAATAACTAAGAAACTTACAATTATTATATTTTTTTGTCTGTTTCTATTAGTTAACATTACACTGTCCATCCCCTCTATATAAGGTAAAAAGTTATTATTGTTTTTTCAAATAAAGCTTTGAAAGAAAGTTGATATTAATTCTTTCAAAGCTCATTGTTATAATTAAAATAAAGAATCCCTCTAGATTATATATAGTTTATTTATTTCTTGCATCTTTCCATTTCTTATTCATATCACTCATCATCTTTTCAAAATCTACACCAGCCAACATATCCTGTCCCATACCTTTTACATCAAAACTTATGGTGTCAGCTATTTTCTTGTATTCTTCATTTCCTGCATCATATACTACATATTCCAGATCAACACCTTCAAAAGCTTGATTGAAGAAAGGTATATCTGCACTTACATCTTTCATAGTAGATAATTGTTGTGTGTAATCCACATATTCTTTATAGTAATCACTCATATAGAACCAGTTAATGAATTCTTTTGCTTCTTCAATGTTCTTACTTGTCTTTGGAGTACCCATGAAACCTTCAGCAGTTGTAATAACATTTAATGGTTCGTCTTTTGATTCACGTACAGGAAGAACGAATATACCAAGATCTTCATCTTTGTTGCCACCCATAGTGTCATATTCTTGAGCAAACCATTGACCAGCTGCTAACATTGCTCCTTCACCTGCTAGGAACATAGCTTTTTGTTGATCCCAACCATATCCAAGTGGGTCGTTTCCACATACTTTTGCATCATAAAGTGCTTTAATCTTAACGTATGATTCATAGAAAGGTTCACCCTTGGTGAATGGTTCATCTTTTGAAGCCATATCACTCCAGTATTTTCCATCATTAGCTTGTAATAGTGGCATAAATTCATTGAATGGGTATGTAGTCCATGAATCCTTTCCACCAAGTAATAGTGGAATATATTCACCTTTCTCCTTGATTGTATTGGCAGTACTTATGAATTCATCCCAAGTTCTAGGAATTTCTAGGTCATATTTTTCAAAAATGTCTTTTCTATAGTAAACAAATTCATTGAATGCTCCTTGTGGAATTCCTATAACGTTACCATCTAACGCATAATCAAGAGCTACGTTATTGCTTTTAGTAGCTTCAAGCTCATTCAATGGTACCATTATCTCTTTATAGGTTAACAGGTTACTTGCTCTTACCAAAAATACATCTGGTAATTGATTAGCTGAATTTCTTATTTTCATTGTATTATCATATTCTGTTGGTTGAATCTGCTCTACTTTGATAGTTACATTAGGATGGTCTTTTTTATAAGCCTCACTAATGCTGTTTATTCCTGTAAGATATTCATAACCAACTTCATTCCATAGTACAAAAGTCAAAGTTACAGGTTTTTTATTAGTTTCCTCGTTGTTTTCTTTTTGAACATCATTAGAAACCTCTTTGCCCCCATTGTTATCTTCTTTTTTTTGGCATCCTACCCCAATGATACTTATCAATAAAGTTAGACATAATAAAACACTTAGCCTTTTGAATGATTTCATTTTCATTCCCTCCTTGAGTTTATATAAGTAATTACTCTATATGTAATTTCATATATATCTTACAATATTAATTGGTCATTTTTAATGATTTATACTAGGCTATTCATGATATCTTTTATGCAATTATCAATAAATCTTTTTATACGCTAACAACTTTTTATAGGTTTCATGATATTTATTGTTTTTCTTGATGTTTTTTTGTGCTTAATTATGTAATTATGATTTTTTATACTGTTTTGGACTCATACCAACTATTTTCTTGAAGGTTCTGCTGAAGTGTTCAACATTAGCATATCCTACTGAATAACAGATCTCATATATCTTCATATCTGTATCTGATAATAATGTCTTGGCTTCTTCTATTCTTTTTTTCGTTAAATATTCTGTAAAGGTAAGTTTTAGGTCTTTAGCGAATATTTTACTGAAATATGCTTCACTGAGGTGAACATGCTCACATACATTCTTGAATGTAATCTTCTCCATATAGTGGTTTTCAATGAATTGTTTTGCTTTTTTACTGGATGAACTTATTCCTAGATATCTACCCTCTTGTAGATAATTGATTATATCTTCTACTAAACTTTTTATCCATGCATTTACTTCATCAACTGTTTCATATGCTTTTATATGCTCATAAAAATCAACCTTTTCATTAGGAAGGCTGTAATCTGTATCAATATCATTAATGTACTGGGAAATCAGGAAAAACAATTCCATATAAGGTATAAGAATATCATTTATCTTCTTTATGTTGAAGGTACTAATAATCCCATATATCCTTTCTAATTCTTCAAAAGCAGCTTCTTTATTAAGCTTATCTAATGCTTTCAATAATTCTTTTTCTTCACCAATAATACTATGTCTATTACTTTCTTTTACATATATAGAATCTTTTGGAAATATGTTCTTTCCTTTTCCCAATAAAAATCTTAACTGTGCATTTCTCTTTGCTTGTGTATAAGAAAATGGTATCTGGTCATATCCGCTTTTTATGTCACTTATTCCAATACTAGTCTTGATATTGACTCCATTGAAAAGCACATGCCTAATACCTTCCAATATTTCATTGATTTGATTATTTATCTTAGACATGCTGTTTGATTTATTTGATAGAATGATAATGTATTCGTCTGAGGACATTGGAAGTACTTCTCCGAATTCCAATCTATTCAGTACTTGGTCTATTGCCCTTACCACACTTCTTTCAAAATCCTTGATACTATCTTTATATCTGCTTTCAATCTGCCTGAAGTTATCTACAAGGATACAGAATACAGTCAAGTTGCTACTATCCAACCTAATCGAATAATCATCTATCTCCTGGTTTATATCATTATTTTCTCTGTCAGATAATAAGCTCTTAAGGAATTTGTTTTTGTCTTTCTTGACCTGGTTGTGACTTTTTTTAGCCTTATTATGCTTATTGATTACATTCAGCACTAATTCTAATACTTGCTCAGGTTCCATTTCCCTCTTGAGTATATAATCAGTTACACCGTACTTGAAAGCTTGTCTAACCAAATGGAAATCATCGTAAGCACTAAGTACTATGATTGCTGGATTTATAGACATTTCATTTATTTCTTCTATGAGTTTTAGTCCATCCATAACAGGCATATTAATGTCTGTTATGATTACATCTATATCCATGTTATCTCTAATGATATCCAACGCTTTTTTTCCATTGGCTGCTTCCAAACTCATATCAATGTTGTACTTTTCCCATTCTATCAAGGTTTTCAAAGCAAATCTAAAAATAGGTTCATCCTCTACAAGCAAAATTTTATACATCACTTTTTCCTCCTTCGTGTATTATTGGAAGTATCAATGTAACTTTTGTGTATTTCATATATTCACTATCAATCGTAATGCCATAGCCTTCTCCATGATTCAATTTTATTCTCCGCATCACGTTGTTTACACCTATATGGTTAAAACTTTTTCTATCTTCACTTTTTTTGCTATGGATTATGTCATGTATTCTATCTTTTTCAATACCTACTCCATTATCTTCTATCTCAAAGATTAAGAACTCTTCCTGTAGATAACCTCTAACTTTTATTATACCTTTTCTATCTACTTTACTGATTCCATGATGAATAGCATTTTCTATTAGAGGTTGTAGGGTAAGTTTAATCATATATAAAGATTCTATTTCTTCACTGATGTCATATTCAACTGTGAATAGTTCATCAAATCTAACTTTCATTATGTACAGATAATTATTAAGATATTCTATTTCCGTTCTTACCTTAATCAAGGAATCATTATGCTTAAATATGGCAGAAAGGAGCTTCATAAAGGCATCTGTCATATTTTTTATACCATCTACTTTTGCTACCATTGCCATGAGTCTTATTGATGATAATGTATTATATATGAAATGAGGTTGAATCTGAGCCTGAAGTGCTTTCATCTCTTCCTTGCTTTTTTCTTTTTCCTGTAGGTCCCTTTCAATAATCAGTTGATTTATCTCGGATACCATATTATTGAAGGATTCACCCATCTCAACTATTTCAGAACTACCTTCTACAACAATCTTCTCATCAAAATTCCCCTTTTGAACGCTTTTCATTTTACTGATCAATTGTTTTATTGGAGTAACTATGTCTTTGATAAAGAAAACAGCAAAAATAATGAATAGAATAATTATGACTATATAGATTAAAACAAAGTACATCATTACCTGATTCATTTCACTGGTCAGCATATTATAATCAATTATATTGACTAGCAACCATTTATCGTTATTAGTTAAATATGTATAGATCATATTTTTCTTATTATTCAACACTACATCATTATAACTGCTCTTTTTATATTTTTTATCAAAGAGACCACATTTCTCAATATCTTCTTTTGTGATTTTATTATCTGATGATACAATAATATCATTATCTTTATTTATTAGTAATCCTGTTCCCATTCTTTGATTTTGATATTTGGCATATATAGAATCTATACTTTTGGGCATAAAAACAAAGCAAACCACTTCAACTTCATTCTGTTCACCTAAGATATCTGGACTCATGGAAAAATACAATTGTTTTTGGCTAAGCCCAGTGCTGATTAGTTCTTTTGTTTTTTCTGGCATTATGATTCTACCTTTGTTCTCGATAGTTTCCCTATACCAAACTTCTTTTCTCAAAGTTTTGTCGTCTTGAATCAAAGGACTTTTGAAATAGTAATGTCCACCGTCTTTATAAAAGAAAATAACTGAATATATATCATCAGAGCAATTCAACAGTGAATTTATTTTAGAATTGACTTGATTAGATAGGTCTAAACGCTGATAACCCTCAGCTTCTGATTTTTTCATCTTAGATACTAGATTGATTATTTCTGAATCATTTCCTATCATAGCACTTTTCAAGGAAATATTGTTCAATTCGTCCTGTATTCTTATAGACATCTGTTCCATAGTTTGCATGACCATCTCCGAATAGTGGTTTACAAAAATATTTTTATACGCCATATTCAGCAGGAAACTTATTAATAATACAGGTATAATAATCAATATAATAAAATTCAAAAAATACTTGGTAGTAATACTCTGTCTCTTAGCTGCTTTTTTTCCCATAATTATCCCCCTAGTATTAAAACGTAATACTTTAGACTATATTATATCATAAAGTAAAATGCTTACGTCAAGGAGAAAATCATCAATAGACTTATCAAACAAAACAGAAAAAGATGGTACCAATTTTGATACCATCCATTAATTATCAATATTCTATGGTCCAAGCAATCCATTATAAAGCAGATTAACTAATTCGCCTGTTCCACCTTTGTTAGTGCCAGTAGCTGCAACATAGTCACCAGTTAGTTCCCAGAAAATAATACCTCCGTAGTTATTATTAATTACGTAATCAATTTTCTCTTGTAAGGAGACAGCATCCTCATAGGTGTACATCTCTCCTTTTGACTCACTATAAAGATATGGCACTTTTGAAACTGGGTCACGATATTTTTGGAATGAGTTGTCTAGTTCTTTGCTTATCATATTATAGTATGGGTTGTTACCAGCGTATCTTCCTCCATCCCAAATACCATGTGCCCCATAAGTACCTGTATGATTAGTACCGGAACAAGTTGCATACAATCCTGGTAAAGTGCTTATTGGTCCATTATTCTGTACTTTTGCCCATCCTCTTGAATAGAATGGTGAACCTAGAACTAGTTTATCAGCTGGTATACCAAAAGTTTTTAGATACTCCATTGCTTCATGTACTGTGTATTTCTTAGCTAATTCAACATTGGCTTCTACTTCCGCAGGGTCAGTATATAATGTTTGGAAATAGGACCTGTAAGCATTTTCTGCATTAGTATCAAAATACATTGGTGACTGATGACCTGTTATACCTTCCCAAGCACCATGCATATCATAAGTCATGACATTGATAAAATCTACATATTGCGCGTATAGATTAGGCTCTGTCTGATCTATTTTATCTTTGCCGCAACCTACAGCAGTAGTTACATAATAATATTTTCCATCAGCAGCACCTGCTTGGTCAAGAGTAGTCCTAAGCTGTTGTAGCAACAAAGTAAAGGTCTGCTTCTCATCTGGTGTCGCATAAGGTGTACCTAGATCATTAGGATTATCAACTGTATCTCCTGCTCTGTAGAAGGTTGGATATTCCCAATCAATGTCTACACCGTCAAAGTTCCATTCTCTTAAAAACTCTACTACACTAAGAGCAAATTTTTCTCTTGAAGCCTGTGTAGCGGCAACATTATGAAATTCTGCTGATCTTGACCATCCTCCTACTGAAATAAGGATATTAGTATTAGGATGTTGCTGTTTCAATTTCTTGAACTGACCTAAACATCCTTTGTAAGGTGAATCCCAAGGTTCTCCAAAAGCTATACCCTTGGCTGCCCATTCATCAAAACACGCTATCTCCCCATTTTTAATATCTGCAAAGGCATAATTTATATGAGTCACTTTATCCCATGGGATATCAGATGGTGCATATTGGTTATGTCCTGCATAAGCTCCCCATTCAGGATAATACGCAACTATCCTTTTACCTGCTGGTGGAGGTGTTGGTGTTGGATTAATGATTCCAAGAGCGCCAAAATAATTAGAATAGAAAGTTGAGAAATTATAATTATTATAAGCATCCCAATTGATTGACCATGTCATAATTCCTCTTAAGTCAGGATATCCTTCTGCTTTTTGCAACTGATACTGTCCATTGAACGATTGACCTTTTACAATATAGTCAAGGGCTTTTTTCATTTCAGTATTATTAATATAGCCACCCCCTGCCGCATTACTGCACGCAGGTATACCTATAGCTATCTGGTCTTCCCGTAGAGCTGGGAAAACATTATTAGGGTTATTACCTACAGGAAATCCATTCAATAACATCTCTGCCATGGCTACTTGAAAATCAGCAGTTCCTTGTGTATAAGACATACCATCAAGTCCCACCATAGAACCAGAATTATAATGCTGTACATGAATATAATCTAGCTCACTTCTAAGTGCATAGATAACAGGTAAATATGCTCCCCAAGAACCTCCATATGTACTATAACCACCTTGGACATAAACTGTTTCAGGTGCCATAGTCAGAACAAAATCATTACCAAAATGATTGCGTATTGCTGTTATTGCATCAATCAAGTTAACTACCTTAGTTGTTGTAGGATTAGTAAAATCTGTATCTCCAACATCTAATGATAGTGAACTGCCCTCAAGATCAATATCCATACCATCAAAGCCATAAGTCTCAATGATATTAATCATAGTAGATATAAATGTTTGTTTAGCTGTGTTATCAAGCAGCTCAACTGTTCCGTTACTTCCTCCTATAGAGATTAATACCTTAGTACCTCTAGCCTTCAATCCTTGAATATCTGATTTGAATTCTGCATCTGTTGCATTAAAAGGTGAAAACGCCATTGTATATGTATCACCTGCTGGTTCTGCAAAAGCTACATTAACTACATTAAAATCTGTAGTTACATCCTTAAGCCTTATAACCCCCGAACCATTATCAAAATTATGCCAATATCCAACAACTACTCTTTCCAGATCTGATGGACCCGGACCTGGGTTTGGATTTGGACCTGGTCCTGGACCTGGACCTGGGCCTGGGCCTGGTGTTGTGGTTGCCAACCAAAGTGATTGAACATTAGGTGGTTCCCATCCTACTAATGAAGTATGATTCTGTCTGCATTCATAAACTGTACCATTATAAGTTACTAAGTCCCCAACACTATAACTTACTCCAGCCTGCCATTCATCGATCTGTTGTGCCTGCGTACTAGTACATGTAATAGTTGTAAAAAGTAATAGAACTGCAATAATTAGAGTCATAAGATTGTGAAATTTTTTCATGCTAATTCTTCCTCCTATTTTTTATTTCTTTTGTCTCTTATAAGTGTCAATCTAGTCAGTTCTAGTTAACTTATTGCTCTATGATTATATTTAATAGATTAATATATTAATGTATTAATCTATACTAACAAAAAAATAAAAGGAGAATGTATATTATTTTATTGATTTTATGGAGGAAATAAAAAGATGAGTTTATTGAATACTCTTATTCTACTAAGATAATATCATACGTTAACTTTAGATACTAGAAGATAATCTTGTTCTTTATTGCACAATATTGTCCATTATCAAACAATTTAAAAAGCTTATGGATTAATAAAATCCTAAGCTTTTTTCAAATTTATTACTCTATATTTAATTCAAGCTATCTATATTTTTCTTCCTTTAGAGTTCTAAAATACTGTTTAGTCTCAAATGATATGACTCCACTTAGACCAATGATTCCTATAAGGTTAGGTATTGCCATCAATCCATTAACTATATCAGCTATAACCCATATCAAGTCTAGTTTTAGGAAGGCACCTACTCCTACTAATCCTATAAATATTAATTTGTATGGTACGATACCTTTTACGCCGAATAGATATTCCGTACATCTTTCACCGTAATAATTCCATCCTAGTATTGTTGTAAATGCAAAAAAGATAAGTCCAATAGTTACGATGAATTCTCCACCAGCAATAGGTAATCCCTGTTTGAATGCCAAGTTAGTCATTTCAGCTCCTGCAAACTCTGATTTGAATGCCCCTGTCATAACCAATGATATCCCTGTCATGGTACATATTATTATAGTATCAAAAAAAGTACCTGTCATAGATATGAGACCTTGTTTTACACATGAATCAGTCTTAGCTGCTGCAGCTGCTATAGGAGCAGACCCAAGTCCTGACTCATTGGAGAATACTCCTCTTGATATTCCGTTCTGAATAGCTTTCATAACAGTTGCACCTAAGAATCCACCTGCCGCCGCCATAGGTGTAAAAGCACTATTTATAATCAATGAAACTGCACTTGGTACTAATTTTATATTAAATATAATTATTGTAAGAGAAGCAATTATGTATAGAACAGCCATGACAGGAACAATGAATTCACACACACCTGAAATACTTTTTATTCCACCTATTGTTACGAAAGTTACTAACAATGTCAATACAACTGCTGTCACTTCTATAGGAACATTAAATGTAATCTTTACAGCAGTTGTTATAGAATTTATCTGCGTGAATGTCCCTATACCAAAGAATGCAACACCAATACCAAATACAGCAAAAAGTTTGGCAAGAAATTTATTCCCTAATCCTTTTTCTATATAATACATTGGTCCACCAGACATCTGACCATTCTCATCTACCACCCTGTACTTTACTGCTAACAGGGATTCAGCATATTTAGTCGCCATACCAAAAAATGCAGCAATCCACATCCAGAAAAGTGCTCCTGGACCTCCTGCTTTTATAGCTGTTGCAACTCCGACAATATTACCAGTACCTATGGTCGCTGCTAAAGCAGTACATAAGGCAGCAAAACTGGAGACATCTCCATCAGCCTTATTGTTTTTATCTTTTCCAAACAGATATTTAAGTGCTAGAGGCAGCTTAAAAACCTGTATGATTCCAAGTCTAATTGTTAGATATAGTCCTGTTCCAACTAATAGTATAAGTAATGGAGGTCCCCAAACCACACTATCAATTCTCTTAAATATTTCAATCATTGTATCCATCCAAAATCCTCCGTCTTTATTAATTTATGTCTTGATACTGAAAAATATAGTATCTTTTTGCAATAAAAAAAGCCAATGGTATGATTCCATGGCTTACTAATAAGAAAAGCCAAATCATATGATTTGACCTCTGGTTACAAAATATATTCTATAGTGAATATATCCTCTGTCCTTTTACCTGAGAGTTTCACTAATCATTGATTAGTTTTCCCCTTCGGTGCTCATTAAGAGTCTCTCCAGAGGTTCGTCCAAAAGCGGTCGATAATTCTTCCGCAATCTTCATCCGAACATATTTACTTTTACATACATATTATAACAGCATTTCTCATTTTGTAAATATAAAATTTTTAACAATCATTAAAATATGTACTATGCTATAGTTTTTATATAGGTCATCAATAATTGAACACCTACAGCTAATACAAGTGAACATACAGCTGCAACAGGTCTTACAGCACGTTCTGAAACATTTAATATCTTACCTCTTTTTTCTGCTTTTGCAATTAACATTATGATAAAGGCATTAACCAAGTTATTGATTAATAAGAATTTCAACAGATATTCCTGTGGACCTTTACTAATCATTCTAGATGGAATACCAATATTGAATAGAATCACTGCATCTAAAAAGTATATGATTCTCCAAGAAAAACCTGCTAATAATGCACTAGAAAATCCAATTTCCTTGTTTTTCTTAACACTCCATGTTACTAAAGCCATTACACTCAAACCTTCTAGAACTATAGCGAATGCTGGATTAATAACTTTTACAGGATGTGAGATAGGCATGAATAAATTGACTAATTTAATAATACCTGCTATCAAACTTGAATAAAAGATCACCGAAAGATTATTACTCTTCTTATAAGCTTTGCGTAGAATGCAATAACCTATAGGAAACATAATACAACCACTGATACCAATAGTACTAAGATTCAATAGATAACCAAGTGTAGCTTCTGTTATACCCCAAATTCCTCCAAAAAATAAAGCGTAAATTAATGTACTTTTTAATCTGCCTTTCATTTTTAACACCCTCCAATAAATTTCATAATATTAAATCAATATATGAATATCAATTATATATTTTATATTTATTATATCACTTAATTTTGTTTTGTTCAATTATTTCAACATATTTTGCAATCAGCTATTTATTATTATATTTTTAATAAAATGCGTATAATTATTAGCTGTTTTGAAAAAATACTTAATAATTAGTTGTCATTACTAAAAAAGACTAATAATTTTAATGTGACATTTTTCTTGCCGTATACATAGTTTATTTTTTACTATATAATATAAACAACTCAACTTTCCAATCATTATAGTATTAAGCATGATAACATATTTTATTGGTGTATAAATTGAATGGTTGAGTAATTTCAATTATTGAATAATACTTTTTAGGATATTAATCTACTTTATAAACTTTTTTATATAATTCGTCCCTTATACTATTGAATTCCTCCTCACTAATCTGTGAGGGATATGACATTATAAGTAGCGGTACGCTTTCTTTATTCTTATCATAGGCTGGTTGAACATAGTTATAGCTATTAAGTTTGAATCCTAGTCGTGTATAGAAGTCTATTCTATTCTTGGCTTCTTGTGTATTTGGCTCTTCAACTTCTAATATTATCTTATTACTATCATCTATTATTCTCTTTATAGTCTTACTGCCATAACCTTTACCTCTACTATTTTTGTCAAAGGCTAAATGCTCAATATATACGAAATCGCTTAAATCCCAAGTTGTATAAAATCCTACAATTATATTATTATCTTTTACAGGATACAAATTGTATTCATCCTCTTTCATTATATCCATCTGCTGTTTCAGACTTCTACGTTCATTCTCTGGGAATGATTCACAATATATATTCCATATTACATCAAAATCTTCCATTTCAATCAGTTCTCCTTAAGTATTTTTGTAGATAGAAACTATTACCTCTTAATCTAAGTAAATTTCTTTTTTAATTGACCAATTTATGTTATCAATTTTACTAGACCACTCTTCTATATTATCAATCTTTATAGTAATTTTTTCATCATCAATAAAATAATTCAGCTCACCATTATCAGTCTTATTTTTATCTAACTTTATTTCATACATTTTATCTGTATCTATTTCATAAAAGTAGACAATATCTTTTATTTGGTTTCCTTCTTGTCCTTCTTTTGTGAATACTAGGGTATCATTAGTTGTTTTATATGAAACATACATGTTACTGGTTAATATAGTCTTGTCATCATCTACTCTGATTAAATTACTATCATTATCCATGTATAATACAACTGTTTGCCCATTAATATCTGATATGCTGACTATATCATAAAAATTGTCCCCTATCACTTCTTTTTTCAATGATGATAGATTCACTCTTACTAACTCTCCATCAATGTTATTGTAATATAGCTGACCTTTTTTTGTTCCTATAGAATAACTAAAATCATTACATATTAATTTTGTATCATCATCTTTATTATCAACTATAATAAGTTCGTTTCTGTTTTCAAAAATGATATTATCATTATAAGTAGCTGTATATCCTGAAACAGAACCTAGTATACTCTTAGGGATAGTATTCAATCCATTGGTTAAATCAATTAATTTCAGACTATTGTCTTCATCCATATAATACGCCTTATTATTCAACGCATATATCAAATCTCCAGTCTTAATATTTTTTCTATTCATAGTGTCTATATCAATGATAGTCATACCTTCATGAGATGAGGCTTCATTATTATTGCCTATTACACAATACTTATCATTAACTATATTCATATCTAGCGGGTCTCCTTCTCCACCCATACCAAATATTGATTTATAGAACTCTTTGACCTCTAGTGTATTCAAGGTAATTCTATAAACTATGCTATCATCATTACTTATATAGACTGCCTCCTCAGTAATTGATAATGTACTATCTGAAGGATAAAAGAAATCCACATTGCTTTTAATTGTCCTATTAATCTTATCATATGTATACAAAGAGTTTTCTACTGCATATATTAGAGCATTATCATCTTCGTATAATATCTCATCAGGCTTCTTATATTCTTTGTCAAATTTAAATATTCTAGTGCACATGCTTCCACTATCACCAGAGTAAATTTGATTATTATGCATGAATAAGTGGGAAACCATTCCTCCATTTGGTATAACACTGATTAGTTCTTTTTTATTCTTATTATCTTTTATTTTATATAATAATTGGTTTTCAACAAAATACAATGTATCTGATTCACTCATCATTAATTGTACACTATCATTTGTAGACGTAATTTTATTAGTAGATTTATCCTTACAGTAAAATCTTATTGGATAATCAGTACTATAATAAATATTTTTGTTTGTAACTGCATAGTCTAAAACCATTTTTTTGTCAATTATTTCATGCTTATCATTTGAATAACGATAAAAGCCAAATTTGTCATCGTATCTAGCATAATACACTTCTTTACCGTAAGCTTTAATATTGATGACTGGAAAATCAGTAGTAATTAATGTATCCCCAAATTTTCTATCAATGATAACTAAATGATTATCCTTTTTTCTTGTATAAGCCAATATTTCTGAAGAAAACGCAAATTCCTTATATTCTTCTTTTATATTATTTTTTATCTCATTGATATCTGATTCCAAATAAGTTTTTTTATCTTTTATCATATATGAATTATTACACTCTGATTTGTGTTCCTTATTACCCATATAGTAATAATCTACTGTATTAGCTTTATATATGTCTTTTTCCTCTGCAGTATAAAAATCCATTAAGTAGTCTTCATAATACATCTTGTCATCTTTTAGTTTAAATATTTTTTCTTGGTCATACCTGTCACTAGATGACTCTTTATTCCAATATAGAATATCAATTATATCCATTGTCTTCTTATCTAACCTAAGTATATGCCCTTTAGTAGTTAATAAATAGATATGATCATCTATTACTACTCCCTTTGGCGGAATGGAATTTTGAAAATCAGCTGCTTTCATATATTTATTATCATTAATCACATAGATTGAATTAAATGAATAAGCAGGAGAATATACATATAAACTATCCTCAGTTACTTTCTCACTATCATAAGCTTCTTTTTGCAAATCAATTATCGTATCAGTCTTATAATCATATTTCTTAATCTTAGAATCCGCTTGTAAGTATAGATTTTTATTCTTAGTTATTCGTATCCCATCATTATGATTACAATCATGTAATGATAATTTGTATATCTCATCTAATTTTTCGGTTTCCACATTATATTTATAAATATGTCTAATAAAATATTCTTCTGTATCATCAACCTGAATATATGTAATATTATCTTCATGAAGTACATTCAGATTGTACTTGTTTTCAAGTAAAAGTATTTCTTTATCATCATCAATATTTTGTATATACACATTACCATCTTTACAATATAGAATCTTATCCCCTGCAAACTCTACTGGATATTCAATATATTTTACTAAAGATGTTTTGAATGATTCTCCATCCAATGAGTACATTTTGTTGTTTGACATGAAGTAATTCTTTTTTTGAAGTTTTATTAACTCATTAGAATAAGAATTATCTATACTACGATCAAATATCTGTTTACATTCCTTAGTCTCTTTATTTAATGAATATAGAGTGTTATCATCATTTTCGTTGACGAATAGTAGATATTTGCTATACTTATCATAAACCACATTGTCGTCATTTTCTTCTAATGATTGATTGTCTTTTTCATTGGTTTTTCCATCTTCATCTGAGTTTTCACTTGATTCATTTTTATCATTGGTTGATTTATCAGTATCAGCCTCTTTTGATTCAGCATTATCAGTCACTTTTCCATCACTATTAATATCAGTCACTTGAGTATCATCAGTTTTTCCTTTACATCCTGCTAGAACTATACTCATGGCTACTATTAAAAGAATAATTACCTTAGTATTTCGATTCATAATATTTCTCCTTGTCATTTGTTATATTCATTACCATAATTTTCAACTTATAATAAAGATAATACCATAAAACTATTAAAAAAGATTACTAATTTCTTTAAATATTTATTACCTAAATATTATTTATCTATTATATTTCCATGCTCAATCTTAACATATCAATACATTCTATACCATTTTCATATATTTTTTTATTATAATGTTTTCTGAAAAACTCCTTATCAATACTGTCTATATGAAATCCACATTTTTGATATAGTGCCAATTGTGCAATGCTTGAATTACCCGTCCCTATTTCCAGTACTTTTGCTTGATTCTCTCTAGCTTTTTTAATAGCATGATATAATAGAGCTTATTTCATTAATAAAGTTAATTGATTCTTTACGAAATATATAGGGGCAACTCCACATAAAAGGATGATTACCTTTTGGATAAAGTATAACTTTGGATGTCAATAACTTTGATGATATATTGCTAGCTGCCTTTTCAATACTTGGTATTGCTTCATCTACTAAACTGCCTATAATAAGTACTGGGCATTTTATATCTTCTAATTTACCTTTAAAAACACTTTCTCCTTTTTTTGATGCTTCATATATCATTTTGGTATCTAATTCAACTATCTGCTCCCAATCTTCTCCTTGAGCATATTTCCAAAACATGCATTGTTCTTTTGATTTTTCTTTTCTTTCTTTATATACTCTTTCTGCTAATTCAGAAGAAACGTATTCATCAGAAATACTGTCAGCTATTACACCTTTGGTCATATGTGGCTCAATTATTGACATATTGATAGCTATAATACCTCCACCACTAGAACCGATTGCTATCCATTCTTTTATTCCTATTGATTTCATTAATTCACAGGTCATCTCGGCATTCACCCACCAAAAATCATATGAAAACTTCTCTACTCTATCTGACTTTCCATATCCTATATAATCAGGACATATAACTCTGAACTCCTTAGAGTAAAACTCTATCTCTCCTTTATAGACAGCCGATGAAGCTGTATTTCCAGCTAGTAACACAATAGCTTTTCCTTTCCCTTCATCAATATAGTGTACTCTTTTGTTATTGTAATTAAAATATGGCATTGTTAAATCTCTCCTTTAATTTTTATATGTAATATTAGGTGTATTATTTTATTCTCATTTTTATCACCCCCAATTTTGGATATAAAAAAAGCTGTAGATAGAATAATTAACTATCTACAGCTTTCTTCATTGAAAGTACAAAAGCGGCAACGCCTTTATGACTTTCCTATAACACAAATAAATCTGTACATTCAAGTACAGATATAATCACAATCTGATATATCAAAAGGATGTTAATCAACATATTCTTAACTTAGATTCTAAAAAAGCATACCAAAATAAACATTTCTATAGAACAAAATGTCATTCCCTGGTTTTTATATTAAATTCATCGTCTAGTTAAGAATATTCCTCATTTTAACAACCTCTTTCTTTTTTTATATTGTAATAGAAACAATTAGTAAAGTCAAACCTAATTTTACCCTTACCACTTCTAAGCTGTATACTTTCTCAATATATTTATAATATCTAATACTTATTACATAAAAATCTATTAATAAATATATTGGAGGTTACCTAAACTGAAAAAGATAAAGTTAGTATCAATAAAAAAGAGTAGCTTGGTATTATTTTCCTCTACAATAATACTATGTTTATTCATCTGTATATTAATCATTCAAAACTTAAAGGGTGATGACTATGTTCCTGTTACCCTGATTCTTAATGATAATGATACCATTGAGCTTCAGAGAGAAAATGACAGATTGAAAGGAGCTCTTGAAAGAATATTTCCAGAAGAACAAAATGTATTATATGAAAAACCTTATAGAGGATATTATGATAAAATACCTTCTTTTAAGACATACCCATTACCAGATGTTATAGACAAAGGCAAAAATATTGATTTTAATGTGATTTATAATGATACTGAATATATGAGACCTACTTATGATTCAAGTTGGAAAGACTTCTATTTCAGAAATTGGTTATACCTTCCAGATAAGATTACTAATGCTCACCACAAGATATTCATTTATCCCGTTGGAGGAAGCAGTAATTTTGATTTTATTGGTGACCTGGCATTCAACTCCGTAAGCATAGATTTTCATAGAAACATAAATTTTCTAATCTATAATTTTGATGTAGACAACATTAGGCAGTATGAAAATCAAGTCATCTTTATAGGTAGACCAGAACGAAAAGGTGCACAGGTTATTTCTATTGTTCAAGACAACCTGCTATCCGATAATTCAAATACAAAAGATTTTCTTTTCCAACTAGCAACTCCACAAGGTTATGAAATTGACCTGATCTATGGTGATGCCATAAAGTTTGATTATCTTAAGAAAATTATTGAAGAAAATACTGTCAAAAGAACATTTTTATCTTCTAGTAAAACAATGACACTGGAACAACTACAAGAAGAAAATGCTCTTATAAAAAAAGAATTATCTAATTTTATTCCCGTAGAAGATAATTTAGTTATTACCAAACAAGATTGCCGAGAGCCATTAGATAAAGATATCACTAAGCTTAATGATTTGGAATCTGTTATAAAAACAGGGAAAAATATTGAATTGAATATTATTTATGAAAACCCCAAATATGTAAGACCTATATATGACCCTATTTGGAAAGATAATTATGAAAAAGGCTGGGCTTACGTTCCTACTAAGATATGTAAAAATATGCATATACTATTTCCTATACCCTCTGATATCAATAAACAAGCTGATTTTCTGCATAATCTAAGTATCAAACCCGTTATATCTATTGATAAGAATAAAAGAGGTATTTTGCTATTTAATTTCACTCCCCAAGTAGTCTATAAGAAGAGTAATCGAATAGTTATTATAGGAATACCTAATAGATTAGGTTTTTCTATAATGACAATAGATATCAAGGAATTAAAAGGGCATTCCTCATACCTCTTGCAACTATCCACTCCTGATTTTCAAGAGATTGATATGGATAGACTACATGTTGATAAAAAATAGTATAAACCATTACATTGAACTGGCATTTTCATATATTTTTTTTACTTCATCTTTATTGATTAGTCCATTTAGAATAAATGCAATTATAATAATTCCAGGGATATCTATCAGTAATCTTGTTACAGCAAATCTTGCTCCTAGAGCTGACATTTCAAATAGGAACATAGGTATTTTGGTGGTTGACCAAGCCCCTATGAATATCAATACATTACTGAATTTTACTCCTTTTTTCATGAATACAGCTGCTATAGGAAACGCACCATACAGTGGTCCTGCTGCTGCTGAACCTAGTATTATTGATAGAACTATTCCCTTAATACCTGATTTATCTCCCATGTATTTCATCATGGTCTCTTTTGGAACCCAAACATCCAATAACCCTAACAGTACAAAAACAGGTGGTATGACCAGAATCATTTCTTTTAGATTACTACCTGTAATTTTTATGGCTTTTAATCCTATCTCTCTATTAAATATTAATAGTAATATTATTGTGGCTATGATGATTAGTGCAAAAGTATATCTTTTTAGAGTTTTCATGGTCAAGCCACCACCTTTCCAATGATATATGCGACGATAAAACAAAATACAAAGGCTAATATATTTCTTATTATGGTAAGTTTTTTACCAAAGTACTTAATCTCAACGGGTGCAGTGATTACGCCTACCATCATTAGTGCTGATATGAATGCACCTATCTGCATATATCCTGCTCCACTTTCAAGTAACATTGCAGCGGTTGGAAATGCAACGAATCCTGGGATTAATGTTACTGCTCCGACAACAGCTGAGGCAATGACCCCTATCCAGCCTGATCTAGCTCCTATTATCTTGGAGATGAATTCAGCATCAAATATTGAGAGTAATATACCGACAAACAGTATTACTCCTAGAAACTGAGGAAGGATATTATTGAATGATTTCCAGGCTTTTTTCAACGCCTTTTTGGTTTTTTTCTTGTCTTTATAATAGGATATAATTAGTAAAGTAACAGCTACTAGGTACATTATATAACTACTCATGGTTAGGGACTCCTTTTTATTCTAAATAGTTTCCACCTATAAATTTACACGTTCTATTTAGTATTGTGATTGTATGCTCATCTATAATAAGCTATGTATCTCTTATAGTATACTAAAAAATTCTGGACTTGCCTATCAATAAAATTATTTTAATTACATTGATATTGCAGGTAAGTCAGAAAAAATGTTTTATGAAATACATAAGTTACAAAAATGTAAGGTTAATATAAGATAAATCTATGGTTCATACAAGATATAGCTATTACAATCTATATAGATGATGTATAAAAATTATTGAGTAATGAGGAGAATAGATGTGAAAAAATTTAATGGATTTCAGATAAAAATGTTCATGGCAATTATTATGGTACTTGATCACATTGATCATATTCCTAACCTGATATCTGGAGATATGGCTTCTATATTTCATATAATAACTAGGTGTGTGGGAGTATGGTTTGCTTATACTGCGGTGGAAGGTTTTATTTATACAAGAAGTAAAATTAAATATAACATTAGATTAGCTACATGGGCAGGTATTATGTTCTTAGGTAATAAACTATTAACTTACCTATATAGTTCTAAAGAAATTATTGTGTATAATAATATTTTCCTTACCCTTGCTATTGGTGTTTTGATGTTGAATGTATTATATAACTTCAAGAATAGTACTACTCTAGTAAAAATAGTTAGAGTAATTTTAGGTATCGTTATCTTTGTTGGTGGTATTATGATTTCTGAGGGTGGTATACCTATGATACCATTCATTTTGATAACTTATTATACTAGAAAAAATACAAGTCTGAGAAATATTAGTTATTTAGTATTTTTTGTAATATTGTTAATCTTCTCGTATACACCATATGACACAGTGGAACTAACTATTAATATGATGCTCCATAACTGTGATTGGTTATTCATAACTGTTATACCATTCTTGTATATGTACAATGGTGAAAGAGGTCCTAAAAATAGATTTACAAAGTATTTCTTTTACGTATTTTATCCTGCTCATCTATGGATTATAGCTACAATTGCATATTTTGTAAAATAATATAAATAGGAGTGATTAGTAATGAATAGGTTTATAAAAATAATATTTAGTTTTGTTATCTTAGCTGGTTTAACTATTGGATTATCTGGGTGCAGTGCATTGGAAAATGATGATGTAAAGCAATTGAAAAAAGATTTGATCACTGTTGTACAGGATAATGCAAAAGATTATTTCAACAAGGAAATAGATTGCGATGATTTTGATATATCACTTTCTCAAGCAGTAACGGAAGATAGTTTCACATCTGTCATAAATTTAGATAATGTAAAAAAAGTTCACTTTATTGGGTGTTTCAAGGATAAACCTGAGGATGTAATAGAGTTTTATTTAATCTATGATATAGAAAATAAGAAAACTGAGAAATTTGGTATAAAAACTTTGGAAGATGATGAAGTTGTATATGCTGAACTGAATGATTAAATATTAACTGGGGAGTTATTATATTATACAAATTAATTTCATTATAATTATCATGACAGTAGCAGGCTAAGATATAAGTCTGCTACTGTTATGCTAGTTACATATATATATACTCTTGACATTAATATAAATAATTATTATATTAACATTAGGCTGTATAGATTATTTATACATATTATTAATATAAATTAGTAGACTATTTTATATAAGAAAATATAAGGAGCAAGATTACATGTATAAGATATTGATTATTGAAGATGATATTAAACTAAGAAAAGAACTTTCTAAGTTATTGGTGTCCTATGGTTATGAATGTATTTATAATGAAGATTTCAAGAATATCATTGAATACTCATTGACTGCAAATGCTGATTTGATACTTTTAGACATTAATCTTCCTTATTATGATGGATTTCATATATGCAGAGAGATAAGAAAGCAATCAACTATTCCCATCATCATAGTTACAAGTAGAAACACTGATATGGATGAATTGATGGCTCTCAACCTTGGTGCTGATGATTTTATAACAAAACCGTATAATACTCAGATTCTACTAGCACATATTTCTACAGTTTTGAAAAGAACAACCATGAACAATAATAGTCAGATTCTGATTCATAAGAATTTGTCTCTTAATATTTCCAATAGTACTGCTAGTCATCAAGATAATAAGATTGAGCTTACCAAAAATGAAATGAGAATTCTTTCGCTGCTAATAAGGAATAAAGAAACCATTGTATCACGGGATGATATTATGAATGAACTTTGGCAGTCAGATGAATTTGTTGATGATAACACTCTTACTGTCAATGTCAATAGACTAAGAAAAAAGCTTGAAACTATTGGATTAAGAAATTTCATTGAAACAAAGAGAGGACAAGGATATATTATATGAAACTTACAACTTTCTTGAAAAACAAAATATGGTTTCTTATATTTCACCTATTATTAATCGCTTTCATTAGTCTCCTACTTTCAATATTTCACGTGAATTTTTATGTAATTCTTTTTATTGCTATGCTGATCCTTATAACAGATATAGTAATTCTTATGATAGAATATATACCCAAAAGAAATTTTTATAGTAAGCTTGATAAGGTTTTAGAGAACCTAGATAAAAAATATTATATCCACGAATTGATAGAAAAACCGAATTTTGAAGAAGGCATAATACTACATGATGTCATCTATCAAGCTGTGAAATCAATGAATGATGAAATAGCAAAGTATAAAATATCTCAAAATGAATATAAAGAATATATTGAAACATGGATTCATGAAATAAAGACTCCTATTTTTTGTATTGATCTAATATGTGAAAATACTAAAAATCAGGTTACTAAGAGTATTTCCGATGAAATTAGTAAAATCAACAATTTTGTAGAACAAGCCTTATACTATGCAAGAAGTACAGCTTTAGAGAAAGATTACGTTATTCGTAGAATCAATCTAGAAGAAACTATAAAAAAATTAATTAAAAGCCAAGCAAAACAACTAATCAGATGTAAAGCTGATATGAAGTTGGAGAATCTAGATAAAATTGTATTTTGTGATACTAAATGGCTTGATTTCATTCTGGGACAAGTATTATCCAATAGTATAAAATACAAAAAGGACAATCTAATCATTACATTCTCTGCTATTGAAAACAATAATAATATTGAATTATTATTATCGGATAATGGGATTGGTATACCGGAAAAAGATATCCAAAGAGTATTTGATAAAGGGTTCACAGGCGAGAACGGAAGAATATATGCAAAATCAACAGGTATAGGTCTATATCTATGTAAAAATCTATGTACTAAGATGGGTCTTGGATTCGCTATCTCCTCTCAGCTTGATATTGGAACTACAGTTAAAATAATATTCCCAAAAGATAAAACAATTTTATTTGAGTCATAGGTCTATGACTCCTTTTTAGTTTTGTGACATAATTGTAAGATTCATGTAAGTGTAATCTAAGGTAATAATGATAGATAGATGATATATTTTACTTATCAAAAATGTAGTGTATGACACTTAATTATGGTTATACTTTATATTTTAATAGGAGGTTTTCTAATGAAAACAATTTTGCAGGTTAAAAATATAGAAAAATACTATGGTAACAAGGATAATGTCACCAGAGCTATAAATAATATAAGTTTTGATGTACAAGAAGGAGAATATATCGGAATAATGGGGGCATCTGGTAGTGGTAAGACTACATTACTCAATTGTATATCAACTATTGATATGGTAACTTCAGGCAAGATATTAATTGAAGATAAAGATATTACTACACTAAGATCAAAGCAATTGTCTAGATTCAGACGTGAAAATCTAGGATTCATATTCCAAGACTTCAATCTGCTTGATACACTTACAGCATATGAAAATATAGCTATTGCACTTACTATACTAAAAGTTGATTTCAAAAAAATAGATGGAATGATAAAAGATATCTCCCATAAGTTGAATATTACAGATATACTAAGTAAATATCCTTATCAATTATCAGGTGGTCAAAAGCAAAGAGTAGCCAGTGCTAGAGCTATTATAACGAATCCTTCTATGATTCTAGCAGATGAACCTACAGGCGCTCTTGACAGTAAATCTTCAAAAATGCTGTTAGAGAGTTTTGATAAATTGAATTCTGAACTAAATGCAACTATTCTCATGGTTACACATGATGCATTTGCAGCAAGCTATTGTAATAGAATCCTATTCATTAAGGATGGTAAACTATTCAATGAACTCATAAAAGGTAGTGATACAAGAAAAGAATTTTTTGATAGGATTATTGAGGTTATATCTCTTCTCGGAGGTGATAATAACGATGTATATTAAACTTTCTTATAAAAATGCTTCAAAGAGTATAAAAGACTATGGTATCTATTTCTTGACCTTAGTTTTTGGTGTATGCGTATTTTATATGTTCAATGCTATTGATGCTCAAAAAGAAATCATGGAATTGACTCAAAGAGAACATGATGCCATGAAATTTCTTAAAGAAATACTTAATTATGTATCTGTTTTTGTATCTATAGTATTAGGCTTTTTAATAGTATATGCTAATGGATTTCTTATAAAAAGACGTAAGAAAGAACTTGGAGTATACTTGACTCTAGGGATGGAAAAACATCAAATATCAATCATACTTATTTTAGAAACTATGGTACTAGCAATCGTTGGTCTTTTTGTTGGACTAATAGTTGGAATTTTTGGTTCACAGATTATGTCTGTTTTTACTGCTAAATTGTTCGAGGTAAATATGACTTCTTTCAAATTTGTTTTCTCCCCTACCGCTGCACTTAAGAGTATATTATTCTTCTCAATAATATTTCTTGTAGTTACATTATTCAATACTTTTACAATATCTAAATGTAAACTGCTTGATCTATTATACGGGAATAAAAAGAACCAAGAAATGAAAGTCAGAAATAAAACAGTATCAATCATTTTATTTATATTGTCCTTAGTTTGTCTTGCTATTGCTTATTACTTAATATTGACAAATGGTATTGCTGATATTTCACCTGCATTCTATGGTTCGTTGGTATTTGGTACAGTTGGTACACTTTTATTTTTTCTATCAATCTCTGGTTTATTAATAAAAATAATTATAAAAATTAAAAAAGTGTATCTCAAGAATCTGAATGTTTTTGTAGTTCGCCAAATAGCCAGTATGATAAATACTAATGTGGTATCTATGACCATTGTATGTATTGCTCTGCTACTTACTATTGGTACTCTATCATCAGGTGTAAGTATGTCAAAAGCTTTTTCAAGAGATATTTCAGATAAAACACCGTATGATATTTCTTTCTATGATTATGGTTATGGAGATGAAGGATTAACTGATATAAGTGAAGTTTTAGAAGAACATACACATTTTTCTAATTATACATCTGTAACTAATCAAATATTCTTTTATAATATACCAAAATTACACTATAAAGATATTGTGATAGATGAAAAGTTAGATCCTTCCATGTACTTTTTAGGTAATCCAATTAAGTTTATTTCCCTAAGTGATTATAATAGAAGTGCCAAAATACAAGGTGGTAAAGAATTATCCTTATCCGATAATGAATATGCAATAATTAACTTGTGGGATACTTTGAATGATAATTTTAATTTAGTTATAGAAAACAACAAAGCCATTACTTTAAATAACAACAAATTCTATCCATACAAAAATTTAATCAAACTTCAATTATATACTAGAGATAGTATGTATCCCTCACCTATAATGATTATAAATGATAAATATATTAAAGATATGAAAAAAAGTGAGGTTATATTGAATGCTGATTTCAAAAATGTAAATGCACAAAAATCTTTTATGGCAGAATTTGATAAATCATCAAAAAGATATTTACATTTTACTAAAGATGAGCTATATACAGAAGTTATAACTGGTAAGACCATCTCTGCTTTTCTTGCAATCTACTTAGGATTTGTATTTTTAGTAACATGTGCTGCAATACTATCCATTCAGCAATTGTCACAATCTAGTGATAACAAAGAAAGATATGAGCTTCTTAAGAAATTAGGTGCAGATGAGAAAATGTTGAATCATACTTTATTTACTCAGATATTAATTTATTTTTTACTGCCTTTATCACTGGCTATTGTTCATTCAGTTGTTGGGCTTATAGCCGTAAATCAACTTATAATTGCTTATGGTAAAGTAAATATATTAGCTAATATTTTAATGGCTGCAATATTTCTTTTGATTGTTTATGGTGCTTATTTTATGGCAACTTATATTGGGAGTAAGAATGTTATTAAGGGTAATAGAATAATCTAAAATATTATTGATAATAAAAAACCTATATGATACAGAGTAATTAATATTAGTCTGGTTATCATATAGGGTTTTTATCTAAAATTCCAACAGGTTTTAATCAGTACATTCATCTTCTACTATAGGAATAAATGGAGATATAAACGTATCTTTTTGTATAGATAGATTACCTCGAACTAAAGTATATACAATAAATTCATTATCTAACCCCTTTGTGTCTTCATCATCTTTAACGTATAATAGACCATATGAACCTGGGGCTATCTTGGCAATATATTTATACACTCCTAATAATTCTTCTGATTCTTGGGTTTTATGATTACTTACACCCGATACTATAAATTGATATTCACCATTTACTGCAAATATTTTTAAAATCCCACTTTCCCAGTTAAGATTATGTATATACTCTTCAATCATCTTAGCTATATCATTGATGTTTTCTTCGTCTATAACTTTTGGAGTTTCTCGTATTACAGCCCAACCGTGAAATTCATACATAAATGTCTCCTCCTCTTGTATATTAATAGTATAATTATATAGTTTAGTAAATTAAAACGTCCCGTGTTAAATTATATAAGAGAATAGTTTGTTACTCTTCTAACTTATATATCTTATAAGCCTTGTCCATTCCCTCTTTGAAAACATAGATTCTCTCACATTTAGGGCAACGCCATACATCATATTGTGGATTAGGAATTTCCCAAGATTTAAGTATGTCATCTTTTATTATATTACTCCATTCTTTACAGTATAAACAACTAACTCAATATCATTAGGTGTTTCACCATTCCATAATTTCTCACCACATTTACATGTCAATTTAGCCAATAATATCACCCCATTTTATTTCCTTATAATTTCATTTTTTGTCCATAATTAAATCATCAATATTTACTTTGTCTATAACTTGTGCATGCACAAAAATAAGGAATAAAACGTATAGTTTTATTCCTCCCATAGATAGAATATTTGGCTTCAGGCATTATCCGCGCCTTCCTATGGTAAATTATTATACTTTTATAGTTTATTCAATTACAGGTAATTTATTCTATCAAATAGTACTTCCCAATTTCTTGGAAGAATATCAATCTGATAAATATCAAGTTTAGATTTTTTTATTATTTTTTGGAGTTCAATTTTAAACTTTTGACTATCTTTAGAATTTAACACTTTTTTCAAAGCATATATCCGCGAAAATAAATCTGTATCACTTGGCAATACAGATATATCATCTGCATTATCTAGCAATACTACAGATGATGTCTTCCCAACTAATCTATTATGGTGAGCACAAATATTTCTTAAATTCCTAATGGCATCTAACCATGTATCCATTTGTTTAGTAGTTTCTTTACCATACTTTTTTTTAGAATAACCATATGTAAGAACAGACTTTCTTAAGTCACCTCGCAAATATTTATAAATATTGGTTATTAGTCCAAATTCAAAGTACGAAAATGCAGCCCAACTAGGAATTTTTTTTCTAACTCTTGTACCACCAGTTCGATATTCCTTAAATTCAGGATATTTATTAATATTCGACCGTAATTTTCGTTCAGTATCTACAATCATTTTTTTAAATTTAGGATAAAAATTAATGTTACTATTTCGTTTCTTCCTATCCCTTTCTGAACATGATTTAGTATAATAATTATCATCTAAATAAAAAATAGCATTATTTAATTTTAGAGCAACTGCATTTGTTAAAATACTTTTAAATTGTATTTCTGCTTTCTTGCAATAAGAAAATAATAATTTCCTTAATTCTACATCAAATTCATATACTAAGAATAATATATCTTGGCTAGGTTTACTTTGTAAAACATTGGTGAATGAAAGTAAGTATTTTCCATATCTACTTAGCCTAAAATAGCCTGCATAATTTAAAAGCCTTTTTATTCTAATTTTCTTTGTAAAAGCAACATACTTTTTCATTAATATAACTTGTTCGTCTATACAGCATGGCGTATCTAAATTAAACATTTTATACCTCCAAATACAAAAAAAAAGAATGGTATACCATTCTTAATCCCGCAAATGGAATATTTGGATTCAGGCATTACCCTCGCCTTCCAACGGTTAATATAATTTTAACATATCGTATAGCAAAAAACAATAGTTTTTGCTACATATTTCAATGTTATATTCCTGTAAACTTTTGAATTAATCTAAAATGTTGAATTTTAAAATATTTTAGTATATAATTCAAAAGCATTGTTAAAATATTTTAACTAACATAATATAATATTTTTGATAATATTTTTAGTAATATTTAGATGATAAAAATAAAATTTTGTCATACTATAAAGGCTAGAAAAAAACATGAATTCGAGGAGGTTTTTTATGAAAAAAAATTAACAGCCATTATCTTACCCTTAATATTACTAATTGCTTTTTTCTCCTATTATTGGTATGCTGAAGTTTCAATAGAAGATTCTAACTTAAGAGAAGCATTAAAACAAAATATCGGTAAGCTAAATAGAGCAAACTTACATGATATTACCACGTTAGATTTATCAAATTGTAATATTAAAAACTTAGATGGCGTACAAAATCTTAAAAACATAAACCATCTTTGTTTATCCAATAATCAAATCAAGGAAATTAAGTATATTAACAATTTGAACATAGATTCACTAGATCTAAGCAATAACAAAATAGATAATATTCCTAAATTGAATTTACCTAAATTACGTATACTTGATTTATCGGGAAATAATATTAGTGATATACAAAATATATCAAACATTATTAGCTTAGAAGATTTAGTGTTATCTGATAATAATATATACAATATTTGTGAATTAACAAATTTACCTAATCTCACATTATTGGATTTAAACTTAAATGATTTATCATCTATAGATGGTATTGAAAATATAAAGACACTAAAATCACTTTTCATAGGTGGAAATGACATACATTATATAAATAGTATTAGTAATCTAAGTAATTTAGAAGAACTGATTCTTTCTGAGAATCAAAACATTACAGAACCTATACCAATAGAATATTTGAAGAAACTACAGAGCTTAGAGATGAAGTCCACTAACATTGAAAATATTATTCAATAAATATATAATTGATAAAGTGTATCTAAACAATATTTATTATAATCTTTCAACATGTGTATTTGAATCATATATTTATGTATGAATTACACTAAAATATATGCTCTATAGCTTGTAAAATACAAACTATAGAGCATAAAATTAAATATAATAAAATTAAATTTTGGTCTCTAAAAAATATGTAAGCTATATAGGAAGTATCTAAGAACTACTTATAAATCAATCTTAGCAACAAGTTCTTCGTATAGAACTTCACCTGTTTTCTTGAATCCTACACTTTCATATAGTTTTTCAGCTACTTTATTTTCTGGTTCAAAGCTAGTGTAGAAAGGCATCTTGCCATATTTTTCTCTTATAAAATCCAGAAGTTTTAGTACTGATGCTCTTCCATATCCTTTTTTCTGATGTTTTTGGTCAATCATTAATCTGCACATAGCCATACTATTATCTTCTTCATCAATCTCATACATGATAAACCCAACCATTATATCGTCATCATATATTGCTAATGGAAATAAATTTTTTCCATAATGAGCTTCTAACAATGAGTATGAATTAGGTGCTACAAATTCTTCTTGCTCCTTAAAAACCTTTAAATTAAAGCATTCTTCCCAATTATCGTTATTTATTTCTTTAAATAGTATATTCATAATACCCTCCATATTTCTATTTTTAATTATTATATTAGTTTATTTTCTTACCTCATAAATGAAGAATAAATATTACTATATAACTAATAACCTAATTCCTTTAACATACCTGATAATACTTTTAATCTTTCAGCTATGAGTTCCCCATCATCACTTAGAATTTGATTAAAAAGTTTAATATCTTCATTTATTTTTTCATTATCTGTACATACTTCTACGTTCATTGCATCACCTTGTAATCCTACTCTGTCAATAATAGGTTTATCTTGATTGTATAGATCATCATAGCGATACGCTTCTTTGAAATGTCCCATGGTTCTGCAAATAAGAATTGATAAGTCTAGCACACGATGTAGTGGTAATTCTTCAGATTGTCTTGACCATTTTTCACCTGTATGTCTCCAAACTTTAGCTGATATCTCCACATTTCCTCTATCATTCCACTGTGCCAGTCCTAATGAAAGCCCCTTAGCATCAGTATCATAGGCGTATCTACCATCAACATTTTCATAGTTTTCAGAAACTATTACAGGTTTATGTTTTAATTTTGTAGGTATTTTCATATTATGACCCCCTTTAACAATTAGTAATTTAGTAATTTAGTAAATTACTAAATCCAATTTAATGGTATATTATTCTATTAGATTTGTCAAGGTTATCATTAGAGAATAAAAAGGCTCAAAATTATATTAAAATTACAACCTTTAAAATGATGAAATATTATGTTAGTTAACTAATATATGTGTTAAAATATTTATTAGGTAGATTTTACTTGTATCTATTATTCTGCAAGGAAAAAAGTAAAATTCTAGAGTTAATAAGATTTTTGTAATAGAAAGGCTTATGGTGATTATTTTGAATAGAAATGTTAAAAAAATATCCATTATCATGATTGTATTAATTAGTATATATATTTTGGCTAAACCTTTATCATTTTACATCATCCTTATTAAAAATGGATATAACATAACTACGCTTGAAACTTATAAGACTGTAAATAAAACGTCTAATAGCAAAGAAAAAATAATTAAAGTATATGATTATGATGGTAATTTCAATTATCTTTTATTATCTAATGACAAAAGGAAGTTTTGGACTCTAATAAAAGAAGGACAGTCATCTTCTACAGAAAATAGTTATTCAATGTTATTATGGGATGAATTCAGCATAGAAATTGAGCCTGTAAATACTAGTTCAAGTGAAGAACAATCTATGATTCTAAATGAAACACATAAAATCTATGATGTCTTAAAAGATAAAGTTAATGAATTTAGACTTGATAGTATTTCTCCTAATCTAGGATATGATGTGACTGAGAATGATAAATTCTATACTATAGATATCTATACATTATCACCTGAGTCTGAACCTATATTAAGAGAAACTAATATCAATACAATTTTAAATTTCAAATAATTACATAGATGGTTTTATAAACCTCTGAGTAGGATAATCAAATTCTATCAGTAATTCATCTTCTATGAATCCTAATCTTTTATATAATTTACGAGGGGCTGTTCCTTTTGGATCGCCTTCTCTATATGTAGTAACTTTTATATCCGTTTTTGGTTTGAATTCTTTAAAGGAAAACTGTAATAGTTTTGATGCTATACCTTTTTTTCTATAGTCTGGATGTACCGCTAAAAAACAAATTTCTGAATTTTTCCTGCTTATTATAAGCAACCCTACTATTTTATCATCATGTCTAGCTAGTATTCCTGTTTTCCGTTCTATAGTTTTTTCCATACCTTTTCTGTAATCATCCATATCCAAGCCTGGAAAATCGTCTTTTACTATATCAACCATGTTCATCCATTCATCTATATCTTTGTAATCTGCAAAGTCTATTAAATATTGATTGTTCATGTGCTCTCCTTTCTATGTCATAAGATAATTATTATATTTACTCATATAATAACATTATTTAATTGTTTTTTCTAAATAATTTTATGATTTCTATATTATATATAACTGATAAAAATTTGTTTAAGCCATTTTGTCTTAAAATAACACTAATAATAATAATATAAGCTATAATTATATATGTTGATTTATAAACTTTTTTAGGAGGTATAATTATGCTAGATAACTACTCAAAACATATTAATGAATTACTACTTGAAATTATAGATGATAAACTCAAACAAAGCTTATCTACTAATGCTGAAATAAAACAACAGACATTAGATAGACATAAGTACGATAAAGCTTTTTCAGATTTAGTTGATAGAATGGATGAAGAAGATAAAGCAATTATTGATGATTATTTAAGTCTTAATAACTGTATTAATAGTATACTTTTTTGTGATATTTATAAGTATGGATTTTATGATTGTGTTGATCTATTGAAAGATTTAAAAATAATTTGAATGCCTTTTATTATAGTACACTTTTTTCCTTTTTAATGTTTTTACTATACTTTCCAATATATATTTAACTAATCTGGATAAAATATGATTGATTATATAAATATGTGTAAAGCGGAGGTATACGTATGAACAATAATAAAAACCTTTTGAAAACCCGTGATAAATCCAACAGTGAAATGAGAAAAATATTTCCAAAAGATGGGGATGATATTGGGATTGTGGATGGTGAACATATAGGTTCTACTGAAAAGAAATATACAAAGCGATCGAAGTTATCTCATAATAACTAATGAATTACTGACAGATAAAATTAAAAGGCACTCTCTAAGTATTGAGAGAGTCTTTTAATTTTTAATACATACAAAGAACTAAGATAGAATTTATAGGATTAGTTTTCAAGGATAATAAAGAATTTAAAGATAATGAGTTCGTACCAGCACGACTTTTAATGGTCTGCTGTGCTACAGATATGGTTCCAATATGTTTTTATGTCATTTACCAGTTTTTTATTATTATAATGAAAATACAGGCATATTTTTTACAAATTCATCAACATCATCCACATAAGCTTTAGCTATATGGGAATCTGCTGCACCATAATAAATCTCTATCTGATTATCCTTGACATATCTTGCACCATTGACGAATGTTACATTTTTAGAATCTCCACCGTATTCTCCAGTTTCATACCATTCTTCTGGATATAAAATGGGTTCTTTCGTTTTCTTAATACATTTTAGTGTTTCCTTGTCCAGTAATGCTGCACCAGTGCTATACATTTTACCTTTCTGTACACCATGATAGAACATTATATATCCCTCTTCATGTTCTAGGATTGGACCGCCACCGATTTGTTGTCCTTCCCATTCGTATGTTGGAGATATGATAGTATACTTATCCACATTTTCTAGATAATCGTGCCAAAAACTTGGAGATGCAGTTATCAAATCTCGAAGACTGTCAAAATGAACAACTTGGATTGAAGGATATTCTATTTTTCTGTTACCTGCGGCATCAGGTTTAATTCTTGAAAAATAAGCTATTTTTCCGCTATGTTCCATAATCCATCCATCTCGGTCTCCTTCTTCACGTAAAGGACCAATCAAGTATCTCTTATAATGTCTAAAATCTTCAGTAATAACCAAGCCTACTCTACCGCCTGCTTTGTGATCTCCTGTATATGGAGTATGGGTCATAACGTGAACCACACCAACATATTTATTACCTATTTTGCATAAACGTAAATCTTCTGTACCAAATGGACCAAAATATGTAGGAACAGATATTTCATCAGTATACCCATCAATCCACGTTGATGAACTTCCAGTCATTTTACGCCCAGTAAATTCAAATGTTTTACCATTATCTTCACTAACAAAAATGATGTGGTCACTTATCTGATTAGTATAGATATATGCTCTATCTGTCTTGGCAGCTAATCTTCTATCATCTCTGGCTGCTCTCGCAATTAGATATACTTTATCATCAACATCACATACCCCTGGATTGAATAGAGTATCATAACCTACTATAGTATCTCGTTCTAAAATTGGGTTATTAGGGTCTCTTCTAAGTTTCAAGCTTAAATTACACTCCTTTTACTGTGAGTTAGGCATAAATATTAATGTATACGGTTAATTAATCTTATTGTACCTTAATCCATAAAACCTCATATGGTTTTACTTGACAACTCTTTGATATTTTATTACCAGTAAGTATATCAATACCTTCATTATCTAGGTCTATGCAAATAGTTTCGTTACTTACATTAATAATTACTTCTATTTTTTCTTCTGTCTCTTCATTATATCTTATTATGTTAAATAATCGTTTATCCGTTTTAACAACCTCTTGTTTTGCTAAAGGATGAAAAGCAGAATTACTTTTTCTTGTTTTGATTAGTTTTTTGTACCCATCAAATATATTAGATTTTACATAGTCAGTTTTCAAGTTATCAATTATTGTATTATAATCAAGTTGCTCCCTATTTATTCTTCTATTGATACCAGATTGTTCCATTCCCTCTGTCCAATTTCCTGATCCTAGTAAAGAGTGTATATATATCCCAGGCATACCTGCTATTGATAGAAGTATTGCTTGTGATGCTAAGAACTTATTTACTTTTGTATCATCATCTTCGTCTTCATTTATTATTGCATCCCTATAATTGATATTTAGTTCATATGGACTTTTTGTTCCGTCTCCGTTAGCTTTATAGCCGATACGTCCACCTTTTTTTATAGTATTATCAACCATCAATTGTTTTTCTTCATTATTGAGGATGTCTTCTACAGGTCTCATTCCTATACCATCATGAGATGCTAAGAAATTGAAATAGGTAGTTTTATCACTTATATTTTCAACTGTACTTAACCAATTCATCAGTTTTGTTGCGTCTGAAGTGATAAATGAGAATAATGTAAGTGGTGGTAAAGGAAATTGATATACCATAGATGCTTCATCATAACCATTTCCAAAATAGCTTATATTATCAACATGTGGTACGTTTGTTTCTGTAATAATCATTGTTCCTGGAACACATTCATCAATAACATCTCTGAATAGTTTTATTAGTTCATGTGTTTCTTCTAAATGCATACATGTTGTACCCAGCTTCTTCCAAGCAAAACCAATGGCATCCAGTCTAATATATCTTGCTCCTCTTTTGGCGTAACATATTAGTATTCTTAGAATTTCAAGTAATAGGTCTTTGCTTTTATAATTAAGGTCTATCTGGTCTTCGCTAAATGTTGTCCATAAATATTTTTTACCTTCTCTTGTTTCAAAAGGTGTAAGTAATGGCAAGGCTCTTGGTCTAGTTACTGAAGAATAGTCCAAGGATGGGTCTGCATCAATAAAATAATTCTTATATTTCTCTTCACAAGCTAAAAATTTCTTGAACCACTCTGAGGATTGTGAAATATGATTGATTACTGCATCAAACATTAAATCATATTTTACTGCCAACTTATTTATATCAGACCAATCACCTAATTCCTTATTGATCTCATAGTAATCTACAACGGAAAATCCGTCATCTGATGTAAAAGGAAACATAGGTAATAAATGAATGGCTGAAACTGTATCTGTAGCTTCATCAGATACAAATTTCAATAAAGTAGTTAATGGAGCTTCGCCCTCTTTTTTTATGGAATCACCATATGTTATCAACATGATATCTTTTTCATCTACAAATTTTTTGTCACCTGCTATTTTTTCTTCTTCTATTAGTCTCGCAACTTCTTCATATACTAATTCGTAATCTTCTCTATATAGTTTTTTTATTCTAGCTCTTATATTATTCATGTTCAACCTCACTATTTTATTAAATTCTAGCCTTTGACTGCACCTTCCATAATTCCTTTTACAAAGAATTTTTGTGTTCCTATAAATACTATAAGAACTGGTATTATTGATAAAACTGTTGCCGCAAGAATTAACGGCCATTGATTTACATCTGTTGCATTGGATAGTAGAGCCTGTTTAAGTGGAAGGGTAAATTTCGTATCACTTCTAAGTAAAACCAAAGGCATAGTGAATGAATTCCAGTTTCCTACAAAATTAATTAAACTAACTGTAACAAGAGCTGGAGTTATCAATGGAAATACTATCTTGGTTATCAATCCCATTTCGCCTATACCATCAATACGTGCGGCTTCTATAAGTTCATTTGGTATATCATCTATATACTGCTTCATAAAATATATGGTGTAAGCATTAGCTGCAAAGGGTATAATCAACCCTGTTAAACTATCATACATGCCCATTTTTGTAATGATGAAATATAGGGGTAATAATAATACTGCTGGAGGAACAATCAACGTCCCTACTATTAAAGCAAGTATCGTTTTTCTTCCGAATATCTTTTTCTTAGATAGAACATATCCTGCTAGAGTACCGATAAAAACATTTAGCACAGTACAGATTACTGTTACATATACACTGTTTAGAAAAGCTGTCTTGAATCCCAGCTGTTTCCATGCTAGGGCATAATTGCTGAATTCAAATTTTTCAGGCCAAAATGTTGGAGGAATCTGATTGAATTCCATATTAGTCTTTAGACTTCCAATAATCAACCAATATAGTGGAATAATAAATATTATTAATAATACAACCATAATAATAGGGTCTAGATATTTTTTTATTTTTTTCATATTATTCCGTTCCTCCATTTCTCTTAACAATTTTATTCTGAACAAAAGCTATTATTACAGCTATAATGAATAGAATATAACTCATTGCTGCTGCACTACCATATCGTAAATAGTTAAATGCTTCATTATATATCAAGAAAGGAACTGTAACAGTTGAGTTACCAGGTCCACCACCTGTCATAACATAGACTTCTTGGAATACTGTCAATACATCTCTAAGCAATAGTATCAATATAACAAGTGTTATCTTGGTTAGCAGTGGTACTATGACATATCTGAACCTTTGGAAAGATGTGGCTCCATCGATTTCTGCCGCCTCATATAAAGATTTTGGTATGTTTTGAAGTCCTGCCAGATACATCAACATGAAATACCCAACTCTTCTCCAAATGCTCATAATAGCTATTACAGGCATTGCCAGCCACTTATTGGATAACCAATTGGGTCCTTCTCCTCCGAACATACTTATAACAGCATTAACAAATCCTGCTTCAGTATTGAACAAAGCTAAAAATATTAAACTGGAACTTATTACAGATATTATATATGGTATGAAAAGAACCGTTCTAAAAAAGTTGACACCTTTTAATTTCTTATTGAGAAATTGTGCAAGTAATAATGAAAATATTAGTGTTAATGGAATAAATATAATGGCAAAATAACCTGTATTAAATAGTGATTTTACAAATAGGTCATTTTTCAGTACACTAATATAATTATTGATTCCATTGAAAATACCAGGTATATCAAATAATCCTGCATTTTTTATTTCTATGGTCTTTACTTTATTGAAACTTACTAAAAAGGACCATATTACTGGATAAAAATTAAATAGTATCATTATAAGCAGGGCAGGAAAGAGAAGGATATACCCCCACCCTGCGCTCTTATGTTTTGCTTTTAATTTCATTTACCTTCTCTTCCTTTCAAGCTTTTAGTCTATTGTATGTTTTTTAAGATTTCGTTACCTTTTTCTTCCATTGTTTTTGCTGCTTGATCAGGAGTAGTTTCACCAGAAGCTAACTTGTTAAGTTCAACTGTTATTACTTCATTAGCTATTTGATTGAATTCTGGTGATGGGAATGAATCTATTACATGCTCTAATCCTTCAATAAATACTAGTAATTCAGGATGTTCCACGAAATACTCTGAGTCTTTCATGTCTTTTCTCATAGGAACACGATATGGATAGTAGTTATCTGTTTTCTCATCATATTCGCCTTCCATTATCTTAGCTTGTGCTTCTGTTGATTGTAAGTAATTAATGAACTGGATTGCTGCTCCTGCTTTCTCGTCTGATGTAGATGCTGGTATTGCTATTCCATAAGGTCCACCATCAACGAATCTTCCTGCTGGTCCTGCTGGTATCAATGCTGCATTTACTTCAAATGGATTATTGTTTTTCCATATATCTGTTACACCCCAAGGTCCTTGGAATTCCATAGCTATTTTTTGATTTCTGAAATCTTCCATTACGTTTCCACCATTTTTTTCAGCGGCACCATCATAGTTTTTAGCTATTTGCTGATATATTTCTAATCCTTTTATTCCTTCGTCATTGTTTATAGCCATAACTTGTTTTCCATCTTCTTCAGTTATGAATTCTCCACCATAAGATTTTATTATCGGAGTTGACATCCAAATGGCATCATTATTTTGCATACCTGCAATTCCTAAGCCTTTTGCATCTGTTTTTTCTTCAATGATTTTGCTGTATTCAAGTACTTCATCCCAAGTACTTGGAGCTTGTGTTAAACCTGCTGCTTCAAATAAATCTTTGTTATATACTAATTCAATTGTATGTCCAATCCATGGAGCAGCGAATAGCTTATCTTCATATTGGAAGAAATTTAATAGTTCATCATAGAAGAGTTCGCTATAATCATTTTTATACTCTGTCAAATCTCTTAGTAAACCTTCTTTTCCTATTGTTTTAACACTCTTAACGCTAAGTTGAATTAATTCTGCTGTATCATCACTTAATAAACTAGTTATTAATTTTTTTTCGTCAGAGTCACCTGTTATTAATGACACCTTTATATTTTCATTACTTTCATTAAACATATCTACAACTGATTGAATATTTTTTCCTCTTCCTGAGTTTATATCCCATACTATTTGATATCTTAATTCTATTGGTTCATTAGTTGTCTCTTCTGATACTTTATCATTTGTATCAACTGTTTTTTCTTCTTTGTTTCCACACCCTGTAAATACACCAAGTGTAAGTACTGTTACAAGTAAAATAGATAATAATTTTTTCATGTTTTTACCTCCCATATTTTAGTTGAATTTTATTTTTGGTTTTTTATAGAGAATCAATCTCTATTATATGTAAAAGGAATTATCCTTCCATATCTTTGATTAGAGTCATTATACGTAAAGTCAATTTACTTAATGATATTACTTAGTATGAGCTCTAAAGTCTCATATGAAAAATGTTCTTTGCATGTTTCATAATTCTTGTCCACTTGTTGTTTATATAAACATTCATCTGTGAGTATTTCTATCGTTTCATCTGCACACTTTTCAATTATTTCATCTGATACTGAAACTAATCCATTTTCTGTTAGTTGATAGTCATTGGAAAGTGATACGTAGTCAAAATCAAAAGTTTTCAGATACTCATCAAATACTGGATATTCATATACTAGTAGTGGTTTTCTGGCATATACTGCTTCTAAAAACTGATTTCCAAAACCTTCTAATATACTTGGATAAGTTATAAAATCAGATATTACATATGCATCCCATAGTGAATAAGTTTTCTTACCATCTTTCGTATTTCTTACATGGTCAACTCTATCATTAATATCAATGATTTTAACTTTTTGATTTTCTGCTTTTTGTATAAGCTTGTCATAGTATTGTTTACTTTCATTCAAACCTGCTAGTACCATAACGAATTCTGTATCTTCATTAATTACTTTTCTATTTAATAGTGTTTTACCTATTAATCTGCTTTTATACTCATTAATCTTAGCTATTACATCTATTGCTAGTTCTATTCCTTTGCGTTCTACTACTCTGGTAGCTTGTAAAAATACAATTTGGTTATCAGTAATGCCAACATTTTCTTTCATATCTTGATTATATGAATCTTCATTCCAACTTGTACCATTATAATTGAATACATTAGGCACTATAGTTGAGTCAATATTGTATCTTTGTTTTAATTGTCTTTTTGCAATGCTATTTATTACAACGTGTTTGATATTTTCTGATTGGTAAGGGAAATATTGTTGTAATATATCTTTTACAAATTCGTATTTTGGATTGGAGTATAATTCTCTTTCCCAGTGAAAATCATGATGATGAGCTATAACTTTTACTCCTGTTTCTCTTATGGCTTTTGCAACACCAATACCTGCTGATAGATTCCATCCAAGTGATAAAACATTATTTGGAACCAAGTAGTCCAATTGCTCTTCTTTTATTAACTTAACTAAGCTGTCTCTTATATCATTAGCATAATCATTTATTAGATTCTTAATATCTTGTTCTGTCTCTTTATGATTGATTCCTTTATATACTATGTCTACTATTTTATTGTTAATAGGGTTTTTATAATGTAAGGAATCTATTATTCTTAAGCCTTCATCATCTTTTTTACCGCTTCCAGCTATATATATTACTTCATGCCCTAATTTTTCTAGTATTAGTCTCCATTTATCCATTTCAAGGGAAACTCCATCTGTTTCTCCCGTTCTGAAATGTAACAGCCCAAATTTCATGTCTATTTTTCCTCTCTTATCTAAATTGAATATTTTGTTTGATTAATAAATTTAATTAATGTCATACGTTGTCATTTTCTTATAAAAAAATATGTTACTATGGATTAGTTTTAAAATAACATATTTTTTAAATCTTTTAGGTTGATTCTCTTATAATTAATTCATATGGTAAAACTATCTTATTGGAAGTTAGTATTTCTTCACCATTTATTTGTTTTATCAACATATTCAATATATGTTCACAAAACTCGTTAACTGGTTGATTGATGGAAGATAAACTAGGATACAGATAATCACATATAGGGATATTATCTATTCCAAGTACAGCTATATCATCTGGTATTTTATATCCTTTTTCTAATATAGCCCTGTATACTCCAAGAGCTCTTTCATCTCCTGAAACATAATAAGCTCTGTATTTTTTATTTTTATTGAGATGCTTATTAACTACCTCATAGGCTTTTTTCATAGTGTTTATTCCATATACGGTATTAACATCTTTTATGTTGTATTTTAAAGCAGCTTCTTGAAAACCTTTAGCTCGTTCTTGATTAACAATGTATTCTTCTTCTCCAAGTAAAAAGCATATTGAATGGTAATCTCTTTCTATTAGATATTCACCACCCACATAACCTGCACTCTTGTTATCCAGATCTACCCATTTACTTTGGTTATTATCTACATTCCTTCCTACAACTACATATGGAATGTTATGTTTATTTAGAAAAGCTATTCTTACATCTTTTCTTACATTGTCAAATATAATTGCTCCATCAGCCAATCCACTTGTAATAAGAGGAAAACCGTCTGTATCTTCTTTTAGGGAATTCATTGCACTTGATGGTGATATTATAACTTTATATCCAAGTTTTTTACCTTTTTTCATAATGGTATTAAGCATGATTGTATGCCATATACCCCAGTAATCACCTTTATGTCTATCTATAAGTACGATGATAGTATTGGTCTTTCTTTCTTTCAAGCTTTTGGCTATTATATTTTTTTGATAGCCGTGTTCTTCTACTATCTTCATAACTTTCTGTCTAGTACTATCTTTTACGTTATCGCTATTATTTAATACTCTCGACACTGTTTTAAGAGATACACCACTTAGGTTCGCAATATCTTTCATTGATAACATTTTCATGAAAAAACCCCTTTTGTCTTTCGTTGTCATCTATATTTTATATATTAATATGTAATTGATTATCTGTCAAGGATATTTTTAATAAGCTTTTTCAATCAAAGTATAAAATAGACCTTTTTGGTATTATATACTTTTACCAAAAAGGTCTTAAATTACCCTACTCTTGTGATATATATTAATATTATTTATTAATTACTATTTATTAATTAATTCACTCTTAACCAATAAATTCCTAATAGCTGTAGCCGCTTCTGCATATGTAAATGGTTCTTGTGGTGCAATAGTATCATTATTTTGTGTTCTACTATTGAACACACCAGCGCTTAATGTTTTGTTGACTGATTCATAAGCCCATTGGGATACTTCTTGATTATCTTTGTATTTTTCTATTCTATTACTATCTATTTCTTTTAGTCCAACAATATCCATTGCTGTAGCATACATAGTCATGGCTTCTTCCCTTGTGATCTTGGCATCCGGTCTGAATGTACCATCAGGATAACCTTTTATAATATCATACTCAACGGCTGTTGTTATAGCATCTGCTAGTTCATTTGTTGAATCTACATCTTTAAATAAATTATCTTTGGCTACATTTGTCCTGTATAATCCAAGTGCTTTTGTTATATATTCAGCAAATTCGCCTCTTGTGATTTCTGCATCTGGTTGGAAATTCTCTGGATCTTTAATTATTAGTCTAGATGCCATATCGTTAACCTGATTTTTAGACCAATGATTCTCTACTGATGAAACAGTAATTTCATTCCATATAACTGAATAACTTGAGTTTGTAAGTGATTGTAATTTTGCATAGTATTTACCACCCTTACTGAATACTATTGTTGGTATATGTGAAAATGTTCCATCTTCATTGTATACTATTCCAGTTGTAATTTTGCTTGGATCAATCCCTTTTGGTATTTCCATTATTCTTTCTACATATTGATTGAATCTAGAGATTGTGATTTCTCTTTTATCTTTTGTTGATACTGATTTTGCAATGACTTTGAACTCAACTGGTGGGAAAACTATCTCTTGATTGTTTTCTTTTGCATGTTCAGTTATTCGCTTACTGATAGTCTTGTCCATTTTTTCAATTTTAACTTCTACTTTAATTTTTCCTAGATTTTTTTCTGCTACTCCTAATGTCTCTGCTACTTCTTCTACTGATACTTCTTTTGCAGGAATTATATAGTCTACGTCTTCTGTGTTGATAGAAAGCTTGAATTCATCCTGCTCCATTTTTTTAATTATGTCCCCTGTTAATGTAGTACTTATTGAATTAGCATTTTTAGTTGAGACAGGTACTTCTACAATATTATCAATTTCTTTTTGTTGTTCTGGTTTTAGTTTCTTTTGTTCTTTGATAACTTGTTGTATTTTTTTATCAACCATATCTCCATTTACTGTAAGATCAACACTTTTTTGTCCATTCTCAACTTTTATTTTTTCTGTTCCTGCTGTCTGTTTTTGACCGTTAACGATGACTATAATACCTTTGTTAGTTGGTTTTGTTGTTGGTGTTGATGTATCACTGTTACTAGAACTATCTCCAGTGGAAGTGTCTCCGCTTGGTGAAGTATCTCCACCACCAGGGTGTGAATTTTTTATTGTTGTAAATTTCCAACTTGATTTGTCACTTATTCCAGCATATGTATTTGAATTCTCATCTGCAAAGCATGTTGCTTCTATTAATATATAATATTCTGTACCTTCGTCATAAGTTGAATTTACTGCTATATTTATTTTATTGGTTCCATTGCCTGTTACATTTTTTCCTGTTACATCTATTGATTCTAACAGAGTGTCATCTTTTGATTTATATATTTTGATGTTTCCTGTAAATACTGTCACTTTTTCATCAAAAGTAATCTCTAGGTTATTGTTTAATGATATGTTATTAGCACCATTTGCTGGGATTGTGTTGTTTATGGCTGGTGGGGTTATATCAATTTCACCAGCTGTTGTAAATTTCCAAGTTTCCTTATCTGCTATTCCTGGATAATTGTTATTGTTTTCATCTTTGAAGCATGTACTATCTATTTTTATATAATACTGTGTTCCTCCCTTAAGGGTTGTATTAGGATTTATTGTTATTGTTTTTGTTCCTGTATCTGATATTTGTTCACTCGTTACATCTATAGATTCGATGCAGCTATCATCACGTTTCTTGTATATTTTGATATTTCCTGCTCCTGCTACTACATTTTCATCAAAAATGATTAGTAGATTATCATCAAGTCCCATGTTATCTGCTCCAGTTGTTGGTCTTAAGCTTATTATTGATGGTGGGACTGTATCTGATACCCATTTTGCATATAATGTTACATCATCTGTTACTGCATTAATTATATCACCTGCTGAATAATCTATGCCCTTTCCATCTTCTTGAGTGTTCCAACCTGAGAATATCATTCCTGATGGTGCTGTAATTGTTGTACCGTCTGGTAAGGTTGTTGAATTTTCTTCATCAATTACAGAGATACTTTGTGGTGCTGTACCTGTTCCACCATTAGTATTGAAACTGATTGTGTTAACATCTAGGACAGTTATAGTGTATTCCTCATTAACATCTTCTAAATCCTTAAATATAGGATGAGGCAATTTACCTTGCGCTTTTAATATATCACCATCAGCTAAATATTCATCATTAGTCAATTCTGTATCATTACGATGTATAGTATATGTACAGCCCTCTACACTAATTATGCCTGATCTAAATTGTTCTACGGTAGTTTTTTCTGTTATTTTGTTAGTGTCCGAGATTATCTTCTTTGTATCATAATCAATATTATAAACTATAGAATATATGAGATTCTTTTGGGTTAGTTCCACAATGTAATCCCTAACTTGATCTTTTGTTCCGGTTACAGAAACTATATCATTATTTTGTAATAAATCATCATCTTGTTTTTCCTCGTCATCCTTATTTTTAAAAGCCCATACAGCTCTTTCATCTTTTTTCTTAATCATATCTTTTAATTCTTTTACTGACGTTATAGGCGTAATTTCACTGCCCCAAATAGCTTCTGATCTAATTGCATAATAATTTTCACCTTTTTTCAAATCTAAAAATTCACCTACAGCTAAATAATCATTACCATCACATTTTTTAGATTCAAGTTCTAGAGATATTGGTTCTTCTACTTTAATAAAATAATTGTTATAATCTCCGCCATCAACATAGACCATTAGTCTATAATAATATTTATCATCTACTACTTGTTTATAGCTAAGAACGTCCTCATCTGTTAAAACATCAGTACCCTCATTCTTAACACACCAATTGGCATTGGGGTCTTTGATAAGATGCTCTTTTAATTCTTTTACTGTTGTAATTCCCTTATATAATATGAAATCTCCTGACTCAATTAATGAATCATCCTCCTTGTTTGTAGTTACCTTTAGATCATTACCTTTTGACTGAACTATGACTGATACTTCTTCTGCAAATGCTCTATTCGGTAATGCTATTAACAACATCGCTGCTATTAATATCAAAGTAAGTAATTTTTTATTACTACCCATAAATAAAACTCCTCTCATTAAATCATATCTTGCTAAATTTATATTTGTTTTTATTACAAAAGGTTTTATAATAATACATTTTGTTTCTATATTTTACCACGATTACAGCCTATTCTATCTAAAATAATCTTAAAGATTCCACAAGTTATGTCAACCAAAACAATTATCTTGCCTTTATTAAACAAAAAAATAATCTAGAAATGGGATATCCCATTCCTAGATTACTATATAAAAAACGCTTCCTTCATTTAATTTACTTTCCACCCAAATACGACCATTATGTTTATTAATGACTTCTTTAGTTATATATAACCCAAGTCCAAATGATTCTTTATTATTACCTCTATTCTTACCTTTGAAATATCTATCAAAGAGATATGGTATATCCTCTTCTTTTATTCCTATTCCATTGTCTTGTATTGATATCTCCACTTGGCTGTTGTTTAACAGCTTTGTTTTTATTTTTATTGTTCCATTTTGATTAGTATATTTTATAGCATTATTAATTAGATTTTCAATTGCTCTATACATCTTTAATTTATCTATCTCTACAGGCTCAGTTATATTTTTATCTAGTTCCAGAACTAAATCTATATCTTTATTATTAAAACTCAATTCCATTTCCAATACTATACTCTTTATTAGTCTATTAATGTCTACAGGTTCCTTGAAAATATTGATTCTATTGTCTTCTAATCTTGCAACTAAAAAGAAATCTTCAATAAGTTCATTAAGATATTTTGTTCTCTTGTAGATTCTTTCAATATATTTATCTTTATCTTTTGAATCTTCTACATGTCCATCAATTATGGCTTGTGTGTATCCTAGTATAACTGTTATTGGAGTTCTTAAGTCATGGGATATGTTAGTCATGAATCTAGTTATCTCTTTATTTGCTTTCTCGGTTTCTTTTTTGGCTTTTACCAATTTCTTAAATGTATCGTGTAGATATTTTATTACTACCGATAATATGATTACGAGGATGATAATAATTATAATTAGTTTTTTTTCACTGTTACTTTCATTAGGAATTACTAGAGCTTTTTCATATATCTCATTTTGATTTATATTCTCTATAGTTTTATTCACTATATCTACTAAAGGCTCTAATCCTTTTCTTACACCCACCATTATTGGATTTTTTTCCTTGATTTCTCCGATGATTCTTATGTTTCTATAGATATCTTTTTCTTTATAATATGTATATAGAGGAATTTCACAGATTGTATAATCGGCTTTTTTATTATTTACATATTTTATAGCTTCTTCTGTATTCTTTACTAATGTAATGTTTGTATCAGGATTATCTAGTAATAAGTCATCGGCTAAAAAATAACCTTTCATACATACGAACTTTTTATCTGTTAGTGCCTTAAGATCATTACATACTATTACATTATCTTTGTGACCTAAGATAACAAGTGTTGTTTCTATGTATGGTTTTGAAAATAGAATTCCCTTACTTCTCTTTTTCGTATTGGACACAGTTGATAGTATATCTATTTTTCCACTATATATGTTGTTTAACATATCATCCCAGGTCTCATTTTCTATGTTGTCGTATAATCTGAACTTCAGTCCTGTAATCTCATTTACTTTTCGAAGTATTTCAGTACCTAACCCCTTTGGATTGCCCTTCTTATCAATATATTCTATGGGCGCATAATCTATGGCTAGTCCTACTTTAAATATTTTGTTCTTATTATATTCTATCCACTCCAACTCTTTTTTTGTAAATATATCTTTTCTTAGGTTTTGCTTGCCTTCTATGTTGTTGCTATTAATAAATATATCTTCATGTTTTTTAGGTTGGTTAAATGTAGCTATGGATAGTATTATTGATATCAATGCTAGAATGATTACAATTTTTAATTTCCTCATTGGTTAAAGCTCCTTCGGTAATACTTTAAATGAAATATTTAAGTTGAAATATTAAGTAAATTTAGATATACTAAATAATAACATATATGTAAATATATTTCATCAAATTAAAATTTTGCTTTATGTTTTTTGTGTTATATTTTATTTTATACTGATATTTTACATATTAAATTACATAGCATTGATACTTATTATTTAATATTCTTAAACTTTCGTGCAGTTTATATATTAATTGTTGTAGCAAATAAATAGTAATTGGGTGATTCAATGAATGATTCTAGAATACTTGTTGTTGATGATGACGAGGATATATTAGAAATTATCTGTATCTATCTAAGAAATAATGGATACATTGTAGATACTGCTAACAGCAGCACTGCTGCTTTAGAAAAAGTGAAAAATAGTAAATTTGATCTGATTATACTTGATATCGTACTTCCAGATTATGAAGGAACTAAATTGTGTGAACAGATAAGACAGAATATATACTGTCCCATCATTTTCATTAGCTGTATTGATGATGAAGATTATATACTTAAAGCTTTAGATATAGGTGGGGATGATTATATTAGAAAGCCATTTAACTTGAATGAACTTTTAGCTCGTATTAAGGCTAATCTAAGAAGAATGAATTATAATAAATTTATTAATAAACCTAAAAATAATGTAATACATATTAATAATTTAACAGTTGATATAAACAATCATATAGTATTTAAAAATAATGCTAAGATTTATTTGTCACCAATAGAATTTAATATTCTTCTATTTATGGTCAATAACTCAAACAATGTTCTTAGCTGTTCCCAAATATATGAATATGTGTGGGAAAGCGACAGTATCGGTGATACAAGAACTGTTATGGTTCATGTTAGTAAATTACGAAAGAAATTAGAAGATGGTTCTGATGATAAATATATTCAAACTGTTAAGAAATTAGGATATAAATTTATAGCAGAATGACTTTATTGATAACTTAACCTATCATCCTTTTATGATGATAGGTTATTTTTATTATATCTATATTCTTCTATATGTAAATGAAATACAGTTCATTAATATTTTTTTGAATTACTTGGTTTTGATAATTTTAGCTATAGATGCTAGTAGTAATATCCATATATTATAGACTATTGTTTGATATAATAATACATTCATACCATATGCAGATGGTATGAAGTTTGCAACAACGTTTGTCCAGCAAAACCAGTTATCAATATAATATGTTATATAATTGTCGATTAGTAACTTGATGCAAGCATAATATAGTATTGCTAATAATATGTTGATAACGAAATATGGCAGAAAATATAAAAATGGATTATTTCTGTAGTTTGTAATTTTGTTTAATATTACGTATGATAGTATGTAAATTATTGATATTATGATAAACCATATTATTGCTGATAACATCATAATCTTTTCTCTATTGCATTCAAATGGAAGTTGTTTAATAATTTTTATGTTTAAGATATTAAGTATATATATAACTACCATAGTTGTTATATATGTTAGTATGTATTTATAAGTATTTTTTTTAGTTATTTGTCCCATATTACACCACTATCCTTGTCTTGCCAATCTGAATATCTTATGGCTATATCCAGTAATGTATTTTGTACTGTAATTCTTTCTTTCACCGTTACTCCCCACCAATCTTCATATTTCTTATCACCTAAAACTAATAATTCTTCATACCATTCACTTAGCTTTTTATAGTTTTTTTCCTTATCATCTGGAACGTCATCTTTAATATTATCTAATAAGTCTTCTATACTACTCATTTCATTTTGAATTTCTTCAGTAGCCATTAAATTTACTACTTGTTCTGGGTCACAATGATATAACGTTTCTGTAATTTGGAAATACGAATCATAAAAACCATCCAAGAATTCATTATATGTATTGCCTTTTTTATTACTACAACCTGAAGTTATACATAATACTATTAATAAATTTATTATACAGTATCTCTTAATTCTACTCATTATATCTCCCCTTATAATTATAATCTACCACGTTCAACATATTCCTCAATAACCTTTAAGTCATTATTAAGCTTTTTCTTGTAAATTTTTTCATTTTTATTCATCGTAATCAATTTATCAATATAGTTGAGCTGACTCTCTATATAAATCTTATTATAATCATTATTTTGATAGATTTTATATTTCTCATTTTCAATTTCTTCTTTCATTTTTTCCAAATCCTTAATCATCACTTTCTTATATCCATGCAAATCCATAAAGTACCTGTAATCAGATTTCATTATATATTCTAGTTTCCTAGTTGTTACATAAATTCCTTTTTTCCTTGCATCAGTCCAACCAAAAGCATCATCTATATTACTTGGCTTTTCACCAGGCATATTTTCATTAGTACTAGCAGCATAAATCACAAAACTAAGAGGTACAGCAAAATATATATTTCCTCCTGTAGCCTCTACTGCTGCTCCATACGACGTTGCTCCTGCATAGATAAAATCAGCCATATCAAGAGTTAATTCAAGACATCTTAGACCTTCTTTTTGATTTACTAGGATATCATAATACACTTGACCATAAGAGCCTTCTAATAATGTATGGCTAATACCTGGTCTATCCCACATAGAAACAATATCAGATCTATATTTTAATAAATTTTTATTAATTCTATTTCTAATATTTAATATAGCTTCTCTTTCAATAGTTTCTTCAATACTAACTGTACTACTATCTTTAAAACATTCAACATTATCATTAGTATATTTACTATCTTTCTTGATATTAGTACAACTATTATTTTTGTTACAAATATCAACCAAATGAGTTATACTGCTATTATATTTTTTAAACAATTCCTTATCCCATTTTTTGTTAGGATTAGAAGCAGCTGCATCATTATTATCAGTAAATGGATTTTTATCTTTGCCACTAGTATCTGATAGTGTATTCAGCAGATTATTTAATTGCTTTTCACAACTGCTATATTCATCTATAGCATTTTGTAGAACTTTATTTATTCCATAAGTATTATCTACTAGTTCTTTCGTATTCCCCTGTAAATTATTTAGTTCACTATGTATATTATCTCTATACAATATATCTGCATCAATAGAACTTTTAATAGTTGTAAAATTATTTAGTATTTCATTTATTCTAGAAGCTATATTTTCTATATCGCCGCTTTTACTAGATAAATCATACAAGTTATATTTTGTATATGCCATAATCAAGCCCCTTTTTTTACCTATTATTATAGTTTTTTCAGAATTAAATGTCAACGAAATCTGACGAACGGTATGATTTATGGGATGAAATGCATAAAATAAAACAAGATCCAGTTTTAATACACCAGATCTTGCTCAATACTTTATTCAATATATTATTTTAAATATGTAAATTTTATCTCATAGAATCGTCATGAGAATCTATTATTTTCATTTATTTCTTTGGTGGTGATACCTGATCTAGCAGGATTATTCCATCATATTGTTGTTTCGGTATAAATTGTGATACATTAGACCTTATAATCTCTGCAGTCAAACCGTCTTCGCTTGCATATTGATTAGTGAACATCCATTTATTGAACTTATTTTTATTCTTATGCTGGGATAGGTCAACAAAAGAGGTTTCGTATCCACTTCTACTTATTATTTCTTCTATGCTGTCCTTTGGAACTGCTGGTATATCAAAAGGCTCTTGTGTTGTTATAGCTGATGCCTTACCTCCTTGCATGTAGAATCCTATTACATACATATCGTTTCCTAACTCTTTACTCAATAGTTCTCCCATACTCACAAAACTATTAACCCATTCATCATTCTCCAATGCAAGCATCTGTGATGTATTTTTTGCAATATGGTCATTATGCGCCCATAAGATAATTTTTTTATCTGGATTAGCTTTCATATACCACTTTACGTTATCTGCCATTATGACATCTCTTATTTCGTATCCTTCAACATTATCTACCATACTCATTCTAACAATATTCATTCTGTTTTCAAGGGTACGGAGTGCGCTATCTACCAACATATCATTTTTGCGATATATAGCTTCTAATGTACTTCTATTGTCTTTTATGTACTCAATCACTTTATCATAATCTGATGTGTATTTATCTATAATCTTTTGATATTTTTCTCTATGGCCTGTATCAAAACCATACTTATTAATTAGTGTATAATAACTTTGGAAAAATTCTACTTCCATGTTATAATAATCTTCTGCTACCTTTTCATCAACCTTCTCTAACCACTGTGCCATATACTCAACGAAATACATACTAGTGAATTGCATATCAAAACCAAATAGATCAAGAGGATTATCAGTTTCTTTCTGCTCTTTTATGTAATCAAATAAGTCTAGAGTTTCTTGTGAATGCCATACTGGTAAGATACTATATTCCATCATTTGTTTTGCTGTTAGATTTTTACTGTTCATGACCATTTCACACTCGCCTAGTCCTGATTCAAATCCTATTGCTTCATATCCAAGTTCCTCATGTAAATATTTTATTAATCTGATTTTTATTGTTCTGTAATCTCCCACACTATGAAAATTTTCTCCTAATGAAACTACCCTTTTATCTTTTAACAGAGGTTTCAAGAATTCCAAGTCACTGTAATCTTCTGAATCAAGAGATTTAATTTCATCTACATTGTTATCATACCATTCTTCAGTTGTTTCAACTTTACCACATGCCGCTATACTAAGAGTGATTACTATTGTTAATAGTACACTCATTCCCTTTTTTAACATATTTATATTCCTCCTATCATATAAAGCCATTTATCTGTTAGAAATCTTATTTGCTAATCAATTTCTTAGTACATTATATATAAAAAAAAGTTCATATTCCATTGGAATAACTTACATATCCAATATCAACCTTACATTTTTGTAATCTATATTTCATTTCTTTAGTGTATTACATTGAGTAATTATAGCATATTATAAATTAGATATTAAGCTTTTACAATAATAAAATCAAATAATTAACTAAAAATTTATTATTGACAAATTATGTCTATATACCTTATAATTATACAGGAATTTATAAGACTATAAGCAATTAAATATTGGGATATACTTATATATCAAAGTGTTGAACCTCCACTTCAAAAAAACTCCAAAGTGGCAGTTCTTTTTTTTTGGGGAATTTTATAGCCGCTAATATACATAATGAAAGGAGTCTTTATATGTCAATAAATATAATTAAAGACTATAAAAAAGATAAAAGTTTTTATAAGAATCTATTTGTACTTACTCTACCCATAGTACTACAAAGCTTGATAACATCTTCACTTAACATGCTTGATACTATGATGATAGGAAAAGTAGGTGAAACTGAGTTAGCTTCTGTAGGTATAGCTAACCAATATTATTTTCTGTTCACCTTATTCATTCTAGGAATCGCTGGTGGCGGTGGAGTTCTAATTGCACAATTATGGGGTAATAATGATAAAAAGAACATTAAAAAGGTTCTAAGTAAATCACTGATTATAAGCTTAATGGTAATATCAATATTTTTAATTCTTGGTCTTATGGTTCCAGGTAAAATTATAGCATTATTTAATAATGATGCATCTGTTGTTACAGTGGGTAGTCAATATCTTACTATAACTGTTATCAGCTATGTTTTCACTGGTATATCCTTTGTTTTTGCTTCAGCACTTAGAAGTATAGGAAATACTAAGTTACCTATGTTTGCCAGTTTGTTAGGGCTTACTGTCAATGGTGTGCTTAACTATGCTCTTATTTTTGGTAATTTTGGAATGCCTGAACTTAAAACTCAAGGGGCTGCCATAGCTACTCTTATTGCAAGAATATGTGAATGTAGTCTTATCCTATTTGTTGTTTATTTTAAGGATAGAATACTAAATATTAGATTAAGTGACTTAAAAGGTTTATCTAGTAAGTTATCTGCTACATTAACTAATGTTACTTTGCCAATAGTTCTAAACGAAGCGTGCTGGGGTTTTGGTAATGTGACTTATATGGCTATCTATTCTCATATAGGAAAACGTGCAACAGCTTCAATGCAGATATGCTCTACAATAATGAACCTATTCATGATATTTGCATTCGGTCTTTCTTATGCAGCTGTAGTTGTTGTGGGTAATGAGATAGGTGCTAATAGAGAAGATGTAGCAAAAGAGTCTTCTAAGAAAATCGCTAAAATATCTATATTGATAGCACTTATACTTGGAATAGTACTATTTGGATTAGCAAAACCTATAGTTTCATTCTTCAATGTTTCTGATGAAGTGAAGCTATCTTCCACTTACATACTATATGTATATTCAGCCATCATGACAATAAAAGTCTTCAATATGGTTATGATAGTGGGTATTTTAAGAGGTGGCGGTGATGCTACTTATGGTTCTATTCTGCAAGGAATAACTCTTTGGTTTATTGGTATACCTCTAGCTTTTGTAGCTGCTTCCATACTGCATCTGCCAGTTCATGTTGTTGTTGGTTTTACAGCTATTGAAGAAATCATCAAGGGTATTTTTATGGTTAAGAGATTCAGGTCCTTCAAATGGATTAGAAATATGGTAAAAGATACTACCAATGACAAAGTCAGTATAGCAGCTTAAAATATATCTAATATATAAAATAGATAACCAGCTTAGTAATGAAACTAAGTGATTATCTATTTTTTTTAACCCTTTGTTACTAAGAGAAAACCAATTACATGAATCGTAAGGTAGATGGTATCATTGAATAGCATATCAATATTATACATAATTGCCCCTCTTTATTAATGTTATTTATAGCCCTATCTTTATTAATTATTTTATTGAACTGTTCTTGAATTCTATAGCATCAATCTTGTTTGTTTCTTCTGTCTGGATATAAGTTATAACTACTTGGTCACCTTTTTCAGTAAGTGCTACCAATGGATATTGGTCAGCTGATACAACGAATAGAGTATCATTTCCTTCTATCTTAATTAGGAAATATCCTTCTTTGAATACTCCAACCCTTGAAACTATTCCAGAACTATGGTCAAATGAATCAAATTGATCACTTAGTGCATTAGTATTGTTCCCCTCTGTAATCAATATTCTATTGTATTCTGTCTGAGCTTCTCTGAGAGTCTTACCCCATGCAACTGCTCTATAATTTTTCACTGAGCATAATGCATATCCGACTACATTTCCACTATTCCCTTTTAGTGTTGACAGATATGTTGGTTCACCATTGATGTTAATTAAATATGGATATTTCGCTGTATAACCAGCATTTTGAACCAATTCTTCCATCAAGCCCATTGCTTTTTGTTCTGTTGACCCTGATATTCTATTATAGTTTGCTTCACTAGTTCGAGGATTATATATTAAGAATCCCGTTGTGGCTTCATCTCCTCCATAAGAAGTAATTCCTGTATAGAAATATACATTGCCGTCTTTGAAAACATATCCGATACTTTCTGTATTCTTCAGTTTTCCTGTATCTGAAGGATTCCACCAACCATTGATATATTTTCCCCAATAAGTCAGTTGTTCATTGAATATTTTAGCTGAAGTAACTCTATCTACCCATTCAGGCTGCTCACCTTTTTTATAAAATTCAACATCTTTTGTTACTGGGTCCACTATTACTACACCTTTGACATCTTTAGTAGAAAATCCAGTTTTATGTGTGTAAGCTGTTATAACCCATTTTGGATTCCCTTCTGTGTCTTCCTCGAATGAATAATCAGTCAGACCGTAATTTTTGTATTTTGAATATACTACCCTCTTAAGATCATTGCTAAAAAATGCTGATGGTGCAACACTGAATTCTGTATCAACAAATTCTGCGTTACCTGTTGTTGCATTTACCTTAATATATCCTGGTATTGATTTGTTCTTGATGTATTTAAAAAAGCTTGAGTGTTCAAGTGGGAATAACCAATATGGTTTACCCTCTATTACAGAAAGTGTCCCGTATTCTTCTGATATTGAGTACATTGAGCCAAGTGAAGGATCTTTTTCTGTAATTAACTTTTCACTAAACCTTATTGCATCTGATTCGTCCCATATTATGAGGTTTTCCATATCTACGTTAGGGACTGTTTCGTCAAATACAACTTCTTCAACATCTAACATTTTCTGTTTTGTACCAGCGTTAAATATTGCTGAAGATGCGATTCCACCAATTATTAGGTATCCAACTGAAAGCAAGAAAATTGCTGAACCTATTATAACTGGTAATTTACTGCTCTTTTTATCATATACTCCAATGTAACCAACTACTGTGATTATTGCAGCAAAAACTATAATTAATAATATTGCCCCTACGAATTTTAAGCTCATAACTGGTAGTATTAATATTCCAAGCAGAAAGCTGATTATAGCTCCTAAGACTACTCCTATTATTGTATGTTTCATGATGTATGCCTCCTAAAGCTTTATAGTATAAATACACATAAAATATTTTATTGTGATATTAATATCGTTTATACTATTATTATAGAATCACATAGAAAAAGTCTCAATAACAAAAATGTTACATTCATCTAATAAACTGACTCATATTTGATATATATATTAGATTAATGTAGCATTCATATAATTTACCATATTTAATTGTCTTTTACTCGTCTATGTCGTATCTTAGTGAACGTTTCTCTATTTCTATCTCTATATCGCTAAGTAATTTTTGAATATTTTTGATCTGTGGTATTATCTGTCTTAGTCTGATAATCTCATTTTTATCAACGATTCCATCAGCTAAAACTTCAAATAGTTCATTTTTGAATGATTCCAGTACCCTATTAGCATTTATTAATCCATAACCAGATTCAAATAGTGTTTTTGGAGCTGAGTATGGATGATCCTCTTTACCAATGAGACAACACTCTGAACAGTGTTTTCGTCTTAGAACTGGGTTCTCATATACTTTACTCATTGCGTATACGATTTCCGGACTTGGTGCATTTTCACCTGTTTCATATCTTCCTAGGGTTGCAGCGCTGACATGTAATCTATCAGCTGCTTCTTCTCTGTTAAGAGGACATGGATTGTTGTCATTGAATTTTTCTCTTGCTTCTCGATAGATATTTCCTTTTTTCATTTTTTTGTTCCTTTCCCACATTTGCCTTATTCTTTATACTTCTAATTAACCTAATCCAATATTAAAATATTCGTATCGTAATATTGGATAGTGATTATCTTTTATACTAAGTTAATTATACAAATTGCGTATGGGTTTGTCTATGGTTTTGGCGTGAAAAGATTTTCCACGCTTGTTTTAGAAGATATTAAAAAACAGCTGTTAACCTAGAATAGGTTCCACAGCTGTTTTTTAATTTAATTTATTTTTTTAGACTAACACTTTCCCTAACAACTAGCTTTGTTGGTATTTTTACTGTTATGGGAATCTCTCTCTTATTTTCTATTTTTTCAAGTAACAACCTAACGGACATACTACCCATTAACTTTGTATAAATCTTGACTGTAGAAAGTGGTGGTATACTAAACTTAGCAGTTGGTATATCGTTAATACTAACAAGTGAAACATCCTGCGGTACCCTAATACCCTTTTCGTGCAATGCTCGAAGCACTCCAATAGCCATTGAATCATTTGCTATAACATAAACCTCTGGTAATGTATCCACAGCAATCTTTTCTTTTGCAACCTTATAACCCGAATCTATAGAAAAACTGCCTATAATCACATGTTTTTCATTAAGCATATCTTTATTTTTCATATATTGAATGAAAGTCTGTTCTCTTGAATCAACAATAGGTGCGTTATAGTTATCACGACCACCGATATAACCAATATCTTTAAATCCATTGGCAATTAGATGATCCAATATATTTTCAATTACTCTAGTTAAATCAACGATTACTGAATCATATTTATTATCATCAGGTGAGCTATCGACAAAAATTATGTTCTCTGAAATAGTTTTAAACAGTGATATACTTGCTTCATTAAAATGACCTATTGCAATGATACCGTCTGCTTTAATAGAAGGACTAATATAAAATTTCTCATCTTCTTTATATACTTTTTCAATTTTTATTTTCCTATTTTTGCATTCTAACTCAATACCGTATCGAATAGATAAATAATAAGGATCTTCAACCTCTAAAGATTGTGGAAAACCATTAATAATCAAGAACTTTGTGGTTTTATTTTTCTTGATCCTCTTAGAATACTTTTCAATTAAGGGAACATATTCCAATTGTTCAACAACTTCATATATTTTTTGTCTCGTCTCTTCTTTAACCGTTATACTCTTGTCACCATTAAGCACTCTGGAGACTGTTGCAGCAGAAACACCTGCTAGATCTGCAATATCTTTAATTGTTGCCATATTCTCACCTCCAAACATATTACATTACTAGTATACCGTATTCTAGTAATATGTCAATTTTTTACTATACAGTCTTAGTATATTTATGAGGCTGACTTGCGTTCTTCATCATTGACTCTGTATGGAATAGGTTCCTGTGATATAACCACTACATCATCTTTAGCCACTGTAATATGCAATGGAGTCCCTTTCCATACAATATTGAATGAAACCATATCCCATTTATCTGGCAATTTAGGTTTAAAATGTAATATACCATCTTTATCAATAGCCATACCACAATATCCCATCACAACGCATTGCCATGTTCCTCCTGCTGATGCAGCATGCAAACCTTCACGAGTATTACCTTGATTATTATATATATCCACAAAAGCTGATCTTGCTAGATAATCATAAGCTCTTTTGGAATCTCCTACTCGAAGCCCCATGAGACAATGAATGCTTGGGCTTAAAGACGAACGGTGAAGCGTTCTCTTTTCATAATACTCAAAGTTAATCTTTTGAGTTTCCATATCAAATGTATTCTCTAATAAGAACATTAACATAACCACATCTGCTTGTTTCAGTATACTGGTTTCTTGTTTTGGAATTTCTCGCATTCTCTGTGGCGCAATAGGCATATTGTTTTCATCCCATTCCGCTATTATCACATCTTCTAGATCAAAGTAGCCATCAAATTGTTCAATTAATCCTTCAGTGCCTTTCAAATTAATTTTGTTAGCAATGTTTACCCACTCAATCATTTCTTCTTTGCTAAGATTCAACTCTTTACATAAATGATTATACAGCTCATGATTGTTTTTTTCATAATCTCCAATCAGTTCAACAGCCTTTAATATATTCCATTTAGCCAAATGGTTTGTATAAGCATTGTTATCAACAGGCTCATGCCATTCATCTGGTCCAGTTACCTTATAGATATTATATTGATCTGATTCTTCAACATACTCACAACGTGAAACCCAAAAACGTGCTGTTTCCAGAATAATCTTAATACCCTTTGTCGCCATAAACTCCTCGTCATTGGTTACTTCAAAGTAACGATTAGCACCATAAGCCACTGCAGAGGTAACATGATGCTCATAATCGGCTACATAGCAACGGTAACAAGTTCCATCGGGTTCAATGGTCCATGATGGACACTCTTCATCACCTGTATCCGCTGATTCCCAAGGATATTTTGCCCCTTTATATCCATTAGCTTTGGCGTTTTCTTTAGCTTTATCTAAGAGATTATAGCGATATTCAACTAGCTTTTGAGCAATATTGGGAAATACCCATGTAAAAAACGGAAGAGTAAAAAGCTCTGTATCCCAAAATGCATGACCACCATATTCTTCACCATGAATCAGCTTTGCCCCTATATTAGTCCCATTATCCTTTGGATTAGGAGTACTCATAAGATGGAAAATATTGAATCGTAGTGCTTTTTGGAGTTCATCATCTCCTGTAATCCTTACATCTGTAGCCGCCCATAGCTGTTGATAAGCATTAAAATGAGCCTTCAGCTCTTTCTCAAAACCATTATTCATAAACAGAGTGAGCTGTTTTTTACAAGCCTCATAAACGTTATCAAAATGGCGTCCAGTACATATTGCAGCATACTTATCAATAATAAGTGTTTCTTTTTCTTCACATAAAGCATCAAAAAATTCTGTAGCCATCTCTCCAAAACGTGAAAACCTTTTGCTACGACATTTATCTTCTTCATTCTCATTACTTATTTGGATGGCTGTAGCTGTACCAATAGGTAATTTAAAATCTCTTGTTTCGCTCTCAACATAACATCCCATACCTTCCATATCATGAATATCTAGGGTATTCAGATGTTTAACTCGAAATCTAGGAAAATCAATAAAATTGGTTATCGTTCCATCAATATTATTTTCAAACTCTATCAACCCACTGTAATTTAAAGGGGTAAAATAAGTTCTATGGGTACCAATATTAGCATTTACTCGGCTTAAGAATTTGATTCTTTCAATCAAAGTTTCCCTACCATCACTGGAACAAACAATATAATGTTTGCAAACAATACCGTTCTTCATGTCTAAGATTGTAATAAAATCTTTAATGCCTTTACAATCTTCAATACCTATAGGATTGCATTCATAATACATCTTAAGTTCTACCCAATTGGGTGTATTGGCTAACTCTCTCATAAAAGCTTCTGATTTATCAAAAACACCATGAATGTAGTTTGCTGGTAGTGTTTTACGAACACCACCTTCTTCAAATATAGCTCTGTTACCCATATTGCCATTAGCTAATCCAAATATGGATTCATATGCTAGATTTTCTTCTGGGTCATAGTTTTCTCTTGCAACGAGCCACTCATCTTCTGAGATGAATGGTCGTACCTTTTCTGTAAATCTATTTCTTAGTGCCATGTTATACCTCCTTATGCCTCTTTATTATCCACCTTACTACGGGGTTCGTACTCAGCAATCATAATAGCTATGAGCACAAGAACAGCACCCAATATCAACTGTATATGAATAACCTCATGAAAAATGATAATTGAAAAAAAAGTTCCAAAAACAGATTCCAGAGATAAAAAAATAACTGTTTTGTTGGCATTTACTTTTTTCTGTGCAATAGTTTGAAGCAAAAAAGCTACTCCAGTACTCACAATTCCAAGATAAAGAATAAAAAGAATCGCTTTACCATCTAATTGGAATGATGTATGCATAGGATTCTCCATTACCATAATCATCAATCCTGAAAACAGGAAGGCAAAATACATCTGGAGTGCCACAAGCTTCAAGGAAGGCATTCTATGAATAAAATAATCATTACATACAATATGACCTGCAAATAGAACTGCACATATAAGTGTATATATATCACCTATATTCATACCAAATTCATCTTTTAGAGTTAATAATCCAATACCCAACAAACATAAAACTGCTGCTAGAAAGACCTTGTTTTTTGGACGTTTTTTATAAAAAACCCAATATATAAAAGGTACAATGACAACATTAGTAGCTGTCAAAAATGCATTATTTGAAGGTGTTGTATATTTAATACCGTATGTTTGAAATGCAAACGCACTATAAAGAAAGAACCCTGTCAACATTCCACCAAATAAATCTTTCTTCTTTATCCTTCCAATTGACTTCCAAAAAATAATCGTTAAAAACAATGAAGCCACAAAAAATCTTAATACCAATATTGTTAATGGAGAAGCCCCTAGATTAACTGCCAACTTAGCAGCTATAAATCCACTCCCCCATATGATTGCAACAAGAATTAACATACCCTCATAGATAAAATCTTTATATTTTTTTATCATATTGTCTCTCCAATTAGTTCACCTAGAGTATTTCATTATTAGTTTTTTAACCTAATGATTGTCGATATGAAATACTCTAGGTTCAATATTTAACTTCTATTAGAATCCCTTTGCTTTTTGTATCATAGATTCATCATTACGCTGTATAGCCATCAAACGAACGTGATAGTCAAAGCTTCTTGCTTTTAATTGATGCATTGGTAATTGTATAGGTCCACAACTATTACTGCCCAACCCATTTTGAACATAATCAATGTCCATTACGATAGCATCCTGCTTTTGTAATTCATTGATATGTTTTGCTTTATCTAAATCTTCATCTGTATAATAGCTTGCACTAAAATTCAATGGCTTATTTCCTTTGAATAGGACCATGGTTTCTGCATTGTATAGAGAAACCCATACCATATCTCCACGATTACCATTTTCCTGTGGGAATGGATAAGGAGTGTATAAGCCGTTGATAGAACTATCGTAAACGCCCATTTTACTGCTTTCCTTACTATCCGGATAGTTTTCACCAGGACCTCTACCTAACCATTTAACTTGTTCTAAATCCTTATTCATAATAAGCGTTAAACCAATCTTAGGTAACATGGTTATCATAACACCATTTGGATCATGGGGTTTACCATGAACTCTTAAGTCTATTTCACCATCTGCGTATATTTTATACTCATACATAGCTTTATAGAACCACTCTTGATTAGGTGCACCTACAATAACAGGAGAGATAATCTTTATATAATTATCTTCTTTCTCCCATTGTAGTCCTTTAGAAAACTCTTTCAAAAGATTAAGTTGATATTTCTCCTTCCATTCCTTGATGGTATACATATCATTATCAATTGGCGCTCTCCAAAAATTAAGCTTGGGTCCTTCTTTAATAATAACTTTATCTCTATAGCTATACATCATCAACCTGCCTATGACCTTATCAAAAGCTACTTTAAAATCCTGACCCATGATGACTAATTCATCATGTGATTCTTCAACTCTCATGGTATTAACACTGGTATTAGATGCAATATATATTTTTTCCCACCCTAGATCAAATTGAGCATCTGCCACAATTTGATTGTCTGTAGCCCAAATAGGTGGCTCTTCATACACCACTTCAAAATTAATATAATAAGGTGTGTTGTATTCTATTTCATTAGGTCTCGTATAATTAATCTGAAAAATTTCTTTTTCATTAGGCTGAAGATTATTCACTTTAATAGAGTCACTTATATATATAGCATCATCATATACGATGGACCATTTTATGGTATAGTTATCTAATGTGATAAAATTATACTTATTCCAAACTTGAAAAATTCCCTTTTCCAAATCAACCGACTCAATCTTAATCGGCTCAATCACCTTCTTGAATTCAAACAAGCCTGGTGATGGTGTTCTATCTGGAAAGAGTAAGCCATCAAGATTAAAATTACTATTATGAGGATTATCCTTGTAATCCCCTCCATATTTATAAAATACTCTTCCTTCTTCATCATAAGCTGCAATACCATGATCAATCCATTCCCAAACAAATCCTCCATGTAAACGATCATAGCTTTCAAACACCTCTTGATAATCTTTTAGCGCTCCAGGTCCATTTCCCATAGCATGAGCATATTCACATAGGATATGTGGCTTGGTATTATCAGCATCTCTTCCAATATGCTCCAGATTCTCAATATTAGTATACATGGTACTGTAGACATCTGAAACCTCTACATTTTTATCGCCTTCATAATGAACAAGTCTTGAGGAGTCTAAGTCTTTTATTGCGTTTGCCATAGCAACAAAGTTAGAGCCAAACTCGGATTCATTACCCAATGACCACATAATAACGGATGGTCTATTTTTATCACGTTCTACAAACCTTATACCACGCTCTACATAGGCGTCTTCCCAATCCTTATCTGCTGTAATCCATTTATAATTTGTTGTCAATTCAAAGCCATGACATTCTAAATCTGCTTCATCAATGACATATAAACCGTATTTATCACAAAGCTTATAGAAATAAGGCATATTAGGATAATGGGATGTGCGAACAGCATTAATGTTACTCTGCTTCATCATTAAAACATCTGTTTTCATATCCTCTTTTGATACAGTCCTACCAGTATTGGTATTAAAATCATGCCTATTCACACCACGAAACATAATACGCTTACCGTTAATGCAAATCAAACCATCTTTAATATCTATTTGACGAAAACCAATTTCATCTACAATTTCTTGAATGATTTCACCACTAGTATTCATTAACTTAATTCTTAGCATGTAGAGATGAGGTTCTTCAGCATTCCACTTTTTTGGTTCTTTTACAATATCTTCTAACATAATATTTGTTACATCTTCTGGTTGAATCTCAGAAATAGGGATTACCTTATTTAACAGCTCCTGTGCATTGTCTTCTATTGTAATCAAAGCAGTATAGCTTTGTATTATTTCCTTGGTTTTATTTTCTACTTTCACATTAATCTTTACACGAGCATCCTTATACTCATCATCAAATGTTGTAGTTAACGCATAATCCCATATGGATACTTGTGGTACAATCTCAATCTCTACATCACGAAAGATTCCGCTTAGCCACCACATATCTTGATCTTCTAAATAAGTACCATCTGACCATTTATAGACGATGACTGTAATTTCATTATCCCCACTAACAACAGCATGAGAAATATCAAATTCACTGATCATTCTACTTCCTTGACTATATCCTACGAATGTATTATTGATATAAACATGAAAAGCACTATCAACACCATAGAATCTCAATAGCATCCTTTCATCCATAATAGCATCAATTAGATTAAAAGATCGCTTATAGATGCCCGTTGGATTCATATCTGGAACATGAGGCGGATCAACAGGAAATTGATAATGCACATCCGTGTAGTGCATCTGTCCATATCCCTTAATCTGCCAACAAGAAGGTACTTCTATGTCATCCCAATGATCATATGCATATGGTTTAGCATAATAATCTTCTTTAATCCGCATTGGTGAATCCATAAATTTGAATTTCCAATCACCGTTCAAGCTAATAATATTATCATCTATAGTATAATGTCTACTAGAAAAATAAGCTCTTGCATCTAGTCTTTTCCTATGTAAAACATTTAAATCTTTCCAATCTCTTAATATCATAATTGCCACTCCTATTGCATTATTTTACATGATTTATATATTTATGTGTTACTTGAGATAATTGCATAATTATTAAACTAATCTCTTATTTGATTCCTGACATGGATATCCCTTCAATAAATCTTTTTTGGAAAAAGAAATACACTGCTACTACTGGTATGATAGTTACAGCAGATGTTGCAAATAAGCCGCCAAAATTCGTTGTATTTTTACCTGAAAACATATTCAATGCAACAGCTAGTGGAAATTTTTCTTGTGAATTGAGTACTAGATAAGGCCATAAGAAATCTTCCCAGTTCCATAAAAACAAGAAAATAGAGAGAGCGGATATCATATTAATACATAATGGTATAACCATAGTATGAAAAATTCTAAACTCTCCTGCTCCATCCATACGAGCTGCTTCTAGTAATTCATCAGGCACACCGTTCACAATATACTGACGCATCATGAAAATACCAAAACTTGATAGCATAGTAGGTGCAATGATTGCAATGTATTTATCTTTCCAACCAAAACTTGTTATCATATCATATAAAGGGATAACAGTAATAATGTAAGGTATCATCATGGAAAATAATACAATTCCAAACAATATCTTTTTTCCCTTAAATTGAAACTTAGCAAGGACGTATCCACAAAGCAAGCTTGTATAAACAGCGATGACTGTCTTTACAGTTGACAAATAGATTGAGTTAGCGAAAAAACGGCCAACGTTAAACTTTTCATTAATATTAAAGTAATGCATAAATGTAAACTTTTCGGGAAAGAAAGTCGGAGGATACCCAATTATCTCACTATTCGTTTTGAAGGATGATAGCATTAACCAAATAAAAGGTATTAACATGGTTATTCCACCTATAAATAATAATACATACACGAGAATACGTTTACTTTTCACTATCTTTCTCCTCCTTTCAACACTTTGAACTGTATAAATGTTATGACTAAAATAATAGCGAATAATACAAAGGTTATGGATGAAGCATAACCAAAACGATAATTCTTAAACGCTTCCCCATAAATCAAATACATCAATACATGTGTTGCTGTTCCAGGTCCACCTTTTGTCATAATGAATATCTGTGTAAATGATTGGAAATAGGAAATCATAGATGTAATTAAAACAAATATAATAGTGGATTTAACAGATGGTATAATAATATGAAGTAACGTCTGAAGTGCATTAGCACCATCAATCTTTGCCGCTTCAAGTATTGTTTTGGACACATCCATCAATCCAGCCAAGAAAATAATGACAGCATAACCTATATCCTTCCAAATTGTCATCAACATAACTGAGGGTAGAGCTAATTTTTCATCGAATAGAAACTTTACATCAGTTATACCAAAAGCCGACAATATCGTTTGAAATAATCCGATATTAGGGTCATATAACCATTTCCAAACAAGTGCGACTGCAACAATAGGCATAATGACAGGAAGAAAATACAAACCTCTTAATAACCCTTTGAATTTATTAATTGAATTAAGACCTAGTGCAATAATAAAACCTAATACTACTCTACATGTAACGACTACAGCAACAAAATAAAGTGTGTTTAACAAAGATTTGTAAAAGAGTTTACTGGAAAAAAGAGTTTTATAATTCTCTATACCTATAAAATCAAAAGTGTTCTTTAAAGGATTCCAATTTGCTAAACTACCTATAAATGCATATATAATAGGCCAAAAGAAAAATACGCTGTAGAAGCCTACCATGAGAACAACCGCTAATATTACGATTAATTTCTGTGATGATATTTTTTTCTTGCTCGTAATCACCAATTCCACCTCACTGTTCCTTCGTTTATAAGAATATGAATCATACTTTTGAAACAGGAGCTGTCAGATGTCAGCCCCTGTTATATAAAAGCCTATATCATACTATTTTAATTTATCAGTATCCTTATATTCATTCTCCATTTTCTTAACGCTACTTAAATCTGTATTTTTCAGATTTTCTACTCCATTTTTTTGCGCCTCTTCTATATTGTAATCGTTAATAAGAACATCTTGCATAGTTTGCTTAATCACTGTTTCGTACTCACCAGGTAATATCATAGGTATCATCCTAGGCATTTGAACTTTTATTGCATCAATGGTTGAAGATTCTTCACCTTTATCTGCTAAATCTGTTCTTGATGAAACACCACTAAAACCGTTGGATATACCTAACATGATCTCATCATTATCAAGTACAAACTTAGTGAAATCAACTAATATATCATATTTTTCATCGTCAACTTTTTTACCGATTCCAAAGCTAAGCTCCATTTCAGCACGTGTAACGACTGGACTATCTTCACTCACTGTTGGAATTGGGAATGCTTTGAATTTCAACTCTTCATTAGCAGTATTAAACCATTTATGCATCCAAGCATGACCATAGATAATGGATGATTTACCTTTAATAAACGAGTCCTCTGGAGAACCATTACCTAAAGTATAATCACTGATTTTTAATTCTTTTTCCCACTTCTGCATCATCTCTAAAGCTTTTTTACCTGCTTCTGAATCAATCGTTGTTTTCCCTTCATCATCAGCTAAGCCTTGACCTTGTTGATACATCAAATCTGCCATAGTGTACCAAGTACTTACATCAATACCAGCTCGTACAATTTTACCATTATCGGTAACTGTTAATTTCTGAGCTACTTCCTCTAGCTCATCCCATGTCTTTGGTATATTTGCGTCAGTTAAACCGGCATCATTCCAATGATCCTCATTTAAGTACATAACTGCTCCATAAAATACTAATGGAACAAATACTGGCTTTCCAGTTTCACCAACAAAAATACCTGCATCTTTGATATTACTAAGCTCACTTACTTCGAAAGGTAATTCTCTTGAATTTGGCACCAATAAATTGGCATATGCTGTATGAGACATGAACATATCTGGACCTGTTCCTGCATCTAATTCAATTGGTAATTTAGTCCAATAATCCCCCCAAGGTTGTTGTTCAATCTTAAATTTTACATTTGCATTTTTTTCTTCATATGCTCTAAACATGTTATAAAAAAAAGGATATTCCGCTTCATCTCCAGGTATCCAAACTTTAATTTCTGATACTACAGTTTTTTCTGTTTTATCACCATTTGTAGAATTCTTCTCTTTTGGTGAACACCCAATTAATGAAACCATTAACGTCAAAACCATTATTGATACAAAAATCTTTTTCATATACCTTACCTCCACTAAATTTTTGTTTGTATTATAGTAATTATTTTACTAAATTTCATATAGCTTGTCAATATTTTTTTCATTTTGCTCTATATATTATACAAAATCAGTCTATAATTCCCCATAAATTCAGTAATATTTTATTAATTGTAAAATTAACCAGTAAAACTTTTACTAATATTTTATCTTGTTTATTAATTAAATATTGCAGAACTTGTACTTCCAGATTTATACTATTAGAATATGTAAGCTTCTAAAATATAATTAAGTAATATTCCACAAAAAACATCCTTTTATATTGTTGAAATTGTATAGTTAAATAATTCATATTGTGTTAATACTAAATCTATGTAGTTTCTTAAACGAGTTACATAATAAACTTATAAATTGGAGAATATGCATGTTTAAAAAAAGCACTTATTTACTCATATTTATACTATTTATCATCATAATAATTTATTTGATAAAACCTATTAAATACCTCAATTATTCTAATATTGATAGAATAGTAATCGTTAATGAAGCCGAGAAAAGTCAAGACCCTTTAACACTTGACAATAATGACTTTATCAAGCTCAAGAAATCATTGGGAAAATATTCTTTATTAATATTTACCCTGGATGTTGATAAAGTCTTATATAATTTGCGTATGGATTTATATGACGGTTCTAATAAAAAGTATAGTATGTATTTTTACTCTAATAACATGAGTAATAGTAAAAATTCTACTACCTACTTTGAAAATCAGTATTATAAAATCAATCATGATATCATTAAAACCCTTGAAGAAATATTGATAAATAATAATTTTTCATTGGAAACCTACTGATATATATGAAAATATCCTAACGGTAATCAACCATTAGGATATTTTTATTATCTACTATTAATTTAACTATCTGCTGTTAAGACTTCTAATTGAATATTGGTCTAATCCTTAGGATTACGTTCTAAGTGAGCAAGCCAATTATTTTTAGCTTCCTCATATGACACACCGAATGTTTCCATAAAACTTTTATCTGTATCATCATCAATGTAATAACAGTCAAAATAACTTTTAAGAGAATATTCTTCAATTAAATAAGAAGTAAAGGAACAAGCTTGCTTATAATTAAGTTCATTTCCTAATGAATCTACCTCATCAGCAATATTATATATCTGGGATATAGGTCTAAAACTACTACGTTCAAAAACTATTTCACTATTAAAAGAACCATAAGCAAGAGCATCTACATATAGTTTTCTATTATCAATATCTAATTTATTATTCCCTCCATACATCTTATAATATTTCCAAATATCTTTCCACATCTCTTTTAGGTCAGGTGATTCTATTAAACTCAATTCTTCCATATCAGAAATCATTAATTCCATCTCATAGTCATTAGGAGAAATAATGTATCTAAGATATTCCGCTATACCTTCTCTCATCCATTGTTTCGTATCATGAGAAGATGATGATGTTAAAACAATGGTATGTGCATATTCATGAAGATGGAATGGTGGAATAGTCAAAATTATTTTACCATTTGGTAAAACTTGTGAAAATGCATCTTTACTCTGAGTAAAAAGATATTCCAAATCTTTATCTTTGTTAATATCTTTTAAGTAAGTAGGTACATTCTCTTCCAAGTATTGATAGATACATTCCCTTCCTTTCTTATCTTTGCGTAAAAACAACTCAATGTCTGATGCATTTTCCAAATACTCCATAGGTACCATATAATAAGTTACTTCTGGCGACTTAATAATCAACGGATATTCCTTATCACTAGTATAAGTGTAACACCCTTGCTTAATTTCATTTTTATTCTCATATGATTTGTTTACACCTATAGATTTTAACCACTCTGTTTTTATACTTGAATCGTAAAATCTAGTCATTATAACTTCTTTGCTATAAGATTGATCTATATAAGACACAAGAGCTGCTGCTGTATCCACTGCTATTTCGATTTCATCTTTACTATTCCAAAGATCATAGAACCTAGAACCAGATAAACCAAGTATGGATATGTCGTCTATCTCATTGTAATAACTGCATAATTTATTCGTGTCTGTTGTTTCACCAAAAATATACTCTGTTAATCCATGAATCAATGCAGGTTCTGTTAGATTATATGATGCTCTGACTAAAGAAGTTTGATAATTTTTGTTTCTTATATCATCAACTGTACAATAAATTCTATTACCACCTGTGTAAACAGAATAACCTTTATTAATTAAGGGATTATCAATTATATAGACATCAATTCCCTCACTGGAAAGTTCAAGAAATTTGTCTTCTATAATTTTTATATCTTCATTTAGTGTTTTTTCTATTTCCTCAGCTAATTCTTCAGTATACAAAGATTTGGAAATACCTATTCCAACCTTATCGGAAACACCATAATACATATTTAAGCGTCTATTGCATATTTCGTCTCTATCAAATTTCTCCAGGGAATACTCAATTTCTTGTGAAGTTTTAGTAACTGATTGGTTGTTTTGACAGCCTACACATACCGTCATAAATATTATTATCACTCCAAGGATACTAATATATTTTCTCATACTCTTCTCTCCTCTCATAAAAAAACAATTTATTTGTACATGGAGTCCCTATTGTAATTAGTAAATAATATGTAATTATAAAAAATATGGAATTTATTTAGTGGATTCTAGAGAAGAGTATTGTTTCTAATGATGTTTATTATAATTGAGAATATGATTTGTTTTAGCCTAAATAATTATTTATCTTATTTATTATATCATATATACAATTTTTCAGTATAGAATATTCTAAAAATATATCTATTTAAGTTAAATATTATATAATATTAATTTACTGACTATAAATTTTGTATTAAAAAAAGCCTGAAAGTATGTTTATCTCCCCTTTCAGGCTTAGTCTCAATAATTCATTATATTATTTGGATCTAAGATATCTCCCTAATCCCTCTTTCTAGAATATGTTCTAATTCTATATTAAGTAATTCCTTAATCTTATCTTCCTCATTAGGTAAACTTGAAAATACTGTTATCCTAAGCATATCCTTATAACATTTTGCATTAAACTGCATCCTAGGAACAAATCCAAGCATATTGTTATTGTTATTTTCTAGTACTAATTCGTTAATGAATTGATCTTCATCTTTCTCAAACTTACCTTGAAAATTATAAATTATGGAATCTTCCAGATTATGCTTTTGCATAAGGTGCTGTATCTTTTTATAATCCTGTGATATTTCATTTCCATATAATAAATTAAAAAAGTTGATTCCATATTTTGATGATTTATTTAATTTATCTTGAGCTTGCTCCATTGATTTTCCATCATCTAATACTAATATTGGAACTAAATCTATAAATTCTCCAATAGTATTGAAATATGTTTTATCTTCATATTTTCTTCCATAACCAATCATATACATTGGAACTTTAGTAACTCCAAAATATTTTTGACACACATTACTTATAAGATCCAATGATATTTTTGATGGCTCAATTGAGTAATTAGTTGTTTCTATCTCTTTTAAACTTATATCATAATTAAAAGCTGTTACTCTTGCTTCACTATGTTCTAAAGATGAACACTTCATTTTTGATGTATATTTTTCAAATTCATCTAACTCAAAAATATCTATTACATCGTCTTCTGTAATGGAATGTCCCGCATTTTTTATTTGTTCCACATAGCTTTCATAACTTTCAACTTCTTCATCTGATATTTCCTTACCTTTTTCAAGAGTATCATAGTATTCTAATAACTTTCTTGATAAAATTTCACTACTCATAGCATCAAATATAACATGTGAAAAAGGTAGTACTAAAAGGTACTCTTTTAGATTTTCCTTTACCAATAACATCTTATATAAAAGTGAATTTTCTTTTTCATATCCTCTGGTGAAATATTGTCCTATGTTAATTTTAAGGAATTCTTCCTTGAACTTCAGATTATACTCTGATAAATCTATGTAAGGAATTTTAATCCTATCTGGAACATTATGTTCCTGCCAGTAATATTCCTGTTCTTCTTGTACTAATATACTTCTCAACAATCCTTGTTTTGATATTAAATACAGCATTGCTTCTTGTAGAAGTTCAATATCTAAGTAACGTTCAATTTTCAATATAGTTCCTGACTTCTCATTATATTTCAAATGAAACTTTTGACAAGGACAGATTCCGTACTTCCTTACTACATCCTGTTTAATTACAGAATCACTGAAATTACGTTCTTCCTTTTCTACATTCTCCATTAGTTTTTTACTTGTATCTTTTAAAAGTCCATTCTTCAGTGTTAGGTTTTTTGAAAATTGTATTGTATCCATTTGCATGGAAGTTTTTTCAGCTAATTGTATTTTAGGTATAGATTTAATAAAATGTGGATATATACTTATATGGAATTTTTCTTTTATAAATCTAGTAATCTCTCTCAATTCTATTGATACTTTATCATCCAAGAATAAAACATAATACTCTTTTCCTTCAACATCATACTTAATGAATTTATTTTCAACTTCAAATTTACATGTTATCGCTTTTGAAGCTTCATGGATAGAATTAATTAGAGTGTCTTCCTTATCAACAATACCTAAATGCTCTGATACTTTTTTGATGCTTGGATATCTAAATAAATCATTTATTTTTAGGCTAAGTCCAATCTGTTCACATTTCAACACTAATCTTATTGCTTTTAATGAGTCTCCTCCTAGTTCAAAAAAGTCTTCATTAATTCCAATACTGCTTATCCCTAATATTTCTTTCCATATCTTAACAAGTTCTTCTTCCAATTCATTACGAGCTTCTTCCAAAGTTGTATCTTCATTTACCTTGTCAGATAATTTTAACAGAGCTTTTTTATCTATTTTCCCGTTGGCATTCAGTGGCATATTTTCAAGTTGTACAAAATAAGCGGGTATCATATAAGCCGGCAATGTTTTTGATAGAAACTCCTTCAATTCTTGAATTTGTAATTTTTTATCAGAGATTATATATGCATAAATGCTTTTATCTTCTTTTCCCGATTCCTTTACTGCTGATACTACTTCTTTTACATTTTCATATTTTAAAATCTGATTCTCTATCTCACCTAATTCTATTCTGAACCCTCTAATCTTCACTTGACTATCTATTCTTCCTAAGAACTCTATATTTCCATCTGGTAACCATCTTGCCAAATCACCAGATTTGTACATTCTTTCCCCATCTGTAAATGGATTTATTATAAATTTCTCTTGTGTTAGGGATAGATTATTGACATATCCTCTTGCTAATCCTCGTCCTGAAATACATAGTTCCCCTGGTATCCCTACTGGCTGTAGATTTTTATCTTTATCCAGAATATATATTTCTGTATTTGATACAGGTTTTCCTATGGGGATATTTTTATATTCTTTATTTACTGCAAAACTTGTTGTAACTACGGTATTTTCTGTAGGTCCATAGTTGTTGATTAAATCATATCCTTTAGGGTAATATTTCTTTAATTTATCTCCCCCAGCCAGAATTTTTCTTAGACTTTTGAAATTACATTCTTCCATGAATTGCTCACAGATTTGGGTTGGTAAAAAGCTTATAGTAATATCATTATCATTATAGAATTCTTCTATCTTTTTGATATCCAATTTCATGTCATTTTCAATTATGTATATTGTTGCACCAGCTATAAGATAAGGGAATATTTCCCATACAGAAGCGTCAAAGCCTACTCCTGCGTATTTCGTACTTCTATCATTAGCATTTACTCCAAAGTTTTCATTATGCCAAAAACATAAATTGACTAGAGAGCTATGCTCTATCATTACACCTTTTGGTTGACCAGTTGAACCTGATGTGTAAATTACATATGCTAAATCATTAGCTTTTGCTTTAGATTCAGTATACTGTTCACTATATTTTTCTAGGATAGTGCTACTTAATTGATATCTATGTTTTGGAATCTCCTGCTCCCTTTCTTCTTTTTTATCAATCTCAAACAAGGCATCATATCTATATTTAGTTAATTCATTCTGGATTGTACCTATCTTATCAGTGAATTTTACACTTTTTATACCCTTAATATCTGTGACTATATCTTCAAAAAAGCTTCTTGAAACAAACAGTTCGTTGGAAAAATCTGTTTTTGTTCTATAATTTGACTCAGAATGATTGTTCTTAAAATCTAATAGTGATTTTATCAGTTCTTCTTTTGAATTTTGGTCCATTACATCACCAATAAATAGAATACCCTTTTCTCCTAGCTTGTCCACCACCTTATTTATAACTTTTCTTAGGTAGTTATGTCCATGGAAACATTGAATTACGCTGTTTATGATTACTATATCAAAGTTGTTGTCATCAAGCTTATCTATTTCACCTGCCTGTAAACAGGCTAACTTAATATTTGTAATCTGTTCTTCTTCTACCTTTTTCTTATTTTTCTCTATAATACTATTTGAGAGGTCTGTACCATAATACATTTTTACTAGCGGAGCAATTCTATACATACTTAGACCTGATGCACAACCTATCTCCAGTACTTTTAGATCTTTATGAAGACGAGGCTTAAGTTTTTTAAAAATGTTACTTGAATACTCATCCATTTCTTCTTTTGATAAGTCTTCACCGGTGTAACTATTCTTCCATCCACCAGCTTCAATGTCATCAATTGCATCATCTGCAACCTGCTGCCAAAGAAGTGTATTCATCAATTGATTCTTTTCTTTTTCATGGGCTTCATAAACATTTTTTTCATCTAAACATAGATAAGTGCCAAATGTTTCACACTCCCATTGAAGTCTGTTCAATACTCTTATATGGTCTGTAGTAGATATCATCATACTTATTCTAGCATCATCAATTATATATTTTATTCTTTCTTCTGGATACTCTGGGTCAATTGGAACGTAGGCGCCACCAGCTTTTAATATACCTAGTATTGCAATAAGCATTTTTTCACTGCTATCCATTAAAATACCTATTAGAAAATCAGAAGCTCTATCCTCTTTTTCTCTAATATAATTAGCCAATCTATTTGATTTTTGATCTAATTCTCGATATGTATATTCAATTCCTTCACATACAACAGCAGTTTTATCTGGAGTTTTTTTAGCTTGTTCCATAAATAAATCATGGATTGCTTTATCCAAGGGATATAATCTTTTTGTGTCGTTAAAATCATATAATACTTTTTGCTTTTCCTCTTCTGTTATAATCTTTATGTCTTTTATTTTAATTCTAGGATTTCCAGTTACTTCATTCATAACTTGATTCATATGTTTTTCTATATTAATTACAGCTTCTTTTGAATAAACAGCCTCATTATAACTGAGACGAATTTTCATTTTGTTTCCTGGAACTACAATTATATTAAAGTCATAATTAATCTGCTCATAGATATCAATATCATTAATCCTGAACCCTAATAAATCATCTCTACCAAAGAAACCATTGATATCATCTTGTAAAGGATAATTTTCAAAACCAACTAAATGGTTTATAAGGTTATTCCCCAGATATGAGTTAGATTGTATCTCTGATATTGGAACGTAATGGTATCTAGTTGAAGATGTTGCTTCTTCATGAATTTTCCTGATTAATTCTTGGAAGTTCATTTCTTGATCACAGTTTATTCGAACTGGAATTGTGTTTACAAAAAGTCCTACCATTTCTTCTATTCCAGTTATTTCAGGTGGTCTGCCAGATACTACGGAACCAAATACAATATCATTGATATTATTATACTTTTTAAGCATGACTCCCCACAAAGACTGGAAAACAGTATTTTCTGTTACCTTATTGTCTTTTGCAATGAGTCTTAATTTCTCTGTTATTCCTTCCTCTATTTCAAATACATGTTCTTTTAGTACATATTTCTCTTCAGTAACATTACTTGTAAAATTAGGAACTATAGATTCTGTTTCAATACCTTCAAGATACTTGTCCCAATATTCAATGGCATCCTCTTTGTTTTGTTTATAGAACCATTGTATATAGTCACTATAGGGATGAATCTCTTTATTATCCAATTCCTTTTTTTCTTTTAAGGCTACATATATTTCAAATAATTCCTTGATGACAATTGCTAGACACCAACCATCCATTATAATATGATGAAAGCTTAGCACCAACCCGTATGAATTGGCATCTTTTTTTATTACAGATATTCTTATGAGGGTATCTTTTGTTAAGTCAAAACCTCTTTTGATATCATTTTTTTTAAATTCCTCTATATAATCTACTCTATCTTTTTCATCTAAATCTAATATATCCTTAAATAATATATCTGAAGCTCTTTTTGCTAGTACAACCTGTTTTGGCTTATCAATCTTATCGTATACAATAGCTGTTCTTAGAATTTCATATCTTTCAAGTAATATATTAAAGCTTTCTTGCAATATCTCTATATCAAGTTGACCTTCCAGATGAAAGAGTATTTGTTCAAAATACACACTTGAACTTGTTCCATTCATAGCATGAAACAGCATACCCTCCTGCATTGGAGTCAGTGAATATATCTTTTGGATTTTACTATTTTTTCTCAATTAATACATCTCCTCTCTTTCCATAAAATATTCAAGAGGGGCTGTGGGATAATACACAGCCCCTTTAACGTACCTCATTCATTCCAACTTAATCAATCAAACAAACTATTTATATTCTCAAGCTCTTCAATAGAAAGTGTATCATCATCACCAAAATCACTTGGAGTCAATTCTACAGTATCTTTATCTAGGCAATGGAATAATATATCTTCTAGATTTCTTATATAATTATCTGCAAAAGTTTTTATAGTATCTTCATTGTATTCCTTTTGATTATAGCTGATATCTAACATCAACTTACCTTCTGACATTTTTCCATTTATCTCAATGGAATATTCCTTTTCTCGTTTATGGCCTACAGCTTGTCCTGTTGATAGGGATGAAATACTGAATACTTGTGTTTCATCATGAATATCAAACTGTCCTAAATAGTTGAAGCATATTTCTGGTTTTTTATTGAACTCAATTCCTTTATCCAATTTGGACTCAGCTAAATATTTTAGTATTCCATATCCTACTCCTTTATTAGGTACATTCCTCAAAGTCTCTTTTATATTTTTTATTTGATAGGATATGTCTTCTGATTTTGCCATATCAAATATTACAGGGTACATTGATGTGAACCATCCTACTGTTCTTGTAATATCTATATCTTCTATTATTTCTTCTCTTCCGTGACCTTCCAACTGTATAAGTACATTATCTTTGTCTGTCCAGTTTTTCACAGTTAAGCATAAGGCAGTTATCAATATATCATTTATCTCTGTGTTATATGCTTTGTTTACATCTTTCAGTAACTGTTCTGTTTTAGCCTCTGATATGGACACATGAACTGTTTTACTATCAGCTGCCATATTTTTATCTATGATTCTATCTTTAGGTAAAGATTCGACAGGTGTATTTTCTATTGTCTGCCAATAACCAATTTCTTTTAACGCCTTATTGCTATTTGCATAGACTTGAAGCTTATTTGCCCATTCCTTATACGAATCTGTCTTCCTAGTGAACTGTATTTCTTTATTGGATAATACTTGTTCATATCCTAGAACTAGATCTTCCAATAGTATCCTCCATGATATTCCATCTACTACCATGTGGTGGATAACAATTAGCAGGTAATCTCCTTTATATGTTTTAAAAATTGCCAATCCAAAGAGTGGTCCTTCATTCAAATCTAAACTCCTATGTATTTTATTAGCTTCTTCTTCTATTACTTGTTCATAGTTTAGATTATATCTGAGATCTTTTTCTATGATGGTTATTTCAGCGTCTTCTATAGGACTACAATACTGTGATATTCCATTATCTTCACTACTATATCTCATTCTCAAAGCATCATGATGTTCAGTTATTTTCTTAAATACTTTTTTGACAGCGTCTGATTGGAAGCCATCTTTTTTATACAACGTGACAGCTTGATTAAAATGATTTATTTCTTCTGTATTCTGCTGCAAAAACCATTTTTGTATTGGTACTAAAGGTACTTGCCCTGTAACAGCTCCTTGTTCTATTTGTCTATCAGATACTCTCACCTTTCTAGATAATTCCTTTATTGTAGGATTTTTGAGTAAATCTTTTATTTCTATTTTCAGATTTATTGTATTCATACGAGATACTATCTGTATGGCTTTTATAGAATCTCCTCCAAGATCAAAGAAGTTATCACCAATTCCTATCTTGCTTATGCCTAAAACCTCACTCCATATAGTATATAACTTTTCTTGGGTTTCATTCTCAGGTTCTTCGTAAGTGTTACCAATATTAATACTTCCATCTGGCATAGGAAGTGCTTTTCTATCCAACTTTCCATTACTTGTTATTGGCATCTTAGGAATCTGTATAAAATATGAAGGAATCATATAGGCTGGTAATAAATCTCCTAAATATTTTCTTAGCTTAGCTACAGTCAAATCCTTTTCTGCCACTATATATGCACATAGATATTTATTTTTACCTTCACCATCTCTTGCCATGACATATACTTCTTTTATGGAACTATGTTGAAGTAATTGATATTCTATTTCTCCTATTTCTATCCTATAGCCTCTTATTTTCACTTGTTGATCTTTCCGTCCTAAGAACTCCATGTTACCATCGTGCATCCATCTAGCTATATCCCCTGTCTTATACATTTTTTCATTATAATCTTGTACAAAAGGATTTGGTATGAATCTTTCATTTGTCTGTTTTAGGTCATTTGCATATCCTGTTGCAAGGCATTCCCCTCCGATATACAAATCACCTGCTACTCCCATTGGACAAGGGTTCATATTGGAATCCAATATATAATATTTAGCATTTTGAATAGGCTTTCCATAAGGTATGCTTATCCAATCAGGGTCAACTTTTTCTATCTCATAGTAGTTCGACCATATTGTCGCTTCTGTTGCTCCACCAAGACTGATTACATCAACGCCTGGGAATGCTTTTCTCATTATGTCTGGAAGAGTCACAGGAATCCAGTCTCCGCTTTGGAAAATCAACCTAAATCTGCCGTTCTTAACAAGTTCCTTATCTTTACTGATTAATAGTACAAGTTGTTGTAATGCTGCTGGAGCAGAATCCCAGAAAGTAATTGGTTCTTCTAGGATGATATCAAGCAATTTCTGTGCATCTTTTACCTCGTCTTTTGATGCAATCCTTATGGAACCTCCTGAAGCTAGAATTCCAAATATATCGTATACTGATAAGTCAAAACATAAAGATGTAATAAATAATATTTGATCTTTTTCATCTATACTGAATTTATTGTTTACCCATTCAATCAAATTTATTGCAGGCTGATGTTTTTCAACTACTCCTTTTGGTGTTCCTGTTGAACCAGAAGTATATATTATGTAAGCTATATCCTGTGGAGTACTCATTTTACCTAAGTTTTCTGTTGGAAGACCTATAAGTTTACTGGCTGTAACAATCTTATCATCTTCAAAATTTACATCTTCTAGGGTATCAATACAGATTACATTTTGTATTTCATCATTTTCTTTTTCTAACTCTTTTATTAACTCTATTTGCTCACATTGTGTTAATATACAAGAGATATTGCTATTTTTAATTATTGTCCCGATTCTTGTTAATGGGAAATTAGGGTCTATAGGCACATAGGCTCCACCAGACTTAAGTATTCCCATTACTCCTACAATCATTTCCATGGAACGCTCAACAATTATAGCTACTGGTGTTCCTGCTTCTACTCCCTTTTCTTTTAGAAAAACTGCTAATTGGTTCGCTCTTTCATTCAACTCTCTATATGTTATTTCTTTTCCTTCAAAAACAGCCGCTAGATTATCAGGTGTTTTTTCTACTTGTTCTTCAAATAGTTGATGCATTGTCTTATGTCTTGAATAATCAGCTTTTGTATCATTGAAATCATATAGAACCTTTTTCTTTTCAGATTCATCAATAATATCTATTTGCTTAATTGTAGTTGTAGAATCTTCAACTATCTGTGTTAATATTCTGCCAAAACTTGCCGCGAACTTTTCTATAGTTTCCTTTTTATATAACTTGGTACAATATTCAAAAGTACATTCCAATCCTTCTTTACTCTCGTACACAAGTAGGGTTAAATCAAACTTTGCTATCTTAGAGTTAAAATCATATGGAACAAAGTTTAGACCAGATATATCAGCATCACGTATATCTACATTCTGCCAAGCTACCATAGTATCAAACAAAGGATTTCTACTAAAATCTTTTTCTAGATCAAGGCGAACTACTAACTCTTCAAATTGGTAATCTTGGTTTTCATATGCTTCTAAGAATTTCTGCTTTACTTCTGTTAAGAATGCTATGAAATCCTTATCTGGCTTAGGGACATTTCGTAGTGCTATGGTATTAACGAACATTCCAACTATATTTTGGAATGATTCATGAGTTCTGCCTACTACAGGCGAGCCTATAATTATATCCTCTTGTCCTGTGTATTTTGACAGCAGTACATTATATGCAGCAACGATTGTCATATATAATGTTGAGCCTGTTTTAGCTGCTATTTCTTTTAATTGTGCTGTCACTGTCTTATCTAATCTGAAGTTAATTTTATCTCCTTCAAAGCTTTGTTCAGATGGTCTTTGATAGTCTGTTGGCATATTAAGTACTGGTATCTCCCCTGCCAATTCTTTTAACCAATACTCTTCCTGTTTCTTTGCATGATCTGTTGTTAAAAACTTATTTTGCCACTCTGAAAAATCTTTATATTGTAATGTAAGCTCATCTAATTTTTCACCTTTGTATAGTTCTCCGATTTCTTTTAGGATAATTTCCATTGAAACTCCATCTGACACTATATGATGAATGTCAAGAAGCATAGCATATCTCTCTTCTTCTAATTTCACTAGAGTTACCCTTAAAAGCGGAGGCTTATTCAACACAAATGGTCTTAAGAACTTTTTAATTATATTCTCAAGTTCTTTTTCATCTTTTTCAATGAACTCCATCTTGAAATCAATTTCTTCATAAATCTTCTGCATAGGGATTCCATCTATGATCTCAAAGGAAGTTCTTAGTGCTTCATGCCTTTTTATCAGCTGTTTAAAGACATTTTCAAATTTTTCTATATCAAGTTTTCCTTCAATGATAGTTACAGAAGGCATGTTATAATTCATACTTGTATCTTTAAATTGTTTTATGACAAATAATCTTTTTTGTGCAGAAGACAATTCATAATAGTCTTTTTCTTCTGTAGCAGTTAATGCTATATATTCTGTTTTGTTTTTTTGCTGTATTTGTTTTGCTAATGTCTTTATATCACTGTAATCAAACATATCTCGTAGTGTTATTTCAACATTCAACTCTTTTTGAATTTCTGATATGATTCTTACAGCGTTTAATGAATCTCCTCCAATATTAAAGAAATTATCATTTATTCCTATCTTATTTATTCCTAAAACGTTTCTCCATATGGATACTAACTTCTCTTGGGTTTCATCTGTAGGTTCTTCATATATCTCTCCTGTATTAATGCTCTCTCCTGGTAAAGGAAGAGCCTTTCTGTCTATCTTTCCGTTACTTGTTAATGGCATTCCATCAACCTGTATGAAGTAAGAAGGAATCATATAGGCTGGTAACAAATCTGATAAATATTGTCTCAATTCTGCTACAGTCATCTCTTTATCTGCTACTATATATGCACATAGATATTTATTTTTACTATCACTTTTACTTTCATCCCTTTTAGCAAGAACCAAAGTCTCCTTGATCGACTCATGCTGGAGTAATTGATATTCTATTTCTCCTATTTCTATTCTATAACCTCGTATTTTCACTTGATGGTCTTTCCTGCCTAAAAACTCCATATTACCATCATGCATCCATCTAGCTAAATCCCCTGTCTTGTACATTTTTTCATTACTTTCTTGTACAAAAGGATTTGGTATGAATCTTTCATCTGTTTGTTTTAGGTCATTTGCATATCCTGTTGCAAGGCATTCCCCCCCGATATACAAATCACCTGCTACTCCCATTGGACAAGGGTTCATATTGGAGTCCAATATATAATATTTAGCATTTTGAATAGGCTTTCCATAAGGTATGCTTATCCAATCAGGATCAACTTTTTTTATTTCATAATAATTAGACCATATTGTCGCTTCTGTTGCTCCACCAAGACTGATTACATCAACTCCTGGGAACGCTTTTCTCATTATGTCTGGAAGAGTCACAGGTATCCAGTCTCCGCTTTGGAAAATCAACCTAAATCTGCCATTCTTAACAAGTTCCTTATCTTCCCTGATTAATGGTACAAGTTGTTGTAATGCTGCTGGAGCAGAATCCCAGAAAGTAATTGGTTCTTCTAGGATGATATCAAGCAATTTCTGTGCATCTTTTACCTCGTCTTTTGATGCAATCCTTATGGAACCTCCTGATGCTAGAATTCCAAATATATCATAAACTGATAGGTCAAAACATAAAGAGGTAATAAATAATATTTGATCTTTTTCATCTATACTGAATTTGTTATTTACCCATTCAATCAAATTTATTGCCGGCTGATGTTTTTCAACTACTCCTTTTGGCGTTCCTGTTGAACCAGAAGTATATATTATGTAAGCTATATCCTGTGGAGTACTCATTTTACCTAAGTTCTCTGTTGGAAGACTCATAAGTTCACTAACTGTAACAATCTTATCATCTTCAAAATTCACATCTTCTTGGGTATCAATACAGATTACATTTTGTATATCAGTATTTTCTTTTTTTAAATCTTTTATTAACTCAATTTGTTCACATTGTGTTACTATACAAGATATATTGCTATTTTTTATTATTGTCCCTATTCTTGTTAGTGGGAAATTAGGGTCTATAGGCACATAGGCTCCACCAGACTTAAGTATTCCCATTACTCCTATAATCATTTCCATGGAACGCTCTACAATTATAGCTACTGGCGTACCTGCCTCTACTCCCTTTTCTTTTAGAAAGACTGCTAATTGGTTCGCTCTTTCATTTAACTCTCTATATGTAATTTCTTCTCCTTTAAAAACAGCCGCTAGATTATTAGGCGTTTTTTCTACTTGTTCTTCAAAAAGTTCATGCATTGTTTTTTGTCTTGAATAATCAGTTTTTGTATCATTAAAATCATATAGTATTTTTTTCTTTTCTTCATCATTCAGTATTTCATAGTTAGCTATTGCATCACAAGTATTGTTCACTACATCTTCTAATAAGACCTTAAAGTATGACATAACTTTTTCTATAGGGAAGTTTTTATCAAACACATCAAATCTATAGTCAAAATCTATTTCTACATCTTGTCCATCAGCATACTCTCTTATAAATATAGCTAATGCATTTTCTTCACTCTTATTTACTAAAGGACAAGTAACTGTTCTATATCCTGCAAATCGTTTATCAAAATCAAACTTTTCAAAGGATAAGGTGACGTCAAATATGTTTCCCTTGGTTTCTGAATCTTTTTTTGCCAATTTCAGAATTTCTCCTAAAGGAAATTTTTTATGCCTGTAACACCGTAATAGTTCTAATTTTATTTTATTTAAAACAATATCAAAGCTCTCACTTTCATCACAATTAATCCTTAGAGGTATTAAATTCACAAAAAGCCCTAAGGTATTTTTTTGTACCGCATTTTTTCTATTAAGAATAGGTACTCCTACAATCAACTCATTTTTGTCATATATCTTGCTGAAACATAAATATAAAATACCTAGCATGTAATGGAATGTTGAACAACCCTTTTCCTTAGTATATTTCATAATCTTTTCATAGATATCCCATTTTACTGTTAGTGTCTTTCTGGCACTTGTTATTGTTCCCTGCATTTTTGCAGCATTTCTCTTCATAAGAAGTTCTGGTACTTCTTTGTAATAATCATTCCAAAAATCAGCATTTTTCTTATATGTATCAGATTCCATATAATTTATGTTATCCATGATAAAGTTGACATAAGAATTGCTTTTCTGTTCACCTATTCTTTGTACTAATATTTCTTCCTTAGTATCATCTTCGTTTATAAGACGATTATATATGTTAACCATCTTACCCATTGCAAGAGAACATCCCCATCCATCTGTAATTACATGGTGTTTCAGCATATACCAGTAAAATAAATTTTCATTTACCTTTATAAGACTATACTTGAATAGAAAATTATTATACAAGTCAAATGGTTTGATGGTTTCATTTTCAATCCATTCCAAACATTCTTTTATAGGATTATTTTGTTTTGAAAAGTCATGGAAATCAACATGATAATTTAATTGAGGATGAATTTTCTGATAATATTGACCGTCTTTTTTTATTATATTTATACGTAAAGCATCATTTTCTTCGATTAGGATATTAATAGCTTTTTGAAATATCTCGTAATCTACGCTTCCTTCTATAACAAAATAGGCTCCAATATTATATAACTGTCTATTTGGATACAAGCATTGTTGAATCCAAATATCTCTTTGATATGATGTAAGTGGATATAGATTTTCTTCTTTTAAAACATCTGTACTTTGATTTTTAGGCATAGTTTTCCCCCTTTTTTTATTGGAGATCTTACATATCCAAGTAGATATTGTAATCACTCATTTTAGTAACAGATTAGCTTTTTGTAAATTGTTATATTTGTTGTAAAGATTACATTATTAGGTACAACTACAACATATTATCACAATATATAATATATATCAATAATACATGCAAAAAAATCTGTAAATATTTTATAATAATTTAATTTATTATAATTATTTTGTACTTTCTATATAGTTTATTTATTTTGATAATTAAACCAATATTTATGTTTATTCTTAATATTTAATAGCTGTTTTTAGGATATACATATTAATTTAACGTTAAACCAAATAAGTTGTTTATAATTTCAAGTAGTCTATTTAATAAGTGAATTAGTTTTGTTGCATTAAAAAAGAAGTCAATATGGATTATCATATCAACTTTACTATAAGGTAATTCGTAAAAAAAACGTTAGAAATTTAGTTAAGTTATAAGATTTAGATTTATGGAATAAGATGAGTTTTTTTGATTATTATGACTCTTTTTTTGCATTTTTTTGATTCAAATAATCAACTTTTTTATTGAACTTTTTTAAAGTGTACCTAGTTTATAGCTATAGCTCTTAGTAAAAATTACGTACAATTATATATATACTTTAAACTATTTTATATCATAATTTTTATAGTATTTAACAGTTAATTTTTAGTATAGATTTAATTAATTGAATTAATATATAAAAACTAATTGAACGAAAACAATGCGTGCTAAAAGTTATAAAAAATCCTTATAACATTTAATAATTATCATATTTAAAATCATCTAATATTTCTAACTTAGTATAATTTAAAGCATTATTCAGAGAATGTTCCTCCAACTTGAATTGTGAATTTGGATTTAAATATACCCAAGATTTTTCTTTATTAACATTTAAGAAAATAATCCCTGATAAATATTTAATTGCATCTCTTACTTTAATATTATCTTTTATATTCTTGTCAAAGTTTGATGCTAATTGTTCACTTTTGAAATATTCTACAAATGCTCTTCTCGCTAATGCTCTTGTTGTCACTTTAATAAATTCATCATTATAATCATGCAAAAATCTATTATTATATTTTGAAAAACTACATATTAAAATAAATGGTTCTTTTACAGTAAACTGAGATAAATTTTTTATTACATAATGTGAATTCTCCATAGCAAATCTATATCCATCAATTTCTTTTACAGATACACTAAATCTTTCAAAATTTTGAATTCCAATAGATATACCTATATCATCTAATTTTATATAATTATCTTTTTTTAATTTTGAAATTATACTCTTATCATCTTTTTTGTTGTTCTTAGGATATAAATTTTTAAGATGGTTTTGATATCTATTAAAATCAAAATCAACAATACCGTCTATTTGAATAAATTTGTTTTCAAAATATGGTTGTATTTTTCTTTTTAATTCTTCTATCATTCTAAATTGTATACCGAATGATTTTATATCAAAAGAAATCTGCTGCCATGTATTATCAATTCTACCATCTATACAGCAACCATTTTTATTTATTACACGATCTTTATCTAACCATACTTGAGGCTTAAAATTACATTTATTTTTTTTTAACCAATAATATGTCATTAGTTCACAATATGTACCACAAAACCCTTTTAAACTTAATAAATCAACTAACCATTTTCTAATTATTTTATCATATTTCTCTTCAGTCTTTAAAAACTTAATAATATTATCTTGTGATATGTTATCATTATAAAAATTATATAAATCTTGGTATCCGTCATTAAGTAATTTTGTATTTTTCTTCTTTACTTTGTCACCTAAATCAAGTGATTTAATATAACTCCATTTTTCTTCTAATTTATATAGAATATCAATAAGTTCAATATCTCTTTTCATATTTCCCCCTCATTCAATACCTGATTTGTATTGCAATAATAACATGATTTTTTTAGTATTTTTATTATTTAAATCTGTATTTATAATCAAGATTGTTCTATATATTATTTGATAATTGTGCTAAATGGTTGGTAAATATATGCTTAGTATTAAATTTCTATTCCTGAATAACTATTTAAAGGTTTCTTTATAATTCTTATTACCACTATAATTCTGGAACACTTTTACATTCCAAAAGAAACATGAAATCACTATATACCTTAGTATTCCTCTTCCAAATCTCTAAATAGTTTTTAACACACTTAATGCACGTATTAATTACAATAAAATTCTTTTCTTCTTTATCAACAAATCTTTCATATATACAAGTTGAGCAATAAATTTTCTTTTATATAGTGCTCAACTAATTCTACAATAACCCCTATTGATAAAGCTATCAAATACTTTTCTTTAGTTACTTATGAAATTTCCTTGCTCTGAACTATATACTTACCTATTTTACATATATTTTCTCTTGTGCAGATACACTCCAATTGAATTAACTTCAAATTAAGGTTTCAAATACAGTATTATAATGAAGAAGATTTAATGTTTTGCTATTTGGTAGTCTGTTTACAATTGTATACGCGTAAGTACTTGAGTAAGTAAATTCTCATCCATACCCACTATTTTAAAATATAGATTCTTCCAAACTTCTATTCTATATATTAATGAATGCTTTATCAATTAGTTTGTAATTACAGTATTTACAAGTATTAAGCTCATTCAATTCTTCTTCTATAATTAATGTAAATTCGTTTATTCTATGAGTTTTTTTCCTTCCGGATATATAAATTTCTACTTTACCTGTATAATTACCTAAATTTCCCATAAAATACTAAGAATCAGCTCTATCTTGAACAAAGCTAATAACATTATTGGTAATATCTTTCGGTTTAATGCATATTGGATAAACAAAGTCAATTTCTTTAAGTCCTTCTTCTTTATATTCACAAAAAGATTCCCCTGAATAATTATAAACAGTATTACTATTCAATTTTTAACTTTACTTGATTAATTACACTTATCTTTCCGTTATAAGCAAAAACCATTGAAAAAATAGTTACAACAGGACTACTTTTAACTAAAAATATATCATTATATGAATAAATATATATCGCTGTCAAAGTATATTTCCTATAAATGCTATTAGCGAAAGTATAACTCCAAAAGTAATAGATAAATATTTAATAAAGAGTAACCTTTTTCTTTACTGATAATTTTTATATTATTAGTAATTTTCCAATTTCACCTTAAACCATTCTGCCAATTTTTCACCCATTAATGGTGGTACCGCATTACCAATTTGTATATAGTTTGAAGTTCTAGGTCCTTCAAAATAATAATTATCTGGAAATGACTGAATTCTTGCAGCTTCCCTAACAGTCATTGACCGATTTTGCTTTATATCTGGATGAATGTAGTGATGTCCATCTTTAGATATATGTGAAACGATAGTATGTGAATACTTTTCATCACCTGCAACAACCTTAAATCTATCTAAAAACGATGTTATATTTTTGTGTGTTCTCCAACCTTCTGGCAAATCAGTGTACTTAATCCTTTTCTTTTCATTATTCCATTTTTCGACTGCTAGCTTATAAATCTTTAGATCTCTTGTGTTATGCGGTCTAGCATTATGATGGGTCACAACATCATAAGACTTCCTTATTTTATACTCTTCTAGATACCTATTTAACTCTCCACTGTATATAAATTTCTTATAGGAAGTCCCTGCCCCTAAGTTTGGTAAATCATAAAGTAAATCATTAACAATATAATTACTTTGAACAGGTTCGATCTTAGGATAATCAAAATTCAAATCTTTTCTCCAACCAATAATAATAACTCTTTTTCTATTTTGAAGCACCCCAAAATCCTTTGCATTAAGTGTCTGAGCTTCGATATTATATCCAACTCTTTTCATATATGCCTTAAGATTCCTAAATAACTCTCCGTTAAAAGCAGTTAAAATACCTGGAACATTTTCAAAAACAAATGCTTTAGGCTTATATTTTTTAATAAAACGAACGTAAAGCTTATATAAGTAATTTCTAGGATCACCTGTCTTACCATCTTTATCTCTAGCCCTACCAATTAAACTATATGCTTGACAAGGAGGGCCTCCAATAATCATGTCTAATTCACCTATACCCATATAGTTCAATCTATCATCAATGTTTTTAAATAAAAAGGGAAGAGTTTTATCTGAAATCTCAACATTTATTATTGGTTCCATAATTCCAATAGGTATATTTGAAATCAATTCTTCTCTTGCTTGTTTTTTTACAATATCCTTTTCATGATATAACATTTGATATTCTCTATATAGATGTTCGAGATTATCCTTTTTCAGATAATAATATATAGTTCGTGTTAATAATGTTTCACACGCATATTTATCCAATTCAATATGTGCAATAGGATTAAATCCTTGCCTTAAAAAACCCTCTGACAGGCCACCAGCTCCTGAAAATAGATCTAAAAAATTCATTAACGTTCCCCCATATCTTTAACACAAGTTTGCTATATAAAATCCTTTTAAAATGCAAATAACAGAATATCTAAACCTATAAATTTATAATACCTACTCTTGACAAATGAGTAGATATTTTATGTCTGATTTCAGTTAACAGAATATCTCTAAAGGTGCAAATATTCGTAAAATGCATTGTCTTACCCTTAGGATAACTTGAAATAAAATGAAAACTAAATACTATCTTTACTATTTTTTCTTCTATATCTAACACAGGAGAATTATATATATCTTCACCTTTTTGAATATTCATAAAATGTCTATCTTCTATCATTAATCCAAATACTATACGAGTTCTTTTCAATTTATTTTGTGCATAGTCACATGAAGAAGAAATATCCAATCCTATTAAAGATAACCCAGTATTATCTTCTTGATTCACTAATAAACCATTACACACATCTTTTAATAATTCTTCATCATTAATTTTAAATAATCTCCCTGGCTTCAGTGAAACATCATTATATCTTTCACATAACATTTTAAAATTACTTTGTCCAAGTAATTTAAGATAATCAAAATATAAATCCTTACATATTTCTAACTTATCCTCAGGTACGTCTGTTAATTTTTTAAAAGTATAAAAATCAGTCTGACCATTTTTTACGGTAAATTTCTTTTTTGTTGACATTGTTATAGAATAATCCTCATCTTCAATTGTTTTTTTAATGCAAGGATTATCAATACATTCAAAGCATAACTGTTCAAAATCATTTTTAAGTAACTGATTACTTAATTGATCTGGTAACATTAAATTTAAGGATGCTAATGCATTAAGTACATAATCTTTTGGTTCTTCACCTAACATTTCACCTGCATTCGCAATGGCTAATTGCTGTATTAAAGTTTTGATATTATTATCCCAATTATATCTATTAGAGAATTCTGCTACTTCATTTATTAGCTGCTTAGCCGATTGATTTACTATTTTCTCCCACATTAATAAAACAGCCAGTGCATTTGCACTTTTAAATGCTTTTATAATTTTTGTATATAATTTTTCAATTCCACCCTCAATTAACTGACTCTTTTCATAATTTATATCTAATCTATATTTTTTTAAAATCTCATCAATTTCTTCCCACATTTCATTTTTTTCTAATGTTGTAGCAATTTCTTCATATGCATTATTTTTTTCATATACTAAATCAATAAAATTACTTTTCTCAATATTTATTATCATATATGGTTTAAGCAAAGATTCTTCAGGCAACTCAGAAATCTCTTTTTTAAAATAATCCAAATACTCATTGTCATGTTTACTCCATATATATAAGATGTATGGACCATTTTCTAAACTAATAGCATTTCTTAATAAAGTAAATAAATTAGTAATGACACTTCTTTGATCTGTAACTGCAGAAAATCTCATATCTAAAAAAGCTAATCGAATACCAGTTAATCTTTTTTCGGGTTTAGTATCATAATTACCATCCCAATAAATTGTAGATATACCTTTGATTGCCAAGGCTTGTATAACAGGTAGTGCTTCTTTATAATTATCATCTATTATAAGTACATTATTATCTATACAAAAATCCATTATCTAATTTCCTCCTTAAACGCTAAAGCAATGATTGCTCCATCTCTGTAATCTTCTGTTATATCTAGGTCATTGAATTCTGGAAAATATAATTCCCCTCCATGTTGATTCATCAACTCTTTTGCAAGATGAAGTCCTAACCCCATACTACCTCCAGGTTTATCTGTAATAAACGGTCTAGTAGCCATATCCGGAGGTATTGTAAAACCCTTGCCATTATCCGCTATTATAATACTAGTAAACCCTATAATATCTTTGGTAATATCTATATAGATTTTTCTACATTCAACTTTTGCATAATGAAGCCACCAAATAGCATTATCTATAATATTTATGATACTACTTATAATTAAATTATCATTACCTCTTATTTTATATTGTATATTTCTATCATTATATTTTTTTTCAACAGTAACATCATGGGCAAATAATCTAAAATCTACCATGAATAATGATTGGTTGATTATTTTCTTCAAATCTAATTTAGAAATTTTACTTGATTTAACAACTGCTGCATACCCATCAGTTAACTGACTTAGTCGTTTAACCAAAGATTGAAGATGATCAGAGGTTCCTTCTGCAATTACAACCTTTTCAATTTCAGATATTATCTTATCAATTTCATGTAATACAACGCTCATGCTCAATCCAGCACTGGAACTTTTATAGTAAATCTCAGTTATGTGCTTATAATCTCTTTCAATATTATCTAAACAACCAAATATCTCTTTCTTTAATTTAATATCATTAATCTTTTTATCGACTTTATCCTTTAATATTGCCACTCCATGCATTACAGGTTCAGTTTTAGATGTTACTCCATAAGATTCTCTTATTAAATGTTTATCATGAGCCCTTAATCTTTCAAATTTTTGAACAGCAAATAATACTGCTTCTTTAAACAAATCATATGCCTCATCTTCAATAAAACCTTCTCTATTTGTCTTTTCTTGTAAGTCTGAACTTGATTCTCTTTCTAAATCTACACTACCCAAAACTAAATTATTACTTATTTTATCTCCTGGTGCATTTACCCTTTTAAATCCTAAACCAAGCCAATCATTTTCACCATACTCATAAATTCTAATCTTATCTCTACAGACATAGATTCCTCCATTTGTTCTTAAATATTTTTTAAATCCTGCCTTGTCCTCTACTCCAAGCTTAAGTACTGATGAATCTAAATCAAAACTTATTAATTCTATCTTAATTGGACCAATCTTATACTTCTCAAGATCAATAGGTTTAGGTTCTTTTCTAGTTTTGCCATTATCAAGTTTAACTGTAACATCCTTAACCATGTCAATACCTTCTTTATTTCTTTCATACCGTGGAGTAAGTTCTTTCATAGATTTCCATGGAGTAAAATCATACTTCAAATCAATTATTTTATCTCCCTTAAGCGTCATCTTTGATTTAAATAATGCATAATCTTTGATATCTTCAAATCTAGTTAACCCTTTCAACCAGTCTTTATTATCAATTTCAAAATCAATTTTAAAGGAATCTAAAGTTTTAAATGGAGTATTTAATGATAGTATTGAACGATATAACTCTCTTACTTTTGTTCTTGTCCATTCAATTTTTATTTTTTCAATAATAATTTTTGTTCCAGTATCATATTTACCTAAAAATTTATAAGTAGGTTTTTTTTCGGTTAATGTTATAGGTATGTCCGATAAATACTTGCCCGAATTAAATATATCCCAATCAATCTCAATATGTACTTCTTTAGAATTTTCAGCTCTAGTTACTAAAGTTATTTTATTTCCAAGCTTATGTACACCAAAACGTCCAATTCCTTTTTCACCCATCGGTAGCCTATTTAATTTACTTCTAACACCTTTCTTAATCATATCTTTTAGCTTTTTTTCTTTATGATTTGTACCTGGTTCCATCCAGTAATTTTTTACTGTATAAAGCGACATACCCTCTCCATTATCTTCAATAATTATTCTGCCTAATTTTTTATTTTCAACATTATCCATTATTATTTTTACTTTTTTTGCATCTGCATCATATGAATTTTTTATTAATTCTAGCACAGCAATATTCTCATCTTTTATCAACTGTTCACCTAACTGAGACATAAGTCTTGCTCTCGGTTTAAACCTTACAGATTCTGACATGTCAAATACCTCCACTTATAATTTGATTCCAATATATTATACTATAAAACCCGTAAATTTAATAACATATTTTTATTATATTATATTTTGAATTATTTATAATACTTTTCACTAGACTCTTGAATATTTTTCAAAGTGATATATCTAAACATCTTAACAATTAGACTATTTTTTCTCAATATATTAATATCCCAAGTTCCTCCATTAAATATTAATTCTTTAACTATTTTTAAATATAGGGTTCTTATACTTTAGTATTGGAAAAATGATTGATTATAGTATATCAAAGTTGATAGTGACTTACTTTCTCTCTCAACCTCAATCACATATAAACATTTCCCATGAATAATAAAATCAGCATATTTTCTAACATCCTTACCATTATCCAAATGTCTAAACTTCTTTCTTCTTTCAGTCTCTGAAGATAATCAATCCTATAATTTACTCCTACATTATACTTACCCTCAATTCTTTTAATATCAATACCATATTATACAAATCATTATGTACAGTAATTATCTCGTACTCTTCCTCAATAAATTCCAAAGACTTATTATTCTTTTCACCAAGAGGCTCCTCCACAAAACATGTAGCTTCTTTTTTTCACCTTTTTGTGTCTTAATTGATTATCGTTTAATTCCTTACTGTCCTTATAATTAACTTTTATATCCTTATTAAACTTAGTTTTTGCAATTGATACCTTAACAATATCAATATTTTTTTTCGTCGAGACTAACTTGTTTTGGATCATATTGGCTTATCCTGTTTTATACCTGTATAAGATGCTGTATTTTTTACGGTTATCTTATCAAATGGTAATTCTAGATTTATGCAAGCATATATCTGTTCAATCCCTATGATATTATTATTGTGACTATATGCATCAATTGAAAATAGTTCATCTATAGGAAATCAAAAATTAATATTTCCTTTCCTAATATATTAAATTATTATATATACCATCCCAAGCTAACCTTGTAACTTTATTAAACATTAACCATCCAATATAAATAACATGCTCTTTATTTCTTAATAAAGAGGCCGGATATCTACCTGTAGATTCTAATATTAAATTCTTACGTGAATACATATATTAATAATATTTATCAAGGATATTAGGTTCGAGAGTTTAATACAATAACCTTTTATTCTTAGCTAATATACTTCTAACTATTTCTATAATAGGAATATGTATTCTAACTCCCGTTATATATAAAAGACTTTAAGATTCTAACGACATTGTGCCCTGTAATAAATATTTTTTATATAAGTGTAAAGTTCTTTAAATAGAATTCAAATATATCTCTTTGCGAATTGACTACTATAAATTGATTTTGTTATTATCATTTTCTGATCGTTTAACTATAATTTTGTGTTATATTGGTATTAAAGCTAAAATATATTATATATCAAAAAAGGAATTAATATGATTTATTATATCATATCAATTCCAATAAAGGACAATCTTTTTTCCTAAAAATACATATGATCGTCCCTATTCCACCGTAACACTCTTAGCCAAATTCCTAGGCTTATCAACATCATGCCCAAGCCCCACAGAAATATAATAAGCAAATATCTGTTGTGGAATATTTTCAAGTAGTGATGTAAACATCCAATGGGTTCTTGGAACATATATTACATCATCTGCAATCTTACCAATCTCATCATTACCTTCTAGTGCTATTGCTAATACCTTAGCTCCTCTGGCTTTTACTTCTTTTATATTACTTACCGTCTTTTCAAAAAGCTCTTCATGACCTGTTAGTCCAACTAGTAATGAATTATCTTCTATAAGTGCTATTGGACCATGCTTCAATTCACCAGCAGCATAAGGCTCTGCATGAAGGTAAGCTATCTCTTTTAACTTCAATGCACCTTCCATTGATACAGCGTAATCGAGACCTCTACCAATGTAAAATACGTTCTTGGAGTTAATATATTTATCAGCTAATTCTTTGATTTTATCTGCCTGTTCTAATACCTTACCCACTTTATCAGGTAGCGCATATAACTCTTCTCTTAACTCTAGAAATTCATCTTTAGATATCTTTCCAAGTTCCATAGCTATCTTGATTGATAGTAGATACATGGCACATAACTGAGCTGAATATGCTTTTGTAGATGCTACAGCGATTTCTGGTCCTGCGAGGGTATATAATACATCGTCAGCATCCCTAGATATTGTAGAACCAACTGCATTGACTATACCAATAACATATGCCCCTGCTTTCTTAGCAAGTCTAAGTGCCGCAAGTGTATCAGCTGTTTCACCTGATTGTGAAACAACGATCATCAAGGTGTTTTCATCCAGTATTGGTTCTCTATAACGAAATTCTGATGCTACTTCTGCTACTACCGGTATTCTAGCAACTCTTTCAATTAGATATTTTCCTACTAAACCTGTATAGGAAGCAGTTCCACAGGCAACTATATAGATTTTGTTAATTTTCTTAAGAACCTCTTTTGACATGTTGATGTCATCTAGGACTATATCATTAACGTCAAGAGGTAGTCTTGGAGTCAAAGTGTCTTTTACTACTCTTGGTTGTTCAAATATCTCTTTTAACATGAAATGGTCAAAGCCTTCTTTTCTAGCGGCTTTTAAATCCCATGTGACATTGTATATCTCTCTTGTTACTTCGTTTTTATCTGTATCTATTATCTTCACATTATCTTTAGTTACAATAGCGATTTCCTTGTCTTCTAACAGATATACGTCTCTTGTATGTTCTAGAATGGCAGGGATATCAGATGCTATATAGTTCTCACCTTTACCTATTCCAATAATCAAAGGACTATCTTTTCTGACTGCAATTATTTTATCTGGTTCGTCATTGCAGATGACACCAAATGCATAAGAACCTTCTATCTTATCCATAGCTTTCAAAACAGCATCTAAAAGATTATGGTTTTTACTATAATAATAATCTATCAACTGTACTGCTACTTCAGTATCTGTTTCTGATACAAACTTTTGACCTTTTGATTCTAGTTTTTCTTTTATTGTCATGTAGTTTTCTATAATCCCGTTATGAACCAATGATATAGTATTAGTGCTATTCATATGTGGATGAGAATTAATGTCTGAAGGTTCACCATGAGTAGCCCAACGGGTATGACCTATACCTAAGTTACCATGTAACATGTTATTGTTCAATCTCTCTTCTAGATTGATTAATCTTCCTTTTGTCTTGACACATTTAATTTTATGATCGTAAATGGATACACCTGCTGAGTCGTATCCTCTATATTCTAAGCTTTTCAACCCATCAATCAAAATGGGGGCAGCTTCTTTATCTCCAATATAACCAACTATTCCGCACAAAATATTTACCTCCTATTTATTAAGTCTACTCTCTATTAAGCTAGCTAATGCTTCTGCTTCATCAGCTAATACCTCTTTGTCTTTTCCTTCAATCATTATTCTAACTAATGGTTCAGTACCAGAAGGTCTTATCAATACTCTTCCTTCACCATCAAATTTTGCTTCTAGTTTCTCTATCTCACTTTTTATTACTTCATCTTCTAAATAACTGTATTTATTACCATTGCTTACTTTTGCATTTACTAGTACTTGTGGTAATACTTCCATGACATTAGCTAATTCGGATAATTTTTTATCTGAGTGCTTGAGTGCTTCCAATAGATGAATAGCTGTTAGAAGTCCATCACCTGTTGTATTTTCTTCTAAGAAAATGATATGTCCTGACTGTTCTCCACCTAGATTGTAGCCTTGTTCTATCATCTTTTCTAATACGTATCTATCGCCAACTTGTGTTTGCTCTATATGTATGTTCTTTTCTTTTCCCATAATAAATAATCCTAGGTTACTCATTACAGTTGCAACAACGGTATCTTTTTTCAATAATCCTTTGTCTTTCATGTATAGACCGCAGATAGCCATAATCCTATCACCATCTACCATATTTCCAAGTTCATCTACTGCAAGACATCTGTCGGCATCACCATCAAATGCAAGACCTATATCAGCACCTACTTGTTTTACAAAATGTTGTAAGTCTTCCATATGAGTTGAACCACATTTCTTGTTTATGTTAGTTCCATCAGGCTCATTATGAATGATGAATACTTCTGCCCCTAGTTGTCTTAGTGTTTCTGGTGCAGATACATATGATGCACCATTAGCACAATCAATAACTATCTTGATTCCTTCTAAGTCAATGTCTATTACACTCTTAGCATAATCGATGTAGTCTGTTATGCTTTCTCTCTTATGCTTTACTCTTCCTATCTTAGTTCCTGTAGGAAGTTCTAATTTTTCACTGTTATTCAGCATGATATCTTCTATTTCATCTTCTAGTGCATCTGATAATTTGTATCCTTTACTATTGAAGAATTTTATTCCATTGTACTCTACAGGATTATGAGAAGCGGATATGACTACTCCTGCATCTGCATTATATAATCTTGTTAAATATGCTACCGCTGGTGTAGGTACTACGCCGATACTTACTGCATTGGCTCCAACTGAACATATACCTGAGATAAGCGCTGCTTCTAGCATTTCTCCTGATATACGTGTATCTCTTCCTATTAATATAGTTGGCTTATGTTTTTTCTCTTTGGTAAGTACGTAAGCTCCTGCCTGCCCTAATTTGTATGCCATCTCTATAGTAAGTTCTTTGTTTGCAATTCCTCTCACACCGTCGGTTCCGAATAATTTACCCATTATTATATTTCCTTTCATATGATATATGTTTTTATCTATTCTTTAGTTCATCTGATTACAAAATTTAATTAGGAAAATATTAGTAGTATTTTACCTTTTACACTTTTACAATTATATCACTACCTATATTTGCCTTCAATAAATTATGCAATAAATAGCTTTTTGTTTTGGGTCTGGTATATACCACTTTATAAAGTGGTATATATTATAGTAATATGTAATAATCATTATTTTTGTTACTTGGCTCTATATAAAAACTTTCCTCCATCCATAGAAAAGGGACTGTCTAATAATACATCTTAATAAGCTTATAGCCATAAAAATGTATTATTAGACAGCCCCATATATAAATATTTAATTGTTAACTGGTGTATCATCTACAGGTTCATTGCTTTCAGTATCTTCTCCTATGTCACCTGCATTATCCTGTATATTTTCAGTCACATCACCTTGATCTTGTTTAGTTAACTCTATTACGACTTTTGGAATTTCAGTAACAAGTTCAACACTTCTTGGGTATGTAAGATTGAGAGTGACTTCATGTCGCCCTTCCTCCAAGTTATTAAGATTTATCGTAGGATTGAGACTATATACTGTAATTCTACTCAAGTCTTCTAGTATTCCTCGAAATGTTACCTTAATATCTTCTGTATTAACTATAGATATATTCAGATTCTCTGGTAATCTTTCTATACTTATATCATGAGTTAATATCGTTACCTCTTTTTCTTGAACTTTGTCTACATTCAATTTAACCGTAACCATATTGGTGTTTTGATATCTTGATACTCCAACTGGCAGTACTGTGGCTAGATTAATCTCTTTGTTAACATCAGCAGTAACATTATTAAGTGGTACTTCCAACACTAGATTAGTTATTTTATCAATAGCCGATTCTGTTCCAATAAGAGTTACCTTTTTAGGAATAACTTCACTTCCAGTCAGTTTGTATCCAGAAGGTAAACTACCTGTGGTCTTAACAAGAACATTGACTTCTTTCAATTTCCTGATAGGAACTTGGTAACTAACCTCTTCTATACTCTTATCTATGTCACTGACTTCATTACCTTCTTTGTCCAATAATCTTATTTTACCAACGGATGTAACGTCATTAGTGGCACCATCAATACCAAGGGTTACTCTAACTTCATGTACTTGAGCCATCTTAGATTCTGGTCCTTCTATTTCAACAGTATTTGGAGTAATGATAGGATCTAGATGAATATATGATTCCTTAGGATTACCCTCAAATTCATAGGTTATCTTTCTACTTTCTGATTTAACATTTTCTCTTGATATTCTCATATCGTTAGGACTTTTCTTAACAACTGTAATTCCTTCAATAGGCTTTATATCAATAACTAATGAATCAGTAAATGATAAGTATTGCATATCAACGGTAGCTATTATATCATCTTTGTTGAAACGTTCAATTATTGTACGTTTCCCTCCTAGGGTAACATCAACATATTGACCTTCTATAAAATTGATATATTGATTTTTGGACGTGATTACCTCTTCATTAAGAACTTTTACAGGTATGTGTTTAAAATCCTTGGTTATATATGGATCTTCTACCCTTACAATAGCAAACCAAACAAATAAGGCTATTACAATTGATGCAATTTTCCATCCTACGTTTCTTGTAAATACATTACCCATTTCTTTGTCTACCTTTCCAAATTTTAAATTTCTTTATGTCAGCTGTCTTCTTTTGATAGACTAATTTATTTTTCAAATAATCACTATCTACATTTCTAATTATATTACCACCTAATGCCATCGATACATTTCCTGTTTCTTCTGAAACTATGATAACTATACAGTCAGAAACTTCAGTTATACCAACTGCTGCTCTATGCCTTGTCCCTAACTCTTTACTGAGGCTCATATTATCTGATAGTGGTAAATAGCAGGTTGCGGCAACTATCTTATTATTTCGAATTATAATTGCTCCATCATGAAGTGGAGTATTGTGTTCAAATATATTTATAAGCAATTGACTTGTTATTGTTGCATTCAATGGTATTCCAGTTCGTTCATATTCACCAAGTTTTACTTCTCTCTCTACGACTATCAATGCTCCTGTTTTGAATTTTGCCATTTCTTCGGTTGCCGTTACAATTTCTTCTATTGCTTTTAATGAAATCTTCTCTTTTTTGTCTTTCTGTTCTTCAAATATTAAGAAAGTAGAGAAAAAATTTCTTCGACCGAGCTGTTCCAATGCACTTCTAAGTTCTGGTTGAAATACGATCAGCAAGGCTATGATTCCAGTGTTTATGGTTTTGACAAATATAAAAGTTATAGTGTTAAGTTCCAGTATCATTGATATGAATGCAATAATAGATATTATTAATAAACCTTTAAAAAGTGTCCAGGCTCTAGTACCTCTAACCCATTTTAAAAGTTGATATATGACAAATGCAATCAAAGCTATTTCAATTACATCTTTTACGCCTATTATAGGTAAATCGAATCGTATCATTTTTAAATTCTGCCAAAAGTTATTCAAATCTTCCAATATTACACCCTCTTTAACCATACTTCTATCAATCTTAGACTATTCATTCTACCAATATTAACCTATACCTTATTATTATACTTTTATTAATAAACAAATTCATTAAATTATTTTAATATTATAAGGTCAATGGGCGTATATAATTGATACCCCTTCTAGTTACAAAAGATTAACTTATATGTAACTTATTATATCATTATTTATACTTTATAAAAATAGATTTTTATAAAATTTTTACAAAAATATATTCCATAACTTGATTTTCTAAAAATGTTATAATTTTAGAAAAAAACGAAGAGTCATAAGACCACTTCGTCATGTTAATTCATTATTAATCAATAGATTTCATATTATTTTGTTATATTATTTATACGCTTTACTTTCTTAATCTGTTTTCCAATCTTGATCTTAGGTATTGCTTTCACATAATAGATATAATCATCATCTTCAAACTGTACTTTCTCAGCTCTTGTATAGTGTAAACATACTTTCAAGAATTGACATGCGGCAACAAATACTATTGATAGTATAGAACCTAATATAACTCCTATTATACTGATATCTGTTTTTAATATAATATTTCCAATAATAAATCCTAACAAGTTAGTGATACTACCTGCGACAATGGCAATGTACCATACATAATCTATTTCTAAACGGCTTACAAAATATGTAATCAAGATAACTGCAATAAATATTATAATTGTTAACATCATAGCTTTGTCGTTAAGTAGTGAATCTGTAATTGTTTTATACATACTCATAAGTGAATCTGGTAAATCTGTTAAATCTGCTGCTTTTATTGATAAAATAGTTGGCATGTGACCTGAAAAAAAGTAGACACCAACACCAATGCAAACAGGTACGATTGCTATTGGACCAACAAATAATCCTGCAAAAATAGGTACTACATATGGTATTCCCAGTGAAAATAGCAATGGAACTGCTACTATGAAATAACCCATTTTAGGGAATATCCTAATATACATCAAGTATATTATTATCATCATTACGAATATTATTGCTAAAGCTTCAATTGAAACATAGAATAAATGAGTACTGATTATAAATATCATTAAGAGTACTAACCAATTGCCAGGTATAAAACTAGCTACTGCCGCTAGTAATATATTCACTACCGGATTATTAAGTACCTTGGCAAAATTCAAAAACCCATTTAATTTAACAAATACCATTAATGCCACTAAAAACTTAGTTATAGGCACTATAAATCTTTCATATCTCTTGTACAGTGTTATGAGCACTTCCCTTATCTCATAAAGCTTAGTCATAACTAAAATTTCCTCCTTGAATAAAATCTACACTACTTATAAGCATCCAGCTTACTAAGTAGTTTTTTATATTTTGCAATCCTTATTTCAGCGCTTTTATATCTTTTTCTATAAATGATTGTTGAAATGATTGTATAAATTGCTAGTACAACAACTAATATTACAAGATACTTAATACCTATACTAATATAATTTATATCTCCTAAACTATTGAGATCTCTAGTAACTCTTCTCATCAAGTCCCCGCCGAATATAATACACATTGCTATGGCAACGCCTAATCGTGTTTTAAAGTTATTGTAGGATATATAATTTGACTTAAAATGTCCATTTACAGTGAAGTCTTCTTTTCCTACATTTTTTTCATATATAGCAAGATTAGTCATAATCTTTACTTTCTCTTTATTCACAAGTACTCACCCCGTTTCAATAAAGTAGCTGTCATGAAGCACTATTGCGCTTTTAATAATGCATCTTTATTATATTTTGAACCAGCATGCCATAAAATCCATTCCTCAAGACCTGCATCATATGTTCCTTGTATCTGAGCACGTATTTCTTCTGGACCATAGGACTTATAATTTGGTTTTCTTAGATAAGATGCTGTAAAGGCTTGAAGCCAAGGTCTTACTATAGCTGCTTTCTTGCCATTTAATTCTTTATATTTTTCATTTGATGCTGTCATTGAACCTAGTATTGTCTCATATGGATATAAGTCTGAATGTTTATCTCTAGGTATTCCAAAGAAACCTTTTCCATAGTGTGAAGGATATACCATTGGGCAGATTACATCTAATTTTTCTGCCATAGCTAAGTAATCCTGTCCTATAGCTTTTGCATCTACTTTACTTGTAATAATAGTACCAAATACATCAGCTGATACTTTGACATTATATGGTTCTAATTCTTTCATGGCGTATGCAACAAACTCTGAAATTACTTCCATTCTTGTTTTGTTTTCAGCATCCTCGCCGAAATCTGCGTTATTCAAGCTTCTTGTAGCTTCAAATCTTATATAGTCGAATTGAATTTCTTTGAATCCAACTTCTGCGGCTTTTTTAGCAACATTAAGGACATAATCCCAAGTATCTTTGTTATAAGGATTAAGCCATGATACTTTATCATACATCCAAAGACTGCCGTCTTTATTCTTAATAGCAAGGTCAGTTATTTTTTTTGATGACCAAGGGTCTTTAAATGCTACAATACGTGCTATTGGATAGATATCATTTTCATATAGTCTATCCATGACAACATTAATGTCTCTCATATATTTTACTTCTGCATTAATTTCATCTGATTGTGGATTATCCATATCAAACGTAATTCTGCCTGAATCATTTTTAACATCTATAACAAACGCATTTACCTCTGTAGTATTAGCTATATCTATTAAGGTATTGAATCTTTCCTTACTGCTAACTGCAGATGCGTTTACATATAGCCCCTTTACTTTTGGAGCTTCACTATACAAATTATAGCTGACACCAGGACTTTCTAGATAATCGTTGAATCCAACTTCCAGTGTTTCTACTGTTGGTTCATCTGGTTTAATAATACTACTGATAAAGTTATTTCCATCACCATCTTTATTAGTTAAGTATTTATATACAAATGGAGCACAAATTATCAACACTATTAATAAAATCAAGAACCAATATTTTCTTGTATTACGTTGTCTCTTACGATAAGCCATTCATTCATTCCCTCTTTTCAATTGATTTTTATTTTCCTCAGTTAAATATCTCAGTCATGAATATAGTATTATTTAGATTATAGCACATAAAAAAGTTATTTTCGACACTTTTTTATTAGATAAATTACTTTATTTATATTATAACACTCATTAGATTTCTTAATCATATTTATTGCTAACTTATTCCAAATATTGATATAAAAAATGATTTTATTCTTCTGATTCTTATAAGCAATACGTAATTTATAACTTCTATCGCTATATTAATAATACAAAGCCTATGTAAATAACTTATACAGTATACCATAACATGATTAGGTATGTAAACAAATCATGTATATTATAGGACAATAAAAAAACCTCATAATAGAGGTTTTTTTTAATATATCTACTCTTTTGGTTTCATTGTTGGGAATAATAGTACGTCTCTGATTGAATATGAATCAGTTAATAACATAACCAATCTGTCAATACCTATTCCAAGTCCTCCTGTTGGAGGCATTCCATATTCTAATGCAGTAAGGAAGTCTTCATCGATCATGCTGGCTTCTTCATCTCCAGCTGCACGAAGTTCTTCTTGTCTCTCAAATCTTTGTCTTTGATCAATTGGATCATTCAACTCAGAGAAGGCATTAGCAAATTCTCTTTTTGTAATAAATAATTCGAATCTCTCAGTATAATCTGGTTTCTCAGGCTTTCTCTTAGCAAGAGGTGAGATTTCTACTGGGTGATCAATTATGAATGTTGGTTGAACAAGATGTTCTTCAACATATTCCTCAAAGAAAAGATTGAGGATATCACCTTTTTTATGGTGTTTTTCAAATTCTATATGATGCTTTTTAGCTAACTCTTTTGCTTGTTCATCTGTTTCTATTTCATCAAAATCAACATTAGCATATTGCTTAACTGCATCTAACATTGATAGTCTTGCAAATGGTTTACCAAGATTGATTTCTACCTCATCATATGTAACAGTAGTAGTTCCTAATACTCTATTAGCTACTGTACGAATAAGTTCTTCGGTTAAATCCATCATACCATGATAGTCTGTATATGCTTCATATAATTCAAGTAGTGTAAATTCAGGGTTATGTCTTACTGACAATCCTTCATTTCTAAATACTCTACCTATCTCATATACTCTTTCGAATCCACCTACAATCAATCTCTTCAAAGGTAATTCAAGAGCGATTCTCATGTATAATTCCATATCAAGAGCATTATGATGTGTTATGAAAGGTCTTGCAGATGCTCCACCAGATATTGTATTGAGTACTGGTGTTTCTACTTCTAAGTATCCTCTATTATCAAGTACGTTCCTGATTTCTTTTATAATCTTGGATCTAGCTATGAAAGTATCCTTTACTTCTGGATTAACGATTAAATCTAGATATCTTTGACGATATCTTGTATCAGTGTCCTTTAATCCATGATATTTCTCAGGTAAAATCTGTAAACTCTTGGATAATAAAGTTACCTCATGAGCTTTTATTGATATTTCACCTTTTTGAGTTCTAAATACTTCACCTTTTATACCAACAATATCACCTAAGTCATAATGTTTGAATTCGGCATATTCTTCTTCACCAATTGCATCTTTTCTAACGTATGATTGAATTTGTCCATTTCTATCAGCTATGTGACAGAAAGAAGCTTTCCCCATAACACGTTTAGTCATGATTCTACCTGCAATTGTAACTTCTTTGCCTTCTAACTCCTCAAAACCATCGATAATTTCATTACTATGACAATCCACACTAAATTTAGTGAGTTCAAAAGGATTTTTTCCTTTTTCTTGTAACCCAGCTAGTTTATCTCTTCTAATTTGTAGGAGTTCATTAAGGTCCTGTTCTTTGCCTTGGTTGTTACTATTGTTATCTGACACTTACAAGTCCTCCTCTTGTATATTATTATTACTCTTTTGTTTATATAATTTTTATTATATCCATGTTTTTATTTTATCTATGAATGTCTAACACTTTTAGTTTTACAACTCCATTAGGAGTCTCAGCTTCTACTAAATCACCTATCTTGGAACCAATTAAGGCACTTCCTACTGGTGATTCATTAGATATTTTATACTTTAATGGATCTGCTTCTGTTGAACCTACAATTGCATAATCAATTTCTTCTTCAAATTCTAGGTCATATATCTTCACTTTACAACCTACACTAATGGTATCTAATGATATTTCTTCTTCGTCGATTACTTCAGCATTTTTAAGTATTTTTTCAAGTTCTACTATTCTAGATTCAATTTCGCCTTGTTCTTCTTTTGCCGCATCGTATTCTGCATTTTCAGATAAATCGCCTTGTGCTCTGGCTTCTTTTATCTTCTCTGCTACATCTTTTCTTCTTACAACTTTCAGATTCTGTAATTCATCTTCTAATTCCCTTAATCCATTATATGTTAGTATTACTTTTTTGTCAGGCATCTTGCTACACCCTTCCTCTTAATATATTTTATATAATAATAAAAACTAGTAATATACGAACTATCTTTATATGTCTAGTTCAATATGATTACCTTGTTTATCAAGATAAAACATTTAATTAATATATGTTAATAAATTAATTAATTAAACGTTATATATCAAATTATTAATACAACATACAATCCTAATGACTCCCCAATACCGTATTTATAATTTTTGTAATGTTATATTATTCATATTCAAGGTATTATAACTTAATAATAACAAGTTGTCAATATAAAAATAGTTCTGATAAGCTTAGGACTGCAATTCTTCCCCCCTCTGATATATATTGCCAATTCTCACATGATATTTGCTCTTGATCTTATCCAGTCTTTCAAACATATTTGTTTTATAGCCATATAAGAACATGCTTCTTAACAATCTGTTCTGGTTAAGTAAAATACCATGCAGCAATTCCTTGCTCATCAAATGATCATCAACATATATATCAACACCTGTTATTACATTGATATCATTTCTTTTTATTAATATATCTTTGACCTTGTCATCATCTGATACAAAATCAATGATATATGAGCCTTCATCAAAGGAGTAGAATATCTTATTCTTGTCACCATTGCAATTAATAACTATATCACTTGATATTTCTTGATTCACATTATAATTGGTTATCCCAACAGCTAGACCTGTTTCATCATATATTTCATCAACTCTTTCTTCAAATATCTCTGGCTTTGAAGTTACTATAGTCAATGAATTGATACCTTGATATATATTATCAATAATAAATCTTGTTTTACTATTATCTCCATCTATTATAACAAAATTCATATCTTTTAATTCTTTATTACTCAAATTTATTATTTTTTTTATTACTTTATCAATGTACAAAAACTGAACAGCTTTTTCACTACCTACAATTGATTCAAAGCAATCTCTATAGTCTTTAAGCTCTTTTGATATGACTAAGGTATTGATATTATAGATTAAATGCCTTCTGTTGAATTCATCAATGATTGCTTTTGTGTACTCTTCTTCAATCAATTCCTCTTCTGTAATAGGTAATTTTATGTCTAGTCCCAAATTACCCAAATAATCAATTTCCGTTATATTAAGTGGAAGCTTTTTTATTATATAATTCCTTACCATTTTCTTGGGAAAGAATCTAATGAATGGGTTACGAAAATTAATGTCTCCAGTTTCTTTGTTACAACTTATGATTGCATATTTTTTATACATATAACTCACTTCAAATTATGTTTTAGTATAACTTATTAACATAATCAAGTTTTTATACATGTTTTTTTCAATCAGATAAATTTAATTTCTTCTATTTTTTCTTTTAGTTCCTCCATAGATTGGGTACTATTGATTTCTCTTCTTATATGGGCAGAACCAGGTAATCCTTTTGTATACCAGGAAATATGCTTTCTCATTTCCCTAACAGCTGTGTAGCTGCCTTTATATTCTGACAGCATTTCTAAGTGCCTGTTGATGGTATCTATAATTTCATCTAACGTGGGATTAGGTAGTACCTCTCCAGTTTCTAGATAATGGATTATCCTACTGAATATCCAAGGGTTACCTTGTGCTCCTCTTCCAATAAGTATACCGTCACATCCAGTTTCTTCTAATAACCTCTTAGCATCTTCTGGTGCAAAAACATCTCCATTGCCTAATACCGGTATTGATACTGCATCTTTAACTTGTCTTATTATATCCCAATCTGCTTTTCCACTATAATATTGTTCTCTGGTTCTTCCATGTACTCCAATAGCAGCTGCTCCGTTTTCTTCAGCTATCTTGGCTACTTCAACAGCATTGATATTACTTTCATCAAAACCTTTTCTAATCTTGATTGTCAATGGTTTATCAATGGCTGTAGAAACCTTCTTCACTATTTCTCCAATTAATCTAGGATTTTTCATGAGCGCTGAACCTTCATTATTATTAACTACTTTTGGCACTGGACATCCCATATTGATATCAATTATGTCTATAAGAGGATTTTCTTCAGTAATTCTTTTTGCCATTTCAGCCATAAGGTCTGGTTCTGATCCAAAAAGCTGTACTGCTACTGGTCGCTCTCTTTCATCTATCTGCATCAATAGTTTTGTATTCTTATTATTATAGTATATAGCTTTTGCGCTTACCATTTCTGTGTATACCAATCCGCATCCTTGTTCTTTGCATAATAGTCTGTATGGTAAGTCGGTTACACCTGCCATAGGTGCTAATATTACATTGTTCTCAAGCTCTATATTTCCAATTTTCATTTTCATAGCATCACTCAGTTTTTATTTTTATCGTGTATTATTTTAAGTCCCTTCAATGTTAACATTGGGTCATATACGTCTATAGCATCTGTTTCTTTGTAGATGACCTTGGCAAGTCCGCCTGTTGCAACTACTTTCATATCAGGTAGGATCATTTCTTCTTTTACCTTCTTGACAATGTATTCAACTTGTCCTATATAACCATAAACCAATCCTGCCTGCATACTAGTAATGGTATTCTTTGCAAGGATAGTCTTAGGTTTCTTGATTTCTATTTCTGGAAGTTTAGCTGCCTTTTGCCATAGAGCATTAGCGCTTATCTTAAGCCCTGGTGATGTTATGGCTGCATTGAATATTCCATCTTCTGTAACTATATCGTAAGTAGTTGCAGTTCCAAAATCAATAACTATAGCAGGTCCTCCATAAGTATAATAAGCACTTACTATATTGACAATTCTATCGGCTCCAACTTCTTTTGGATTGTCTGTCCTTATATTGATACCTGTTTTTACACCAGGTCCAACTATTATAGGAGTAGTTTTAAAATATTTTATTATACCATTAACCAGTGAATACATGATATTAGGAACTACAGAAGCAATGATTACATCTTTTACTTCATTCACATCTATTCCCTTATGTAAAAATAAATTATACATGAATAGCCCATATTCATCTGATGTTCTAGGTGTTTTTGTTGTCATTCTCCAATTTGCCACTAGTTTATCTTCTTCATAAGCTCCTAACACTATGTTAGTATTGCCAATATCAATAACTAATAACATTCAATCACTTCCTTTAATAATCTATTACTATTTTTTTGATTAAATAATAGTGGTAATCACCTTAGATAGGCTATCACCACTATTTATATATTTATTTTCTATAAAAAGCCTTTTTGAGGGAATAAACTACTCCTATGGATACCGCGGCCGCGAGAACAGCTTCTCCTACACCGCTTGTAGTAGCAACAGAGTATACTAACGTTTTTGCCTCTACGCCCAATTTGTCTTTTATAAAGTCAGAGTATACTATGAATATCATACCAAGTACACCTATAGTGTTAGTAAAACTACCAATTACAGCACCAAAACCAACAGCTATTGATTCTGATTTTTTAGTTTTACCTAGCAGGTGTTTAATCAATGCATATGAATAATAAGTTGTAATCCCTATCAATATTCTTGGCAATACTGAAATAAGTGGATTCATGAATAATGGGTCTAATGGTGATGCTGGCATAGTAAATGCTTTAATCAAAGTCGCTACACCGAATCCCAAACCGACTACAACACCCATGATAGGTCCTTCAACAATAGCTATTATTATTGTAGGTATATGTAATATCGTTGGGTTAATTGGTGGTAAAGGAATCAATCCTAGTGGTGTATATGCTAGAATAATAGTTATAGCCACCATTACCGAAGCTAACACAAGCTTCCTAGTACTTACTCTTTTTTTCATTGTTCCAACCTCCTGTTCTCATTCCCTAAGGATACAAGACATTCTTTATATTTAGTTTTCTCATAGTCTATCTATAACTTGATAATTACACTTAGTTTGATGTATAGACTAATGAAAAATACCAGTCATATTATAACATAATTTCATCAAATAACAACTATATTAATCCACAAAAATTCATCAATCTATACTCTATAATCAACACAAGCTCTAGCCATCGCAACTTTTTTGATGAACTTACCTACTAAAGCATGGTCTGGATTGATCTGATATGCATTAAGATCTGCTATTGATTCTACATCTACAGTAAGAACCAAATCATAATTACTGTTATCAGCTTCATCATCATTCAATCCTACATGGAGATATTTTATTTCTTCTACTTTACCTTGTAATTTTTCTAACAACTCTTTTGTCTTTTTTAGATTATATTTCTTATCATTACCCTCTGCTTCTTCTTGATATTTGAACATTACCACGTGACGGATCATAATTATTTTCTCCTCTTCTATATTATTTAATTTTTATTCTTCTCCTAGATAAAATACTCTGAAAAACATTTCTAAGGATTCCCATAATTCCTGTTTATCTGTCTGCATCTGTTTAATCTTAAGACCACTGCCGATTTCATCAAATAATAAATCATTCTCATTGGCTTCTACTTCTAAGAACAAGTCACCACTTTCTTCAAATCCTATAGTCAGTATTCCACCTACATCTTCTGTATATAAAACAGATAAGATTTTAAGTTCATCTTTTATCTGTTGTGGAAGCTGTTCAAAGTCTTCGTTCAAATAATACTTTTTATTATAAGCATTGGAAACACATAATATTACTCTTTCATCAAACATATATATCAAATCCTTTCATTATCATATTCTATACGTATCCATATATTCCTCTTACAGAAACTTCTCCTGAAGTTACTACTATATCTTCTCCTTGCTGGTCCGTTACTATGAGTTCACCTTTATTGGTGACACATTTTACATTACCAGTTATATCCTGTTTACTTCCTGTAACTCTTACTTTTCTGCCTATATTTATACAGTGTTCATTATATTCTTCAATGATTTTAGTTAAGTCTTCTGTTTCAAGATATTTTTTATAATAGTCTTCAAAAATCTCTAGAGTTCTTTTTACTAGTATTTTCCTTTGATAGGATTGATTGCCTTCTATCATTAATGAAGTTGCAATATTATCTAATTCTGGTGGGAATTTTTCTATATTAACATTTATTCCTATTCCTACTACCACAAAATTGATAAAGTCTATTTCCGAGTTCATTTCTGTTAGTAGTCCGCATATTTTTTTACCGTTCACAACAATGTCATTAGGCCATTTTATTGATGCTTCTAAGTTGGTTATCTCTCTTACAGCCTTACATACTGCTAGTCCTGCTACCAACGTCAACATTGAAGCATTTTCTGGCATTACACTAGGTCTTAATACAACAGACATCCATATGCCTGTACCAGGTGGCGAAACCCACATTTTACCTCTTCTACCCTTACCTGCTGTTTGTTCTTCAGCAATAACGACTGTTCCGTTGCTTGCGCCTTCTAAGGCTAATTTTTTAGCTTGTTGATTGGTAGAGTCCAGTTTATCAAAATTAATTATTTTATTACCGATAATTTCTGTATTAAGATTATAATGTAATTCTTCACTGTTCAATATATCAGGAGATGATAGAAGTCTATAGCCTTTTCTAGTAACGGATTCGATTTCATAACCTTCTTCTTTTAAACGATTAATAACTTTCCATATAGCCGTTCTGGAGACTCCTAGTTGTTTGCTTATTTCTTCACCTGAAATGTAGTCATCAGCTTCATTCAGTAATTGTATTATTTTCTCTTTCATAGTGTATTCCCTACTTACATTCTTTTTTATGTATTATATCAGAATGAAATAAATAGTGTCAATTGTAAAGGGACAGTGAATTTATCATCTGTCCCTTTTATCATTATATTGTTCCGACCATTACAGCTTTTATAGTATGCATTCTATTTTCAGCTTCGTCGAAAATTACTTGTGAGTATTGTTCGAATACTTCTTCTGTTATCTCGTTGCCTTTTACTGCTGGTAGGCAATGCATGCATATTGTGTCGTTTTTATTGGTTTTAGTTAGAAGTTCTTTATTTACTTGATATGGTTTTAATAGTTTGATTCTTTCGGCGGCTTTGGTCTCTTCACCCATTGAGCACCATACATCTGTATATATGATATCTGCTTGTGCTACTTCCTCGGTATCGTCTGATATGTTTATTATACTTCCTGATTCTTTTGCAAAGGCTTTGCATTCATCTATTAACTGGTCTACAGGCCATAACTGTTTAGGGGCGATTAATGTGAAATTCATTCCCATCTTGCTACATCCAATCATTAGACTGTTAGCCATATTGTTACGTCCATCACCTACATAGACAAAATTAAGTCCTTCCAGTTTTCCAAACTTCTCTTTTATAGTCAATAAATCAGCTAATATCTGAGTTGGATGGTAATCATCAGTCAATCCATTCCATACTGGAACACCGCTGTACTTGGCTAATTTTTCTACATGTTCTTGTGAAAAACCTCTGAACTCTATTCCATCAAATAATCTTCCTAATACTCTTGCAGTATCTTCAACGGATTCTTTATAACCTAATTGTATATCGTTCTTACCTAGATACTCAGGATGCCCTCCTTCATCTGTACATGCTACAGTAAAAGCACATCTTGTTCTTGTAGAAGGCTTCTCGAATATTAAAGCTATATTTTTTCCCTTCAAACCTTCTCCCATAATACCCATTCTCTTCTTTTGCTTCAAATCTCCTGCTAGATTTAATAAATATTCAATTTCAACTTTGTTAAAATCCTTCAAAGTTAATAAGCTTTTTCCTTTTAGGTTAACTGCCATAGCCATCTCTCCTTTATGTATATTTATTCATATTTATTAATTATTATTCTATTAATAATAGTTACTTTTGTCAAGTATAAAAAGAGATGTAGCAAAAACTCATTTCAGTTTATATAAAGCAAAGTAGACATTAGATAAACTATATTTAATACACAATATAGTTTATTCAATATCTACTCTTATATAAATTCTCATATTTTACTTTAATCCAGAAGACATAAATCCGTTCATAATGTATTTTTGGAAAATCATAAACACGATTACTATAGGCATCATAGAAATAACAGATGCTGCAAGTAAGGTGGACCAATCAATAGCCATTTGACCAACTAAATTTCTAAGAGCTAACTGTAATGTATACTTAGATGGATCATCAATAACAATCAAAGGCCAAATATAGTCATTCCATCGCCATCTGAATGAGAAAATAGTAAGGATAGCCATTACTGGAACGGCTAGAGGAACCATCAATCGAGTAAAGATTCTAAATTCATTTGCTCCGTCCATTCTAGCAGCTTCTAATAGTTCGTTAGGAACAGTTATAAAAAACTGTCTCATCATAAATACACCTGTAAGAGTACCCAACGTTGGTATAATGAGTCCTGCCAAAGAGTTATATAGCCCAAGTCTTAATATTACCTCGAATGATGGTGCCATTAAAACCTCGGTTGGCAGCATTGTTGTTGCCAATAGGCAAACGAACACAACGTTAAGCCATTTATATTTATATTTGGCAAGGGCATATCCACACATAGTGCTAATGGCTACAGTCAATATTGTTGCTGTAACTGTGACAAATCCAGTATTTTTAATATAAGTTATGAAGTCCATTTCATTCCATACCCGTATAAAATTTTCAAATGTAAATGTTCTCGGTAATAATGTAATGGGATAGTCAAACAATTCATCCCCTGGTTTAAATGCACTTAAGACTAACCAAAGCACCGGAATAATAAACGAAATTGCAACAACCAATGCGAGAACATTAATCAATATTTTTTTTGTCATTTTCACTTCTAACCCTCCTTCCGATTATTAATCTTAAACTGGACAAGTGAAAGAATTAGCAAAATAACAAACATAACCATGGATACTGCACTGGCATACCCAATCTTACTACGTTCAAATCCTGTTTGATATATATATTGAATCATGTAAGTCGTTTTATATCCTGGACCACCATTTGTCAATGAAACCACTACAGCAAAAACCTTAAAAGCATTTATTGTATTTAAAACAATTACTAATAACGTGATTGGTTTTAATTGAGGAATGGTTATATAGAATAATTTATCAATTGAATTTGCTCCATCAATAGTAGCCGCTTCATACAATAAAGGATCAATATTCTCAATACCTCCTATAAAAATCAGCATGAAAAATCCTGTACTAGCCCATACAAAAGCGACCAAAGTCGTAATAAAAGCTGCTTGTGGATTAATACTCCAGGAAATGGGCTCATATCCCATACTAACGATTATATGGTTGACTAATCCAAACTTCTCACCAAAAATCCAACGCCACGTCAATCCTACCATTACTGTTGAAAACAACGTTGGCATATATACTAAAACTCTAGTCATTGATTTGAACACAAGGTGTTTGGATGTAAATAATAATGCTGTCAATAAAGATGATACATAAATCAGTGGAACAACACAGATAACATAAAGAATTGTTTGGAACAATATTCTATAAAACTTTTCATCATTAAATAAATCAATATAGTTCTTCAATCCTATAAAATCCATCATTTTAAAACCGTTATAGTTTGTAAAAGATAGAGCAATACCTAATATTGCTGGAATAGCAAAAAATAAGATAAAAAGAATAATGTTAGGCAGAGTAAAAATGAATGCCCATTTTTGGTATCTTTTTTTCATCTTTGAGTTGGTCATGTTTTCACCTCATAGTTAATTTTGAACAATTGAAATAGAATCGTGAAAATAGTCTTTCACGATTCTATCATGCAAACTATCTTTCTGATGTAAGGTCTGTATAAGTGTCTAATATAACTTCTTCAGCATTACCAAGAGCTTCTTCAACAGTAATATCCCCTACGATCACTAAATCGATATTATCTCTTAAAGCGTTACCCCAACTAAGACCTGGGTATTTATTTGAAATAATCCAATCTGTACCTGCAATAGAAGGCGTACTTTCTAGCTCTTTAGAAAATACTTCAAGTGTATCTGATTCGTACTTAGGTGTAATCTCTTTTTGTGCTGGAAGATATTGACCAATTTCACAATACTTCGTATATACTTCTTTACTATAGAACCAAGACAAAAACTCTTTAGCTTCTACTTCAACTCCACTACCATCAATAGCAAAAACGAAATTTCCACCTAAAACAGAACTTCGATTTTCTTGGTATGGCATAACGACTGCACTCCATTCAAAATCATCAATGTTTTCAGTATAATCAGCTACTTTCCAGTTTCCTGACATGTGTACAGCAACCTTACCAGTCTTAAACATAGCTGACGGATCTTCTGTACCAACCCATGATGACTTTGGAATTATATCTTTATCAAATAAGGAAACAAAAAATTCTAGAGCAGATTGACTTTTTTCATTAGCAATGGTTGTTGCAGTCAAATCTTTGTTAAATAAAGACCCTCCAAATTGATATAATAATGTCGAGTATCTATGTTGTGAATGATCCCAAACCAATCCATAATCTACATCAGAGTTATTAACCACTTTCTCAACTGCAACTACAAATTCATCCCATGTCCATACATCCCCATCACCAGTTGGAACATCAACACCTGCTTGCTCAAAAGCAGTTTTATTATATAACATTCCATTTGCAGTTACATTGGATGGTAAAGCTTTTAATTCATCATCTAATAGACAGGCATCTAGTCTGGCATCTAATATTACATCTCTTGAAATAGTATCCTCAAGTGATAAGATATGGCTTGAGAATTGAGATATTTCCGTTCCTCTTACTATTGCTGGTGCATTTCCTGCACGTATCATATTATTAAGTTTAGATGGTAAATCAGCATAGGGAACTTCGATTATTTCAACATTAATACCTGTTTCCTCTTTATACATCTTAGCTAGTTCATGGAACCCTCCGCCTTCAAGCATATCATCTGACAACAATATCGTTAATGTAACATCTGATTTCTTTTCCTTTGACTCACCTGATGACGTATCTTTCTTATTACCATTTGAGCATGCTGCTAAATTCGTTACTAACAAAACCATTAATAAAATTGATAAAAATCTCTTCATAAAATAAAACCTCCTTAGAATTTATGATTCCTTTAATACATAACCTTTGTTATTTATTAAATTCATACTTCAACACATCTCCCAAAAACAATATTCCAAGTGCTTGACCATAAGGCATAGGTTGCAAGGGTATATCTTTATAGAATTGTAGATCTTGACGACCCATTGGTGTGCCATAAGATACCTGATTCAAAACACCTTCATCATCTATCAGCTTAAGTATTGGTTTCACTGCATTAAATGCAATTTCAGCATAAGATTCATCGATAATACCGATTTCTATGCCACTAAGTATTCCTGCTCCAAATCCACATGTAGCGCTTGCTTCATCATATGAAGTTGGGTCATCCAGTAAAGTATGCCACATACCTGATGTATTCTGTTTTTCCTTAAGAGATTTAACTTGATTTATTAATACCTCTGACAGATATCTTTTAAAACTATCCTCAAGAGGTACAATACGTATAAATTCAGGGATAGCCAATGTAATCCAACAATTTCCCCTTCCCCATAATCCTTTTGCAAAGTTATTGTTTCCATTAAACGTCCATCCATGATACCAAAGACCTGTTTCCTTATCAAATAGGTATTTTATGTGGATTAAAAACTGATACTTAGCTTCTTCAAGGTATCTTTTATTATTATTAATTTGACTCATCTTTGCCAAAAATAATACAGTCATAAAAAGGGTATCATCCCATAACTCATTTTCATTTACGGTATCAGAAGTAATATGTTGAAAACCACCTTCCTTAGTTCGTGGTAATTCATTCATAATCCATTCAACCCATTCATTACAAATGTCAGTATATTCCTTATTGTTGACTTCCTCATTGAGAAAAGCCAATGCCAACAGAGGTGCGACAGTATTAATGTTCTTAGAGGGAAGACCTTCTTTAATTCTTTCATTATAATAGTTAATAAGTTCGTCTTTATATTTTTTATCACCTGTCAGTTTATACATCTTCCATATACCATATAATCCAACACCTTGAGTCCACTCCCAAAAACGATATCTCATAGGATTATCATCTGCAAGATTGTTATTCTTCATATTTTCCATAAACTGTTCATCCTCAGTGTATAGAACTTTTCTGAATGCGCTTGCTAAGTGTTCCATCTTATCCATAATTAATTTCTTCATATCATACTCCTAAGTTTTGATTTCCTTGTTCTATAAGTATCTTTCATATTATAATGGTGTACTTTTTTATTGATTAGCAAATCTTCCTTTTCATTAATTCTACATTCACCATAAACTGGATCATTAAAGGTCAATGTTCTATTATCAAATTCAACTCCACTAGCCATAATCAATTCTTTAAATGCCTCAAAACTGCCAAACTCATATTTTGAACCAACTCTAACAATAATTCCATGTTCTAAACCTTCAGCGATTATTTCTTTATTGGTATTTGCTCCAAAGGAAGTGATTTCTGGGTCAGAGCTAAAGTAAACAGCTATATAAGCATCATCAACTTGTCCAAAAAACCAATGATTCTCAAGTTCATAATTATCATAATCATACATTGTAGAATACATATGAATGTAATGAACAAGATCATCTTCAGATAATTTATAATGAATGAGTTGTAATCCTTTATACTGATGAATCAATGGCATTGTACCATTACCTGCCCAGTAACTTGGTCTATTCTCCCCACTGAATGGTCTTTCTCCAGGGTGATTAATATAAACTTGAAGATTCTTCTTCCCTAGCCCTATATTTTGTAGATGCTGTTGATGACCTTTCATGAATGGATTGAAATTCACGACACTACTGATACAATAATCATTTGTCTTGTAACTGTATATATTCGTTTCATTAATGCCTTGAGTAAAAGTAAGCTCTACGTCTTCACCTTTTTGAATTGATACATCGTCATAATATTCACTTGATGGTTCGTAACTACTTAAGCAATAAGAGGTAATTGAATTGTTTTTAAAGTTAACAAAACCCTTACCGCAACTAATCCATTCAATAAAGCTTGTTTCCGTCAATTCTCTACCTTTTAGTGAATGTTCATACGTTCTTCCATAACTAGATGATAAAATCCCATTAAAATTGTTATAGGCTAGTATTTTGAATGTGAAATCTAATCCTTTTTTTGCCATATCTCTAATATCATTATCCGGAGCATAGTCATATAACATGAACAGCCCTATCAAATCAATAGGAATGTAGGTTACTGAATTCCATTCTGCATAACCGTATTTGAAAAATACCTCAAACCAATCAATCAATCTTTTTTTCCCTATTTTATATTGCTCAGTACCTTTTCTTCCACTTGCATAAAAAGTGTGTTCTGGATAAAGATGTCCAGTAATGTATTGGTTGACATGGAACAAAAAGGCATGGTTTTCACTAAAATACCACATAACATCGTTTCCTGGTTCATCAATCCAATATCTAAAGTTGAAAATTGCATCTTCAAGTTCTGTTATACTTTCAGATGGTATTATATCTTTATATTCACATAATGCTCTAATCAAACCAGGAAGGTAAAAATCTGCACAATCTTTCTTTTGTTTTACAAAATCCAAACTAATATCAAAACATGCTTTCGCTTCTTTATTGAATACACCTTCTGATTCTATTATTGCTAATGTTTTATTAATGTTTCGATCACCATATCTCATTGCAAACTTAATGGCTTCTCTTTTCCGTTCAACTATGGATTCTGGAATATTCTTGTATTTAATATCTTTTGGATAGACACAAGTCAATAGATGCCTCTTAATTGTGAAGTTCTTAAATGAGACTATAAGGTCATATTTGAACATTCCTAGACTAAAATCATCAATTTTTCCAACAGTAACCTTATCATTCTTCTGTGTTAAAATAACTTCATATTCTGTGAAATCTTCATCTGCATCAAAAAGTGGAAGGGTACTTGCTCCTTTCATGATTTTTATTGAAAAGGAATCTTGAATCAAAGTATTGTCGTAACCAATTTCAACACTTCCTACTTCATATAAATCTTTTGTAAAATAGCAACTTTCCATAATCTTCTGACATTTCTTGATCTTCTCTGGGGTTTCATCCATCTCTACAGATCCTTTTAGTTGGTTATCACCACAATATCTTAAGTCAAAGTAATAGAAAACATCCCGTTCAGCTAATTCATCAAAATAAATTTCTAAGTTATTCTCCCCTTTTTTCAAATGGAGATTAATATCAACCTCTGACTGAATATTTCTAGTGTATGGTGCAAAATTAACAACTTCTACACCATTCAACCAAAGTTTAACACCACCACAAGTATACAATTTAAAAGGTTCTATGCTATCATGTTCAGAAAAAATATCTGTTTTACCATAACACGACAGATAGTGGGGTGTATCAATAAAGCTAGTAAATTCAACTTTATTATTTTCGAAGGGAAAATATAAGTAATTGTAATCGACCATTATATCTATCTACTGAATCAATAAAATGTTTTTTTAGAAATTCTTCTCTAACCGGATATATTATTTGCACATATCCTTCACCTAGATTAATATCTGACTCAAAACTTTTTGGAGGTGATTCAAATGGCATCTTAGTAACATGAGTTAACCACCATCGATTGACTGAATCATTAAACGAAATGTTGTATGAATAGTTATACATGTCTACATCTCCTTTTCTAAATCTAATATTATTATAACAGCATCATTAAGCAAAAGCTAACTGATGTTTGCTCTATTTCAATAAAATATGTGCATATTTTGCGTTTTTATGGTAAACTAGTATTGAGGTGATGAAGATGACTCAGACATTATTGTATAAAGAAAACTACAAATATGATATTCAATCAATGGAACAGACCAACTATTTCCATATGGATTATGGTACGAGATACTATGAAATAAATATGACTTTTCAACATTTTCATCCATTTACTGAATTCTACATACTATTGAAAGGTGACTGCAATCATACCATTGAAGGTCAATCCTTTCCCCTTAAACCTCTTGATATTGTTACATTAAAACCCTATCTACTTCATCAAAGCAAATATATGCGTAACAAACCTAGCCAACGATTGATACTTACTTTTTCTGCTGAGTTTATTAGAGATGTGCTACTTAACGGTCAAACTCTCAACTTTATAAACTCTGAAGTTCCAATTTTCAGATTCAAGGATGAGATAAAAAATGACTTGATCACAAAACTAAATAATCTATATAAAACCTCTAATGAATCCTTTGCTTCCAAGAATATTAAGATATATTCTATATTTTTAGATTTGATTTACACTCTAGATTCTAACCAATCCAAAAACTGTTATACTGCGACAGAAGCCACCTCAAGTAAAAATAAATTACTTCAAGTGGCCCCCTTTATACATAAATATTATTCAATGGAACTTAGTTTGGATTCTCTGGCAAGAGAGTTCTATATCAGTCCCTATTATTTATCTCACAAATTCAAAGACCTAACCGGTTTCACTATAACACAATACATTCATATGACTCGTGTAAAACGAGCTCAAGAATTATTACTTGAGACAGACCTCAAAATCATTGATGTTGTTGAAAGATGTGGATTTGGCAGTCTTTCACAATTCAATAGGATATTTAAGAAAATCACATCCCAAACTCCAAGTCTTTATCGCAAAAATAATCACTTGGACTATATTAAGTAAAAAACTAACCTAATATGTATTTAATATTTTCATATAATTTTTTTGGTCTTACATTCTCCAAAAGGATATCTATTTCTTGTGGTGAAGATTTTATTAGTTCAACCAAATACCTATAATCCAAATCCCCTAGATTAGGAGGAACCTCTACTATATCTTTACCATTACATTTATATCCTTTAGCATGGACAATCAACAATTCATCTTTGAACAATGAAAATGCTTTATCCATTATCTTCTGTTGTTTATGATGATTTTCATATGTTAATACATTCACTGGATCAAAAATCACTTTTATTCTCTTGGAATCAATTTCATCCAAGAGTCTTCTAAGCTTTTGGAGTGTATTAATAATATGGTCTGCAACTGGTTCAATGGCTATATCTACTTTCTTTTCCTCTGCATAATTTACCATTTCCATTAAACTTGCCTTAACCAATTGATAAGCTTCTTCACTATGATTCCATGGATGAAATTTGAAATCATCCCTAAATGCTCCTGTTTCCGTCCCAACCACTCTTGCACCCAAAATCTTAGCATAATCAATATGCCCTTTGAATACCTGTATGTTCTTCTTTCTAATATTTTCATTTAAATGACCATAGTTCAAATAACACCCCAGTACAGCTATCTTAATATTTTCCTTATCCATTTCAGATTTAATTTTCATTAATTGTTCTATTTTTATAGGCACCAATGGGTCTAGATCTTCAATCGCCTTAAACAAAGCAAGTTGTATAGATTCTAATTTTTTTTCACTTATTCGTCTAGCCAGTTCTGAAGCTGAACATTTACCAAAATCATGAGCTCTATTTCCTATAGTTCTAATCATACTGTCTCCTTTTATCTTTTTTCTAAGTGTAAAATTAATTGCCTATAAAATCTATGAGTATATTGCTTAATATATTAAAATGCTACGCATATTTTGCTTCGTACTGTAATCTTCCAAAATTACTATAGTCATTAAATTAAATATATCTAAAATCCCTTGGCAGCTTTTTCTCTTTCACCATATAATTCAAAAGCTAACTTGAATCCTATCTTGAAACCATACACAAAATGAATTTTAGATTCAATTACAGAACTTTCAGATTTTATGTCCAGTAATCTCTCGTAAACTTCTCTTTGCTCTTGATTTATTAGATCTTGAAATTCACCTTCTACTTTAATAACTTCTGAGGTAGCTTTTATGTACTCATCTGTTTGACAGAAATTTTCATACGAATCAATTTCTCCATTAAATAGTTGTTCTATTATTGATTTCATATATGCCTCCTTAATATTATAAATATTATAGATTACATTGAATTCCACAACAAACAGATGTATAATATATTTACCTCTATTGTTGTGGAGGCAAGTTAGAAGCAGTGTTTTGGTTTAGCGATTTGGGCACTGCTTCTTTTATTTTGCCTTGAGGTCATCAGCAACTTTCTTAATACCCTTACGAACTACATCAGAGCGGTTACTATTAAGCTCTTTTGCACATTCATCAAGTATATCCATAGTTTCTTTATCCACTCTTATTTGTAATTTTATGTTCTTCGGGTTATCAGAAGGTGGACGACCCATCTTTTTTGACGACATTGTTTCACCTCACTTTACGCCATGACAATAATATTATATATTAGCCATGACAAAAAGTCAAATATTTACCATAAAAATATTAGAATTGATGCGTTAAGTTAATAACTCATCAGACTATTAACTGATATCTTTCTGATATTTAAACTTATACTTAGAAGTAAGATGGTAAGTGTGCCATAGTACAATATCATTAATCACTAATAGCCAATAGGCAAGTTTTAATATTTTTTTACTAAATAGTATATTTTTTTACATTATTAATAACATACATATCTCATAATTCTAAAATATATTGAAAAATCATCTTGTTATGTTATTCTATATTAGAGGCTATCTACACTAGCCTATTTTTAAATTTTGACGTTTATTATAGGAGGAATTAATTTATGAAAAAATTGCTTTTACCATTATTAATTATCTTATGCCTTTCGGGTTGTATGAAATTTACTCAAGTACAAGATAAAGCTGATAAAAATAAAAAAGAAAATAATGTTTTAACTAGCAGTTCAGAACAAGAATCAGATTCTTTATATCCTGTAATAAAGGATAATATACATGACATAGATAATACTCTTCTTAAAGAAATTGTAACCAGTTATTTTCTTGTTTTTGATTTTGATATGTCTTTTAATGAGGATGATTTCGTAGACTATGAAAGAGCTTTTCAATACATAAGGAGTGCGGGTACATATCCAATAGAGCCTTTTGAATATTGGAAGTTCTTTGAGGACTATTTTGATTCAGAATCAGGTAATTATACCATTCCAGTCGAATTAGTTGATAAACTAATATCAGAAAAAAAGATAAAATCCTCACATTTTGCGGGACTAACTGTAGTTGATGATACTTATATAGTTGATAGTTTATTTTGGACTGTAAGGTCAGAACTTCATCAGTATTTTACTAAAGACGAATGGATGCTTACAGTACCCTCAGAAATTGTTGACGAATATATATTAAGCAAGTTTAATACAAAAATAGACCACTCACAAATAAAAGAATATGATGAAAACAGCCAAATGTATACTTATGAATCGTTTACGGGATCGTTTCATTACGCTATAACAATTGAAGAAGTTCTTGTTGATGATGAAATAGTAACATGTAAATGTATCTTAACTAATGAGATACAGGAAAATCCAATTATTTCATATAAGGTAACTTTTGTAATAAAGTTAGTAGATGGTGAGTATAAATTTTTATCTGTTGATATTGAAGATAATAATTTATAATTATATGTGTGGAAGACACCTTTACTCTAACCAGCAAGGTGTCTTCCAACCTATTTACATAACCGATCCCTATAATCCCTTACATAACTACTAACCATATCCCTGATAAACATAACATAATCAACATCTGCACCTTTGTTAGTAATAATGAGAGTAGCAACAGTATTTATCAGATTATCAAACTCCTTATTATCATCCCCAGCATCACTAAGCCCATAGCTTTTTATCAACATTTTTTCTATTTGATCAGCATGCCTCTTATGAAATTTAGAATGAGCGAGAAAATTCCCCTCTTCCACCTTGTCATCCTTTGATTCAATTATCTCCATCCTGAATAAATACAATCCTATTCCTTTTTTCTTTTTCATTTCCTTATACAAACTCAATACATAGTCAACAAATAAATCCTCATTCCCTTTAGATGAATCAATCAACTCATCCAATTTATTCATAGACTCATACCAGAGTTCATTAAAAACTTCATACACAACTTCTTTCTTATTAGGAAAATAATTATAAAGCGTTCCTACAGCAACATTACACTCCTTGGCAATTTTCCTTATATCTATAGCATCAAACCCTTGCTCATTAAAAATTGTAATTGCAGTTTTTATTATTTTCTCTCTTAGATCTTTAATTATTTTTGGCACTGATTCCATCCCCTTCAAGCTACATTAGGCAGCCCATTGCTTCCATCTCGTAATTGATATATTTCTTTATTAACAATTATACCAAGAATTCCTGTTAAAATAAAGGTTAGTACATCAGCCACAGGTTGTGCAAGTAAAACTCCATTCAAACTAAATAATGAAGGTAATATGAGAATTAATGGTATCAACATGATTCCCTGCCTTGAAATAGATAAAATAGCTGCTTCTTTTGCTTTACCAATAGCTTGGAACAACATATTGATAACCATTGAATACCCTAATAGTGGTAACGAAATGGACCAAATCCTTAATCCTTTAACAGCTATCCTAGCAACTTCTGCTTCTGGTCTGAAAATCATTACAATAGGCTCAGCAAAAATCATGAATACTGCGAAAACAATTATACAATATATTGTACTTACTTTCGTGCTTACTTTCGTTGAATCCAATACCCTTTGATACTTTTTAGCTCCATAATTATATCCAGCTACAGGTAAGAATCCTTGTGTATATCCTAGTAAAGCATAGAACCCTAGCATAAATACTTTTGACACAATACCTATAGCAGCTACTGCTTCTGTACCATATCCAGTTGCAGCTTTATTCATTAAACCTATGGAAAAACTAGCAAGTAACTGTCTTATCAACGTAGGTAAACCAATCGTTAATATTTGACTATATATCTTTTTAGAGGGTTTAAACATACTTAACTTCATTGGTATCAAACTTTTCTTCCTTATATAATAGCTAAGTAAAAATATAGTTGTTATAGCTTGAGCAATTATTGTTGCCAAAGCAGCACCTGCAATACCCATATCAAATGCAAATATAAATATTGGATCTAATATAATATTAAGTATGGCTCCAAGCATAAGACCAAACATTGAAATTATCGCACTACCCTCTGCCCTTAATAGATTGTTGAGTGCCATATTTCCAAGAATAAAAGGTGCACCAATAAATAAAATTGATGTGTAGGCCAAAGTATAACTAATATTATCGCTATTGGCTCCGAACATATTAACTAAAGGCTCTAAGAACACTAGACCACATATACCTAGAATAACTCCTGTTATTATGGTTGTTATATAAACAACCGTAATAGTTTTACTTGCTTCTTTTTTATTATTTTCTCCTAATAATCGTGAAGTATATGAAGAACCTCCAATACCAAACAACTGCCCAAATGCTACTAAAACCATAAATACAGGAAAACCAACTTGAGCCGCTGACATTGCATTGGTTCCTATCCAACTTACAAACATTGTATCAACAAAATTATATACTGCATTTACCAACATACCAATTATTGCTGGTATAGCTAATTTTGTAATTACTTTTGATACTTTCTCCTGCCCTAACAATTTACTTCTATCATCTAATTGCTCCATAATTTCATCTGTCCTTTCAATCTAAAATGTATGTTAAATTTTATTATGAACCTGTTCATTTAACTTATAATATTATTATATGAACATGTTCATTAAAAGTCAAGTAAAATTTTTATTTTTTCTCTTGACTTTTCTTTAATAAGTGTGTATTCTGTTTATATTACATATATACAGTTGTAGAATTAGCTATTTATTAATGAGCTTTTAGGGTATTTCAACTATCACTACTTTTCAATAGTTGAATAAATGTATAAATTAGAGATAGAATTTTAATATTATCCTTAATTTTTATAGGTATTGGAAATAGTATAAAGAAAAAATATAAGAGGTGAATAATATGTTAGAGGTAAAAAATTTAACTAAACAATTTGATAAAGTTAAAGCAGTAGATGACATCAGTTTTAGTGTAAATGATGGTGAGATAGCAGTATTATTAGGACCTAACGGTGCTGGTAAAAGTACGACTATCAAATCTATTGCAGGTCTTCTCAGATATAAAGGAGATATAACAATCAATAACATGAATAATAAGACTGTAGAAGCAAAAAGAGTTTTTGGATATGTACCAGAAGCCCCTGCTGTATATGACATGTTGACCATATATGAGCACATCAAATTTATTGCTACAGCATACAAATTAAAAGATTATGAAGAAAAGGCAAAAGAACTACTAATGACTTTTGATTTATGGGATAAAAAAGATAAATTAGGTGCTAGTTTATCAAAAGGAATGAAACAAAAAGTTAGTATCTGCTGTTCCTTACTACTAGACCCCAAAGTCATCCTATTCGACGAACCTATGATTGGTCTCGACCCAAAAGCCATAAAAGAATTAAAAGAAACTTTCCTAAAACTAAAAGAAATGAATCGCAGTGTACTAATCAGCACGCATATCATTGATAGTGTAGAAGAAGTATGGGACAAGGCATTAATCATGAAAAATGGACAAATCGTTCTATCCAGAACAAGAAAAGAGATAGCTGCTAATAATGAAACTCTAGAAGAAATATTCTTTGATGTTACGGAGGCGTAATTATGAAACCATTATTTTATATCATGAAAAGAAGTTTTGTAAATAGAGTAAAAGAAATAGTAAGAAAGCCTTCATACTTGATATTTTATATATTTCTGATACTCGTTATAGGAGGATTTTTTGTTATTAGCTTTATAATGCCTGCAGAGAATACTTCAACAATCCCAAAAATCTCCTTTGAACTGATTGCTGCTGGAAGTGTTCTGATAATAACATATTTTCAACTTAACCAAGGTATAGAAAAAGGAAATAGCTTTTTCAGGCAATCAGATGTGAATTTCGTATTTACTGCTCCAATTTCAAGGAAAAAAGTCTTGATATACGGATTTATAAAGGAAATGTTTACAACCCTATTGATAATATTTTTCTTGGTATTCCAAATACCTAACCTAAAAAATCATTATCCAATATCAGATGTAGGTATCATCGTATTAATTGTATCTGTTGCAGTTTTATTCTTTTGTATGTCATTGATATCACTGATACTCTATTCCATAACTTCCAAGAAAGGCAGCTATAGAGTATTAGCCAAACGAATAATCAACGGTATTTATATTGCTTTCATCTCATGGTTTACGATAACTTTAGTCAATGTAAAAGACTTGTTGACTGCTGCTAATAATGTGTTTGAAAGTAAGGTCTTCAACTCAATCCCTGTAGTAGGTTGGTTCAAAATAGTATTATCCTATTCAACGAAAGAACTAGATGGTACCTTCTATATGAACCTTATCTTCATAGTAATAACCATAGTGATACTAATGCTATTGCTATATAATCTTAATACAGATTATTACGAAGATGTTCTTGGCGCCACTCTAAGAAAAGAAAAACAACTAGCAGCTAAGAGATCAGGTAAATCAATTAGAGAAATCAAAACCGACAAAGTAAAAAAAGTAAAAGGCAACTTTGGTTCTGGAGGAGCAAAAGCAATCTTTTACAAACATATGATGGAATATAGAAAAAGTGGCTTCTTCTTTATCAGCAAAGAAACCCTAGGAATAGTTGCTTTTGGTATCGCCTCCAAGTTTTTTATGGAACATTCAAGCTTAAGGACCGTCCTATACTTCAGCGTATATATGCTATTAATCTACTCTATGCAAGGTAAATGGATGGAAGAAATGAAAATGCACTATATATATTTAATACCCGCAGGTTCAATAGAAAAAATATTCTTTGGAACACTAGCCAACCATCTTAAAAACTTTGTAGACGGACTAATATTATTCGCAATATCAGGATTCATGTTCAAAGCCGACATAATAACTATATTACTAAGTGCCATAACCTACACTACATTCGGTGCATTATTCGTTTATAATGACGTCCTAGCCCGAAGACTATTCGGCTCAGCACATAGTAAAGTATTTAGACTGATCATGAAAATACTAATAGTCCTAGTCTTCATTGTACCAGGTATAGCAGGAGGGTCTATCATTGAATTCATAGTCCTAAAAGGAAGCCCATATGCAACATTCTTCAACTACCTAATAATGATAGCCTACAACATAACTATATCCTTCCTACTTCTCCTATCAGGCAGAAAAATATTTGAAATCTCTGAACTCTAAAAGGGGGGCTGTCTTACCAAATAGATGAAATCTAGGGTAAGATGCCCTTTTTTTCATACAATAAACTAAAATAAATCAACTAATTTATTTTAGTTTTAATGATTATCCATCTCTTAGGGCACTTGTTTCACAAATACCATATATATGTTTAACAACTTATTCGGAAGATTCACAATTACTTTATAATTTATTTATATTTTTTCACACTGTTTCTTTCAATAATTTTAGGCACTAACATTACTTGTTTTGATATAGTTCTTTTTTCGTTAATTCTTTCTAATAAAGCTTTGATTGCCTCTTGTCCTAATTCATAAGAATGAACGTCAATTGCTGTAATTGATGGATTAGAATATTGTGTCATATAAGAACCATCTAACGACAAAATTGAAATATCATTAGGAACCGATAGATTCTTTTCATAAATAGCTTTTACAACGCCAATTGTTGCTATATCATTCGCACAACAAATTATTGTTGGAAGTTCTTCGTTTTTAGAAAGCCAGTTACACATGCTATCATATGATGCGTCAACACCTTTATCGCATTCATAAATCCAATTATCATTCATCAGTCCTTTTTCTTTCAATATACTCCATAGAGCTTCAACCCTAGAACTATATTTTTCTGTTCCAATAGAATCTTTATGTCCAAGATAACCTATTTTTGTATGCCCAGCACTAAATACATAATCCAGCCCCATATCAATACACATTCTACGATTATATGTAATGTGATCAACTTTTTCTATATAATGCACAACTGATCCAATAGCTACAAAGTTTTTGGTATTAAAATACGTAATAACTTTTTTATATTGGTCTTTTGTATAATTACCAACAAAAATCACACCATCAATATCAGGCTTACAATTTTTAATATTTTCTATTTGTATATAAATATAATTAATCTTATTTAATTGACACATACTTTGTATACCATTACGCATCAAAAAATAGTACCCAGCATCTATTTGATTTTTAAATGTTTCGTCAACAAATATTAATCCAATTAGTAACGTATGATTATTATTTTTGATTTTGACTTTATAGTTTAGCTCATCAGCTACATTTAAGATCTGAAATCTAGTTTCATTGGATATAGACAATGTTGGATCGTTTCTTAAAGCTCTTGACACAGTTGCTATTGATACCCCTGCTTTTTCTGCTATATCTTTAATTGTAGCCACTTTTCCACCTCCTATAAATTTCACAATAAATAATTAAGGAACACGAATATCTACATAAAACTAACAACAATCCTCATATTTTATTATATAAAATTATAAGGTATGATTATTCATATAATTATAGATTATATTTTCAATAAAAACAAGCGTTTAATGTTTTTTAAAACCATTGTTTGTAGCTAAATTTTTTATTAATTATTAAATGAAAGAAGATATTCTCTTCCTTTGATTGCTGAACTAATATCTGGATTTCGTAATTCAAACATATATGTTTCATCATATCCTATTTCATCGAGAGCTTTACAATAACTATAAAAATCAATATTCCCACAGTCAAGCGGCTTATGTTGGTCATTTTTTCCATCATTATTATGAATATGTAGATGTGCTAAATTATCTTTTATCAACATAATTTCATTATATACATTTTGTCCGTTTACATTACTATGTCCTACATCATACACAATTTTCAAGTTATCTCTATCAACCTTTTTTACATAATCTACAACTTCTTTAGCCAAGCTAATAACTCCCCAATTTGGTGTTAAATTCTCTGTATAAACTGTAACATTATATTTTTGGGCAATATCACATACTCTTTGCATTGTTTGAATTGACAAATATGTTGAACGCTCTTCAATCCTATTAAAATTACTAACTTCTATTGGAACATGTAACCCACCTAATACCTTTCCAGAATGTAAAATCAAATCTTTTCCACCAAGATACTCTGCTAAATATATTATTGTATTTTCAATCTCTTTAATTACTGCATTGCAAATATTTTCATTTTCCTCAGCAAGATTAAAATCAGCTGCATGAAGATAAACACGGGGATTATATTTATCTATGACGTTTTTAATAGCTTTATTATATTCGCTTATATCAATCCCCCTCATATTATCATAGTAATTAACTTCAATAGCATTAAACAATCCGCTTCCTAACAACTTCTCTCCAAATTCTTTAATTTTTTCTGGCATTACTCTTAAACTTATATTAAATCCAAAATTTTTCATAAAATATCTCCTCTTGTAATATAATCCTTTTTATAAAAGCATCATTAATGCTACATTTTTTTATCTAATACTGTGTAATATCCTATTAATTTTTTTCTCTATATTTACTTGATATCCCTAAAATTACTCCTGCAACAATCATCAATAACACAACATACACTAAATTATTTGCATAAACCTGAGGATTAGTATTTTTTCCTGCCTGCCTTAATGCAATTGAAAGTGGCTTATTGCTGGCACTATAAAGCAACACAGAAGCTGTATATTCAGAAAGTTTTCCATTAACTGATATTGCTGCAACAGATACTACCGTCGGAATAATCAAAGGTAGAACTATACTAAAAAAAGTTCTACTAGGACTAGCCCCAAGTGATCTTGCTGATTCTTCTAACGATGTATTAACTCCAAACAGTGCAGCTCTCGTCATCCTAACAATTGTTGGAATAGAAAATACAGTATAAGCTAGTGGGAGCAACCACCATCCGCCTATAAGTGGTTTGTTAAACATCAACAAACTTTTATCATCATAAGAAACCAACAAACCGATAGCTAACATAGAAGTAGGAACAACCCAGGGAATTAAAAGCGATAATTCTAAAATTAGTGTTGCCTTTTTTTTGCTTTTATGAATTATTACACTTGCGAAAATTCCCACAACAAGTGCAATACCTGTACTCACTAATCCCATTATTAAACTATTTATCAGTGGCTGTACAGCACTTCTTTCACTAAATACAGTAATATAATTATTAAAACTCAACGAAGTAGGTATTGATTGGGTCAAAATTGTTTTGACATCAGCTAATGAATAAATAAAAATCGCAATAACTGGCAATATATACACAATACATAATGCATAAGCCAAGAAATGCATAATAAAATTAGAAACCGGAGATTTCAAACTGATTTTTTTAATTTTGGTTGGAACTTTTGAAACCGAAATATATGTCCCTTTGTTCTCTATTTTTCTAAAAATCAGAAGCATTATTATAGATGCAAGCCCCAAAATCAAAGCAAGTAATGCAGCAAAATCTTGTCTTCCAATGCTATTGAAAGTTTGAATAATACTATTTATCATATGAAAATCTTTGCCTCCCAGTTCTGTTGGGGCTGCATTTGAAACTATAGCAGTTAAAAAAACTAATACAGTTGCTGAAAAAATTGATGGCTTAATTACTGGTAATACCACTTTAATAAACGTTTTGAAATTTCCTGCACCCAAGCTTTTAGCCGCTTCTATTGTTAGATAATCAACTTTTTTAAAAGATGTTCTAACAAATAAAATATGATAGTTTGTCATAAAAAATGTATGAACAAACATTACAGCAAAAAACCCAGTAAACCAATTCGGATCTAGCGATGGGATTATTACAGTTAATAATCTTGTTACCATACCATAAGCAGAATATATATATTTTAGTCCAGTAACCAATGAGATACCCCCTAAAATTAATGGAACAAAATATATAAGTCTTATAAATTTAGAGAATTTAATACTAAAATATTCTGTAACTGCAATTTGGAAAATACCTACAATATTAACAGTTACTATTGTTAGAATACCTACTACAAAAGTATTTTGTAATGTGTTTCGTACTGTCTTTGAAGCAAATAATTTTTTAATTGTATTAAAATCAAATCTACCATTAGTAAAAAATGCTTCCTTAAATACATTCATAACGGGAATATACATTAATGCTATAATAAACCATGCAATACCTATAAATACAACTACTGTCAACACCGTCTTAATTATTCTATATCTAGACCAATTTCTAGTTGTTCTTTTTGATATATTATTAGTCATAATCACACCTCAAATTGTATAAGTTCTTGTTTTGGAAAAACTACTCTAACAGCATCACCAATTATAAATTCATCATTTTTCTTATATGAAACACAAACTAATTCAAATTCTTCCACAACAACTTTAATTTTAGTAACAGCACCTAAAAATTCTATATTAGCAACTTTTGCATCCAAATTAACAAACCCTTTATCTGAATGTTTTTCTTTCTGAATTTTGATTTGCTCTGTTCTAATATAATAACCATTATTAACTTCTAATTTTTCTTTTGAATTTTTATTAATATATTTAACTAAATTTTTTGGAATTTTATTTATATCACCAATAAATTTAGCAACGAATTGCGTTGTAGGTTTATGATAAATTTCCCGTGGAGTCCCAATTTGATCAATCTTTCCATTATTAAAAACCGCAATCCTATCTGAAATCGCCATAGCTTCCTCTTGGTCGTGAGTAACATAAATTGCTATAATACCTAATTCTTTTTGTAGCTTTTTAATTTCTTCACGCATAGATACTCTGAGTTTAGCATCAAGATTTGATAAAGGTTCATCCATAAGCAAAATTTTAGGTTCTAAAACTAAAGCTCTTGCAATAGCAACTCTTTGTTGTTGTCCACCAGATAATTCGGAAATTTTCTTTGATAAGTGATCTTCAACTCCTACTTTTTTGGCAATAGCAATAGTTTTTCTTTTAATTTCATCCTTCTTCTTTTTTCTTACTTTTAATCCAAATCCGATATTTTCAAATACACTCATAGTCGGGAATAGAGCATAATTTTGAAACACAAACCCTATTTTTCTTTCCTCAGGACTTAAATTAACAACGTTTTTTCCATCAACAAAAATTTCTCCGTCACATATTCTTTCAAAACCCGCTATTCCCCTTAAAGTTGTTGTTTTTCCACAACCAGATGGTCCCAACAAAGTAAAGAATTCTCCATCTTGAATCGTTATATCAACATTATTAACAGCTATAAAATCACCATATTTTATCATTATGCTTTTCAATTCAACCATATAAATTCCTCTTTCTTCAATATTAAGTCGATGTTGACTAGATATGTTTAATTAAACATATCTAGTTAAACATCTTTTGATTAGTGTTTTTTCGCTTTAAGGCGCAATCTCAAGTTGAATCTTTTCTATCCAACTATTTGATTTTTCTGCCAATACAGCCCAATCCATTTCTTGGGCGTTAAATAATGTAGCTTTTTCTTTAATTTCCTCTGGACACATTTCAATAGCTTCAGGATGTACAGGCACTGAACCTACTTTTTTTGCATATTCTGCCATAAATTTAGGAGAACCAAACCACTCTATATATTCTTTTGCTACCTCTGTATTGCTTCCACCTTTAACTAACGCAATACCTTCAGAAACTATTGGAGTACCACCTTGTGAATTAACGTAACCAATATTCACTTCATTCGTTTTAGAATTTAACTCCACACCTAAATAGTAACTTAGAACCATTGGAATATTTCCACTTGCAACATCTGCCCAAAGCGATTGACCTTCTTGAAGAGTGATTGAATTCTCAAAGAATTTTGTTAGATAATCCCAACCTTCTTGTGAAATTTCACCAGTTGACTTATCATAAAATCTCCATAAAATTCCTGATAAATAAGCTCTTGTTGTTTGACTTCCAAGACGTCCAATTGCATATTTGTTTTTGTATTTTGAATCAGCTAAATCTAACCAACTTTTGGGAGCTTCTTCTTCTGACATAACATCCTCATTATATGCTATTATAATTGGCGTTTGCCACATGCAGTTAAACATGTCATTTTTACCCTTATATACATCAGGTAAAGTTTTACTCCAAGATGGAATATACTCTTCTAATACACCTTCTTCGACGAATTGATACATAGCTAATTGAACAAATCCCAAAGCTACATCTGCTTGAGGATTATTTTTTTCTGCAATCAATCTATCAGCAAGATCCCCACCGCTACCTCCAAAAAATTCCACGTTAATGTTTACTTGTTCTTTCGCTTGTTCAACTAACCAATCAGCAAATTCACCCGATCCTTGTGGTGCATAAACTACGATATTTCTATTCTCTGATTTTGATTCGTCAGTAACCTTATTTTTACCTGTACCCCCAGTACAACCACTAAACAAACTCAAACTCAACATAAGGACTAACACTAAACCCATAATTTTCTTCATTTTTTTTCCTCCTAGTCACATATTTTAATCAAGTTTGTACACTCGATATAAGTATAATAACATTTTTTTAGTAAAATTTCAACTAAATATTTATTTATTTTTACTTTTTTACTTGCTTTTTTACTAAAATTTTATTTTTCAATCCATTACTTTATTTTAGAAAAAAACAAAATTAATCTCAATTTTTTTACTCACTTATTACTATTACATTTATATTATAACCAAAAAAACCGCTAGAACCTATACTTTCAAGTTCAGCGGTTTTACTTCAATATAATATTTGTAATTCTTCAATCTGATGTCTTTGCCCATTAATAGATAACTTTTTAATTTATTTATGATTTTTCTTTATAGGAATAAATATATCATGCTCCTTCTCCACAGTATACTCTTTCATAATATTCTGAGCAAACCTTGAAAAATACTCCTGTGAATTAATAACCTTCTTCCCCTTCTTATTAATCTTAAGATATTCTCCCTCTCTATTCTTGGTCTTAGCCTTCACATTATCCTTCAACATAATCTTAAGAATATCAATAATCCTCTGCTTGATTCTCTGATCCTCTATAGGAAACATCAATTCCACTCTTCTATTAAGATTCCTTGGCATCCAATCAGCACTGGATAAATAGATTTCCTCATCCTTATCATTATAAAAATAAAATATCCTGCTATGCTCCAAATATCTACCAACTATACTTCTAACAGTAATATTATCACTAACACCCTCTATACAAGGAATAATTCCACAAATCCCCCTGACTATCAATTCAATCTCTACTCCAGCAGAAGAAGCTTTGTATAGAGCTTTCATGATACCCGGGTCACATATAGAATTCATCTTAACTATAATCTTGGCTTTTTTACCTAATATAGCATTACTCTCTTCCCTCTCAATAAGCATCATAAATTTTTTCCTAAGCCCAATAGGTGCCATAGTCAATTTATTAAGCTTTGGGGGTTCAGAATATCCAGAAAGGGTGTTAAAAACAGCAGAAGTATCAGCACCTATCTTTTCATTACAGGTCAGTATCCCCATGTCTGTATATAGCTTTGCAGTGATATCATTGTAATTACCTGTACCAAGATGTACATACCTTCTTATTCCATCCTCTTCCATCCTTACAATAAGTGTAATCTTACAATGAGTCTTCAAACCAACCAATCCATATATAACATGGCATCCTGATTTTTCTAATCTTCTCGCCCATTGGATATTATTCTCTTCATCAAACCTAGCTTTCAACTCAACCAATACCGTTACCTGCTTACCAGATTCTGCCGCTTCAGCTAATGCTTTAATTATTGGAGACTCTCCACTTACTCTATAAAGAGTTTGTTTTATCGCCAAAACCTTATCATCTCTAGCAGCTCTTTTAACCAACGAAACTACTGGTGTAAAAGATTCATAGGGGTGATGTAGAAATACATCTCTTTTCCTTATGACCTGAAATATATCTTCTTCTCCCAATAAATCCAAAGGAGTACTTGGATTATACCTATCATATTTTAGATGGTCGAATCCTTTCAAATCATATAATTTCATTAAGAATGTAAGGTCTAATGGACCATTAATATAATATATATCCTTATTATTGATTGATAGGGATTCCTTCAAGATATTGACCAGTCTTTCATCCATGTCATAAGCTACTTCTAATCTTATGGCTTCTCCCCATTTTCTTTTCTTTACTGATTTTTCGATTTCTATCAATAAATCTTGTGTATCCTCTTCGTCTATAGTCAAGTCAGCATTTCTTGTTATTCTATAGGGATAAGTGCATATTACCTTAAACCCTACAAACAATCGCTGCATAAATAATTTCATTACATCTTCTAATAGAATGAAATCAGTGTGTTTATTACCATTATTAGGTATTTCTATGAATCTTGACAACACAGCTGGTACCTGAACAGTAGCAAATACCTCTTCTGTATTTCTTTTTATTAAAATAGCCAAATTCAAACTCTTATTAAGAATCAATGGAAACGGTCTGCTGGAATCAACTGCCAGGGGTGTAAGTACTGGATATATAACCTCTGTGAAATATTCTTCAAGATAGTTCTTCTGTTTTTCGTTTAAATCTTTTGTATGTATAAGATTTATGCCTTTTGTTTTCAATAGAGGAACAATAGATCTTTTATAATGACTGTATTGCTCATCAACCAATTTATGTGTCCTTAAAGAAATCTTTTTGATCTGTTGTTTTTGTGTAAGCCCAGCTATATCAGGTTTATTGATTCCCACATTCAATTGCTCCTTCAAAGAAGCCAATCTAACCATTATGAACTCATCTAGATTAGAACTGACTATAGACATGAATTTTAACCTTTCAAATAGTGGATTATCTGAGTTTTTAGCCTCATCCAGTACTCTTTGGTTGAATTCCAACCAACTTAGTTCTCTATTTTCAAAATATAAAGGATTATCAAATGTATTTTCTACCATACTACTTACATCCCTTTCAAAATATATATTTAATAATTATACCTTCTCACGCAATAAATATTTATACATCAATACAGATATTATCTCCAATTGATTAATTAAATATCTATATAGATTGAACTTATCTATTATATTTTATTGTTATTGGATATTATTTGTTATTCATTATACCATATTATTTTCCTTTGTAAGTTCTGTAATTTATATTTATTTTTCTTTATTATATGATATAATGAATTTATAATATTTTTTATGGGTTAAAAAATATTTTATCTATAATATATATCTTAAGGGGACTTTATTATGAATACCGCAAATATAAATGAATTTATATCTTTTATATTATCTCACACCCAAAAATTGAATAGGGAAAAACCCTATAAGAAATCTGAGGACAGCTTTTTTGATAATCCTCTGTTAGTAGAAACGATTCAGCAAATAGATTACGGAGTTCTAATTGTAAATAGCTCAAATTATCTGCTGTTCATGAATAAGGAAGCTATGCGGGCACTCAACTTGCATAAGGAAGATTATAATATCAAAGATGTGTCATTGCTGTTTCAACATAAGAACATAACTTCTATCAAGAAAATTGATGATTGTGATTATCATTTTACATATTCTAATAACAAAATCTCTACATATAATGTAAAACTAAAAACTCTTTCTGATAATAATTACTTAATGATAACTCTCAAAAATATAACCCATGTCAAAAATCTCCAACAAGAATTAGAAGTTTCAAAACTCAAATACGATATACTTGTCAATAATACTCCCGATGTATTAATAAGGCTTAATAAAAAAGGTGATGTTACATACTTTAATTGTGGATTGACCAAAGAAATTAATATCGATCCTCATAAAGTAATCAATCAAAATATATTTGAAGTATTTCCTATTGATACTGCCAAACAAATAAAAGCCACTTCAGATAAAGTTTTACATACTAAGAATCCTAGCTCTTTTAAAACAAATATCCTGATTCATGAGAAAAATTATTATTTTATCATTAGACTCTATCCAGATATTGACGACCATGTGATGTGCCTTGCCAGAGATATTTCCGAAAAAATATCCATAGAAAATAAACTGGAGTATCTTAACATATATGACCCTTTGACAGGTCTATTCAATAGAGCTTATTTTGAGAATAAATTAGAATATTACAATGACCCTGCGTTCTTACCCATGGGTTTGGTTATATGTGACCTTAACAGTCTAAAACTAGTTAATGATACCCTTGGTCATTCATTCGGTGATACTATAATAAAAGAGTCGGCAAATATCATTCAATCCCCTCTTAGCAGCTATGAAGAAGCCTGTAGAATTGGCGGAGATGAATTTGCTATATTCTTTCCTAATTGCAGTAAATCCTTGCTTGAAAAATACAAAACAACGTTGCTTGAACGATTAGAGAGCTATAACTTGTCCAATCCTAAATTACCTCTTAGTTTTTCTATTGGTTATAGCCTAAGGGAAACAGTAGATACAGATATGGAAACCATATTTATTGCAGCTGACAATAATATGTATCATGAAAAATTGTTACAAGGGATAAAAAACAGAAATAATATTGTCCAAGGACTAATAAAATCTTTATCCAGCAAAGAATATAAGAATGAAGATACCAAGCAGTTCCTACTGGATAACGTTGTAAAACTTGCCAAAGCCGTAAATTATCCGGAACATAACCTTGACAATCTCAAATTATTTGTTAACTTCCATGACCTAGGTCAAGTGAGTATACCTAATAATATTTTATATAAAACAGAACCTTTGACAGCAGAGGAATTGAATATCATCAAAAGACATAGCGAAGTGGGATATAAGATATCATTATCAATACCTAACCTTTTTCATATCGCTGATTTAATATTAAAGCATCATGAGTGGTGGAATGGTGAGGGATATCCCCTTAATATCAAGGGCAACAGCATACCTTTGGAGTGCCGTATATTCTCCATCGTAGAAAGTTACACAGCCATGATTACCAATAAGCCTTATAAAGATGCAATCTCCAGAAAAGCTGCTGTAGAAGAATTAAAACGATGTGCAGGAAAACAATTCGATCCTTTTATAGTTGATAAATTCATTGAAATCATTGAAGAGGAGTTAGACTCATGATATTAGAGCTAACTCCTCTAATAAGTTTTTAAACATTCTTTCATCCTCTTCTATCTCTAATCTGGTTCTTCTTAGTCTGTTCTTTATCAATGTAAAGAACTGTTCAAAAGTATATATCCTAAATCTTTCAACCTTTAATTTTTTACCAAAATACTCAAGTAATTCTATAATAAAATCACAGTAATCCCATTTATCCCTAATACCTAATTTCTTGGCTAATCTAGGTATTACATCTTCTAGAATTGCACGGTTTACTGATTTGTTCTTTAGATTATTAACTTTGCAATACTTAGCTTTATTCTCGCTGTCCATTTGTATAAGTGTGCTTATGAAGTATTCTTCTTCTTTGTCCGTATCTATATAGTAATGCCTTCCTCTTAATCCTTTAATCCTTCTTATAGCGTCATAATAACCTAGATTAAGATTATAATTCGCTTTGTTGGTATCAAATTCCAATATACCCCCTAGATTCTCGGATGGAGCTATCTCAAAGACATTAATATCTTCCATGTTTGATTTCTTATCAAATCCTATTCCTTTTATCTTGATGACGATAAGATTCTTGTAACCTCTATCTACCAGCATACTCATTGGCGAGTTATTATAAAAACCTCCGTCAAGATATCTTGTACCATGGAGTTTTTCGTTTTTGAATACAGGTAAGTATGAACTTGCTAACAGAAAATCGTTTAATCTTCCTTCTTCAATATCTTCTATAAATAATTCCAGTGGTTTTCTATCTGATAAAGAAATGGTGACTAAACCAAATTCTATATCTGAATTCCTGACTTTTTCTTCGTCAACCACTTCTGCAATCATTTTTTTCAAAGGAGTTACATCAACTCCCCTATCCATTATTACTTGGATGATTTTATTGAATATTTTTTTGAAATCCAAGTCTTTGAAATCTAGTTTTGTTATTCTTTCCAGAATATCATCTTCAACATTTATAACTTGAGAGTATCTGATATTCTGCCAAAGCTCAACTGCTTTGTCTAGGTTATCTTGTGCCACTAACACACCATTGAGAGCTCCTACAGATGTACCTACAACCGCTTTTATATTGACATCTAATTCTTTGAGAGCTCTTAAGACACCAATCTGATAAGCACCTTTGGCTCCTCCACCTTCAAGTACGACTCCGTATTCTTTACTCATGTCTATTCTTAGGTCCATAATATTCACCCTCTAAGCATATTTCTTTTTCTTCTTGAAGTATCCAAATATTCTAACCAACAGCAGAATCAAACCACTGAAAATCATATTTCCGTAATAAGTAATAATCCTCCAAAGTGCCATAGCATATAATAACACGTCTCTTGAGAAAAATACCTTGAACAGCAAATAAAAACTTCCTTCTGATGCACCAGCTCCACCTGGAGTTGGTATAAAACTGACTACTACATATACAATAGTTTGTATACCCAATATATCAATATAATTAGCACCTGTTGATCCTAATGATAGATATATAAAATAGGTTATGGAAAAATAAATAGTCAATTGTATGAAAGTCATAACAATCAAGGTAAGCATGGTTTTCTTATTATTCTTTATCTCTTCTATATTCTTCACATAGTCATCAATGTGTTCAATTATTGAATCTCTCTTGATACGTTTTCCTAGATGAAGTTTATTTGCAATTAATATAATAAAATCAAGTATCTTAACAACTACAGTCTTAGAATAGGATAATAAAATAATTAGTACTCCACCAATAAGGTTGACACTAAGACCTATAACTATAAAAACTATTAGACCGCTATACTTATTCATTATGAAATGAATCTTAGTAAAAAACATACTAATTGCATATAGTGAAACTACAACTTGAAATATCAAAAATTTCTTAACTGTAATTGTTGTACCCACAGAAATAGGAATATTATATCTAGTCTTCATGGCTATTATTTGAGCAGGTTGTCCACCAGCTGCAAATGGTGTAATCAGACTATAGTATTGTCCCACAAATGATAGATATACTGATTTCATAAATGTTATTTCTTTACTTATTTCTTTGCCTATTATATAGATTATTGTTGAATTAATTACTAAATATAGTAGCATTAATGATATTGCTATATACAAAAATTTTATTTCTAACCTTTTTACTAGTTCAGGAAACTCAGCAATTTCTTTACTATTTGCTAGTAAATATACTGTTATTACAGTAAAAACAACTACTATAATAATCCCTATTATCTTTTTCTTCATAATTATTTTTCTCCCAGATTCTTAATGATAGCCTCTCTAGACATCCATACTTCTCTTGGTTCTCTGAATTTTCCATTTTCCTTTTCCTTTGAAGAAAATAAAACTCTTATTAGATTATCCCATATTTTGATAAACTTTTTCATATAGCCTCTTTTCATTTCAAACACATCAAAACCTAATCTCTTAGTTAGAGGATATAAGACAGTTCTTCCAAATACTGCCTTTACGTTTTTATAATCTTCATTATTTTTTAGTACATTCGCCATAGCTACTACTTCCGCTTGGAATACTCTTATGACTTTTGTAACTGGAACCTCTTTGATAGTATCATTATTAATGTGGATCTCAGCTACTGTATCACCTTTTTTGATGACTGTACCATCAGATAAACTTACATCTTTCCCTTTATATTCTAATATATCAATATAGACATAGTTATATTTTGAACCAGGTATAAAAATCAGATTATGGGTTTTTATATATCTTTTATTCATGAAAGTAAAAAACTTTTTCAATAATTTTTTCATAGTGTTCTCCTATATAGTTTATTATAACCAACTTAACCTTTAATCATTTCATCAATTGTTATGAAATCAAATCCTGAATCCAACAATTTTGGTATGGTAGATTCTAATGCACCAAGGGTGTTATTTGGAGCACCTTTGGCACCTCCACTATCATGTAGAACAATGATATCCTTATCTTTTATCCTACTTAGTAGGATTCTTTCTATATTAGACGAAGAATTGTTTTTTCTCCAGTCAAAAGCTTCCACAGTCCATAGTATTATTTTCAAATTATTCTTTATTGCATTTTTTAAAGTAAATGCATTAAATGTTCCCCATGGAGGTCTGTAATATGTAATATTTAGTCCTAGTCTATCAAATATGGCTAAGCCTTTTTTAAATTCATTAATTGTTTCATGTGGCAAACTCAACCAAGCTGATTTGTGATATAGAGTATGCATCCCTATTCCATGACCTTCTTCTACCATTCGTTTTACTATATCTCTATTTTGGTCTGCTTTATCAGCTACTAAGAAAAACGTTGCTTTTATATTATTCTGTTTAAGTATATCTAGTAATCTGTTTGTATACAGTGGGTCTGGTCCATCATCAAATGTCAATGCTATAGTTTTTCCATTACTCTTACTAATAGATTTTATTACTTCTTTTGATTTATTTCTTGCAATGTAATTAGGTATAACCATGTAAAACATGAATACAAGCAATAATACCAATAAAATGTATAATGCTATCATAGTAAATCACCTTACCTTACTGAATGATGGTTAATCTCTACTTGTTCAGATTATAAACAGACATAATATTATCTGCCAGAGACTTCATGTCAATGTTCTTTTGCTCTTCTTTTATACTCTTTATCATTTTACTTCTAATATCTTCGTGGTTCATGACTAGACTAATCTTATCTATTAGTTCTTTTTCACTTTGAACAACATATCCTAATTCTTTTTCCTCTATATAACGGCAGTTCTCTAGTTCTTGTCCCAAAACAGGTTTATAAATGATGAAGGGCAGATTACTTGCTATTGCTTCAAATAGAGTAATGCCTCCCGGTTTGGTTATCAACAAGTCAGTTACAGCCATTATGTCAGCCACTTTATCAGTGTATTTCAGTATATTTATGTTACTATATTCATTATACTTGCTTATTTTGTTATATAGGTCTTTGTTATTACCAGTGATAATATATAGTTTTATTCGTTTATTGGCTGCTATCCATTCATAGAATGACACTTCTTTTGGTATAAGTCCTAAGCCTCCACCCATCATCAGCACTACAAAATCCTTATGGGATACATTGTATTCTTGTCTAAGTTCTGGCAGATTTTTATCCTCTAAGAACTCTCTTCTAATAGGAATTCCTGTTGTTATCACAGAATCCTTGCTTATACCTCTTTTAACTATACTCTTATTCACAGTATCTGTAGCAACCAAATACATATCATTTCCTTTATGAAGCCATTCTGACCCTTTTACGATATCAGTTATGCATGTTATCAATGGTATGCTAACGTTATTGTCTTTCTTATGTTTTGTCACATAAGCAGAACATGTAGGAAAAGTTGATATAATAATGGAAGGTTGCACATCTTCCAGATATCTAGCTAATCTTCTTGAACTAGATTTATAGCAAGAGTGCAACTTACCAAATTTATCGTTATTATTTTTTTTGTAATAATCAAAGTTATAGATAGGTGTACCGTACTTGATTAATATCCCAAAAAATTTATAGATGTACTTATATAGTTTCGGTCTGATAATCTTGTACATATCAACGATTTCAATATTTACATTACTATCTACATCATTTATATAACTTTTTATTGCATTTGAAACAGATTTGTGTCCACTTCCAAAATCAGCAGTAAGGATTAGAATATCACACTTAGTTTGCATCTTTTATTATCTCCGTAAAGGGTTTATATTCTTCCATTAATTCAAGGCATAGATTAATAGTTTTTTCTATGGAATGATCCTTTGACATCTCTTTCATATTTTGTTTCAGCCATTTTATCTTACTAGGGTCATTCATTAAAACTCCTACGACTTCGTCTAATTCCTTCACACTATCTACCTTTATCGCTGCTCCAGCATTAACAAGAACCTCTGCGTTCTCTTCTTCCTGTCCTGGTATGAAATAAGGTATTATCATTGGTATATTCTTAGTAAGAGCCTCTGTTACTGTAAGACCACCTGGCTTGGTTATAATTACATCTGATAGTTCCATAAGTTCAGGTATTTTATCAGTGAATCCAAGTATCTCTATATACTTATTAGGAATATACTCACTATATTTTTCATCAATAGAATTTTTTAGGGTGTCGTTATTACCACAGACAACAATAATCTTAAGCTTATCCTCGATATTAAGCAGATTCTTGAGTGCCTTCTTGATAGAGCTTACTCCCATACTTCCACCCATCAATAGGATAGTAAATATGTCCTCTTTTTTCTCTGTAACAACATCTTCTCTAAAGATTCTCTTGATAGGTATACCGTAGCAATAAACTTTATCTGGAGATATTCCTCTAGCTACTATACCGTTTTTAGTATAACTGCTGCCTACTAGATAAGCATCTACATTATCACTTATATAGCTTTGATGTGGAAGAAAATCAGTTACTATGGATAAAAATGGTATATCGATAATGCCATCACCTTTTAGTGAAGAGATTACATCTACCAATAAAGGGTGTGTACTTATTATCATACTCGCATTTTCAAAATTAACTATTTCTTCAATTTTATCTGTTAATGCTTTTATGAATATCTTAGCAACAGGTTTGTTCATAGTTTCATTATTGCTGATCTTGTATATTGTTCCATACATTTTAGGCATTAAAGTCGCAAGTATCTTGTAACCATCTGATACTAACATATCCAATGATTTACTTACTTCCTTTAACGGCTCTACAATAACAGCCTTATATCCTTTTTCTTCAAACTCTAATTTTAATGCACCAGCTACCTGATTATGTCCATAACCTGTTGATGCTGATACTATTACTATTGTTTTTTTCATAATTATCCCCCTAAATTAATTAAAGCTAAAAGTTGGTCTAATAATTAGATCCGCTTTCTACTTATAATTTAGATGCTTATAAGTTTTTTACTATCAAGACCATTTTACATATCTTGCAAATCATTATTATCTTTTTATTAGATTATTTTCTAGTATATACTTGGATGTATCTAATAATTGTAATGCCCTATTATAGTAATCTTCTAAATAAGTGTTATCCTCAATTACCTCATTCGTCTCTAAATCTTTTGCTGTACTAGTACTGAATAGTGATTCTCTTGACATTTCAAATATAACATCATCTGTTATAAAAGATCCTCTTAACATATATGTCACGGATGCAACATATCCTTTTTTAGCATTGACCAAATCTTGTCCTAGTATGTATTTATTTTTTATAGGTACTCCCATTAGGTTAGTTATGGTAGGTAAGAAATCAACCTGCCCTCCTACAGTAGATATGGTCTCATTAATACCAGAACCTGGTATATTAATTATTAAAGGTATATTAAGCATCTCATTATAGTCATATTCTTTACCTAAATATCTAGTCATACATTCGTAGTTGCTTGCATCTTTGCAGTTAAGTCCATGATGGTCACCATATATAGCTATGATTGTATCGTCATACAATCCTTTTTCTTTTAATGTTTCAATAAATTTACCAATAGCCATATCTGAATAATGTACTCCTTGTAGATAGTTACCGAATACTGTACCTTCATCTTCTGAATTCAACTGTATAGTATTGTATTTGTCAGGAAGTATATAAGGATGGTGACATGATAATGTTATCAAGAAAGAATAGAATGGTTTTTCCATCTTTTCTATACGTTCTGCTGCTTGTTCAAACATACTCACATCTGATAAACCAAATCCAATCTTTTCATCAAGTTCCATATCCTCAAGACTTACATAATCCTCAAATCCTTGATTTGGATATGCAGCTTCTCTATTCCAGAAACTTCCTTCATAGCCATGAAATACTTTTGTACTGTAACCATTTTCTCTCATGATCCAAGGCAAACCATAAAATGTATTATCCTGGTATAATCTATAGCATTCTCCATCAATTACTGGATAGATAGAATTCTGAGTTGAAAACTCTGCATCTGATGTATTTCCTCTTCCAATATTCTGATAGTAATTTTCAAAGTATAATGAATCCCCTTTAATTAATTTGTTAAGGTTAGGTGTAAGCTCCTGCCCTTCATAATAAGCATTGATAGGGAAATCCTGTAATGATTCAACTTGAATAACAATTAAGTTCTTATCTTTTGCTACCCCAAGATATTTTTTATCTAAAGGTCTATTCTTCTGTAGTTCATCAATCACTTTTTCAACGTTATCATTTGACTTGATTTGATTATCTTTGTAGCCAAATACTTTTGTGTAGATATCATTTATATGATATGTCAAAAATTCAGTATTACTAACTGCTTTTATAGCATCTGCATTCATTGGATTCCATGACATCAATAATAACAAACCTAATAATAGTGATGTTAATACTTTCTTGTATGGTTTGAATTTTATAGTATCATCACCTGTTATCTGTGCTCTTTTCTTCTTGAAGTAAATATAGTATATAGGTATATCAATGAATAATAGAATACTTATAGGTGGTGTAGTAAATTTGATACTTTCATCAACAACAATCAAATTATTCATCTGTGCTACTTGATTAACTGATGGTAATTGATTGAAATAGCTGTAATACAAACAATCTGCAAACATTAATAATGTAAGCAATGAATATACAATTAAAAATGATCTATTACAGTGCTTACTATTGCTAAATAAATATGATACAAAAATTACTACAAAAAATAAAAATGTTATGCTTCCTATGATAATACTTGATTTTGTAAATCCTATTAATAAATAAAAACATGTAATTTTAGCTAACAGTATAGCTAACATAATAAAATCTTTATACGATACTTTTTTTAATTCTTTCATTTCAATATTTCTCCCTTATTTGACACACTAAAATTATACATTTAATGGGCTAACTATAATATAGAACATCTAAATAAGCTAGCCCATTATATTATTTAACTTTTATCTAATTGGCATAATTCAATGCATCCACTAAGTTAAATAGTATATATCTTAGTCAACTTTATCATCTTTTGCGATTTCCACAACTGATTTAGCTAACCCTGCTAAACCTTGTATCTCTGATGGAATAATTATCTTAGTTGCTTTTCCATCAGCTGCTTTAGCAAAAGCTTCTAGGCTCTTAATAGATATTACTTGGCTTGAAGGCTTGGATTCATTAATCTTCTTAATACCTTCTGCAGTAGCTGTTTGAACTTTTAAGATAGCTTCAGCTTCACCTTCTGCTTCTCTTATAGCTGCTTCTTTCTTAGCTTCAGCTCTAAGGATAGCAGCTGCTTTTTGTGCTTCTGCTTCTAGTATTGCAGATTCTTTTTTACCTTCTGCCACTAGGATAGCTGATTTCTTCTCACCTTCAGCTCTAAGGATAGCTTCTCTTCTACCTCTTTCTGCTTTCATCTGACGCTCCATAGCATCTTGAATCTCAGCAGGTGGTATAATATTTTTAAGTTCAACACGATTGACTTTTATTCCCCATGGGTCTGTTGCTTCGTCAAGAATACTTCTCATTTTTGTATTGATAAGCTCTCTAGATGTTAATGTTTCATCAAGTTCCAGATCACCAATTATATTTCTTAGTGTAGTTGCTGTCAAGTTTTCAATTGCTGATAATGGATTAACTATTCCATATGCATAAGCTTTTGGATCAGTTATTTGGTAATATACGACTGTATCTATTCTCATAGTAACGTTATCTTTGGTAATAACTGGTTGTGGTGGAAAGTCCAAAACTTGTTCTTTTAATGATACTCTTCTTGCTACTTTATCAATTAGTGGTATTTTGATATGTAACCCCACTGACCAAGACGTTTGGAATGCACCAAGTCTTTCAATTACATACGAATGTGCTTGTGGTACCACTTTGATACTAGTTATTATTAAAATAACTACGATAGCAATAATTCCAATTCCTACATATTCCATACTGTGTTCCTCCTCATAATTTATACAAAATGTTATTTTACTTTCTCAACAATCAATTTTACACCTTTTACTTCGGCGACTTTTACTTTCATACCTTTTTCTATTGAACTACCATGTAAAGAACGGGAGCTCCATATTTGTCCGTCAACTTTTACTTGACCTTTTGCAGAAAGGTTATCAATATCTTCTATAACTATTCCCACTTTGCCTATTATTGATTCATAGTTTGTTTTTGCATGACCAATTTTGAGTACTTTCAATGCTATTGGTCTTGTAAAATACAATAAGCACAAGGAAACAATTATAAAAACTACTACTTGAATAATAATTCCTGCTCCAAATAAAGATACTAATAGCGAAGCCAAAGCTCCAAATGCAAACCAGATTGTTGTTAATCCGAGAGTAGCCGCTTCAAGTATTATACATATGATTAATACTCCAAGCCAAATTAAATATGGTTCTGGCATATCTTACTTCCTCCTTTTAATAAAGAGTTGATATGTTATATCATAATCTTATGTTAATATATTTATGCTATTTATTATGATTCTACCTTATTATATTTTACAAAAAAAACTTACATAATGCAACTTTATTATTTTTGTGCTACTACTTGATTAAATTATTATCATAGATATAGTTTTTATAAGTTAAAACTTAACTTTTTGATAAATTTTGAGGTTAATTTATATGATAATGATAATTTTAATATATATAGATTAATATTTAATTAAAAATTGTTTAATTTATAATTATGTTTTTGTTTATATTTATTTATTTTTACATAGTAATGATAATCAAATAACTTTTCACTTCACATTAAGCAGGAGATACGGTTTTTTGCAATGAAAAGTTGAAGAAATTACTATTATTCATATTGAAAACCTTATATTAATGTAGTATCATTTATAAATAGCTATGTATAGGAGATGAAAAAACATGGAATTTTTAGGAAAGAAATGGAAATTTGTTGCAATAGTTTATTTTATAGTTTGTTACATCTTTGTTATGGTTATAAAACATATGTCATTAAGTACATTATTACTCTTTTATGCAGGTTTTATACTTTTAACAATTGTTCTGTTCTTAGGAACTTCAATAGGTTTTATAGGAATATTGGTTCAATCAGCCTTCAAGAATGATGATAAGGCATATAAATATTATAGGTTGGCATATAAACTACATACCAATAATATTAGTATCATAACTTCTTATGGACTAGTCCTTCTAAAAAAAGATAACATCAATGAGGCAATTGAAATTTTTAAAAAGGCTCTAAGCCTAAAACCTCAGTTTCTTGCAGACAAAATTATAAAATGTAATATTGCCATATGTCATTGGAAACTAGGCAATATTGATGAAGCTATAAATATGTATGAAAAAGTATTCAAAGATTTTGAAAAAGTAACTGACACAGATGATGAACCAAAAGAATTAAAAGAATCACTAGATGAAGAAAACGAGCCAACTGACGAATATGTAATAAAAACTAATTCATATGTATATGCTCAAGATTATACTACTCTAGGATACTTGTATTTGCTTAAGAAAGATTATGACAAAGCTATTGAAAACAGTAAAAAAGCTTTGATGTTGAATGCTACTCATGCTCCTGCACTTGATAATCTTGGACAGATATATTATGAATTGAACGATTACAGTGAAGCAATCAAAAATCTAAAATCTGCATTAGAGATTAATCCTAATATGGCTGATAGCAACTATTATATGGGATTGATTTTTGAAAAGAAAAATGATATAGAAGAAGCAAGGAAATATTTCAAGAAAACTGCTTCTTGTAATATTAATGCTCTTAACACTGTTACACGTGAGGATGTTGAGAGAAAATTGGAGAAATATAGCTAAATATAGGCTAACAGTCGCATAGGTAGTATAGGGAAATATTCCGTCATCCAATTAAACGTCCATGTTTGATAAATAATAATGGACATCGAGTCCATTATTATTTCTGACAGTCCAGTAGGGCTGTCAGTTGAATTGCTAAGTTCGCCGTCCGTGGCTCACTGCTCCATATTCCCCTATACTACCTACGCTCGGTATTCAAATATTAATTGTGTACATGTTATATAAAATTTAAAAGGAGCAAATATTACATTTATAGAAATGTAATATTTGCTCCTTTTGTAATCATAGTATTATGCAGTTACAAGCGCTTTACCTAAATCTATACACTTCTCTAATTCTTCTCCCTCAGGTTCTAGATTAACTGCAAGACCATCCTTGACTAAACCAGCACCACATGATTCCATTCTTTCCTGCCAGTTTCTCATCCATTCCCCGTCTCCCCAGTCATAAGAACCAAATAGGGCTAATTTTTTATTAGACCAATCAATATCTTCTATACTTTCAACAAAAGGTTCCATTTCATCTTCTTCCAATACCTCTGCTCCCATAGCTGAGCATCCAAGGGCTATATGTGTTGCTTCTTTCACCATATCCTTGCTAGCTGCATCAACAGAAACGATTTGTACTTCTTTTCCCTCTGCTTCTATACCTTTTGCAATACCATTAGCCATTGCCTCTGTATTTCCTGTACCACTCCAATAAATAATTAATGCTTTATCCATTTTATTTACCTCCATATTAACTTATTAGTAATTCAAAAACTTGTTGAGGTGTTTTATGTACCAGTAATTTTTCTGTATGATGTTTTACTTTTTGAATATTATCGTATAGTCTATCTGATATATTGGCATCACCATAAATCCTCCAATAATTAACTTTTGTCAATGGCAAATTAACGACTCCCATGAATCCCATTACATCTTTTAATGGATAACCTAGAAATATTCCTATTTCATCAGGTATCTTCCCCATGCTTATTCTACTGAACAGTTTATCTAAGCAATCTTCCAAGGAATAACTAGGACTATACCCACACGTTGCTAAAAAATTTCTAATATTCTTTTTATGTAATATTTTTTGTAGAGCATATTCATTGTAAATAAAGATTTTTATGCTCTTACTAGAGTAATTAATGATTTCACCTTTTATTTTACTGCAATTGTTATACATGGTAGTTAATAGTTTCAATTTGCCCCTAACATTTTCTTCACTTTTCGGTAGGCTTATTATTTCAGCTGGCTTTATTCCTTTTATTACTGGACTTATGGTTTTCAATAATCTCTTTTCATAATCGTTACTCACATGATTAAGTATACATTCTTTGTTATTTTTACAAGTTCTCATAAAGACACCTCCCTCATGATAATGACATTCATTATCAATAACATGATAACATAAAAAAAAGAAGTTGTGAAGAGATATTTTAAATTCTTTACAACTTCTTTTTCTAACTATATTAAAATCTATAGTAACTGCTATCTACATGTATTTTCTTTGTCTCAAGACTTCATAGGCTATTATGCTAGTAGCCACTCCTGCATTCAAGGATTCGGACCTACCTATCATTGGAATCTTGATATTATTATGAGCAAGTTCGGTTATGTCTTCTGACAAACCATTTCCTTCATTACCAATCAATATACCCACACCATGTGTTAAATCGCAGTCATATATATTACTGCTCCCTTGTAAATGAGACGCTAGAATCTCAATACCTTTTTCTCTAAGTATATTGATATCTTCTCTCAAATTACTTTCTGATATGATAGGAACTCTGAATATTGAACCCATGGTTGCTCTAACAACCTTTGGGTTATACACATCCACAGAACCTTTTGAGATTATTATACCACTTGCTCCAACTGCATCAGCTGTCCTAATAATAGTTCCAAGATTGCCTGGATCTTGTATATTCTCTAATATTATTATCAGAGGCTTTTTATCCATTAAAATATTTAGTTCCATAGGAACTATCTTAATAATGCCAAGTATTCCTTGAGGTGTAACTGATCCAGATATATGTTTCATTATAGAATCACTGACTATCTCGATTCTAATATTTTCTTGAATTAATCCATCTACATAAGTACGTTGGTTCTCATAGTATGTTTCAGTAACAAAAATTTCACTAATACGGCTCTTATCTATTTCACTAATTATTTTTTTGCCTTCAACAATGAATAAACCTTCTTTTTTCCTTGTTTTGGACTTATTAAGTAACTGTATTATCTTTTTCACTTTAGTATTCTGCATACTAGTAATCATATATTTCATTCCTAATGTTTTATTATATTTATCTTCTTAAGGTCTTTATTACTTCCAATTACAACTAATACATCACCATCTTTTAGTGTTACATCCGGCCCTGGTGTAATACTGATATTAGCGCCCTGTCTGATAGCCATAACATTCATACCATATTTTGCTCTCATATCTAACTCTTTCAAGCTCTTACCTATCCATTCGTCTAATATGGAAACCTCAACTATACTATAGTCTTCTGATAACTCAATATAATCAACAAAGTTTTCTGAGATGAGATTATTAGCTATTCTAACACCTATTTCTCTTTCTGGGAAAACAACTTTGTCTGCTCCTACTTTTTCAAGAACTTTCTTATGAATTTCATTTTGTGCTTTTGCAAGTACATATGGAACTCCTAATTCTTTTACTAATATTGTTGCCATAATACTTGACTGCATATCATTTGATATTGCAATTATGGCTGCATCAAAATTTCTTACTCCCAAAGCACTTAATGCATCTTGGTCTGTAACATCCGCCTGTACAGCGTGTGTTACTGTAGATGCTATATCTTGAATAATCTCTTCATTTTTATCAATTGCCAGAACATCGCAACCATTCATACTAAGTGTCTGTGCAACACTTTGTCCAAATTTCCCTAATCCAAATACTACAAAATCCCTTTTCTTAGCCATTAATATTTACCTTCCTTTCAATATATATACCAAGCTTAAACATCTATATAATTATTTATCCAACCATTACTTTTTCATCTGGTTTTTTCATACTAGCTTTTGATCTAGCTCTCATTGAAAGAGCTACTGCCATTGTAAGTGGTCCAAGTCTACCAATGAACATAGTAATACAGATAACAATCTTTCCAATAGTTGTCAAACTTCCTGTTAATCCTAGTGTCAATCCAACTGTTGCAAAAGCTGATACAGATTCAAACAATATGTCCATAAAGCTTCCTGTTTCAGTTACAGATAATATCATAGTTACTGTAATAACAACAGTTATACCTATAGTAATTACAGCTAATGCTCTCTTTATTATATCTTCAGGTATAGTTCTTTCAAAAGCTTCTGTTCTCTCTTTTCCTCTTATACCTGATATGACTGTCAATATTATAACACCCATTGTTACTGTTTTTACACCACCTGCAGTACCTGCTGGTGAACCACCGATAAACATTAATATGATAGTCATGAATTTGGAACCATGAGTCATATCTGCTAGTGGCATAGTGTTGAATCCAGCTGTTCTTGGTGTAACTGCTTGGAACAATGAACCTAGTATTTTATTTTTCATTGATAGATTACCTAGAGTGTCAGGATTAGTTGTTTCTAATATGAAGAAAAATACAAATCCTATTACTATTAATGAAAATGTTAAAACCAATACTATCTTAGTGTGTAATGTAAATTTTCTAAATGTACTTTTTAAATTCCATTTATTTTCGAATTTCTGTTTTAGAACTCTAAGTATGTCAATCCATACAGTGAATCCAAGTCCACCTAATATTATTAGTAACATTATGGTTATATTGATTATAATATCACCAATAAAAGGACTTAAACTACTATCACCTACAATATCAAAACCTGCATTACAAAATGCTGATATAGAATGGAAGATAGCTTTAAATATACCATATGCCCCATCCTTGGGAACAAATCTTATTGATAATAGTACAGCTCCGATTCCTTCTATTAATAGAGTACCTAATAATACATTCTTAGTTAGCCTTACCATACCAGATAGTGAATATTGATTTAATGCTTCTTGTATGATAAGTCTCTCTTTCAGCCTTATTTTTCTTCCCATTATTATAAAGAACGTAGTAGCAAAAGTCATAAATCCAAGTCCACCGATTTGAATTAATATTATAATGACAATTTTACCAAACATACTCCAATATTCCAAAGTATTGACAACAACCAGTCCTGTTACGCATACAGCAGAAGTTGATGTAAATAGTGCATCTATAAATCCAATGCTATTCCCATCATTAGTAGCTATAGGTAGATTCAATAATATTGCGCCGACTATTATTAGAAATAAAAACCCGAGTACAAGTATTTGTGTAGGTTTTAAATCAATTCTAAATTTACTTATTCCCTTCTTATTCATTAGTTTATCCTCCGCTATGTTATTAAGATAAGACACGTAAAGCGTTCTTAATTAATTCATTATAACATAATATTCATTATGCACAAAGATAATTTTTGACCTATTCACATGATTAATACTCATTTTATTGTATTTTTTTAAGTAATATACGCAAAAAAATAATTATATTAAATATTTATATTAATGTACAACTCATATTGACTTTAATAAGAAGCTGTGTTAATCTACTACTAAGTAATATTAATTATCACCTAACTATTAGTAAACATTTCTACTTTCCCACTTCAATATATTATGCAGGTAAGCTAATTAAAAGGCTTTACAGAATAAAAATATAGGTGTTTCTTCTATCTTTTTATTCTGTAAACCAAACCTATAACCCTTAATTTACCTGCATTAAATTAAAGGTGGGAAAGTTGAGCAAACACAAAAATAACTTTCTTAAACTTATAAATTAAAAGTATAACTTATGCAAAAATAAAAATACTATATGATAAGAGACTATGTCTCGTCTTCCGTAGATGAAAGGAGATTATTTATGAATAAAGCTAAAGAAATAAACAAGGGAATTTACTGGGTTGGAGCACTTGATTATGATATACGTTTATTTGACGTAGTAATGTATACAGAGTATGGTACTACATATAATTCATATTTGGTAAAAGGCTCCGAAAAAACAGCCTTATTTGAAACTGTGAAAGTCAAGTTTTTTGATGAGTTCTTAGAAAGGCTCAATGAAGTTTCATCAATAGATGAAATAGATTATATTGTTGTTAATCATACTGAACCAGACCATGTGGGTTCTATTGCTAAGATCTTGGATATGAATCCTGATGTTACTATAGTAGGAACAGCAATGGCTATAAAATTCTTGAAAGAGATTACTAACAAATCTTTCAAATCAATTATTACAAAAGAGGGCTCTACTCTTGAATTAGGCGACAGGACTGTAGAATTTATCATGGCACCATTTCTTCACTGGCCAGATACAATGTATTCTTATATAAAAGAAGAAAAAACTTTGATTACCTGTGACTCTTTTGGATGTCATTACTGTGATGAAAAATTATTCAATGATAAAATAGAAGGTGACTTCATAGACAGTTACAAATATTATTTTGATGTTATCATAGGTCCTTTCAAACCTTATGTACTACAAGCTCTTAAGAAAATAAGTAATATAGATATTGATATCATATGTCCAGGTCATGGTCCAATCCTTAGGAAAGACCTTGATAAATATCTGGAACTATATAAAACTTGGGCAACTGAAGAAAAAAGAGAAAAACCAAGTGTTGTCATAGCTTATGTATCAGCTTATGGATATACAGAGAAGATTGCAGAAAAAGTTGCGGAAGGTGTTAAGACTGTAGACGGTCTTGATGTATTAGTATATGACCTTGTAGAAACCAAAAAAGATGAAGTCATGAATGAAATCAATCTTGCAAATGGATTATTACTTGGTTCTCCTACAATTGTATCAGATGCTTTACCACCAATATGGGATATCCTTACTTCCCTTAATCCAATAATCCATAAAGGGAAATTAGCTGGAGCATTTGGTTCATACGGCTGGAGCGGTGAAGCTGTTTCTAATATAGAAGGTCGTTTCAAACAACTTCGTTTCAAAATGCCTGTAGAAGGTCTAAAAATAAAATTCAATCCTTCTGATGAGCAATTAAATGATGCTTATGAATTTGGTAAAAAATTCGGTGAAGCTGTTATAGGTTAGAAAGTATTAAGGGGACTGTATCTTATACAGTCCCCTATTATTTATTCATTTATTTTTTCTATTTAATTATTCTCTGAATTCTCTTACCTCGAATCCATGGCTGTTCAAACTTTTAACAACCTTACGTATATCGTTAGCTTTCACCCTTAGTGTTATTTCTTGTAAACCTAAGACTTCTGTATCAGCTTGAACGATATTTCTAATATTGCCCCCAGCTTTTGCAATGATATCAGTTATCTTAGCAAGTTTTCCTTTAAAGTCATATATGTAAATAACTAGTCTAGGTTCATTCATACCGTATATGAATCTAAACCTTTCCAATATAGCTTTTTTAGTTATTATTCCTAATAATTCTTCATCTTCATTAACAACAGGTATAAATCTTAATTTATTATTAGCAAAAAACATAGCTGCAGCTTCTTCAACCAACATCTTAAGATCATCAACGGATGGAACTTTTGTTTTCATGAATTCTTTTACTTTTCTTTCTAGGAATTCCTTCTTATCTCCACCGTCTTCCTTAAAATAAGTTTCATATACATACTGTCTTGATAGTATACCTATGAATTTTTTTCCTTCCACTACAGGTAGAGAAAGCAGGTCATTCTCTTCAATAATCTTAAGTCCTTTTCCTAAAGTATCATCAATTGAGATAGTATTCAGCTCTTCTGCTTTTTTAATAATTGTACCGATATTCATATGATCACCTCTTTTTATTAATAGCTAGACTAATGTTTATATTAGCTATTAAAATATTATATAGAACCCAAAGCAAATATTTTTTTCTATATACTATAGTATTCTTTGTTATCTATTATAAACCTTTTTTTATAAGATATATTTCTTTTTTTCTTTATTAAATAACAATAATATAATAATGTCAATTTTTTTGTAAGTGAGTCAGAAAAAGTATTTTATTCTGACTTGGCTATTCAAAATAGTATATGTATATGTTATTAAGAAATAAAAAATAAAGTGTTGACAAATATAATTTAATAGTGTACTATGTACCTAGTGCACTAGTTATTACATGAAGTTTTTTATGGAGGTGGATAAGTGAATTTTAATAATAGTATTCCTATATATATGCAAATAATTAATGAGCTGAAAAAAGACATTATTACTGGGAAACTATCACCTGGAGAAAAACTCCCCTCAACAAGAGAGTTAGCAATAAAATATAGCATCAATCCTAATACTTCTGGAAGAATATATAAAGAGATGGAAAGGGAAGAAATTACTTTTACCAAGAGAGGTTTAGGAACTTTTGTTACAGAATCAGAATCCAAAATAGAACAAATACGAGATGATATGGCAAAAGATCTTATTAATGATTTCGTGAAAGGTATGACAGAGCTGGGTTATACCAACGAAATGCTAATATCAATAATCAAAAAAGAAAGCGAGGAAAAATAGATGTTACTTGAAATTAAGAATCTATCAAAAGGTTATCTGTCAAAGAAAGCAGTTAAGAACATTTCATTAACTGTAGAGCAAGGTAAAATATATGGTTTTTTAGGTCCTAACGGTAGTGGTAAAACTACATTCATGAAAATGGTAGCAGGTTTGTTGAATCCATCTTCTGGCGAAATAATGGTTGAAGGAAATAATGTAGGTGTAAAATCCAAGGAATTGACTGCTTATATGTCTACCGAGAATTTTATATATCCATATATGAAAATTAAAACTGTAGGTGAATTTTATAAGGATTTCTATAAAGACTTCAATATGGAAAGATACAAGGAATTAATTGCTTATATGGATCTTGAAATGGATATGAAAGTATCTTCCTTATCTTCTGGAATGGCTTCAAAGATGAAAATTGCTGTAACTCTTTCAAGAGATTCTAAATTGATTATGTTGGATGAACCACTGAATGGTATTGATCTAGTTGCTAGGGAAAAAATATTGAATACCATAGTTAAATGTGCTAATGATGATAATACAATTATTGTATCCAGTCATTTAGTTGATGAGATGGAAAAAATATTAGACCAAGTTATCTTCATCAAAAATGGTGAATTAGTACTCATGGGAGATGCTGAAACCGTTAGAGAAGAAAGAGGTAAATCTATTGTAGATCTTTATAAGGAGGTATACGCATAATGCTTAGATTAATGAAATATGAAGCACTCAAGAAAGCAAAATTAATTGTTATAGCCTTAGTTATGTTCGGTTTAATTGAATTAGCAATACTTTTTACTATTTATAAAGGCGGAATAGCCCTTGTATTCACTGTAATCTTAATATTTTTACTTGGTTTTGGAGGTCTGATATTCTTACTTATAGACAGTATAAATATGTACTCATCGGATCTATATAAAAAGCCCGGATATATGTTGTTTTTGACTCCAACCAATTCCTATCAGATAATTGGTTCTAAATTATTAATTAGTATGTTGGAAGCTACTATCGGACTAGCTATGTATATTGGATTTATGGCACTTAATTATAACATAGTCTATAATAAATATTTGAATGATCCAGGTAGCAATGCACGAATGATAATGGATTTCTTCGAGAGTTTCTCAGCTTTACCTTCACCAGGTGAAATTGTACTAGGTATTGTATCATTTGTTATTGGCTGGTTTGCTTTTATCTTAACTATTTATCTAGCTATAACAATAAGAAAAACATTATTATCCAATGTTAAACTAGGAGGATTTTTCAGTTTTATATTCTTCTTGATTCTACAAACAATAATTACTTATGTACAATATAAAATAATTGGAAGTGTTGATAACGGTATAACTGTAGGAAAGAACATGACAATGAATTATACCACTACCTCATTGATATATAGTTCAGTAGTAAGTGTAATAATGTATGTATCATCATCTACATTATTATCCAAAGGTGTAGATTTATAATAACTAAAATGATTCTGTTGAAGGAATTTTATCATCTTAATACTTAATAATAGATTTTATAGACATTTTTTTAACAGGCTTAAGAGTGGTTAATGTAGAGAAAACCATATACAGTGATAATAACGATATTTACGGTTTGTTGCCATACCTTAAAAATAGATAGAAGCAACAAACGTAACGAGAGTATTATCACTATATATGGTTTCAATATACAACCGTTGTCTGTTTTGAATTAAAACATTATTCTTTTTTGCTCTTTTCCACCATCATAGATTGCACAAATCATTTTTTGAGTCTTATATGCTTCCTCACCTGTTATCTCTGGTTTAGTACCATTAGTAAGGCTATCATAGTAATTCTTGATTTGTTTTACGTGGCTTACGCCCCAATAGCTTTTTACATTACCATAATTGAATACTTCATTAGGGTCTTGATCGGCTATCAAAGTTCTACCATCATTGAATTTAATAGTCGCCTTATCAGCTACCATGCTTGCAATACCATTTTCACAGTAAATCTCTATCTCCACAGGTGCATCATAACCATAATAATTAATAGCGTAGAATCCTGTATGTACACCATTCTTATATTTTATAACACCTTCAGCTGAATCTTCAACTTCAATAATCTCGTGAGCTCTATTGCTTATATTGGCATCTACATACTCAATTTCGCTGTCTATGAACCAACGCATCAAATCCATAGTGTGAATAGCTTGGTCAATAATAACTCCGCCGCCTTCTTTGTCCCAAGTTCCTTTCCAATCACTGTTACTATAATATTCATCTGATCTATCCCAAGTAACAGATAGCTTTCCAGTGATTATCTTACCTAATTCGCCTGATTCCAAAGTCTTTTTAACAAGCTGTGAGCCTTTATTATATCTATTTTGGAAGATTACACCAAGAGTTACATCATTATCTTTTGCAGCATTAATCATTTTCTCAGCATCTTCTAGTTTAATTGACATTGGTTTTTCAGTTAATACACTTACCTTTTTTTCTGCTGCATAGATAGCTATCAATGGATGCATATAGTGTGGTGTACAAATATGTACAACATCTAAATTTTCTTTATCAATCATTTCTTTATAGTCTGTATAATATTTACAACCTAATTCCTGCGCCTTTGCCTTAGCTCTATCTTCTTTGATGTCACATACTGCAACTAGCTCTGTACAGCTAAGTTCATTAACAGGATATGCATGCATTGGAAAAATATTTCCACATCCAACAATCCCAACTCTAAACATTATCATTCATCTCCATCATTAATATAAATTATTGTATTGAATTTTTTGTTGCTTTTTATCACACTATAAACTATTTTATCATATTAATCAAGTGCTACTTGGCAATGAAACATAATTATGAAATTATGCCCACCACATACCACCTGTGCTTTCAAAAGTCATGACTTCTTTCAAGAATGTTACAGCTTTTGTCAAACCTTCATTTACTGACATTAATGAATCTTCATGCTCTATACTTATGGCATAGTCATATCCAACCATTCTAAGTGCACTGATTATATCTTTCCATGTAGCATAATCAGTACCATATCCAACTGATCTGAAAATCCAAGAACGATTGATTTCATCTGAATAGTGTCTTGTATCAAGAACACCATTTACACCACAATTGATTGCATCTATCTTAGTATCTTTTGCATGGAAATGGAAGATACAATCTTTTAATTCCCTGATTGCCGCTACTGGATTGATTCCTTGCCAGAATAGATGACTAGGGTCAAAGTTAGCTCCAATCTCTTCTCCAACTGCATTACGAAGTTTCAATAATGTGTATGGATTGTAGACACAGAATCCTGGGTGCATTTCAAGTGCTATCATAGTTACACCATGCTCTTTAGCGAAAGCTACAGCCTTTTTCCAGTATGGAATCAATACTTCATTCCATTGATAATCTAAAACTTCTGTAAAATCTTCTGGCCAAGGACATGTTACCCAGTTAGGTGTCTTATCTTCTTTTGAACCACCTGGACAACCTGAGAAAGTATTAATTTGTTTTAGTCCAAGTTTTTCAGCTAATAATATAGTCTTTTCAAAATCATCGTGGAACTTGGCTGCTACTTCTTTATTAGGATGTACTGGATTTCCGTGACAGCTGAGTGCACTTATTTCCATATTATATTTTTTGATAGTATTCTTGAATTCTTCTAATTTTGCATCGTCATTAAGTAATATATCAGGATTAGCATGTGATGTTCCTGGATATCCTCCTGCTCCGATCTCTACCATAGTCACACCTAATTTGTTTAAATAACTAAGTGCTTCATCTAGAGGCTGGTTGTTTAGTAATGGTGTAAAAACTCCTAATTTCATATTTATTTACTCCTTTCGTACTCTATTATTATTAATCTAATATAATTTCTTTTCCTAATTCTGCTGATTTATAGATTGCTTCTAATATCTTAGTAACTACTAGGGCTTGTTCTGGTTTTACTACTGGTTCTGTATCATTGATTATACAATCAACAAAACTTTTTGCTTCCACTTCGGCTGGATTATTGCTGTCACCTTCATAGAAATCAACTCCATCAGCGCTAAGTCCTGGTTTTTTCACATATAATTTACCAAGGTCTGCTCCATTGATTCTAAGTCCGTCTTTCATATCAGCTCCTGCTTTTGTTCCACAAAGAGTTGTCTTAGCTTCGCCTGTCTCAAGAGTATTCAATGCCCAGCTTGATTCTAATATTATAGTTGCACCATTTTCCATAGTAACAAATCCAAAAGCAGAATCTTCCACTGTGAATTCATCTTGTTTCCAATCTCCCCAAGCATTACCTGTATCTTTTTGGTCTCCTAATTTCTTATATGTAGTACCTACAACTCTTTTTGGCTTGTAGTTGTCCATACACCATAATGTTAAGTCAAGAGCGTGTGTTCCAATATCAATTAATGGACCTCCACCTTGTTCTTCTTCGTTAAGGAATACTCCCCAAGTTGGTACTGCTCTTCTTCTTATAGCGTGAGCTTTAGCGAAATACACATCTCCAAGATCTCCTCTTTCACAAGATTTCTTTAGGTACTGTGAATCTGCTCTAAATCTATTTTGATAACCTATTGTTAACTTTTTACCTGTTCTCTTAGCAGCTTCCAACATTTCTTCTGCTTCTTTTACTGTCTTAGCCATTGGTTTTTCACACATAACATGACATCCTGCTTCAAGAGCATCGATTGTAATAAAACTATGTTCTCTATTAGGAGTACAAACATATACAACGTCTAAATTATTATCTGATAACATTTTTTTATAGTCTGTATAGTATTTTGCATTTTCAGTTCCAAATTTTTTGCTTGCTTCAACTGCTCTTTCTTCAATAATGTCACAAAAAGCAACCATTTCAATTTGTTCTACTTTTTTGATACTTGGCATATGCTTTCCATTAGCTATACCTCCACACCCTATGATTCCTGCTTTTAATTTGTCACTCATCATTATTCCTCCTAATTAAATTGTTTGTAATATATTTTATATTAATATTATTTTTAATAGCATGGTTAGTGTTGTATTATCTCCATAGACTTATTAATCAACTGATGGTAAAGTTGATTCTCTAATAATAAGATCATGCTCTAGTTTTACTATATAATTATTATTATCATTACCTTTAATCCTTTGTAACATGATTTCCATTGTTTTTTTACCAATATCATATCTAGGCTGAGCAATAGTTGTGATGGATGGATCATACATAGGTGCAATACTATTGTTGTCAAATCCTACAATAGCTACATCATTAGGAACTCTGAGTCCTTTGCTCTTCAATTCTTTGATGGCTCCCACTGCTATTAAGTCTGATATACAAAATACTGCTGTAGGTGGCTCATCTAATTCAAATAGTTGTTTGATTCCTCTCATTCCGCCTTTATATGAAAATGTATGATATACAATGTAATCTTCATTAACTTCCAAACCTGCTTCTTCAATAGCTCTCATATAGCCTTTCATTCTATCATATGATGAGCCTACATTATTAACGGATATCATTCCAATCTTTTTGTGTCCCAACTTTATAAGATGGGATGTTGCTTCATAACCTGCAATTTCATTATCAATAGTTACAATAGGAGCTTTTATGTCCTTATTATATTCATTACATAATACAACAGGATAGTATTTAGCTAATTTATTGAATTCTTCGGTAACCATGGCAGTACAAGTGAAGATGACTCCATCTACCAGCTTGTTTTTAAGGAAATCCAAATATATGCTTTCCAGATCTATATCTGTATTAGTGTTACAGATCAATACATTATATCCGTTTTCATGAGCTGTATCTTCCATCCCTTTTACTATCTTGGAATAAAATGGGTTGGAAATGTTTTGTAGTAATACTAATATCATTCTAGTCTCTGATCTTCTTAGGTTTCTTCCTAATAGATTAGGTTGGTAGTTGAGTTCGTCAATTACTGCTTGAACTTTTTTTCTGGTATTGGATGAGACTGGTCCGTTATCATTCAATACTCTAGAAACTGTAGCCACAGATACTCCTGCTTTTTTAGCCACCTCTTGTATAGTTGGCATATCTAACCTCCTAATAATCATTGTAATTGTTTACATATATTATGTGTTTTATATGATGTAAGCTTATGTAAAGTCTTATGTAATCCGTTACATTTAATTTACAACAAATCGCTATAAATGTCAATATGTATTTTGTTATAAAAAAATTTATTATATGTTATATTGGAATATTATGAGTTGAGAGTGTTGAAAAAAAGACAACGGTTATGAGTAGAACCATATATAGTGATAATAACTCTCATTACGTTTGTTGTTTTTATCTGTTTATAGGGTATGACAACAAGCCGTAAAAGGTCGTTATTATCACTATATATGGTTTTTAATGTATTTGGGCACTCTTAATTGAGTGGAAGATATTAACTCAACTTTCCCACTTCAATATATTATACAGGTAAGCTAATTAAAAGGCTTTACAGAATAAAAATATAGGTGTTTCTTCTATCTTTTTATTCTGTAAACCAAACCTATAACCCTTAATTTACTTGTATTAAATTAAAGGTGGGAAAGTTGAGATAATAATATGTATGATGTTTTGTGTAGACATCATTCGCCTGTGATGCCGGTTTTGTCGATGCTTTCTACGAACCATCTTTGAATAATTAGGTAAAAGGCTGCAAGGGGGATTATTGATAGGATGGTTCCTGCGAATATTTTGGCTTCTGTGAAGTTTAGGTTTGGGTTTCTGCTGAAGTCTCCTTTAACGCTCTGTGAGACTACTTGCCCGAAATTATTTTGTAAGTTACCTAGTAGCATGGGTACTGTTTTTATCTTTCCATCAAGATAGAGTGATGTTAAGAATGTTTCGTTCCAGTATAGTGAGAAACTGTATACACATACGATTATTAGTGCTGGACCTGCCATAGGGACTGCTATTTTTATGAAGGTTCTGAATGGTCCTGCTCCATCGATGAAGGCTGCTTCTTCTAAGGATTTTGGTATCATTTTGAAGAACTGATAAAAAATCAGTATGAAGAGGGCTGCCTGTTCTCCCTGTCCAGTTAGTGCAGGAACCAGTATAGCTCCAAGGTTGCCTTTTAGTCCAAGTGCCGAATATATTTGGAATCTCGGTATGAAGAATAGGGTTTTGGGTACGATGAATGTAAACAGCATCAATACTAGTACTAACTTCTTACCTTTGAAATTGAACCTTGCTAGACCGTATCCGATTATGCCTGAGGAAACGGCTACACATAGCATGGATAGTCCTGCCAGCATAGTTGTTGTTAAGTAGGAGTAAGGTAGATTAAGTGCTTTCCAGGTCATTTTGTAATTGAAGGTATATAGTTTTGAGGGTATCCATTTAACTGTGTTATCAACTAAGTCGAGATTGGACATCAAGCTTATTGATAACATGTATATAAGGGGGTATAGAAATACAAAGCCGAATACTATAAGTATGAAATATACGCATAGTTTGTAGATGAAGCCGTCATTGTTTTTCATACCGAATAGGAATTTTTTTGTTTTATTATAGTTAGCTTCTATTTTGTTATACATCAAGATACCTCCTTGCTGTTTTTTCTGCTTTTGGTGATAAAGTATAGAACACTTATTAAAATTACTTGAAGGAATGAGTATAGTATGGACAGTGCTGATGCATAACCTTCTCTTCTGGAACCGTCATATTTTGATTCCATTATTATTTTATTGATAGGATTGGTTTCAAAGTTGGCGAGGAATACAACAATGAAGATGACAACTACACTAACAAGTGGATAGATGTTAGGTAAAGTAATCTTCCAGAATGTACTCCATGAGGATGCCCCGTCAATGGCTGATGCTTCATATACGCTCCTATCAATCTTCTGGAGGGCTGCAAGAAAAATGAGAATAGGTACAGCGCTGTACCAGAGTAATTGTATTATCATATTGAAAATCAGTATGATACCCATGGTAATGCTTTTGTTAGGGACAATCATTGAAATACCGTCCACTATCATTTCGTTGAGATTTATTGACATTCCACCATATTCGCTCATGTTTTTCATCAACTCACCGTTCAAGATGATGATTGGTAAGAAGAACAATAATCTAAAGAAAGCAGTTCCTTTTACTTTTTGATTGAGAAGCATAGCAATAATAATTGATAAGGCTATGATGACTGGTACATACAGTAATGTGGTCAAGAAAAAGTCTTGAGCCTCTATGACAAAATCAATATCTTCTACAAGTATACGCCTGAAATTTTCTAAGCCTATCCATTCGTATTCCCAACCTGTCTTGTTACCATAATAGACATTATTAAAGCTCATGAAAATGGTTTTATATAAAGGATATGCTACAAAAGCCAGAAAACCGACAATCCATGGACTTATGAAGCAAAGCCCTGTCAAGCCTTGCTTTTGACGCATATTCAATTTTCTTTTTCCAATAATCTTTTTTTCTCTTTTCATATGACCACGAATCCTTTTCCCTTAATGGTTATATCCTTATAGATATAATCTGAGTCATTATAGTTGATAATGATTTTTTTACCGTTTGCATATTCTGTCATAACAACATTATCATTAATATACGTATGATTAATCAGTTCACTTCCTATGACATGACTTAATGCATCATTTACTTTCTCATAATAGTTATCTATTCTTTCTTCAAGATACTTGTTTTGTGATACGTATACATTGGATGAATTGGAATATTTGATGCTATATGTAGGCTCACCTGTTAGAATGAAAGATGGATAGACCCCATACTCTATTAACTTTAGAATAGCTTCATCATCGTTGGATGAGAAATTCATGTAGGGTGAGTACATATCCATATTGCCGCTTGCCACAAGGGATACCAAAGGTATTGTTCTATCTATGAACATAAGATTAGATGAACATATAGGTGTTTCATAATAATCTGTCATGTATGGGTAAAGATAGGCATCCCCTCTATATATATTGGTTTCTATGTTATTGTCATTAAAATAGGTCATCAGATTTTTTATATATTTCATACCATCATTACTATAACCAATAATTCCTTTATCATAATGTGTAAACAAGCTTCCAGTAAAACCATCAAATGCTAAGGAATCAATGTGGTATTTTCTTAGATTATTCATATCACTTTTGGCAAAATCCATAAAATATTTTGGATCGTTAAGGTAGTTGTATACTTGTGATTTATCATTTCTCACACTAAGGTCTTGTCTGCTCATTTTACTGGCAGTATATTTAGTTTTTTTATGGTTGGTTCTGGCATAGTTCATGTAATAGTTGAATTTCACATCATTATCTTTGAAATAATTAAGTACTGATCTAAAATCTTTTTTTCCTCCTAATTCTTTGAATACTTGGAATCTGTATGCTTGTTTATCAAGTAAGTAGGTCTTGAAGGTAACATTCAGATTAGTGTCTCCTTTATCAATGAAAGATTTGACTATATCTTTGGCTTGATTATAGGAGGTGGCTTTTACATTTTCTAGATTGAATGTCCCCATCTCTACTTCGTTGTTGATAAAATCTATTTTTAGAGGTATTTTATCTTTTTCGTTCTTCCCTTTCTTAGTAAATCCATATTGTTTTGTCAGGAAATCCCTATATTCTTTTGCTACACCGACATAATCTGCCTTATCTCCATTAAGGAAAACATAACGCTGTACTAAGTCAAATTTATTAGGTTCTTCCTGAAAGCCTAGAACATGCTGTTCTTCATCAATTCTGCTTTGGAACTGGGAATAGGTTGTTCTATAGTTATATGTGAAATAGGATTGATAATACTTAGTTGATACATTCTTGGATACATAATTATAGGTCGCATAACTTGCTCCACTTTCTGCGATAACCAAAACACCAGTATCATTTTCATCATGAATTATGCCATATATGGGCAATACAACACTTTCTAGAGGTTTGACTGAAAATGATTCTGAACCGAAACTAAGTGTATTAGCATAACCCAAATCTTTACCGTACACAGGAGCCACATATCCTGTTGCATACTTAGGTGTTTCATCTAATCTGATGATAGCACCTGAACCATCTGGTATAACTATATAGCCATCTTCTTTTTCTGTAGCTGAACCAAGAAAAGGATATACTACTATTTCATTTATAGATACATCATCATTGCCAGGTGTCCATAACTTATCGTTATATTCCTCTATACTTTCTCTAGGAATTGAAGTTATCAAATCTCCACCCTTAATCTCAACGATGAAATCAAACTTAATCTTTGGCTGTAAGAAATCAATGGTTACTGTGAATCCATTTTCTCTTTTTTGGTATGTTTTATTTACGTCCTCATCAAGAACGGTTCTCCTGCCAGGTGTGAATTTATCATAAGTTATGACGGATATACCTGATTTCATATAATTAGTCATTTCTTTACTTAATTTTTTTTCTTCCATGTTCATGTCAACATCATATGAATACCATGTATAACCATTCGCCTTGTTTCTCACTGCTATAGCTATACTTTCTTGGTCTAGAAATAATTCTAGTTGATTATTCTCTGCAACTCTTTCAAAAGTATCAGGTATAGTAGAATCATATTTATCTACTTGTTTCATGACTTCTTCATCATTCACTATGACGTCAGTATAATTATATGTTTCCATGCTCATCCTATCAGGTGCTTTCTCTAAACATTTTTTTACTGCTAATAGTAGAAGTACTCCTATAACCAAATAAATAAAGATGTGTTTTATCTTTTTGTTTTTCATCGAGTAATCACCTCTCTTATGATTTCATGTAGGAAACTATAAATCTGATTTCCTAATGAATAAAGTACAAATAAAAATAGTGCGATAATCAGCATAGTGAATATACTTCTCAAAATAACTAAACAGGTTTCTCCTACTTCAAAATTGTGTATATCCTTTATCATGAAAAACATCAAAAATAGTACCCATATGATTATCAAATCAATAGGAAGCCTATAGAATACTGCCTGTTCAAGGGTCAATACATTACTGATTGCTATTACAAAAGGCATTATTACGATGATTGGGGTTAAGGCATAAGCAGTTGCATTGTATATATTGCTGATACTTCCCTCTCCATCATTAATACTGCAAATCAAATAATTAGAAACAATCCATAACACAGCTACAAAAATGATAACGAAAAGTTTATATCCAATAAAATATCTTCCATCAGGTACAAATAATACATTGGTCCATTTTTTGTGGGCAATATAGATTGCAATAACTAATAGATAGATTATTGTTGAGGATACTTTTGAAACCCTCTTTTCCATCTTTATTTTATAGAATCCATCTAAGGGGTGTTTCAGGAATTCAAAAACAAAAGCCATATCATCAATAATCTTGACTTTTTTTACAATACCAGCTTTTTTACTGATCTTAGTAGAAAAGTTTGTTTTTTTATTCAGCAACTTTAATATACATCTGATTACCAAAAGAATCAGTAATATTATTAATACTATGTTTAGATTGTTTTCAAGCCAAACTTGACGAATTTCCCAGAATGCTTTTGAGATTCCGCTGTTGTATCTTGCATCATAGTATTCATTGTATGCCAACTCATATCTATCATTTCGAAGGTATGCATCACCAAGTCCAACATGAGCATTATCGAATATTGAATTATATTTGAGAGTATATGACCATAGATCTTGGCTCTTGTCATAATTACCCTCTTGATATTCAAGCATTGCTTTATGGACTGCATTAGTGAATTCTGTAGCTCTATAGGTCTGAATGAGTTTTGTACCTTGGTCAATGATTATTACATCATCCATAGAGTTGGTGGCAATACTTATTGGTCGATTAAGCAGTCCTAGACGACTGGAACTAAAATCTTTTCCACCGTATAGGAATAACAGGTTTCCTGTTGAATCGTATTCGAATACCCATCCTTCTGAACTTACAGTGAAAACATTGTTATACTGTCCAACCCAAACACTCTCCATAGAATAGATACCTACCATGTCATTGGGAAAATAATTGGTACCTGATATATTGAATTTCTTTACAGGATTAGATTTTATTGAAGAAGTAACAGTATAGATGAATCCTTTTCCATCAATAGCAAGATTGGTTGGTACATCTGGAAAGACTTTTTCCAATTTCTCTTCTTGCTTTTCAGTCAAGAAATATGACCTTATCTTATCAACTATAGGTACCTTAAGTGGATTGGCACCAAAAAAAGTTAAGAATTCCCCTTCACGATTTAACATCATCAACCCATGAATGGAACCTGTGCTTCTAACATATATATTGCCTCTAATATCTACTGCTATATTGGTAGGTCTGAATTTGTATCCTTCCTTGAATATAGGTGAATCAGGTTCTCCTATTTCCTGTAGTAATTCTAGGTTATTTTTATCAAATACAAATATTGTGCTATTGTAACTGTCTACTACATATATCTTATCTTCTGTGACAAACGTACTTTTTACAGCTCCAAATTTATCACTTGCCAATTCTTTGTAGAACTTATAATCCTTATTGAGAATAAAGATTTTGTTGTGTCCGCTGTCTGTTATATAGATATAATCCTCTTTATCAACAAATACATGTTCAGGCGTTTTCAGTTTTTCATTATTGATTGTAGTAATTTTATTCATTGGTGTATACGCTGTTTGTGTTCTATTTATGTAACCGTCCTTATCACTGGTATACGTATTATATGGAGCTTCAGCATTTACTGTTAGAACATTGAAGAACATTACCATTATTAACATTAAAAATATATTTTTAAGATTTTTCAATTTTTTATCCCCGTATGTGCCATGGAATCCATGACCTTATTCTGTAGAATTATAAATAGTACCAGGTTAGGCACGAACATTATGAGTGCAGCGACAGCTGACATTCCTGCTCCTGCTACAATATTTCCCGACCCGGATACTAAGGTGTTCATATAAAATGGTAATGTTCTCAATGCTTCACGATCAACAAAAATATTGGAACCCTCTACGTTAGCCCAACTGGCTTGAAAAGTCAGAATCGCCACTGTTACAAGAGGCGGTTTGATTAGAGGAAGAACTATTCGAAAGTATATCTTCCATTTCCCTGCTCCATCAATCTTAGCTGCTTCCAATAATTCATCTGGCAGCTGGTCTATGAACTGTTTCAATAAAAAGATACCTATGGGCATAGCTAATAATGGTATGATGTGTGCCAAGTATGTATTGAATATTCCTATGTTGACGATAATCAAGAATCTTGGTATAGCTACTGCTACAGGTACAAACATCAAAGCCAAGGTATTGATTTTATTGAATGTCGCCTTTCCTTTGAACTCTAATTTTGACAAAGCAAATGCTGCACAGGAACTAATCAAAAGTGTTAATAGAATAACGCTTACTGTCACAATGATACTATTGAATAGGTATCTTGATGCTGGTATACCTGATTCAGTAGAAAAATTAAACAGTAACCTGAAATTCTCCAGAGTCGGCTTTTTTACAAAGAATCTAGGTGGGTATGCAAATAGTTCTGTAAAAGGTTTGAAAGCATTATTAATAATAAATACAATAGGCAACGCCATAAAGATTGATAATATAATTAAAATTATATGAAAACGTATTTGATTACGATGGAACTTTTGGGGATTGAATTTCATTCCTATATTCGCCATTTTTTCACCTCACAGTTTATTTTAGTTCTATTTATCTTCTCCAAACAGTTTGTAGCTGATTTTGTTGAAGATAATAACGATTAACAATAGTACTACAGTTATAGCGGATGCATATCCCATCTCATAACGGATGAATCCAAAATCATTGGCATGGTCAACAATCATCCAGCCTGCATATTGAGGTGGTGGTGTTCCTCCGCTTAATGTTGCCGCCAGTCCAGATGCGTTGAATGTACCAATAATCGCCATAACAGCACCAAACAGCATTTGTGGTTTCATGGAAGGTATTGTGATATAGAATACTTCCTGCCATCTATTACGGATACCATCAATATAAGCCGCTTCATATAAAGTCTTATCAATATTCAAAAGACCTGCTAACATTGCAAGGAATCCTACTCCCATGCTTCCCCATAATCCTATAAAGATCATTATGGGCATAAGATGTTCAGGAGACTGGAGCCATTGCACTGGCTCATTTATTATCTGCAATCTCATCAACCAATAGTTGAGATAACCTGTTTGGTCACCACTGAAGATGACTTTCCATACAACGGACATCATTATAGGACCTGTTATGGATGGTGAATAGATGATAACCGTATAGATCGTTCTTACCCTATGAGGTACTTGGGAAAGCATCCATGCCAAGAAAAAAGCTAGCATATAACCTACAGGTCCAACAATCAAGGAATACATTATTGTATTGGATACTCCATGCTGAAGAAATACAGAATCGCCAGTCAACAGGTCTACATAGTTCTTTAACCCTATGAATTTTGGTATCTCTATTGTATTAAAATAAGTAAAAGATAATCCTATCGCAACCAATACGGGTAATACAATCAGCATAATGAATAACACTGCATATGGTAATATAAAAATATAAGGTGACTCTTTTACATTTCCTAATCTCTTCTTAAAAGACATCAATTCCTTATTATTACTCTTCATTCTGTCTCACCCACTTCTCTACATTATGTATATCTGGTACAACATATTCTTTGACAAGCTTTCCATCTACAATATATCCAAATTCCTTCAGTTTCCTTTCTAGTTCCCGATTTATTGTTGCTACAGCTTCATCTAATGCAATTCTCGGATTTTCTCCATCAAAGACTACTTTGTTCCATGCATTGCTTAACTCTCTTTCCAGCATATAATCTCCAGGCACCTTACCTGTTGTCTGAATCCATTTCCATTGTTCCAGTATCACTTTCTTGGAATCAGAAGGCCATGCACTTTTTTTGAACCCTTCTATATTCGCAGTCATATATAAGAATTTATCTCCTAATGTAGATTGAATGGCATAGGAGAAATCTCTTTGTATGTCAGCACTTGACCACCATTTTATGAATTTCCAGCTCAATTGTTTCTTTGTACTGTTTTTGAACACAATGCTTGAAGTCCCATATGTAGGGTCCCAACGTTCAATGACACCTTCTGCATTTTTCACACCTGGTATTGGTAATATACCCCATTGTCCAGATAATTCTGGTGCGGCATATTTCAGCTGAATGTATGTATTGGCATCACCTATCCCAACAGGAGTTTTGCCATTACGGAACTTTTGAAAGAAGTTGGATGTTGTTATAGGTACGTTATATACTGTAAACAAATCAGTCATAAATTCAAAAGCCTCATATGACTTTTTATCATTGATTATTGTTTTGCTTCCCGTATCATCATAAAGCCTTCCCCCGAATTCATATATAAATGGAGTTGTTGTATCTAATCCCTTATATGAAGAATCTGAACCAAGTGGTGTATAGAAGTTCATATCATATTTCTTCAGTATAGGTACAAGCCCTGTAACATCTTGCCAAGTCTTTGGTGGTTTAACTCCCAAGAAATCCAATATGTCTTTACGATAGAATAACAGTTTAACATCTTGAGTCTCTGGTATGGCATAAACACCTTTATCATATATAAAAGGTATAAAAGCACATTTATCAAATTCTTCTGCCAGGTCATAGAATCCTTTGTAATCTCTAAGATCCTCCACTATACCACGAAGTGCAAATTCAAAAGGCTTGGAATGTGATATTCCTATGGCAGCATCAGGTGTGTTCTCTGCCGCATTAGATAATATGATTTTGTTTTCATCTGGCAGCAAGGATAGATTAACCTTTATTCCTGTTTCTGGTGTGAACTTCTCATCAATCATCCTTTGCATGATTTCTACATATAATCTGGATTTGTTTACCCATATTTCTATAGTTCTGTCATCAACCTTGTCAGATTGGTTATATTTTGGATCTAAGAATGAGTAAACGAATGATTTTGTATTCTCTTTTGTATTAGTAATAAATCCTGATTCTGCACTTGGTAATTGTTCATTATTATAAATATATATCTTATCAAGATGCATTGGGTTGTATACTAATGTAGGTAATACAACATTGATTCGTCCATAAGCAGATGACTCACCATCATTGAATTTAGACATATAATGGGGTAAATCCTCTGGGTCTACAATGAAATCCTTTATTAGATTCATTGCAATATCTATTTCAGATATGATAGGCAAATCACTGTTACCTGTATATTCGATTAAGGCTGCTTTTTGAATTTTTATCTTGTTATATATACCATGTAGATAGGTTCTTATATCAGGCATATATTTATTTATCTTCCATTTTCTTTCTTTATCCACTAATCCGCCTGTTAGTTTCTTGATATCTTTTGCAACAGCTTCAATACTATCAAGTGTATTCAATAATTCATGATAGATATCTCTTGCCTTGGTGTTATCAATAGATAATTCTAAAGTGTGCTCACCTTTTTTAAGAAAAATATCAAATGGTATTCCTTTTTCATCAGCAAGAGTTTCATTTCTCCAACCACTGGAATAGCTGAAATCATAATAAGATAGCTCACTAAATGGAACTTTATCATCAATGGTGATTCTTCTATGGGTTGATAACCCGTTATTGGTATCTTGAGAATATTTTACAGCCAAGTTATAATAACCTGTTTCTGTTATATTGAATTTATATATTACCTTATCACCACTATCTCCAAATGAGTATCCATCAAGTACATTAAGCACTCTGTTTTTATAAGCATAGGGTGTTATACTAGGATTTCGTACATACTTGGTTCTAATGCTCTGTCGACTTTTCATGAATATGTCTTCAGCCTCAATAACGACCATCTTTTGTATGGATTGTTTTTCTTTATTAATTTTCTTTAGATACTCCTCATATGTAGGTATAGTCTCATGAGTATTTTTTATACTTATTTCACCAATTAAGAGATATCCCTCATTTACTGTTAGTTTTACCTTGTTAACACCTTTATTGAATCTGAATTTCAAAGGCTGTATAAAAAAATGATTAGGGTCTTGTAAAGGTTTATTTTCCCATATCATCTTCTTAACTGATTTCGGCATCAACTCGTCACCATATCGATCAAATTTTTCTTCATCATTTAACTTACCTACCTGCCAATTCATAGGTAATTCTATTTTGTTGGCTTCATTGAATTGTTCTTCATCATTAATAGTTACTTGAATCTCTGGTCTTAGATATGTTTTATCCATGATATAATAATCCAACCAGATTTCATAAAGACTTTCCTTCTCGGTTTCTATTTGAAAAGTGATGTCATCCCCAGGATGCAAGTATCTTACATTAGACTTGTAACCAAAGTTATTATCATATAGAATACCACCTTCAGTATTCTCACTGTCAATAATAAATCTCTCATCTGATTCAGTTATTTTATTCTTGGTCCATTCATTGATTATGTTGTAATAATTAGTCTCACCTGTATAAGTATTGGTATATTCTTCAACAGCTTCAATACTTTTTGTGTAATCAATAGATGCTAGAACGTCACAAGCTGGTCCATCTTTCTGCATATTTACAATAATAATACCTGTTACCACTAAAATACTACAAACCAATAATATCCATTTTTTCATAGTTTTTCTCACCTAACAGTTTACTGAAGGGACTGTATAATACATTTTTGAAGCTAAATCTAGTCTATATTCCTTGATATTGACGTTAAAAATGTATTATAAGACAGCCCCTTCAGTATTATTTTAATCAATATTCAACTTTTCCATCTTTAATCAAGTATGGTACTTGTTTTAGTAGTAGGAAAGTTGATTCAATTACTTATTCTTATATTCTCTAAGGTAATCATCAAGGTATGTATTCATTAATTCATCCCACTCTTCGGCGATATCACTATATCTTACACCTTGGTCCTTGATCTGATTTTTAATATCCCAGATATTAAGCTGTGCGTAAGCTCTTGCTACAGCAGGTATGTTTCTTGGATAAGGTACTGGATTAGATAATATCTGTTGGAAATCTTCATCTTTGAATGCCTCAAAATTATAAATAGCTAACTGACTATCTTCTGGGAAGCCTTTAACAAGTGGATGATATTTGAGCACTTCTGGATTGGTAGTCACTGGCCATCCTTGTATAAAATCCATTAGTTTATCTTCTGCCCTAAGTGGTGCATCTTCTGGCAATCCAGTATATTCATCTATTAATGCCCATTTTGCTTTTAATCCTTCTTCTCCATAACTAAGCCATTTCAACAGCTGGAATGCTGCTTCTGCTTTTACTGGATCATCTTCCAAGTTTCTTGATAGACTTAATGTATCATAATAAGCCTGTATTGAGGTTATTCCACCTTCTGGAGCTTTTGGCATTGGGTAGATGTCAATCTCTAGTTCTCTTTCTTTTATTAGAGTATTTACATCTCCATGAAGAGCATATAGCCATACATTACCTACTGCTTCAAAACCATCACCCCATGGCCATCCAAAGTTTCCACACTTTGCTGTTCTTTCTTCTTCTGTCAAATCATAGAAGTGTAGTCCTTCTTTTCCTTCTTTTGCTACTAGTTCAAACCATTCTCCGAACCTTTTACTGCTAGCGAAATCAAACTTTCCTGTCTCAGCATTGTAACCTTTCCATCCGTTTGGAATACTGTCAAAGTAATGAGGACCAATCTCAGAGAAATCAATTATTCCTGGGAATATTGGATTGTTAGGTGTTAACTTGGCAACTTCCTCACGTAGTGTTTCATAGTCTTCGTATGTCCAATCATAACCTGGGATTGTAATGTTATTTTCTCTTAGTAGTTTTAGGTTAAGTACTGGAATTCTACCAACAGATTGAAAAGGCAGACCATATATAATCTTACCATCATAGGATTTCATGAATTCTTTTGCATTTTCTGATATCATATCAGCTTCTTTGTCAGATTCAACATATGGTGTTAAATCAAGAACTAATTCTCTATCATATACTTCTGCTGACATTGGTGAGTAGAATATATCAGGCAGTGTTCCTTCAACTGATCTTGCTGTCAGTATTTCCAATTCTTCAAAATCATCAATTTGTTCCTTGAACTGTGCATCTCTGGTTACTTTTATATTTGGATATTTTTCCATGAATTTTTTTATATTCAAAAACATAGTATTTTGATCATCTTCTGTACCGTAGAATTTCATTGCGAATACAAGGTCAATCTCTTTTTCCTGCCAATCAAGAACTCCATTGTTATCTTCATCAATATTTACTAGTCCTTCATACTTTGATGATATATCTTCTGAGGTCTCATCTCCTTGGTTTGTAGTATCATCTGAACTAATTTCGCCATTTGTTTTTTTGTCTACTTCCTCTTTCTTCCCTGTACAGCCAGTGATAGATACTAGCATTGTTAATGCTAATAGAATACTAATAACTTTTTTCATTAATAATTCCTCCCTATTATTTTTAATAGCTTACTATATTGAATAATTTTCTTTGATAATCATTAGTTCAATATATTTTTTCATTAGTTAGATAGTATAATTCTTTGAATGCTTTTATAGAAATTATATAGTGAGAGGTTTATAATAATTATGCTATTGTTCATTTATGCGAAACCGTTTGCACTACACTTCAAATTATATCTCTATTATGAATAATTATGAATGTATAATCCCGACTTTTTTTGTGTAAAACCGATAATATAGATTTTTTTTGTTTGTAAAAACTGAATCAGATAAAAACATTATTACAGACTTACATCTAATATAACTAAAATACTAAAAATATCCAATTTATTGAAAGTTATCTTAATCTAGTATATAATAACTACTGATACTTCTAATTATACTGAGTCTATATATTGTTTAACTCTTTATTTTTAGAATTGTATATCTTGTCAATCAATTAAACTATAGGTTGATGTATATAATAGGATGTGATAATTTGCAATTCCAAATTAATTTAGATATAATTCCTAGAGTTCGTTATATTGGTTACGTGAACTATGTTGAGCCTTGGAGTCATTTTGCCCGACAACTCAATGAATATGTTTTATACATAATGGAAAGTGGAACCATGTATATTGAGGAGAACTCCAAAAAATATATACTTGGGAAAGGTGATTTTTTCCTGTTAGAACCTAATAAATTACATAAAGGTTATAAAAAAGCTACTTGCAGTTATTATTATATCCATTTCAAGCATTCTGATTTGACAATAACCAATAAAAAACATATTGATGACATGATTCTTAAACGCCGCCTTACCTTAGAAAGCAATCCTTTATCTGAAGATATTCCAACAGAGTCGATTTCTTTTTTTTGTAAGCAATTCAATATCTCCAATAAGTTGCTTTTAATGAATTTATTCCATACTATCAAAGACGGTATTACTGATTATTATAAGAAAATGGAAGATTATAAAATATATACTTCTTGTAAATTACATGAGATACTGATTAAAGTATGCCGAGAATATCTAACGACAATCATCAATGAACAAAAAAAACCCTTACCTAGGGTTTATCATACTGTACAAAATATCATTGATTACATTAATAATGAGTATCAGAAAAAGATGACGAGTAGTGATATTGAAGAAATGTTTGAACTAAATTATGATTATCTCAATAGAGCATTCCAGAAGATTACAGGATATTCCATACTCAACTATTTGAATATTATCAGAATTAATAAAGCGAAGGAATTAATTGCTTCAACTTCTCTAAAAGTATCGGAAATAGGGTATCTGGTTGGTGTTGAAGACCCTTACTATTTTAGCAGGTTATTTAAAAAATATGTGGGTGTTCCCCCTTCAAAATATAGAGTTTAGTGTAATGCAAAGCTGAATTTTAATCAACTTTTGCAATTATATACATTGCATGTGACCAAAGTGATGGACAAACTATGTCTCCAAAGAGCTCTCTCCATCTTTCTATATAATCAAAGTTAAGTACCTTATCAATTACTTGTTCAGGAAACTCTCCATTACTATTACTGCATTTTTCTACCCATTCCAGTAATCTATCCCCTTTATTGATATTTCCTGTTTTTCTATAATACCAAGCTAACCAGCATGTGAGGTTTATCCATCTTCCTCCGCCGTAATATGAATCCGTTGTGTAACGGTGCAGTCCACCTTCTTCTAATAGATTTTTTTCTATCTCTTCTACAGTCTTAATCATTATATCATCAGTTAGTTCAAAAACCTGAAAAGGTAATGCTAAAAATAATAGACTTGAATCCATATCATCATAGAAGGCATATTTTGAAAGTCTACCATCTATAACGCAATTTTTCAGAATATAAGACTTTATTTCTTTTGCAATCTCTTCATAATCTATGTCAGTAATGATACTATTTGCTTCGTACAATCCACCATATATACATGCAAGTGTAGATGTGTGAATCCTGTCATCCTTTTCTTCCCAGCAACCGAAACATGGTGATTGCCAGAAGCATTGTAAGTATTCTGCGATAAGCTTGATACTCTTAATATAAATATCTTTATTCTGATTAGTTCTTTTTATATGTTGGCATATCCCCCATAGCCATACTCCATAACCGTCAAGTTGAAAGTTGGATCTTTGTTCATCCTCTATTCCATTGGCATTATAGATAGAATGTAAGTAATCGCTGTTCAACAGTTTTTCATTATTATTCTGCCTTTTTATGGCATTGATTATTTTATATTGTAATTCTATTATTTTTTTACTGGACCAATCATAGTATTTTTCTGCTACAGTATTTTCTCCCATAAGCTCTAGGGCATATACACTGAAACTATTATCTTTTAGAAAACAGCAATTATATGCTCCGGCTTTGTGACTACCAATAATGATTCCAGAATTAAGTTGATTATTTTTTATTACTTCAACACTTTTTTGTATCAGATTCATAATGTTTCTCCTCACTATCAGGGCAATGTTTATTTATCTTCTGTATAACATTTTATCATAAAATCATGTCAAATTGGATGTTTTGTTATGTTACGTTCCTATTGTAATGATGTATTTATTATTATACATATATACTTATCTATATAAAATGGATGTGAGTGATATTATTTGTACTATTGCGATATTTAGTGTTAAAAATATGAGTAAACAGTCGCCCAAATAATATAGAGGAATATTTGAGGTCTATATTTTAATCATATAAGTTTAGTAATTTTTTGTATTGAAAAAAGCGAAGAAATAATTTCTCCGCTTAAATGTTTCCATATATTATCTATATATTATATTGATAGAATCTTACTTAGATCATATCTTTTTTCGCTGATTGATTTTTGCATTGCTAATGCTTCGTTGATATCGTAATCTAGGTATTGACCTTCTTTGTAAGCTACTACTCTGTTGCTTTTGCCTTCACATAGTAAGTCAACTGCTATTGAACCCATCATTGATGCATGCATTCTGTCTACAGCGCTAGGACTTCCTCCTCTTTGTAGGTGACCTAGGATAGTTGCTCTTGTAGATATTCCTGTTACTTCTTCAATCTTCTTAGCTAATTTAACTGAGTCTTCAGAAGATCCTTCAGCGTTAATGATTAAGTTATGTCTCTTACCTTTGTTTCTGTTTTCTATTATCATTCTAATTAATTCTTCTTGGGACATGTTTTTCTTTTCTGGTAATAATACTGCTTCTGCACCATTAGTGATTCCACACCATAATGCAATATATCCAGCATCTCTACCCATAACTTCAACAACTGAACATCTTTCATGGGAAGTAGATGTGTCTCTTACTTTGTCTATTGCTTCCATAGCTGTGTTAACAGCTGTATCAAAACCAATTGTATAATCTGTACATGCGATATCCAAGTCAATTGTTCCTGGTACACCGATAGTATTGATTCCAAGTCCTGCTAGTTTTTCTGCTCCTTTGAAGGAACCGTCTCCACCAATGACTACTAATCCATCAATACCAAATACTTTACACATCTCTGCTCCACGTTTTTGTCCTTCAGGTTTGATGAATTCAAGACAACGTGCTGTATGAAGTATTGTTCCACCTCTTTGAATGATGTCTGATACATCTTTTGAACCCATTTCGTGGATATCTCCAGAAATTAATCCATTATAACCTCTTTTTATACCTACAACTTTTTTACCTTTTGATAGTGCAGTCCTTACAACGGCTCTTATTGTTGCATTCATTCCTGGTGCATCTCCACCACTAGTAAGTACTCCAATTGTGTTAATTTGTTTAGCCATATATTTACCTCCATGTCACATGTATTTAAAGTTTTAATTTAATTTTTTTATTAGTTTTCTAATTTAATATTCTCTTTACCTTAACACATTCTTGTCCTAAAATCAATTTTAATTTTGTCAATAATTCGTTATTTATATTGACATTATAGTTATTTTGTAATTTTTTAATAGTTTTTTCTTTCTCTAGATATATAATTACTTTATCTTCACCATTGTATTCAGATATAGGTTTAACAATCTGATCGTATAATTCTTTGTAGGTGTTGAAATCTTTGACTTTGATATATAGATTGTTTTTTATATTTTCAAAAGGTATTATCCTTTGAAGTATAATCTTTGAGTCTTGTTCATCAACTATACTTACTCTACCTTTTACAAATATCTTGGCATCTTCATTTATTATGTTCTTATTCTTCTCATAATCATTAGGGAATATTATGATTTCAACCATTCCATAAAGATCTTCTAGAGTTATGAATGCCATCATTTTATTATTTCTTGTTGATTTTACTGTCTTGGCTGTAATCATACCACCGATGACTACTTCTTGTCCATCATATAACTTGCTGATTACTTCTTCATCTTCTGAATAAACAAAATCACTACTGCGTACATTGGTCAAGCTATTGATTTCTTCTTTGTATTTTTCTAGTGGATGTCCACTTAGATATATTCCCAATACTTCTTTTTCATTAGCTAGTAATGCTTCTTCTGGAAACTCTCCAACATCAGGTAATTGCTCTTCAAATTGATTCTTGCCTGTTTCTTCATCTGTAGCAAAATCGAATAGATTGATTTGCCCTTCAATACTTCTCTTCTTAGTTTGGATTATGCCATCCATTATTGCTTTATATGAATGCATATATTGTTTCCTTGTTCCTTTTAATGAATCAAAGGCACCAGCTTTTATTGAACTCTCAATCATCCTTTTGTTGAGATCATTGCCTGCTAATCTTTCGCAGAAATTAGTTATACTAATGTAGTCACCATTTTCTTTTCTCTCAGCCACAAGGGATTTTATAGCAGATTTCCCCACATTCTTAATGGCTGCAAGTCCATATCTGATTTTGCCATCTGATACTGAGAAATCTGCATATCCTTCATTGACATCTGGTGGAAGCAACTGGATTCCCATATTCCTACAGGTTCCAATATATTCAGATACTTTGGCTGAATTATACATAACAGAGGTTAGTAATGCCGCCATAAATTCAACAGGATAATATTTTTTTAACCATGCTGTTTGATAAGCTACTACAGCGTATGCTGCTGCGTGGGATTTATTAAACGCGTATTTTGCAAAGTCAATCATTTCATCATAGATTGTATTGGCAACTTTTTCAGGAATACCGTTATTGATACAGCCTTTTACATTTTCTTTTTCATTACCATAGATAAAGTTCTGTCGTTCTTTTTCCATGACTTTGGCTTTTTTCTTAGACATGGCTCTACGAACCAAGTCACTTCTGCCTAATGTATATCCTGCCAGGTCCCTAACAATCTGCATAACTTGTTCTTGATATACTATACAACCATATGTAGGCTGTAAGATAGGTTCAAGTTCAGCACAAGTATATTCTATTTTTTCAGGACTATGTTTACCTTTTATGTATTTTGGTATAAAATCCATTGGACCTGGTCTATATAAAGAGATTCCAGCTATAATATCTTCTAGACTCTCAGGTCTTAACTCTTTCATAAAGCTTTTCATTCCGGCACTTTCCAATTGGAAAATACCTTCGGTTTTTCCTGAACCTATAAGTTCATAGACTTCTTTGTCATTATAATCTATATCTTCTACAGTTATGTCAATTCCTCTATAAGCTATCTGTTTAAAGGCATTCTGTATTACTGTTAATGTCCTTAGTCCCAAGAAATCCATTTTTAGAAGTCCTAATTCTTCTAGAGTTGTCATAGTGAATTGGGTTGTAATAGCACCATCATTAGCATTAAGAGGCACGTATTCCATAACAGGTTCTTGACATATAACTACACCAGCTGCATGTGTTGAACTATGTCTTGGCAGCCCTTCTAATCTCATAGACATATCAATCAAGTATTTGGTTTCTTCATCTTCTTCATATAGATCACTTAGTTCACTATTGATTTTTAGGGCTCTCTTAATATTGATTCCCAGTTCTGATGGAATCATCTTAGCTACTTTATCAACTTGTGCATATGGAAGGTCAAGTGCTCTACCTACGTCTCTAATAACCGCTCTAGCTGCCATTGTACCAAATGTAATAATCTGAGCTACTTTCTCTTCTCCATATTTTTCTACAACATAATCTATTACCTCTTGTCTTCTTTCATAACAAAAGTCAATATCAATATCAGGCATGCTGACACGTTCTGGATTGAGGAATCTTTCAAAAATAAGATTATACTTGATAGGATCAATGTCTGTAATTCTTAAACTGTATGATACTATACTTCCAGCTGCTGATCCTCTACCTGGTCCTACCATGATTCCATTATCTTTTGCATATCTTATGAAATCCCATACTATCAAGAAATAATCCACATAACCCATTTGTTCAATTACCGAAAGCTCATAATCCAGCCTTTCCTGTAATTCCTTGGAAGGTTCTTTATATCTTGCTATGAGACCGTCTTGACAAAGTTTTCTTAGATAGGATTTTGCATCATATTCTTTTGGAACATCAAATTTTGGTAGTTTGGTGTTACCGAATTCAAATTCCACATTACATCTTTTTGCTATCTCATATGTATTTTGAAGAGCTTCCTTGGCATAAGGGAAAAGCTCATACATTTCTTCTGGAGACTTCAAATAGAATTGTCCGCCTTTGTATCTCATTCTATCTTCGTCATTAACTTTTTTGTTGGTTTGGATACATAATAATATATCATGTGCTTTACTATCTTCTTTGAAAGTATAATGAACATCATTACTGGCAATAAGAGGTATTCCTGTTTCTTTGCTAAGTCTAATTAGCTCTTGGTTAACTTGTTTTTGCTCTTTGTACCCATGGTCTTGCAGCTCCAAGTAGAAATTTCCTTCTCCTAGTATCTCATTATATCTTAGTGCTACCTCTTTAGCTTTATCATAAGACACATTCAATATAGCTGACTGCACATGTCCACCTAGGCAGGCACTTGTTCCTATTATTCCTTCACTATACTTTTCAAGTATTTCAAGGTCTATTCTTGGTTTATAATAAAAGCCCTCTACAAAAGCTTTTGATACCAGTTTCATAAGATTCTTGTATCCTGTTTGGTTTTCCGCTATTAGAACAAGATGATAGAAAGTAGAATCAAGATGAGAGTCTTTGTCTGTCCTTTTTCTAGCAGCTACATATACTTCACAGCCAATAATGGGTTTGATGCCTTCATTTTTGGCAGCTCTATAAAAATCTATAACACCATACATTACACCATGGTCCGTTATAGCTATACTATCCATACCTAATTCTTTTGTTCTAGCTACAAGTTCTTGTATCTTACTAGAACCATCCAGTAAGCTATACTCTGTATGGACATGGAGATGTGTAAAATTTATTTTATCTTGTACAGCCATATAAAATCACGCCCTAACTACTCTAAATACATTAATAATCTATGTTAATGGTTAATCTACAATCAACTGTCTATATTAGTCTCATATGTATAATATTCATAAATAATTCTTGTTTACTAATTTTATCATATAATGCGGAAAGGAACAATATTATGATACAAAAAAGGAGCCATAGGCTCCATATTTGTTAATCTATCTTGAATTCATCTAGACTGTTATTCATTTCTTCAATAACCTTAGCCAATTCACCTGACATATTAACTAGCTGTTCTGCTGAAGATGTTTGCTCTTCTCCAGTAGCTAATACTTCTTCTATGGCTGCTGCCGACTCTTGAGCTATAGATGCTATACTAGTTATGGAAGTTATTGCCTCATCTTGAATTTCATCAAAACCTGCTAACATTTCAAATACTTGATCAACTTTATTCTTTATTTGATCCATATTCTTGACGATAATACCAAATGCATCATCTGTTTTATTAACTGCTTCCTGCTGTCTTACAAAAATATTTCCGCCTTCTTCTATCATTTTTGCTGTTTCGCTAGTAGCTGTATGTACTTTACCTACTATCAATGATATATCTTTTGCAGCATCTTTTGATTGTACAGCAAGCTTTCTAACTTCATCAGCAACAACTGCAAATCCTTTTCCTGCTTCTCCTGCCCTTGCTGCTTCAATTGCTGCATTAAGTGCAAGCAGATTGGATTGTTCACTAATTCCATCTATGAGTCCAATTATCTTTAGTATCTCTTTGAATTTATCAACTAAGCTTAAAATATCTTTTTTAAAGTTGTTGGATAACTCTGTTGCATCTACCGTACTATCATTCAACTCTTTGATTATATCTGTAGCTTGTACACTTATTTCTTTTGTATCCTCTGTAGCCTCAACAACTTTGTTGAAGTAATCTTCTGTTTCATTGAATTTGTCAATAAACTGCTTTACAACATTTGCTGCATTTTCTGCGTCTCTTGCTTGTTCCATTGCACCTTGTGAAACAGATTCAACAGCAATAGTAACTTCTCTTGAACCAGCAGCAGAATGTCTTGCTATTTCTGCAACCTGATTAGAATTATCGGATACTACCTTGGTCAGATCTCTATTATTGTTTATCAGGTTCTTAGTACTTTGCAGCATCATGTTATAGCTATGAGATAACTGACCCATATCGTACTTACCTTTTATGTTAGATACTGCTGTAAGATCACCATCTTCTACTAATTTCATTTTATTTCTGATGTATTTAATAGGATAGCTGATATTAAATGATACTATGCTAGATAGTATAATAGCTATAACACTAATCACCAAACCTAATAATAAGATATTAGTCTTGATTCTATCTATTACTCCTAAGAAATCTTTTTTAGATATTTGTTCAACATAAAACCAATTGTTGCTACATCTTACAAAGGAAGTCATTTGACCTTCTATTGTAATATTACCTGTAACTATTTCTGCATCATCTTCTTCTTCAATCCTACTCTCAATTTCCCCGTATACTTCTAATTGTTGCTTTAATCTTTCTGGATCGGCATTATATACAATAACTCCGTTCTCATCAATTATGAATTCATCTGTCTTATCCTCAAGATTTTCAAAGACTTCTGTTAGATATGATTTCTTTACTTCAATTATCAATACACCAATTTCATGTGCAGTTGATATCCTAGTCAATTTCCTCATCAAATAAATGCTTTCCGGATTATCGTAGACATTGCTTAGCCATACCGCTCTGCCTCTGGCTTCACTAACCGTTTTATAAATGTCGCTATCAAAGAAACCTTCTGATATCTTTCCATGAGTAGCTCTACATTCTATTGTTTCATCTTTTTTTACAATTATAATGTTTTGAATGCTCGTATTTGAATATTGTATAGAGAATAGTTTTTCATTGATTAATGAATCTCTTTCTTTTAACATATCAAACAGATTTTCATAGTCATCTTTGCTTTTTGATACTGTTTTTACAAGAGAATCATCACTCATGATAACCATTGAGGTGTTCTCTATTTCCTTTAATTTCATATTGATATTTTCATTTATGCTATTCATTAATTTTGTATTATTGTTCTCTACTTGTTCAGTCATTGTAGATTTGACTATATTTAATAAGAACAATGATATTATCAATATAGGTAGTATTGCTGCAAGAGTATGTGAAATGGTTAACTTCAACTTCAATGGAAAACGTTCTTTTATAGCCTTATTATAGTTTTTGATGCTTTTCACTTTTTCTTTTTTCTTTACTTTTTTATTTTTAATTTTCTTATTGATAGATTTATTAGTTACCGCCTTAGTCCGTTTAGCTTTTTTAGAGAATTTTATTTTATTATTTCTCTTAAGTTTCACAAAATCACCCATCCCATCTAGTTTGTCATTTGTTAAATTTCCATATTTTTCATCTATGAATATTATACTATCATATACTATATAATGCAATTATATTGTTATTTTTAAGTATATTTCATCTATTTTTGTAACATATTGTATAATTTATATTCAAATATTAATCAACAACTGCTATAGAAATTGGATAATCATTAAGTAGTTATAGTAATATTTACTATAAATAATTTATTTTTTTGACTAATTAGTTAAATTTATAAAAATTTATATTTATAACAGAAATATAATTTAAGTCCTTAGTCCTACTACCATAAATTACAATACCTACACTATAATATGACATTTTTATTATTATAATAATTTATTAATATACTTTTTACTGCATAAATTGTCATAATTATATTATCTACAACAAAATTTGACAAACAGTTATTTTTATTGTATAATAATACAATCCTTTAGTAGTTTAATAAACAGTATTTTGCGATAGTTCCCCTTAGTACTATCGTATTTTTTTATGCAAAATAGCGACTACGTCACATCTTCCGTAGAAACTTTCTTATAATACAAAAAAGGACTATCTCATAATACATTCAGCTTACAGCTTGTAATATATTATGAAACAGCCCATTTTATCTTTAGTTATAAAAATTAATTAAGCTCATATTTTTTCAGTTTTCTATATAGTGTTGCTCTTCCTATACCCATAGCTTCTGCTACTTGGTTTTTGGATTTATATTTTTTCATCATCTTTATTATTAGTTCTTTTTCCATATCTTCTACATTCATTATTTCTTTACTGCTTCCACTTGCAAAATTCAAGTGTTTCACATCTTCTGGTGTTATTACATCAGAATCACTGTTACAAATGATTCTCTCCATTACCTTTTCGATTTCACGAACATTATTGGGCCAACTATAATTATACATCATATCCAATACTTCTTCTTGTATCAGTAGATTTGTCTTCATATACTTGTTTTTAAGTTTATGCAATGTATTATCAACTATGATTTTTATATCACCTTTACGTTCTTCAAGTGATGGTATAGTTATAGTATTTTTTGAAATCCTATAATAAAGTTCTTCATCAAAACTTCCTTGTTTTACAAGTGAATCCAAATCATGACTTGTATCAAAAATCATTCTGATATCTAGGTTAAATCCTTTGTATGTTCCTAATTTTATTTGCTTGGTCTTTATTACTTCAACTAATCTTTTTTGTAGATACAAAGGCATTTCAGAGATATTTTTAAAGAATATAGTACCTTTATGTGCCATTCTAAGCTTACCTATACTCGGATTAAGAACTGTAGTTTCGTTCTCACTGCCAAAAATCTCATGTTCCAAAAGTTCATAAGGAATGTTTTCACAATCCACATATAAAAAATACTGGTTGGACCTATCAGAAAAATTATGGATAGCCCTTGATAAAACAGACTTACCTAGACCTGGTTTACCACATATCAATATATTTTCAGATGTTACAGACAACTGTTTTGCCTTATTGATTTGATCTACAAAAACAGGATCATTGCCTAATAGGGTATCAAATGATATGTTAACTTTATTATCCATTATTTCATTGAGCGCGTTATAGACTTTTCCGATACTCTTAAATGTTAAAAGCATTCCATGATCAATACCATTAATTATGATATTCCTACTGGATATAAATCCATAAAAGCTGTTGTTTCCTTTATCATAGGAAAATACTTTGTATGAGAAATCTTCTCTGAACATCATCATCTCATGAATTAGTTGATGGTCAATTATTTGTTCAATGTTATCACCTGTGATGTCTTTTTCTATCTTGAAATATTTTTCAAATTGTTGGTTATGATGAACAACCTCTTTTTTGTTATTGATAAGAACCAAGGCATCTTCTATCATATTAATAATGATTTCCCGCTCTTTTTTTATAACATTAAGTTTATTATAGTTATCTGTACTATAAAGTTTTGAACTAAGCAGGTCCGACATTCTTTCAAGAAATTCTATAGAGTTTTGCAGATTTTCAAAAACAGGACTAGTCTTATTAACAGGTACCAACAATGCAATGGCACCGACTACTTTATTTTCAAAGAAAATAGGTACACTGACAAGACCAGATATAGCACACTTCTTCAAATCCGGACAGTTCTTACAATGTTTATAAGTAGATTTATCGCTAACTGCAACTACTTTACCAGTATGCATAACCTCACCTAACATAGAATATCTACTTATAGGTGTTGGTTCATCGGTATAATAGAACGTATTACCAATCATATTATATTTATCATCAATGATAATTACATCGATATTAAGAATCTTAGATATAGTTTCAGCAAATTTGGAAGCTATTTCTTTTAATTCAACAAGATACATAAAAATACCTCCTAAGAAAAGAGGCTACGCCTCATTCAGCAAAGCAATTTGTCCATTAGTTAAGTTTTCTTTATACATATTAAAAGTTCATTTTATATTCTTAAAAATGGAGTTTCTTATAAGGAAAAAATAGGGTAGAAACTACCCTATAATAAACCATAATTTGCTATATTTTAGTAACATTATACTACTTATTTACACAAATAGTCAACTAATACTTCAAGCTGATAACACATGGTAACAGCTCCTGGATCCAGATGTCCAACCCCTTTGTTAGGCTGGTAGCAAGCACGTCCTCTAACCGCTTCCATATCTTTTGTACTATTCATTCCATCAATAGCACCCTGCTTCATTGCCTGTAAAGCATCATAATCGTCTAGTTTCTTGTCAAGAGCATCTTTCATTGCGTTAACTGCTGGATACATACTGTCAATCATAGTCTTGAAGTTTGGTTTTGCATTACCTCTCTCCATGATTGCATTAAGTTCAGCTTCTAAGACATCACATAATAGATTGATGTCCATTTCTTCTTTGTCACCAATAGTTTTTGCAGCACCTATAAACGCACTACCATATAAAACTCCTGATGAACCTCCAACAGTACTCATAATCAACATACCGATTTTTTTGAACATATCGCCAAGCTTCAATGATAATAATAATTCCTTATTCTCAACCAGCTTCTGAAAACCCATGTTAATATTAACCCAATGGTCTCCGTCACCTGTTATGGAATCAAGCTTAGTTATATAGTCTTTGTTTTCTTCTATTTTTTTGGTTACCAACTCAATATATTCAACATATTCTTTAGAAGTTATTTTAATATTCATATTATCACCTAAACTTTCAATGCTGGGGTATCACAAGGAGCGTCCAGCAAATTCATTAATTCGTCGTCAAGTTTTAATAATGTTATTGAGCAACCTGACATCTCAAGTGCTGTCATATAATTACCTACTAAAGCTTTGTGTATCTTTATATTTTTCTCGGATAGGATTTTTTCAACTTCGTTATTAAGTATATATAGTTCCATTAAAGGTGTAGCTCCAAGACCGTTAACCATCACAGCAACTTCACTGTCACTATAATCGTAATCTTCAAGAATCCTATTACATAGAATTTCAGCAAGCTCAGCAGCAGTTTTCACAGTTGTTCTTTCAACCCCTGGTTCGCCATGTATTCCCATACCAATCTCTATTTCATTATCATCTAATGAGAAACCAGGTACCCCTACGCCAGGAAGGATACATGAAGTCATAGCCATGCCCATACTACGTATATTAGCAATAGTCTTCTCTGCAACTTTTTTCACTTCATCAAGGCTTCCACCTGCTGCCGCTTTGGCTCCAGCAAGCTTATGAACGAATACTGTACCTGCAATACCTCTGCGCCCAGTTGAATAAGTACTGTCTTTTACTGCAACATCATCTTTTACTACGACCATCTCAACTTTTATGTCTTCCATCTCAGCCAAATCTTTTGCCATAGAGAAATTCATAATATCTCCTGAGTAGTTTTTGATTATAAGTAAAACACCTTCACCTGTATCTGCTTCTTGTATTCCTTTTAATATCCTGTCTGGTGATGGAGATGCAAAAACATTTCCAGCTACAGCAGCATCAAGCATTCCTTTTCCTACATAACCTGCATGTGCAGGTTCATGTCCACTTCCGCCACCTGATACAAGACCTACTTTGTTTTCTTTATCTATCTTAGATACTACTTCCAAATCTTTGGAATATTGAAGCTGAGGATTAGCTTTTACCAAACCTTGAAGCATTTCACTTACGACTTCGTCAGGATTGTTTATAATCTTTTTCATCAGCACCTAGCCTCCTATTTTTTAGTAATTACCATTTCACAGCAATCTTCACATCTAGAAAGTAGTTGTTTAAATTCAAGATTCAACTCTGGGAAAACTCCTACCATACCATAATCGCCATAACATGCAAGGTCACATAAATGTGCTACTTCTTCTTTTGAACATCCAAGCTTTTTCCAAGCTTCAACAAGTGCACAATGATGGAACTTGATAATACTCTCTTCTTCATCAATCTTAACTGGTTCCATTGCGAAAGCTTCTCTTGGGTGTCCTGTCAAAATAGCTTTTGCAAAATCAGCTGGTGTCTTACATTCGCCTATAGCTTCACCTTTAGCGATTCCAAATTCAGTTATTGCCTTTTCAGCTATTTTATCAAATCCTTCATCTGTATATTTTGATAATAGATAAAACCATTTTGCTCTGTCCTCAATAGCACTTCTAAATGCATCTGTTAATTCCTGTTGTGTATATTTTTTTTCACTCATTTTAAATTCCTCCATTTTTTCTTTTTAGATTTTTGATATATTATTAAATTTTAAACGCTACCAAGATATGCTTTTCGTACTGCTTCATTGTTACATAGAATCTGTGCATCGTCTGTCATAGTAACTTTTCCTGTTTCCAAGACATAACCTCTATTAGCAATTGATAATGCCATATTTGCATTTTGCTCAACTAGTAAAACTGTGACACCTTGTTTATTTATTGATTCTATTAGATCAAATATCATTAGTACTAAATTAGGTGCAAGTCCAAGTGAAGGCTCATCCAGTATTAGAAGTTGGGGCATGGACATCAGTGCTCTTCCGATTGCCAACATCTGTTGTTCTCCACCTGACAATGTTCCAGCTATCTGTTTCTTTCTTTCAAGAAGTCTTGGAAACAGGTCATATACTCTATCATAGGAATCATTTATCTCTTTTTTGTTAGTACGAGTGAATGCTCCTAGTTTCAAATTTTCTTCTACTGATAATGCTGGAAAAACCTCACGTCCTTCGGGAGAAAGACTAATTCCTTTTTTAACTATTTCAGACGGTGCTATATTAGTAATGTTTTCTCCTTTGAACCAAACCTCTCCAGAAGTAGCTTTTAGCAAGCCAGTTATTGTGGCCATTGTTGTACTTTTACCAGCTCCATTACTTCCTATGAGAGTTACAATCTCTCCTTGTTTAACTTCAAGGTCAATACCTTTTAAAGCGTGAATATTACCATAATGTGTATTTATACCTTTTACTTCCAGCACTGTTATTCACTCCTTCCCAGATATGCCTCTATAACGCGTTTATTATTAGCTATATCAGCTGGCAGACCTTCAGCAATCTTTTTACCATAATCAATAACATAGATTCTATCAGAGATATTCATAACAACATTCATATCATGTTCGATTAGTATTATGGTGTAACCTTTATCTCTTAGACTCTTGATAAAATTCAACAATTCTTCTGATTCCTGAGGATTCATACCTGCTGCCGGCTCATCTAGAAGCAGTATTTTAGCATTAGTGGATATAGCTCTTGCTATCTCCAGTTTTCTCTGTTCACCATAAGGCAGATTACTGGCATAATGGTGCACCTTATCTTTTAATCCGATTGAATCCAAGATTTCTATTGCTTTTTGATGTTTTTCTTTTTCTACTTCTCTATATTTTTTGGTTCTAAAAAGTAGATCCAGAAAACTGTATTTTGTGTTTATATGCATTCCTATCAAAACATTTTCTATAACCCTCATATCTCCAAACAATCTGATATTCTGAAATGTTCTTGCTAATCCAGCCTTGACTATTTCTTGAGGTTTTTTGTTATGGATAGGTTTGCCTTCAAATATGATTTCTCCTTCTGTCAACTGATTAACTCCTGTAAGCAAATTGAAAAGTGTAGTTTTGCCGGCACCATTAGGTCCGATTATACTAATTATCTCACCTTTATTTACTTCAAAATTAACTTTATTAACAGCTATCAAACCACCAAAATGTTTAGATATATTTTTCACTTCCATGAGTGCCATATCACATACCACCCTTCCCTGTAGAAATAACTTTTATAGGTATGTCAAGTACAACCCCTTTGGGAAGCTTATACTTAGTCTTTCTCTGTCCTCCAAGAATACCTTGTGGACGGAATCTCATCATAAGTACTAGAATGACACCATACATTACAAATCTATATTCTTGTAAGAATCGAAGTACTTCTGGGAATGTAACCAACAACATTGAGCCTAAGAACATTCCGCCAATAGTACCCATACCACCTAGAATAACTATACTTAGTATCATGATGGAAGTATCAAAAGTGAATGTATTAGGGTCTATATACCTTATCATATGAGCATAAAAAGCTCCTGCAAGACCTGAGAAAAATGATGATAATACAAAAGCGATAGCTTTATAATAGGTTGTTTTTATTCCCATCATTGTAGCAGCCATTTCATCTTCTCTTATAGCCATTAATGCTCGACCCATTCTAGAACGAACGATACCGACTATACAAAATGTTGTTATTATGACAAACACAAGAATCAAATAATATAAACCTCCATTTGAAGTAGACAATTCTATTCCAAAAAATGATGGTTTAGGTATTCTTGTAACACCCAATGGTCCGTTTGTCACACTTTGCCAGTTCAGCAATACCATTCTTACAACTTCCATGAATCCTAATGTGGTAATAGCCAAATATGTTCCTGACAGTCTGAATGTAGGTAGTCCCAACAGAAGTCCACATACTGCAGCCAATAAAGCAGCTATAGGAGCAGTTATAAAGAAGTTAAGACCATAGTTGACACTAAGTAAAGCTGATGCATAAGCACCAATAGCATAAAATGATGCATGTCCTAATGAAATCTGTCCTGTATAACCTGTAACCAGTCCCAGCGATAATGATAAAATACTATATACTCCTATCATTATTACTATTCTAAGTATATACTGAGAACTGATTATAAAAGGAAGCACCGCTAATAATACAGCAATAATTGGATAAACTATCTTTTTATTGCGATCAATAAATTCTTTTAGATCTACCATATAATTTGTGAGTTTTTCATAAAATTTTATTTTTCCCATAATCTACACCTTTGTAATACCTTTCTTGCCGAATAAACCTGTTGGCTTAATTAGCAGTACAATAATTAGTATTATAAAAGCTGTGGCATCTCTATAGCCACCACCTATATATGTTGCAGCAAAACTTTCTGAAACTCCTATTACCAAACCACCTAAAATAGAACCATGCAATATTCCAATACCACCTAATACCGCGGCAGAGAATGCTTTCAATCCTGCAAGATATCCCATACCAGGGTAAACCATTTGATAATAACCACTAATCAATGTTCCAGCTATGGCAGCTGAAGCACCACCAAGGAAAAATGTAAATGTTACTATAAAGTTTACGTTTATTCCCATTAAACTAGCAGCTTTTTGATTTTGTTCTACTGCTCTCATTCCTAGACCTATTTTTGTACCCTTGATAATGTAGGTCAGTAATCCAAGCAATATAACGGATACTAAGAAAATAAATATTTGAGTGGTACCAATCTTAACTCCAAATATGTTTATAGTTCCATAATCAAATAGTTTTGGGAAAAACTTTGTTTGGCTACCAAATATAGTCATCAACAGGTTCTGTATTATATAAGAAATACCGATTGTTGTAATTAGTGCTGCAATACCCTTTGATTTTTTGGCACGAAGTGGAGCTAATGCTACTTTATCAATAGTTATCCCTAATAATCCTGTTGCTACAATACTTATTAATAAAGCTGGTATAATTCCAAATCTATACCCTACAAAAACCATGGTAATATGTGCTCCAAATGCATAAACTGAACCGTGTGAAAAGTTTACAAGTCTCAAAATACCAAATACCAAAGAATATCCTACTGCAATTAATGCATAAACCATACCTAAAGTTAACCCATTGGCCAATTCTTGTAATATCAAGTTTACACCTCCTTGTTTCTATGAAGCTTAAATCAATCATTTCCATAAATCATGATATTATTTATAATTATTTAACTTCTACAAATTTACCATCTTCAACTTTAACTTTAGTAAATACTTTCATTGCATCACCGATAGAATCAAATTTTGTTTCTCCAGTAACACCTGGGTAATTAATTTTAGCTAATTCTTCTTTTATAGCTTTTCTGTCTGCTTTTCCAGCACTTTCAATTGATGTTAAGATCATTCCTGCACTATCATATGCTTGAGCTGTTAAACTACTTGGCATTGAACCATATTTGTCTTTGTAAGCAGTAACAAAATTGGAAACAGTCTCGTCAGTACTTCCGTGGAAGAAAATAGTTGGGAAGTGAATATTTTCAGCACTTTCTTTTGCAAGGTCAATCAATTGTTGACTATAAGCATTAGAGAAACCTACAAATTCAATATCAGGATTGATAGCTTTGTATTGAGATGCGAATGGAGCAAGAGCATTATACATTGCAGCAACGATTATTACTTCCGCACCAGCATCATTTAATTTTGAAATGTTAGGACTATAATCAATTGTTCCATCAACAACTTCTTGATAGCCAACTACTTCTCCACCTGCTTCTTCTACAAGAGATTTTGTGATTTCTGCAGTTTTTATACCCCAGTCTGTCTTAACTGCCAAGATTCCCACTTTTTTCTTACCTATAGTTTCAACTGCTAAATCAACTGCTTGTTTTGCCTCAACGTTGATGACAGTATTATTTCTAAAGATAAATTCTCCTTCTTTTGTATAATCAGGATGTGACGCTGATGGTGATATCTCTACAATACCTGCTTCTTGATATTTAGGAGATGCAGCCATACATACACCACTCGCAAAATGACCAACAACTGCTTTTATAGATTTGTCAGAAACTATTTTTTCTGCGATTGTAGCAGCTTCTTCACCATTGTTTTTGTCATCGTATACAACTAATTCAACTTCTTTTCCAAGAACTCCACCTTTTTTGTTCCATTCATCAACTTGAAGTTGTACAGCGTTCTTAAATCCTGTACCATATTCTGCAAAGTCACCAGTTAATGGACCAACAACTGCAATCTTAACCTTGTCTGAACCTTTACAACCTGTAAATAAACCCATAATAAGAATTATAACTAATAAAACAGATACTTTTAATTTCATAAATATTTCCTCCTTTTATTATTTATAAAGTTACTTAAGTACTTCCTCTTTTCATATATTCATATGAAAATCAGACTGGGTAAACACCAAGGTATTATTTATTAAGCATTATTTTGAGGATTTCCACGTCTGTTTCTTTCATACCTTCACGCCCAAGTCTACCCATAGCAGAAATAGTGTTTTCCACTGTTTCTTTTACAATCCCTGTTTCAGCCTCATAAGCATTGCCTTTCATAGCAAGGAAATGAGCCATTATCGCTGCATCCAGACTAGATGCAATCTTTGCTGCACATGATGCTTTTGCTCCATCGCATACAATACCAGAAACATTTGCTAGAGTGTTAGTTATTGTTTTTTCGATTTGTTCTAAGCTTCCATCTTCTAGATAAGTCAAACCAGCTCCACTACCACAAGCTGCATTCACTGCTCCACAATATGCTGAGAGTCTTCCTAAATTGGTTTTTTGATGAATTGTAATTAGATTGGCTAATACTAACGCCCTGTACATTTTTTCTTTGTCATATCCTTTTTCCTGTGCATAGATGATAACAGGTAAAGATGTTGCCATTCCTTGATTTCCACTACCAGAATTGGTTACAACCGGTAAACTGCATCCACTCATTCTAGCTTCTGATCCAGCAGCTGCATATGCTCTGACTTTAGTAATTATGTTGTCTCCAAAACATTCCATAAGCATATTTCCTAGATTGATGCCATAATTACTTTTTAGTCCTTCATTAGCTATTGCTAGATTATACTCAACTTGATTATCCAAAAATTCTTTTACATCTTCTAGATTCACTGAATTAGCGAATTCATAGATATCTTTTACATTTAAAATATTTCTATCTGATAATGATTCGTTGAAATTCTCCTTGGTAAATGACTTTTCAAATAATACTTCTCCATTTTTTTCGATCTTAGTGATATTCACGTGTGTATGTACAATCTCCACCAATGAGTATTCATCTTTGAACTTGGCTTCTACAATAATGTGTAGGTTAGCATCGTTCTTAATCATTTCGATTTCGCACATATCTGTATTCATTAAATCTTTTATCTTTTCTATGTCCGAATCTGTTAGATTATTTAACAACTGCATTTCTTTACTGGAATCTCCTACTATAAGTCCTGCGTAGACACTTGCTTTGATACCTTTCAAGTTACCAGTATTAGGAACTATAACAGATTTTGCGTTTTTTATTATATTACCACTACATTTTATAATAACTTTATCTGGGAAATTCCCAAGTACTTCTCGTGATTTAGCTGCTGCATAAGCTATAGCAATTGGCTCTGTACATCCTAACGCTGGAACAAGTTCCTGTTTTAGGATATCAATATAGCCTTCATATATTACTTTATCTAAATTCACCTATCTTGCACCCTCCAATCCTTTGTGTATCATTTTGATACTATAGTCTCGTTTTTGTTTCATGTACTTATAATACACACTTATTTGACATTTGTCAACATAAATTTTATGATTTTTATAATATTTTTATGCATTTTAATTATATTTTAAGCAGTATCCAACTTTTGGTATTTATTCACAGAGTTATTGTTTTGGTATCATTGTATCATTTTGATACGTTTATGAGACACAATTAGATATGGGATTATGTAATGACTAGTAAGATATTTCTATATACGTATTAAACACTAACTTGATGATAGATATATTAGAGCATTAAAAAACACCACCAGATTTAATCTGATGATGCTCAATAACTTATATGATAAAATACGTTTAGCGATAAACCAAATGTGTCTAGTAGTAGCACATATATTGTTTATAGACTTATTTAATTAGATAAATTCTTGCTTCATATGGTTGTAATACTTCTTCACTAACTGATTGTTTATAGTTACAAAGTATTAATTCTTTGTCTTTTTTATATTGTTCAGAAATCGTACATCCAATAGTTTCACCGTAAAAATTACAGATAACCAATAATTTAGTATCTTCAAGTGTTCTTGTATAAGCAAAGATATTAGGGTCTTCTTCTAGAAGTAATTCAAACTTACCATCAATAATTACAGGATATTGTTTACGAAGTGCAATCAATTTTTTATAATAATTAAATATTGAGTTATCATCTTTTAATGCTAGTTCTGCATTAATCTCAGTATAATTAGGATTTACTTTCAACCAAGGTTCCCCTTTTGTAAAACCTGAGTTATCTGTACTATTCCATTGCATTGGTGTTCTAGCATTATCTCTACCCTTAGCATAGATTGATTTCATTATTTCTTCTTTTGCATAACCTTTTTGAGTACGTTCTTCGTATATATTCAAGGTTTCTATATCACGATATTCGTCAACCTGATACTTAACATTGGTCATACCTAACTCTTCACCTTGATATATGTAAGGTGTTCCCTGCATACAATGAAGAACTGTTGCCAGCATCTTAGCGGATTCTACTCTATACTCTTTATCATTTCCCCAACGGGATACAATTCTTGGTAAGTCATGATTATTCCAGAATAAACTATTCCATCCATAACCATGTAATGCAACCTGCCATTTAGATAAAACTTTTTTCAATTTTATAAAGTCTAGAGGGGCTAAATCCCATTTTTCTTTGCCTTCTTCTTGGTCTAAACCAATATGTTCAAATTGGAAAACCATAGAGAATTCACTATTGTCTGGATTACTATATAATTTCGCAAGAGAAGGTGTTGATCCCCATGCTTCTCCTACTGTGATGAGATCACCTTTTTGGAAAGTTTCTCTACTCATTTCTCTAATATAGTCATGTAGTTTAGGTCCATTATTAGTAATCTTGAGGTCAGGTTCTTTTGCTATCTGATCAATAACATCTAGACGGAATCCTCCTACTCCTTTGTCCATCCACCAATTGATCATATTATAGATTTCTTCTCTAACTTTTGGATTATCCCAATTCAAGTCAGGTTGTTTTACCGAGAATTGATGAAAATAATATTGACCTAATTCTTCAACCCATTCCCAACATGAACCTCCAAAACAAGCTTTCATATCATTTGGAAGCTCTCCTTTTACTCCATCTCTCCATACATAATAGTCATGATATCTATTATCTTTACTCTTTTTTGCTTCCACAAACCATGAATGCTCGTCAGAAGAGTGGTTTAACACCAAATCCAATATTATCTTTATATTATGCTCATTAGCTCTAGCAATAAGATTCTCCATGTCTTTTATACTTCCAAACATTGGGTCTATGTCCATATAATCGGAAATGTCATAGCCATTATCATCTTGAGGCGATTTACAAACTGGTGACAGCCAAATAGCATCAATTCCAAGCTCTTCCAGATAGTCTAATCTGTCTATAATTCCTTGTAGATCTCCTATTCCATCACCATTACTATCCTGAAAGCTACGAGGATATATCTGATATACTACTGAGTTTTTCCACCATGGCTGCTGGTTATTGTTTTGCATTTTTCCCATCCTTTCTATTATTTTATTTTTGGTATTGCTTTTTGTTCCCTTTATGGTTATTAGTGATATTTATACTACTTATAATAATTACACTTACTATGTTATTATTTATAGTATAAGTATTAATAGCATATTATATAAAAATAATATGTATATAATATCATATTTTACCTTCCCGAAAACTTAATGTCAATATATTAACAATTTGAGTTTTACCCTATATCTATATAATTAAAATGCATGTTAAAAATCAAAAAGACTATTATTTAGTAGAGGTCAAACCTAATAATAGCTAAAATTTGTTCTGCCTAAATATAGTCTTTTTATATTTATATATTTAATTTGAATTCATAACTTATCTCACATATATTTTCATTATTCCTAATTCCTTACCTTCACTTTCTCCATATGGTTTTATGGTATAAGCACCAACACTAGCAGGAACTATGAATGTTTCAGCATAATGTACAACGAATGGCTGGAATCTATTTTCAGGACTTTCTACAATGGCTTCTCTTCCTTCCACTAGATTCAATACATTCACTCCACCTTCAGTATTAAGTGATACTTTTTCACTAAACCAATATCTCCTGGTTTCAATAAATTCTCTTTCGTGAAGTCCTGTACGTTCTTGTCTCCATCCATTACCCTCAGCAACTGGCTCAACTCTATTAATAAGATTGTTTTTAACCCAATCAGTATCTCTGTCCCATTGAATTACTTGTTTTCCATGATTAATATGCACTGGACGAGGTTTTCCATCAAGTCCTAGTCTTTCCCAGTCCCATAATTTGAATGTAAATATATAAGGAGTAGCACTAATCTCCAAAACCATACAATCATTACCTGAACAATGAATTGTTCCTGCTGGTATTAAGAAATGATCATGTTTTTTAGCACCAAATTTGTTTACATATTTTTCATCAGGGAATGTTATATTGCCTTTTTCAGCTTCTTTCAGATCATTAATAAGCGCTTCCTTGTCCACATTTTTCTGTACTCCAAGATATACATTGGCATTTTCCTTGGCATCAAGCATATAGTAACTCTCATCCTGAGTATAGTGCATACCAAATTTTTCTTGTATGTATTCAGTTAATGGATGCACTTGAAGGCTCAGATTCTGTCCTCCCATTGTATCAAGCATATCAACTCTTATAGGAAATTCTGTACCAAATCTTGAATGAACTTTTTCTCCTAATAATTGATGTGGATAGAAAAATACAACATTGATTGAAGGTGTCTCAACAATTGTATCGCCATATTTTAAGTACAGGCTATTCTCTTCTGGTACACAGTCAAAACACCATGCAAAGTTTTCAGAACTCATATCTAAGTCGCAAACTTCTTTCATCCATTGTCCACCCCATACCCCTTTGTCAAAGTATGGAACAACTCTAAAAGGACCATTAACAGTTTCTTCCAAACCTGCTGTAAATGCCTTTTTAGTTATCATTTTAGGAGAGTGGGATTTATTTGTATCTAGTATATAATCTACATTTTTATACAGTTTTTTCTTTAATCTATCTGCCATTCTCCACTCTACGAAGAATCCTCTTTTATATTTCTTCAATAAATCCTCGTCGTAATTTTCCATCTTCCAATTGGCTATTTCTTTTCTACGATAGCGTAATTGTATTTCCCATCTTGCCAGATCAGCATATACTAAGATATCTCCTGTATCTATTATAGAAGCTCCTGTACCGTATACAAGTACAACCCCTGTTTTGATTCCTTCTATCTTTTGCCTTGCTTTATCAACTAGTTTTTCATCAAAAAATTCGTCCATGGTTCTACAGCTTAGAACTCCGAAAACCCTATCATCTGTTAGTTCACGCTGAATCATATTAGTGATTGTATTTCCATCAAAACTATAATCATCAGCATCAATTAATAACTCTGGATTTAGTTTCTTTATAAAAGCTGTTAATACTTCTTCTTTGTTCACACCTGGATAACATTCAATCGTTACAACCGTCTTGCTTTTTCCATCAGTAGAAATTTTTCTTAATATTTCCTGTGATATTTCTTCGTAGCCAGTAAAAATTTCGTCTTCATATCCTTTAACCTGTACTACTGGTCTTTTGTCATAATTTGATTTGTACATTTTTACCTCCATATTATCTTCCTTGTATGCTAAGTAACAGTTAGTCTTCTTTTTATAAAATCAGCTTTACCTATACAAATTGGTCTAAACAAGCCGCTCCAATAATTCCTGCATTATTTCCCAATCCTGATGCAGTAATTTTAGGTAATTCCATTGATTTACAATATATATTCTCCTTAACGATTTTTCGTATAGGTTCTAGTATAAATTCTCCTTGCTTACTGATACCTCCTCCTATGACAATTCCTTCAGGCTCTAATATGTTAACAATATCAACGATTCCTTGAGCAATATTACTTATATACTTAACAAAAACTTCATTAGCAGCTTTGTCACCATTATGTATTGCATTAAATATATTTCTACCATCTAATCTGCCAGAGGATTTCCTTTGCTTTTCTAATTCAGAATCAGGGTATTCGTCAGCCTTTTCATTAGCCATACGAATCAAAGCACTAACAGAACCATATGCTTCCCAGCACCCTTTTCGTCCACAAGTACATAATTCGCCATTATCAACCAACATTAAATGCCCTAAAATACTTGAGTTACCATTTTTACCACGATATAATGTATCGTCAATAATTATTCCTCCACCAATTCCAGTACCCAAAGTGACCATTACCATAGATGAATATTTTTTTCCTGCTCCAGCTATATATTCTCCTAAAGCAGCACAATTAGCATCATTTTCCAGGTATACTGGTATATGAAAGTATTTTTTCATAGCATCAATAAGATGTATATTTTCCCATCCAATATTATTTGAATACAGTACTATACCATTCTGTCTATCCAACATTCCTGGACATCCTATCCCTATATGCGTAATATTTTTGATATCAGTTTTTTCAATCAGTTCATTTACTAGATTTGCCATTCTCTGTATAACTTTTTCTGGGGAATCTGAGCTATTTGTATCGGTTTGATTTCTATCAATGATTATGTTTTTCTCATCTACAATGCCTGCTGACATGGTTGTTCCACCCAAATCTATTCCTATTTTCATCTATATCAGCCTTTCAGTTAGTTATATTTATGTCCATCATAATTAAATGTAATACGTACCTTTTTATATCAACACATATCATCTTTCTTGCTTTTTATAAGTGTGTATTAATAATTGGTTAGATTATTTTCCATAACCAAAGCTACTGTACCAATAAAAGAAGCACTTGCCATGAAAGTTGAAGGTTTTAATTGTACCTTATTCTTTCTCTCATTAAAAAAGGATGATTTCTGCATCTTATCCTTTAATCTGTCTATAACCATGTCTTGATATGAATTCAAGTCGCCACCAATAATAAAGCAGTCTGTATCATAGGCACTTTGCATATTACAGATTGCAACTCCTAGATAATCAGCCATTCTCTCTATAGCTTGTAAACAGATTTTATCCTCTTTAGCTGCTTTATTTAATAACTCAATCCAAGATAAGTCTCCACCTCCTTGTTCTTTGACCCATTTAGTCACAGCCCTAGTACTACTATATTTTTCAAGACAACCTCTTTGTCCACATTCACAAGGAATTCCATTCATTTCTACAATACTGTGTCCAATGATGCCTGCTAATCCAGAGGAACCGGTAAATAATTTTTTATCAATTATTACACCTCCCCCTATACCAGAAGAGATTCCAATGTAGATAAAGTTATCAATTTCACGATTTTCACCAAAATATACTTCAGCTAGTGCAGCTACGCACATATCATTTTGCAGATATACTGGAAGATTGTATCTATTCTTTAGAATTTCAACTATATTCAATTCATGAACATTATTAAAATCAGGAGGATTCAGGATAATACCATCACTTACCAATAAAGGTCCTGCACAGGATACACCAATTCCCCATATGTTATCTTTGTATCGACTTTGAATGAGCTTATCACTTAACATGAAAATACTATCTATCAACATTTCATTACTTTTAATTTCTTTCAGAGATATATTCTCAGTCTGTAATATCTGCCCTTTTAGATTAATAATACCAACTTGTAAAAAATCACGACCTATATAGATCCCCATGGTCAACAATGAATCATTGGAGACATCTAGATTAGTTCGTTTCCTACCTCCAGTAGATTTTGCTTCACTACATTCCCATATTATATTTTTTTTAATATATTCATTTACAATTGCAGTAACTGTCATTTTACTTAATCCAGTTATCTTACTAAGTTCTATTCTTGAAATAGGACCTTTTGTTATTATGTCTTTCAAGAGGACGTATTTATTATTACTATTCATATCTTTATGATTTAAACCAGCCATATAATAGCTCCTTATAATATAATTAGTATAAATTTCTTTATACATTAATCCTTTGTATTTTCTTTTAATAATCATATTATAATATTGATTTCTATATGAGTCAATAACTTTTTAAATATTATTTACTAAGTATCTATAATTTAATTAGTGAATAAAAACCTCTTCTCATTATGACCAGTTTTTATTTATATGTTAAAGACATTAATTAATTCGAATATTAAAATGAACCTCTAATTTGCTATAATTTGAGGTTCATTAGGTAAATATAATTTATTTGTTTAGTATGAAATTAAAACATTCAAAGGTTATTTTGACATATATCAATCAACACTTTTTTCATTAAATGTCTTCGTCAGCATATTCAAGAAAAATAACCTCTTCAGGTATAATCACTACATTGGCTTTCCAAATACTCTTATGTTTCAATTCATTCAACTGTGAAAAGTTCTTAATCAATAAAGTAGGATATACAATATTATCAGCTTTTGCAAAAACATTCTCTTTAGTGTCAAATATAATATCTACATATTCATCTTGTCTTGATATATAACCTACATCTTCTCCATCTAATATGGCTTTATCAAATCTCAGCATTCTTAATTTATTACTATAACTATCATCTACACATATTATCTTATAATATCCATTTTGCAATGTAAAATTATAGTCCATGTTTTCACCATCTTCTATGCAAAAACATTTTATAATCTTAAATATACTTTCAGCGTTAGCTGGTATAGGATTATCACCCCATAAACTAACCTTTACAATTTTTTCATCAGATATAGTTTCATCATCTGCTATAAAATCGTAATTTTCAGTAAATCTGCTTATATAGTGAATTGTGTCATTAATGTAATTGACTCTAGCATTTCTTTGGAATTTCTGTCTATTTTCTATATAGTAGTCTATAGAACCTTTTATATCACCTGCTTCTTCAATGACCTTTTCAAAAGTTTTTAGTGAAGCATCATTGCCTACAATAAAATTATCTGCCATAATCTTTGATAAATCGTTATCTGCGATTATTTCTTCTGTAGATTTATGCTCATTATTTTCTTCATCAAAATCGTAATGATATCTAGTATGTGCTACCAAATGCTCTTTCCCCGTTTCATCATAAAAGTATTTTATGTAGTCAGTGTCATATTTTTTGTATCCATCTATTTTATTTACTGTATTTATCACTTTGTATTTCATGTCAGGGTTAAGATCATAATTTGATTCTATTATCTCATTACTAAAGCCACCATAAGTTACTTTGATAAAATTTATATCTTCAATTGAAAAATTAACAGCTAGTTTACTATACCCATTTTGCTCTTCTATTACAAAACCATCCTCATAGGAGAATTTACTGTCTTTAGTAGCTCTTAGATCAGTTAAAAAATACTTGTACTCGTTATTTTCCAAAGTAACAAAAACAACTGTTCTATAATCATCTTCATCAGTATACGTAACTATAATGGTATCAAGTTCATTGTCACCAGTAAAATCTATATGATGTAAAACATAATTATCATAATTAAAATTTTCACCTTGCATTTCACAATAAGCCAAACCGAAGGTTTCATCATCTAGTAGATATTTTTTTATAGCATCAAAGTCTTTAAGCTTTTCATCTACTTGTTTCTGTATTGATTTTTCATCATTTTTTGTTGATTCTGTTGATTCATTTGATGTATCTGTATCATTCTCTTTTGTTATATTCTGGTCTTTCTCTTTTTCATTATTGTTTTCTTGTTTACTTGCTTCTTCTTTATCATTAATATCTTGTTTTTTATCAGTCTGTTCTACATCATCTTTATTTACATCTTTTGAAGATTGATGTGATACCTGAAGGTTTTCTTCTTCTGATTTCACTTGTTCTTTTGCTGAACAACCAATTAGAACTAGCATTAAATTGAATATTAATAATAAGCATGATATTTTTTTCATATTTTCCTCCTAATACGTTGCACCAGAAATTTTATTACTGGCTTATCTTGTTAATCTGATTAAAAATTTTTTACTGTATTTCTAGTATAAATGATGTAATTGGAAAAAACAACAAAAACATTACAAATGTAGTCATTTTTATTTTATGTGGTTATCATTTTCAGCATATTGAAGTACCTTCTACCTTATTAAGGCATATTATATATTAAATATATGTAAAAGGATAAGTACTATGTATCATTATTATAAAGAATATCCATGTCCTTACTGTGTTGATATACCAATCTACGATCCATATGATATGTTTTATGATAAGTATCCATATCCTTATTGGGATGATAGTCCAATATATGCTTCTGAGTTAGGATTCATTGAATTGAGAGATTATGGACCAGAACCATATGTAGTTGATATTGAGGAGGCTACTAGACAAAATGAGACTTATCGTACAGCTTTATGGACAGGCGACAACTTACAAGTAACTTTGATGAGTATTGATGTTGGGGATGATATAGGTCTAGAAGTTCACCCAGACGGGGATCAATTCATACGTATTGAAGAAGGTGAAGGACTTGTTAGAATGGGAAATAGTAAAGATAAGTTGGATTTTCAAAAAAGAGTTTACGATGATTATGCCATTATGATACCTGCAGGTAAATGGCACAATGTAATCAACACTGGCGATGAACCTCTTAAGTTGTATGCTATCTATGCACCACCTGAGCATCCATTCGGTACGGTTCATGAAACTAAGGAAGATGCAGAAGCTGACGAAAATCATAGTTAGGTATATTGTCAACTAAATATCGGGGCTGTCAGATAATATATTTTTAACGTCAATATCAAGGAAAATAGACTAGGTTTAGCAGTGAAAAAATCCATCTCTAAAAATGTATTATCTGACAGCCCCTCTTTATTTTGTACTAATCATTAATTTTTGTTACTTAATATTTATCCATGTAGACATTGAATGCCCAGGATTATTTATTGAGCTTGCTTCATATGTAAATTGCCCACTTTGATGTCCACTGGCATCCCATAATCTAAACCATCCATCTACGATATTGTCATTATTAAGATCTATAGACTGTGAGTCTATTTCATTTAATCTTGCACCATTCATCTTAGCAATTCTTGAATAAGGTGAACTATAACCTATTTCATAGGTTAATACGTAAAGAGCATCTCCTCCATGATTTAATTGAGTTGAAAATTTTTGATATACATCTTCAATACCAGCATCTGTAGATCTAACTTGATATACTCCCATTTGTGTAAGATCTGGTGCTGGACCTGCTTGAGCAACACATGTCATAGTTACGAAAAGACATAATGCTAATACTAACGAACTAATTTTTTTCATATATATACTCCTCCTCATATTTATATTTTGATTAGTACATTGAATACAATACTCCTATCTGAACAAAAAGTCTGTCAATACCTGTCAGCAAAATTCGCAATAAAGGACAAGTATTTCATAAATGTGCATATAAATAAATCCCCCAAACACAAGTGTTTGAGGGATTGTAAGTTTTGAAATATTATCTCTTTGAGAATTGAGGTGCACGTCTTGCAGCCTTTAATCCATATTTCTTTCTTTCTTTCATTCTTGGGTCTCTTGTTAAGAAACCTGCTTTTTTAAGTGCTGGACGGAATTCATCATCAGCTTTTAATAAAGCTCTTGAGATTCCGTGACGGATAGCACCAGCTTGTCCAGTGAATCCACCACCATGTACATTAACGATAACATCAAATTTATCTGTTGTATGAGTTAATTCTAATGGTTGGCGTACTGTAACTTTTAAAGTTTCAAGTCCACAGTAATTATCTATATCTCTTTTATTAATTGTAATTTTACCTGTTCCAGGTACTAAATATACTCTAGCAACACTATGCTTTCTACGACCTGTGCCATAATATTTTAATTGTGCCACTTGTATTCCTCCTTTCAGTACGAATCATTTAGTTTTTGATTTCTAATACTTCTGGTTTTTGAGCTTCATGTTTATGTTCTGAACCTCTGTATACACGTAGTTTTTTAAGCATTTTTCTTCCAAGTTTGTTCTTTGGAAGCATACCTTTTACTGCATGCATAACTACTTCTTCAGGTTTATTTTTCATCATATCTTTGTATTTTATTTCTTTTAAACCACCTGGATGTCCAGTATGATATCTGTATAATTTTTGGTCTAATTTCTTTCCTGTTAAAACAACTTTATCTGCATTGATAACTACTACGTTATCACCAGTATCAACATGTGGTGTATAGATAGGCTTGTTTTTTCCAATAAGTACTCTTGCTATTTCAGATGATAAACGTCCTAAAGTTTGACCTTCAGCATCTACTATATACCATTTTCTCTCAACTGCTTCTGCTTTTGGCATAAAGGTTTTCATCGAGTTCCCTCCTTATTCAGTTCCATTTCTCATGTATTATCAAAATCCGGGGCTAATGGATTTTAATTTACAATCTCACGATTCAATATTATAGTACATCCAACCTAGTGTGTCAAGTACTTTGAAGAAATTATCCACATTTTTATGTGTTTTTTTATATTTATCCACAATTCGTATATGTTAATATTGGAAATTGTGGATAAAACATCATTTTTATTGGGTTTACACTTTATTATAATCCCCTTTAGCCATAAGAGCTGCTACTATTGCTGTTATCGGTATAGATATTATAAGACCTATTGTACCAGCTAAAGCTCTAACTATTTCTGTGGAGATTAATTCCATATTAACGATATCTACTAAGGTCATGTCATTTACCATAAATAACAACATTAAACACATTGATGTACCTGCATAAGCTAAAATAAGGGTATTAGACATGGTACCCATTACGTCTTTACCAATATTCATTCCTGATTTGAATAGTTGTCCAACTGTCATTAAAGGATTGTTATCTTTTAACTCTTTTATTGATGAAGATATGGACATACAAACATCCATTACCGCACCTAAGGTACCAAGTAGAATACTAGCAAACAATATTCCTTTAAAATCAAGATGCATTGATTCTGTAGAGTACAAGAGCATCTGTGACTCTGATGTCTCAAGTCCTGATAGATTAGCATAATATCCAATTACAAGTGATATTGTTCCTGCTATTATGACACCTGATAAGGTTCCTGCTATAGCCGCTATAGCTTTTTTATTAAACCCACCAATAATAAACATAGTTATAATCGTTACTACAATAGATACCATTATAGATGTTACAACTGGATTCTGACCGTTTATTATACCTCTCAGCATATAATAAACACCTATAATAGTAATACCTAATGTAAATAGTGTCTTAACACCTTTTGTTCCACCCACGATAATGGTCAATAATATAAATGCTATAACTAGATAAATTAGATACTTGTCCCTCTTGACATTGGTTATATGACCTTGCAGTATATTTCCTTCTTCATCACGTTCAATACCAACATACAGCTCGTCTCCAACTTTTGCATCAAAACTATTAGCCATTATGCCATCTACAGTATTGTATACTTCTATTAACTTTCCTTTTTCTTTACCTTTAGTAAGTTTTACCTTCAATACTTGTACTTTTTGTATGTAATCTCCGCCTGATGTCTCTAAGGTTTCATATTCATCTTTTATAATTGCAATAACTTTACCGGGTATCACTTCTTCTTTATATACTTCCTCATCATATTCCTCGGTTGAGTCAGTTGCTTGTACACTACTTGTAAATAATCCAAAACAGAGTATCGTTGCTATTACAAATAATAATTTTTGTTTCACAGTAACTTCCTCCTTTCATGATCTAATCATAGTTAATCTTTATTAGAGTTAATCCTTTTGCTGGAGCAGTAGCCCCTGCTTTACTTCTATCTTTTGAGTCTATAATATCTATAATATAATCGGGCTCAATCTTTCCTCTTCCTACATCTATTAATGTTCCTGCAATAATTCTAACCATATTGTATAAAAAGCCATTTCCATTAATACTGATGACAATCATTTCATCCTCAACGGTAACCTTACATTTATAAATTTCTCTCACAGTAGTTTTAACGCTACTTCCCGTTGAACAAAAAGCTTTGAAATCATGTTCACCTATAAAATACCTGGCTGCTTTTTTCATCTTATCTATGTCTAAAGATTTATGATAAAAATGAGCATACCTATTATATTGGGGCAATGGAAATCTAGAGTTGTATATTTTATACTCATATGTTTTATTTTTTGCATTATATCTTGGATGGAAACTACTAGTAACCAATTCTGCATCTCTTATTACTATATCCTCGGGTAAATAAGCATTTATTGCATAAGGTATTTTATTTATAGGTATTGATGTTTCTACTTTTAATACAACAATTTGACCTAATGCATGAACACCTGTGTCGGTTCTGCTTGCGCCGACTATTTTTATTTCCCGGGAAAACAATTTCTGACAAGCTTCATAAATCTTTTGTTCAATGGTGATTGCATTTTTTTGAACCTGCCATCCACAATATTTTGTTCCGTCGTAAGCTACTACTAGCATAATATTGCCCATTTATTTTCACCCTTCAAAATATACATTTAATATAATTACCCTACTAATTAAAGAATGATAAGTATGGTAATATAAACTACCAAAACAATAAATGCAACTAAATCGTATTTGGTATACTTTAATTGTTTCATCCTTGTTCGTCCTTCTCCACCCCTATAACATCTAGCTTCCATGGCTAATGCTAGGTCATCTGCTCTTCTAAACGCAGATATGAACAATGGTACAAGCAAGGGAATAAGACTTTTAGCTCTCTTTACAATACCACCTGATTCAAAATCAGCTCCTCTAGCCATCTGAGCCTTCATTATTTTATCAGTCTCTTCTAGTAGAATAGGTATAAACCTTAATGCTATAGTCATCATCATAGCTATTTCATGAGCTGGTACCTTTATTTTTTTCAATGGATTCAATGAGTACTCTATACCATCTGTAAGCTGTATTGGTGAAGTAGTAAGAGTAAGTATTGAAGAACCGATTATTAGAAAAATAAGTCTAATTGCCATTAAAGCTGCAAAATACAGTCCTTCTTTATATACTACAACACTTCCTATATTAAAAAGCTTTTCTTCTCCAGGAGTAAAAAACAAATTCAATACAACTGTCAAAATAATTATTATGAATATTGCTTTTAACCCTTTTAGCATAAATCTTAGAGGTACTTTTGATATTATTATCACTGCTCCTAGATATACAAATGCCACAATATATCCCCAAACATTATTAGCAATGAATAATGAAATAATGAAAGCAAGAGTTCCTAATAATTTCATTCTTGGGTCTAATTTGTGTATATATGAATTAGCAGGATAGTATTGACCAATGGTTATGTCTCTAATCATATTTTCACATCCTTACTAATAGCATTCATTATCTCATCGTATGCTTCTTGTATTGTAGTTACTTCATTGGTAACAAGAAACCCTTTGTTCTTAAGTTCTTGCATCAAGTAGGTTACTTGTGGAACACCAAGTCCCATTTTTTCCAATTCTTCAATATGATTAAATACTTTTTTTGGTATATCATCATATCTTACTTTGCCTTCATCCATTACGATAATACGTTCTACGTATTTTCCTACATCTTCCATACTATGTGAAACTAGGATGACTGTTATACCTAGTTCTTCATGTAACTTGGATATTTCATCAAGTATCTCATCTCTACCTCTAGGGTCAAGACCTGCAGTTGGTTCATCTAGAATTAGTACATCTGGTTTCATGGCTAGAACACCAGCTATGGCCACTCTTCTTTTTTGACCACCTGATAATTCAAAAGGTGATTTCTCATAGGTTTCTTCTCCTAATCCTACAATACCTATTGCTTCTTTAACTCTTTTATCAATTTCATCTTGTTCTAGCCTCATGTTAGTAGGTCCAAAAGCTACATCTTTATATACACTCATTTCAAATAATTGATGTTCTGGATATTGGAATACTAGTCCTACTTTTTGTCTTATTTCTCGCAAAGGCTTTTCTTTACTATGTATATCTATATTATTAACATATACATTTCCACTAGCAGGTTTTAATAATCCATTGAAATGTTGAATTAATGTAGATTTACCAGAACCTGTATGTCCGATAAGGCCTACAAATTCGCCATCTTTTATTTCTAGAGATACATTATCAATAGCTTTTTTTTCAAAAGGTGTATTCTGACTATAAACATATGTTAAGTTATCTATTTTAATTGACATAGTGCATCAACCATTTCCTTTACATTAAGTATATTTGCCGGTATATTAATATTATTTTTTTTGAGCATATAAGTCAGTTCTGTTACTTGTGGAACATCAAGTCCTAATGTCTTCATCTGCTCTACCTGTGTAAAAACTTCATCTGGAGTTCCTTGTAATGCTATTTTACCTTCATCCATTACATATACTCTATCTGCTTCTATAGCCTCTTCCATGTAATGTGTAATAAGGATAATTGTTATATTTTCACGTTTGTTTAATTCTTGAACAGTTTCAATTACCTCTTTACGTCCAGAAGGGTCTAACATTGCTGTAGGTTCATCTAATATAATACATTCAGGTTTCATAGCTAAGACTCCAGCAATAGCTATTCTTTGCTTTTGTCCACCTGATAGTTTATTAGGTGAATGGGTACTATATGCTTGCATTCCTACAGTATCCAATGCATTATCAACTCTTTTTCTTATTTCCTCTGGCTCTATTCCTAGATTTTCTGGTCCAAAGGCAACATCCTCTTCTACTACAGTAGCAATTATCTGATTATCAGGGTTCTGAAATACCATTCCTGCTGTCTGCCTTATATTCCATATATCGTCTTCTTTTTTTGTATCCATACCTTTTACCCATAGAGTACCCTCTGAAGGGGTTAAAAGGGCGTTTAAATGCTTAGCCATAGTAGATTTCCCTGAACCATTATGCCCTAATATGGCTATGAATTCTCCTTTATTGATATCTATATCCACATGGTCAAGGGCTCTGTTTAATTCTTCTATTTCACCCATATCATTATGGGTATGATATTCATATACCAAACCTTTAGATTTGATCATTTCCATTTGTCACACCACCTGTTGCTATATTATCATTGTCAAGTAATATAGACTATTATAAACATTAATTTCCTCTGTATATTGGACATCAATAACTATCTACCGATATTAAAAAGTTCAATATACTTCCCTTATCTTATAAATTGTATAGAACTAAATAATTGCTCTATAGCAATTATTAATTCAACTTATATATCTCAATTAATACTCAGTATTGTTGATATATAATAATATAGAAATTGAATACTTATAATAGTATATATTACCGTACCTTAAAACTCAATATAATTCATTAATTTATATTTAATTGCAAATAAGGGATTAAGTGCATATATGCCTTAATCCCTATATTATTACTAATGCAAAATTACACTAATTCAATAATTACTTCTTCTGCACCGTCACCTCTACGAGGTCCTATTTTAATAATTCTTGTATATCCACCATTTCTATCAGAATACTTTGGAGCAATCTCATCAAATAACTTATCTACTAAGTTAACTTGTTTAGTATTTGCTTTTTTACCAGCATTCTTTACAGGCACTTCTTTTACTGGGTATAAAACCTTAAGCATTTGTCTACGTGCATGTAATCTAGTAGCGCTATCTTTTTTAATAGTTTTTTCGATATTTTCAAATTCAGTAACTTTTTTACCATCTACTACTGTCTTCACTCTTTTTCCATCAGCAGTTTTCTTAGGTACTTTTTGAGTTACAGTTACTGTTTCATAATTATCTTTTTCCTTTACGGATAATGCTATTAACTTTTCAGTAATTTTACGAACTTCTTTAGCTTTACTAACTGTAGTTTTAATTTGTCCATGATAGATCAAATTAGTTACTTGGTTTCTTAGTAATGCTTTTCTTTGTGAAGAAGTTCTGCCAAGCTTTCTATATCCTGCCATTTCTGCTTTAACCTCCTTTTTTCCAGATGTTATAATCTATAAGACTTAATTAGTATTACTCATCACTAGGTTTTAGAGATAATCCTAATTCTTTTAATTTCGCCAATACTTCTTCTAAAGATTTACGACCAAGATTACGTACCTTCATCATATCTTCAGATGTTCTATTGGTAAGTTCTTCAACAGTATTGATACCTGCTCTCTTCAAGCAGTTGTATGAACGTACAGATAGTTCTAATTCATCAATACTCATTTCTAGAACTTTCTCTTTTTCATCATCTTCTTTTTCAACCATTACTTCAGCATTCTTAGCGTTCTCTGATAGGTCGATAAAAAGATTAAGATGTTCGCTAAGTACTTTAGCTGCTAAACTAACAGATTCATCAGGAGATAATGTTCCGTTTGTCCAAACTTCTAAAGTTAATTTATCATAATCAGTAATTTGACCAACACGAGTATTTTCTACTATAAGGTTAACTCTCTCTACTGGTGTATATATAGAGTCAACTGGAATAACACCTATTGGTTGATCTTCTGATTTGTTTTTGTCAGCACTAATGTAACCTCTACCTTTTGTAATAGTTAGTTCCATGAATAATTTACTGTCAGCTCCACCGCTAAGTGTAGCAATTGGTAAATCAGGGTTTATGACTTCGATATCAGGATCAGCTTGAATATCCGCAGCTGTTACGACACCTTCACCTTCAAACTCTATATATGCCACTTTTGGCTCTGGACTATCACTATTATTTTTAATAGCTAAGTGCTTAAGATTCATAATAACTTCAGTAACATCTTCTTTAACACCTGGTATTGAGGAAAATTCATGCAATACCCCTTCAATCTTAACGCTACTTATAGAAGCACCAGGTAGTGATGACAACATAATTCTACGAAGTGAATTACCTAAAGTAGTTCCGTAACCTCTTTCTAAAGGTTCTATAACAAAACGACCATATCTGTTATCCTCAGTTATTTCAACGATATCTATTTTTGGTTTTTCAAAATCAAACATTCAATGACCCTCCTTTTTCCTTTATTTTACCATAGGATCTATAGTTTTTTATAAATACCTTTTTCCTATGTAGACTTGAAGCGCAAGGAGCGCTATGTCCATGCTCTGAGGGTAGTAAACATCAAGTCAATTTTTGTGCACACATTTTACTTGACTTATAAGTTAAATAAATTACTAATATAGATTCTATATACCTATATATTATTATTTTGAATATAACTCGACAATTAGTGTTTCTTCGATATTAGTATCGATTTGTTCTCTAGTTGGAACAGAAACAACTTTTACTGTCTTGTTTTCTATATCAGCATCTATCCATTCTGGGACAATTCTTGAACTTGTAGTTTCTACAATATCCTTAAATCTTTGGATGCTTAATGATTTTTCTTTAACTTCGATAACATCTCCTGGTTTAACTTGATATGAAGGGATGTTAACTTTTTTACCATTTACTGTAATATGATTATGTCTAACCACTTGTCTTGCTTCAGTTCTTGAACGACCAAGACCAGCTCTATATACAACATTATCTAATCTAGTTTCAAGGATTATAAGTAAGTTTTCACCTGTAATACCTTTTCTTTTATCAGCATCTGCAAAGTAATTTCTAAATTGTGTTTCTAAAACACCATAGATTCTTTTTGCTTTCTGTTTTTGTCTTAACTGTACACCATACTCAGAAATCTTAGTACGTCTTTTACCGTGATCTCCTGGAGCATAAGGTCTACGATCTATAGCACATTTTCCTGTATAACATCTTTCACCTTTTAAGAATAGTTTTTCACCTTCTCTACGGCAAAGTCTGCATACTGCACCTCTATATCTTGCCATTTTTTATTACACCTCCTAGCCGATTGAATTATACTCTTCTACGTTTTGGTGGACGACAACCATTATGTGGTACTGGTGTCACGTCTTTTATACTTGTAACCTCAAGTCCAGCAGCTTGAAGTGCTCTAATAGCAGCTTCTCTTCCTGAACCTGGTCCTTTAACCATTACTTCAACTATTTTTAAACCATGTATCATTGCTGCTTTTGCAGCAGTGTCAGCTGCCATTTGAGCAGCATATGGTGTAGATTTTCTTGAACCTCTAAATCCAAGTCCTCCAGCACTTGCCCATGAAATTGCATTTCCTTGAGTATCTGTTAACGTAACAATTGTATTATTAAATGTTGATTTGATATGCGCTTGTCCACGTTCGATATGCTTTTTCACACGCTTTTTGGTCCCTCTTTTGGACACTTTCTTTGCCATTAATCAAACCTCCCTTATGGGTTATTTTTTCTTATTAGCTACTGTTCTTTTTGGTCCTTTTCTTGTTCTAGCATTCGTTTTAGTCTTTTGTCCTCTAACAGGAAGACCTCTTCTATGACGAATACCACGATAACATCCTATTTCCATTAAACGTTTGATGTTTAATGCTCTTTCTCTTCTAAGATCCCCTTCAACCAACTGAGAATTATCTATAATCTCACGAATCTTAGCTGATTCGTCGTCTGTCAAGTCTCTTACTCTTGTATCCGGATTAATACCTGCTTCTTTTAATATACGATTAGAGCTTGCTCTACCAATACCATAAATATATGTTAGACCAATTTCTACACGCTTTTCTCTTGGTAAATCAACACCAGCAATACGAGCCATGTGTACTTCACACCTCCGTTTTTTAAGATAAGGAATGAATAATAATCTAATGCGGTGAAATATTAGATAATATTATCCCAACATATTTGCTTCACAATATTAAATGATTTAGTGAGAATCATTTAATTGTCATTTTTTTAATTTTGTGCAATAACTTACTAGAACAACACATCCTGGTGAGTCATTACTCAGCCGCTTATATCTTACTTTTTAAAATTATCATTATGACAATCTCAAAAATGTAATTCATAATTAATCATTAGGGTATTTTATATTTTCAACCCTAATTTTGTGCATAATATCACAATTAGTAATTATATACTATCTTAATATTATATGCAATACTTTTTTAGATTTTTAACAAAAGTTATATATATTATACATTACTGTCATACTTTAACCAAGATGTATAATTTTATAATTTCAAATCTTTTAGTGACGTAGTCACTTTCTATTCCATAAACGTATCACCGTTTTTAGAATCTCAATAAAGAAAATCTGGTTTAATTATACTGATCAACCTTGTTTTTGTTTGTGTTTTGGGTTCTCACAGATAACGCGAACTCGACCTTTTCTTTTAATTATCTTGCATTTTTCACACATAGGTTTTACGGACGCTCTTACTTTCATCTTTTTGCTCCTTCCTAAACAATTGAGTTTTGTTTGGGTACATTTCAAAGTTTAAGATAGCTGTGTTCTGTTAAATTGTTGACCTTATTATAGGTTTTATTCAACTTATATCAAACAAGTTCAATTGTTCTTTTGCTTATTACTAAAGTTACTCGGGATATTTATATAAATACCTTTATTATTTGTCTCTCCAAATAATTCTTCCCTTAGTTAAATCATATGGAGAAAGTTCAACCGTTACTTTGTCACCAGGCAAGATTCTTATATAGTTCATCCTTAATTTACCACTGATATGAGCTAAGATTTTATGTCCATTCTCAAGCTCAACTTGAAACATAGCATTAGGTAATTTCTCTAATACTGTTCCTTCTACTTCTATTACATCCTTCTTTGACATTATATCAACCTCCTCCACCATTTAACTTTGGTCGTTAACTTTGTAAACAGCTAAATTTCTTCTTACTTCCACATTTGTTACTTTTTTATCTCGAATTAACTTCTCTTTTATCTCATGTATTACATGATTTGTCGGTTGTATATGCTTTAGTTTCTTCTGCTTAGGCTTTTCAATTCGTCTTAAATTACCGTCTGCTAAATAAGCATATTCGCCTTCTATATTTATTATGACAAATATTTTGTCTTTATCTCTACCGGCCTTCGATTTTACTACTTGACCATATTGTAATTCGTTCATAGTATAACACCTCAGCCTTAAATGGTAAGAAGTTCATAACCATCTTCAGTTATGCAGATGGTGTTCTCGTAGTGAGCGGATAATGATCCATCCATTGTTACAACAGTCCAATCATCATCTAACCATCTAACTTCATACCTTCCAATATTAATCATCGGTTCTACTGCAATTACCATATTCTTTAGAAGCTTAGGACCTCTACCAATTATTTTATAATTTGGAACTTGAGGTTCTTCATGTAGTTTACGTCCAACACCATGTCCAACTAAGTCTCTTACAACTGAATAGCCTCTTTCTTCAACATAGTTTTGTATAGCAGATGAAATCTGGTGTAAATGATTACCTTCCTTGATGACTTTCAATCCTTCAAAAAAGCATTGCTTCGTAACATCAATCAGGTTTCTTGCTTCTTCACTTATCTCACCAACACCATGTGTTCTAGCAGCATCGCCATGAAATCCGTTATAGTAAGCACCAATATCAATACTTATTATATCGCCTTCTTTTAAAATTCTTTTCTTGCTAGGAATACCATGCACAACTTCTTCATTAATTGAAGCACAGATATTAGCTGGATATCCATTGTAATCTTTAAAAGATGGAATGGCGTTTTTACTTTTAATGAATTCTTCTGCTGCCTTATCCAGGTCAAATGTAGATATTCCTGGTTTTATCATTGATTCTAGTAATTCATGAGTATCAGCAACTATTTTGCCTGCTTCTCTCATGATTGCTATTTCTTCGTTGGTTTTAATTGTTATTGACATAACTTTACGCTCCTAATATCTCAACAATACTCTTAGTGACATCATCAATGTCAACTGTTCCATCAACAGTTATCAAGATATCTTTTTCTCCATAATATTCTATTAACGGACTAGTTTGTTTGTGATAAATTTCTAATCTCTTGAGTACTGTCTCTTCTTTATCATCATCTCTAAGTATCAGTTCTCTTGTACAGTTATCACAAATATCTTCCTTTTTTGGTGGATTATACTTTATATGATAAGTTGCACCGCAATTTAGACATGCCCTTCTACCAGACATTCTTCTTACAATATTTTCATCAGGTACATGAATATTAATTGCATAATTAATTTTTGTTTCCATAGACATAAGTGCTTTGTCTAAACTCTCAGCTTGAGGTATTGTTCTTGGAAAACCATCTAAGATAAATCCTTCTTTACAATCCTCTTGTAATAGTCTATCAGCAACTATATCTACGACCAACTCATCTGGAACTAATAAACCTTTATCCATATATTCCTTGGCTTTTATTCCAAGATCAGTCTTGTTTTTTATATTATCTCTAAATATATCACCTGTTGAAATGTGCGGGATATTATATTTCGCTGCTACCCTTTTTGCCTGTGTTCCTTTGCCGGCACCAGGCGCACCTAACATAATTAATCTCATTTTATAACCTCCAAAGTATATCTTGTATTAGGATTATAGCAATTTAAGATTTAGAATGAAGATAGAATATGATTTCTGGCTTCATTCTTAATCTTGTATTATGCATTTAAAAATCCTTTATAGTGTCTCATAACCATTTGGGATTCAATTTGTTTAATTGTCTCAAGGGCAACACCTACAACGATAATAAGTGAAGTACCACCAAATGTAACATTCATGTCAAATATATTTGAAAGTATAACTGGAAGTAAAGCAATAAGTGCTAGTGCTAAAGCTCCAATTAATACAATTTTATTAAGAACATTTGATAAATAGTCTACAGTAGGTTTTCCTGGTCTAATACCTGGAACAAATCCACCATTCTTCTTCATATTGTTTGCAACTTCAATTGGATTGAATATAATTGAAGTATAGAAATATGCAAAGAATAAAATGAATACAAAGTAAATAAGTGCTCCTGATATATTAGTAATCTTCAAGAAGTTAATAACAGAACCCCACCATCCACTTGGCTCACCAAAGAACTGAGTTATTGTTCCTGGGAACTGTAATAAGGATGAAGCAAAGATAACTGGGATTACTCCTGCCATATTTACTTTTAATGGAATATGTGTAGATTGACCACCATATACTTTTCTTCCCTGCATTCTCTTGGCGTATTGTACTGGAATTCTTCTTTCGCCTAATTGTATTAATACTACAAATGTAACCATTAATACATATATGATTAATAAGACAATTACAGGAATTAATTTGTTACCTGCTGTAGCAAGTTCATATAATTTCTTTGTTCCAAATGGTAATCTTGATATTATGTTTATAAAGATAATTAAAGAAATACCATTTCCAACACCTTTTACTGTTATTTGCTCTCCAACCCACATTAAGAATGCAGTACCAGCAGTCATTGCAGTTACAGCAATAATTACTGAGAATATATTATAATCATAGAATAAGCTTCTACCAAGACCAATTGAGATTGCAACTGATTGTAGTAGTGCTAATACTATAGTACCGTATCTAGTGATTTTAGCAATTTTCTTACGTCCTTCTTCTCCTTCTTTTTGCATTTCCTCAAGTTTTGGAATAGCAATTGTTAGAAGGTTCATAATGATGGAGGATGTAATGTATGGAGTAATACCCATAGCAAACAATGTCATATCCTTGAACGCACCACCTGAGAATGCATCAAACATACCAAGTAATCCAGCCTCATCTGCATTACCGAACATATTTTGAACAACTGCAGGATTAATTAATGGTATTCTGATATGTGCTCCTATACGTATAGCAAAAAACATTAACATTGTGTAAATTATCTTTTTTCTTAAATCAGGTATTTTAAATGCATCACGAAGTGTTCTAAACATCTAAACCACCTCTGCTTTCCCGCCAGCGGCTTCGATTTTTTCTACTGCTGATTTACTAAATGCATTAGCTTTTACTGTAAGCTTCTTAGTTAAATCGCCGTTTCCTAAAATCTTAACACCATCTCTAGGATTTTTAACAACGCCTTGTTCTATTAGAGTTTCAACAGATACTGTAGCACCTGCTTCGAATCTATTTAAGACATCAACATTAATTCCAACGATTTCTTTTGAATTTCTACAAGTAAAACCTCTTTTTGGAAGTCTTCTATATAATGGCATTTGGCCCCCTTCAAATCCAGGTCTTACGCCACCACCGGAACGAGACTTTTGTCCGTTTTGTCCTCTTCCTGCAGTTTTACCATTTCCAGAAGCATGTCCTCTTCCTTTTCTATAATTAGATTTTCTTGATCCTTTTGCTGGTTTTAATTCTGTCAAATTCATGCTGTTACACCTCCTTGCTTATTTTAACCCGATTAAATTTCTTCTACTTTTACTAAATGTTGTATAGAATGGACCATACCTCTAATTGCTTTATTATCTTTTTGTTCAACAGTTTTATGAAGTTTTGTTAGTCCTAAAGCTTCTACTGTTTTTCTATGTTTAGGAATGGCTCCAATTGTGGATTTAACTAAAGTAATTTTTAATTTATCTGCCATCTTGGTTCCCTCCTATCCTAAAAGCTCTTCAATTGATTTTCCACGAAGTTTTGCTACTTCTTCAGGAGTTTTAAGTCCATCAAGCCCTGCAACAGTAGCTGTTACTACATTATTCTTGTTATTTGAACCTAATGATTTTGTTCTGATATTTTTGATTCCTGCAAGTTCAAGTACGGCACGAGCAGGACCACCAGCTATAACACCTGTTCCTTCTGGTGCTCTTTTCATTAAAACGGAAGCACTTCCGAATTTACCGATGTAATCATGTGGAATACTACCATTTTCATCTATAGGAACTTCAATAAGTCTTTTTTTAGCGTCGTCGATACCTTTACGAATAGCATCAGGAATTTCAGTTGCTTTACCTACACCTGCGCCTACATGCCCATTCTCATCTCCGACTACTACTAAAGCTGCAAAACGGAAGTTACGTCCTCCCTTTACTACCTTAGTAACACGTCTTATTGATACTACTTTTTCTTTTAGATCTAGCTTACTAGCATCAATCATTGTACGCTTCATGCTTCTACCTCCTTACTTAGAATTTTAACCCAGCTTCTCTAGCTGAGTCTGCCAATGCTTTTACTTTACCTTGATAAATGTATCCGCCTCTATCGAAAATTACTTCTGTAACACCTTTTTCTACAGCTCTTTTAGCAACAGTTTCTCCAACAAGAACCGCTGCAGCAACATTATTAGTTTTTTCTAAACCACTTTTAATGTCTTTTTCAACTGTAGAAGCAGCTGCTAAAGTATGACCACTTAGGTCATCGATAACTTGCGCATACATATGTTTGTCACTTCTAAAAACCACTAAACGAGGTCTTTCAGAAGTACCAATTATATTATTACGTATTCTTCTATGCTTCTTAACACGTACTTTAGTTCGTGATGTTTTCTTTATCATGGATTTCACCCCTTTACTTTTTTACTATTTACCAGTTTCTTTACGTCTGATTATTTCATCAGCGTACTTAATTCCTTTGCCTTTGTATGGCTCAGGTGGTCTCTTAAATCTTATTTCCGCTGCGTATTGACCTACTCTTGCTTTGTCAATTCCTTTTACGATAATAACATTTTGTCCTTCTACAACTGCTTCAAGACCTTCTGGATCTTCCATTTCTACTGGATGTGAATATCCTAAAGATAATACTAATTTTTTACCTTGCTTTTGTGCTCTATATCCAACACCATTGATTTCTAATTTCTTTTCGTAACCTTTAGTTACTCCTTCAATCATGTTCGCTACAAGAGTTCTAGTTAAACCATGTAATGATTTCATTTTCTTTAAATCATTTGGTCTATTTACTACCACTTGGTTTTCCTCTTTAGAAATTAACATTTCTTTTGGTAATTGTTGCTCTAAAGTACCTTTTGTTCCTTTAACAGTTATAAAGTTACTTTCTGTTACATTAACTTCTACTCCTGCTGGGATTTCTACAGGTAATCTACCAATACGTGACATGCTTGCACCTCCTCGGATTAAATACCTTTGCGATATTGCAAAGCTTCATCCATTATATTTTATTTTTTATGTCTAATTCTTTAAAGAGTAGTAATTACCATATAAAAGCAATTACTTCTCCACCAACATTTTGTTTTCTAGCTTCTTTATCAGTTATGATACCTTTATTAGTTGAGATGATAGCAGTTCCAAGTCCACCTAATACTTTTGGTAATTCATCTTTACCTGCATATACTCTAAGTCCAGGTTTAGATATTTTCTTGATACCAGCTATTACCTTTTCATTTTTATCTTTACCATATTTCATTTCTACACGGATAGTTTTGATTAAACCATCTTCTATTAATTTATATCCTTTAATGTACCCTTCATTTACCAAAATGTCAGCAACAGCTTGCTTCATTTTTGAAGCAGGTACATCTACAAAATCATGTTTAGCAGTATTTCCGTTACGGATTCTTGTTAACATATCTGCAATTGGATCGCTCATTGTCATAATTTGTGGCCTCCTTCCTATTACTAAATCTTACCAACTAGCTTTTTTAACACCTGGGATTTGTCCTTTATACGCTAATTCACGGAAACAGATTCTACATATTCCATATTTTCTTAAATATCCGTGAGGTCTTCCACATATTCTACAACGGTTATAAGCTCTTGATGAAAACTTTGGCTTAAGTTGTTGTTTAATTTTCATTGATGTTTTTGCCATTTAATCGATTCCCTCCTTATTATTTTTTAAAAGGCATTCCGAATAATGTTAATAATTCACGAGCTTCTTCATCAGTCTTAGCTGTAGTAACGAAGATAATATCCATACCTCTAACTTTATCAACTTTATCATATTCGATCTCAGGAAAGATTAATTGCTCTTTAATACCTAAAGCGTAGTTACCTCTACCATCAAATGCGTTAGGATTAACACCTCTAAAGTCTCTAACTCTTGGTAGGGCTAAGTTAATTAGACGATCAGCAAAATCATACATTCTGCTACCTCTAAGTGTAACTTTACATCCTATTGGCATACCTTCTCTAACTTTGAAAGCTGCAACAGATTTCTTTGCTTTTGTTATTATAGGTTTTTGTCCAGCGATTATTGTTAAATCACTAACAGCAGAATCTAGAATCTTACGATTCTCCTTAGCTTCTCCAACGCCCATATTAATAACTATTTTTTCAATTTTTGGTACAGCCATTTTATTTTTATAGTTAAATTTCTTCATCATAGCATCTACAATTTCATTATTGTAAACCTCTTTTATTCTACTCAAGCTAGTTAGCCTCCTCTCTACTATTAATCTATAACTTCACCTGTTGATTTAGCTATTCTATATCTAACATTCTTAGTACGTCCATTTCTGTCTTCTTTTACTACTTTAACACCTAATCTTGTAGGTTTTCCTTTATGAACATACATTACTTTTGAAGCGTTTAATGCTGATTCTTGGTGAACGATTCCACCTTGTTGATTAGCAGCGCTTGGTTTTGTATGTTTTGTAACCATGTTAACGCCTTCAACAATTACTTTTCCACTTTTTCTATCTACAGTTAAAATCTTTCCTTCTTTACCTTTGTCTTTTCCAGAAATAACTTTAACAGTATCACCTGATTTAAGTCTTGTTTTATACACTTATTACACCTCCCTATAATACTTCTGGTGCTAATGATAGGATTTTCATGTATTTTTTCTCTCTTAACTCTCTAGCAACAGGTCCAAAAATACGAGTTCCTTTTGGTGTCTTATCATCTTTGATTATAACCGCTGCGTTTTGGTCAAATTTGATATAAGAACCGTCTTTACGACGTGCACCTTTTTTAGTTCTAACTACTACAGCTTTTACTACTTCACCTTTTTTTACAACGCCACCTGGTGTTGCATCTTTAACAGTAGCAACTATAACATCTCCAATGTTTGCATATCTCCTAGTTGATCCGCCTAATACTCTGATGCAAAGGATTTCTTTAGCACCTGTATTATCTGCAACTTTAAGTCTGGATTCTTGTTGGATCATTAGATGAACCTCCTTTCAGCAAATACAAAGCTTATTTTGCTTTTTCTACTATTTCTACTAATCTCCATCTTTTATCTTTTGATAATGGTCTTGTTTCCATAACACGTACTCTATCGCCAATGCCACACTCATTTTTTTCATCATGGGCTTTTAATTTGTAAGTTCTTTTTACAACTTTTCCGTATAATGGATGCTTTACGTTATTTTCAACAGCTACAACAACTGTTTTATCCATTTTATCACTAACTACTCTACCTATACGAACTTTACGTAGATTTCTTTCAGCCACTTGAATTCCTCCTTCCAAGGTTACTTAGCAACCTTTAATTGCTCAGTTATAATTGTTTGAATTCTAGCTATATTTTTTCTAACCTCTTTAATTCTACCTGTATTATCTAATTGGTTAGTCGCATTTTGAAATCTTAGGTTAAATAATTCTTTCTTTGCAGTAACTAAATCTTCATTAAGTTCTGCAGCAGATTTATTTCTTAAATCTTCAATGTATTTAGTTGACTTCACAATTATCACCGCCTTCTAGCTCTGCACGAGAATAAACTTTACATTTACATGGCAACTTGTGCATAGCAAGTCTTAATGCTTCTCTAGCTACTTCTTCTTCTACTCCAGCAATTTCAAACATTACACGGCCTGGCTTTACTACTGCTACCCAGTACTCAGGTGATCCTTTTCCTTTACCCATTCTTGTTTCAGCAGGTTTTGCTGTAACTGGTTTATCAGGGAAAATTTTAATCCAAACTTTACCACCACGTTTGATGTAACGAGTCATAGCAACACGGGCAGCTTCTATTTGATTGGATTTTATCCAGCAAGGCTCTAATGCAACAATACCATATTCACCGTAATTGATTTTGTTTCCTCTTAACGCTTTACCTTTCATGTTACCACGAAATTGTTTACGGCGTTTAACTCTCTTTGGAATTAACATTACTTCCCTCTCCCTTCTCTCTTAGTAACTTGACCAGGAAGAACTTCGCCATTATAAATATATATTTTTACACCGATTTTTCCATATATAGTATTTGCTTCAGCAAATCCATAATCTATATCTGCACGAAGTGTCTGTAGAGGAATTGTTCCCTCATTATATGATTCTGTACGAGCCATTTCTGCTCCACCTAAACGTCCTGAACAGATAGCTTTAATACCTTTTGCTCCTGCCTTCATTGTTCTTCCCATTGATTGTTTCATAGCTCTACGGAAAGATACACGGTTTTCAAGTTGAAGTGCAATGTTTTCAGCAACTAATTGAGCATTTTTTTCTGGTCTTTTTACTTCAACGATATTCACGATTACTTTACTAGCAGTCATTTTTTGTAACTCAGTTCTTAATTTTTCAATTGATGAACCGCCTTTACCAATAACAATACCAGGTTTAGCTGTGTGAATGTTAATTTTAACTCTTTCTGATGCTCTTTCAATTTCTATTCTAGATACACCAGCTGAATACAATCTTTTTTTAATATATGTTCTTAATTTATTGTCTTCTATTAAAAGGTCTGCAAAATCCTTTTCTGCGTACCACTTTGCATCCCAGTCTTTAATAATTCCGACTCTTAATCCATGTGGGTTGACTTTTTGTCCCATTCTTTCCCTCCTTATCTATCTTTCGTTAAGAATGATTGTGATATGACTAGATTTCTTCTCTATTCTATACGCTCTACCTTGTGCTCTTGGTCTTATTCTTTTCATTGTAGGTCCTTTGTTAGCAAAAGCTTCTTCAATGTATAAGTTAGCTGGATCTAATCCATTATTATTCTCAGCATTAGCTATAGCTGATTTTAAAACTTTCTCTATGATTCTAGCACCGTTTCTAGGTGTGTAATTTAATATACCTACGGCTGCACCTACATCTTTTCCTTTAATTGTATCAAGTACAATTTTAGCTTTTGTTGGTGAAACTCTAGCATAGGATACCTTTGCTTTAGGTCTAGTATCTTTGTTAGCATTTCTTTCTCTTTTTATCTGACTTCTATGCCCTTTAGCCATTATAAATTAGCCTCCTTCCATACTGCATTTACCGCATTAACGTACTTTTGATTTCTTTTCGTCTTTTCCGTGGCCTCTATAAGTTCTTGTTAGCACGAATTCTCCTAATTTATGTCCTACCATATCTTCGCTTATATAAACAGGTACATGTCTTCTTCCATCATGAACTGCTATAGTATGACCTAGCATTTCAGGGAAAATAGTGGAACGTCTTGACCATGTCTTAATAACTTGTTTATCGCCTTTTTCATTTAATACTCTTACTTTTTTTAGTAAGTGCTCATCTGCGAAAGGTCCTTTTTTAAGTGAACGAGCCATTAATTCAAACCTCCTTTTAGTGGTTATTATTTATTACTTGAACGTTTTCTTATGATATATTTATTAGAATGCTTATTTTTCTTTCTTGTTTTGTAACCAAGTGCTGGTTTACCCCAAGGTGTCATTGGACTTGGACGACCAACTGGTGCTCTACCTTCTCCACCACCATGTGGATGGTCATTAGGGTTCATAACAGAACCACGAACTGTAGGGCGGATACCCATATGACGTTTACGTCCAGCTTTACCAACTGTAATAAGTTCATGATCGATATTTCCAACTTGACCTATTGTAGCTTTACAAAGGATTGGAACTAATCTCATTTCTCCAGATGGTAATCTAAGTGTTGCAAATTTACCTTCTTTTGCCATAAGTTGAGCTACATTACCAGCTGAACGAACTAATTGTCCACCTTTACCTGGTTTTAACTCGATATTGTGAATGCTAGAACCTACTGGAATATCTTTAAGTTGTAATGCATTACCAACTCTGATTTCAGCTTCTGATCCACTCATTACTTTGTGTCCCACTTTTAAGCCGTTTGGTGAAAGAATATATCTTTTTTCTCCATCCACGTATTGTACTAATGCAATATTCGCTGAACGGTTTGGATCATATTCAATAGCTACTACTTTACCTGGAACACCATCTTTATTTCTTTTGAAATCTATCATTCTATATTTAATCTTAGACCCGCCACCACGGTGTCTTACTGTAATCTTACCTTGATTATTACGTCCAGAATGTTTTTTTAGACTTACTACTAATGATTTCTCAGGAGTTTTTTTAGTAATCTCCTCAAAAGTAGATCCTGTCATATGTCTTCTGGAAGGTGTATAAGGGTTATATTTTTTAATACCCATGAATTGCACTCCTTTCAAAAGTATATTGACACACGCTACCGTGTGTATCTTCTAACTATCTAACTATTAGTCGTTTATACTTTAATTATATTGTTTATTACATACCTTCAAAGAAATCTATTTCTTTGCTGCCTTCCGTTAACTTAACAATAGCTTTCTTTGTCTTAGCAGTTTTACCGAAAGTCATACCTCTTCTTTTTACTTTACCAATATTATTCATAGTATTGACTTTTTCAACTTTTGTTCCTTCGAACATTTTTTCTACTGCTTCTTTTACTTGAGTTTTTGTTGCTTCTGGATGAACTAAGAAAGTGTATTTTCTGTCAGCCATAACTTCCATACTTTTTTCAGTAACAACAGGTTTTAATATTATGTCATAATATTTTAAATCAGCCATTATGCATACACCTCCTGAATTGTAGCAACCGCATCTTTAGTTACCACAAAAGTATCATATTTTAGAATGTCGTATACATTAATTGTATTAGTTAATGCTGTTTTTACACCTCTGATATTACGAGTTGATAATACAACATTTTTGTCATTATCATTTAAAACTACTAATGCTTTTTGCACTTTTAAGTTAGCTAAAACTTCACTCATCTTTTTAGTTTTCACTTCATCAAGTTTTAATTCATCAACAACAATAAGTTTATTATCATTTACTTTTGCAGTTAATGCTGATTTTAATGCCGCTCTTTTTTCTTTTTTGTTTAATTTGATTGAATAATCTCTTGGCTTTGGAGCAAATACAACTCCACCACCTGTCCAATGTGGTGCACGAATTGATCCTTGTCTCGCTCTACCTGTTCCTTTTTGTCTCCAAGGCTTAGCTCCGCCACCTCTTACTTCTGAACGAGTTTTTGCACTTTGTGTGCCTTGGCGTTTATTTGCAAGCTGTCCTACAACTGACATATGCATTAAGTGTTCATTTATTTCTACACCAAATATATTGTCATTAAGTTCTATTTCTTCAACTTGTTTACCTTCCATGTTGTAAACAGAAACTTTTGCCATGATCGTTCCTCCTTCCTACGTATTAACTAAGCTTTTACGCTATTTACTATTGTTACTATTGATTTTTTAGGTCCTGGTACAGCACCTTTTATTAAAAGTAAATTGTTTTCAACATCTACTCTTACTACTTCTAAGTTTTGAACAGTTACATTCTCACTACCCATATGTCCAGGTAATTTTTTACCTTTGAATACTCTTGAAGGTGAAGAAGCACCACCCATAGATCCAGATACTCTATGAGACTTAGAACCGTGACCCATTGGTCCTCTTGATTGGTTATGTCTCTTAATTGATCCTTGGAATCCTTTACCTTTTGATACACCAGATACATCAACTTTGTCACCAATTTCGAATGTATCAGCTTTGATTTCGTTTCCTACTTCAAATTCCTCTGCATTATCAAGTCTAAACTCTTTTATATGCTTTTTGAAGCTAACACCTGCTTTGTCAAAATGACCTTTCATTGGCTTATTAGTGTGTTTTTCTTTTCTCTCACCAAATCCAACTTGTACAGATTTGTAACCATCGTTTTCAAGTGTTTTTACTTGAGTTACTACACATGGTCCAGCTTCTAATACTGTTACAGGTACTAACTCTCCACTTTCTTCAAATATTTGAGTCATACCAACTTTTTTTGCTATAATAGCTTTTTTCATTTCCTTTGCACCTCCTAATAATCTACAGCGGATTACACATAAGTGTAATCATCCTAGATGGTTTATAGTCTATATATAAACCTCTAAGGGATATTATACTATCGTATAATTATTTAACATCTACTTTGATATCTACCCCTGCAGGTAGTTCAAGTCTCATTAAAGCATCTACTGTCTTAGCTGTTGGCATAAGAATGTCAATTAATCTTTTATGAGTTCTTTGTTCGAATTGTTCTCTGGAATCTTTGTACTTGTGTACAGCTCTAAGAATAGTTACTACTTCTTTCTTAGTAGGTAGTGGAATTGGTCCGCTCACCTTAGCACCAGTTTTCTTAGCTGTTTCAATAATTTTCTTTGAAGATTGATCGATTAATTGATGATCGTATGCTTTTAAGCTAATTCTCATTTTTTGACTTGCCATAAAAAAAGTCGCCTCCTTTTCGTACTCTAGTACGACAAGTGGTGACTGTACATCGCTCCGTGTGTATCATATATCCTACACACCTCAAATCAAGCCTACATCGCTTTGACTTTATATTGTACAGTGACCTTGCCGCCAGTTTCTTGAACATGACATTCGCTCCATGTGAATTACCCGCTTATGCGGCAACCTCACACTTCTAAGCTATCTTTGTCACAGCATTTATTAGTATACACTAAGAAGCACCATAATGCAAGGGTTTTTCAATATTTTTTTATGTTTTTTCTTTATTTTTGTAAACAACTACATAAATGTAAAAAAGAGTCAGTTTTATAGGAATATATTATTATTTTTACCAAAAAACAGTACCCATAGGCACTGTCTTTTCACAAACTCATATTATTTTCTTTTCACCATTACCATTATATCCATTTCAGGCGGATTCTTAATAATGTCAACTGGAGCACTCTGTACCTGCTGTGGTATAGGATGATCTTTCAAACACCGATAATCATAATACTCTATTGCAAAATCACTTATCATATCATAATCACTATTAGGCAGCCACGTCTGTAGAAGATAAGCCATAGCTTTATCCAAAGCAGCATTAGTCAATTCAATGAAATTCTCAGCCGAAAAAGTACATACTACATACAAACCCTTTGGTACAACATATTGATGTAACCTATCATCATTACTATCAAATCTATCAACCTGTACTGATGCCAAATAATTAAATTTCCTTTGTTTCTCAGATGGAAAAGATATTCCGCACTCCACCTTCACATCACTTTGATCAGGTATTTGACTCTTTACCTCAACATACTTATTCCAAGCTACCCCAGGAGTATCCTGTCCTGCCACCCCCATTTCACATTCTTCAACAATCCCCACTAACTTAACATCTTCCTTTATTTCCTTTACACCAAATTCTATAACTACACCCGAAGCCACCAAAGGAACTCCTATATCCACAGCTCTATATTTCAGAGATAAATCAGGCTTATAAAAATGAGCAAGGGGTATCTCCCTCTTCTTATATTCACTAGGCGTCATGCTATACACCGATTTGAATGCCCTCGTAAAAGTCTCCAAACTATTAAACCCATTCTCAAAAGCGATATCCGTAATCTTTCTACCATCTTTGATATCCTCAGAAGCCCTAGCCACTCTTCTCAACCTAACATACTCCATTACTGTAACACCAACCAGCTTATAAAACAATCTCTGAAAATAGAACTTCGACAACATACCCATCTCCGCCAACATATCAACACACATATCCTCATCCAAATGCTCTTCAATATAATCAATAACTCCTTGCATTTCCTTATACTCATACATTATTTATCTCTCCTCCTTAGATTTATTGATTATATTATATCATCCCTCCATAACTCTTTCTTGATGATAAATGCCCTATTCGCAAATATATTTTTAACTAAAGCATAGATCTATGATTATGATTTTATTAATAAAATACTTTTAATATATCCTTATCTCATAAATAACAGTTATCTTCTAATAGACCGCATAAATTATATTACTTTGTCATATCCATTAATATGACAACCGAAACGTCCCCATGTCCTGTAACCACTAGCCCAAAACATAGGGGTATTAGTAATAGGTTTAACGCAGACCGACCGCTTCTCAGGGTAAGGCAAGTTAAACCTATTACTAATACCCCCTCTACTGGGGTCAAAATACCCTACAAATAAACTTCTCAATATACACCAAAAAATACCCCTAAAGATAGATAATTTTCCAAAACAAAAAAGCAGTGCATTCAAGCACTGCTTTCCCTATATTAAATAATCAACTTATATTATTCAATAATTTCTGCTACTGATCCAGCACCTACAGTTCTTCCACCCTCACGGATAGCGAAACGTAAACCTTTTTCCATAGCGATTGGAGCAATAAGTTCGATTTCCATTTCTACGTTGTCACCAGGCATACACATTTCTACACCTTCTGGAAGGTTGATTACACCAGTGATATCAGTAGTTCTGAAGTAGAACTGTGGTCTATAGTTTGAGAAAAATGGAGTATGACGTCCACCCTCTTCTTTTTTAAGAACATATACTTGAGCTTTGAACTTAGTATGAGGAGTAATTGAACCAGGCTTAGCTAATACTTGACCTCTTTCAATTTCTGTTCTTTGAACACCACGAAGTAATGCACCGATGTTATCACCAGCTTGAGCTTCGTCTAATAATTTACGGAACATTTCTACTCCTGTACAAACAACTTTTCTTGATTCTCCGATTCCAACGATTTCAATTTCGTCAGATACGTGAAGTACTCCACGCTCAACTCTACCAGTTGCAACAGTACCACGACCAGTGATTGAGAATACGTCCTCTATAGGCATTAAGAAAGGCTTGTCAATATCTCTTTCTGGAGATGGAATATAAGCATCTACTTCTTTCATTAAGTCTAAGATTTTGTCTCCCCACTCTGATGATGGATCTTCTAATGCTTTTAAAGCAGAACCCATAACGATAGGAATATCATCACCTGGGAAATCATATTCAGATAATAATTCTCTGATTTCCATTTCAACTAATTCTAATAATTCTTCATCATCAACCATATCACATTTGTTCATGAATACAACGATGTATTGAACACCAACTTGGCCTGATAAAAGGATATGCTCACGAGTTTGAGGCATTGGACCATCTGCAGCTGAAACAACTAAGATAGCACCGTCCATTTGAGCAGCACCAGTAATCATGTTTTTAACGTAGTCAGCATGTCCTGGGCAGTCAACGTGTGCGTAGTGTCTAGCTTCTGTTTCATACTCAACGTGTGCTGTTGAGATAGTAATACCACGTTCTCTTTCTTCTGGAGCCTTATCGATATTATCAAAAGCAACTGCTTCTCCAGTTCCTAATCTTTCGTGTAAAGTTTTTGTAATTGCAGCTGTTAATGTTGTTTTACCATGGTCAACGTGTCCAATAGTACCAATATTAACGTGTGGTTTGGTTCTTTCATATTTAGCTTTAGCCATTTAAAATCTTCCTCCTTTTATATCTAGGGCAAATCCCCTAATTTGTCCATTCATTTCTGAATTGGTCTCTTTTTCAATTATATTTTATTAAAATAAATTTTGCAAGTTTTTTATTGTTATTTAATATTACAATATTGTTATTGTATAAAACAACAATTAATTAGTTGCTCTACCTGCAATAATCTTTTCTTGAATTGATTTTGGTAGTGGCTCAAAATGATCAAATTGCATTACATAAGTTCCTCTACCTTGAGTTTTTGAACGTAAGTCAGTTGCATAACCAAACATTTCTGATAATGGTACAAATCCGTGGATTTGTTGAACACCATTACGTGGTTCCATACCTTCAATACGTCCTCTACGTGAGTTGATGTCACCAATAACATCACCCATGTAATCTTCTGGTACTGAAACGTCAACTCTCATGATTGGTTCACAAAGAGTTGCTCCACCTTTTTTCATAGCTTCTTTGAATGCCATTGATCCAGCAATTTTGAAAGCCATCTCAGATGAGTCAACATCATGATATGATCCATCATAACAAACCGCTTTAATACCAAGTACAGGATATCCTGCTAATAGACCACTACTCATTGCCTCTTGAATTCCATTATCTACTGCTGGGATATATTCTTTTGGAATAGAACCACCAACTATAGAATTAACAAATTCGTAAGTTTCTTCGCTATTAACGTCCATTGGTGAGAATCTAACTTTACAATGTCCGTATTGTCCACGTCCACCTGATTGACGTACAAATTTACCTTCTACTTCAACTTCTTTAGTAATAGTCTCTTTGTATGCAACTTGTGGTTGACCTACGTTAGCTTCTACTTTGAATTCTCTAAGTAGACGGTCAACAATGATTTCAAGGTGAAGTTCACCCATACCAGAAATAATTGTTTGTCCTGTATCGTGATCAGTACGTGTTTTGAATGTTGGATCTTCTTCTGCAAGTTTTGCAAGGGCAATACCCATTTTTTCTTGACCAGCTTTAGTTTTAGGCTCTATAGCAACGTGGATAACTGGCTCAGGGAATATCATTGATTCAAGTATTACAGGATGTTTATCATCACATAAAGTATCTCCAGTTGAAGTAACTTTTAATCCAACTGCTGCTGCGATATCTCCTGAGTAAACTTTATCAATTTCTTCTCTCTTGTTAGCATGCATTTGAAGAATACGTCCCATACGTTCTTTCTTATTCTTAGTTGAGTTATATACATAAGAACCTGAATTAGTTGTTCCTGAGTAAACTCTAAAGAATGCTAATTTACCAACAAATGGGTCTGCCATTATCTTAAATGCTAATGCTGAGAAAGGCTCTTCATCTGAAGATGGTCTTTCTACTTCTTCTTCTGTATCTGGGTCGATACCTTGAATAGCAGGTACATCTATAGGAGCTGGCATATATTCAACAACTGCATCCAATAATTTTTGAGCACCTTTGTTTCTATATGCTGTACCACATAAAACAGGAATAATCTCAACGTTTATTACTGCTTTTCTTAGAGCTTTCTTCAATTCTTTTTCTGTAAGCTCTTCTCCTTCAAGATATTTTTCCATTAATTCTTCATCTGTTTCAGCGATCGCTTCAACCATAGCTTCTCTATATTCTTCTGCTTGATCTGCTAAATCTGCTGGGATGTCTTCTTCGGAGATATCTTGACCAAGGTCATCTTTATAAATGAATGCTTTCATTTTCATTAAATCTACAAGACCTACAAAGTCATCTTCTGCTCCGATTGGTAATTGAATTGGTACTGCATTAGCACCAAGTCTATCTCTCATCATATCTACTGCATTATAAAAGTCTGCACCCATAATATCCATCTTATTAACAAATGCCATTCTAGGTACTCTATATTTATCTGCTTGACGCCAAACAGTCTCAGATTGTGGCTCTACTCCACCTTTTGCACAAAATACACCTACAGAACCATCTAAAACACGAAGAGAACGTTCTACTTCTACTGTAAAGTCAACGTGCCCCGGTGTATCAATAATGTTAATCCTATGATTCAGCCATTGACAAGTTGTAGCTGCGGAAGTAATTGTTATTCCTCTTTCCTGTTCTTGCTCCATCCAGTCCATTTGAGCTGCACCTTCATGAGTTTCCCCAATCTTGTGAGTTCTTCCTGTATAGAATAAGATACGTTCTGTTAGTGTTGTTTTACCTGCATCAATATGAGCCATAATCCCAATGTTTCTAGTTCTTTCTAGTGGGAATTGTCTTCCAGCCAAAGTTATTCCTCCTTTGGTAATCTAAAGTTACTTAGCTACAATTTATTGATTATTATGCGGAAACATAAGCTTCCGCATATATTTGTTTAACAACACATTATCATATGCATTATTAGTAATTTTGTGAAATTATATACATTAACTTCAAAAATAATATTTGAGTAATGTATCTGGTTGCAACTACTATTAGAATCTGTAGTGTGCAAATGCTTTGTTTGCTTCTGCCATTTTATGAGTATCTTCTCTCTTCTTAACTGAAGCACCAGTATTGTTTGCTGCGTCCATTATCTCAGCAGCTAAACGATCTACCATAGTTCTTTCTCCACGCTTACGTGTATAAATAGTTAACCAACGAAGTCCTAAGGCTTGTCTTCTCTCTGGTCTAACTTCCATAGGAACTTGGTAAGTAGATCCACCAACACGTCTAGCTTTAACTTCAAGAACAGGCATAATGTTATTCATAGCTTCTTTAAAAACTTCTACTGCATCTTTTCCAGTTTTTTCAGCTACCTTTTCAAATGCTCCATATACAATTTTTTGCGCAGCTCCTTTTTTACCATCTAACATAATGTTATTGATAAGTTTAGTTACCACTTTATCACTGTACATTGGATCAGCTAATACTTCTCTTTTTTGGATATGTCCTTTACGTGGCACGGCTCTTCCCTCCTTAATAATAATTAATTCTTCGGTACTCATGAATATAATTGATATTCATGTTACGTGCTCGGTATATCGTAATATATATATAATCCTGCAACCTACAGGTAATATTCCAATTTTACCTAGCACTAATTAGCAAATTACTGAAGTCAGGCTTCATATGATATTCACTAATTATTTAATTCTAGTAAACACTACTAAAGAATTATTTTTTTGGTCTCTTAGCTCCGTATTTTGAACGTGATTGTTTACGGTCAGCTACACCAGCTGTGTCAAGTGTACCTCTAACAATATGATAACGTGTACCAGGTAAGTCTTTTACCCTTCCACCTCTTAGTAGAACAACACTATGTTCTTGTAGGTTATGTCCCTCACCAGGAATATAGCCTGTTACTTCGATACCATTAGTTAAACGAACCCTTGCAATCTTACGAAGAGCTGAGTTTGGTTTTTTTGGAGTGGCTGTTTTTACTGCAGTACAAACACCTCTTTTTTGTGGTGATGATACATCAGTAGTTCTCTTGTGTAAAGAGTTATAGCCTTTTTGAAGAGCAGGTGCTGTTGATTTCTTAGTTGATACTGCTCTACCTTTTCTTACTAATTGGTTAATAGTAGGCATCTATTTCACCTCCTGTAATTTCTTTAAGATGCCCTAACATCTTATTTAATTAGTGCTGCGGTTGCTGTTTTAACTTCTACATCGCAAACTGAACCTAATTCCTCCATAGTATCAATATAAACTACAGGGATTTGTTGACTCCCTGCTAATTCAATGAGTCTAGTAGTTACTTTATCCTGTGCATCTTTTGCAACATAAAGCACTTCTACTTCATCATTTTCAAGAGCTTTGAGAGTTTGCTTCATCCCAATTACTTTGGAATTAGTTTTTAATCGGTGCACATAGATCATCCCTTTCGGTCACTAAAAAAATTATTACAATGCACACTGCTGAATTTTAACACTATTTTTTATAAATGTCAAGGATTTTAATAAAACACCCTAGATTTTATAAAAATCCAGGGTGTTTTTTGCATTTTTATCTCTATTCTTCAAAGAGAACGTCGTCAATTAATGGTTCATCTTCAACGTATTTTTCAATTCCAACATTACGGTATCGTTCCATACCTGTACCAGCTGGAATAAGTTTACCTATGATTACGTTTTCTTTTAATCCGATTAGTGGATCTGATTTACCTTTTATTGCAGCTTCTGTCAAGACTTTTGTAGTTTCTTGGAAAGATGCTGCTGATAAGAATGAATTAGTTGCCAAGGATGCTTTTGTTATACCAAGCATAACTTGAGTTCCTTCTGCTGATTCCAAACCATTACTAGCAAGTTCTTCATTAATCTTTTCAAACTCTAACCTATCAACTAGGCTTCCTGGTAAGAAATCACTATCACCACTATTTTCTATTCTTATTTTCTTTAACATCTGTCTAACAATAACCTCTATATGCTTATCGTTAATTTCCACACCTTGAAGTCTATAAACACGCTGAACTTCTTGAAGCATGTAGTCTTGAACACTTCTGCTACCTTTGATTTTCAAGATATCATGTGGGTTAACACTACCTTCTGTCAACTCGTCACCGGCTTCAATTACATCCCCATCCATTACCTTGATTCTTGAACCATATGGTATTAGATAAGCTTTGCTTTCGCCAGTTTCTTCGTTTGTGATTACTACTTCACGTTTTTTACGTGTATCATTTATTCTAGCTAATCCACCAAATTCAGCAATTATAGCTAATCCTTTTGGTTTTCTAGCCTCAAAGAGTTCCTCTACACGAGGAAGACCTTGTGTTATATCGTCTCCTGCAATACCACCTGTATGGAAAGTACGCATTGTAAGCTGTGTACCTGGTTCTCCGATTGATTGTGCCGCAATAATACCGACAGACTCCCCTACTTGAACAGGTAATCCAGTTGCCATATTAGAACCGTAGCATTTTGCACAAACTCCTATTTCTGATCTACAAGTAAGAACTGTTCTTATATGAACTTTATCAATACCTGCATCCACAACAGCTTTTGCCTTTAATGGTGTAATAAGAGTATCTTGTTCAACTATAACCTCACCAGTTTCTGGATGTTTTATTTCATCAACAGACCATCTGCCAGTGATTCTTTCTTGTAGACTTTCAATTACTTCATTACCATCTTTGAATGCTGTTATCCACATACCTGGAGCATTGTCTTTATCACAACAATCATGTTCTCTTATGATCAAGTCTTGAGAAACATCTACAAGTCTTCTTGTTAAATACCCTGAATCGGCTGTACGAAGCGCTGTATCAGCAAGTCCTTTTCTAGCACCGTGAGCAGAAATAAAGTATTCAAGAACGTCTAGTCCTTCACGGAAGTTAGATTTTATTGGTAATTCGATAGTCTTACCAGATGTATCCGCCATAAGTCCACGCATACCACCTAACTGTTTAATCTGCTTATCAGAACCTCTGGCTCCAGAGTCAGCCATCATGAAGATATTATTATATTTTCCAAGTCCGCCAAGTAAGGCTTCTGTAATAGTATCATCAGCATTTTTCCATGTTTCAATAACTTTTAAACGTCTTTCTTCGTTAGTCATGAATCCACGTTTGAATTGCTTTGTTATCTTCTCTACTGTATCTTCTGCATTCTTAAGTATTTCTTTTTTGCTTGCAGGTACTTCCATATCTGAAACAGATACAGTTAATGCACCTCTTGTAGAGTATTTGAAACCAAGTTTCTTAATACCATCAAGAACTTCTGATGTCTTGGTTGAACCATGGATATTGATACATCTATATAGGATATCTTTTAATTGCTTTTTACCAACTAAGAAATTAATCTCATATTTGAATTTGTCTTCTGGTTTAGTTCTAGTCGCGAAACCAAGATCTTGTGGTATAGCTTCATTAAATATAATTCTACCAACAGAAGTTTCAACAAATTGTTGTTTAACTTCGCCTTCTATTTCCATTGTTCTTCTTACATATACTTTTGCATGTAGAGTTACTTCTCCGTTTTCATATGCAAGCATAGCTTCATTTTCATCTTTGAAATAGTAACCTTCACCTTTTTCTCCCTCTTTTTCAAGAGTAAGATAGTAAGTACCAAGCACCATATCCTGTGAAGGAACAGATACCGGAGCACCATCTGAAGGCTTCAGTAAGTTATTAGGTGAAAGAAGTAAAAATCTACACTCAGCTTGTGCTTCTACTGATAATGGTACATGGACAGCCATCTGGTCACCATCAAAGTCGGCATTATAAGCTGTACAAACTAAAGGATGAAGCTTGATAGCCTTTCCTTCTACTAATACAGGTTCAAATGCTTGAATACCTAAACGGTGAAGTGTAGGAGCACGGTTAAGCATAACAGGATGCTCTTTGATAACTTCTTCCAGTACATCCCATACGTCTGATTCTAATCTTTCAACCATTTTTTTAGCTGATTTTATATTATGAGCTAAACCATCACTAACTAATTTTTTCATTACAAATGGTTTAAACAGTTCAATTGCCATCTCTTTTGGTAAACCACACTGGAATATCTTAAGTTCTGGACCTACAACGATAACTGAACGTCCTGAGTAGTCAACACGTTTACCCAACAAGTTTTGTCTGAAACGTCCTTGTTTACCTTTTAACATATCAGATAATGATTTTAATGGTCTATTACCTGGTCCTGTTACTGGTCTACCTCTTCTACCATTGTCTATTAGTGCATCTACCGCTTCTTGAAGCATTCTTTTTTCATTACGTACAATAATGTCAGGTGCTCCAAGATCAAGTAATCTTTTCAGTCTATTATTTCTATTTATAACTCTTCTGTATAAATCATTCAAATCAGATGTAGCAAATCTTCCACCATCCAATTGAACCATTGGTCTAAGATCAGGTGGGATAACTGGAACAACCTCCATAATCATCCATTCTGGCTTATTGTTGGATTTGAAAAAAGCATCTACTACTTCTAATCTTTTTATTATTCTTGCTCTCTTTTGTCCTGATGACTCTCTTAGAGCTTTTCTTAATTCAATTGATTCTTTTTCTAATTGAATATTAGCTAATATTTCTTTTATAGATTCTGCTCCCATACCAGCTCTAAATTTATTGCCGTATTTTTCATAAGCATCTCTATATTCTTTTTCTGTCAAGATTTGTTTATATTGTAATCCTGTTTCACCAGGATCTATTACAATATATGACGCAAAGTATAATACTTTTTCAAGAGTTCTTGGAGATAAGTCAAGGATTAATCCCATTCTACTTGGAATACCTTTAAAATACCATATGTGAGATACAGGCGCTGCTAATTCAATGTGTCCCATTCTTTCTCTACGTACTTTGGACTTTGTTACCTCAACACCACAACGATCACATACTACACCTTTATATCGTATTTTTTTGTACTTACCGCAATGACACTCCCAGTCTTTGCTAGGTCCAAATATCTTTTCACAGAACAAACCATCTCTTTCTGGTTTTAGCGTCCTGTAGTTAATTGTTTCAGGTTTCTTTACTTCTCCCTTTGACCATTCCCTAATTCTTTCAGGAGATGCTAAGCCAATCTTAATAGCATCAAAGCTTACTGATTGCTCTATATTCTCGTTTGGCACTCTTGGACACTCCCTTCTTACTTCTCATCGTCAAATAATGTTTTTTCATCTGATATTATAAAATTATCTTCATCAAATTCATCATAACTCTCATCTTCTATATCATCAAACAGTTCATCCGTTTCTGAAGTCTCTTTTTTACTAGCTCCACCACTTACTACGTCTGAAGCCACATATTCATCTTCTTTTCCTTCTAGGTTAATAGATAAGTCATCTACATCATCCATATTTTCCTTGATTTCTACTTCTGTAGCATCACTTCTAAGAATTTTAACATCAAGGGCTAAGGATTGTAATTCTTTTAATAATACCTTGAATGATTCTGGTATTCCTGGTTCTGGTATATTTTCACCTTTTATAATAGCTTCGTAAGTTTTTACACGTCCTACTACATCATCAGATTTTACTGTCAATATCTCTTGAAGTGTATAAGCAGCACCATATGCTTCTAGTGCCCATACCTCCATCTCACCAAATCTCTGTCCACCGAATTGTGCTTTACCACCTAAAGGCTGTTGAGTTACTAATGAATAAGGTCCAGTTGATCTAGCATGAATCTTATCGTCAACTAAATGGTGAAGTTTTAGGTAATGCATATATCCTACAGTAACAGGATTATCAAAGTATTCTCCTGTTCTACCATCTTTCAAGTAAATCTTACCGTCTCTTGAAATTGGAACACCTGACCACTCTTCACGGTGAGCTTTGTTTTCATCTAAATATTTTAGAACATCAGGTCGTAATAATTCTCCGTATTTAGAAGCAAATGTATCAAATTCTTCATTAACGTAATCATTAGCAAGCTCTAATGTATCCATGATATCATCTTCGTTTGCACCATCAAATACAGGTGTAGCAATCTTGAATCCAAGTGCTTTTGCAGCTAATCCTAAATGGACTTCAAGTACCTGTCCTATGTTCATACGGGATGGTACCCCTAGTGGGTTAAGCACGATATCAAGTGGTCTACCGTTTGGTAAAAATGGCATATCTTCAACTGGTAAGATTCTGGAGATTACACCTTTGTTACCATGACGTCCAGCCATCTTATCTCCAACTGAGATTTTTCTTTTTTGTGCTATATATGCTCTAACGGATTGATTTACTCCTGGTGGTAATTCGTCTCCGTTTTCTCTAGTAAATACTTTTACATCAACTATAATACCAGTTTCTCCATGTGGTACTCTTAGGGATGTGTCTCTAACTTCTCTGGCTTTTTCACCAAATATTGCTCTTAGAAGTCTTTCTTCTGCTGTTAATTCTGTTTCACCTTTTGGTGTTACTTTACCTACTAATATATCATTAGCACGTACTTCTGCTCCAATTCTTATGATACCTCTTTCATCAAGGTCTTTCAGAGCATCTTCACCAACACCTGGTACATCTCTAGTAATTTCTTCTGGTCCAAGCTTAGTATCTCTTGCTTCTGCTTCGTATTCTTCTATATGAACAGATGTATAAACATCTTCTTTTACTAGATTTTCACTTAATAGGATAGCATCCTCGAAGTTATAACCTTCCCAAGTCATAAAACCGATTAGAGGGTTTTTACCTAATGCTATTTCACCATGATCAGTTGATGGTCCGTCAGCAATGACTTCCCCCATTTCAACTCTTTGACCTTTATTCACTATTGGTCTTTGGTTAATACATGTTCCTTGGTTACTACGTGAAAATTTTTGTAATTTGTAAATATCTCGTTGTCCGTCATCAGTTTTGATGACTACTTTTTTGGAAGCAACTCTTTCTACAACACCTGGTCGTTTAGCAATAATTACTACACCAGAGTCAATTGCTGCTTTATGCTCCATACCTGTACCTACAATTGAAGAGTCAGTCATTAGCAATGGTACAGCTTGTCGTTGCATGTTTGATCCCATTAGCGCACGGTTGGCATCATCATTTTCCAAGAATGGAATCATTGATGTTGCAACTGAGAATAACTGTTTTGGTGATACGTCCATTAAATCAATAGTGTTCGCATCCATCTCCAATATATCTTCTTTATGTCTACCTGTAACGTATTTGTGTAAGAAGTGTCCTTCTTCATCAAGTATTTCATTCGCTTGTGCTACTCTATAGTTTTCTTCTTCGTCAGCTGTTACATAGATTACTTCATCTGTAACCACTGGAACTCCAGAAGATTTGTCTATTTTTCTATAAGGCGCCTCAATAAATCCATATTCATTAATCCTTGCATAACAAGCCAAGGAGTTGATTAGTCCAATGTTAGGTCCTTCAGGTGTTTCTATAGGACACATTCTACCATAGTGGGAGTGATGGACGTCACGAACCTCAAAACCTGCACGCTCTCTTGAAAGACCACCTGGTCCAAGAGCTGATAAACGTCTTTTATGAGTCAACTCAGCTAGAGGATTATTCTGGTCCATAAACTGTGACAACTGTGAGCTACCAAAGAATTCTTTAATAGCTGCTGTAACAGGTCTTATATTTATTAATGTCTGTGGTGATATTCCATCGCTATCTTGTATTGTCATTCTTTCTCTAACAACACGTTCTAGTCTAGATAAACCTATTCTAAATTGGTTTTGTAATAATTCACCTACGGCACGAATTCTTCTATTTCCTAAATGGTCAATGTCGTCTTTATTTCCTATACCATATTCTAAAGCAATGTTATAGTTAATTGAAGCTAATATATCTTCTTTAGTTATATGCTTAGGTATTAATTTGTGTATGTTTCTCTTAATAGCTTCTTTTATTTCTTCTATGTCATCATATTCTTCTAATATTTCTTGTAATGCTTTGTAATATACTCTTTCATATATATCAAATTCTTTTGGGTCTATATCTACAAATTTAGTTATATCTACCGCTAGGTTAGAGAGTACTTTTACTTTTCTGTCTTCAACAGTAACCCAAATATATGGTATAGCAGCATCTTGAATGTTATCTGCTATTTCTTCAGTAATTACGGTTCCAGCCTCTGCAATAACTTCACCAGTTGATCCATCAACAACTGATTCTGATAAAGGGAAACCTTTAACTCTATTTTTTAGTGCTAATTTCTTATTAAATTTATATCGTCCTACTTTAGCCAAATCATATCTTCTAGGATCAAAAAACATTGTATTAATTAATGACTCAGCGCTTTCTACTGTTGGTGGTTCTCCCGGTCTTATACGCTTATAAATCTCAATTAATCCTTCTTCGTAAGACGTTGTTCCATCTTTTTCAATACTTGCTAATATTTTAGGCTCTTCCCCGAATAAATCCACAATAGCTGCATCTGTTCCGATACCTAATGTTCTTATTAATACTGTTATTGGTACTTTTCTTGTTCTGTCAACGCGCACGTAAAAAATATCGTTAGAATCAGTTTCGTATTCTAACCATGCACCTCTATTAGGAATTACTGTTGATGAGAATAATCTTTTACCAATCTTATCAAAATTAATTCCATAGTATATTCCAGGCGAACGAACTAATTGACTTACAATAACTCTCTCAGCACCATTAATTATAAATGTACCTGTTTCTGTCATTACAGGTAAGTCACCCATGAAAATTTCATGTTCATTAATTTCATCTTTTTCCTTATTAATCAATCTGACTTTTACTTTTAACGGAGCTGCGTAAGTGGCATCTCTTTCTTTGCATTCTTCAATTGTGTACTTTAATTCTTTATTAAGTGAGAAGTCTATAAGTTCTAGTACCAAGTTCCCACTATAATCAGTAATAGGGGATATATCACGAAATACTTCCTTAAGTCCTTCTTTTAAAAACCATTGATAAGAGTTTTTTTGTACTTCTATTAAATTTGGCATGTCTAGGACTTCTTTTTTTCGGGAGTAACTCATTCTAAGGCCTCTCCCGATCTTCATAGGTCGAATTCTGTTTTTTTCCATGTACGTTTCACCCCTTGGCTAAATTTAAATTTATCTAAAAATACTATGATTTTTGGCTAAAAAATAATGTATTGCCAGTATCATCATGTATCATTAATCATCTTTTATATCATTGACATCTATTAAATTATTATTCATTTAGAATACTAAATGGTCTTATATCAGTTAAAATCAACTCTTTAGAGTTGTTTTTCGATTTCTATTATTTGTTAAGTTTTTTGTATACACGACTAATGAGCATACAACTCCACAATAATGCATTATCAAATGTTACCACACATTAGAATGTGTGTCAATAAGTTTTTGGATTTTTTTTAGATTATTATTCTTTGAATTGAAATTTGTACTTTTGGATGAATAAGTCTGTATCACTAGAAATTAATAAAAGCGACCTGAGCCGCAATTTAATTAGAATTAATGTAGAATAATAATTACACTTTTTATTTACTTTTAGATTTACTTCTTATTTAAATAATGTATTGATTCTTATAAATTTAGCCTCTAGCTTAGCTAGAGGCTTTAATTCATTATTATTTTAATGTTACAGATGCGCCTACTTCTTCTAACTTAGTTTTCATTTCTTCAGCTTGATCTTTAGCTACGCCTTCTTTAACATTTGTTGGAGCACCTTCAACTAATGCTTTTGCTTCTTTTAATCCTAAACCAGTAATCTCTCTTACTGCTTTGATTACTTTGATTTTTTGTGAACCTGCTGCTGTTAATTCAACATCAAAATCAGTTTTTTCTTCAGCTGCTGCTCCACCTGCTGCTCCAGGAGCTGCCATTACAACACCTGCTGCTGCTGATACACCAAATTCTTCTTCACACGCTGTTACTAATTCGTTTAATTCTAATACTGATAATTCTTTAATAGCATCAATTATTTCTGCTGTAGTTAATTTTGCCATTATTATACACCTCCGGAATTTTTATATTATTCTTCTGTTTGTTCTTGTGCTTCTTCAACTTTTTCTTCTGCTTTATTAGCTGCTAATACTGCAGCTGTTTCAGCTCCTGTTTCTTCTGCCTTGTCAGCGATAGCTTTAACTGTACGAGCAAATGTTGAAATAGGTGATTGGAAGCTACCAAGTAATTTAGCAAGTAATTCATCTCTTGCAGGTATTGAAGCTATTTTCTTAATACCTTCAACATCATAATAAGTTCCTTCTACAACACCAGCTTTAAAATCAAGATTCTTAAAGTCTTTTGCTGCATTTTTAAGTATTCTAGGTCCAGCTGTAGGATCTTCATAACTTATTGCAATAGCACTAGGACCTTCTAAATGATCTTTTAACTCTTCAAAATCTGTACCTTTGAAGGCAAAATTCATCATTGTGTTTTTGTAAACTTTATAAAGAACATTTCCTTCTCTAAGGTCTTTACGTAGTTTTGTATCCTCTTCAACTGTTAAACCACGATAATCAACAAGCACTATAGATGATGCTCCATCAAGTTTTGATTTTATTTCATCTACTACTGTTTGCTTTAATTCTACATTTGGCATCCTGTACACCTCCTTAAATTCAAAGTTACAGTTCTTAGTACGATTCTCATCGTATTATATTTAGTAAAAACATTATGTTTTGTACTTAATAAATAAAACCTCTTTGCCCATAGACAAAGAGGTTAACAATTCATATCAATCAACAATCAGAAATCAATTCTTTATGTTAATGTTTACTTGTAATACCTCGGTAGGTGGTTACCCTTTACACTAAATAATAGTACCTACTGTCTACGGTTAAGTAATCTCCAAAGAGATTAACGTGTTATTTAATTTTCCAACGTATTATAACATCTAGCAAATAGCTTGTCAACTATTTTTCTGCAGATATTTTATCTCCGTTGATTTTAACTCCAGGTCCCATTGTAGAAGTTATGGCAACACTTCTCAAATATTGACCTTTGGCAGCCGATGGCTTAGCCTTTATAATTGCGCTCATTAAAGTGTGGAAGTTGTCCATAATCTTTTCTGTTCCAAATGATACTTTTCCGATTGGAACGTGAATAATATTTGTTTTGTCTAATCTATACTCAATTTTACCTGCTTTTATATCCTTAATAGCTTTTGCAACGTCCATTGTTACTGTTCCAGCTTTTGGATTTGGCATTAATCCTTTTGGACCAAGTATACGTCCAAGTCTACCTACAACTGCCATCATATCAGGTGTTGCTACTACAACGTCAAAGTCTAACCAACCTTCATTTTGAATCTTAGGAATTAATTCATTCCCTCCAACAAAATCTGCTCCTGCTTCTTCTGCTTCTGTAATTTTATCACCTTTAGCAAATACTAATACTCTAACTGATTTACCTGTTCCATGTGGAAGTACAACAGCTCCACGTACTTGTTGATCAGCATGACGGCTGTCTACACCTAATTTAATATGACACTCAATAGTTTCGTCAAATTTAGCACTAGCTGTTTTTACAACAATGTCAGCTGCTTCTTTTGGATCGTATAGTGTTGTTCTATCGACTAATTTAGCAGCCTCTTTATATCTTTTTCCTCTTTTCATTTCATTAACCTCCTTGTGGTAATATCGGGAGCAACCCTCCCACAGTGTGAATTTTGTAGTAACACTGTCTATTCTACAACAATTCCCATGCTTCTTGCAGTTCCAGCAATCATACTCATAGCTGATTCGATAGAACTAGCATTTAAATCTTTCATTTTTAATTCTGCAATTTTTTGAACTTCTTCTTTAGAAATTGTAGCTACTTTTGTTTTGTTAGGAACTCCTGAACCAGAGTCTATTTTACAAGCTTTTTTAAGTAATACAGCCGCTGGTGGAGTCTTAGTGATAAAACTAAAACTTCTATCTTGATATACAGTAATTACTACTGGAATAATCATTCCTGCTTGATCAGCTGTTTTAGCGTTGAATTCTTTTGTAAATTGCATTATGTTTACACCATGTTGTCCTAGTGCTGGACCTACTGGTGGTGCTGGTGTAGCTTTACCAGCTGGAATTTGTAATTTTATCATTCCTGTAACTTTCTTAGCCATTAAGGGCACCTCCTGAATTTTGTGGTATTTAACGGGATTTCCCTCCCACTAGCATGAACTAACGTAGTTCATACTATAAAACCAATAATAAATTAAATTTTTTCCATTTTCGTAAAGTCTAATTCTACTGGTGTTTCTCTACCAAATATTGAAAGATTAACTATTACGGTACGTTTATGCTCATGAATTTCCTTAACAATACCTACAGATCCTTCAAAAGGTCCTTCAGTAACTTTAACGGAATCACCAGTCTCTACCTCAATGTTAACAACCTCGATATCAATACCCATATTCTTTATCTCTTCTTCAGATAATGGTACAGGTTTTGATCCAGGTCCAACAAATCCAGTAACACCTCTAGTGTTTCTTACAACGTACCAAGTATCGTCGTTCATGACCATCTTAATGATAACGTATCCTGGAAATGTTTTTTTCTCAACTTCTTTTTTATTTCCATTCTTTTCTTCTACAACTTTGTATAGTGGTACAATTACCTCTAATATTTGGTCATGTAATTTTCTGTTATCAACTAATTTTTCAATATTAGCTTTAACTTTGTTCTCATACCCTGAATAAGTATGCACAACAAACCATTTAGCTTCTTCTGCCATAGAACCATCCTTCTTTACTTATTTCACGATTATAATAAAATTATAATCTCTACATACTTGAAGAGTATACCAATTTTTCTAATAAATATACCCTACTCCTGCTTGAAACAATAGGTCTATTACAGTAATTATAGCTCCAACCACTAATGAAACAAATAATACGGTAACTGTTTGTTTTGCTAATGTTGTTCTATCAGGCCATATGATTTTTTTAAATTCGCCTTTTAAACCTTTAAAAAAGCTTTTCTTTTTAACAACTTTGGCTTCACCCATGTTTTCACTTCCTTTGTGCAAATCTTTGCAGAAAATTACTTAGTTTCTTTATGAATAGTATGTTTTCTACAGAATCTGCAGTATTTTTTTGTTTCTTGTCTTTCTGGATGTAATCTTTTCTCTTTTGTTGTGTTGTAATTTCTTTGCTTGCATTCAGTACATTCTAAAGTTATTTTGACACGCACAACTTCCACCTCCACTTGTCTATAAGTTTAGAGAATTGCATATATTATTTTACGGCATAAAAAAAAGAGCCCTACAAATATGCGTATATAATATATCATATTGTGGGTTCTACTGTCAAGGTTTTCGAAACAATTTTATTATTATAGTAATATTTCTATTCCCCTGAGCTTATTTTACTTTTTTTGATCCAAGAAGTAGGATTTATCTTTAAAAGAGTTATTCATGTTTTTATAGTAGTTTGTTGCTGTTTTCTTACTCTTTTTAAAAGTTTTTATCTCTCTTTTTTTGTTGTTGAAATGTTCTTCTATTATTACTTTATTCTTTTCTTCCAATACTTGTATATCAATACCTATTTCAGATACACTAGTTATTTTATTTTTGAGTAATTTTATTTTGTCTTTATATAGGTGAACATTTCCTTCAAGTTCATTTGATACTCTATCAAATGTTGACTGAAAACCTGAGTCTAAAATCGCTATCTCGTCTATATATTTTTGTTTTTCAGCCATAAACTCATTAAATTCTTCTAGGTCAAACTTATTATTATTAACGTATTCACTTTGTTTTCTAGTAACTTCATAGATGTTTTTTAGAACATCCGATTTCTTATCCAACGAATCTAATAATATATTAAGATAGGTGTTGATATCCGACATACAAATACCTCTTTTCTACTTATATAAGTAAATGTTAATCAAGTTCATTAAAGCCTAATATCTATATTAGCTCCTATATGTGGATTGACTGATGTTTCTAGTGAAGCAGATTGTATAAGCTGATCTAACGCTTGTCCCTGCTGTTTTACCATATCCATACCCATCTTACTTAATGAAATATTAACCTGAGACATAATTTTCCCTTGTGACAAAGATGTTGATAGTGCTGCTATATCCATAGTATCACTTCACTCCTTTATTCTGTAGCGTTATTTGTGTCTTTATTTTTAGGAATCTTTGCAAGCTTCATAGCTTCTTTCCAAGTATCACGAAGTTCTCTTAGGAAGCCTAAAACTTCTTCTAATACTTCTTTGTCTTTAGTTATATTAGCTTCTACTAGCCTATCATTTATGTAGTCATACATTTTTTTAAAACTTTCTGCTACTGGATATTTTTCATCTAATGTAATAACAAATTCTTCTATAATATCTTCTACTCTATTAATATAATTATGAGCTTTTTCTATTTCGTTGTTATCTAGAGATACAATAGCTTGATTGCAAAATTTTATTGCACCGTTATATAGCATTAGTGTCAGCTCTTGTGGGGAAGCTGTTAAGATTGAGTTGTTTTGGTATTTGTTATATCCAGTATTTGTTATCATCGAGACCCTCCTAACATTGATGCTAGTGATGCACTTTGGCTGTTCATCATTTGGATTGCTTTTTCCATGGCAGTGAATTGTCTGTAATATCTTTCTTCTATACTAGTTAACTTGTCCTCTAATACAGTTATTCTGTCTTTATAATCATCTATTTGATTATCCATCTGTTTATCATTAAAGAAAGTGAATGCACTACTTATCTCTGTTGATTTCATTTTTTCTTGCATTTTTGAGTATAGTTTATCCCCTATAGCATTTAATAAATCAGCTACCTTTTCTGGATCTTGTTCAATTGCTTCTTTTAATTTATTTGTTTTAGCAGCATACAATGTATCGTCTTCATCGCCATCAATATGTAAAATTCCTTTTTCAGTATATTTTCCTGTTACAATTCCTAATTCAGATAAATAACGATAGTCGAGCCCTGATGTGTCCACCCCACTACTACTTCCAACAATACTTCTCATGGAATCTACTAAACTAGTTAGAATATCATCTCTTCTTAATAATGAATCTTTTATTTTTTGTTCCCACAATTTTATATCATCTTCGGACATTGCTTTTTTTTCGTCTTGAGTAAGAGGTTCATATCCTACAACTCTATCTGCACCAAGTTTTTCATTAATTTCAACAAGAATTTTATTATATTCAGTTATGAAATCTTTTACATTGTCATACATAGCTTGTGTATCTTGATTAACAGTTATGTTAACATCACCTTTTGCTTTTAAGGTTAGAGTAAGACCATTAACAGTTATTTCATTACTATCAGATACTAATTCTGTTCCATTGTAGGTAAATATAGAATTTTCTCCATCAGTACCTACTTTACCTTCTAAGCCTAAAGCTTTAATTAAATTGGCATCTCCACCTACTTGAAGCTTAACATCTTCACCTTGATTTTTACTTGACATCATTACTCGGTCAAAATTACTATCAAATGAAATATTAACGTCTGCAACAGCTTTTTTTATATTATATACTATTTGAGCCATTGTATCATCTTTGCCTATAGTTATCTCTACTGGTGTTCCACCGTTTTTTTGGGTTGTAATACTAATCATTTTTTCAGTATCTGCGCCAAAATCCAATAATTCACTTATTTTAGTTGATGCTTCTACATCTATGTCATTATTATCCTTATCTTTTGTTATCTTATCTCCTGTTAGAAAAGAAGCCTTTGCAAGTTGAGTTACAGTAAGTGTATGAGTTCCCTCTGCAGCGTTTACATTAGCTTTAGCAGAAATAATGGAGTCATTAGAAGATACTGTGGTCTTTTTCATGAAAGTTCCTTTAGATCTCAAATTATAAACTTGTTTAGTATAGAAAGAATAAAGCTTTTTATTCATTTCTTTCCAGATATCTTTTCTCCACTCAAGTTTTGTTTTCTGTTTTTTTACTTTGTCAACCTTCATTCTTTCTGCTTTCATTAGTTCTTTAATAATGTTATCTGTATCAAGTCCAGAAGCTAAACCAGAAAATTGTACTGCCATATTAATCACTCCTTATCTTTTCTCATCAACAAAAATCCCAGCCATTTCCCATAACTTTGCAACCATATCCAATATTTTTTCAGATGGAATCTCTCTTATAACAGAATCATCTTCTGTATTAATTACTTTAACCATAATTTGTTTTGTTTTTTCATGTATAGAAAATTTTAATCTTCTGTCATATACTTTGAAGTGTTTATTAGCTTTTTCTATAGCTTCTATTACTTCATGTTCTTCAATTTGTTGTTTGCTTTCAATATTTATTGGCACATCACGAGCAATTTCATCCTTACCTTTTTCTACTTTTACAGATGAACTGACTTCCTTTTTTAGCATTTCAACTTGAGAGTTTGAATTATACATATTTGCGGTATTACATTCAATTCTCATTATTTAAAACCTCCTTATTCAATGTTCTCATCTGTATAATATATCGTAAGTTTGATGTAATAACTTAACAGTTTTATTATTTAATTGAATAGAAAAATATTTCATCCTTAAGAAAAGTACTGTTTAAAGTTCTTTATTATATATTGAATTTGCTTATCTTCAATTCCTGGCCAAACTCCAATCCAAAAAGTATTCTTCATAATCATATCTGTGTTTTTCAATTCTGTAGCAACTCTATACTCCACTTTATTTTCTGTAAATAATGGTTGTTTTAATATATTACCCGCAAATAGCAATCTTGTACCAACTTTTTTCTCCTCTAAAAATTGTATAAGAGAATTTCTAGTATATTTATTATTCTCCTTAATCGTTATAGGAAATCCAAACCAACTTGGTTCAGTGTTCTTTGTAGGTTCTGGTAGAATTAAAAATCCATTTAGGTCTCTTAACCCTTCGTATAATTTATAAAAATTATTTTTTCTCTTTTCAATAAATTCTGGTAATTTCTTTAGCTGTGATACACCTATAGCAGCTTGCATATCTGTAACCTTAAGATTATAGCCAAAATGAGAATATACATATTTGTGATCATATCCCATTGGAAGCTCTCCATGCTGTTGTGTAAATCTATGTCCACAACAATTATCCTTTCCTGGGGGACATATACAATCTCTTCCCCAATCTCTAATAGAACGAATTATATTGTGCAACTGTACATCATTAGTAACTACAGCTCCTCCTTCACCCATTGTTATATGATGTGCAGGATAAAAGCTATATGTAGATATGTGTCCAAAGGTTCCTGTATATTTACCATCGTATTTTGAACCTAATGCATCACAATTATCTTCAATAATCCACAAATCATGTTTCTTTGCGAACTCAATTATCTTATTTAATTCAAAAGGATTTCCTAATGTGTGTGCTACAATTATGGCTCTTGTTTTTTCAGATAATGCTTTTTCTAAATCATCAACTTTAATATTATATGTTCTCAGTTCTACATCTACAAACACAGGGATTAATCCATTCTGTATAATTGGTGCTACAGTAGTTGGAAAACCAGCAGCAACAGTTATTACTTCATCACCCTTTTTTATTCTTCTCTTACCTAACTTATGTGAAGTCAGAGCTGATACAGCTAATAAATTTGCAGAGGAGCCAGAATTTACAAGAGATGTATATTTTACTCCTAAGAACTTAGATAATTCTTTTTCAAATTTATCTCCGTATCTTCCAGATGTTAACCACATATCAAGAGATGCATCAATTAAATTAGTTAAATCACACTCATCTACAACTTTTCCTGAAGCTGGTATATAAGTCTTCCCAGGAATAAACTCTGTTCTTTGTTGATCTTGTTTGTAATAATCTACAACCTTTTCAAATATTTGTGCTCTATCAATCATTTTCCTCACTCCATGTTAGCCCTTGTTTCTTAGCTTCTTTTTCATAATCTTCTATTTGCCTTAAAGTATATTCATATATATTTTTATTACCATTTACATAATAATGTTCATACCATTTGATTGTATACTCAAGAGCTTTATCTACTGTATACACAGGTCTCCATTTTAAATAAGTATTGGCTTTACTTATATCAAGTTTTAAGAAATTTGCTTCATGGGGATTATCCCCTTTATCCATTTCTATAGTTCCCTTACCCCAAACGTCTATGGCAGATCTTAATATATCCTCTACAGTTAAAACATCACTATCTTTCGGTCCAAAATTCCAAGCACTACTATAAGTTTCTCTATTATCTAACATCAATGCTCCAATCCACAAATATCCTGATAATGGTTCTAGGACGTGTTGCCAAGGTCTTGTAGCGTAAGGATTTCTTATTCTTATAGATTTATCTTCAGTAACTGCTCTAACAAAATCAGGTATTAATCTATCTTCTGCCCAATCACCGCCACCAATTACATTTCCTGCTCTAGCAGTTGATAATGCTATACCTCTTTCATTAAAAAAACTATTTCTGTATGCAGATACAATAAGTTCTACGCAACCTTTACTAGAACTATAAGGATCATATCCACCCATAGAATCATTTTCTCTATATCCATAAGGCCATTCCTTATTTTCATAGCATTTATCTGTGGTAACCACAACTACTGATTTAACACTACCTGTATTTTTAGCAGCTTCTAGTAAATTAACTGTTCCCATGATATTTGTTTCATATGTTTCAATAGGGCATTTATAAGATTGTCTTACTAAAGGTTGAGCTGCTAAATGAAAAACTATATCTGGTTTATGTTTTTGAAATTGAGTTAGTAAAAAATTGTAGTCTCTAACATCACCTATTATATTTGTAATTTTATCTTCTAAATTACATATGTTAAACATAGATGGATTTGTCGCAGGCTCTAAGGAATATCCTATTACGTTTGCGCCTAATCTTTGAAGCCATATAGAGAGCCAAGTACCTTTAAAACCTGTTGCACCTGTTATAAGAACATTTTTATTTTTGTATGAGTTATTAAGTGCCATCATTAATAAAACCTCCTCTTTCACTTTTAGAAGAATAGCTATTATTAAATAATAATATTAACAATCAGTTTATTTCAATAATTATTTTCTATTTAACTTAACTATATTACTAACACTTGAAATAACTCTATTCACCTCTTCATCACTCATTTTAGTAAATAGAGGCAATGTTATGATACTTTCATATAATTTTTCAGCCTTTGGGCATGCACCTTTTTTATAACCTAATTTTTGATAGAATGGAAAATAGTAGACTGGAATATAATGAACATTAACTCCTAAACCTTCTGATCTCAATGCCTCAAATATTTCCTTTCTTCCAATTTTTAATTTATTTAATTTTAGTTGAATTACATATAGATGCCAACTAGATTGTGATTTAGTTGTTTGATATGGAATAATTATTTCATCAACATTTTTAAAGGCTTCATTGTATTTATGAATAATCTTCATTCTCTTATGGATAAACATATCTAATTTATTTAACTGACTAATACCTAAAGCACATTGAATATCTGTTATCCGATAATTAAAACCTAAATCTAGTTGCTCGTAATACCAAGAACCTTCATTCTTATTCTCTAATAATTTAGCATCTCTAGTTATACCATGAGCTCTGAATAATAATAATTTTTTATATAACACCTCATTATTAGTTGTTATCATTCCACCTTCGCCAGTTGTAATATGTTTTACAGGATGAAAACTAAATATTGTCATATCTGATATGATACCAATTTTTTGTTTATTATATTTTGCTCCTAAAGCATGAGCAGCATCTTCTATTACAATAAGATTATACTCTTTTGCTATCCTATAAATTTCATCCATCTCACAAGGTTGTCCAGCATAATGTACTGGAATAATTGCTTTTGTCTTAGTAGTAATTTTTTTTATAATATCTTTTGAATTTATATTATATGTTCTAGAATCTATATCTGCAAATACAGGAGTTGCCCCACAATATAGAATACAATTAGCAGATGCGGCAAAGGTAATGGGAGTAGTTATCACTTCATCACCTTCTCTAATATCTGCTGCATAACAAGCTGCATGAAGTGCTGCTGTACCGTTAGATATAGCAACTGCATATTTAGCACCAACGTAATTGGCTAATTTTTGTTCAAATTCTTGTATTTTAGGTCCAGTTGTTAGGTAATCAGATCTTAATACTTCTACTACTGCCTGTATATCTTCTTCATCAATATCTTGTTTCCCATATGGTATAAAATTTTTAACCATTGCTAAACACTTCTTTCTATATTATTTAGCTTATATTACTCTAAATATTTCAAAAAACTAGATAAAATTTATATCATTAATATCTTGTAATTTTAACGGAGTTCCTCTTTTTAAACTTTTGTTTGCACTTTTGCCTAAAATATCATTAAAATAGTTAGGTGATAGTCCATAACCTGGTCTAATTGATTTGATATTTTGTTGAGTGAATTTTTCTCCCTTTTCAATATCCCTTACAACAAATAACGATCTAGCAAACTGTTTATTTTTTCGCTTATCATCTGTTAGTTGATAATCTACTTTTCCCAAAGCTTTTTCTGCATCTCTCACAGAATTAACTAATAACTTAAATTGTTCTTCATCTAGAGAAAAACTAGCGTCAGGTCCACCAATACTCTTATCTAACATTAAATGCTTTTCAATTACTTTCGCACCTAACCCAACTGAAACAATAGGCACTGTTATTCCTAATGTATGATCAGATAATCCTATTTCTACATTAAATGTTTCTTTCATATTCCTCATAGTTAATAAATTTGCATCTTCAATCTTTGATGGATAAGAGGATGTACATTTTAATAATATAATCTGATTATTGCCTAACTCTCTACAAGCTGTAACTGCTTTATTAATATCTTCTAGTGTAGCAATTCCAGTAGAAATAATAATTGGTTTACCTTTAGATGCTATATATTTAATTAATGGTATATCTTCTATCTCAAAAGACGATACTTTATAAGCTGGCACATCTAGACTTTCTAATAAATCAACTGCTGTGTTATCAAATGGGGTCGAAAAACATATTATATCAAGCTGCTTAGCATAAGTTATTAATTCTTTATGCCATTCCCAAGGAGTATATGCCTCTTTATATAAATCATACAAAGTCCGTCCATCCCAAATTGTACCTGTTCTAATTTTAAAATAATCGTTTTTACAATCTATTGTAATTGTATCAGGTGTATATGTTTGAAGTTTTATCGCATCAGCTCCAGCTTTTTTAGCTGCCTCTATTGTTTTTTTGGCAATATTTATATCATGCCCATGATTAGCGGACAATTCAGCAATAATGAATACTTTACTATTATTATTAATTAGATAGTTATCTATTTTAATTTCCATTTAATCCTCCTATCAACTAACTACATTGAAATCTTTTAATTTCAATATAGCATCTTTACATTTAACATAGTAATTATCCTTTACTAGTTCTATTACACCTATTTGCAAATTTTCCCCATTAGATGACTTATCATAAACTACCCGATTAATAATAACTTTTCTTCCATTCTTTAAATAATAGTATGCACCTGGATATGGATTAGCTTGCGCCCTGATAAAATTAATTATATCTTTAGCATTTTTATTAAAATCTATATAACCCATTTCAGGAATTCTTTTTCCGAAAAAGCTAGCATATCTTTCATCTTGTTTAATTAATGGAATATTTTCTTCTAACCTTAACAGTGAATCTATAAGAAATCTTGGATATAATTTTTCATATTTTTTTAATAAAGTATATCCTGTATCATCCTCATCAATTTTAACACTAATCTGATTTATTATATCTCCAGTATCTACTATTTCTTCGATGAGATGAGCAGTAATACCACTATAGTCCTCTCCATTAATAATACTCCATACATGTGGAGTTCTTCCTCTGTATTTAGGTAATAATGACCCATGAATATTTACTGCATATTCTGGTATACTAAAAATATCTTTAGGAATAATATATCTATAGTTAACGCTTATTAAAAAATAAGGATTAATAGTCATTAATATTTTTTTCATTTTACTTATATTTTTTCTTGAATCTTTATAAGAATATTTTAGATTATTGTTTATGGCAAATGTATCAACACTTTCATCTAATAATTCCTTGTGAGTGAGGATTAAGCTAGGTACAAAATCTTTACGAATTAATTCTACTAAACAATCTTTACCTAATTTACCAAATCCACAGAAAACTATATTCTTCAAAAATAATCCTCCTTATTCACTTATAAGTTTATCAATTATTCTTCTGCTACCTAGACCATCAATTATATTTTGATATAAATTAATACTTTGTTTTCTTTTACATAGAACTAACAATTTTTGAAATTCGTTTTCCAATATTTCTATAAAATATTTCTTTCTATAATCTACTATAGTCTCAACAAGTTTAAATTCCAATAAACCTTCAATATTATTGGATTGATTATCAACTATTTTAATTGGAATAAACGGTGTTTGTGTTGCTAATAATTCATATATAGTTTGTCCTGCTGCAGTTATTGCAATATCAGATTTGAGCATTATGTTCTTCATTTCTTCAGCATCTAAATCTTTATAAAATTTTATATTATTAGAATAAGCCATTTTATCAAAACTTCTAGACGCACTTCCTATAATCACATTAAATTTAATATTTAAATATTTATTGCATAATTGGTTTAATATACTATCTAAAATATTTTGTGTATTTGATCCTCCTAAGGTAATTAATACCTCTTTAACCTCCGAATTAATAATAGCTCTTTTTACTTTTATAAAAGGTTTTCTCAATATTATATACTCAGGACCATTTAAATAAAAATTACAATCATTATATAGATACTGCATATTCTTAGAAGTTAGAGATGGATTAACGACTATTCCTTTTGGATATTTTATCCTTGCATTATCATCTATGAACAAACTTTTTTTTGCCCTTTTAGAAATAAGATTATATAAATTTTCAGTTGCCCTATATGAATCTATAATACAATAATCATTTTTTTTAATATAATTATATAAAAAATCACTGCATTGCCAATCCATAGTTTTTAACATTTGCCTCTGAACAATAATATTTGTTTTAAAATCTCCATGGACAATAAACTTAACATTAATATTTCTATTAAGTAATTCATTATATAAAGAGCTACATCTACTAATATGACCTAACCCAATCTTACTTCCACCTTCAGTGAAAATTAATACTCTCATTTTCTTCATCCTATTCAATGATACTCGTTCACTCTTTATATTAAGATGTTCATATTTATAACATATTTTTATTATGTTCATCCATTCCTATAAATGGATATAAGTACTCTAATTTTGAAGATGAGAAAGTTCCATCACTATTTACTATAGTCTGTGACTTAGGAATCTCATCAAAATTTATTGATCCCTTTACTTCACATAAAACAGGAGAATTATCTTTCATTATCTCAGTTAATACAACATCTATTTCATCATTTGAATTGATTATATAGTAACTTAAATTATATAACTGCGCAATTGATTCTATATCAGGTAATACCACTCCATTATTTTTAGTACAGCCTGAAAAATTTGAATTAAAATTCTTTTTCTGCATAGCGTATATAGATGCATACCCTGAATTAGAATAAATAAATATCTTCAATGGTAACTTATAATTATTAATTAATGCTAACTCTTGAATATTGTGTTGTAGACTTCCATCACCTTCAATAACTATAGTTCGCTTTTTTTTGCTTGCCACACAACTAGCAATTGCACTAGGCAAACACCATCCCATTGAACCTATACCCATTGATGTAATAAATTTTTGTCCCTGCTTTAATTTTATTGCCATATGAGATATACCACATGTTCTTCCAGAAGAAGAACCAATAAATACATCCTTAACTGTCATATATTTTGAAAGTCTATCGGCAAACAAATATCCATCTACTCTACCTTCATTATCCAAAGGTTGTACTTCCTTACTTAATGGATATTTTGATTTGATGTTAACGCAATAATTTATCCAACTATCTCGAAATTTATTTCTATATTTTTTCTTATTATCTACCAATGATTCAATAAAGACTCCTGCATCTGTATTAATTTTTAACTTAAAAGGAATATCTAATTTTTTAATTTCATTGTAATCAATGTCGACAATTACTTTAACCGCATCAGCCGCAAAATTAAGCTCATCATACGCGGTTATCACAGGGTTTAACCTACTTCCTATAACAAGTAGAAAATCACAATTTTGTAAAACATAATTAGAATACCTCATAGCTGGAATCCCTGGCAATCCCATAAACAATTCATCTTCATCACCATAAATACCTTTAGCTCTCCAAGTAGCAAGCACAGGAACCTTAAATTCATTTAGCACTTCACGTAATTTTTCACCTTTTTTGCTCGCTGTCACACCATGCCCCATTAATACTATCGGTCTTTCTGATTCATTTAATAATTCATATACTTGAGATACAATTTCCTCTTTAATACTATATTTCTTGTCTAGATTTTCAGATTTTGCATCAAATCCCTTTAACATTTCCACATCCACATGGCTTCCTTGAATATCAAGAGGAATATCTATCCATACAGGTCCCTTTCTACCATGAGTAGCTAAATAGACCGCTTTTTCAAGATGATATCTTATTTTCTCTGCCTTCATTACTGTAATGGCATACTTAGTTATAGGCTTAACCATAGGAACTATTGCGATTTCCTGAGCCCCATATTGTCTAAGACTCTTTAGTTGTCCCATATCTTTAGTTTTTGTTTGTCCAGAAATAAATAATACAGGGCTTGAATCTAACCAAGCTCCTGCACAACCTGTTATAGCATTTGTTGCACCTGGACCAGTTGTTACCAAACAGGCACCCAAATGATTAGTATATTGAGCATAACTATCAGCACAAATTCCAGTTGCTTGTTCATTGAGATTAAAAATAATATTTAAACCTTTTTGCTTAGAAGCACTATCAAGAAGATGCATGATACCGCCCCCAGAAAGTGAGAAAAGATCTCTTATACTGTTTTTTATTAAGAAATTTGAAACATAGTCAGATACTTTCATATGATTTTCCTCCTTAGTCTATAGGTAGGTTAAAATGATTTGCATATTTCATCCATTGTTCATTTTCTTTTATCTCATAAAAATATGTTTCCATAGCTTTCTGGTGTAACTCATATTCACCAAGCGCTTCGCAACATTTTGCATAATAATAGTGTGCGAAAGCATGTTTTGGATATTTTGTTCTTATAAAACCAAATCTTTTCTTTGCCTTATTATAGTCACCCATACGCATAGCAAAATTATAGACAAAGTTGCACTCTAAGTTATATAAATAAATTTTCTCATCCATTTCGTAAGGGTCAATATCTTCTGTCTTTATTCTTTCTAACCCATTTTCATCTAGGATAATATTTCCTTGCTTCAAGCAATCATGATATAATTTACTACCACGAATTGGAAGAGCAGAAAAAAACACGCTCCAATCAATATAATTATTCTTAATATAATCAATCGTCTTTCTTCTATCTTTCTCTGTTTCTCCTGGCATTCCAATAACAAAATTAGAGTGAATTTCCCAATTGTCATTGTACATAAGCTTTAAAGTTTTAGAAGCTACTTCAAGTTGCACAGGTTTGTTCATTATCGTATCAAGTACACGTTGAGAACCAGATTCGATGGCAAACACATACCTATCCATATGTATTTTTGAAAACATATTAGCAATCTCTTTATCAATAAGTGCTATATTCATACCATTTGGTATTGACATAACCACTCCCATCTCAGCTATTGCCTGAAGAATTTTAATAGCTCGTTTACGCTTCATAAGAAGTTGTTCGTCTAGGATTACAATCTGATTATAACCATGTTTTTCACTATATACTCTGAAATCTGAAATAACCCGTTCAGCAGAATAGTATCTTAATCTTTTACCTGAAATGCCAGGAGCAGCACAAAAATTACAAGCAAACGGACATCCTCTAACGGTATGCATGACTATGCTCTTGCGACCATCTAGTGGCAAAACAGAGTTTTCATAATTCTCAATATCAAGCAATTCAAGTGGTAAAATTGGGATTTCGTCTAGATCTACAATAATTTTTGCCTTAGGAACAAATGTACCAGTTCTTGCTTTTTTGTGTGTTATAAATGCTTTATTTGATTCAAGTTCTGTAAAAATATTAGGTGACGTAATTAATTCTGAAATAGGTATTTCACCCTCTGAATAACAAATAGCATCTACATTTGGAAGTGTATTTTCAATTTCTTCAAGAGTCATTACGGAAGAACTTACACCTCCCAATATAGTGCAAATAGTAGGATTATACTCTTTTACAATTTTAGCAATAGGGTTAGCATGATTCATAGTAGGACTTGCAAGAATTGATATACCTACAATATCTGGATCAAATTCACTTACTGTTTTTCTAATTGCCTCGTACATATCAGTTGTAGTAATATTTTTATGTTTTGTAGTACTAAAATCTAATATTTTAAACTCAATATCGTTAATCTTAGACTGGCAGTAAGCTATAACCGACAAGATTCCTAGTGGAATGATATAATAGTTTTTAGAGTATTTAACCTTTGCTAAGTCATCAACTGTAGCACATGGTCTAATAAACAACATTTTTTTCATGAAACTCATCTCCATAAATTAATTAATTTTATTTTAATATTTCTGAAAAAACGTATGTATCTCGTTTTTTCTTAATTTTATTAAACAATAGCTGTGCCTCAAATTTTGCTGGTTGTGCAGTAACAAACACTGTTTCATCTATATTATTTTTTATATAATCTGGTAACTGTGAGGTAATTCCCTCAAATTTTAATTTTCTATATTTATCATATACATGCATCAAACATGCATTCGGATAGTTATTTTTTATATATGAAACTGTAACTTCTGCTATTTGAGTTAATCCCCAAACAGCGTATTTGTATGGAAAATCTTTATCAATCCACTTGGTATCAATAAAGTGTTTTATAGAACTAAATGCATCTACAATATAATCTCTCCTTCTACGCTTCATATAGAAATTATGTATCTCCTCAATATTTTTTTCACTGCTTATTCCGTTAATTCTGTCACAAGCTAATTTCAAAAGACGTTTTTTGTGCTCTTCATATTCAATAGGATCTGGATTCCAGTCAATTTTACAAAACTCACCATTTAAATATATTTTTGTAATTCGTTCTAGCCAAGCAAATCTATATGAAAATTGATCTTTAACTATAATAGTAGGAATTCCTGCAGCTATACAGGGAACAGAACAATGTAGCAACGATGTTACAATAAGTGATGCTTCGTTTATGTAACGTTCATAACGTTCCTTTGCCATACGTTTAATATTTTTATTCTGACTAGTATAATGTGAACAAACTTCTACTTTTTCACGTAATTCAGAAGGCATATATTTAATAACATCCTCATTTACATCTACAACAAAAACTTTGCTATTTTCACTACTTAGTTTTCTTTTAGGTAATACAGCAGTCATACACCCCATTAAATAACAATATATACCATATTTTGAAAGAGTATCAAACATTCTTTCATCTCTACAACCTATTGGTTCATGTTTTTTATAAAATTCTACCTCTTCTGGAAGTAGTGTTTCCTTTAATAAAGTATGTCCCAAAAATACGGGTTTAATTTTCTTAGAAAACAATCTATTTATCCCGCCCTCATAATACTCAAAAAGCGGAAAAGAAATTGGTAGTATTACTGATTCTCCATCATAACATCCAATATCATCTTTTTCGATGTAAATAATGTCTTTTTTGTCTATATCCATAGTTTGGTAAATATAATCTATCGCCAATATCTGCATCTGATCTCCTAGAGAATTCATAGTTTTTCCATTATGTGAAAAGTTAGCGTATTTCATAAATATAATCGTCCTTCCTTTTAAAGGTAGTATACTGAATATAACTTACTTATAATATATCAAGATCATGATAGTGGCTATTATTATACACAATTAAGTGATAAAATATTTTTTAAATCATTAATTCTAAGCCATTCATTATTTGTATTTGAATTATATTCAAATCCTTCCTGTACTTTAACACCATTTCCAACTTTAGCTTCATCAAATTTCCACCATTCAAAATGAGGATATATTATATAATGTTTTTCATATTCATAAGTTAGCCTAGAATCGTCTTTTGTAATCATTATTTCATGTAACTTTTCACCTTCTCTTATTCCAATTTCTTTAAACTTAGCTTCAGGTAACATAGCATTTGCTAAATCAGTTATTTTAAAAGAAGGTATTTTTGAAATATATGTTTCTCCACCAGATGATTCCTCCAAAGCTTTAAAGACCAATTCAACACCTTGCTCTAAGGTAATCCAAAAGCGAGTCATTCTTGAATCAGTAATGGGAAGTTCTCTATCTCCTCTTTTTATAAGATTTTTAAAAATCGGTATAACTGACCCCCTACTACCAGCAACATTTCCATATCTAACAACTGAAAATTTTGTTCCGCTAATTTTGCTATATGCATTAGCTGAAATAAATAATTTATCCGACACTAACTTAGTTCCACCATATAAATTAATAGGGTTAACCGCTTTATCTGTAGATAGTGCAACTACCTTTTTGACACCTCTATCAATAGCTGCATCTATTATATTTTGTGCACCATGGATATTAGTCTTAATAGCTTCAAATGGATTATATTCACATACAGGAACTTGTTTCATAGCTGCAGCATGAATAACATAATCAACATGGTCAAATGCTCTATACAATCTGTCTCTATCTCTTACATCTCCAATAAAAAACCTCACTCTAGACATATCATATTTTTTTTCGTAATTTGCTTTCATCATACTTTGTTTAAATTCATCTCTTGAGTAAATTATAATTCTATGAGGTGTATAATTATCCAAAATCATTTCTAAAAATTTCTTTCCAAAACTACCTGTTCCACCTGTAATTAATATAGTCTTTCCATTAAGCATTTTTATCCTCCTTATTGCAAGCTTTAATAATTTATAACTATTGATATAATAATGGGTATATATCTATATCTTTTTCATGATTTTTATACCAATTATATAAGTCATTTATTGCATCTTTTACTGATGTAAAATTAAATTCACTCATTTCTTTTAATATTCTATTGTTGTTTGCAGAATACTCATTTCCAAATTCTTCCTTACAAACATATATTGGTATGTCTTTACAGCTTACGTTCTTGACTATATTTGCTATAGTTAATAGATCTATCCGTTTACCAGATGATATATTATAACTTTTGTATTTTATTTTATGATCGATAAACCATTTAATTATTTTGCAAAAATCCTCAACATATAAATAATCAAACAAAACATTTTGCCTTATCGTTATAGGAAGATTCTTAAGAGCCTTACAACAGGCTCCTGAAATAAATGTTTTTCTCCAATCTTCATATTTACCATACAATCCAAAAATACGAAAGTTATATATATTTTTGCTGTTAATTATAGATTTATTTATAATGTATTTATAAAAACCATAGTCAGTATTTGGTATTCCATTTCCAATATTATTTTCATCAACCATTATAATATCGCCACGTTTATCAAATTCAGCTCCTGAACCAAAATATATCATTTTACCATATAAATCCTGATATCTCTCGAAATTAAAAAACATTCTTAAGTTTTTATCTAATTCTTTTGAAGTATCTTTCATTATATCTACTCTAGGATTATACACCGCTGCATGTATAATAACATCATAATAATTTTCTGTCAGTATATCTTTAACTCTCCAATCATCCGAAACATCAAATTCTTTAGTACTGGGAGCGTAAATTTCATATATATTTTTTTCCTCGGATAAGAATTCTTTGAGATTTTTACCAACGAAACCATTAGCACCTATTATTAATATTTTTTTCTTCATTTACGACCATACCTTCCATGGTGCATTTTTGCTTTGCCACAATTTTTCTAACATGTTTTTATCTCTTTGAGTATCCATACATTGCCAAAACCCATTATGTTTATATGCAACGAGTTGACCTTCAGAAGACAACTTCATTAATGGGCCTTTTTCAAAAATAGTTTCGTCTCCTTCTATGTAATTAAATATCTCTGGATTTGCAACCATATATCCTCCATTAATCCAACCAACATCACTTTTACTCTTCTCTGTAAAACTCTTAATTATATTATTTTTATCAATGTCGACAACTCCAAATCTACCTTCTGGTTGTACCGTAGTCATTGTAATAATTTTCCCATTACTTTTATGATGTTTAATAATATTTTTTATGTTCACATTTGATACTCCATCTCCATATGTAATCATAAACGGTTTATTCTCTACATAATTTTGGATTCGCTTTATCCTACCTCCAGTCATAGTATAAAATCCTGTATCAATTAAAGTGACTTTCCATGGCTCTGATACATTATTATGGATAGTCATTTTATTATTACATGAAAAATCAAATGTCACATCACTATTATACAAGTAGTAGTTTGTAAACCATTGTTTAATTACGTGTTGCTTATAACCACAACAGATAATAAATTCATTAAATCCATAGTACGAATACAACTTCATAATATGCCATAATATCGGCTTATGTCCAATTTCTATCATTGGCTTAGGTATTAAATGACTTTCTTCACTAATACGTGTTCCTAAACCACCTGCTAAAATTACAACTTTCATACACTAATTCCTCCAATTAGTAATCACATAGTTAATTAAAATTATTTTCTAAAGATTTATAAATTTATTTTTTCATCCATAAAAACCATAAACAATCTTGTCCTTGAATCTTATAGCTTGGATTTAATTTATTTAATAATTCCTTATCTTTGTTATGCTTTACCTGTATAGCAATAATTCCATCTTCACTCAACTTATATTTAAATTTATCTAAATTAGTTGATGAATTAATAACTTCTGTGACATTATCTTCAATTATAATATAATTATAACTAAACACATTATTTTTCAATACACTAATAACATTTTTTGAATATACTACATCATTACTATAAACCTTTAAGTCTTTAATGTAATTTAAATTATCAGTTACAAAGTATAGTCTTATAGTTTGACTATTTATTTCCTTATGTAAAGTTTTTATTTTAAGAGGATTTGAACCAAATCCTGAATTAATTCCCAAAATATTTACTTGATATCGTTTTCTAATGTTTAATGCTTTTATTAACAGAGGATCATAACAAAATCCTGTACTCCAAGCATTAATGCCATATCTATTGAAAAATAATTTTTGGCTTTTTTCAAGTGTATTTTCTTTTATCTGAGATTCTTTTAATGTTACACTACCAAAGTGATAACAATAACAATCTTTGGCTAAAATCATTTTATATCCAGCTCTTCTTAACCTTAAAGCCAAAGCATCATCACCAAACTCACTATATACAAAGTATTTGTCCGTACCTCCAATTCCTTTTGAAGAATATAAAATATCAGTTCTATATAAAGCTAATGGATTACATAATCTAGTTCTTTCCTCCCAACGTAAAGAGTTTGAAAGATTATTTTCTCTAGCAAAAGTATGCATTTCATCTAATGTTGAATATGTAGCTGGTATAGTTTGTTGATTAGATATATTAGGAGTAGTTGGTACGACCATTGCAATTTTAGGATCTGACTTAATACATTTCAATAAATTCTCTAAATAATTTTCAGTTACAATTACATCATTAGATACTCCAAGTAAATATTTTCCTTCAAATATATACTGAATCCCCTTATCACTTCTGATATTTTTTGCAAATGAAATTTCTTTTTTACATTTCAAACTATCAAAATATTCTTGTGTTCCATCTGTAGAACCGTTATTAAGAATAACAAGTTCATAATTCAAATAATTAGGTGTATATTTAATTATACTCTCTATACATTTTTTTGTATATTCAAGTTTATTATACGCTAGAATATAAATGGTTAAGTCATACTTATACTTATTATTTGCCATACTCTTATCTATATATGAATTAGCTTCTAACCTATAAAAATCTTCAAGATAATATTTATCTTCTCTCTCTTTATCTCCAAAAACACATGCAAAAAAATAGAAATTATTATATAACGCTCTTATAATGGTTATAAGTTCAAACTCAATTTTAGGTACCAATCTATCAGATCGTAAAGTCATTAGTCTAATAATGTTATTGATTGAAAAAATTACGTTTTCACACATTATATGAGCAGAAGTAAAAATTAATTCTTCATGTGTTTTTTCAAGAATGGGTTGCAATTGTTTTGCAACACTTAATAAATTATTAGCTAAAATCTCAACTTGCATATTATTTTTTTCACTTGCATATTCATGCATATTTTTTGCTGTTAGCAGCATTGTATCTATTATTTCTAATATATTATTAGCTAAAAGTTGATTTGTAAGCATAAATCCTCCTTGAAAACTATTTTGTCATCCTATTTAATAATACATCATATTATTTAAAAATAATTTTCATATATTATTTATATTAACAATTTTATTTGTTCCATTTTTGTTTTCATTTTAATAATAAGTTGTTCTGCTTTAAATTCTTCATTATGTTGACTTTTTATGATATACTCTTTTATTTCATTAATTCGTTCTAATTCTCTAAGTTTATTTATGATCTGAGACTCTGTTTTTGTTTCTACATATAAAGCTATTTTTCTGTACTGTTCATATGCCAATAAATATTCTTGATTTATTTCATACAAAAAACCCAAATTATATAATAAATCATAATATTTTCTATCTTTCTTAAGTCCTTCTTTTAATATTCTCTCTGCATCTTCCATTTTTCCTTCCATCATAGCTATGACACCTTTAATGGAATAGACATCTATATCATCATTAACTATCTTTTCATATTCTATAATTAATTCTTTAGCCGCTTCTAATTTACCATCTTCTACTAAAGTAGTTATATTATTTTTTACATAATCTTTATTTCTTAAAAACTCACTACCCAAATATGAACCATCTGTATTTTTGTTATTAATAATCTGCTCCAATTTCTCTATTTCGTAATCTCTCTTTTCTTCTTTTAACAATACAATTAATTCTTCTATCCCAACATTATGTATATTTCTATTATCCAAAACAGCCTCTTTCAGCTTATAAATTGATTCATTTTTTTTATTTTGAAGTAATAGCACTTTACTCCATTGAATCTTAGGAAGAAAACTGCCTGTCCCATATCTTGATACACCTTTTTCATATTCACCAATATTAATTGCTTTATTAAAATATTCGATTGCTAAATCATGTTCATCTATATTACCATAGGCTATACCACAGTAATAGTATATATCAGGTATTTTACCTATGTATATATCCTTAGATACTTCATTTACAAGATTTATAATCTGGTTATAATTTTCAAGTGCCATCATACACTTTATTAATTCTAATACCAAGTTATCATGAAAACTATATCTTTTCTTATTAGTTAATTCATTACTCTTTAGAAAATCGTCAATAGCTGTATCAAAGTTCCCACTTATCATCTCCATAACCCCTTTATTATACCAATGAAAAGGATTATTAGGTTCTATCTTTATTTGTTTTTTTATAATATCCATATTTCTTTTTTCTTTATCTTTTCTATTATAAATTGACTTATAATAGCCATAATGGTATATCTTACATATATTCCCATCTATAACTTTACCGGCATAATTCTTATTCTCAATATGTAACTGTTCATGTATAGCTCCAGTATAATGCGGTTTATTATTTTTAAACAATCTAATCATAACAGATGTCACTTCTATGTTATCATTATTCATTAAATTATATATAGGAATTATAAACGCTTGTTCTATGGTATTATTAATTATACCTTCTAATTGAATTCTGTCAGCAAACAGTCTCTCATCAGCATCTAATATAATAATCCAATCACCTGAAGCATATCTCAAAGATAAATTTCTAGCTTTACTAAAGCTATTTTCCCACTTATGATGTATTATCTTAACACATGTATTCTCATTAGAATACTTATCTAATAACTCAACTGTTTTATCAGTAGAACCAGTATCAACCACTATAGCTTCATCAACAACCTTCATAGCACAATCTAAACAATTAATTATATTTTCTTCTTCGTTTTTAACTATCATACAAAGACTTATTTTCACTATAATTAGCCTCCTCTAAATATAAACCTTCTAGAATAATTATTAGCTATTAAAATAGCCAGTGGAATTATCCCCTGACTACTTTAATAATAAAAATTTTAGTACTATTGTACTATCTTAATAATTGAAGAACACCTTGTGGATTTTGATTAGCTTGTGCTAACATTGATTGTGCTGCTTGCATTAAGATATTTTGTTTTGTAAAATTCATCATTTCTTTAGCCATATCTACGTCTCTTACTCTTGACTCTGCAGCTTGAAGATTTTCTGATGTATTATCTACATTTTTAATAGTATGTTCTAATCTATTTTGTACAGCACCTAACTTTGATCTTTCAGTTGAAACCGCTTTTAGAGCTGTATCTATAGTGGTTGTTAATGCACTAATTGCAGTTGCAGTTGTTGCATTTGAAACTGAAGTCGCAATATTATCAACACCTATAGCTCCTGCACTCATAGCAGCTACATTAAATCCAATAAACTGCGCATCATTAGCTCCTACTTGTAACGTTATTGCTGTTGTTGCAAAACTACCATCTAATAGTTTTTTCTTATTAAACTCAGTTTTATTAGTAATTTCTGTAATTTCAGTTGTCAATTGACTTAACTCATCTTTAATATTTTGTCGTTCTTCACCAGAGTTTGTATCATTTGCAGCTTGAACAACTAACTCTCTCATTCTTTGTAGCATTGCGTGTGTCTCTGTAAGTGCTCCTTCTGCTGTTTGAATTAATGAAATACCATCTTGTGCATTTCTTGATGCTTGATTAAGTCCTCTAATTTGTCCTCTCATTTTTTCTGAGATTGCTAGACCTGCCGCATCATCTCCAGCACGATTAATTCTCATACCTGATGATAATTTTTCTGTTGATTTTGCTTGGTTTGTTCCTATTGCTCCCATTTGTCTATGAGTGTTCATAGCTAACATATTGTGGTTAATAATCATAATATTACCTCCTTGAATTTTGAAATGACCTTCCTTTGTCATTTATTTATTATTATATTTATCTCTTATACAATTATCTTAATAATTGAAGAACACCTTGTGGATTCTGATTAGCTTGTGCTAACATTGATTGTGCTGCTTGCATTAAGATATTTTGTTTTGTAAAATTCATCATTTCCTTAGCCATATCTACGTCTCTAACTCTAGATTCTGCAGCTTGAAGATTCTCTGATGTATTATCTACATTTTTGATAGTATGCTCTAATCTATTTTGTACAGCACCTAATTTTGATCTCTCTGTTGAAACTTTTGTAAGAGCTGCATCTATAGTATTAGTTAATGCGCTAATAGTTGTAGCTTGAGTAGCTGAACCTACTACATCTCCAATACTAGCAGAAGTTACACCTAATGAACTAGCATCCATTGTAGCAACATTAAAACCTATAAACTGTCCGTCATTAGCTCCTACTTGAAGTGTTATTGCTGTTGTTGCAAAACTACCATTTAATAATTTTTTCTTGTTAAATTCAGTTTTTGTAGTAATTTCTGTAATCTCTGTAGATAATTGATTTAACTCTGCTTGAATATTATCTCTTTCTTCATCAGAGTTTGTATCATTAGCTCCTTGAACAACTAATTCTCTCATTCTTTGTAACATTGCATGAGTTTCAGTTAAAGCTCCTTCAGCAGTTTGAATCAATGAAATACCATCTTGAGCATTTCTTGATGCTTGATTTAATCCTCTGATTTGTCCTCTCATTTTTTCTGAGATTGCAAGACCAGCTGCATCATCACCAGCACGGTTAATTCTCATACCTGATGATAATTTTTCTGTTGATTTTGCTTGGTTTGTTCCTATTGCTCCCATTTGTCTATGAGTATTCATAGCTAACATATTGTGATTAATAATCATAGTTAATTCCTCCTTGAATTTTTCATGACCATCCTTTGTCATTTTATTAATTTTTATAAAAAGTCTGGGCCCAACTTAAATGACTTTTTATAGTCTCATTTAATATATCGGTAATAATTTAAACAACTTTATACTTTTATACATATTTTTATAGAATTATTATATAAACTTGTAGGTTATTGTTAATATATCACTCAAACATTTTCTTTAAAATATCTGTTGCATCATTTGAAGTTTCCATGGCCTTTTTATTCTCTTCCTTAATTTGCAAATAAATCTCTTTTCTATGTACAGAAACATTTTTAGGTGCTTTTATTCCAATCCTTACACCATCTTTAAAAACCTCAAGAACAACTAACTCAATATCATCCCCAATAATAATACCTTCACCCTTTTTCCTAGATAATGCTAGCATATCATTCACCCACCTTTTGCTTTAATTGTTTTAGGGGTTCATATAGATTATGCTTAATTTCGTATTTATCGCTATCTAGTATAACTTGAATACCTTTTTTAGTCTTAGTGTTAATGATGATTGGTGCTTTCAAATTAGTAGTCATCTTTTCAATATCTGTTGGAACTACAATTATAGTATATAAAAGTAAATATTCCTCTTTCAAGTCTCCAATGCGTAAAATCATTTCATCATTAACTTCTGGAGCATAATCTGGAAATACCAATGGTGTGCATATCATTGGTAACACTATATCCTTATCTTCTATTGACTGTAACCAACAAAAAATGTCATTTTCGTGTATAATAGTGAATTTGTGATATTCAGTAAATCCAAATATTCCTTCATCAAATGTATTAACGTGTTCCTTATCAACTTCTATTTTACCGAAATGCTTTGTATCAACTAGCATTCTACCACCCCTTATGAGTTTATTTATATCATGAAACTTTTTATCTAGGAATAAATAAGTAATTCATACAAAATATACCATAATATTATTATATCATTCATTATTTAACATATAAAGATATAAAATATAAATTATCTTGGTATTTTATTCCACTTGATAATATTATAGACGCATATCTTCATGCGTCTATAATATATATTAAAATATTTATCTTACAATTAACTACCTAATAAAGTCTAACAAAGTAGTCTGTATTATCTTAGTTGATGACATTAACGCTGCGTTATAAACCATTTCCTGAGATTTCATTTTCATAATTACTTCTGCAACATCAATATCTTCATTTTGAGACATCAAATCGGTAAAGTTAACTTTATCATCTTCCAAACGATTAATCGTTAAATCCATTCGATTAATTCTAGTACCTAAATCAGCTTCTTGTTTAAGCAGACCATTTTTGTGTTTATCAATCTTACCTATCAGCTGATTAAACTTATCTCCTAGACTATCTTTTAATAAATCATCATATTTAGAACCATCTTTTGATACTTTACCAACTTCATTTATCATTTCTTCCAAATCTCTCATTAGGTCAACAGTGACTAAATCTTTTCCCAAGGAATTAATTGGTACACTTTGATTATAGCTTACTTGGTAACTGATATTGTCTCTTTGATTTTTATAATCAACATTATTATAATCAGTACATTCAAAATAATGTATTGGATTAAGGTCATTCTTTTCAAAGTTATCTTTATTATATTCAAATGTTATATCTGTTGGTATTTCAGCCTTATCTGTAGAATTAAATATTAATTCTCCTGTGTCCTTTAGAAAATTAACTTCTCCCTTAGCTGGTTCATAAGCATTAGGATTATTAGAATCTAAAGTATTAACTGTAAAATCAGGTGGTGTACCTGTAGCTTTAGGTATAGAAACAGTAACACCATCTTTTATATTTGAATACCCCAACCTTATCCTATCCACACTAATTACTCTTGGATTAGGGGTATCATCTATTATCTTTTCAATGGTTTCAACATCATCACTATTGAATTTTTCTTTTATCTTATAATTTTTACCACTCACTGCTTCCGTAAAAGTCAAAGGCTGATCCGTCTTATACCCAGTAAAAACATGTCTACCAGCGTAATCTACATTTCCCTCATTAGCAAGTTGGTCTTTTAGCTGCTTCAATGAAGTAATAATACTTTCTCTTTCTCCAATACCTAGAGGGTCATTAGAAGCTTGTACAGATAAATCCCTAGCTTTTTTTACGATTTCAATAATATTGGAGATAGAATTTTCGGTAACTGTCATCCATGATATTGCATCCTTGGCATTTGATTTGTACTGTTCTACCTCTCTAACGCTAGTTCTGAACTTCAATGCTCTAACTGCAACTATTGGGTCATCTGAGGGCTTTTGAATCTTTTTACCTGTAGCTAATTGTGTTTCATAAATACTATAAGCATATTTACTTCTATTAAGACTTAAAAGTATATTATTTGCTACCATATTATTTGTTATTCGCATTTAGATTACACCTTCCTTATCTATATCATAATTACACTTTTTTTAACCACTTATAATTAGTTAGCTCCCATTCTATTGATTGTTACATCATATATCTCATCAAATACCCGTATCATTTGTGCTGATATGACATAAGCTTGTTGAAACTTAATAATATTAGTTGTTTCTTCATTGAGGTCAACGCCAGAGTATGATAATCTCTGATTATTAATCATCAAGTTAAGATCGACCTGACCTTTTTCAAAACTGGCTGCTTGACTTTTATCTATTCCTAACTCCCCTATCAAGGCTTGAATATAGTTACCTGGTTCACCGGTTTTGAACATATCATTATCATGTTTTAAGTCGAGCATTCTTTTAATAATATCGTTATCACTTTCACCTGATGTTGGATCGGAACTTGTTAGTAACTTATCTATGTCCGATGCTATTTCTGAGGAGAATTGGAAATTATCAATAGTCATTTTACTATAATCAACAACATCTCCAGGATTGTAATCTTTGAATGTAAATAATGGACCACCAGTACCATTATTACCATCTTTATGTATTTCATTGAATTTCTCGGCAACAGTTCTTACAAAGTTATTCAATCTTTCCGTATAGTATGAGATTCCTTTGTATTTAAGATCTTCTCCCATACTAATATTAACAGAACCTGATGGTGCTTGAGTAGTGCCTTTTAACTTAAATTGATATTTATTATTAGTTGTATCATATGTAAAACTCTCATACTCATAAGTTTTATCATCAATTTTAATTTCACCTTTAGGAGGTAAATCTAATCTATTATAACCATTAATATGAATGGTATTACTAGGCAAAGATATTGTGGTAGTATCTATCTGAGCTTTAAAATTATTACCATTATTCCCATCTCTCATATCAATATACCCTTTTAACTCACCTTCAAGCTCAGGGTCTGTCATATCGAATTTATTCCCATTTGCCCAGTATATATCGTATAATCCTGGTTCATCTTCTGGGTTATTAAGATGTTCTCTTGATTTAGTTTCTAATAGATTTACCTTAGTTCCTTCAACAAGCTTTTGTCCGTTGGCTAAAACTGAGAAAGTCTTCTTACCATTAACATCTACACGTTCATCCACCTTAACATTTATTATATGTGATAACTCATCTACTATAAGTGCTCTTTTATCTCTTAGGTCATTTGCCTCTGCACCTGAGAACTCAACATTTTCTATTTGTTCGTTAAGAGTGGCTAACTGGTTAGCACAATAATTAATCTGGTCTACCTTAGTTTTTATAGAGAAATTTGCTTCTCTTTGGAAAGACCTCATTTTGTCTCCAATATCATTGAAAAATCTAGAAAAACTCTTAGCCATATCAATAAAATTAATTTTATAAGATTCATTTGATGGGTCTGTAGATAGTTTTTGCAATGAATCAAACATATCGTCAAACTGTTTTGATATACCTGTATCTTTTATTTCATTAAGAATTGTTTCTATACTGCTTGTCTGTGAATTCTTTACTGTATACTCTCCAAGATGACTGGAATTGCTCCAAAACTTAGTATCTAGGTACTTATTTCTGTATTGACTGATTTTTAATATTTCAGAACCAGTGCCCATCATTCCAATACCATTGTTAGGTAACGGTCTGCAAGCTGATTGAACACCGAATTGCCTGCTGTAACCAGGAGTTTGAGCATTAGTAATATTATGATTAGTTATATCTAACCATGTCCTTGCTGTAAATAAACCTTGTGTTGCCACATTTAATCCAAAAAATGACGATTGCATTTAACTCCCCCTATCTTCCTACAAGACCTAATCTATTAATAACTTGTTCTAACATCTGATCTACTACAGTTACAACTCTTGCAGATGCATTATATGCATGCTGATATTTCATCATATTACCTAATTCCTCATCAGATGATACACCCATAAGAATGCTTCTTTGATTATCTATCTGTGCGATAAGTATTTGTTGATTCTGCATTTGTGTCTTGGTAACTTTTCCTACATTACCTATATCTCCAACAAAGCTCACATAATATTCATTTATATTTAATTTCGAATCCGAGCCAGGATATTCATCTAAGAATGGATCTTGCCATCTAGTTTTAATCTTTTCTACAACATCATTATTTTGAACCTCACCTTGAACTCTAGTAATACATATTTTATCATAATCATTTAATACTTCAGGGTTGATTTCTAGATTACCAGCTGAATATAATGAATTAGGATTTGTCGCTTCCTCAGTAATGTAGGTATTACTACTATCATACCTATCCATATGTTTCCTCTTAAAAATCTCTATATTCTGAGAACCATCTAACCCAAAAGGTGAATCAGTACGATTTTTAGGTGCCATAATATCATTTACAGCGGTAACAACCGAATGAACAAATAAATCAAACTTAGCTTGAGTCCTCATAATAACAGAAGGCTTTACATTATTATTGAAATTATTTTCATCCTCTGTATCTTTAAAATTAGCTCGTCTAGTTCCTCTTGATAGTAATATTCCTTTTAGAGAACCCCTATCATTTTCTTTTTCTGGTGAAATTTCTGTATCTAAATTGAATACTCTTTTACCAGTTGCTTTCCATATAGGAGATACTAGAGGACTGTTAGGTACTGCTTGTTCAAGCTCAATTTTGTTCACATTACCCACCGATACAAAATCAAAACCTTCAGCCTTAACTATAACATTTCCAAGCTGGTCTTCTTTGTAAGTTATATCAATGATATTTGCTAATTTGTCTAAAGCATTGTTCCTTGCATCTCTATAATCGTTAGCATTGTCACCATTTATTTCATATTTAACGATTTTATCATTAAGCATACTTATTTCTTCGCCTAATCTATTTATCTCATCTACTTTGTCAGTAACCTGTTTATTAAGATTCATTTGATATTCATCTAATTGTTCCATAATAAGATTAGCTTTATTTACAAATAGAACAGCACTCTGAACAAATGTACCTCTTGCTTCTTTCCCATCAGGATGCTTAGAGAGTTCATTAAGGGATTTCCAGAACTTTTCAAGTATCTTTTCCATACTTTCCCCTTCTGTTTCTCCTAGAATTGTTTGTATCTCATCTAAAGCATCTGCACCTGAATTATAATATCCGTACCTGCTTACTTCATTTCTGAATGCTCCGTCAAGAAACATATCTCTAACTTGACGTAAAGCCTGTACATCTGTACCCATACCGACCATTAGGTTACTATATCCATTGCTACCTATTTTTATATAAGTTGAATCTTTCATTAGGACTTGTTGTCTAACGTAACCTGGTGTATTAACATTAGCCATATTATGTGCGGTTGCTTGTAATCCATATTGACTAGCTTGTAATCCTGATATGGCTCTAGATAAACTACTTATTGACGACACATTATCACCTCTACTGTTCATTCACTGTTATTTTATCCTTCGTAGTTAAGTATTAAGAGTTATAAGCTAAACCATATCAATAATCTAGGCTTATACCTCTTAATACTCAACTATTTTATATCTATTTAGTTATCCATTACTGTTTAGCATCAAAGAATCTTCTACCATCTTGCGAATTATATATATTACCTTGGGCTTCATAGTTGCTATTTGTCATAGAACTCTCACTTTGAATAGCATTCATTGTAAAATCAATATAATCAAGTGATTCCTTTAATAAAATCTTATTTCTATCATTAATTATCTGTAGATTTTCAACTACATCTTTAATATCCTCTTTAAGACTGCTTAACTGAGTATGTTCTTTTTCCTGTTTGGCTAGTAGAACCGCTAAATTATTTATAGTTAATTCATCAGGATTCTTGTTAGTTACTATAGCGATATCATTAATTATTTCTTCTCTTTTCTTATCTATTCTAAGAACACGTGAAGCCATTTGCTGTTCTTCCTTAGTCAGTTCATTAAGAGAAGAGATATCACCTTTTATAATAAATTCTGTTTTTGTTTCACCTATTGTTAGTAATCTGTTGTAACATTGTTTTTCTTCTTCTAGAGTTGTTATCAAATCTTCTATTAAACTAGCCAATGTGCTCAATCCTTTCAAAATATTAAACATCTAACACTTATCAGTTAGAATAATACTCTATACTCTATTAACCTCTTTTATCAAAATAGCTGTCTACTATTTTATCGGCTACTTCTCTAGCGCTAACGTTGTATGAACCAGATTGTATACGTTTCTTTATGTCGTTAACTTTATCCTGTCTGATATCAGGTGCATTTTTAACTGCTTTTTTAGCTATCTGTAATTCTTTTGCGATATCTGATATAGCTAGTGAGTCTTTCTCTTTCTTGACCTTTGATACTTTGGATATTCTATCTGTCTGGTTAACCTTGTAAGCGTTGTTAACATTTTTAATCCCATTTATTCTCATGATAGAACCCGTCCTTCCATTATATTTCTCTAACATATTTTAATTATATGTTGTTTTCAATTATTTTATCGGCAATCATCATTATAATATTTAGCCAAAAATTGAAAAAACATAAAAACAGACTGTCTCATAATCTATTTTTATATTTATCATTAATATTAACCCGAATTTCAATTAATGATAATAGAACAAAAATGGATTATGAAGCAGTCCTTTACTTCATATTAAATCATTATGTATTTTTAATTAGTTACATGTTATCTCATGTTATCTTTATTTAGATATCTCATCTTATTCTTAACTTTATCGTCTTTCAATTTTTGTATGGCACTCTTTTTATCATATGCACCATCTAGATTATGTTGGATATCATGTTTACATTGTTCACAGAATCTACCTGTTCTAATGGTCTTACCACATAACTCACATTCAATACCTATAGCTGAGCCTTCAGCAAATATAAGTCTCTCCTCACGTACCCATTGATGTATGAGTTTAATAGAAACATCACATTCTTCTGCCACTTGAGCTATATTGGCGTGAGGGTTGTCTCTAATGTATTTCTTGGTCACCTGGAATTGATCCTCTAAATCGCTTTTACATGCAGGGCACATAGGTACACCTGTTATATAATTAAATATTTTCCCACATTTCACACAATTTCTTACATTCATATAAAAACACCTCCGTTTAATATCCTTTTCCTATTGCAATTGTAATAAAAAATACTTCTTTTGCTCCATTAATCAATAATTCCTTTGCAAGACTGTCAATAGTATTTCCTGTAGTATATATATCGTCACAAATCAATATTGTCTTACCTGTTATTTCATCAGGTTTAATAACTTTAAAAGCTTTTTTCATATTGCTAACTCTTTCTTTGTCTGAAAGATTTTTTTGAGGCTTAGTATTTATTGTTCTTAAAACGCAATTAGTATTGCAAGGTATATCTAAATACTTTCCTATATTTGCGGCGATAATTTCAGCTTGGTTATAACCTCTTTTTCTCTGTTTTTTTATGTGTAAAGGTACAGGAATTATTAGATCAACATGTGCTTCGACTATCTCCCTTTTATATAATGTTACTACTTCTTTCGAGAAAATTCTACCATAATTTTTATTATTGTTGTTTTTATATCTTTGTAGAGCCTTTTTGAGCTTACCTTCATATAACCAGACTGCCCAGCCTCTTGTATAGTCATGTTCATTTTTAGTGCAATCAAAACAATGCTCAGCCAATTCACTATTAAGGGGCTTGCTACATTTTTTGCATCTGGGTTCCATTATATAAGGAAGGTCTTCTACACATGACTCACAGATTCTTTCTTCCTCATTAATAGGTATAATATCCATACATATGGGACACCGTTTTGGATAAATTATGCTAAGTAATTCATCTCCTAATTTATTAATTATCATAAAATTCAACCTGCCTATGATTAATTATAAAACTACCTATCTTATAATCTATACACCAACTTCATTCATGGTATCAAATATCTCTTGTATTCTTAATCTAAGTGTAGAATACCGTTCAATCTCTTTATCATTATCAATCATCTGATATATGGTAGTATCTAGTCCCACAATGACTACATACTTTTTAGCACGAGTAACCGCAGTATATAATAGATTCCTTATAAGAAGCATGGATGGTCCAGTCAAAAGAGGAATAACAACTACTGGATATTCACTCCCTTGTGATTTATGAATCGTAACTGCATAAGCCAATTCCAACTCTTCAAGATTAGCATATTCATATTCAACCACTTTATCATCTTCAAACTTCACCTTTAATTTATTGGTATATTGATTAATCTCTATTATAGTTCCAATGTCACCATTAAACACACCGACACCTTCATCAATAGTAAAGTTATACTCATTTTTTATCTGCCATGCTAAGTTATAATTGTTTTTTATCTGCATGACCTTATCGCCTTCCCTGAATAAAACATCACGGAAGACTTTCTCATTCTTATCTTTTTTAGGTGGATTCAAAGTCGCTTGTAATTCCTTGTTGAGATTAATAGTACCAAGAAGTCCTTTCCTCATAGGAGATAGTATCTGAATCCCATCAAAAGGTGAACAATTAGCAAATTTCGGTAATCTAGTCTTAGTCAGAGTTTTCATCTCATCCAAGATACTTCCTGCAGTAGCCCTTTTTATGTAGAAAAAATCACTCTTCTTATTGGCTAGATCAATATGTTCTCCTGAATTAATCTTATGTGCATTCATAATAATTGCACTTTCTCTAGCTTGACGAAATATCTTCTCTAGTTTTACTACCTTAACTTTATTACTCTCTATAATATCTTTTAATACATTTCCTGGTCCTACAGATGGTAATTGGTCCTTATCACCAACAATGATAAGTCTAGTACCTGGAATAACCGCCTTCAATAAACTATTCATCAAAACAATATCAACCATAGACGCTTCATCAATAATCAAAGCATCACACTCTAAAGGATTATCCTCATGTTTCTCAAATTTATTATTATTATCTTCACTGTTCATAAAAGAAATTTCCAAAAGCCGATGTATAGTTTGCGCCTGCCTTCCTGTAGCTTCCGTCATTCTCTTGGCAGCCCTGCCTGTTGGTGCAGCTAACATTACATCTAACCCTTGTCTTTCTAATAAATCTATTATGGAATTAATAGTTGTTGTCTTACCTGTTCCAGGACCTCCAGTCACAACTATAACCCCATTCTTAATTCCTTCTTTTATAGCTTGTCTTTGATAATCATCAAAAACAATATCTGAACTTTCTTCAATAACTTTAATCTCATTATCTACATTACTAGGTAAATCATAATCAAATTGCGCTAGATCATATATCTTTCTAGCCACATTCAACTCCAAATGATAAAACATCATATTATAGGTAATAACTCTATCTTCAACTTCCTTACTGATGATTTGTTTATTGATCTGTAACTCAATTAAGGCATTCTCTATCAATTCATAAGGAACCAACAACATTTCTTCTGCCTTATCTATCAAATCATTCTTAGGTAGATAAGTATGTCCATTAAGAGAAGCTCTGCCCAGAATAAACATAATTCCAGCCTTGACCCTATGAACTGAATCTTTATCAATTCCCATCTTCATTGCTATTTCATCAGCCGTCTTAAAACCTATTCCTATTATATCTTCAGCAAGTTTGTAAGGATTGTTCCCAACAATGTCCATAGTACGTTCTTTGTACCTATTATATATCTTTATTGCATAGGTCAATGAAATACCATACTCTTGTAAAAATATTATTGTCTTTCTCATTTCTCTCTGCTCATAAAAAATATTAGCTACTTCGTTAGCTTTCTTCTCACTTATACCTTTTACCAAAGCAAGAGTCTCTGGTTCCTCTTCGATAATCCTAAAAGAATCATCACCAAACTTCTTAACAATCCTCTTAGCAAGAGCTGGTCCAATCCCCTTAATCGCTCCAGAAGACAGATACCTTAAAACAGAATGCCTATCCTGTGGTATAAAACTTTGATAGCTTTCAATCTGGAATTGCCTACCATAAGTATGATGAGAAACATATTCTCCAACCGCTCTAATCTGCTCTCCTTCAGATACCCCAAGCATTGTCCCAACACAGGTAATATCCTCTTCTTCCATACTAATCTCACACACACAATATCCATTATTCTCATTTCTATATATAATCTCTTCAATTATTCCTTCAATAACTTGCTGAGTTTCCATGAAATCACCTTTAATATTTGTATCGTCATTTAGATTATTTTATCATATATGTATAGCAAAGACAATTAATAGTGTTTCTTATTTCCTTTGATGAAGACAGTCAGAAATAATGTTTTGTACTAAGTTAGTTCTTGCAATTAATATATGTTTGAAGAATGGGCAAAATATAGGATTGATACAGATAGTAATGGAATCAAATAAAATATGAATACATGGTTATAGGAATATATCTAATACTACACCATTAAAAGATAATTATGTAGTTCATTATTGGCTTATTAATTTTATACGTCATAGACTTATCTAGGATGTAATGATATTATATTATTAAAATAAAATTTATAAAGGGGTATATTAATGTATAAAAAACATGTTTTATTTGGATTAATCATTATAATACTTCTCTTTTCCAGCTGTAAAAATAGTGTTACTAATAACAATGAACTCTCTAATATATCACAAAAGTCTACCGATAACGAAATTAATATTGAAAAACTAAGTGTAGATTTTTCTGATAATGACCAAGAATACCGTATAATTAATTCTTTTTGGTATGACAACAATGATATACTATTTTGTCTAAGAAGAATGGGAGAGCATAAAGAATCATATATCTATCATTATAATCTAAGTAGTGAAACTAATAATAAAATATATGATGGACAATTTGATCTAAATATAGATAATACATTGGTAATTAATGATACTGAAATAGGTATTCAAAATTATACTGGTGTTGTCACTTTTAATCCTCAAACTAAAGAATTAATAGAAGAAATATTGCCAAGAAAAGAAACTACCTGGATTACAACCTCATATTCACGTGACATGCAATATCGGTTAGAACGAAATAATGATACTATTTATCTAATTAATAATACAACTAATGAATCGCAAAAGATAAATGATTCAATTGGATATGACAGTATGTTTTTTTGGTCTTATAACAATATATATTTTGGGTACGTATCAGAATACATTATTATCAGATTATTTAACACAGAATCTCTTGAAGAGATAATTTTTGCAGGAGGTGTTAATTTTTCTTTACCTGAAGGTTTTGTAGATATATCTTCATGTAAATTTATAGACAATAATAATATTTTAGTGGGGATGTTGTGTGAAAATAATAGCTACTATTTAATAATTGATGTTAATGGAAATGAAATTAATAGTTTTTATATTGATAGAGGAAATAATAGTACAATATTAGATATCTATGATAATAAAATATATTATATATTAGATGTTAATAATGAACGTAAATTAATGTGTTATGATTATATAAATGATATTACAACCCACCTATATTCAACAAGTGCATATATTCATTGCGGGAAGGTTTCACCTAATGGAGAAAGTATATTATTTGACCAATACTTAAATGATACTCAAGAATTCTATATTGCTCATTTCAATAATTAACCCGTTGTCTCCCACAAAACAAAAAGAACCAGCATCTCTACCAGTCCTTTTCAAGAGGGTTCTCTATCAAATAAACTACTTTTCTCATGGCTTCCTCTTCATCATTTCCATCAATAACAATTTTAACCTTATCACCTTCAGCCAACTCCAACATCATCACACTAATAACACTTTTACCATTCCCACTTCTATTACCCCTGACTATAGTGATATTAGCTCGAAATTTTGACGTCTGATTAACAAAATAAGCACATGGCCTCGCATGGAAATTATATCTAAGTACAGCTTCTTGTATAATCACATAAATCCCTACTTTAATCTGATTTTCATTATAACACCATCTTCAATAAACTCATCTACATTACAAAGAGAAAAGCCCTTAACCTTTTCCATATTGGTAATTATAATAGGCGTTATTACTTCCTTACCCTTCTCTTTGATTAACTCTAGATTCATCTTAATTAACGGATCACCTTTCTTAACAACCTGTTCTTCCTCTATTAATCTCTCATAACCTTCACCTTTTAACTCCACAGTATCTATTCCCATATGTATAAGAATCTCCAAACCCTCTTCAGAACTAATTCCTATAGCATGATTTGTTGGGAAAATCTGAATTATCTTACCATCACAAGGTGCTTTTATAACACCATCCTCTGGTAAAACAGCAATACCATCTCCAATCATCCTAGAAGCAAAAACTTCATCTGGTACTTTATCAAGTTCTACGACTTTGCCTCTAGCTGGACTATATATTAGGGTCTCTTTTTGTTTCTTAAATAATTTAAACATCATTTCCTCCTAGGATTATTGTTATTATAACATAAAACTGATTAATGGGGTTCTATACAATCTTCTTCATTTCATCAACTACTAATTCCGCTTTTGGTCCTACAATAACCTGCATATTTTTATTATTAGGTCTAAGGACTCCTGAAGCTCCTAACTTCTTCAATTCATCATCATCAACTATTGATGAATCATTCAAAGTCAGACGAAGTCTTGTAATACAAGCATCTACTGCCTTGATATTTTGTTTACCACCAAGTGCCATTACAAACTCCGCTGCTATTCCTGCCATACCAAGATCTGCAATAAGAGCATCAATATTACCACCTTGTTCATCTAAACGACCTGGTGTAGGTAAATTAAGTTTTTTGATTGCGAATACGAAAACAAAGTAATACACTACTCCAAAACATAAGCCTATTGGTATAAGCAGTAATGGCTTGGTTGCTAATTTGAAGTACAGAGCATAATCTATGAAACCTGCCGAGAATATGAATCCATGCAGTATGCCCAGTATATTACATACAATTAATGATAAACCTGCTAGAACTGCATGTATAACGTATAGTACTGGTGCTAAGAATATGAAACTAAATTCTAATGGTTCAGTTACACCTGTTAAAAATGATGTAAATGCAAGAGAGAATATCATTGAACCAACCAAAGCTTTATTTGCTTTTTTAGCACATGTATACATAGCAAGACCTGCCGCTGGAAGAGCAAACATCATTATAGGATAGAATCCAGCCATGTATATTCCAGCACTTGGGTCCCCAGCAAGATATCTAGCATAATCTCCTCTTACTATTTCACCTGCAGCATTAGTGAATTCACCAAAGTTCATCCAGAATATATTGTTGAGGATATGATGTAAGCCTGTAGGTATCAATAATCGGTTAAGGAAACCATATACCCCTGCTCCAACTGCTCCTGACTGAATAACAAAATTACCAAACATATCTAATCCTTTAGCTATAAATGGCCATACTACACAAAATAATAATGACAAAGGAATAGAAGCTATAGATGTAACAAAAGGTACTACCGATTTTCCGAACTTGTTATCTTTTAATTTGTTATATATAAATGCAGTAACTCCACCTGTTACTATACCGCCCAATACACCGATATCAGTACCAGGAACTATTGCATTAATTCCAGCTATTACCATGAAATAAGCTATGGAGCCAGAAAAAGCAGCTATACTACTTTTATCTTTTGATAATCCAATAGCTACACCTATGGCAAATAATAAAGCTAAATTACTAAACACAGCATCTCCAGCATTACTGATAAATGGAATGTTAAGAACATCTGGCTGACCAATACGTAATAGAATACCAGCTGCTGGTAATACTGCTATTGGAAGCATTAAAGCTGTACCTAATTTTTGTAACTTACTGAATACTTGCATTATGAATCCTCCTTATTTTAATATAATTTTAGAATAATCCTTTAAGTGGTACCCATGCATAACCAAATATAAGTGCTAATATTATACATGTGAACGCTGTTACAATTGGTACAAATCTTTTTCCTCCAAAGAAAGCCAACCATGTAGGTAATTGAGCATTTTTGTACTTGTTGTATAATAATCCAGCTACTATCCCTGCAATAATGCCTGCTACTATCCCCATGTTACTGGCATCATTGATTGTCTGAACTCCTTTATTAAGTACAAAATACCCTAATACCGCTGATAACACAACTGTCCCATGATCATCAACAGCCAGTGCAATAGCTACTATGATGGCAACTATCATTGGTAAATGTGCAAATACTGTTTTTCCCATTTCTTCAAAAAAAGCGATGTTCAAAGCACCTGGTTGACCTATCAGTAATAATATTCCGGCTACTAGCAGAACACCCACTGGGAGCAATAATGCACTTTTTTGTTTTTTTGTTGCCTCAGCCTTGTTACTCATAAAAAACTCCTCCTTTAATCTTTGTAATATAATATTAAGATTAATTCATAAAAAAGTAGTTTAGTATAGAATTTAGCTATCCTTACTTTTTATGGATTAATTAAAAAAGCATAAACTCACAGTTAGAACATGATATTGAATAAATACCATCTTCCATCCATAAGCTTATGCCTGCATTACCAGTAACACGCTCATCAATTTCTTAATCTTTCAATATGTAGTGCTAAAAATCCTTTCTCGTCTTTTGATACCTTTATCCCTTTCTCATTTTCAATTATAACAGCTACTTTTTCAGCTATTTTATAGGCTACATCAAGTTTGGTGACTATATCATCCAACAACGGGTTCACTATCTCTTTTTTCTTTTCCACACGAGTGATACTTTGTTTTAGATGGGTCACCAATCTAGTATACATGGTTAGATTCTTATCTATATCATATCCTATTTCATCTTCTATCAATTCAAGTATATTCTTTAATAATCTAGTGTCTTTTATAGTATTCTTAATATTTTTCCGTTGTCTTCCTGAATGTAGATGCAGTGCTATGTATCCTACTTCATCGTCAGGTATCATTACACCTAGACGCTTATATAATAATGATTTCCCTCTTAATGCTAGATTATATTCATCTTTGTACATAGTTTTTATTTCATCTAGGAATGGATTAGAAAAAACCATACCTTGTTTTAGTCGTTCCAGTGCAAATCCTACGTGATCTACAAGAGCTATATGAATATGTTCATCCAAGTGACCCATCTCTTTTTCTGCTAAAAGTATTATTTCTTCAACTACTCCTATTACTTTTCTATCTATTGCATTTACTAGCTGAATATATTCTTCCTTGAGCACTCCTTCTGAGTTACTATATTTCTTTTGTATTTTATTTTCGTATATTGTAGTAACTATATCAGCTTTTTTGCCAAACCCTATTCCTTTCCCTATAAGGATCATCTCTTGCTTATTACTAACTTTTTTGGCTAGAACAACATTATTATTTAGTACTTTAATGATATGATAAGCATTTTCCCCACTCAAAACTGCCTCCTCCAATCAGATTACACTTTTATTCTTTAGAAATTTTATCATCTCATCTCCACTTTTACATTTTATTGCTTCATTGATTAAAGTTTCATTCCTACTAATACTATTAATATGTTTACGGATACCGAGAACATTCCTAGGTATAACACTTAATTCATCAATTCCTAAACTTATCCATAATGGTAATAATAATTCATCTGATGCTGTTTCACCGCATATTGATACTTCAATACCTTCCCCATGAGCATTCTCAACAACCATTTTTATACTTTTTATAACCGCTGGATTATATGGAGAATATAAATAGCTGACTTTTGTATTCATTCTATCTACCGCACAAGTATACTGGGTTAAATCATTAGTTCCAATACTGAAAAAATCTACTTCTTTAGCAAATTCAGCAGAATTAAATACAGCTGCTGGGGTTTCTATCATGATTCCTACCTTAATATTCTCATTGAAACTTTTTTCCTCTTCTATCAGTTTTTTCTTAGCTTCCTCTAATAGCTTTTTAGCTTCTATGATCTCTTCATATGCAGTTATCATGGGAAACATAATCTTTATATTACACTCTTTTGAAGCTCTGAGTATAGCTCTTAATTGAGTCAATAGCAGCTTCTCTTCCTGTAAGCAATATCTAATGGCTCTATTACCAAGAAAAGGATTCAGTTCATCCTCAATATTTATGTATTCTATTTTTTTATCTCCGCCTACATCCAATGTACGAATTATCACTTCTTTACCTTTTAGCTTTTTGCATACATTACTATAAATGTTATATTGTTCTTCTTCTGTAGGAGGCGTCTGTCTATTCATATATAAGAATTCTGTTCTGAATAGTCCTATACCCTCACCATCATTATTCAATACTTGTTGTACATCTTCTGGAGAACCCATATTACAATAGATTTTACAATTATAGCCATCTCTAGTTTTAGTCTTGCATCCAATAAAAGATTTTTCTTCTTCCAATTGAATCCTTCTTTTTTCAATCCTCTGTTTATATGTATTTATCTGAAACTCTTCTGGTTCTAATATAATCTTACCTTCAGTTCCATCAATAATTATATTTTCTTGATTGTTGACTAATTCTGTAATAGTATCTATTCCAGTAACTGCAGGAATTCCAAGAGTTCTAGCAAGTATTGCAGTATGAGAGGTTTTCCCTCCCGTTTCTGTAACTATACCTAATATCTTATCTTTATCCATGGATAAAGTATCTGATGGGGTAAGCTCTTTAGTAACAAGTATAACTTTCTCTTTTAGTTTACTTAGAGGCTTATCAGTTTTCCCGATTATGTTATTTATAATCCTTTTACCTATATCCTCTATATCCAGAGATCTTTCCTTGAAATATTCGTTGTTCATATTATTGAATATGTCTACATACTCTTTGATTGTTTTATCTACTGCCCACTCTACATTATAACCCTTTTCAATTTTCTCGACTATGCTATCTTTTAGATCTGGGTCCTCTATCATTGTGATATGAGCTTCAATGATATCAGCTGTATCACCAATATCATGAGCATTGTCTAAATGTAATTTCCGTAATTGTTCTATACTAAGTGTTAAAGCTTTTTCTAGTTTGGCTTTTTCGTTAGCAGTATCAACAATCTTTTTTTCAGTTATTATATATTCAGTAGGATTATAACAATATACTGGTCCTATACCGTAACCTGCTGATACATTAATTCCAAATAACTCTTTCATAGTTTTTCTCCTTAGACTGCAAAGTTATTTATTATTAATTTCTCTAATGCACTCATTGCTTCTTTTTCATCATTGCCATTAATCTTAAGATAAATCAAATCATCCTTTAATACACCTAAAGATAAAACTTGTAGAAATTTCTTCCCATCCGCTTCTTTCTTATTCTTTATTACTTTAATCTCTGAACTGAATTCTTTTGATTTATTGATAAATAATGTTGCTGGTCTTGCATGTAATCCTGTTTCAGCCCTTATAATAAAACTCTTCATCAACATTTAACATCACCTCAAGCTTTTATTTTACATTAAAAAAGGCACAAACCAATAAATGGTTTATGCCTGCTATTTACAGTAACACACCAATAACCTTAAAGTTATTATTTCTTATATTGTATCACTCAAATAGAATTATGTCAATAACTATACAATAATATGTTATTTTATATTCAAATATTATGAAATCAATTCTACATTATGCTTTTACTGCATTTTTTAATTCTTCTGCTTTGTCTGTTTTTTCCCATGGAAGGTCTATGTCAGTTCTTCCAAAGTGACCATATGCAGCAGTTTGTTTGTATATTGGTCTTCTTAAGTCAAGATCACGAATAATCGCTGCTGGTCTTAAGTCAAAGTGTTCATTGATTAAATCAGTTATCTTATCATCAGATATTTTACCTGTATTATATGTATTCACTAAAACAGATACTGGTTTTGCAACACCAATTGCATATGCCAATACAACTTCACACTTAGAAGCTATACCTGCTGCAACAATGTTCTTAGCAACATATCTAGCTGCATAAGCTGCAGAACGGTCAACTTTTGTTGGATCTTTTCCTGAGAAAGCTCCACCGCCATGACTAGCGTATCCACCATAAGTATCAACTATGATTTTTCTACCTGTAAGTCCAGAATCTCCTTGTGGTCCACCTATTACGAATCTTCCAGTTGGATTGATTAGATACTTGGTTTCATCATCCAATAAATCTTCTGAAATAACTGGTTTTATAACATGTTCTATTATATCTTTTTTGATTGTTTCAAGCTGTACATCACAATCATGTTGAGTAGATACGACTACTGTATCAACTCTAACTGGTTTGTCGTCTACATATTCTACAGTTACTTGAGCTTTACCATCAGGTCTAAGATATTTTAATGTTTTGTTCTTTCTAACTTCTGTCAATCTTCTAGTTAAACGATGAGCCAAAGATATAGGCATTGGCATTAATTCTTCAGTTTCATCACAAGCAAAACCGAACATCATACCTTGGTCACCTGCACCAGTAGCTTCTAATTCCTCTTCTGACATTTTACCTTCTTTTGATTCTAGAGCTTCGTCAACACCCATAGCTATATCTGTTGATTGTTCGTCCAAAGAAGTAAGTACGGAACAAGTATCACAGTCAAAGCCATATTTCGCTCTGTCATAACCAATTCCTCTAATAGTTTCTCTAACTAATTTTGGAATATCAACATAACAATTAGTAGTTATCTCTCCCATTACAAGTACTAATCCTGTAGTAACTGCTGTTTCACAAGCAACTCTTGCGTTAGGGTCTTTTGCTAAAATTGAATCTAAAACAGTATCAGATATCTGATCACACATCTTATCTGGATGTCCCTCTGTTACAGACTCAGAAGTAAATAATTTTCTCATAATTTTTCTCCTTTCGTTTCTTCACACAATACTTTTTTCTTCCGCGCTCAAAAATCTAGTCTATCCTACTAGAATTTTTATACCATATGATATAATAATCATAAATATCCCAGCCGTTGCTGCTCCTAAGATAACTGATATCAATGATTTCTTGAAGTCTAATCCTAATAAAGATGCAATTGTGGAACCGGTCCAAACTCCTGTACCAGGTAAAGGTATTGCAACAAATAGGAAAATACTAACATACTTATAATTATCTTTCACCTTTTTACTTTTTTCCAATGCTCTATTTTCATACCAGTATGCTAATTTACTTAAAAATTTTATTTTCTTCAATAATTCTAATACATGTGGTATCAGAAATAGTATGAATGGAGCCGGGATGATAGCCCCAAGTAATGTCCAAAAATATGCCTGCCCTACTCCATACTCACTTAATGCTGCTAAAGGAACTGCACCTCTTTGCTCTATAAGAGGTGTTGCCGAAACAATCATTAGTTCAATAATGGATAAAGGTATTTTGAATGGTACCATATATAACCTCCTGATTATTGTTTATACTCCTAATTATAAAATCTTAAACATTTCACTATTAAAGCATGTAACCTGTTATGTAGAAAGGGCTAAGTATGATACTTAGATACTTATTAAGTGTAATTAAAACTTATATAATTATATTATTACCAACTTTTACTATTAATACCTTTTTCATAACTAACTCTGTGAAAAGGTAACTACATTCACTATTTCTTGTAAAAGATTTCAAGGAAAATTTCCTTATAATAAAATAAAACCTTCTATCGTCAAGAAGGTTTATAACTATATTAAGCCTCATCGACGTTAGCAGAACCACCTTACTCGTTAAGCAGGCTGGCGTAGGGTCACTGAGCTAACTCTCTACCCTAACTCTTGATAAGTATCAATTTTTTATTAAGTTTTAGTATAAAAATTCTACGTTTATCTTAGCATATAAAATATTTAAATGCAATAATATTTTTACAATTTATTTAATAAAATTACGAGCAAAATTTCTTATCTTAGAAAATATTCTGCTAATGATATTAGTTTCATACTTAACCACTATACTATGAGCTACTTTACGCTCTTCCTTGTTTGATGGACTATTGACTACCTTGTTTTCATATACCATAGTACTTGATGCACCACCATCTAGATATACAGCATTAATGCAACCTTCTTTTAGCATTAAATCTGCACAGTTTTTGCCTGTCACTCCATAACTATGATTCGGTTGTCTTCCATCAATAACTTTTATAATCAATTTATTATCCTTAGTTATACCCAATATTGTCCTTGGATTAGGTATTCTAGTATTACCCATAAGAGGTTCATAATCTTTTGCAACATTTACAGAATCTTTTACCAGCCATCCTCCAGATTGAAAAGCTTCTTTCACAGGTCCTATATCAGGAGTGTAGACGGTATCTATTTCAACCATTTCATTAACTTTCAACAAATCATATTTGTCAGTATCTTCTGTTACTCTACTAAGAACATAACCATTCCTAGGGATGTCTACAGGTTCAGTTGTAATCACTTTATCAATTACTCTATTATCCTCTATAACATAATTGATACTTTTTCTAGTTATACGAGTGGAGTTTCCATAGATATCTGAGTATAATACCCACGTTTCATCATTAGCCCCATCATTCATTGCACTTACAATTATATTATTGTTATCATCTTTTCTCTTTATTTTTACTTCTGTATTGATGTCACCAATAAATGTCTCACCTGATTCTAGAAAAGCTACAATAGGGGTATAATTATTAGCTTTACTAACAATTTTATTATCTTTAACCAAAAGACCAATATGATGACCATACATAGTGTAGAACATACCATTAACTCCAGCTATAGCACCATTATCCTTTACCATAACACTAGTTTTCTCGAATCCATAGATCTTACTAAAAGATAATGCATTGGTTATTGATACACCAGGTTCTTCTAAGTCCACCTCAAGAGTATGAATTTGCTGTGTTCTATTATTAAGGGTTATATTCTCATCTTTATAGATTACTGGGTCATTGTAAGAATATAAGTTCAATATTAGATTTATTATTATAATGAATCTTACTATAAACATTCAATCACCTTTTATGTGAATTGGATAAAAAAGGGGCTGTCTCAAAATACATTTTACACCTACATTAAAAGAATATAGCCATAAAAATGTGTTATGAGACAGCCTCTTAATTTTTACTTTAATGATTTAGATAACTGCTTATACATCATATCAGAAATTCCAATTCCGCTTCCTTCAGAAATTTCTTTTGAATACTCATCATATAACATATCTTCAAAAAGTTTTTCCCCTTGAGATTTTGGTATTAGACCGCCACTATGAACTGTATTTCTCATCTCTTTGAACAACTGATTTACAAAATATTGTTCAAATTCTTTACAAGCCTCTTTTAATTGTTTGTCGTCTTCTTTTTTTACAGCTTCATTCAATGTAGCCTCAAAAGATTTACTTTCAATTTTCTCTTTTTTTTGTAACAACATATTATTATAAGTATTACCATTAATACTTGATATATCCATAAGTCATTATCCTTTCACTCTATCTCTTAAGATTATTTGCTTGAGATAGCATATCATCGGAAGTCTGTATAGCTTTTGAGCTTACTTCATATGCTCTTTGAGCAACAATCAGATTAACCATCTCTTCGACCACTTGTACATTAGAGCCTTCCAACGAACCCTGTACAATCTGACTTTTAATTAAGTCTTCATCATCTTGTTCTGAGATAGGATCTCCAGAAGAGGATGTGGCTCTTAAGAGGTTATTACCCAAAGCTTCCAGTCCGTTAACGTTTCTGAACTGAACTACTTTTATCTTAGTATCCATAGCAATTACTTCATTGTTATTAGTTACATAACTGAATGAACCATCAGAACTAATATTAACTTTTTTAATATCAATATTAGAATCAAAATATATAGGTTCATCATTGACATCTTGTACTTGATATCCTTCAGATGTTATAAGCATCTGTCTGTCATCAACTAATGCAATCTTGAAACTCCCGTCTTTGGTATATACTTGTTCATCAGATTGGTCTTTCACTACGAAAAAACCATCTCCTGTAATTGCCAGATCCAATGGATTATCAGTTTTTTGAATTGTACCTATAGTATAACTTCTAACTGTACCAACAGGTTTAACACCATGTCCTACTTGTAAATTTACTGGCTTTCCGTTACCTTGTCCATCATTTCCAGCTTTTGCCATTGATTCATATAATAATGATTTGAATTCTAGTCTTTCCTTTTTATATCCTGTGGTATTAACATTAGCAAGATTATTAGATATAGTATCAACATTCATCTGTTGAGTCTTCATACCAGATGCTGCTGTATACAGTGATCTCATCATACTACATTCATTCCTTTCGAATTGCTAAAATATCTTTAAATACTATTCCCCACTCTACAATCTTCCTACTTCATTTACTGCTTTCTTTAATGTCTCATCTTGGGTCTGTATAACTTTTTGATTAGCTTCATAAGTTCGCATTACACTAATCATATCGACCATTTCTTTAACAGTATTAACATTAGAACTTTCCAAATATCCTTGAAGGATTTTTCCTCCAAAGGAACTTTCTTTCGTTTCTTCTGTTCTTTTATAGAGGTTATCCCCTGTTTTTCTAAGGGATTCAGGGTTTTCGAAGTCTGTTAATAAAAGCTTATCTATCTCTTTATCATTGTAAAAAATAGTACCATTTTCTGATATTCTAACGTTATTACTACCACTAGGTAAGACTATTTTACCATTTTGTCCTAAAACATAGTTTCCCTCTTTAGTCATAAGTGTTCCATCCGTTGAAATAGTGAAGGAACCATCTCTAGTATATTTGGTTTGTAAATTTCCATCAGCATCTTCGATACCGATATTCAACATACCTGCCCCTAGTATAGCAACATTGTAAGGGTCATTAGTTGGTGTTGCCCCACCTTGTGAGTTATCTGTATAAACTCGTCCTACTCGACATCCAAGTGTCATTTTACCAATGGTTTCATTACCTGGCACACTGGTATCATTAACTTTTTGAGTCAATACACTATCAAAAGATTCAATAACCACACCATCTTTTTTAAATCCTGTTGTATTCACATTCGCCAAGTTATTGGAGATAATATCCATTTTTTCCTGTTGTGCTATCATTCCATTTGAAGCAGTATATAAACCTCTTACCATGCTTTCACCTAACCTTTAGTTTTTCTGATTTGCCTGATATTCTACGTATTTTCCTGTTCCTATTGCTACACAAGTAATAGCATCATCTGCTGTTATTACATTAATACCTGTTTTATTTTCTATTAATTGGTCAAGTCCTTGTAATAAACTTCCGCCTCCAGTTAAAACAATACCTCTATCAGAAATATCTGCTGACAATTCTGGTGGTGTTTTTTCAAGTACACTATGAACTGCTTCTACTATATTGGAAGTGGCTTCTTTAAGTGCTTCTTCTGTTTCTACAGATGAAACGGTTATTGTTTTTGGTAAACCTGTTATGAGATTTCTTCCTCTAACATCCATAGTCAATACTTCTGGTCTTTTATAGGCTGTTCCTATTTTAACTTTTATTTCTTCTGCTGTCCTCTCACCTATTAATAGATTATGTTTCTTTCTCATATATCTAACTATGGCTTCGTCAAAATTATCGCCAGCAACTTTAATGGAAGTACTAACAACAGTACCTCCCAATGATATTACTGCTATGTCAGATGTTCCTCCACCTATATCTACAACCATGCTTCCACAAGCTTTGCTTATATCAATTCCTGCTCCAATAGCAGCTGCTATAGGCTCTTCAATAATCTCAACTTTTCTTGCTCCAGCTTGATAAGTTGCATCTTCAACAGCTCTCTTCTCTACTTCGGTTACACCGCTAGGTACACAAACTGTGATTCTTGGTTTTCTTATTCTTTTACCTAAAGATTTTGAAATAAAATATTTTATCATCTTTTCTGTTACTGTATAATCTGAAATAACGCCTTGTCTAAGAGGTCTTATAGCTACAATATTACCTGGTGTTCTACCAAGCATTCTTCTAGCTTCACTACCTACCGCTAATATTTTGTTAGTATCTCTATCTATTGCAACAACTGATGGCTCTCTTAATACAACACCTTTGCCTTTAGTATATACGAGTACATTTGCAGTTCCTAAATCAATTCCAATATCTGTTCCAAACATTTGTCAATCCCCTTCCGTAGTTTAATTATTTATATTTTTTTAGATTTTTATACTTAGAATTTATATTATTCGAGAATTATTTCAATATATTATGTCTTATTAAGCATTAATTTAAACCGTTATTAACTAGTATTTCCATATATAATATTATATACAAATACTACGAAATTTCAAAGGGGAAATTTATTAAATTTTTATTAATATCGGCATTTTTTTTACATTCTATTAGTTTAAGGTAAAAAAAATTTAAAACAGCTTATATTTTATCGATAAAAAACAAAAAAACCGAGGATTACTCGGTTTTAATAAAGTGTAGGTCTCGTATTTGTATGAGACATGTTAACATATTTCGCCCTTGTAGCTAAACCACCTCTAATATGTCTTTCAGATTTATTAATGTCAAGGACCTTTCTAGCTTCTAAAGCTAACCCTGGATTTATCTTACTAAGTCTTTCTGTAACATCCTTATGTACCGTTGACTTACTGATACCAAATTTTTTGGCAGTTTGTCTTACAGTAGCATTTGAAGTAATAATATAATTTGCCACCTCAATAGCCCTTTCCTCTATATATTGCTTCAAAACGAAATCCCCCTCGAATCATTGCTTAGTTAAATATATGGGATTTTGTTTGAAAATATACATATTTTTTTGCTATTAATTCAACTTTCCTCTACAAAAACCTGTTGTTGTTGCTCATTCAGTTTTTGTCTATTCCATTTGTAAAATCTTTTAACTTGAAATTGGTATCTGTGAGCTGGAATATCTTCTCGGCTTGTGAAGTCACATATACTTCTTTCTCCCTAGTAACAAATATAGCATCTACATTTTCCATATCTTCTACAAATTTATATCCTTCTTCTAAGCCCATAGAGAAAACAACAGTTGATAATCCGTCTCCATCTACAGAATAATCTGATATGATTGTAACACCAGCCAAATCATTTTCAACTGGATATCCAGTATATGGGTCTAAAATATGGTGATATTTTACTCCATCCTCTTCTAAGTATCTTTCATATATACCAGAGGTAACCAAAGATTTTTGTCCTATCGCTGCAACTCCTAATTCTCTTCCTCTTGTATTAAAAGGGTTCCTGATTCCTATTTTCCAGGAATCACCATTAGGCTTATTCCCTACAGTTAATATGTTACCTCCTAGATTGATGATTGCATGGTCCATTTTGTTTTGTTTTAGGTATTCTGATACTTTATCTGCAATATAACCTTTTGCAATTCCACCTAAGTCAATCTGGGTATCATTTTTTATATGTAATGTCCTATTCTCTTCATCCAAAAATAGATTTTTATAATTAACTTTCTTCAGTACATCATTGATCTCTTTTTGATCGGGTACTCTGGCATCTTCTGTGTCAATTCCCCAAAGGCTTACTAAAGGAGCTATAGTTATATCAAATCTTCCTTCTGATAATTTTGAGTAATATAGTCCTTTTTTTATTATATTAAATGTGTCCTCTGACAACTTAATTTCATCTATTTCATTACTATTTATTTTACTAATTTCACTTGTAGATATATTCCTGCTCACTTTACTTTCTATATCAGAAACAACCTTGAATATACCCTTAAAATCTTCTTCCTTTGCATCATCACCATATATAGTAACTTTTACAAGTGTACCAAGTAAAAAAGTTTCATCTGATATTTTTTGATTCTTTTGATTGATGGTATTACTGCATCCTACAAGTACAATTGATATGAAAACTACAAGTATTAAGTTTCGTTTTTTCATTGAGTATCCTTTCTATTCGTGCTTTTTGAATTTTGATATGTACAATTATAACATAGTTCATTGGATTAACAAGATTAATGACTCAACTTTCCTTATCTTAAATATACTATGCAAGCAAGCTGAATTAAAGGTAGAAAAATTTAGTTAATAACATAATTAAGGAACTGTCCCATATTTAACGTTCATTTCGGAAGATACGTATATCATATGAAACAGCCCCATAATTATTTCCTTTTCAGGAGGCTAGATTAATATTATTTAATTAATTTTGTAGGATCTATTGGTTTTTCATTGTTGGTTACTTTAAAGTATAAATGTGAAGCTAGCAATACATGGTATTTCGAAGGTTTATCTACTTGACCAATTACCTGACCTTTTTTAACAAGATCTCCTTCTTTTACTGATAGCTGTTTATTGAGTTGTCCATAATTTGTTTTATATCCGTTACCATGATAGATTGTTACTGTCATTCCTGACTCAGGTTCATTTTTTATAGTTTCAACTACTCCCTCAGCTGCAACCTTGACATCATTTCCAACATTTGCGGCTATAAATAATGCTGGATTAATCTTATATTGGTCAAGAGTTTTGAAATAAACTGGTGTATCCATACTAAAAGGTATCAATATATCACCTTCAACAGGCCATATCATCTTTTCTTTATCAGCGTTATAACTTATATTAGGTTTAACTACTGGTGCTATTTCCACCATTACCGGTTTTTCTTGTGCTATAAGTTCTGGTGCAAGATGTTCCTCATAAGTATCTGGATCACCATAATCTCCTTCACCAACAACCTCTTCGGTATTTATTGTAATAGGATTAATAGCTTCTACAGTATCATTTTCCTCGTAATCATTTTCTGTAAAGTCTTCATTTGGTTCTAGTTCCTCATTATCTGTTTCATCATTTTCTACAAGATTAGATGTTAACTCATCTGTAGATTCATTACTAACCACATCACTATTTAGATTAGCAATCTCTTGTTCTTCTTCTTTAGGTCTAACCCATACTAAAATTGCAATTAAAAAGAGTGTTACACAACATGTAAACAAAGCAAAATAGAATTGCTTTCTTTTTATGTATGCAATTATATTTTTTAATTTCATCCAAATCACCTCTTATTTCTATTAAAAAATGTTAGTACTACTAGAAAAGATTTCTTTACTTTTGTTACAACTATATTATTACCAGAGATTGGATATTATATTCATACAAAAAAAAATATATCTTAAACCATGAAAAAGCTCTTGAATCAGCCCTTTACAGGTATAAGATATATTTAATCAATAATTAGTCTATATGTATTAACGTGAGATCACACTTACTGCTGTATCTGTATAGTAATGTTCTAATATCTCTTTATAAGTATATCCTTTCTGTGCCAATGAATCAGCTCCATATTGACTCATACCAACTCCATGCCCATACCCCTTGCAGGATACTTCAATGTTCCCATCCACCTTATCAATAGTGAAATTACTGGATTCCAGCCCCAAATAACTTCTGACAACTTCACCATCCAATATTTTATTGCCTATTTGAATCTGAGCAACATATCCTTCTTTGGTTCTACTTACAATTTGGATTTCATTAATTATTTCATCAGTATATGTCTGAAAATCATTTATATGTTCTTTGATCTTCTCAATAAAATCTTGTTGAGTAAAAGTCTTCTTATGTAAGTATTCAGGTGAATTAATATCTTCCAGGCTGTCTACACTAACTAAATATGGGATTTCTTCGCCCCATACATCTTTTGCAGATTGAGTCATTCCTGCACTTGTTGAGTGGAATACAGCTTCAATTAAATCTCCTTTATAAACAATAACTTCATTATTTGTATTAACAACAGCATTTCTTATTTTATTATAATTCTTAGCAAAATTTTCTGTTCCCCAACTTGATTCCATATCTTCCTTAGTCAGATAAGCCTGTTCTTTCTTACTGAATATATGATTTGAATCATTTTGCATTTTTTTCAGAGTAAATGTTCTAGCTGCAACTGCTTGAGCTTTTAGAGCTTCTTCATAAAAGTTTACTGGCATTTCTGCTGCAACTACACCTATAAGGTAATCGTTCAAATTCATACTTTCCTGTTTTTCTTTTACTAGAACTTTTACACTCTCTTTAATCTCTACATTTTGTTTCTCCCTTGGTATCCCTTTAATTACCGTAGTAATGAATATTGGAATAAAACAAATTATAAGGATTATTAATAGTATTGATATTATTTTCTCCCTCATCTTAAACCTTTCCTTCCAAAGCGTCTATATTCCCCTTGTCCCAACTTTCAACATGTATATACTTATTTAGAATGAAAATATTAAGTACTATCATGAGATTTCCATAAAAAATAGTATGCTGATAATTACTATACAAGATATTGTAATCAACACTTATTACAATATCTTGTATAAAGCTTAGCCCTTTTTTTACTTTTCATTGATTTATCTCAATAACATTTATATGCTAATTATTATATTATTATGAGGGTATATTCAAATTAATTAGTCTCCATAACAACAGTAGTTTTTTCAAGATTCCATATTTCCTTAGCATATTGTTCTATAGTTCTGTCCGATGAAAATTTACCGCTGTTAGCTGTATTAAACATTACCATCTTAGCCCACTCTCTTTGATTGGCATAAGCGATATCAATTTTCTTATGGGCTTCTTTGTAGCTATCAAAATCTTTTAGTATGAAATATGGATCAGGTCTGCCTCCATCTCCATTAAGGAGGGAATCATAGATTTCTCTGAACAAATCAGGGTCATCAGGTGCATAGAACCCATTAATCAGTTGAGTAACAACTTTCCTTATGTCAGCATTATTATTATATAGATCCCAAGGATTATAGGAATCATCATGTTGAAGCTTAATGACTTCTTCGGAGGATAATCCAAATATGAAACAATTATCTCTGCCTACTTCTTCTACTATCTCTATATTTGCGCCATCCATAGTTCCTAAGGTTACAGCACCATTAAGCATAAGCTTCATATTTCCAGTTCCTGAGGCTTCCTTACTAGCTGTGGATATCTGTTCACTAACATCTGCTGCAGCAATGATTATCTCAGCATTAGAGACATTATAATTCTCTATAAATACTATTTTAATCTTATTTTTTATATTTATATCATTATTAATAACATCCGCTACATTATTGATAAGTTTTATTATTAGTTTTGCTCTTGTGTATCCAGGTGCTGCTTTTGCTCCAAATATAAAGGTTCTAGGTATCATATCAAGGTCTGGATTTTCCAATAGTTTATTGTACAGATGCATTACGTGTAGAATATTCATCAACTGTCTTTTATATTCATGCAACCTCTTAATCTGTACATCAAATATGGACCTAGGATCTATCTCAATATTATTTTGTTCTTTTATATATTCAGCTAGGCGTACTTTATTTTCATATTTTATCTTCATGAATTCTTTTTGTTCTTGTTCACTGTCAACATATTTTTCCAAGTTTTTGATATGTGGTAAGTAAGTTATCCATTTATCACCTATTAGACCTGTAACAAATTCTGCTAGTTTGGGATTTGCTTCTAGTAAAAATCTTCTTTGGGTGATACCATTGGTTTTATTATTGAATTTATCTGGATAGATTTCATAGAAATCTTTTAGCTCTTCGTTTTTCAATATTTTTGTATGAAGCATGGCAACACCATTGACAGAGTGACTACCAACGATACACATCCAAGCCATTTTAATTTGCCCATCCATGATTACGGACATATTATGGATGCGTTCCTTGCTTAGATGAAATTCATCCACAAGTCTTAGACAGAATCTCCTGTTGATCTCTTCAATTATCATATATATCCTAGGCAATAATCTACTTAATAATTCTATAGGCCATTTTTCAAGGGCTTCACTCATAATTGTATGATTAGTATAGGCACAAGTTTTTGTTGTAATATCCCATGCTTCTTCCCACTCCAACTCTTCTTCATCTAACAAGACTCGCATTAATTCGGGTATTGTCAAAGATGGGTGTGTATCATTGATATGAAATGCTATTTTTTCTGGTAACTCTCTTATATCATTATGTTTTTGTTTGAATTTATTGATGACTTGTTGAACTGTGGCTGAAATAAAGAAGTACTGTTGTTTCAATCTAAGTTCTTTACCCATATAATGGTTATCATTAGGATATAATACTTCAACAATTGATTTGGCTAGATTCTGTTGTTCTACTGCCTTGTGGTATTCGCCTCTGTCAAAAGATTCTAGGTCGAAACCTACAATAGCTTCTGCATCCCATAATCTTAAAGTATTGACTGTATTATTGTCATAACCAACTATGGGGATGTCATAAGGTATGGCTTTTACTGATTGATAATTTTCTTGTACGAATTTATCTCTTCCATTAGCTGTTTTTAATACTCTTACACTTCCAAGGAATTTGACTTCTACACCATATTCATCTCTTCTAACTTCAAATGGATTTCCATTTTTCAGCCATTCATCTGGTCTTTCAACTTGGTATCCATCTATTATTTTCTGTTCGAATATTCCATAACGATAACGAATGCCACAACCATAAGCAGGATATTCCAAGGTAGATAAAGAATCCAAAAAGCAGGCAGCCAATCTTCCAAGACCTCCATTTCCTAATCCTGGATCAGGCTCCATATCTTCTATGACATTGAGGTCAAGCTCTAACTCATCACACACTTTTTTTACAACATCATCAACTTTCATATTGATTATGTTATTTCCAAGTGCTCTTCCCATTAGAAACTCCATGGATAGATAATATACGGTCTTAGGGTCTTTCTCGTCATATGTTTTATGGGTTTCAATCCATTGGTCTATAATAATATCTCTTACTGCAAAGGCTAGAGCTGCAAATATCTGTTCTTTTGACGCTTGATCAATGGTTTTTCTAAATTGATTCTTAATATTTTCAAGGACAGCTTCTTTCAAGTCTTCTACAGTAACATCTAATCTATTCATTAACATCAATCCTTTCAGTAATATGCCATATCTTCTTTTACATATTATGCCTAAGATTATGTTTTTTTACTTATATTTTAATAAAAAAATAAAAATTGTTGGCTACTTACTTCTTATTATCTTACCTCAATATTTTTCCACAAAAAAAGCTGATAAATTAATATCAGCTTTTTATTATTTGTTAAGTTTTATTTATTTTATATTCTTTCAACAGCTAAATAGATTTGCTCGCTATTGATTTTCCATTCTTTTGAGTATGTGTCATCATTTTTACCTACATCAAGAGCATCTGCTAATGTTTCTGATAGGATTTCTTCTTTGTTCTTATTGATAATATCAATTAATTTATCATTATCATCAACATATATCTTAATATGGTCTGTTACTTCAAAATCAGCTTCTTTTCTCATTGTTTGAACCTTACTTATTATTTCTCTAACAAGACCTTCTTCAATAAGTTCTTCAGATAAGTTAGTATCAATAACAACTGTTACATCTTTATCTGTATTAGATTCATAACCTGGTTTTTTAGTAGATTCAATCAATAAATCTTCTTCAGCAAGTTCTACAACAGTACCATCTATATCGAATTTCAATGCACCTTCTGCTTTTAATTCATCCATCATCTTATTACCGTCACCATCTTGAAGTAATGTTCTGATTTGGTTTAATAGTCTACCGTATTTTGGACCAACTGTCTTAAGCTGTGGTTTGAAGTTATAAGTTGTAAATTCTCTTACATCATCAGTAAATAATACTTCTTTTATATTAAGCTCTTCTGAAACAATGTCTTTATATAATTCAGGTAGGTTGAATGAAGATTTTACATACATCTTACCTATAGGTTGTCTATTCTTGATGTTAGCACTGTTTCTACAAGCTCTTCCACTTACAACTATTTTTAATACCAATTCCATGTTTTTCTCAAGTTCCAAGTCAATAATTTCTTCGTTAGCAACTGGGAAGTTACATAAATGCACACTTTCAGGAGCTTTCTTATCAAAATTGAACTCAAGGTTTCTATATATTTCTTCTGCCATGAATGGTACGAATGGAGCAGAAATCTTAGCTAAGGTTGTAAGAGCAGTATATAATGTCATATAGGCATTGATTTTATCTTGTGGCATATCTTTCTGCCAGAATCTTTCTCTACTTCTTCTTACATACCAGTTACTAAGGTCGTCAACAAATTCCATCAATGCTCTTGAGGATTCTGTGATTAAATAATTATCAAGATTAGTATCTACTGTCTTGATAAGAGTATTTAATTTTGACAACAACCATTTATCCATTAATGATAATTCATCATATTCAAGTTCATACTTGGTAGGGTCAAATTCATCAATGTTAGCGTATAACACATAGAATGCATAAGTATTCCAGAATGTTCCCATAAATTTACGTTGACCTTCTATAACTGCATTATCATAGAATTTGTTTGGTAACCAAGGAGCACTGTTATTATAGAAATACCATCTTACTGCATCAGCACCGTGCTTATCTAAAGCTTCAAATGGGTCTACAGCGTTTCCTTTGGATTTGGACATTTTTTGTCCATTTTCGTCTTGAACAAGTCCAAGTACTATTACATTCTTGAATGCTGGCTTATCAAATAGTAATGTTGATATTGCTAGCAATGAATAGAACCAACCTCTTGTTTGGTCAACAGCTTCACTAATAAAGTTAGCTGGGAAGTTATCTTCAAATATCTCTTTATTTTCAAATGGGTAATGCCATTGAGCATAAGGCATTGAACCTGAGTCAAACCAACAGTCAATTACTGGTGTGACTCTCTTCATTTTCTTATTACATTTTGGACAATTGATAAGTACATCATCAATATATGGTCTGTGAAGCTCTATATCATCTGGACAATTGTCACTCATGCTCTTAAGTTCTTCTATACTTCCAATTGCATGACGATGACCACATTCACATTCCCAGATATTAAGAGGAGTTCCCCAATATCTGTCACGGCTTAATCCCCAGTCCATAACATTTTCTAACCAGTTTCCAAATCTCTTGGTTCCAATTGATTCTGGTAACCAGTTAATCTGGTCATTGTTCTTGATTAACCTATCTCTCACTTCTGTCATTTTGATGAACCATGTATCTCTAGCATAGTATAGAAGTGGAGTGTCACATCTCCAACAGTAAGGATATGAATGTTCAAATTCAAGTGCAGTAAATAACAGACCTTTTTCATCTAGATAATCAATGATTAATGGGTCAGCTTTCTTGACAAACATACCTTTCCAAGGAGTGACAGCTTCAACGAATTCACCTTGCTCATTAACTAATTGAACGAATGGTAAATCATAGTTTCTACCAACTACAGCATCATCTTCACCAAAAGCTGGAGCAGTATGAACAACACCAGTACCATCAGTCAATGTAACATAATCTGCACAAGCTACATAATGAGCTTTTTTATCAGGTGTAGCGAAATTAAATAATGGTACATACTCTGTATATTCAAGGTCTTTACCTTTATAAGTTTCAACTACTTCGTAGTCTTCTCCAAGCACTTTTGTTGCTAAGGCTTCTGCTAAGATAAAATATTCATCTTTTACTTTTGCCTTGATGTATGTTTCTATAGGATTTACTGATAGAGCTACGTTAGAAGGTAATGTCCAAGGTGTAGTTGTCCATGCTAATATATAAACATTATCTTCACCTTTTACTCTAAACTTAGCTATAACAGATTTTTCTTTTACATCTTTGTAACCTTGTGCAACTTCATGGCTTGAAAGTGGTGTTCCACAACGTGGACAATAAGGAACGATCTTATGTCCTTTGTATAGTAAATCTTTTTCCCAGATTTGTTTTAGAATCCACCATACAGATTCAATATATTCATTGTGATAAGTTACATATGGGTCATCCATATCAGCCCAGAATCCAACAGTTCCGCTGAAATCTTCCCACATGCCTTTATATTTCCAAACACTTTCTTTACATTTTTCAATAAAAGGCTCAAGACCATATTCTTCTATTTGCTCTTTTCCATCAAGACCTAATAGTTTTTCTACCTCTAATTCAACTGGTAATCCATGAGTATCCCAACCAGCTTTTCTAAGAACTTTGTAACCTTTCATAGTTCTATATCTAGGTATCAAGTCTTTGATAACCCTTGTTAGAACGTGTCCAATATGAGGTTTACCATTAGCTGTTGGTGGTCCATCATAAAAAGTATAAGTAGGTCCGTCCTTCCTTAATTCTATACTCTTCTTAAAAATATCATTTTCATTCCAAAAATTCAGAACTTCTTTTTCACGATCTCTAAAATTAAGATCAGTGGATACTTTCTTGTACACCTTTATACCTCCTAAGTAATTATATGTTTTCTTCGCTTTCTTATATAAAATATAAACATAAACGGTATATTATATACAAGCCCTTACATCAAGTTACGATGAAGGGCTTTTTAACGTCTACCACTACATATTACATTATTATAAACCTAAACATCAACTTTGTAAAGAAATATTATAAACCAGTCAGTTTATGTTGTATATAGTGAAAAAATTGTATCTTTTATCATCCAATACCACCATAAAAAATCCCTAAAATATAAACTATGATGGTAAGACCGCAAAATATATATTTTGCCATAGGTTCAAACCATGGACCAATCTTTTTATCTCTTCCTAACTGAGCTTGTTCCCTTGCAAATTTGGTACCACATACCCAGAAGAACATTATTCCTGCCAATAATGCACCAAGTGGAATAATATAAATGGATACTACATCCATCCAAGTACTTAGATTATTCCCATTTTCTACTATAAGACCTACTCCACCGCTTATTAATGCTATTATTAAAATAGATAATCCCCTAGAGAGTTTGAATCTATTCTGTAAAGTCTCAATAGGCGTTTCAAATAAATTCATCAAAGATGATATTCCTGCGAACAATACTGCTACAAAGAAAATAATAGCAAATATTCTACCTGCGGGCATTAATTTGAATACACTTGGCATTGTTATAAACATGAGTGGTGGTCCGGATGCAGGATCAAGGTTAAATGCAAACACAGATGGAATAATAACCAGTGCAGCAAGCATTGCAGCTATGGTATCAAATATAGCAACATATTTAGCTGAATTTACAACGTCTTCATCTTTTCTTAGATAACTTCCGTAAACCAAAGTTCCTGATCCAGCTAATGATAATGAGAAGAATGCTTGTCCTAAAGCATATACCCATGTCTTAGGGTCTTTTAAGAATTCCCATTTAGGTAGTAATAGATATTTATAACCTTCCATTGAACCATCCAGAGTCATGACTTTTATAGCTAGAATTATAAATAATCCAAAAAATGCTGGCATCATGAATTTATTCACTTTTTCAATTCCTTTTGATACACCGAAGAACATGATGACAAAAGTTATTAATAGCCCTGCTAAATGCCAACCAGTACTTCCTAATGTCCCTGCTATTTTACCAAAATATGCTCCACTGTTTTCTGCATTTGTCAGACTTCCTGTTATGGCACCTACTGTAAATCTAAGTATCCAGCCAACTACAACAGCATATCCAATAGCAATACCCAAAGATCCTATTACAGGAATCAATCCTATTAAATCTCCGTTTTTCTTACCTCTTCTAGCAACAGCTTTTTTAAAGGCTCCTAGAGGACCTGTTCTCATTGCACGACCAAAAGACATTTCTCCGATTACTCCTGTAAATCCAATAACAATTACAAATATCAGATAAGGTATCAAGAAGGCTGCTCCACCAAATTGTCCTACTCTGTATGGAAACATCCACAGATTTCCCATTCCTACTGCTGACCCAATACACGCAAGTATAAATCCAGTCTTAGAATTGAATGCATCTCTTTTCTTTGATGTACTAACTTTATTACTCATTTTCTCACCTAGTATAATGAAATAATAGACTTCACATACTCTTCCTTTCTAGACTATTAATAATAATCTTATTTAGTCTATAAGAGCTTCTTATTAAATATGTACGCCATATAATATATACAGCAATGCTCCTTTATGATAAGTCAAAATTCTATTATCCTATATAATATCAGATACTAAACATAATGTCACTATCAAGACATGGTTATTCTTTTATAAATATACAGTGAATATTATGATTTTATAAGTTAGAAGAAACAAATATAATAGAACATAAACTGAAAGGTTAATGATAAAGAAAATACATGATAATAAATTAGAGATAATTTATTAATATAAGATACCACTTAATGAATAAGATAATAAAGACTCTGTATAGCTTTTATAGGGGTATGGGATAGGCCATTAATGGCTGAACATATAGCTATACAGAGTCTAATATATTAATTCTATTTATCCAAAGGTTCAAGACTCGCTTGGAAATGTCTAAGAATAGGTGGTTCCCAAGTTATCTTATATCCTTTTACATCTTTTGCTCTTTCCTTAATTGCAATCAATGCATCTGCCATTACATCAAAATGTGCTTGAGTATAAACACGGCGAGGAATAGCTAATCTTGTAAATTCAAATGATGCTTGTAATTGTTCCCCTGTATCAGGGTCATTTCCTAACATATAAGAACCTATATCACATGTACGGATTCCTGCTTCTTTGTATAATTCAATTGCTAGTGCTTGACCTGGGAATTCATAATAAGGTATATGAGGGAACATTTTTTTAGCATCTATAAATAATCCATGACCTCCTACAGGGGCTTGGTATGCTATTCCTGCATCATCCAATCTGGATGCAAGATATTCCATCTGTCCATTACGATATTCTAAGTAACTTTCGTCAATACCTTCATTCAAACCGATTGCCAAACATTCAAGGTCACGACCTGAAAGTCCACCATATGTAATAAATCCTTCAAAAGATATTGTACGTCCTTTAACATCTTGGAACAGTTTTTCGTCATCTTTTACACCAATTAATCCACCCATATTTACGATTGTATCTTTTTTGGCGCTCATAGTGAACATGTCTCCAAATGAGAACATCTCTTTAACTATTTCTTTGATTGATTTATCTGCATATCCTTCTTCTCTTCTTTTGATAAAATATGCATTTTCTGCATAACGAGCAGCATCAATGTTCATTCTGATACCATATTTTTTACAAACAGCAGCAGTTTCTCTCATATTCTCAATTGATACAGGCTGACCTCCTGCTGAGTTGTTAGTTACTGTCATAACGACTAATGCTATTTTTTCTGGTCCATATTCGTTGATTAATTTCTCTAATTTTTCTACATCCATGTTACCTTTAAAAGGTGCTCTTACTTCTGGTTTCTTGGCTTCTTCAACAACACAATCTATTGCTCTCGCACCAGTAAGTTCAACATGAGCCCTTGTTGTATCAAAGAACATATTAGATATAGCATACTTTCCTTCTCCCATTAATATACCGAACAGGACTTTTTCTGCCGCACGTCCTTGGTGAACAGGCTGAATATATTTATAATCAAAAATATCTCTAGCTGTATCTAAAAGCTTGAAATAACTTTTTCCTCCAGCATAAGCTTCGTCACCAACCATGACACCTGCCCATTGTTCCTGACTCATTGCATTGGTTCCACTGTCAGTGAGCAGATCAATATAGACATCTTCGCCTTTTAAATTAAACATATTATATTTTGCTTCTTCTATCTTTTGTTCTCTTTCTTCACGTGTAAGCATTTTGATAGTTTCAACCATTTTTATTCTAAATGGTTCTGGTACATATTTTTTAGCCATCCAATTACCTCCATACGTATTATAATTTAACTAAAGAGTGGGTACTATTAAACCCTTCAAGCAAATATAATTATGTAAACTAATAGTTGTAAAATTAATTATTTATCTAAAGCAATAGCTTCTACTTCTACCAAGGCATCTTTTGGTAATCTAGCAACCTGTATCGCTGCTCTTGCTGGATAATTACTATCTCCAAAATATTCTTTATATACTTCATTCATAGCAGTAAAATCATTCATATCCTTTAAGAAAACAGTTGTTTTCAATACATGTTGTAAAGTTACCCCACGCTCTAATAATATTTGTTTTAGATTTTCTAGAGATTGTTTTGTTTGTTCTTTTATTCCACCATCTGGGAATTGTCCTGTAGCAATATCAATTGGAAGTTGTCCTGAAACAAAGACCAATCCTGCTCCAGCAGTCCCCTGAGAATATGGTCCAATAGCTTCTGGAGCGTTTTTTGTAGCTATAATTTCTTTCATATATTTACCTCCTTATAATTTTTTATTACGATAATATTATTTTATCACCACTATAATTTTCAGTCAATATTTTTATAAACTTTTATCACATTGCATTTTTTTTATTACTATGATAATCTATTCTATATATATTGGTAAATGATTCAGGAAAAAATATTAAAATATCTAAGCAGGTGAAAATATGGATAATAATACATTAAAACAATATACCGGTCTCGTAAAATTCTTAGGAAAAACCCTAGGTCCTGATTACGAAATCGCTTTACATGATATACAATCAGATTCAAAGTCCATTGTTGCCATAGCTAATGGTCATATCAGTGGAAGAACTGTAGGCGCACCAATGACCAACTTAGGACTTGAGATAATCGCAAACAAAGAATATAAGGATAAAGATTATAAGATAAATTACAACGGTGTCTCAAAAGACCAAAGACTATTACGTTCCTCCACCTTCTTCATAAAAGACGATGCTGATGAACTTATGGGAATGTTATGCATTAATTTTGACGACAGAAGATATACAGAACTAAGCGACAAAATATTACAGCTTTGTCATCCAGACAAATTGATAGAAGAAAATAGTAAATATAATTCTGTTGATTCCATAGTAGAAAACAGCTCAGAAACATTCTCTAATTCTATCGAAGAAGTAACAGACACTGTTCTAAACAAAGTACTCAAAGATAGTAATATACCCGTAGACCGTCTCACACAAGACGAAAGATTACAAATAGTAGATATCCTAGATCAAAAAGGCGTCTTTATGCTAAAAGGAGCAGTCAGTACAGTTGCCAACAAATTATCTTGTTCAGAACCTAGTATTTATAGATATCTAGCTAAGATTAACAAGAAAAACACATAATCTAATAGGAAATTGATACGTTTTATTAACTAAAAAACTCCTCTCTGATAACTCAATCATTATCAGCAAGGAGTTTTATAATTCTTTAATAAAATAAAACTATAATTAGACATATTAAATTCTATTCAAAATCATCAACTTCAGCTTCTGTATATATCCTAATATCATTCTTACTCAAAAGTTCAGCCGTTAATCCCTCACCATCTATACGTTTACCCGAAAATGTTCCATCATAAATCAATCCATATCCGCACGAAGGACTTCTTGACTGTAGAATTGCTTCCTTAATACCACTAGCTCTACAAATTTCTAATGTCTTAACTGCACCTTGTCTATACGCTTCAGTAAAATCTTCCCCATCTACACTCATTACCTTCTTATTCCCATCATCATCCATAATAATCTCACAACAAGCTCTAGGTATAGGCAACTCACCTAATTGCTCTGGACAAACAGCAATAGCTCTACCTTCCTTCACCATATTTTTTATAATCTCATTCTCAGTATTTCCACCATCATATCTACAATTAATACCAGCCAAACAAGCACTCACCAAGTACATATATGTCATCTCCTATTTTACAATCATAGTAATATATTATTAAATATTATCAGATTACAAAATATATTACAATTCAATTATTCTTATAATAGAATCTAGAATAGCCAAAAGTTAAGCTAATTAGAAGAAAAAGTGTTTTGTGATAAATATCCACGGTTACTCAAAGCAAAATAGTATATGTATATGTGGAGTAGTGAGGCAGGACGCCGAACCCAGCATTTTGCTCAGGACGAGCAAGTAGCTGGCGTAACATATACATATACTATTTTGCAAAAGCCACGTCAGAACAAAACACTTTTTCTGACTTACCTGCAATATAATTTTAAAACAAAAGCTATTTAGATATTATCTCCACACCATCCTCCGTCACAAGAATTGTATGCTCCCACTGTGCAGAAAGTGACCCATCAGAAGTTAACACAGTCCATCCATCAGCTTTATCTATAAATATCTCTCTACCTCCAACATTTATCATAGGTTCTATAGTAAATACCATCCCAGGCACCAATAACATACCAGTTCCTCTTTTACCCACATGCGACACAAAAGGTTCCTCATGAATATCTAATCCAACCCCATGACCACCAAACTCTCTAACTACTGAATATCCATTACTCTCAGCATGGTTTTGCACCGCTTCAGCTATATCCCCTAAAAAGCTCTTCCAAGGTTTGACTTCCTCTATTCCTTTCTTCAAACATTCCCTAGCTACTTGAACAATTCTCTCAGCCTCTTCACTTACCTTACCAATCTTAAACATTCTAGATGCATCAGAATAATATCCATCAAGTATAGTGGTTGAGTCCACATTGATGATATCTCCTTCTATGAGAATTCTATTTTTATCTGGTATCCCATGACACACCACATCATTAATTGACGTACAAACACTTTTTGGAAACCCATCATAATTCAGTGTAGCCGGTATCCCCCCATGAGATACAATAAAATTATGAGCTAATACATTAACTTCTTCTGTACTCATGCCTTCTCTAATATTTTCACCTATCAAATCTAAAAGACCATTATTGATTTTGGCACTTTCTCTAATCCCGACAATCTGTTCTTTACTTTTAATTAAATCTCTAGCTGGAACTTCATATCCCTTATCAGCAAACCTTTGAAGCTCCTCATCAAAATTCATGTGGCATCTTTTATATTTTAATCCACTACCACACCAACACTTATCATTTCTATTCAGTATCATATAATCTCCTATCTTTCTAATCCTACTATTTAATATATCCACCATTAAAATTACACTCATATATCTTAATATCCTCAAAAAATATCTCTTCATATCCTTGAAACCATTCTAATTCTCCATTAACAATACAATGGTATTTGTATTGTCCATTCTGATATACCATAGGGCCACGATATGGATACTCTTTAGGTACTAACGCCAATGTCTCTTTTAAGAAGCCTTCTGAAAAAACTTCACCAATAATTCTTCCATTATAATTCATTCCCCAAATGGGACTATCATCTCTCAATAATAACTCTTCTCCTATGAATTGCTTCTTACCATGATATCTACTAATATATTTAAGATTCCCTTCAGAAAATTGCATATTATATGCATTAGACTCTGTATCTTTAAATTCAACACTATTATTAATATGTTTTTTTGCTATACATAAAAATTGTATTATATCCTCATCCTTGCAATCTTGCTTATTTTCTTCTATATATAAACGGCAATTCTCATCATAATCATTAACTAATTTATCAATACTTACTTTAAAAAGCTCACTCAATAGAATTAATCTAGCAATATCAGGATATGACTGTCCAACTTCCCATTTTGCAACTGCCTGTCTAGAAATCCCAATCATTTCAGCTAATTTTTCTTGTGATAATCCTTTTTCTTTCCTTAATTTCTGTAATTGCTTTTGGAAACTCATTTCACTCACCTCTTCATAGAACATTATACTATTAAATAATTATATTTCTACCAATCAAACATAACATTTTTGACAACCAACAGTTGCTTTTATCTCTTTTTTCATTCTTCTATACTAGCAACCTTATTTTTTAGAGCCTTATACAGCTAAATAGAGGTCTTCCACCTTTACAGTGAAAAACCTCTATTGTATACTTTTCAAAAATTCAAATAACACATTCTATTCTATAACTCCATAACTTCTATTCTCTTATTAATCAAATCAACCAAATCACCTGGATACTTGATAAATTCCAGTATCTTAATTGCATTACGAGTAGAAGTAATTCCTTTATGAACTTTGTAATCAAATTCAAGAGAATCCTTAGTCACATTCTCTGTAAAATAATAATATTCGTAACCCTTCAATTCAGGTAAAATCTGCAAGTCATGTGTTGCAACCAAAGTCTTGGTATTGGCGGCAGCTAAAAGATTCAATATCTCCATTGATGCAGCAAGTCTTTCAACTGGATTAGTACCTTTGAATATTTCATCTATAAGTATTAACAACGGAGTCTCATCATTACATGAATCAACCATACGTTTAATGGCTTCTGCCTCCATAAGAAAATAACTTTTACCTTGCAAGATATCATCATTAAGGCTTATTGAAGTAACAAGCTTATAAAACTTAGCTCTATGCTCCTTGGACAAACTAGTACAAATACCTTGAGCGAAGAGTGAATTCAGCCCTACAGTTCTTAAGAAAGTAGACTTACCGCTCATATTAGAACCTGTAATAGCTATTGATGAACCTATATCAATTGTATTGGATATTGGATTTTCCAGTAATGGATGGTACATATCTATTATATTTATATCATCAAACTCACTGTCCATATCAGGTTCACAATAATATTTTAAATCCCTGCGATACCTGTCAATACTTAACCCTGCGTCTAAATCGCCAACATTATTATATAATCTAATTAAATCTTTTTTATTTTTATTAATCAAACTTGATACTCTCAAGAAATTAATCTCTTTTATCAAGAACAAGATGTTTATATAATCACCAATAACATCTAATCCTTCAACCTTGAAGATTGCTGAACCTTTTTTAGTTATCTTGGATAACTTGGAATTCAGTTCTTTCAATCTATCTGCTAGGTCAGGTGATACTTTTTCTACTGACTTCCAATTCTTCTTACTGAAAGACAGTATCTTAATGATATAACCGATAACTTGTAACTGAGCATTATAGGTCATGGAAAATCTAAAATGAATTATAATACTAGCTGCCATGGTTATAATGAACAAAGGCAGAGCTGTAAAATTCATTGTAATTAATGAAACAGCAAGTATACCTACATTTAATATTACTAACAATATCATACCAATCAGTAATAGATTATTAATCAAAAAACCTTTGTTTATAGTCTCTCTAAAATCAAAATCACAATATTTAATCCTTGATAAAGCTAGTCTAAGATTATTTGATACTGCCCTGTCTTTCTTGAAGCTGTTAATATGATTTTTACGCTTATTAAAATCTTGTTTATTGTCAGCTGGGTTTCTTAACCAGCAATATAACTTTTCTTCTCCTGGTGTTGTCACAGTATGATTGATATCGGCAAAAACATTATCCATATCAAGATCCTGCCAAGTTACTTCATCAATATGCGCTTCAGATTCTTTATAGTACTTATTTGTTGAAGCTAACAGTTTAAAATCAATTTCCTTATACTTCTTTTTCCTTATAAAATCCTTATTGCCAAATAACATTTTTATCATCCTCAAGTTTTATAGTGTAAATTACTGCAAAGTATTTAGTACTCCAAGTATTTGATTACTTACTCAATTAGTCAGTCAGTCTAAATTTAATTTATGTAAATACTATCAGATTATAAAATATAATGCAATATAAGGATAATAAAAATTTTTCCCAACAAACTTTCAATCATATGTTGTAGCATTTTAATATTAATATTTTATTATATTGAAATTGTATTCTTTGTTATTATCGCTGACATAATCAACAGTCTCACCATTAACAATTACCTTAACACAATCTTTGTCACTATAAATATTAATCTCCTGCTTTTGGTTATCTTCTGCATCTGCTATTGTATACATATCCAACTGGATATTTGCCCAGTCAATATCCTTAGTACATTGGCTTACAGCAACTTTAGGTATAATACTTCCATCCTTGACAAATATAAGTATAGGAAGACTCTCATTCTTTGCACTTATCCATCTGCCGCCTTTAAATCTATTATTAGTTCCATACTGCACCCAATCACCTACTGGAAGATAAACTTCTCTATTATCACACTCAGGTTCAAAAATAGGAGCTACCAACAAATTGTCACCAAAGAAATACTCATCCTCAATAAGCCAAGCTGTTTTATCTTCTGGAAATTCAAAGAATAATGTTCTCATCATTGGATACCCATTCATAGCACTTTTTACAGCTTCTGTATATATGTAAGGCATTAATTGATATTTTAATTCTACTGATTTTCTAAAGACTTCAACAAACTTATTACTATATTCCCATGGTTCTTTTGGTGGCTCTCCATGACATCTGCTGTGAGAAGTCAACATTCCAAAAGGCATCCATCTAGTATATAATTCTTCTGGACTTTTACGAACAAAGCCTCCTATGTCATGGCTCCAGAATGTAAATCCGCATAGACCCAAAGATAATCCAGCTCTTAAGGATGCTGCCATAGCACTATCAGTATTTTCTGCATCTCCACCCCAATGCAATGGGTATCTCTGGCTGCCACTCCAAGCGCTTCTTGCCCATATGATAGATTCATTGTTTACTTCCTTAGTTACCTCTGATACTGCTTTGTTGTATCTTAGAGGATATAAGTTGTGTTCATAATGACCACTCTTACCAGAAGCATATCTTCCGAATATAGGTGCAGCTTCACCAAAATCCGCTTTAATGGCTCCTACTCCCATTTCAAGCAACTTCCTAAGTAGATTTTGGTACCATTTTACAGCATCTTCATTACTGAAATCTATGATGGCATCTTCAGTTGGCAGTTCATTATCTTCTGATAATACTACATAACCTTTTTCTATTGCTTCTGCATATAACTTGTTGTATGGTGTAAAATAAGGTAACTGCCATAAACTAATATGAAAACCGGATTCCTTTAAGTCTTCAATCATCTTTCTTGGGTCATCAAATCTGTTTTTAGAGAATTCGTAATCACAACGCCAATCTTTTTCAAACCACCCTGTATCAATATGAATAACATCACAAGGAATTTTATTTTCTCTTAATCTATGTGCTACCTGCCTGACTTCATCTTCTGCTTTATATGTAATCCTGCTCATCCATAATCCAAAAGACCATAAAGGAGGAACTTCACTTCTACCAGTTAATGCTGTATATTCTGATACTACTTCCTTAGGATTACCTATGAAAATAAACATATCAACAGTATTATCGCTTACATAAGTTGTCAAAGTATCATCATACAATGAACCGAAATCAAAGCTCATTGGTGTAGATGTATTAACAAACATTCCATAACCTTTGGAACTCATATAGAATGGAATAGGCTTGTACATATCCTTAGTCTGAGCTCCATTAGCATCTATTGTACATAGAGGGATATATTGTCCCCTTTTGTTTAGCCTAGTAAAAGATTCACCGCATCCATAGATCTTTTCATCATGGGCAAGACCAAAAGATGCTACCATCATCTTCTTGAAATCACTAGAACGCCTAACAATAGAAAAAGGAATGGGCTCATTATTTTTCAAGCAGTAACTATCTCCAAAAGTACGAGTTTGAGTTATAATATTGTCTTTATCATCATATATAAAAATCCTGAAAGGATTATATTCCAAAACAACTTTCCCATATTTACTTGAATATGTTATTTTATCATTACCTTCTTCAACATCCCAATTATATTTTACTAGTTCTTTCAAGAGCATCATAGACTGCTCTTCATTAACAATTCTATTTCCTAAATTGAATTTCAACCTAATAGTTCTGTCTGAAACAAATGAAATAGAAAAAGGATAACATGGGTTTTCCTCATATTCTGGCGGGAATTCCCATATAGGTGTTTTTTCATAACTTAAAGCTATATTGTTGAATGCCATTCTTGGCTTATTACTGTAACGATCCCATCTAATCTTTCCCGTTTGACTATTTTTATCAAAATCACTTACTTGTACTGCATTGAAGATTAAATCATTATCTCCTGAAAACATTTCTCTTATATCAATAGTTTTATTAAGCAAATCACTTTTAGTATGTATCATAATATCACCCTTCATAATTGAATTTAACTATAATTTACCCCTTTACGGAACCAATAACAAGACCTTTTACAAAATATTTTTGAACAAAAGGATATATACATAGAATTGGTATGATAGCTATTACCAACTGAGCTGCAGTAAAATTCTTATCAGAAAGCATCTTGACATACTCTATGTCTGAGGCTGTTATCTTTCCTTCTGCAAAAGACGGCAACAGCATCTGTCTCAAATAAGTCTGTAATGGAAACTTTGCTTGGTCGTTAAGATATATCATACCCATGAACCATTCATTCCAATGACCTACTGCTTCAAATAAAGTCAATGTAGCAATACCCGGTTTTGACAAGGGTAAAAATATTTTGAACAGAATGTTGAAATGACCTGCTCCATCAATCATAGCTGCTTCCGATAAACTTTTTGGAAGAGAACGATAGAAGTTCATCATTAATATAATAGAAAATATAGGTACAGCACCTGGCCAAATCAAAGCCCAGAAGGAATTTAGAAGTCCTACATCCCTAACCACTAAATAAGTGGGGATAAGACCTCCCTTGAAAAGCATTGGGAATATTAAGAGCCATACTAAAAATGTTCTACCTTTTAATTGATTGGATTCTTTTGATAAAGGATATGCTGTTACGCATATTATGAACATATTAACGCTGACACCCACTAGAACTCTTCCCATAGATACAAAAAATGCACGAACAAAATCCCATGATGACAATACTCTCTCATAAGCCAATGTATGGAATCCAACAGGCCATAAAGTAACTAAATTAGCTGAAGTCGCTGCTTTGTTACTGAAAGATACTGCAATTATATGAATTATAGGTATCAGGCATGATAATGCTAATAACCCTAAAAATATGTAGTTAAATCCATCAAATACTTTTGACCCAACTGATTTTTTCAATCTTTCTCACCTCTTTACTAGAAAATTCTATAGTCTGCGAATTTATATGCTAATGTATAGGAAATACCTATCATAATGAATGATACAACTGATTTGAACAGCCCTACAGCAGTAGACAGACTGAATTGTGCGCTTTCAAGTCCTACCCTGTAAACAAATGTATCAATAATATCACCAGTCTCATAAACTACCTCGTTGTACATAATTAATATCTGGTCAAACCCAGCGTTCAATATATTTCCTATACTAAGAGTTGCAAGTAGTATAATGGTAGGGAGAATCCCTGGCAGAGTTATATGCAAGGCTTGCTTGAAGCGGTTAGCTCCGTCCATCCTGGCTGATTCATATAATTGAGGGTCAATACCTGTCATAGCCGCTAGATAAATGATTGCCCCATAACCGAAACTTTTCCATACATCCGTCAAAATCATTGTTCCTCTAAAATATCTATTATCACCTAGAAACATGATGCTCTCATGCCCTAAAAGATTGATGACCTGATTAATCAAACCATCGGCAGACAATAAATCAACGAAGATACCCCCAATAATAACCCAAGACAGAAAATATGGGAGATATACAATAGTCTGGACCGTTTTTTTGTATCTTCTATTTTTGATTTCGTTAAGTAACAGTGCGAATACAATTGAAAATAAAGTACCTATCAAAATTTTACCAATAGCCATTATCAAGGTATTGCTTAAGATCTCTTTGAAATCAGGCATTTCAAAGACGTACTTGAACCATTTCAATCCAACGAATGGCGAACCAAAGAAACCATTGACTGGTTGATAATCCTGAAAAGCTATAGAAACACCATACATTGGATAATAGGAAAAAATCAAAAGTAAAATTCCAGCAGGTATAAGCATAATGTATAGAGGCCAATTCTGTTTCATATTCCATTTGGTCTTAATCCTATGTACAGATTGTTTATTAACCACTTTTTACGTACCTCCTTCAATATTTTTTATCTAATAATTCATAATATTTTGTCTTTTATTAGTAGATTTGTTGTAAAGGGGGCTGCCAATACAGCCCCATATATTTTTTATTTATTTTTATACCATTCGTTGACTTCTTTTGTTATTTGTTCTCCACCTGCTTTGTACCATTCATCAATGAATTCATCAAAAGCGGTAATAGGTTTTTCTCCTATTATTATTTTAGTAAATGTTTCTGATTGAAGTTTCTCTAGGTATGTATTCTTGTCAACCATTGTTTTTGTAGGTGCACTTTGGAACTCATTAAGTTCTATTATATCTTGTTCCAATACTTGTTGATATAGATCAAGGTTGGCTACATGAGTATCCATCATAGTTGGATATTGTCTAAAGTTATCCATGTAATCACGATAAGCATCCATATCCAGCTGGTCAAGAGTATCATTTTTATAAGCATCTGCCATTCTTAAGTATTTATCAAATAATTCCATTGGATAATGGTTGTATTTGAATCCATAGAATGTATGAACAGGATTACCAGGATAAGTATTGAAGAATACATCTGGTCCTTCAACAGAATATTCCCAAATCTGGTCTTCAGGGTCTGCATCTGGATTAATTGGGTCTTTTGCTTCTTCATATGGATATTTGAATTCATAACCATACTCATTTTTCATTAAATCCCTTAATTCCTTGTTGTCTCTATATTGTGAGTCCAGATGTTCATTCAACATATATATAAGAGCTTCTGGATGTTCACAATTAGCACTGATAGCACGACCATAGTTAAAATATCCGTTATCTATATCATGCATTACACTAGCTTTTCCATCTGGTCCTTTTAATGGTGGAACAGGTACCATGTAAGAATCTGGAGCATTTGTCATTAGATCTGGGAAAGGCCAGAATACATACCACCAGTTCCCGTATATAGCCATACCTTTACCTGCTACAAAAGACTCCATGTTCTTGGTATCATCTTTCACGAAGAATTCTTTATCAATATATCCTTTTTCATACCAATCCCTTAATGTCTGTAAGCCTTCTTTAACTTTTGGCTGTACACTACCAAATACTAATTCACCATTTTCATCTTTAACCCATTTATCTGGGTATGCTCCATGAGCTTCCATGATAGGTTGGATATTATATACATATGGTAGTCCATCACTATTTTTTGCTTTATAAGCAGCCAATATATCTTCAAATTCTGCTAATGTAGTTGGAATATCTTTTCCTAACTCATCCAGCACGTCTTTTCTTAACCACATATTCTTCCAGTTAGCTGCAAATAAGTCGTCAGCTTCTGGGAATGCATAATATTTACCATCTTTTGAGAACATTGAGAAGAAGTTTCCATCAAGCTGGTCTTGGAATTGTTCAATCATATATTTAGTAAGAGGTGAAGCATATTCATCTATCAGATCATTCAAAGGCAGAATCATTCCTGAATCAATCAAGTTAGAACAAACATCTCCAGCTTCAACACTAATGATATCTGGAATATCATTACTTACAATGGCTAAATTCAACTTCTGATTATCTGTTTCTAAATCTGGAACAAGCCATTTACGCTCATATTTTATTCCTAATTGTTCTTCAGCCCATTTTTCATATTGACCATAGTCTTTATCATTCTTCTTGTTTCTATGACCTGTCAAAGTTATGGCTGGCTCATATTTATGAAACCATTTATCCTTACCTTCTTCAACAGTGTCAGATTCTTTTGAATCTCCATTTTCCTGATTTACAGAACTATTATCAACTTCTTTTTTTGTATCATCTTTTTTACTACATCCTGAAAAAACTAATCCTGTAGCCATGATTAAAACAACTAATAAGCTAATTGTTCTTTTCATCTTCTATCTCCTCCTTAAAATTTATAATGCACTTATAATTTATAGTATTTTTTAGTATTTCACCACAACATATTTTAATATTTCTTGCTCAATATTAACATGTTATTGCATTTTTATTAATTTCCATTGTATATTACCCTAATTTTTAATAGAATTGATATATAGACATCAATAAAAGGAGCTTGCCATGAGACATATACTGAGATCTTCATTATCAAAAAAACTTATTATAAATTTCCTCATTGTAATAATTATAATAACTCTAATCAATCTATGGGTCAGTTACACTAACGTGGGACTGGTTAAAAAAGAAGTCCTTGATTCATATTCCAACTCTCTTCATTTGTTATCAGAGGAATTAAATAATCTATTGCTTGATAAAGAAACTGTTGCTAAACAATTAGTATATGATGATGATATATTGGCACTGAACCAGTCACCACAAAATAAGGTCTCTTGGGAATATATGGAGCTATATAAAAAATTGAAATTCATTCATGGTACCAATGCTCTCCAATCTCATATCATGGTCTTTTTATATAATAAGAAATTACTGTTTTCATCTATATATGGTACAGATTATATTGACGAGACCTATGATTTTGATAACTTCTTTGATGCAAGGAAAAATAGTCAATGGATATATAAATACAGTAACTTAGAGGATAATTACGTATTAAGTTACTACAAAGCCCCCTTCCAGAACACTCAAACAGGGGTACTAGCTTACATAGAAATTAATGTTGACGAGATACAAAAACTTTTAGGAAACCTGTCCATAAAAGATAGTGGTACTATATTTCTGACTGACGAAAAAGGTTTTTCTGTCTTCTCCAAACAACAGATTTCTTTTGATAAACAATCTGTTCTTGATACAATCAATAACTCAAATAATAATAAAGGTATATTCAATCATAAATACGATAACACTCAGCTAAAGATAATCTACAATAAGATGCCAACAACCAATCTAACCCTGGCAATGGCATTTCCTGTTGAAAACATCATGAAACCTATTAAACAGAGTCAGACTCTCCTTTTCATAATAGTAGGATTATCAATACTTCTAGCTGTTGGTTTTACCATGTTTTCATATAGAAAGGTCCTTCATCCCATTAATCAGCTGGTTGATGGTATGCGTGAAGCCAGTAAAGGTAATTTCAAAATACAGTTAGAACATAATTACAAACACGAAACAGCCTTCATGCTTGACCAATTCAACCTCATGGTCAATGAGATTGATTCCTTGGTTAAAGAAGTATACGAAAATAAGCTGAATTATCATCAATCCCAGTTGAAACTTCTTCAATCACAGATTAATCCTCATTTTTTATATAACTGCCTTAATTTTATTTATCAAATGTCTGTATTAGAAGATACAGAAGGTGCTGCGGAAATGTCCTTATATCTAGGAAAATATTTTCGCTTCGCTACAAAATCGGATCAGAATCTAGTGACACTGAAAGAAGAACTGGACAATATTCATTCTTATGTAAAGATACAACAAATGCGTTATCCTGGTAAAATTAATTATTCAATCGATCTAGAACCGAGAATTGCTGATTTTATCGTTCCAAGGCTTATTATACAACCTCTGGTAGAAAATGCAATAATACATGGTATGGAAACTCTTACTAATAGCGCAAACATATATATCAGCGCAAGTTTAGAAGATAAAATGATTATAGTCATAGTGGAAGATGACGGAAGTGGTATTACAAAAGAACAAGCAGGGCAAATAAATAATACCCTTGATGAAATGAGGTTAGATAAATCTGGTCATGCCCTTAATAATACCCACTGGCGTTTAAGATTAAAGTTTGGAGAGGAAGCTGGACTTCGTATTGAATCAAGACAACCAAAAGGAACTATCGCTAAGATTACAATTCCAATAGATAAGGAGTGTTAACTTATGTTCAATTTATTAATTGTTGATGATGAAATAACCGCTGTCAAAGGATTAGCTTATGGTATAAGCTGGAATGATATAGGCATTGATGAAATATTTACTGCATATAACGGACAAGAGGCTCTTGAAATAATCAATAATCATAAAATTGATATATTGATATCAGATATAAGAATGCCACTGGTAACAGGTCTTGAACTAGCAGAAAGAATACAAGAGACCTATCCTTTGACCAAAATCATATTAATATCTGGATATGATGAATTTGATTATGCCCAAGAAGCCATCAAATACCAAGTTTTTAGATATCTAACCAAACCCATAGCCAATGAAGAAGTAAAAGAAGTTGTGAACGAAGCACTAAGGGACATAAAAAACAGCTTGAAGAAAAATAAGGAACTTGAAAAAGCCAATCTGCAAATTGAAGAAATGATGCCTTATGTCATCAAAGATTATTATGAAGAAATAATTATAAAAGGCAATACTTTTCTATTAGATGATGTAGAAGCCAATAAATATCTCTCCATTAACTCAGAAGACTATTTCTTGATGCTTACTTGTAAAGTAGATGGACCTTATGTGACTATGCCCTTGAAAACTAGAGAAACATATAAACTTGCTTTTGTTAATACTATTAAAAAATATGTTTCCATACTTCCACCCATATATACTATTTACGATCATTATAATCATCTGATATTTGTTTATAGCAACGACTCCATTTCCAAGCTTAACGAATTAGATTCTAGTATCTCAAAATTGGCTGAAACCATTCAGTATACATTCAGACATTCATTGGGGCATACATTATCAATGGCTTGGAGTAAGATTTCATCAATACCTAATATCCACGAAACATATAAAGCCCTTAACAATCAAATAAACCGCCATCTTCACAATGAAACAGGTATTATTATATCTCCTATCAAAAAAAAGAAAAACCAGTTAAATCAGTCTTTGTTCAATATGAAGAAATGCCCTAACTTCAAATCATTGTTAGAGTCTTTTGACGTCAACAGATGTGTACAAAAGATACAACTAATATTTGAAGAATACTCTAATCTTGATTATCAGACAAAAGATTTGACCCTCAATATATTCTATACCCTGACCAATAATCTAATAGAGTCATCCATAAGCAACAATCTGTCAATAAATGAATGGATTACAGACGAGAGTTATATATACAGCTATGAATCCATAGAATCAGTAAAACATCTGGAAGAATGGTTAATCATCAATACACAAAATTATATCAATCATATTCTCTCTGAAACGGAAACTGAAAAACATGCTCTAATAAGAAAAGCAAAGCAATATATTCTAGATAATTATACAGAGCAAATATTACTCAATGACATAGCCAATGAATTATACATACATCCCAATTACTTATCAAAGCTGTTCAAAGATAACGAAAACATTAATATAACCCAATACATTACCAACCTTAGAATTGAACACGCAAAAGAATTGCTAACTGAGAATACTCATAAAATATATGAGATTGCTGAAATCTGTGGCTACAGCAGTACAGCTCACTTTAATCGTACTTTTAAAAGAGAAGTGGGTGTAAGCCCCAAAGAATATAAATAGAAATAAGCTAACTCAATTATTTTATCAGTTATTAGCATAATATCTTGATTGTTATGTTATAATAGTATAAACTATAAAAAAATGACTAAGCAACAACAATGATTTTATAATAAAATACAAATAATTTTCTATTAATATTTTACTATTTACGAAAGAAGGAATTATAAATGCATGGCGCGGATTTAACATTGCTGACAGATTTTTACCAATTAACTATGATGCAAGGTTATTATGATCTTAATTCAAGAGACCAGATTGCTGTGTTTGACCTTTTTTACAGGGTTAATCCACATGGAAGCAGTTTCTCAATTGCTGCTGGTCTAGAACAGGCAATAAGTTACATCAATAACATTCATTTTACTGAAGAGGATATTGAATATTTAGCTGAGCAAAATATATTCAAAAGCGATTTTCTAGATTACCTTAGAACATTTAAGTTTACTGGAAATATATATGCTGTGCCTGAAGGAACAATTGTATTTCCTAATGAACCAATATTAAAAGTTGTGGCTCCTTTATGTGAAGCACAGCTTATTGAAACTGCACTTCTTAATATTATCAATCATCAGAGTCTTATAGCTACTAAAGCAGCTCGTGTAAAATGGGCAGCAGGTGATGACGTTGTCCTTGAATTCGGTTTACGTAGAGCACAAGGACCAGATGCAGGTAATCTAGGAGCTAGAGCCGCTGTTATTGGTGGATGTAGTGCAACCTCTAACGTAATGGCTGCAAAATGGTTTGATATCCCTGCAAAGGGTACACACGCTCACAGCTGGGTTATGAGTTTTACTGATGAACTGACATCATTCAGGAAATATGCAGAACTCTATCCTATGAACTGTCTATTACTTGTTGATACATACGATACATTAAAATCCGGTGTTCCAAATGCTATAAAAGTCTTTAATGAACTAAAAGAAAAAGGAATTAAACCAGATTTTTATGGAATCAGACTAGATAGTGGTGATTTATCATACCTATCCAAAAAAGCTAGGATAATGTTGGATGAAGCAGGTTTTGAAGATGCTATCATCAGTGCTTCAAGTGACCTTGACGAATATCTGATTCGCGATCTTAAGCTACAAGGTGCTAAGATTACACTATGGGGTGTAGGAACCAATCTTATTACTTCAAAAGGCAATCCATCATTTGGAGGAGTATATAAACTTTCTGCCAAATATGAAGATGATGAGTTTATTCCAAAAATGAAAATATCTGAAAACCCTGAAAAAATAACTAATCCTGGAAATAAAAAGATTATAAGGGTATACAACAAACGTTCTGGTAAAATAAAAGCTGATCTCATTGCTCTTAATCATGAAAAAGTTGATGAGTCAAAACCTTTGATTTTATTTGATCCAGAAGCTACATGGAAACAGTTGAAATTACAACCAGGCACTTATTATACAAGAGAATTGTTAGAACCAATATTCATTGATGGTAAATGTGTTTACGAAACTCCAAGCACTTTTAGTATCAAAGAGTACTGTGAAAAAGAATTATCTACTCTATGGCCTGAATCAAGAAGACTTATGAATCCTCAGAATGTCTATGTTGATTTATCCCATGAGCTATTTGAATTGAAACAATCCATGATAAAGCAATATAGAAATCAACAATAACAATTTATTAACAGTAATAATAAAATGACCTAAAAGAATATGTGCTGTCTCTTAATATGAAATCTATTATGGGACAGCACTTTTTTGTGTATACGATTATGGAACAAGACCAACCAAGCCTTTTAATTAGCTTACCAGTATACAATATTGAAGTTGGTAAGTAGTTAGTTGATTAAATAATTTATTGTTAGCAAATACTATGTATAGATTAGTTTTTTGTGAATTAATTATAATAAAATATAAATAATTTTACATGTTGAATCATATTATATTTATTTAGGAGGGATCACATTGAAGAATATTAATAATATTATTAACAACAAAAGATTGTCTGGCATATTACTACACCCCACATCTCTTCCAAGTAAATATGGTATAGGTGATTTAGGCAGCGATGCATATGACTTTATTGATTTTCTAGTTAAAAGCAATCAAAAGCTTTGGCAGGTACTGCCATTAGGTCATACAGGTTTTGGAGATTCTCCATATCAATCCTTTTCGTCTTTTGCAGGACAGCCGTTAATTATAAGTCCAGAAAAATTGATTGAAGCAGGTTTGATTGACCCTGAAGACACTAAGCCTATTCATGCTCACCAATCACATAACATAGATTACGGCTCAGTAATTAATTACAAATTCTCTATCCTAAAAAAAGCTTATGACAATTTTCTAAAAACCAATGATAATTCTTTATATAATGATTGGTTAACCTTTTGTAATGATGAAAAATATTGGCTTGATGATTACTCCTTGTTTATGGCTTGCAAAGATTATTTTGATGGTAGAATGTGGCCCTGCTGGGATAGTGAAATAGCTCATCCTTCAAAAGGCAGTATACTGGTGTGGATTAATAAGTTATCCTATGATATAGATTTCTATAAATTCATTCAGTTCATTTTTTATGAACAGTGGAACAAAGTTAAGAAGTATGCTAATAAACATGGCATACTCATTATCGGAGATATACCTATATTTACTTCTTTTGACAGTAGTGATGTATGGGCTGACAAAGAGTTGTTTTTATTGGATTCTAAAGGATATCCAACCCATGTAGCTGGTGTTCCTCCTGATTATTTTAGTCCTACAGGACAATTATGGGGAAATCCATTATACCATTGGGATAATCATAGAAAAACATCCTATAGATGGTGGATAAGCAGATTGGCTCATACCCTAAAATTGGTTGATATCGTGAGAATTGATCATTTCAGGGGTTTTGAGAGTTATTGGTCCATTCCTTATGGTAATGAAACTGCAATCAAGGGGGCTTGGAAAAAAGGACCTAACAAAGAACTATTCAATGCTTTTATCAATGCACTAGGAACCGGATTACCTATTATTGCAGAAGATCTTGGAATAATAACAGATGAAGTAAAAAAATTAAGAGATGATTTTAATCTTCCGGGCATGAAAATATTACAGTTTGCTTTTGAAGATTTGGAAGACAATGATTTCCTACCTCATAATTATGGTTCTAACAGCATCTGCTACAGTGGTACACACGACAATGATACAACTGTTGGATGGTATAATAAAGCTGATAGGATGAAACAGGATAAAGTCAGACGATATATGAACACTGATGGAAGGAACATTTCTTGGGACTTCATTAGAGCTTGTTATGGTTCAGTCTCCAAGATGGCAATAGTCCCACTTCAGGATATTTTATCTCTAGATAGCCATGCAAGGATGAATATTCCAGGTTCATCCATGGGCAACTGGCAATGGAGATACACCAGTGACATGTTGACTGATGATATCGCTGACAGGTTAAGAGAGATTACGAAATTATATGGAAGAGATTAACAAATAAGTAAACTCCATCTTAAAAACTATAGCGATTTTTAGATATTAATGATATAATTATGTTACATGTATAAGATATTTTTATATAAGCTTAAGAGTCAAGTGTTATGTGATTTATTTTACTTGTATTATTAAGGATTATCTTTTGTAAAATGAACCACATAACTCTTTCTGTCTCATAAGCTTGTAATCAAAACATATACTTATAATGTATATAAAATTATCAGGATAAGGTGATTGTATGCGTGCAGTAATTATAGTAATTTTTATGGCTATTTATTTGATTCTTGCTTTACCTGTACTTATCATAGGTTTTATAGCAGGCTTGTTTTCCAAAGATGCTCAATATAAGATTGGAAAATTCATTGTGACACATATATGTAGAGGTATCATGTTTTTAACAGGAAGTAGAGTTAATATAACTGGATTAGAAAATATCCCAGATGAAACTGTACTATTCGTGGGCAATCATAGAAGCATATTTGATGTTGTTCTATTGATTAAAGTCATTAATCGTCCTTTTGGTTTTATTGGAAAAAAAGAATTGACAAAAGTTCCTTACTTGAATCTATTACTAAAATTGATGGGTGGATTATTCCTTGACAGAACTAATTTCAGGGAAGGTCTGAAAATAATCCTTGCTGGTATAGAAATGTTGAAATCAGGTCTATCAATGCTTATTTTCCCAGAAGGTACTAGAAACAAAGAATCCGAAGAGCCTTTACCTTTCAAACAAGGTAGCTTGAAATTAGCAGAAAAAGCTAATGTACCTATTGTACCATTTGGCATAAAAGGAACAGATAATATTTTTGAGAATAATAGTGGTATTGTTGTAAAACCAAGCAAAGTAACTCTTAATTTTGGTAAACCTATTCTTTTAAGTGAATTGCCACAAGAGGATATGAAAAAAAGTGCTGTTTATGTTCGTTCTGAAATCCTCCAATTACTTTCTAAGTAAATTTCTGTTCAATTTTTTTATTAATTTGGATAGTAAAACTGAAAAACTATAAAATGCAGAGGAAATTTGATGTTTTAGCAAATTTCCTCTTTGATTTTTATGTAATTAATGATAGAATATATAGAACGCACTAATAAGTATCTTTTTAAAGGAGGTGCACCTATGGAGTGGTGGGAAATTCTATTGCTTGTATTAGGAATTATTGTTGTTGTACTTGTCATCCTTTATTTTGTAGGAAGAAAGTTACAAGGTAAAGCTAATGACCAGCAATCAGTAATTAATCAAAACAAAATGACAACATCTATACTTGTTATAGATAAGAAGAAACAGAAAGTAAAAGATTCTAATTTGCCAAAAATGGTACAAGACCAAATTCCAAAATACATTCGTTTTAGAAAATTACCTATGGTAAAAGCAAAAATCGGTCCTAAAATTACTACTTTATTGTGTGATGACAAGGTATTCAAAGAATTGCCTGTTAAGAAAATGGTAAAAGTAGATTTAGCTGGTATGTATATAGTCGGAATGAAAGGCTATAAAAAATAAGAAAAAGCCAAGACATTAATTTGTCTTGGCTTTTATACTTGCTCCTACAAAGTCTCTGAATAATGGATGCACTTTGTTAGGTCTTGATTTGAATTCTGGGTGAAATTGAACACCAACGAACCATGGATGGTCATTTACTTCTATCATCTCAACAAGTCTATCATCTGGAGATACTCCTACAATGTTAAGTCCTGCTTTCACAAGTGTATCTCTATATTCATTGTTGAATTCATATCTATGTCTATGTCTTTCGTAGATTAACTCAGAATCATAAGCTTGGTATGCCATTGAGTCCTTTTGAACCTTACATGGATAAGCTCCAAGTCTCATAGTACCACCTAATTCATCAATATCCTTCTGTTCTGGCATCAAGTCAATAACAGGGTATTTTGTATCAGGGTCAAGTTCAGAACTATGAGCACCATCATATCCTAAGATATTTCTTGCAAATTCAATAACTGCACACTGCATTCCTAGACATATACCAAAGAATGGGATCTTGTTTTCTCTAGCATATCTAACTGCAAAGATTTTACCGTCTATACCTCTATCTCCGAATCCACCTGGAACTAATATTCCATCAGCATCTTTTAAGTAATCATCTACATTTTCACTAGTAACTTCCTCAGAATTGACCCATAGAACTTCTAACTTGGTTTTATGGTATATTCCAGCGTGTTTCAAGGATTCTACAATAGAAATATACGCATCATGCAATTCAACATATTTACCAACTAATGCAATCTTAACAAGGTTAGTCATAGATTTTTCTCTATCTATCATTTCTTTCCATTCAGTTAAATCAGGCTCAGCACAATCAAGATTCAATTTATCACATACAATCTTAGCTAGTCCTTCTTTTTCTAACATCAATGGAACTTCATATAAAGTATCTGCATCAAGGTTTTGAATAACACATTCTTTTTTAACGTTACAGAAAAGAGCCATCTTGTCTTTCATTTCTTCTGATAATTCATGCTCTGTTCTACATACTAGTATATCTGGTAAAATACCAATTGAACGTAATTCTTTTACAGAGTGCTGTGTAGGCTTAGTCTTCATTTCACCAGCTTTGGCAAGATAAGGAATAAGAGTTACATGTATATATAATACATTTTCTGGTCCTACTTCAGCGGATACTTGTCTTATGGCTTCCATGAATGGTAGACTTTCAATATCTCCAACTGTTCCACCAATCTCTGTTATAACAATGTCAGATTGTGCGCTTTTTCCTACTCTGTAAACTCTTTCTTTTATAGCATTAGTTATGTGTGGAATAACTTGAACTGTTGCGCCTAGATATTCCCCTTTTCTTTCTTTGTTAAGTACAGACCAGTAGATTTTTCCAGTAGTAATATTACTATACTTGCTGAGATTCTCATTTATAAATCTTTCGTAATGTCCAAGGTCTAAGTCTGTCTCTGCTCCGTCTTCGGTAACAAATACCTCTCCATGTTGATACGGACTCATTGTGCCAGGGTCAATATTAATGTAAGGGTCGAATTTTTGTATTGTAACTTTCTTACCTCTAGCCTTTAAAAGTCTTCCTAATGAAGCAGCTGTTATGCCCTTTCCTAGTCCGGAAACAACACCTCCCGTAACAAAAATGTATTTCGTTTGCATCCTCATTTCACCTCATAGTCTTTTTTTATTTAAATGATTACTCTATAAAAAGTAGTCTAAACAATTTTGTTCTTACTACTTTTTATAATGAACCTTATATACTTTTGGGTTATCAATTTCTATTTTATACAACCTCTTTATTTTATTATTAGTTAGTGAAATAGTCAATAACAAATTTAATTTTCGTTTATTTTACTTAAAATTACTTCCATAGCCTTCTCTAATTGTATATCTTTTTTATTAATACTCTCAATTAATTTTGTATTGAGTGCTTTTAGAGTTGGATGGTCTGAAACTCCATATGCTCTTAATCCCACATTTTTCTGAAACTGTGTCACAGCCTTTTCAGTCTTTTCATCGTACAGATTATCTGGTTCATTAATAGCATAACCCAAATATTCTAAAATTAATTCAACATTTTTGACTTCTTCCATTTCATCATCCAAAAACAGTCTTTCTGGGCTAACGATAAGATTAGGTACTATCACTTCATAATCTGGAGCAACACCTATACCATTTATTTTGTGCCCATCTCTTGATAAAAATTCCTCCATAGTTAATTTTATAGAATATTTATCTGATATATCATAAATATACTGTGCTACACCTTTTCCATAGGTTGTTTCTCCAACTGTAACACCAACACCTGATTCTTTTACAGCTGCTGCAATGAATTCAGAAGCTGAAGCTGTATTCTCATTAGTAAGTACTACCAGTTCAAAAGGAGCTTTATTTAGATTACTTCTATAAGTTATTTTTCTTCCCTCTTTATTGACAAAATAAAGAACTGGTCCCTTAGGTATTAACATATTGCATAGAGCCACTCCTGAATCAACATATCCTCCTAGGTTATCTCTAAGATCTAGAATCAAATATTTGACTCCTTCTTTCTTAGCATCCTCTAGATAGGGTTCTATATCTTCAGCTACATTTTTATTGATAGAATTTATTCTTATATAATTTATTTTCTTGGCTACTTCTTTATCCAATTTAGGAAATAAATCTTTTATTTCTTCAGTCTCAACAGCAGATATTTTTACTAAGGCTCTTTTTATATCAACTGTATATTCCTTGTTCCCTCTTTTGAAGGTAACAGAAACCATAGTTCCCTCTTTACCTTTCATCTTATTAGCCGCATCTGTAGGTGTATAATTCTCTGCACTTTCTCCATTGATTGCAATTATAATATCTTCCGCTCTAACTCCTGCTTTGATAGCTGGTGATTTTGGTATAGGACGGGATACCTTTACCCAATCTCCATCTTGTACTATCTCAACACCAATGCCTACAAATTCACCTGATATTGCCTCAATCAAGGTATTTGCTTCTTTCTTGGTATAGAATGTTGAGTAAGGGTCTAATTCATCAAACATACCATCTATAGCTGCCTTGAATAACTGCTCATCTGTTACTTCCTCACCCACATAATTATCCCTTATTAGGCTAAATAATACTTTGAATTCTTCCCCTTTACGCTCAACAGCTGCTGAATCTACTGCTTTCACGTTGATAGGTACTATCAACATGGATAATACAACTGCTGTAAGAACAATCCTGTTAATTATTTTTTTCATCTTTTATCCCTTCTTACTTGTTTGATTTATCATTCTAATCATTAATCCATTTTATGTAAACTAATTTACTGAATCAATCTATAATAACCTGAAATATCTTCTCTCAAGTAATTAATGAGATTATCAATAATTGCACTTGCATCTATCTTGGATAACCACTTTCTAGGCTCCAGATTACCCTCTTTTTCTTCTATTATCCCTAACTTGTAACCCGCTAATATTGCTTTTCTTGCCCAAGGTGATATCATGTTATCATCCTTGAATGGAGTCACAGAATTCTCTAATTTACCTATCTTCTCAAGACCAATAACACGAATCAGTATACATAATGCTTCTTGGCGTGTAATAGGTTGTGATACTTTGAAAATATCTCCTACACCTTTTATGAGCTTAGCATTATAAGCTGTCATAATGTATGGATATAGTGGGTTGTCTGGTAACACATCACCAAATATTACTTTCATGCTATTCTTGTTTTTACTAGTTACTTGATATTTACTTGTATCCATATTCATAGCAAGACAGATAGCTTTTATGAATTCACCTCTTGTTATTGCTTCTAATTCCATTGATTTATGAGGAATCTCAGTCATTATTTCCATACTGTATAATTTCTTCATATGTTCATTGGCTGGGTTGCTATCCAAGAAATCAAGTCCTGCTGGAATAGGAAGTTTTTCTATCTGTTTTGCTGTACTAATCATCATACTGTTTTCCATTTGATTTCTAGTCAATTCTGGGTGATTAGTTGTTATATTGTATTTTAATGATGCTTCTCTTTCAAGTCTTTGATTATAAGTTCCATCAAAGCTGATTGGAAAAGGAGAAGTTTTGTCATAGTACATAGTCTTCTTAGCTTCTAATGATGGATTAAGTGTTACTTGCATTCTATCCTTCGGTCCTATTATATCCATAGTAAGTTTTCCTGACTCAACTTTTGACCAAGGTTGGTCATATCCGTAAACTGAACCTTCTGTTTTTATAGTGATTGTCTCATTATTACTTGACAGGAATCTAGCTTCATAAGATACAGATGTATCATAATAGCTGACCCCTGGTGTAATATCTTCTACACCTGTTAATGAATATATGGAAAATGTATCATCTAAAGTATAAGTTACATCATCAATAACAATTTTTTCTGTCCAGCTACTCACTGTTGAATCTCTGACAATCTGTTTTTTGAAATCTCCATCAACATAATAAAATGAAGTTGTAAAATTGATAGTCCTATCAAGTGTACTGTTTTTCTCCAAGTTCTTAGCGCTTATTACATATTTTTCGTTATAACTGCCTGATTCTTTTGTATCAATTACATCATCATTCTTAGTAACTTTTATAGTACCTTCAAATTCAATTGGTTCACCAGAAATATAGACCATTTCCTTATAACGCATAATTCTTGTTTTTAGAGGTTTTACAGGAACATACTTCTCAATGGTCTTAGGCAGGTTAGTTCCTTCTGATATACCCCCAAAATAACCCATATCACCCATATCTGCATAGACACATATGCTTGTGATACTAAAAGCGAATATCAAAAATAATATTTTCATGCTTATTCTTTTCATAGATTGTCCACCTCTTTCTAGTTATTTTATTTCTCTACAAGAATAATATATCCATCAACATCTCTAGCTCCTTTTGTAGCAAGTTTAGTAATGAGATATTCATCAGTGATTACCCTGATTATATCACCCTTCTCTAACATATCTGGTGATATGACTTCATTATTCTTAATTATAATCGTATTAGTCTTAAGATTTATCTTAGCATAGCTATTACTGTAACTTAGATCTTTCCAGCTATTATTGGTTTTGTTATATACTATTGTATCTTTTATACTTATTGCACCACTCTCAGTTTCGTAGATTTCACCCTTTACTCCGTCTAGACAGTATGGATTCTCAATAATATATTTTGCTTTTGTTCCATCTGAGATAATAGTATAAACTTTATCTACCTTTGTTTTCTCAGAGTAATCCAAGAAATCTGTTTGTGGAATTATTCCGTTAGCATCCATAATGACCGTTTCATAATCTGTAGTGAACATACGTGGAATAGGTGAATATATCCACTTCATTCCTTTTAGTAATGCAAATGATTGAACCTGCATATCTTCATTTTCATTTATGCTCTTAATACGTCCCCTGAATATTGATGTAGCTTCATTACTTGGTTCCTTAGTTATGTTAACTATTACAGCCTTCCCATTACCGTTCAAGATAACTTGTGCATAATCAGGTGATACTATGTTATTATCTTCTAGAAGTTTACCATTCTTAACTACGATAGTACCATCATGAGTATTAATGTAATTAGGACTTTGTAATACCTTGAATTTATTATTTCCATTGGAATATGTAACGTTATCACTAGCTAATATATTCTCTCTTCCTGTTCCAAAAGTTACTTTTAACACTTTTTCATCGTCATAATATTTCTCCATAGCTACATAAACATCGATATCTGGTGATTTCAGATAGTTTAATGCATAATCAAGAGATATCTGTTTTGAATCTAGGTAATACTCTATATTCTTGGATGAAATATCTAATATCTTGGATTTTGTATAATCTCTCCATCCTGCTTTGGTTAATCCATAACTATTTAGTAGAGTCAGCGTTCTCTGTGAATTATTGAGACTGCCAAGTTTTCCTTTGTAGATGTTAGCTACAGTATTACCATATTCATCAACTTGAATTTCTTTTACTGATTCGGTAATTGTTCCTGGTTCAAAAACAGCTTGGTTAATTAGCAACTTGACTACTTGTCCTTCCTGCAGCTGATACTGAGATATATTCTGACCTGCCCTTTTTACAGGTATGTTGGAGTCTATATCATATATAGTTGAACTAAGATCATCAAACTTAACCCATAAACGTAATCCGTTGGCTCCATTATTGACAATTTGATTAATACTTCCATACTTAACAATATAATTGGTCTTAGCACTTATTGATAATACGTTTTTACCATCTGGTGATATTTTAATATCTACTAAATCACCTGCTTCCACATCATCTATTGTTGTATCTCTTGGATCAAATCTAAAGTCAGGAAACATCTCATCTATATAACCAATCTCATCTTCTGTATCATAATATTGTTGCTTCTCAACTTGAACACTTTTCTTTTGATAATATTTTGTTACTTCTTTTCCGTCCCAGGTCATTATAGTTATATAATTAAAGGTTGGGTTATTTTCTTTTACAATACCGCTTAATGTATCAAAGATGACCTTATCACCTGCAAGTTCTATTTTAGTGACTATATTGTTGTCTATATACAATTTCACTTTGCTGCTTATAGGTGCATTAGGTATTTTAACATTGATATCATTTATTTTTATTGTCCCATCAACATTATTATAAACTGCTGACTTCATCTGAAAAGTATAATTGATTCCTCTATCACTTGTTATAGTAATTCTACCATTATCTATTTCATTAAGAGGCTGTAATACTCCTTCAAGTTCATAGGGCTCGTTTATGCCCTTACTAGAAGCATACAACATTTCTTTTGTATCATTGTTCACTAGATATTCAATATATTCGCCTTCTCTTAGATTAAGAAGACCTCCAACAACTCCATTTATCAATACTGGTACATCTTTAGTTAATATTTGGTCGTTTGATTTTCTTTTATATTCATAATTGACTTCATTGACTTTTCCATTTTCATCTGTTATCAATATTCTTCTTGTAGCGATACTATCTGAGGCACCCATTGAATTACTGTCTTCTATATATGCTACTGTACCATTTTCCTTAGTGATATTCATAGTATTGTAAGCAATATCATCAAGATTCTTTAGGGTCTGAGCCATCTGTTCCCTAGTAACTATTCCTTTTGGGTTAAATTTATTATTACTTCCTACCATTATCTTTTTCTGTATTACTGCTTCTACATAAGGGATGAATTCTCTATCAATCTTTTCCCAATCACTGTAATTGAAAACATCTTTTTGCTTGTATAATGGACTGATTAGGTCAGGCTGTTTACTATTGATAGCTTTTACTAACCATACAGCTAATTGCTCTCTTGTTACTGGTCCTCTTCTAATAAAACTCTCTGATGGGTCTAATTCCCATTGTTCTTCTACAAGAGCATTATCCAAATCATCCTCAGTTATTAATCCCATATTTTTAGCTAATTGCAGATATCCTTTTGTCCATAGTGTTAGAACGTGATCTGGCAATTCTGGATTCTCTTGTAATAATTGATTCCCTGCTTTTTGTGCTACCTCTTCCATACCTAATATTCTAAGTAATACTGCTAAAGTCTCTTCATTACTTATTGGTGCAGTTGGTCTGTATTTCTTTGCATTATTTTCATTGTATCCTTTTATTATCTGTAATGCACCAAACCTTGTAATAGGCTCTATTGACCAGCTGCTAGGACTTACATCCGAGAACTTGAGATTCTCTATAATTCCTTCAGCACCGGACCTTGCTAGATACACATTTTGCACTGGTTCCTTTAATACGCTAGGGTCTGTTACAGCATATACTGGCAATGCAGTCATCATTAGTGTGAACATTAATAAGTAAGATATAATTTTTTTCATTTACCCCATCCTCCGTCATAAAATATATATCAGTATTTTTTCCCGACCAATTAATTGTAATCAATAATCAGACACAGGAAATGAAATACATTTTGTACAAATCTATCCAATACATTATATCATAATATTTCGGCAAAATGGGACTAAAATTGCGCTGTTATATGATTGTAACAATTAATGAGCCAATCCACCTAAGACTATTTTGCTAGAGAAAATAAGAGTTTCTATTAAAACTAGTCATAGTTACTCAAAAATTCATGAAAAGTCATTACGCCACATCCTTAGAGACTTTTATATAAAATAAAAAAATGGAAAATAGATTTACTAGTTAAATACTATTTCCCAAATTCAAAGGAGAGATACTTATTTTAATAAAATATGCAATAACCAGCTTGCAATAATAATAAAACAAATACCTACACTAAATATTGTATTAAATTTACTTATGTACGAATTGTACCTTTTTCTAAATAAAAATATACTACTATTGATAATTTGACAAATTACTAGTAAATAAAGAGGCAATCCAGCATAATTATAATCAAATGACCTTATGAATCTACCATTACTAATGGATACAAAGCTTCTTGTTAATCCACATGAAGGGCAGTCATGCCCTGTAATCTCTTTTACTGTACATTTGCCAATTATAATATTATTTGTTAAATAAACCTTGTCATCTTTAATATGAGCTATTGCTGACACTATAATAATTAAAGCCAGAGCTATGATTATTAAGATATTAAAGATAATCATACAATTTATCTTATACAAAATTATTTAATTGAGATACTGCTGAAAAAAGTCCAGCTACAACTAATACAACTAAACCAACAGTAATGATTCCTAGTATAAGACCTGCTATTGCCATGCTTCTTCCTGTTTTATCCTCGTTTTCTTTGTTAGCATTAAGAAATACTGCTCCAAAGATTATAGCTAATATTGCTAATATAATAGATAAGTAATAAAAACAAAAAAATACTATTCCGACTATACCACATACCATAGATGCTATAGACAGACCTTTGAACTTTACTTCTTGGTTTGGATTATTAAAGTCTGACATACTTATTTCCTCCTTCAATCTTTATAGGGGAATTATACCATATTATTGTATATTTTTCCATAAAGTTATAATTAATCCAAATGTTTCTAATAAATTAATTATTAGAAAGCTTCTATAATACAACAATAACCTAATTTTATATATGTACAAACAGGGGTTTTAATGTAACAAAACTTCTTTGTCTGCATTTTAAAACAGATAGAATCCTAATTGAAACATAATCCATAGTTATTGCTTGTATTCTATGATATCTTATAGCCATATCAATACAAAGGGTGAATGTAATGCTTATTGATAGGCCAATTAATGTACTGACGTATCATCTATATAAAAATACTCTAATACCGCATAAAAATATTAGAGTAATGAGATATGGTATATATGTCTTGTATAGCGAATTTGTAAAGCTTGCCATATTAACAATATTCTTTAGCTTGATTGGAATGCTAAATGAATTTTTATTTGCTTTAGTTATTCTCCTTTTAATTAGGCCCTATAGTGGAGGAATTCACTTCAACAGTTTTATGGGATGTTTTTTATTTACCATTGGGTTTTTCATCCTAAATGTTGCTATTTTACCAAGTTTGAACTATATAAACAATCCCTCACTTTATATAGTTTTATTTCCCATAAACTTGTTGATAATATTTTTATGTTCACCCATGCCCTCAAAACATAGACCGATTAAAAATAAAAAAATTAAAAATAAATATAAATATTTAGCTACGTTTTTTACCGCAGCAATTTATACAGCCTTATTACTTACAAACATTGATCCTACTTTCAAGGCAATAGGGTTATGGACTATTAATCTTCAAGCTATCCAATTATTAATAGGAGGAGGTGTAACACGTGAAAAAATTCAGAAAACAAAATTATTTTCTATACTCAATAGTTAGTTTCTTTGTATTCTTATCTTGGTTTCCTGTTAACAGAGCTAGTTGGTTATTGTTCGGTGAAGTTCCTTGTCCAAAATGTTTACAAAAATAGTTTTATCCCCCAAATAATATTTTAAAACATATTTGTTCTTCTTCGTAAGATATTTGAATATTTCCTTTATACGATTTAACTATTTTATTTACATTATATAATCCAAAGCCTCTATTATTGCCTTTTGTTGAATATCCTTTTTCAAATACTTTATCCAGAGTTTCAAATTTAACTGGCAAACTAGTATTTTTAACTTCAATTACTGTACTATTATTTTCCTCAAATAAATTTACATGTACTTCCTTTTTTATAGCACTTTGATAGTTAGTTGCTGCTTCTATTGCATTATCTATTAGATTTCCTAATATATCTACAAATTCATAATCCTCAATAGGATATTTAGGGAAAGGGGTATAGCAGTTACAATTTAATTCTATATTATTTTGCCTAGCTTTTATTTTTTTACTGTATAATATGGCACTAATGATATTATTACCTGTATTTAATAAAATATCATCTGAATGTAATTGGTATCCATCAATAACTGTATTTAAATAATCAAGTAGCTCGTTATCTTGACTTTTTTCTGCGATTCCATAAATTGCATTAAGCTGATTTTTTATATCATGTTGTTTTGCTCTAACATCATCTAACAGATTTTCTAATATAGGATTATATTCCATGTATATTTCATTAGCTTTCTGTTTTTGTTTTATTTGTAATAATTGTTTGAACACTATTGCAACTATTAATGTCCATGTTATTATACCTACAATAATAAGCGAAATGTAATTCACACTATTAAAGTCTATTTTCCAAGATACGAAATAAATTCCTAAAGGTATAGCTATTAAAATTATTAACCATTGAATAATTTTTTTAAATCTATTATATAAAGTAACTATCTCATTTAATGGGATATATCTATATGTAAATATTGATATTACTAATAATATTAAATTGCATGATATTGCAATAAAATCATTCTGTTTAATTATCCCTAACAATTGAAAAAGGAAGACAATCATTAATTGAATACTTAACAAATAAATAGTTGCTATAGTATACTCAAAAACAAGTAATTTAACAGATATATCTGTAATCAACTTGAATACAAGCAATATAGCAATTCCCAACATTACTTCTTTTAAGGGAATATTAAAATATATAAATAAGGTTACAATAATAATATGTAATACAATTAATATAACTTTATATATGGGACCTTTTAAAAATAATCTCTTATCTATCTTGCTAAGCACTAATATCAAACTAGTGATTTCCAATATATTCATAATAATAAAATAGACAAACTCCATATTATATCCCCCCTTCAATCCTATTAATCACATCTACACTATACTTGTCTCCAATAAGTGCTACTTCTTCATAATCATAGAAATTGATATCCCAAGCTTTTTTATTATGTTTTTCTATACTTCTTATATGATTAATGTTAACTACATAACTTCTATGAGTCCTAACAAAATAATCAACTCCTGTTTCTTGAAGCATCTCAATCATTTGTTTGAATGTCATACTTGGAATTACTATTTTACCCAGAGTAGTATGCAGATAAAGCTTTCTTCTACATGACTCTGCATAAAATATATCATTGACTGATACTTTATGAATAACATTCTTCAGCTTTATGGTGATATACTTTTTATCTACTTTATTTTCTTTATTTACTTTGTTGATTCCTCTCAATAATTTGTTGGTCACATCAATTATTTTACTTTTTGTGAAAGGTTTTTCAATAAAATCATAACAATGATATTCTTGAACTGCTTTTGGCAAATACATTAAATGTGTTGTAATAAAAATAATATAGGACAGCTCATATTGTTCTATAGATCTTATGATCTCAGCTATTTTTAACCCACTTATGTCTGGCAGCTGAATATCTAAGAAAAATAGATCCATTTTTATCTCTTTCAATAACTTGAGAGCTGTTTTACCTGTCCCTGCTTTATAAATTCTTACATCGCTAAAATTAGTCTTCAAAACATGTTCTAGATTATTTCTTGATGTATCATTGTCTTCAACTATAAGTATGTTATTCATCTAACCATCCCCTATACAATGAATAAAGTTCTTATATTAATCTCGAATACTATTATTATACCTAAATATCTTAATAATTGGTATATATTTCCACAAAAAAGGCATAAAAAAAAATGGATTATGAATCCATATTAATTTCAAAAAGATAGTAGACTTTCATACTTGTCCAACAATTAAGTTATTAATATTTATAATATCTGCTAAGGGAAAGATATTATGTTTTAAAACTCTTTTATCTTAAGCATGAAAGTCCTTTTTTAAAATTAATCATTTTTTCTTAATTTTTCAGGAACTTTTGGTTGGTTAAAGAACCATATGCATGCTGTTTGAACAGAAAGTGAAGCTACTGCAATGCCAATCAATCCTACTAAACCTAATAACTTTGTTGATACTTTCTCGTTAATTGTTGCTAACATATTTTGACCTCGCTTTCCTTTTTATTTATTATTGGTAGAACTGTTAGTGACTCCATGAATACGGCAATAGCAGCTACCATATAATACGACTCTAATGAATTCAAAAATATGCTCATGGCTATTATAATTATTGATTGTACAATAACCGTAATCATACTTTTCTTTTTGTAAGCTACTTTTTCTGAGCTACCCAAGGGCTTATTGACTGTGTCAACAGGTGCATAAGTGATAATTATTATGCATGATTCAATTAGCACTAATATAATTATTATAAGATTTTTATCAAAATCTAATAGTAAATGTGAAATCAAAATTGCTAAAAAACATGATAGCAAAAAATATATAAAACATTTCCAATGTGATTTTGCATGATATCCTCCAGCTTGTACCCTAAGTGAACAAAAAAACAATATAAATACTATGACTTTTAACAAACACCTGAAAATGATTCCTAAGATAACCATACCAATAAGGATTAAAAGTGATGATATTATAATTTCAAATCCATATGTATAAACTTCTTTATCATCTTCTTTAATAATTTTCTTACCAATTAGTTTGCTAGAAATTTTGTTTGAAAATTCATATATCACAAATATCCTCCTCTCACATTTTTAATTTTATACTAATTCCAGTACAAATCAACCCATATATGACTTTTGGTAGTTAACTCGTGATATTTGGTCATTATTTAATTAAGTTCTCCATTATACAACATTATATTAACGCTAAAATAATCTTTAATGCACATAATCTCCATATTACCATAATATTTTTCTACTATTTGATTGATGTTCATAAGTCCTATACCATGTATTTCTTTATCTTCCTTTGTGGTATCAAGACTTATATTTTCGCTGCCTATAGTGCTATTAACACAATCAATGACAAGATAATTATTTACATTATTGATGTCTAACTTGATATATCTATTGCTTTCATCAACCTTAACAGTAGCTTCAATAGCATTATCAATCAGATTACCTAATATGATACATATATCCACTGTATCAATAGTCAAATTATCTACACTGCCTATGTTCATCACACAATTTATATTATTGTTCCCAGCTCTAGCATATTTCCTGTTCAATAATGCAGATATTGCTGGATATTTTGTAATAATTATCTTATCTACCTCATCAATTTGTGACAACAATTTATTAAGATACTCTTCCAGTTTGGTATATTCTTTGTACCTGAGTAATCCTTTTATATTCCCGAGGTGATTAGACATATCATGTCTCAAGCTTTTTAACTTGAGAGTTGCATTATTGATTTCATCAAAGTATTTTGATTGCATTTCGTATTGTTGAATTTTCAATTGTAATTCCAGATCCTTCTTTGATTGTGCCAATAACTTGTCATATATAAGCAAAGATACTATATTGACAATACCCAGTCCTAATATTACGAATCCAGCCACTATACTGTCTTCATTATTTTCATACATGAGGTTCCTATACATAGGCACAATACTTATCATTATGCCTAGATTAATAATAAATAGTGTGATAATCTCTATTAACAAACTTTTCTTCAAGAAACGTAGTCCAAATCTTTCCCCATCAGATATAAAAAGTACAATGACCAAAAAAGTTATTAACTTGGAAACCACCATACCTAATACTCTTAAAATATTGCTTTTGGCAAAAACAGCTGGTGATTCTCCAAAAATGAAACTTAAAAGGGAAAGTATTATCCCTTCAATGGCAACAATTAATATTAATAATCCTATGTACCCTAATAATAGTTTCATTATTTTTTCATCATATAATGCTAGAACCACAACGAACATAATGATTATCATACCTAGAAATGAACCTCTGAAAGTACACTCTAAATCATAGGAAAAATAATTGAAAATAAATATTATAGCTGTTATTGAAAAACCCCCTACATAATAAGCAATTATACTATTGTATCTTCTCTTATAAACTGAGCTGCAAAATTTTATTATTATCAAAGCTTCCACTATATCAACAAATAATTCTATAAGATACCAAATCATAACTTCACCCTTTTCCGACTTAAAAAAGTCTCTTTTACTTCTTTTGCATTTCTTCTACTTACTGGAATTCTCTTACCATTTTTAAGTAGTACCTCTTTGGATGTAATTAATTCTATCTTGTCAATATTTGCTATGTAACCTTGATGTACTCTAATAAATTTATCTTCATTAAGTAACATGTTCAACTCGTTGAAGGTTCCGTAAAACTCTATATTCTGGTTATCCGCCATCACCATGACTTTATTTTTGTATTTCTCAAAATAATTTATGCTGTTGTAAGCAATTATAATCTTTTCCTTATTCTTGTTTATCACTAAAAACTCTTCTTCTTTTTGAGGTTCTTTCAATTCGTCTATTAACTTAATAGCATCAAATAATGCTTTTTGAAACTGCTCTATCTTAACAGGCTTAAGAATATACCTGAAAGTATTGACTTCAAAAACATCAAATACATACTCTTTATATCCTGTTACAAATATAATGATCACATTGTCATTTTTTTCTCTAATCTTTCTAGCGGATTCAATACCATCTAATCCTTTCATTTCCATATCCAAGAATATGATATGAAGTTTATTGGAATTACAATATGTAATCAGATCTTCTCCACATAAGAACTTCAAAATATTAACCTTAATATTTTTTGTCTCTATTGCTTCCATAATCAATTTTTCTACTAAATTCACTTGTAAAATCTCGTCATCACATATAGCAATATTAAACTTCATTATTAAATCCTCCATAATTTATTAACTTTAAGTTATCTGTATATATAAAACTAACAATTATGCAATGTTATCTAATGACTTTTCTTAAATTTATTAAGTTGATTCGTATAAATAATTATAATTATTAGGGTCAAACATTATATATAACTTATATATTTTAAATTTACAGATAATAATGTATAAATAAATTATACCTAATGTTACAAATTTTTGTCAATACACACATAACAATTTATAAATTTCTTAATTATGAGTTTTTATTACATAACCAAAGTTTATTTGTCATATTATTACATTAATAGGAAATAAAGTAATTATGGTAGTATAAAAAAAACTAGTTAAGGTATTTTACTACCCAACTAGTTTTATATTTGTTAATCAACTTTTATTACATTGTCAACATTATCTATTGTATGTTTTAAATATCCTAAAAAATCATCTCTTAATTCATCTCTTCTAAGAGCAGATTCCACTGTAGCTTGTAAAAATCCCATTATATTTCCTACATCATATCTCTTTCCTATAAAATCATATGCATATATTGCTTCATCTCTTGCTAAGCGTTTAAGAGAATCAGTCAACTGAATCTCACCACCTGCCCCTGCTTCTTGGTTTTCCAAGTATTTAAAGATACTTGGACTAATAATATATCTTCCTAATATAGCTATGTTAGATGGTGCATCTTCGCTTAATGGTTTTTCTACAAGGTCTTTTATCTTATATATCCTATCTTCTATATGTTTAGCATCAATGATACCATATTTGGACACATCATCAATAGGTACTTTCTGAACTCCTAATATTGATGTTCTATATTCACTGTACACATCAATCATTTGCTGCAAGCATGGTTTTTTTGATACAATTACATCATCACCCAACAATACTGCAAATGGTTCATTACCAATAAAATGTTTTGCCATTAGTATTGCATGACCTAATCCTCTTGGCTCTTTTTGCCTAATGTAATGAATATTAGCTATCTCTGAAACACTTCTAGCAATCTCCAACAAATCATCTTTACCCTTTTTCTCCAGCTCCAATTCAAGTTCAATAGATTTGTCAAAATGATCTTCTATAGAACGTTTATTTCTACCAGTAACAATAATTATATCTTGTACACCTGATGAAACAGCTTCCTCCACAATATATTGAATAGTTGGTTTGTCAACTATAGGTAACATCTCTTTTGGCTGAGCCTTTGTAGCTGGTAAAAACCGAGTACCTAGACCTGCCGCTGGAATAATCGCCTTTCTAATCTTCATCTACATTTTCTCCTCCTTAAATGTATTAACTATATTAACTAAGTTCTTCATTCTCTATTTCTACATTTTTATCATCCATCAATACTACTCTATCAGATTTAGCGTTTTTTACTGTTATTGTAAAAGTATTGACCCCCATTGACATATGATTGATGCTTAGATCATAGGAAACATTAATCTCCATGAAATCTTCTTCTTGCTCAATATTTATTTTTTTTGTGTGGGTATTTATTTCAAAAATACCATATGGGGTCTGATAATGTGTAATGTGTGTTTTGTCTTTTTCAAATACCATATGAGAATTGACTCCTCCAAATCTCAATATGGAAATTTGATCTTTCTCATGCTTTATTGTTGTTTTAGTTTCTTTATCACCATCAATTGTTGAATCTATATAGGTTATATACACCTTATTATTCTTTTCAACATAACTGCCTGTTGTTACTAATTCTATTTCATCTGATTCAAACATATCTGTCTGAACACCTTTTACTCTTACCAATACGTCTTTTGTCACTCTATTTCACCTCATTGAAAGTTGAATTACTTATTAAATGCAAATTCAATAAGTCTATCCACTAATTCTTCGTTAGACATCCCTTTATCTTCCCAAAGCATTGGATACATGCTTATACTTGTAAAGCCTGGTAATGTATTTATTTCATTGAAAACAACTTCTCCTGATTCGGATTCTATAAAGAAATCTGCTCTTGCCAATCCTCTACCATCAACTGCTCTAAAAATCTGCTCTGCACAATCTCTGATTTTTTTAACTGTATCCTTTGGTACATCTGGATTTATTATTGTTTTAGAACCTATATCATTATATTTTGAATCGTAATCGTAGAATTCAGCTGCTGAAATTATTTCACCAACATTAGATGTTCTTGGATGGTAATTACCAAGTACAGCACATTCAACTTCTCTACCTACGATAGTTTCTTCAATCAATAGTTTTGAATCATGCTTGATTGCAAGCTCAAGACCATCGAATAATTCTCCTCTGTTATGTGCTTTGGTAATACCTTTAGATGAACCGGCATTAGATGGTTTTACAAAGACTGGATATTCCAATTGTCTTTCTATCTTAGCCACTACTTCTTTTATATCATCCATTTCTTTTTTATATACTGGAACATATTTAGCCTGTCTAATTCCTAATCTATCAACTATGACTTTTGTGAAAAGCTTATCCATAGATACACTAGAAGCTAAAATACCACAACCTACATACGGGATACCAGCAAGTTCTAATAAACCTTGAACACTTCCATCTTCTCCATACAGCCCGTGAAGTGCCGGGAACACTATATCAACATCTACTTTTACTATTCCATCTTCCTTGAAAATTATTAATGATTTATCAGTCGCATCGGGACTAATGATAGCATTATCCGAATTACCCACCCAACTATCTACTGTTAAATCTTCTATCTTTCCATGATATATTCTCCAGTTACCTTCTTTCGTTATTCCTACAGGATATATATTATATTTATCTTTATTGATGTTTTTCATTATAGTTACTGCTGATATACATGATATCTCATGTTCGGATGATTGTCCACCAAATAAAACAACAATATTTCTCTTATTCATATTATATTCCTCCCCATTTTTGAATTATTCAGAATTAAAAATCAGTAAATTTTTCCATTATGGATAAATGTGTAGTTGTACAAACTCATGTATTATTAAATATATTAATTATCATCTCCAAATATGATAAATTACTTATCTGTTCTATTTTATATCTTATTGTATTTTTATTCAATAGCTAATTATATAAATATTTTCATATGTATAACGGTCAGGGAGTAAAGAGGTATGTTTCGCTGGCTAGTTAAACGTCCATGTTTAAAAAGCCAGACTCGCCGTCCATGGCTCGCGACTTCACATACCTCTTTACTCCCTTCGTTAGTACATAATCTAAAATGTGGCTATATAAAAAAAACATATATAGTGATAATAACGAAAGTAATTATCATTATATATGTTTTTCTAATATAACCGTTGTCTTAATTTCTTTTTTTCTCTAATCCCTATTAACAAAAACCTTACTATCATTATCCTGTCTATCTCTATCTTTATCCCTACTAAAATTAAACCACTCCAAAAACTTGAATCTAATTTTTATAGGCATATCCTCTTCAGGTTCTGCCATTACAATAGAATCATACTCTTCATCTGTCAAAACCCTTTTAAGGGTCTCTTTTGTCTCTTCTGGAACTACTCCATGTGTTACATCAACAAAGCATAAAGGTGGAAACATGACACACCACCAATTCTTACCTTTCGCTTCACCTATCTCTACCAGCAAAGCTTCATATTCACCTGGAGGTAATATTATATCTCCATAAGTCTTCAATGGAAATTGTTCCATCTTCAACTTAACGTTTATATCATAATCATAATTATTTTCTTCTATAACTCTTTCAGCTATTCTCTTAATCTCATCTCTATTATCAGTAATAAGTTGTCTTGTTTCTTCTATATTCTCAGATTCTTCCAAAATACCATTCATTTTGTCTAGAATCTCATCTCTTACTTTCAATTTCAATTTTTGATCCTCTTCACTATCACTATTTGCAATGACATGAAAACGTATCAAACTATCTGATATACCCTCAATCACAGCAGCACTTGTCCCATTTTTGCCGTAATCATAAACTATAGCTGCCAACATAAGTATCACTATTAGTAGTGACAATATATAGGTTCTTAATATTCTTTTCTTTTCAAATACTTTCATTAGATTCACCTTCATCAATCTTCCCCCATCTTTTCATATTTACAACCTACTATTTCTATTATTACCAGCATCAGTATTATTTATACATAATCTATCTGTTAAACCGTAAATTAGAAAACATGACAAAAAGTAAATGAATAATGATCTTTTATTTTGAAAGTCCCACTCTTCTTATATTTACCTTACATTCTACTTCAATAGCCGCTGCATTAAAGAAATTCTGCCAGTCTGATTTAGTTGTCTTCCATACTTTTCTATTACTGGTTTTCAAGTTGTTATAAGCGTTGATGATATCTATTCCATACTCTTCTTGAATAATATTCATTAATTCATATATATCCTCTTCCATACTATTGGCTACTTCATTCTCAATCTCAGCAATATAACTTGTATTGAATAATTTATCCTTGTCTTCTAGGATATATTCTGATACATCTCCTTCACTACTTATTGAAATTTTAATTTTTAATAATCCATCTTTTAGTTCAAAATCCATTTTTGAAGTTAAATCGCTTATTTCATAAGGCACTAATACACCTTCCATATCTACTAAAGCAACAGTTTCCTTGCCCTTTCCAAGAATCCAGCTGTATGGTGTCATGTATTTATCTTCCATCCATCCTCTAAGCTGATAATCCTTAAGGATGGCTAATCCATCTACAATAACCTCATTATCTCTGAATATTACATTTGGCATTACACCATTTCCTTCTGTACTGTACATTTGAGAAATAAAATCTCCTAGCTCAATGGTCTTGGCGCTTATGGTTTCCAAACTATTATTTATAAAAACCTGTGAAAGATATATCCCTGTTGTCTCTTCTCCATTAGGAACTGATTCAAGCAATTTTTTTCCTGTTTCCTTGGTACCTAATAATAATAAGGCTTTGGAATATTCCGGATTCCTATCAAAGTGGTCTAAAACTTTTCTTAGATTATGAGGATCCTCCAAAAAATCAGCTCCAAATATTATTACCTTGGTATGGTCGAAATTGATTCTAAGATTAGATTTTTTACCAAAAGCCCTATTAGCTTGTGTCAGAGTCTCTGCTTTGGTGACCTTGATGAACTTTGTAGCCTCACCACCACTCTGAGCTGTTATAACAGGCAAATTAGGAATGGTATATGTTACCTCTAATAAATCACCAATATCATCTAGTGCAAGGCTTATTACATATGCTCTGTCATTTAATTCAACCTTATCCCAGCAACCTACTAGAAGTATAGAACATATAACCAATATAGCCATAACTTTAATTTTCATGTTACCATCAACCTCTCATCACTTTCATATATTATTTGCTGGTTTTACCTAATCCTCTCATCTTAGCAACAACCAATAAGATCAATGGAATAGGCAGAAGGAATAATAAGCTAACATATCGTGTCATAATCTCTATCCATTTATAAGTCTCCACTATATTATCTGGTATAAGTGATATTAGATAAATAATAGGTATTAGAGGCAAAATCAAGAAATTCTGTTCTTTCAAGTTAGCAATTTTTTTAATTAATAATCCTGAAAAGAATAAATAAGCGTTTATAAGTAAAAACACTGTCATTATCCAAAAACTTACCATTAGGGCATCTTGCCTTTGAATTAAAGCACCAGGCAGATGTATTGTCTGCATGATGGTCATAACAGGCCAAATTTGTCTGGAAGTCTCTACAGGTCCAAAAGAGCCAATTGTCAAAATGCATATTAAAGCATTTAGTACACCAACAAAAGCTACACTTCGTAATGTCACCTTGGGTAATTTATCAGGATTTATTACATAGGGACTTGATAGCAACAATAACTCTATCCCTGAATAGGCAAAAGACATTATTAAGCTTCCATAGATGAATTTTTCTCCTGAAATTGAAAAAATAGGTGAAATATTATATAACTTGATATCTGGAACTGCGAAGAAAAATATAACTACCAAAGGAATCAATATTATAAATATTAACAGTTCTGCCATTCTAGCTCTTGCTTCATAACCTTTTCTTGTCAGATAGACTACAACCAAAAGCATAGCTATTACTATAATTTCTATTGGCGTATTTCTTAGTAATGCCTGTTTTACCAGTTCTCCAAAAACCCTTATTTCCAGCCCTGCCAAAATAATGAGTTTTAGACAGAATACAACTCCTATAATAATGGCGATTGGTTTATTGAATATCAGTTCTGTATATTCCACAATGTTCTTATCAGGAAACATTTTAACAAGAGAAGTTATAATGAAAACATACACAAGGGAAATTATAGCACCGCCTAGAACAATAAAATGACCATCGCCATCTGCTATTTCAGAAGCGATTCTAGGCAAAATTAAACTTGTATTACTGAACATGTTGAGAATAATCAGAATCTCAACTTGTCTCATTGATATTTTATTGTTTTGTGAAAACATTATTTTCTCCTTTTTCATCTATATCTAATCTTACTTTATTACTTCTTTTAGCAAATACCGGTCTTAGTTTATTAAGAAATATTGGCATCCTTATTAGAGAATCCTGAAGATCCTCATTATTGGTTTCTCTTGCAACATAAGGTGAAAGATAGGGTATATTAATACTCTTAAGTGATACAAGATGAGTCAATATTATTAAGATACCTAACCAAAAACCAAGGAAACCTAAGAAAGCCGATAATAATATAATTAGGTATTTTATTATCCTAAAGGCTGATGTAAGTGAATAACTGGGAATAGCAAATGAGGATATAGCTGTCAATGCCACGATAATTACTATAATGGGGCTTACTAGATTAGCTTCTACTACTGCCTGACCTACTATTAAACCTCCAACTATTCCAATAGTATTACCTATAGGTGCCGGAAGCCTCACTCCTGCTTCTCTTAAAAGTTCAAAAGCCAGTTCCATTATCAGCACTTCAATCAAAGCGGGAAACGGGACACCTTCTCTAGCCGCCGCAATGGAAAAGGTTAACGGCGTAGGAATCATGGAAGGATGAAAAGTCGTCAGTGCCAGATAAAATCCTGGTATAGCAAAAGATAAAAATGCAGCACAATATCTTAGAAATCTCACAAAGCTCATCACATACCATCTCTGATAATAATCCTCTGATGATTGAAAAAAACAATTAAGGGTTGTAGGCAATAAAAGAACAAAGGGTGTATTATCTACAACAATAGCTACTCTTCCCTCCAATATTGCAGACGCCACTTTGTCCGGTCTCTGAGTTACTTGGGATTGAGGAAATGGAGAATACCAATTAGTTTCTATCAATTGTTCTAATGTACCACTTTCCAATACACTATCTATCTTAAAATAACTGAGTCTTTCTTCTATTTCTTGTAATACCTGAGGCCTCACAAGATCATCTAAATACATAAGAGCCACATCGGTTCTTGTTCTTGTTCCTAATTGTATCTGTTTAACTTTTAATTTACTATCTCTGATACGCCTTCTAATGAGTACTGTATTGATTCGAAATGCCTCTGTAAAGCCTTCCTTAGAACCTCTTATTACATTCTCTGTATCTGGCTGTTGTACACCTCTGTTGGGAAATCCTTTTGTGGCTACTACTATAGCTTTTTCATAACCATCAATAAAAATTACAGTATCTCCCGATAGTACGGCTAATACTGCATCATCCATTATATTAATTTCTTTCAAATCTGCTGTTGCGAACCCACCATCTTTAATGAATGAGAACTTGTCCTCATCCGTTTCTGGAAGACTCTTTCCAACACCCCTTACTTGAACTAATAGTTGTTCAAGGACAGATTCTTCTATGACCCTTCTGTCGGTCATAACATCAATGTATGCAATATATGCCCATACATCTTTGTTCTTACCTATAGGAAATTTTCTTTTTACCAAATCACCACAATCAGTAAATAGTTCTTCAAAATTTCTTATATTGGTATCTATTGAATCTGAAAATGGAATTATGACCTTGTTGCTTCTTTCATCGTAATTTGACTTTGCTTTTTTTAATCTCACTATATTCACCTTACTCTATTTTTAAATAAATCTTCCTATTACAAAAAATGCTAATGCTGCTGATACATAAATAATTCCTAGAACAATACTAATAGTATGCTCTTTTTTCATTTTTTTTCTGTATAATACTTTTCTATCCCATAATAAGAGTACTAGACCTGCAATTAGTAAAAGCACTATAAATTTCACAGAAAAAATATTACCTAATTTTTCTAAAAGATTTGTCATTGTATTCCCTTCCTTTTTTTACATTTTTTGTATTTATAGATGTTTTTATTCAATATAAGTAAACTATTTTTTGGATAAAAAAAATAAGCTATTGGCTTTATAACCAATACCTCATCTTTTTTATTTTGAGACTTATTATTTATTTTTTTTATCAAATATCTCTATAACTGCTATTTCTTGATTAACTATATGCTGCATGGCTATCTTTCTAGCTTCGTCTACATCCCTGTTTTCTATTGATTTTACAATCAGGTCATGTTCTTTTACTAATATACCAAAATCAGCAACTTTTCTTATATATTCAACTCTATAACGATAGATCTGTTCTCTTAGGTTATTTATTATTTGTATCAACTTCTCGTTTTCAGTTGAATTGAAGATTATATCGTGGAATTCAACATCTTTCTTGATTATCTGCTCTATGTCATGTTCTTCACAGGCTGTTTGGAATTTGTGAGTTGTCCTTTTAAGATCAACCAAAGACTCCTCCGACATCTTTTCGCACGCTATCTTTACTGCTAGTTCTTCAAGTGCTGCTCTTACTTCCAATACATCTTTTATATCTTTATGAGTAATTTTTGCTACCTCTGCGCCTTTTCTAGGTATCATTACTACTAATCCTTCAAGTTCTAATTTTCTAATAGCTTCTCTAATTGGTGTTCTGCTGACTCCCATTCTCTCAGCAAGTTGTTTTTCCATCAGCCTCTCACCAGCAACAAGCTCTCCTTTTAGAATGGCCTCTCTTAACGTATTGAATACAACATCTCTTAGGGGCAGGTATTCATTAAGATTAACTTTCAATTTATCATCCATTACCTTGATACATCCTTTCTTTCATTAGAAAATTTTTAGCTATTAAATATTGTTGTGGTATACACGAATTTTGCTATATTATTTACCTTCAACTTATGGGCTAGATTATAAGCTTTATGCTTGTCCTCTAATATACCAAAAACAGATGGTCCACTTCCAGTCATCAATGAACCTATAGCTCCATTTTCCATCATATAATCTTTTATTTCATTTATTACAGGATATTTTTTTATTGTGACTGTCTCCAAGATATTTCCCATATTATTACAAATCTGATGTAAGTCACCTTTATCAATGCCTTCTATAATCTTATCTGTGTCAGGTCTAACATCTATACTGCTTAAATCAAGATTACCGTACACAAAACCAGTTGAAACATTAATACCAGGCTTTGCAATAACAACGTATGCGTCTGGAAAACGACCTAGAGATGTCAACTTTTCACCAATTCCTTCACTAAGAGCTGTTCCCCTAAGCAAGCAATAAGGAATGTCTGCACCAAACATAGTACCTATCTCCATCATTTCATTCATGGACATGCGAAGATTAAAAAGTTTGTTCATCCCTACTAAAGTAGCTGCCGCATCACTGCTACCACCAGCAAGACCTGCTGCTACTGGTATGACTTTATATAAATCAACAAAAACTCCAGTTTTTATTTTATATTTTTCCTTTAGGTATTTTATAACTTTATATACTAGATTCCTTTCATCAACTGGCAGAAAGGACAAGTTGGTTTGAATCTTTATTTCATCTTTTCTTATCTTTTTTATATTTATTTTATCGTATAAGTTGATAGTCTGCATGATCATCTTTACATCATGGTAACCGTCTTCTCTTTTCCCTATTACATCAAGGGATATATTAATCTTGGCTCTAGCCTTAATATTAATTCTATACATAATGACCCTTTCAGCTTTTTAATCTTTTCCCAACTAGCTTGTACCTTGTATACTTAATATTATATACAATGTATATTTATAAATCAAGAAAAAGAGAAAAAAAGAACGCTAAGCGTTCTTAAATTTCAAGGCTATCAATGTTTTTGACTATTATTAATTTATCCCCTCTTTTTACATCCACTGTATCTAAATTATTAACAGCTTTTATGTCATCTACCTTAGTTGAATATGTTTTTGCTATATCCCATAAGGACTCATTGTCTTTGACAATATATCCAACTACACTTGGAGTGTTTTGAAGTTTTTTCATATCTATTTCAGCTTCTGTCAACCCATTGATTATATCCAATTCTTGATTATCAAATACAATCGTATCTAGATTAACTCCGCATTTCACTTCAACTTCTTTTTCTCCTAACATACTACAGTTAATATAGCTTATAGATGGCCTTATAGACATTCTACTGTCATCTTTAATACTTTCTGTGTCTATCATCTGATTAAAGGGCAGAGCAGCCTTATATACGTTAATAGGATTATTATCATCAGCTGCTACATACATTATTTTGACAAATACAACACCCTCGACTTCCACTTTATCTTCAAATACATCTATGTTATCAATATTTACTTCACCTGTTGCATAATATATTTGCATGATATCTGGGGAAGCAGCATCTATTTCAATAGTTTCTTTTATCTTACACTGGCTTTGATTCTTGCAAAGTAATGTTTCATATGTTATTACTTCTTTATCCAGTTCAATTTCTTTGGATAAGGAATATACATCTGTAAGAATATTATTTTTTTCTTCAGAGTATATGTTTATATCCAGCTGGGTTACGATATCTATTGAGAATACTCTCTCTTCTCCATCCAGATCTGGTCTAATCTGAATCTTATCATCTACAATTTTTATATCAATATCATAATACATATCCTCATTGACACCATTGCACTCGATTACACCGTTAAAAGGCATCTCATGTTCAACGAACTCAAGATTATTTTCCCCTGATTCTCCTAGATATAGAGTATCAAGTGCAACAACTCCCTTGATATTGATCTTATCATCCAATAGTCTGAATTCCTTGTTCTTAATAGTCCTATCATACCACAATATCTCCATGATATTTGGTTTGCTGCTTGGAATAGCTAATTCATCTTTTATTTTGTAAGTCTCTTTTTTGGATGTATGCATTTTACAGATTGTAATGTCGTCCCATCTACTTTGGATATCCTGAGCACCACAAATGTCTGTAGGAACATACATTTCTTTTTTCTCATCAACCATAACCTTGACTTGTACGATTGACTTGACATTGATCTTTCTAGTGTTGATTGGTGTTATCTTCATCTCTTCTATGACATATTCTGTCTTAATACTATCGCTTTTGGATACATCATCAATATTAATGGTCTCCTCTATAGGAATAAGACTTATCATATTATGTACAGGCTTTGAATCATTAAGAGGTACATACAGCACCTTACAACCAAATTCACCTTTAACTAAAACTTTAGAATCATAAACATCTGTACCTGTAATGTTTACCACCGAATTGCTCTGCAAGATCTTATCAATGTCAGGCTTGATATCTGGCACATTAATATCTTCATCTATTGTCATCTGAAGAACTCGGCTACCTTTCGGTTTAATTAACGCTATATTTCTTTGCTCCAGTTCTAAACTCAAAAAAATCCCTCCTAAAACCTTTGTCTATATTATTATATTAAGGTTAGGAAGGATTTTATGACTATTTTTTAATTGTTAGATACAATACCTAAAAATTACCTGCAAATTTATTCCTGACATAACGATAATTCAACGTTATTAGTCAATATATCTGTATAACTATATGAAACAGTTCTATAAGTATTTTGTAGTTCGTTTTGGACTTTGACTACAAAAATGCTTGGATATGTGCTCTGTAATACACCCTGTTTAATGACAATTCTTTTTCGTCCCTTATTAGCTTTAACTAAAACTTTACTACCGACATAACCGTCTACGCGTTTTCTTACCTCGGTAATATCTTCTTTTGCAATCATTTTTAACCACCTCATCTTTAACAACTACTACTAGTATATCATAATACTATAAGCAGGTCAATAAATTTTTAAATTATATCAAATTACACCATAAATGTCAATAGAATTAAGAGACTTTTTTACTATTTTATGGTTTTTTTATTTGGGAAGCTACAACTTTATTATCACTTTTCCCTTAATTTTGCTCTTGTTGAAACATCCTAGAATGCGACTATCCTTACTTAAACTTCTATTATCTCCCAGAAAAAAAACATTTCCTTTGGGTACATATAGGTCTATATTTCCTATGGTGGTTCCTTTTACATAATTTTCTTCTAGAATTTGGCCATTTCTTATAACTTTATTATCTATTATCTGAATATGATCTCCTTCAAGTCCGATAATTCTCTTGACTATCCTATTGACTTTTCCATTCTCTTCATAACAAAGTATAATCAGATCGCCTTTCTTATATTCTGTTATTAGTGTAATGGCTTTAGATACTAATATATAGTCGTTATCATATAAAGTGTTCTCCATAGATCTGCCTTTTACTTTCATAGGCCAAATTATTAAAGAAATAACACCTACAATCACTATTGAATATATTAATGCTGTAATCCATTCTCTAACTATTAGTTTATCCAATTTCTTCATTTTTATACGACCCCTAGAATTTTTATTCACTGTATTACTATTCTATTATTAATCACCTCTAATGGTTCTTTAGTATTTAAAAGTATTTTACTGAAAACGAAAGTCGTTATTACTAATTATTGGCAGCTTTACAATATTTTAGGGGAAAAGTTATCTTTTCCCCTTCATTTCTACTTATAGTAAACTGGTAATGACAAGTCTTCTGTTTTTACTACTACATATGGATACGATAAGCTCATGGTGACTGTATCATCTTTTGATGGTCCTAGCAACTCAGTCAAGATTACAACATAATCCTTGGATTCGTATACTTCTTTTACTTGTATACTATATCCACCTGTTGGCTGTTCTCCATATCCAACAACTATGTATAAATACTGCCCATCACTGAAACTAAACTTGAATGGTTCCATCTTGGACTCTTCAATCTTTTGTTTTATGACATCTGGTACATCTTTATCTTCTACCACTGTGAATTCAAGATCTCTTATTTTATCTTCATCTTCCTGTTCTTCAGCCTTATTACCGCATGCTGTAAATGCAAACACTATAAGTAAACACAAAATAAAAATAATTTTTTTCATGCTTTCACCATAAAATTTCTATTTGTATTATTTTATTGTTTCCTTGTTAAAAATATACCCTAATTATTGAATAATATCGTTAATAATTTTCATTACTCCTTTAGAGAATTTTTCTAAGTGTTTGTCTGCTTCATCATTACTTGAATCTTTTATACCAAAATAGAATTTGATTTTTGGCTCTGTTCCTGATGGTCTTACGCAGAACCATGATCCATCTTCTAAAGTATAGTATAGTACATTAGATTTTGGCAGGTCTGTATCTTCCAAGTAATCTACTGCTTCTATTACTTTGATACCATTAATGTCCTTAGGAGGCTCGTTTCTTAGTGTACTTAATATATGTTTTATTTTGTTGACTCCTTCAATACCTTTTAATGTAACAGATTCAAGTGTTTCTTTGTAGTAACCGTATTTTTCATAAACTTCTATTAATGCATCATAAAGAGTTAATCCTTTTAATTTGTAGTATGCTCCCAGTTCACAAACCGTCATTGTTGCTACAACAGCGTCTTTATCTCTAGCATGTGTACCAATTAAACAACCATAACTTTCTTCAAAACCGAATAGATATTCATAGGAATCTTCTTCCTTGAATTCTTTAATTTTTTCACCTATATATTTGAATCCTGTTAGAACCTTGAATAGTTTTACATTATAGCTATCTGCTATTACACTTGCCATATCAGTTGATACAATGGTTTCAATGACAGCACCATTCTCAGGTAGTTTATTATTTGCTTTTTTCTGGGATAATATATAGTCCAGTAATAAGACACCTATCATATTTCCAGTTAGTGCTACATAATCATCATCTTTTTTAACTAGTACACCTAATCTATCTGCATCTGGGTCTGTGGCTAATATAACATCTGCATTTTTCTCTTTTCCTAGCTTAATTGCAAGTTTGAAGGCTTTTATATCTTCTGGATTAGGATAACTTACTGTTGAGAAATTACTGTCAGGTAATTCTTGTTCTCCTACAACATTGACATTTTTGAAACCTATCTCGTCTAAAATTCTTCTTACAGGTATATTTCCAGTTCCATGAAGAGGAGTATATACTATAGAAAAATCTTCAGAAGCCTTTTTGATTGCATCAGGATTAATAATTTGTTTTTTTAGTTCTTCAATATACCTATCGTCAATTTCTTTTCCAATAACATTATATAATCCTTCTTTTGAAGCAGTTTCTTTATCCATTGATTTTACATCTTTGTAATCTGTAACTTTCTTTACTTCACCTATTATTTCAACATCTTTTGGAGATGTAATCTGAGCTCCATCTTCCCAATATACTTTGTAACCATTGTATTCTGCAGGATTATGGCTTGCAGTTACAACAATTCCTGCTATAGCTCCTAGCTCTCTAACTGCAAAAGATAATTCTGGTGTTGGTCTAAGACTTTCAAAAACATAAGCTTTTATACCATTAGCATTCAATACAAGAGCTGCTTCATCTGCAAATTCAGGAGACATATACCTAGAGTCATAAGCTATGACAACTCCTTTATCAATTGCTTCCTGTCCATTTATTTTAATATAATTAGCTAAACCTTGAGTTGCTTTTCTGACAGTATAGATATTCATTCTATTATTACCGGCACCTATAATGCCTCTAAGTCCACCTGTACCGAATTCCAGCTCTTTATAGAATCTCTCTTGAATCTCCATATCATCATCTTTGATTTCTCTCAGTTCTTTTTTTGTTTCTTCATCAAAATAGTCGTTGTCCAGCCACATATTATACTCTTTTAAATAATCCACAAGTCTACCTCCAAATTTATTATATATTATTTGAATCTAATCATCATATACATCATTAGAAGATGGCGTATCTTTATCTTCTTCATTAGATCCATTATTATTTAATTCATTATTATTACCATTATTTATATTAGTATCAGTATTGTTGTCAGGTGTAGTAGGTCCATTATTTGGGTCATTAATTAAATCCTTATCAATTTTACTCAACTTAGGTAAAGTATAGTAAGCGTCTTCACCATTATCTTCAATTTCTAACTGATGCATTGTAGAATAATATCCATCTTTTCTAAGGGTTATTGTATGCTCCCCTGGATTTATTGGCGTAGTAATTGGTATTTCACCAATATAATTACCATCTATATATATATCTACTCCTACAGGACTATCTACATGAATATAAGTTGGTTTTTTCTCCAAGTTTATTTCAAAAGTTGTAAATGATTTATTCACAACAAGTTCTTTTTCCCAATCAACATAATTATCTTTCACGACTTTTACGGTATAATTACCATAGTCTAGTGGAATTGGCTCTGAAAAATCACTGTAGACTTCACCATTAATGGAAAATGAAACTCCTTCTTGTGTTACACTGAATTGAACCATACCTTTTTTTGGAGTAGCATCTTTTACGTTAACAACAACTTTCTGGTCTTTATCCACCATAACTTCTGTTTCATAAGTAGCTTGGTCATTGGTAACAATAATATCATGTACACCTACAGGTACAGGTACTAGGGTAACATCTTTTATATCCACTGTTTTATTGGTACCAATCTGTAATGTTCCTCCTATGAAATTACTATGGTTCTTAAGTTGAATATATCCATGTCCGTTTTCCATGATTATAGTCCAAACAATATCTTTGTATCCTAATAAAGTAACTTCATCTTCTTCAGTTAAATCGTTAATATCAAATGGATTCCCATTGAAAATTGTCACCAATTCTCCTGTATAGTTATATTTGTCATTACCTATTGTAATAGTACTTTTTTCTTTATCCACAACTGCACCATTGATTTTATTTCTTTTCCACGTTTTTGCAGTCTTGTGAACATATTCTGGTCTCATTTTGTCTTTGTCGTATTTTGTTTCTATCATATCCCCTTTATTGAATTGAACAAGTGTCATTAATGATCCGTATTCATCTTGGATATCAACAGCACTATCCATGTTCAATGTGGCAGATTCGTCACTATCAATATTAAATATTGTCAATGTATCATTTACTGTATCAACTTTTTGTACAACCCCTAATGCTCTTTCATATTCAATATCCCTGCCAACGTCATTATTGTCTACAGGTATTTCAGTTTCCTGGTCAACTTTATTGTTGGTGTTCTTCTTTTTACCACCACCGAATACCATAGCAAATACAACTATAAGAATAACTGCAAGTCCTAAAACACCGATAATAGTCATTTTACTGATAATATCCATTTTCTTTTTCTTCTTATCATTATTCATAATTCCACCTCGTATTCAAATTATATTATTAACATGAACCAAAGGGTTTAAACAACCTCTGACATGTTAATCCTGTATAATTTTGTCATAAAGTTTTTCTGCTTCTACATTATTGTCTATTAGCTTTTCTGACATATATAGTCTAGGTATATGTTTAACATTATAATCAGTAAGCCTTTCTTTTGCAAGTTTATTAAGATGATAAGGAATTTCAAAAATCAGTTTAAGTCTGTTAAGAGCCTCTCTTTCTCTATCATTCTTTATACTGTCCCTCACCATATCTAATAATATATTACTATATTTTTCTAGATTTTTGATGCTTAGAGGATTAAGGTCAACTATCTTTTTTGCAGATTCATAGGCTTTTTCTAATTCATAGTTCTCATAATCTATATCTCTTTTAATGATGTATCCGTTTATTGAATAGGGATTCTGACTAATTATTTCATCAGCTAGTTGATACGCCTTTATTGGATCTGTATCTCTATATTCACTAGCTAGATTAATCTTAGCTTCTGTATTATATGGATATAATGTTAATGAATCCTCATAATCTCCTATATAAGCCAAATAGGAGTTTAACGCCATATAGATATAATTGATCAGTAAGACACTAGCAATGATAAATGTACCTAACGTTTTAATTCCTGTAATACTTATTTCTTTTATTTTTGCCTCATCTACAAAAACTATAATTAATATTAAAAATCCAATAACCAAAAACTGCCAGTCAAAATCAATGGCTCCATGTCCAAATATGATGAATATACTTAGTTTATCATAAAATGTTAATCTCTTACTTAATGTATTATAGACAAAGTATATACCCATTAGGGCAAAACCTACTATACCAATATCCATAACGACCTGTAACACATTACTATGTATATATTTTACATAATAAGTGGCTCCTGTCTGATATTTTCTTTGTATATAAAAATAACCTAAGTGTCCACTCCCAAAGGGATAATCCTTCATTATTGATATACTGTCCTTGTAATACAACAGTCTTGTGAGCCATTCACTAGTTTGAGTAGATGTCTCTTCAATTCTATCAAACATATGGGTAAAATCACCGAATGTCATGATTATATACCATACTGCTGTTCCTAATAATACTGCTGGTATCAAATATTTAATCTTTTTCCTATCATAGATAATAATAATCAGCAATGTACCAATCGCTATAATATACATGCTTCTGCTAAAAGTTAATAAGAGTGCAGCCCACATAATTATTATACCTATTACATGATAGGCTTTTAGTTTTTCCCTGTTGACTACCAGTACGGTACATACCAAGATAAAAAGAGCAAAAGTATTTGGATATTGAAAAAAAGAACCTAATCTTCCTTTCTGTATCAACTCTTCTCCTAAACAAGGTATGAAAAAAGCTGATAGACTTATAGCTGACATTATTATTCCACAAAAAGAAAGGGCATCTGTAAAAGCCTTTTTGTCCATATTGGTCTGCATGATAACCAAGTAGAACAAATATACGACCAATACTTTCAAGAACCCCATATATGCCATACCTTTATCAACAGCATGGAAAATAGATATTAAATATAATAATACACTTATTAAAATTAGTAAGTGATTAAGACTTCGTTCCAATCGCAATTTTCTATTAATAATAATGTAATACATAAGAATCATTAATAGAATGGCTCCAGCAAGATATGCCCCATGATAAAAATATGCTCCTTGTAGAAAAGGACATATCATTACAAATCCCATCAATATTATGTTAATCTGTTTCTTACCCATATTTTTCTTTCCTTAACCCAAGTATAGACATTCATATTATCTTTTCGTTTATATTTTATAGTTTATCAAGGTAATAAACAAGGGTTTTTAAAAAATTTTTACAATTGCTCTTTTAACTGAGTAGGTGTTATACCAACATATTTTTTGAATATTGAACTAAAATATCTTGAGTCATTGAATCCTACTAATTCCGCAACTTGATATATCTTGATATTTTCCTCTTGTAATAATTGGATTGATTTTTTGCATCTATATCTCGTCAAGTAGTCAACAAATGTATATCCCGTCTCTTTTTTGAACAATCTACTGAGATAACTTTCTGTAATATATAATTTCTCTGCTACATCCTTTATATTGACGTCGTTGTAATAATCATTTTCTATGCATTTTATAGCTTTCACCACATATTTTATCTTACCTTCTACTTTGCTGGTTTTATCGTATTCACGAAAATCTAGTGCAGTTTCCAATTCTTCAACATCCTGCTCGTAAACTTCTTTCTTACTTTCTATGGAATTGACTATTTTTGTTAGTGCATTGAATAATTCACCATCTTCAACTGGTTTCAGCAGATATTCTTTTACACCTAAAGAGATAGCTTGTTGGGCATACTTGAATTCATCATAGCCTGATATGATTATGTATTCAGCCTTAGTCTTATTCTGAAGTTCTTTTATCATTTTAATTCCATCCATTTTTGGCATTCGTACATCTGTAATTATAATATGTGGTTTTACCTTTGAGATGATTTCTATACCTTCCAGCCCATTAGAAGCTTCCCCTACAACTTTACAGCCTAATTCATCCCAAGGTGTAGTAACCACAAGTCCTTTCCTTGTTAACATTTCATCTTCCACAACTACAACTTTTACCATAAAAACCAACCTTTCAGATATATCAGTATTTATCTTTGTAATATGCTTTAATTGGTATTTTTATAATCACCTTTGTCCCTTTATCAAGTTTACTCTCAATAGTAACCCCGCTCAAACTTCCATAATACAATTTTACCCTTTGATCAACATTGTACAACCCTATATGATCATCATTTGTCTTAGACAGAGCTTCTTCTATCTGTTCCTCATTCATACCTATACCATTATCCAATACCTCAAAATACAGATTATCCTCTTTTCTGTATCCTCTTATTATCAGCATACCTTTTTCATCTATATTCTCAAATCCATGAACTATGGCATTTTCTACTATTGGCTGTAGTATCAGCTTAGGTATATAGTATCCTAGAGTTTCATCATCTGTGACTATACCAACGTCAAATCCATCATTATATCTTATCTTCTGGATTTCAAGATAGTTATTTATCAGGTCTAAGTTGTCTTTTACTGTCAAGAATTCTTGTTCACAGTTGATACTATTCCTTAAAAGACTTCCCAGTTGAGTTGCTATAACTCCTATTTCTTTTACATTATTGAGTTTTGCAATCCATTTTATAGCGTCAAGTGTATTATATAGAAAATGTGGTTTAATCTGTGCTTGAAGTATATTTATTTCTGCAATTCTTAATCTACGTTGTTTATCAATTGCATTATCTATAGATTCCTTTAATCTCACTACCATCTGGTTAAAACTGTTTTCAAGCATACCCAGCTCATCATTACGATGAAGGTTGATTTGGATTGTCAAGTCTCCTTCCTCAACTCTTTTCATACTTTTTACGAGTTTTTTAATAGGTCTAATCATATAGTTTGCCACTATGAGCGAGATAAGCACTGCAAGAGTTAGGCTTATTAATAAACTCTGTATAATCGTTTTCCGTATATTGCTGTTATTTTGTTGGACTATATTCAGTGGAACAGTGGCAACAGTTCTTAATGTGGAAGGTTCATATGTGTAATAGACCATAAAACTTGGTATTTTATTATTTTCCCTTATATTTATTTTGCCCTTATTATTCTTGGCTACTGTATCTCTATATGGTGAATCCCAAAAAAGTCCTTCTTTTTCAGGATGATTAGCGTCTGTAATAATATAATAGAATTCATCCAATAACATGACGTCTATTAATTTACTGTTTCCTATAGTGTTTATAATATCTACTATGGCATTTCTCTTTATATCTATGATTATATAACCTACAGGGTTATTATTGTTGTCGTATATTTTTTTACCCATGGAAAATACAATGGTTTCACCCATATTGTTAGTGAATTTTTCTGGATATAAAACTATTTCTTTGTCTTCATCCATTTTTCTGAAGACTCCCCAGCCATTTTGCAGATTATTTTTATACATCTGGGGTAGTGGGGATGTTTCAAATATTGCATTACCTTTTGTATCTAATATATATATTGGAAATTTGTATTTTTTACTTGCTAACAATAAGTATATTTTTTGATTGATTTCGTAGTAGTAGTCGTCTGATATTTCATTCCCTGACAAAGTTTTATGAAGTTTAGAATCTGTGCTTATCATGTTAACGATGGTTTTATATTCATTAAGGAAGGTATCTATATTTTTGTTGATGTTGATTAAGCTGTCGTAGGCTTCATCATATATTGCATCTTGTAAAATTTTTGACGAGAAAGTGAATCCTAGAAGGGTTAGGACTAGGGGTGGTATGATACCGATTAGAATGAAGATGATTAATAGTTTGCGGAACAAAGTTCTTTTAGGTTTCATTTGACAAACCCTCTTTCTGTTGGAGGTAGTAAGTTTAATGAATAGGTATGGTTAATAAAATTCGTAGGTGATTGTGTTTTTGGCTAGAGGGTGTATAATAGTTGTATTTTACTTGCCTTACCCTGAGAAGCGGTCGGTCTGCGTAAAATACAACTATTATACACGGTTTATTGCCGAACATTATGTTTGGTGTGTAAAATTATATATGTGCTTGCTTATGTGTGGTTGTTAAATTTAAGTATAGTATTTAATAATAATTGCTTTTATGATACTTTAGTTTGTTATGGTTGTGGTTTTTTATTTTTTATTGTATTATTTTATGGTGTACATTTTTGATTCGGGGATGTTGAGGTTGTTTATTGTTGATAGGGGGTATTTAAGGTTGCATATTTCGTTTTTTTTGTGGCAGTCGCTACCTAGGGAGAAGAGGATATTTTTCTTCAAGGCTTTTTTAAGGAAATTGGTGTTTGGTTCTTTCCAGAGGCCGCTTATTTCTATTGCTACTTGGTGTTTTTCGCATAGAGTTAGTAGTTCTTCTTCCCATGTGTTGATATAGTCGGTATCTATTAGTTGTTCGTAGAATGGTAGTACGGTACAATGTCCTAGGATATCAACTTTGGTTCGTTGGAAGGTTTTTGTTATGGTTTCAAGTATGCCTTCTAGTATGTATCTGCAATCAGTTGTTTTGTAATCTTGTTTGTAGTTGTCTCTGTGTCCTGCTCTGTATCCGAAATATTCGGCTAACCAAGTACGTTGGTTTATGGTATCGTTGTAAGTGTGTACACTTGATATTACGTAATCTAGTTTGCCTAGTATTTTATCGGACCATTTAGTGTAGTCTCCTATGTTGGCTTCTACGCCTTTGTAAACATTGTATTGTTCTAATTTGTCAAGGTACTCCTCTATAGCACTCTCGGTAGTCATTTTAGAGCAGAAAACATGATCAGAGATGCCAATCTTGTATCCTAATCCATCTGCTACTTGAAGTATTTCTTCAACAGTGGCATCTCCATCCGAAAAAAGGGTATGTGTATGTAAATCTATTACGTCCATAATCACTGTTCCTTTCAAATATATATCATTTTCAAGTTATCTCTTTAATAAATTAAATTCTTTTTATATTATATCTAATATATTTTAGCCACGCAATATAATTTTGCATATCTCCATTATTTAGAAAAATAAACTCTAGCCAAGTGTAAATAATCCTTCGTTTTACGCAGACCGACCGCTTCTCAGGGTAAGGCAAGTAAAATGAAGGATTATTTACACGCACCATCCCACTATACTCTAATATCTACATAGTTATTCCTTTACCACCAGATATCTTATTGAATATCAAAATAGATACAATAGTAGTAACAGTCAAAATAGAAGCTAACGCCGCTGCAGTACCAAAACTTGCTCTGACAACTTCTGTATAGATAGCAACTGAAATAGTAGCCGTTTTACCAGTATACAGGATAACACTGGAACTTAATTCATTTATAGTAGTAATCCAGCTAAGTATCGCTCCAGATAATACTCCAGGTGCCATTAACCTAGCAGTAGTCTTGAAGAAAGTCTTCATGGGCGAAACCCCTAAATTAATAGAAGCCTCTTCTATACTAGGATCTATCTGATATAATATAGCTGTACTTGACCTAATGGTATAAGGCAGTTTCCTGATAACATATGCAATTATCAAAATCCATGCTGTACCAGCTAGCATAACTGGTCCCTTGTTGAATGCTACGAGAAGACTGATACCAAGTACCGCTCCTGGAATAACATAAGGGAACATAATCAATATATCCAACAAGCTGTTAACTTTTGATTTCTTTCTTACTATTAAATAGGATAGTAGTAAACCTGCTATAACCATTATTATAATAGCTATTGTTGAATATAGGAATGTATTAGATATATTAGTGGATAATTTACTAATAATCATTTTATAACTATCAAGGCTGAAACCTTTTACAAAAATAGGTCCGTTAGTTTTGATAAATGAAGTTATGACAACTACAACTTGTTGTATCATAGCAATACCTGCTATAATCAAACAGAAAGCTGTTAATCCTATTCTTTTGCCTTTTGTCAATTTTACAACCTTAGGTGGTCTAAGTGAACTCATCATATAACTTTTTTTGGCAATTACTAATTTCTGAACTAGTAAAATCGCTACAGCACAAATGATTATAATAACACTTAACATACTTGCTATTGTAGCATTACCGCCGATTTCACTCATATATTCTTCATATATCAGTACAGGCAATACTTTGTATCCTTCACCTATTAACATAGGTGTACCAAAATCAGCTAGAGATGTCATGAATACCATTAATGCTCCTGCTGTTATAGTAGGTAGTATTAGTGGAAAAGTAATAGTAAATAGTTTTTTGATTCCAGATACCCCTAGGTTTTCTGCTGCCTCTTCAATTGATGAGTCCATACTCTTGAGAGCTCCTGAAACAAAGAGATAAACATAAGGGAAGAACTTCAATGTGAATACTAATACTATACCTGTCCATCCATATATAGTTGGTAATTCTATTCCAATATTTCTAAAGATATTAGTCAAGAATCCGTTTCTACCAAGTAATAATATCCAAGAATATGCCCCAATGAATGGTGGTGATAATAGGGATAGAATAATCATTATATTAATTAATGGCTTACCCCATATATTATAACGTGTTGTTATGTATGCCATTGGAAGACCTATTAATGTTGATAGAATAGTTGCTGTAATTACAACAGATAAACTATTGAAAAGTGTTTTATAATAATAAGGGTATTTGAAAAATTCTAAGTAATTGGCAATTGTAAATCCACCTGTCTCTTGTGAAACAAAACTCTCTCTAAGCATTGAGAAGAAAGGATATATCAATACTACAGCTAATGTAGCGAATGCAACGATTCTTACTACATTCCAGAAATTAAAGAATTTCCTTATTCGTTTCATTATAGGAGTACCTCCTCGCCAGTGCTGTCATATATATGTATTCTGTCTGTGGATAATATCAAACTTACTTTATCACCAGGTTTTCTTATATGGGATACATCTTTTGTGTATTCATTTACTTCAATAATCTGGTCATTGGTGAGTCTGATTTCATAATTAATGAAATCACCTAGAAAAGTACCGATGACGATTTCTCCATTCAACTCATCTTTTTTTGCATCTGAGATTATTATTTCTTCAGGTCTAGCACCAACAATGACTTCACCACTGTAATCATTCTTCAATTTCATATTAATGACCTTATTGTTGATATTGATTCTAGTACCATTGGAATCTTTTTCTATCACTTTACCTTTTAGATAATTGGAAGTACCGATGAAATCACCTATAAAAGTATTCTGTGGGTCTTTATATATTTCAACAGGTGTTCCTACTTGTTGAATTACTCCTAATTTCATTACTGCAATCCTATCAGAAATGGCTAATGCTTCTTCTTGGTCATGTGTAACGTATATTGTAGTTATTTTAAGGTCTTTTTGCAGTTTTCTTATTATGGTTCTCATCTGAACACGTAATTTCGCATCAAGATTACTAAGAGGTTCGTCCATCAATAATACATCTGGATGAATGACAATAGCTCTTGCCAGTGCAATTCTTTGCTGTTGTCCACCACTTAATTGTGATGGCTGTCTATCTTTGAATTGTGCCATTTGTACCATTTCCAAGGCTTCCATGACTCTTTTGTTAATTTCATCTTTATGTATCTTTCTAGCTTTTAGACCATATGCAACATTGTTGAAAACAGACATATGTGGGAATATTGCATAGTTCTGAAAAACCATTCCTATGTTTCTTTTATGGGCTGGAATATCATTTATTACTTTGTCTCCGAAGGAGATATGTCCCCCATCTATACTATTGAAACCTGCAATCATTCTAAGTAGTGTTGTTTTTCCACAACCTGATGGACCAAGTAGTGTAAATAGCTCGCCTTCCTTAATAGTTAGATTAGCGTTATTTACTGCTTTGTAGTCACCATATATTTTTACGGCATTTTTTATGACAACTTGATGACTCATATTTGTTTCCTCCCAATATTCTTTTTTAGTATTTTTGTTTAGTATGATTAATCCACAAAAAGTAATTTGTACCTTCTTGCTTTTTGTGGATTAATATTAGCATAACTATGATATTTTTATTTTAACGGTGTAATCTATATTAATATTTTCCTATTACGATGTCTTTCCATTGCTTGATGATGTTTTCTTTGTTTTCTGATACCCATTCCAAATTATAATCTACTAATTTCATATCTGACATCTTGATTAAGTTATCAGCAGTCTTTACGTCGTCACGAACTGGACGTGATGCAAAATTGTCTAATATGAATTGTTGAGTCTTAGCAGTAAGAACAAAATTCATGAATTTCTTTGCATTAGCTTCGTTCTTAGCTCCTTTTATGATGGCAATACCATCTGGAACTGATGATGTACCTTCGCTTGGATATACAATACCTACTTCTGCTCCAGCATTTACGTATTCCATAGCTGTTTTTTCAAGAGTCAATCCAACAGCATATTCTCCGTCAGCAACACCTTTGTATACTCCTGATGAACCAGAGATTAGTTTTCCATCTAAATTAGTGTAAAAATCTTTGATGAATTTCCATCCTTCATCTCCTTCGTTCTTATATGCAGTTAACATTGTTGCTAGAATTGTAAATGATGAACCAGATCTTGTTGGATCCGCATATGCTATCTTACCTTTGTATTTTTCATCTAATAAATCACCCCATGAAGCTGGTACATCTTCAGGCTTAACTAGCTTTTTATTGTACATGATAACCATTGGTAATGGGCTTGTACCAGTCCATGCATTTTCTCTATCAATAAAAGCAGCATCTATCATTTTGGCTTCTTTACTTTCATATGGTTCAAAATATTGTTTGAAGGCATTTAGTGATTCTGCTCCTCCACCCCACATAACATCGCCAAGTGCATTATTCTGTTCTGATTCGATTCTCTTTAATAATTCACCAGTACCTGCTGCAACAACTTCTACTTTGATTCCTGTAGTTTCTTGGAATTCCTTTACAATAGGATTAATCATATCTGCTTTATGAGGGCTATATACTACTAAACTATCAGTTTCTTTTTCTTGTTTTTCATTTTCATCACTTGCTTTATTATCCTCAGTTGATTCTTTTACATTACTAGTATCCTTGTTGGTATCTTTCTCCTTATCTCCACAAGCTACTAAAGTGCTAACTCCTAATGCTAGAACCAATATTAATGTAATGATTTTTTTCATAATAATATGTCCTCCTTCATTTTATTAGATGAAATATACTCATATATAAGTTTATATATATAATATAAAGATTCTACAATTTCTACAATCCATTATTATGAACTTTTGTTTAAAATCATGAACATTTTTAGAGATTACACCATTATCAAGCTATTAATCTTATATTTTATGTTAATAAAACCAATAATCCAAGTTGTTATTTGTTTGTTTTGTATATAATATTGATTTAGTTTTTGCTATTTCTTCCTACTGATTCTATTGTAAAATTGACCTTTACATCAATTAACGCATTCTCAAAATATTCATTGCTGCTACATTTATTATGTCTTCCATATTTTGCTACTGCATAATGAGTAATGTCCAGAAAATCTTCCCTGTATTCCTTTTGTACCTTTCTTACTTCTTCATTAAGCAATTTCTCTAATTTTCTTACGAAGGTTTCCTCTACCAAGTTTATTGTCTTCTTGTCCAAATCTTGGTCAATAAGTGTATTAATCAATAAAAAACCGGAGATATCAATTTTTATATTATATTTTAGCTGTTCTCCTATCTTTGATACCTCTACTTTTCTTGTAGTCTTTCCATTGAAATCCAAGTATTTAATGTACTTATTTGATAATATACTGGCATACTCATCAAATTTCTCAACATCAAAAAAATCTATATCCTCTTTGGCAGATAAATGCAAATACCCATGTGCATCATTATTCCTTAAAAGATTAAGTAATTTTGTTTCTCTCATATCTAGTTTATATAACATTTTATCATCACTAAATAATGCTAATCCTGTTATTTGTGGCTTATCCTCAATTAGTTCCATATATGGAAGACATACTTTTCTGCCCTCTTGATAATACATACGTATGATATTATCAACAGTAATGTCTTTGGTAAAGAAATTAGAAAGATGGGAAAATCTTATTTCATTGTATAATACATCTGAATTAGTCTCATCAATTACGCTATCAACACTGAAGTATTTTACACATTTTCCTTCGTTGACTGCTAGAAGGGCTTTCAATCCTGCATTTGGATCTCTCAATATACCATCAATTATATCTTCAATTCCAAATCTGGCTCTTTCCTCACTAATGATTGCCACTAACTCTGTACCTAAAGAGAATCTGGAAGGCATTTTTGTCATACGATTCTCAACTAAATCAAATATAGTATGTCCTCTGCCAATATATACTACAGACGATACCGTACCTTCACCTATTATTGGTACTTCCGCTGGATCAACAAAAGTAACTTTATCACCTATATCAATATCATATCCTACTCCTAACAATACTCCCAGATCTTCTATGGGATATACATCATAGCAACCGCTTAACATGATGGACATGATTATTAATTCACTTATTATAATAATTTTTTTATATCTTTTCATTTTTTTTACTCCTATATCTTACTTGAACCAATATGGCTGTCACTATTCCAAAAACAAGAGAAAAGAGGATAAAATATTTTAAATAGGAATCAACAATATCTAATCTATTATGCTCAGATATCATAAAATAAGAGTAGACCAAGACTATACAACTTGATATCACTGCTGATATTTTATCACTCAATCCAGAAAAGCTTGAAATACAATAAGAGACCATATAATTACAGCATACGATTGTTTTTAATACTATCAATCCCCAAAAGAAAATAAATACAGAAGTTAAATTAGAAAATATAGGAAAGGATATTGTCCCTATCATATAAAATAGAGGAAAGTCAATACGTGATGCCAATTCCCAACCAAGATAAAAAATAACCACGAAACTAACAAAAGTATATATGACTGTAGTAATAGTACAAGCAATTATTCCAGCTCTTAGTACATGTTTTCTATTAGATATCTTACTAATTATTATGAAACTTATCTCTACCAAAGAATACTGCGTCAGGTTTTCAAGCATACCTCTTGGTATTTCTTCTGGTGAGTGAAAAACAGGCTGTATATTAAGAATGGTTCCTTCAGGTATTAAAAACAATAATGGTAATATAAAAACTACTGTTAAGTAAAAGTAGAATTCAGCTATTCTACCCACAGTATTTAACCCTGACATTGTAATAACAGTTGATACCAGCAAACAAGGTATTATTATTCTGTAAGGAGATAAAAAAGAACTAATCGTCTGAGTTAAATTATTGGAAAATCCAGCTACTACACTTGACATGATTGTCAAAAAATACATAAGGAAAATAAGCAGAATTATAAAACCGATTAGTTTACCATAAACTTTTTTCAGTATTATCCAGAAATCATCATGGTTGGCTTTTTTGTCAATGATATATGCTGTTATTACAATTATTATTGGATAGATCCCTGAAATCAGGGTAGTAATCCATGAATCCTGATGTGCCACAGCCGCTCCAGATGATCCTAAGAATCCAATCCCTATTCCTATCATAGTACCAACTATGATAAACATATATTGGTATCTGGTTATCGTATCTCTATTCAATTTCTCCTTTTCCTCCTTTTGAAGCTTTTAGGCACTCTACCTATATCTTTCAACCTTCCTCTGACTAAAGTATCCTGTAAGTCATTATACCTGACAGGAGCCAAAGGGGAAAAATACGGAACTCCTAGACTTTCAAGACTGATCAAGTGAGCTATTATGGCGAATAACCCTATCATAATGCCAAAGAGTCCTAATAGCTGAGCTAGTATCAATATAAAAAATCTACACAATCTTATGGTTAGACTCATCTCATAGTTAGGAATAAGAAAAGTACAAATTACTGTAACTGATATGACTACAAGAGTTGTAGGACTTACAAAACCTGAGTTGATTGCCGCTTGTCCTAAGATAATACCACCCACTATACTCAATGTTTGTCCTACCATTGATGGTAATCTAAGACCACCTTCTCTAAGAAACTCAATGACTATTTCCATTAGAAGTATTTCAATAAAAGGAGGTAAAGGGATGTCCTTTCTTGATTCAGAGATTATATAGATTAAATCCTGAGGTATAAGATCAATATTATAACTTATCAGCACAAGATATAATGGCGAAGCTAATAATATTATAATTAATGCCAAAAGCCTTATGAAACGGTCGAAATTAGCTAAGACAATTTTATTGGAATAGTCTTCAAAAGCCTGAAAGAATTCAATGAAAACTACAGGTAAAGTTACAACATAGGAACATCCATCAATAATGATTATTGCCTTGCCTTGGATTATATCAGAAACTGCTTTATCAGGTTTTTCAACCGTTTTATATTGTGGAAAAACACTATAAGGGTGTTTTTCCATATATTGCATCAACATTCCTGTATCAGGAATATAGTTTGCTTTTACTGATTTTAGTTTACTCTTCAATTTTGTTAGTATCTTATTGTCAATTACCCCTTCTAGATATATTAAAGCACCTTCAATATTGTTTTCTTTGCCAAACACATATTTTTCTATTCTAAGATTATTGTTAATCAGTTTTTCTTGTATCATGGAAATGTTTATCTTTATGTTTTCAACGAAAGCACTTTTTGCTCCCCTGATATTTTCTTCAATCTTAGCATCTGATACTTTTCTGAAACTATCTTTGAAGGTATCACAAATGATAGCATTATCTTCATTATCAAATAATACTATCGTTTGACCTTTTTTTAAACGTTCGCATATATGCTTTACTTCCTTTGAAATCTCTGTTGAATTTATTGAAATATATCTTTTTGAAATATAATAGGCAAGAGATGATATATTTCCAAGTTTTGTATCAATCTTAAATAAAAGTGGTGCAATTATATGTTCCTCTATACAATCTTTATCAGTTATTCCATCTATATATATTATCAAGCAATTAACATTCCCTTTTAAAATTATATCTCTGCACCTTAGATGATAATTAGATGCCAGGAATGAATATATAAGATGTTTATTTTTTTTAAGATCAGTAGTCAGATTTTTGGTCGTCATTAGTTTATCACCTAATTATTTTTTTGTGTACTACTGATTTATTCTTCCTTTTTATTCTATTTTTTATACATAATCAGGTTCTGTTAACTTATTTCCAAAGTTTTCTTTAATTCTTTAACAAATTTCTCTTTTTTATCTTTCTGATTTATTAACTTATTTAGTTTAATCAAACTTTGTTTTGGCTTCCATGCCCTGTTAAGGTTAAAATAATAATTACTTATTTTCCAGAATTTCTCTGGATACATTATAAGGTATAGAAGTATGTTTAATTCTTCTTTACTTAAAGAGTTGATACTTATGTATTTATCAATAGCTTTAATTCCCAATTTTATGTTCCAATCGTTTTTTTCTAATACTTTTCTTAGCAAACGATATAAATCTATAACTGGGATATCAATATTACAATATTCAAAGTTCATGGTATATAATTTCTTATTGCTTACCAATATATTATGATGTATGTATTGTCCATGTATAATTACATTTTTACTGTGATATTTATTTACTAGATTATTGTATTCTGATAATTCTATTAGTGAAAGTGCTTCCACTGCCTTCTGGTAATAGTAATTGAAACTGCTCAAAAAACAAATATCAAACTCCGACCATTTACCAATCTTTCTGATTTTATTCCTGATTCTAACCAACTCAACATTATGTCTTTCCAATTTATTAGGTAATGTACCTAATTTTACATAATTCTTATATCTGTTACCTCTTGAAAAATTAGTACCACATTTATGTAATACGGCTAGATTCTTTACAGAATCAAATATTTCTTCTTCATCATTGAAAAAGATTTCTCTTCCGTTAACCCAATTTTTCATTATGTACATGGTACCGTCATCTTCAAAATAAGGATTATTCTCTTTCGTTAGTGCTAACCTATCAATATTTCTGAATCCTTTGTTATGTAGATATTCTTCTATTTCATACATAAATTTTATTTTTTCTCGATGCATTCGGATTTCCTTAAATAATTTCAAACCCTTATTAGTATCTAATATATAAGCTCCTCGTCCTTTATAACCGTTTTTTACTTTAACATCAAATTGTTCAAAAATGTTATTGTATTCCTCAAGCATCTAATCACCCCAACTTAGCCCTAACTATAATATTTTTTTATCAGTATCCTAGACATCTATACCTAATGCCCTACTTTAAAATATATGAAGAAGTCAAGCAGATTATGAGGACAGGAAATTAATATTTTACTATATTGGTATAAGCAAAACAAAAAACCCCAATATATTGTATTGCTTTTTTTCAAACAACAATATATTGGGGTTCCAAAATTATAATAAATTATAAATATTTTTATTCTTTTATTTCATCCACTATCCTTAACAACTCTTCCTTGTCATTTCTATCTGGTTCTTCAATGACTATATCCAATAGTTTATTGAGTATAATTCCTATCTGACGACCTTCTTTTACACCATGTTCCATCAAGTCTCGTCCATCAACTTTAAGTTCTCTTATGCTTATACACTGCTCTTTTTCTTTAATCTCTGCGTATTTCTTTTCAGCATTGCATAGCTTTAACATTCTATCATCCAACTTATCTGGATTTTGAGCCTTGATATCTGCTCTTTGAACAAGTACGAAGTCATGAAATAGCTCATGTCCTAACTTTTTTAATAGTCTTCTTATACTTTTTGAACTATTTTCTAATCTAATATCATGGAATTCTATTAACTTGACAACTTTATCAATAGTCTTATTATCAAATTTTAATCTCTTGAGAATATCATTTGCCATCTTTGCACTGATACCTTCATGTCCATAGAAATGGTCTATACCCAATTCGTCAGTAGTCTTTACTCTTGGTTTTCCAATATCATGCAGCAACATGGTCCATCTAAGTGCTTTATCAGCCTTTATAGCGTTAACAGACCTAAGAATGTGATCATGAATATCATAGCTATGATAAGGGTGATTCTGGGAATTACCAATACAAGGTATAAACTCAGGTAATATATACTCCATTAGATTGCAATGATATATCTCCATAATCATATTAGGGTTATTGGATATGAGTGTCTTGTTAAGTTCCACTTGTATCCGTTCCATACTGACATTTTTAATGAGTGATGAGCACTCTGTTATAGCATCTCTAGTCTTTTTATCTATTTTATAACCCAATTGAGCTGAAAATCTAATGGCTCTTAACATTCTAAGTGCATCTTCATTAAATCTTTCTATTGGATTACCAACACAACGGATAATACCCTTTTCCAAATCTTCTATTCCACCAAAAGCATCTACCAATCCTGTTATATGGTTATAAGCCATAGCATTTATGGTAAAATCTCTTCTCTTAAGATCTTCTACCAGATTATTAGTGAATTCAACGGAATTAGGTCTCCTATTATCTTCATATTCCCCATCAATTCTATATGTTGTGACTTCAATAGGGTGTTTATCCATAAGTATGGTTACAGTACCATGCTGCAACCCTGTATCTATGGTTTTGGTAAATAATTTCTTAACTTGATTAGGTAATGCGGAAGTCGTTATATCCCAATCATTAGGTTTTTTACCTATGATACTATCTCTTACACATCCTCCAACCAAATATGCCTCATGCCCATTGTCAGTCAGTCTATCTATTATCTTCTTGGCATAATTAGGCATATCTATTTTAACTTTATCCATAAAAATCATTCCTCTAAGCTGGTTTATCAGTTAATCCTTACACGACTCTTTATTTCTTCTCTACTATATCCAGCATTCTCTAATCTACTAACAACATCTTTTTCTATATCAGGTAGATAAGTTTTAACTAACGAAGCGTCTCCTTCTAACTCATAATCACCAAGTGAAGCTGGTATCATAAAAGAGTCTCCTAATCTAAAGTCGTATTCAATATTATTATATACTACTTTACCGCTACCTGATATACACATGTATATATAAAATTTATTATCTGTTCTTTCTTTCAGTTTTCCTTTTAAACCTATCTTCTCTAATGAAAAATATTTATTAGCCACATAATAGATTATTTCGCTTTCACCATCTTTTATACCTAGCCCTGTTACTACGTCTTTACTATGTTTACCTTCAAAATCAATGACATCCAATGATTTTTCAACATGGAGCTCTCTCATGTTACCATCAAGACCAACACGATTCCAATCATAAACTCTATATGTAGTATCTGAATTCTGTTGTATTTCAGCTAATAAAATACCATCTTCTATCGCATGAACAAACCCCGCTGGTATATTGATAACATCTCCAGCTTCTACCTCTACTTCATTAAGAACCTGTTCAAGATTTCCCTCTTCAAGTGCTTTTGTAAAATCTTCTTTTGATACATTATCCTTTAACCCTGCTATCAATTTTGCACCTGGTTGTGCATCTAAGATATACCATGCTTCACTTTTACCTAACTCACCATTTTCGTATTTCATTGCATATTCATCTTCTGGATGCACCTGAACCGATAATTTATCTTTTGCATCAATGAATTTTATTAATAATGGAAATTTGTCATCACTGCTTATTTTATAACCAACCAATTCTTCTGAGTAATTCTCCAAAACCTCTTTTAAAGTCTTGCCTTTTAATTCTCCATTTCTAACTACCGAATCTCCATTATCATGGCAAGCAACTTCCCAACTCTCTCCTGTATGTTCAAATGGAATTGATTTGTTCAATTTATCTTTTAATAATGTTCCTCCCCAAACTCTTTCTTTAAAATCTGGTTCAAAAAATATTGGATATAACATAGTCTTCTCCTCTCATAACTTATACTGTTTTCATCTGTCGATTAGATTATATCAAAGCTTATATTTTTTGTATAGCTGTAAAAATATTATATTTCATTAATATACTTATCATAAAAACTTTTCCATCTCACATTATCATCAAGATTAGTATACTCTATTTCATATTCAGCATGGTCACCTAACACATGTATTACCTCCACACTTATACCTAAAGCACTCTCACTTATATAAAAATTATTAGATGCTAATTTGTTATTGAGTTCCTCCGTAGATAAATTTTCTAAAAACCCAATTTGTTCACTTCTTACTGCACTAAAGTTATCGCCTTTGAATTTGTCCAAAAAAGTCTCATCTACATCAACGACATCTGACAATTTCAATATAGTCTGATTCTGGGTATCTATATTACTAGTATAAAAAATATTATTTGGATAAACCGCTTTCTTCGCATTACCTAGTCCCGAATATTTTATACTCATTATCTTTTCATTACAAAATGAAATTTCATAATCAATCTCAAGACCGGATAAATCATTGATATCATACTGATTCATGATTTTTAATGCTTCATCTTCAATTAACTTATTCAACGTTTTTATTTCTTCTTTATCATTCTTATTTTCAAACTGAGGATAATTTATTATTACTTTACCCTTTGAATATGTATCTTTAACAATATTCATTTTACTGGCTGAACAGGAAACAAGCATAAGTGCTGCAACAATAATTACTAATATTTTTTTCAACAATAGGATTCCTTCTTTCTTCTAATATTATGTCGGTATTTTCTACATCATCTTCATTTCATATTAATTTTAATCTTTTAGATATTCTATATTATAATGAAAGAAAAATCAATGTATCAAAATATAGAAGATAGTAATTTTATTATTGTAATTATTGAAGTATTAACGTGTAGAAGATTAATTTTCAGCTTCCGTAAATGCCGGCTCTCTAATATTTCCTTATGGCTACTACCATCTGTAAGGTCTTATAGGTGATGCTATTCCTTTCCGCTAAACGTCCTGTTTAGAGGAAAGGCGCTTAGCCGTCCTTGGCACGCTTACCGCATCACCTATAAGACCTTACTTCCATATGATCGTTGAAATATTAGAGAGCCTGCATTTACTACTTTCTTGGCTCATCTTAATTCAATATCAAGACTGTATGTCAATTGCTAAACATAATACAAGAGTAAAATCCTTTTTAGTGATTAGATAGCAAAATTCATCAGATTATTTTTAATTATAATCTAAGAGACAAAAGTTAAACCTCTAGCCAAGTGGATGTATAGGTATATGAAATGAGTGACTTTTAAATAATGGTTAGAAAATCTTAGTGAGTGGAAAGGTATATTCCGTTAAGAAGCTTAAATGTCTGACCGTAGGGAGTTTTTAAGCTTTAGGAATATACCTTGGAACGAACTTAGATTTTCTTCCATTATTTAATATGAACGAATTTCCTATACCTATACATTCACGCACGGATTGCACAACACAAATCAACCTATTCATCCCAATAAAAAACATCCACCCAATTATTATCCCTATCCAATAATAATATAAGCAGATGCTTCTAACTTCAATAACTAATATTTATTACGCATTCAACATTACCTTCTCATCATTAAACGTAAGAGTTATCAACCTAACCAATATCAAACTAACAACAAATGATGATATAGCAGTAACCAAAAATTGATTCATCGTCAATTCAAATGATAAAGCAGCTTTTAATGCAGAAACACTTCCATATACAGGAATCGCATAGTGGTAAAGTTCTGTTGCTCCTCCACCAAACATAGTTGAAAACGCAGCAATCATAACAACCATGAATACAGGTGTTACATATGTTCCAGCTTCTTTAACTGTTCTAGCTCTAACAGACAATAGACAAATAAGTCCTACATATATACCAACAAGAGTAATCATTATTATCAATAACTGTATCAACTGGAATGTTGAAAATTGTAAAGCTCCAAGATTCATATCTGCCCCACCAGTCAACATCTTCGATGAAAACGGCATTGAAGCTATTATGGCAGCAAATGACACTATGGCACTTACAATAGCCACTATCCCTAGACCAATTACCTTTCCAAGAGCTATTGTCTCCCTCTTAACAGGTGTCAACAGCAATGTAGCCATTGTTCCTCTTTCTTTTTCCCCTGCAATAGTATCCATACCAATACCCATTGCTCCAGAGAACAAAATAATAGCTATAAGCATAGGCAGTATCATAGAAATTCCTTGACCAGATGCTTTTTTCTCGTCAACAACGATTGATTCATCAGAATTTCTATCAACATCAAATGCAACAACATTGTTTATATCACCAAATCTATCTGTCAAAATCTGAGTTTCATATTTATTCAAAGCAATTTCAATAAATCTTTTCCTTGATTCCCGTGAATATTCTTCAGATGGATTATAAAATGTTTTGACTTCTGGTGGTATTTCTAGGTTTTTATAATTATTGACCTTATCTAAAAACCCATCCTCGAATTTAACCATCATGTCAACTTCTCCATTTTTAATTTGTTCTTTTATTGATGCAGTATCCTGGGTCATATCTATATAAGTAATATTCATATTCAGCTTTTTTTCATCTACAACTTTTTGAAACTGTACTGGAGCATTTTGAATATATACTGTAGATGTATGTTCTTCTATATCATCCATCATATTAGAAAGCATACTTCCCATTATTGTATAAACAATAAAGATACTAAGAGCTGGTAAAATAAATGCTGAAAAAACTAATCTACGATCAGTAAAAACTCTTTTTAATTCTTTTTTCAATATATCTCTTAACATAATATTAACGTCCTTTCCCTACATATTTGATTATAATACATTAGTCATCTAGCCATGATTAACTGCTTTTTTATATAATTCGAAGAAGGCATCTTCAAGATTTTCTGTTTTTGTTTCATTCAAAACATTTTGTATGGTACCATCAATAACTTTTTTTCCATTTATAATAATGGCTACTCTATCACATAGCTTGCTGGCTACTGTCATGATATGTGTTGAAATGATAACTAGTTTCCCTCTTTCTTTTAGAGTTACTAGATATTCTTCAACTGCTCTTGCTGTAATTATATCCAATCCATTAGTTGGTTCATCAAATATAACGATATCCGGGTCATGTACTACACTGACAGCAATTGAAAGTTTTTGTTTCATACCTGTTGACAATTCGCTTATCTTCTTATCAGCAAATTTATTTATCTTGAAGTAATCAAAAAGCTCCTTTTTCCTTGATGTTATTTGATCATTAGTCATTCCATGAAGTTTGCCAAAAAACTCCATAGTATAATCAGGTGTAAAATGTTCATCTAATTTTAATTCATTAGTCAGGAATCCTATCCTTTTTCTAACTTCCGAACTATCTTTTACAACATCATATCCATTAACATTTATAGAACCTTTAGTTGGTTTCAGTAGGGTAACTATACTCCTTAGGGTTGTAGTCTTCCCTGCACCATTAGGTCCTAAAAGACCGAATATCTCACCTTGATTAGCAAAAAATGAAATATCGTTAACAGCTATTTTAGTACTCTCTTTAGTTTTTAATTCTCTTTTCTGTTTACTGTTAAGCTTATATATCTTGGTTAAATTCTTCACTTCTATCATGTAACGAACCTCCTATACGTAATTATTATACTGTATATTTTGTATATGCACAGTATATATAGAAGTTACTGTTTTGTCAATACCCTTTATCTTTTTTGAGTAAAATTAAATTACGATTACTCACCAATTAGTTTGACGTAACATCTATAGTAAAATAATGCAATATTTTTTTGGGAATCAGTAAATTATAGCTATCTTATTCTTTGTTACTTTTATAGCTTATTTAATAAATTTAATGATTAAATTATTAATACTATCATAGATTAAAATATAGAAAATTGTTTTTATACTTGCAACTATTATGATATAATAATTTTATGTATGGTATAAAATGTAGTACAAGTGATTTTCTTTGAATTATTTTATATTATTTGTACTTATTGTATTATTTAAACAAAGGACTGAACTTATTTTATATGAATGGGGGACTTTTTGTGATTGAAATCGTTGAAGTTACTTCTAAAAAAGATTTAAAAGTTTTTGTAAAATTTCCTACTAAGCTGTATAAGAAATGCAGAAATTATATTCCATCACTGCTGGTAGATGAACTTAATACATTAAGAAAAGATAAAAATCCAGCTATGGATTTTTGTGAATCCAAGTATTGGCTGGCGTATAAGGATGGTAAAGTTGTTGGAAGAATTGCTGGTATCATAAATTACGCAGCAATTGATCTATGGAATGAAAAAGCTGGTCGTTTTGGCTATATCGACTTCATTGAAGATATGGAAGTTGCAAAACTATTATTAGAAACAGCAGAGGAATGGCTTATCTCAAAAGGAATGACTAAGATTCAAGGTCCTCTTGGGTTTAGTGATTTTGATTTGGAAGGTATGCTTATTAAGGGTTTTGAATACTTAGGAACCATGACTACCATATATAATCACTCATACTATGTGGATTACTTGAAAGAGCTAGGTTATTCAAAGGATGTGGATTGGCTTGAATATGAAATAATAATTCCTGATGAAGTACCTGAACCTGTTAAAATAGTGGCAGAACGCTCAATAAAGACTAATAATCTAAAAGTTTTAGAAGCAAAAAGTAAAAAAGACATTATTCCTTACGTACCTAAACTATTCTCACTAATCAATTCAGCATTCAAGGAACTATATGAATTTACTCCTTTAACCGATAAACAGATCAAGTTATATACAAAACAGTACATAAGTTTTATTAACCCTAATTTCGTTAAGTTTGTTTTAGATGAAAATGATGAATTAATTGCTTATGTCTTAGGTTTTCCTTCTCTTGCAAAAGCAATAAAAAAAGGTAAAGGACGTATTTTACCTTTTGGTTTCATATATCTATTGAAAGCTCTTAAATTAAATAAAAGGTTAGAAATTGTTCAGATAGCAGTTGACCCTAAGTTTCAGAATCGAGGAGTTAATGCTATATTATTCAGGGAACTTATTATATCTTGTAATAAAAAAGGTATACATTCTGCTGACCTTAATCCTCAACTTGAAAGTAATAAAAAAGTTCGTTCTCAATGGCAGAGATTCAAGCATAGACAGCATAAGGTTAGAACATCTTTTTATAAAGAGTTGGCATAAGAATAATATAATTTAATAAGTGGCGTATTTTCGCAGAGAAGGTACAGGGTAATATTACGTCAGCAGATTAAACGTCCGTGTTTAAAACTGCTGAACTCGCCGTCCATGGTTCGCTGCTCCATATTACCCTATACCTTCTCTGCTTGGCTCGTTCTTATTTTAGCTTGATGGTTATCAATATATGTCTTTGTTTAATAATTATTTACCGTATAATAATTATCTGTTACTTTTTGATATCATTATATCTAGTATCATCTTGTCTGTTTCTTCCATTCCTTTTGAGCCTATGCAGGTAAGATTTTTGATGCAGGTTTCTATGTTTTCATCGATGATACCTTCGGTTTTGGTTATTTCAATATCTCCGAGAGATAGTATGGTTGAATTGAATGAAGCCTCTACAACAGTAGCTACTTTCAAGGCACAACCTGTCTTTGCTCCGTCGCATATCATCCCGCTTACATCACCGATCATATTTTTAATGGTTGATTTGATATTATGTATATCGCCGCCTAGAAGGTATGTCATACCACAGCCAGCTCCAATACCTGCTACGATTACTCCACATAGAGCAGATAGTTTTCCTAGATTGGTTTTAATATGTATTGCTACTAGGTTACTAAGAATTAATGCTCTAGCTAATTCTTCTTCGCTTTTATGTAACCATTCTGCTACAGCTACTACCGGTAAAGTAGCAGTTATTCCTTGATTGCCACTTCCTGAATTGGTCATAACAGGGAGTGGACATCCTGCCATTCTGGCATCAGATGCAGCTGCTGATAACCTGATGGCGTAGTTTTTCATATCATCAGCTATCAACTTGTTCTGGATATTTTTTTCTATGGTTTTTCCTACCTTGAGCCCATATTCTTTGTTCAAGCCTTCAAGTGCTATTTTTTTATTCATTATGGCACCTTCAAGTATGAACTTTATTTCATCAAATGGTGTATTCAGTACAAATCTATAAATACTGTCAATACAAATGGCTACTTTATAGTCTTCTACTTCAACCACTTCAGATAATTTATCCATAAGAACATCATCATTGTAAGATATGAATACTATATCAGTATGACCACCTTGAATTATTACATGAGCTTTATTATTTTTGCCGATAACAGTTGCATCAATATACAATTTACAGTCTTTATCTGCTACTTCTATTTTAATTCTATTTTCATTTATAATGTTGTTAGCCTGATTCACATGGGTTTCTTTTACTTTAGATAACACTTCAAGCCCTAATTTTGATTCACCCACAATGGCACCAAGAGCAGCAGCTATATGTATACCCACTTGACTTGTTCCTGGTATACCTACACCCATGGCATTTTTAATGATATTAGGACTTAACAATAGTTCAATTTTTTCTACATCTTCATCTAATACTTCTTTTGCTTTTGCAACACAAAGTGCTATGGCTATTGGTTCAGTACAACCAGTAGCTGGTTTTACTTCTTTATTTATTAAATCTATAAACGATTGAACATTGCACATAAATTAGACCTCACCTTTCATATAATCATCATTATCATTGTACAATAGAAGCTACAATAATTACAGTTTTTTAGACTAGATAGGCTAATAAACTTATTTATTAAACCAAAATACAATAAAATCGTTAAATTGTAAAGCATTATTTCCACTTATGCCCCTTATAAACCTAATAAACTAATGGTTATTGCTGAACTATGCATCAATGATATCATATAGACATTTTCTGAATTTATCCACATCTCCATCAAAAAGCACAAGATTTATCCCCATTCTCTCGGCTCTTTCATCCACATATTGACCTTTTGATGGTTTTGTAGCTACTAGAATCTTCTTGACAGTGGAACCCCCTAGCTGTTCTGCATAGATATCCAGTTCATTAAGTGCTCCACTATTATATCTTTTGGTATCCTTACAAGATATGCATATCAAAGACGATCCAGCAACTGCTATGACATCCATTTCGTTCTCAACTTCAATTCTATCTTCATCCCATAGGAATCTGACCCCTGTTCTTACATCACACACTTTACTGTTCTCCTTAACAATATTATAAGTAAAATGTTCTAGCCAGACTCCTGATAATATATAATTCCTGATATCTTCATTTTTAAATACTATTATTATATTGTTTGCATTTTCTCTTATACTTCTAACACAATCAATACTTGAAAACTTGTTGAACAAATACACTATGTCTTGATTATTTTCAGATGACCTAGTAACTATACTGTCATCAGACTGACTGACTAGATTATTTCTTATATAATCTCTGGTTCTAATCCACAATTCGTAGTTATCGAGTATAATATCAAGCATATTGTTATAATCTCCGATTATATAGTCAAAGGTTTCATCTGTAACGATTTTGCCTCCTGTAATGGAAACATAATCTTTCACACGGAAATTTATATTATCATAATTAATTACTTTTATCCCTTTTTTAGTTAGTTTATAAATCTTTTCTTCTCCAATATCCATATATATCAAAGTAATATCATGGTCAATCATTGCTTGATGTGCGATAACAGCTGATAGATTATCTCCTGATGAAATATTGATTATTGTGTCTTGTTCAATATGATTATCAATTATCTTTTTTAACTGTAAAGGATTAGTATAACTTTTTTCAATTATCCTAGTACCATCTAACTGCTCACTGAGGAATCTTCCCATATCAGTTAGCACATCTACCGAATCCTTATTTGCATTAGCAATATTAATAACTTTTTCTGGTTTCATGAATTTAGAAATATAGGCTACATCATCATTAAAATCATCTAATATGTTAATCAGCGTATTACATCTCATGTTTTTCACAACCTTTGATATTATTTTACTTATTATATCATTTTTTTACTTTTTATTCTATCAGCCATAATAAATACACCGTTTCCAGCTAGAATAAAAACCATGGGCATAACTACATATTTGTATCTGAAACTTATTTCAATCAAGAAGTGTACCCCTGTATAAATGGTTAATGCATAATATAATAAATATACATAGCCTGTTTTATCAGCTCTATAATATCTTATCAGTCCATATAATACAAAACCTATTATTAACGTATAGAAGATTTTCTCAAACTCCTGTACCTGCCTGTATATATAGTCAAAGCTTATTCCTGCTTTTCTTATATCTTTACCTATTAGATGTGGGAAAGTGAATACACCCAATTCAAAATCTCCCCACATGTACCTGACTTTTTTGACCATCAAGGATAACATTCTTGTTGGAGATATTAATATACGCTCTTTTATCAATTCTTTTTCCTTGGATAATAATTCTTCATCAATAGGAACATCATACAGCATCAATGTCTTAGCATCGTCTTCAGAAAAACGACCTGATGTCTTCTCATTCAATCCTGTGACGAATTTCCAATAAGGATTATTGTTTTTAAGTCCGTTGTCTGTTACTCCTGTTACAATGCTGAGGCTCCAAATACTATAGAATATGATAAGATAGGATATAAGGCATACTCCAAAATATTTGAGATTTATCTCTTTGTTTTGCCTATAATAACTAAAAATACTCATGATTAAAATAGCAAGTATGAAAACTATCCCTATAGGACGTAGTGAATTACCTATTGCAATGAACAGCCCTGCAAGAATCCATTTTTTATAACTGTTCTGGCACTTAACAATACAGTATAATGCTATATAATAAAACAATGTGGCTATATGCTGGTTAGTAAGTACTGGCGCCATAAAAAATATTGGAATATAGACGGCATGTAAAACTCCAGCAACCCTTCCTACAAATTCATTGAATATGATCTTGCCTATTCTATAAACCAAGTAATTAGTAGCAGCAATAAAAAAACAATTGATAAATTTTAATAGAAATACGCTGTCACCGAATATCTTAATAATCAATCCTTGATAAACTGCAAATATGGTCTGATATGGAAAAAATGAAAAGTACTGAAACTCTTTGAATGAGTAATCACCAATAGCAAATAACCTAGCAGCTCTTAACATTACCTCAAAATCTGATATTGGTGGAGTTCTCACAATTATAATCATAGCAATCTTAGTTACCAATGAAAATATAAATAGAAATACACCAAAATAAGGAATTCTTAGTCTAATAATTAAATAAAGAATGAAAAAAAGAACACAAACAGGTATAATATAGAGAATGTTTAATTTCTCTACATAGATAAAATATATATTTATAACGAAAACAAGTCCAAAGAATAGTATCATATACACATCAAATATTTTCTGTAACCTTTTCAAATCTAACACCTCTTAATATTATGTTATACTTTAGTACTCTCATATTTATTGATAAAATACAAAGGTCTATTCTTGGTTTCATTGAAAATCCTGCCAACATATTCACCTAATACTCCTATGCTGACCAACTGAATACTGCCTATAAATAACATAATACTAATAAGGGACGCATAGCCAGGTAAATCAATCCCTATAATTAATGTTCTAAGTACAATATATATCATATAGATGAATGCACCAATACCAGTGATGCTTCCTATGAATGTGGCTATTCTAAGAGGCATGATTGTGAATGTAGTTATACCCTCAATAGCTAGTCCAATCAATTTGCAATAGTTCCACTTGGTTTTTCCTGCTGCCCTTTCATCTCTGTCAAACAGAATTTCTTTCTTGTTGAATCCTATCAAACTGAATAATCCCTTTGTATATCTTCCAGTTTCCTTGAATTGCTTCAGAGCATCAACGGCTTGACGATTAAGCAAACGGAAATCACCTGTATCTTCTTGTATTTCAACTTTTGCTAGTTTTCCTAATAATCTATAAAAACAATGAGCAGTGAATTTTTTTGTAAAGCTTTCACCTTTTCTACTGGACCTCTTAGCATAGACATCATCATATCCTGCTTCCCATTCTTTTATCATCACTGGTATAAGCCTTGGAGGATCTTGTAAATCAGCATCCATTATGATGACTGCATCCCCAGAAGCATAGTCAAGTCCCGCAGCCATAGCTATTTCTTTTCCATAATTTCTTGATAGGTCTACATATGAAACCCTGCTATCTCGTAATCTCAAGGATATTATTTTGGCTAGAGTCCTGTCTTTACTCCCATCATTAATAAATAAAAGTTCAAATCTATAATCTATATCATTAATTACTTTTACCACTTCATCATAAAAAATGTCAATTACTTCTTCTTCGTTATAACATGGTACCAATATGGTTATGGTCTTCAATTCTCTGCCTCCTAAACACCATTCTATGTAAACCAGAACTTAAAATGCTCATTTTTGTTATTTCTCATAAAGTCCATAATAGTATTTTTCAATATGGATAATATTATACATTTTAGTAAAGCTTTCTAGCTAATACTTTGTTTCACATTATAGAGGGATAGTTTTTCTAAGATATATGAAAGATATGTCTAATTTGTAAATGAAAAAAACTAAACCACTAAAATGAGATTAGTGGTCTGTACAAAGATATTGCTTAGATAATAATTTTATAGTTCTATGCTATAGGAGATGGTAATTTCCCTGAGAAATCAAGTAATTTCAGCCATGTAGGCATATCTACTATTCCCGTCATTGGTAGATTAACAATGTTTTGAAAATTTTTTACAGCTTCAACAGTTTTTTGTCCGAATATTCCATCATCCTCCAATTTATTGATTGTAGGAAAATTATTGGATATTATATTCAACATTTGCTGTAGTTCTTTTACAAGGGGACGAGGTTTTGTGGTTATTCCTACAACTAAGTCACCCACAGGATAATCAAGGGCTACTCCTTTTTCAACAAAAATGTCTTTTCCATAAAAACTTCTTAATATCTCCATAAGGCTTGCTCCTTTTTGTGCCATTTCATTTGCCTTATTTTGTATCATACAATAGTCACTTGTACTAGGACACTCAGAACGTCTATATTCATATAACTGCATATCGTTAGGCATTGGTTTTCTTAGATATTCGCTAAATAAATCATATGCCATATGCCTTACCCTTGGGTTGTATTGACTGGCTATTATTTCTGGATCATAATCTTGGTCAGCTGTTGAACTTGTAATATCATAGTCCTTATCTTTATTTTCAATATAATGTTTAAATAATGCAAATGATATTATAGCTAGAATATTTGCTTTTATAGCATTATCATGCCAATCTTTACCAACTTCATTATCAGCAACGTTAGCTATATAGTCGATAAAGGGGACTTTAAGATTTACATTGTTAATAACATCATACACAGTAAAAATCATAGGTATATTGAATGGATGTATCTCATTAGATTCACAGGACTTAATATCAGATTTCATTAAGCTATCTAATTCTTTGTGTTGTTTGAATTTCTTATCAATGATAATAGGTTCACTAATTGGAGGACCAAATCTAAATCCTTGAGTCGGTATATTTGTTTCTACAATGTTGGGTTGGTCTTCATAAACTTTAATATTTTCAAGATTTATTTTATACTCTCCATATTCTATTTCTGCATTATACTGATTGGAAGGTTTTAAGAATATTTCTTTGGTTTTACCTAATTCATCTGTCTCTTCTACGCTAAGTATATTTCCATCTTTATCTTTTATTGTTATTGTTGCACCTTCTATGGGTTGTATGGTATTATTAAAATTTCTTGTGCGTGACTGAAATATTAATGAACCTTCATTGGTTGATTTGTTTTCAACGTAGTAACAATTATTCATATTTACGCCTATATATTATTTTTTAGTATATTATATTTATTACTTTTTAAAATGTTCCCTTAGTATGAAAACTATCCATAGAAGAATACTATATATCATTATGTTAAACATCAATTCTTTACATGTTTCTGGAGATATATGTCCCAATCTTCTATAATAATTTAATTCTATGTAAACAAATCCCATAAAACACAAGATTATATATATTGTCTTAATCTGTAATTTCTCATATATATTTTTTTTCATTATTCTCTCCCTAATTAAGCTAATAAAAAACTGCCTTACATTCTTATAAGACAGCTTCTCTTCTTCTTTATTTTATTCCAACCAATTAACCTCATAATCTTTATCAAATCCAAGATACAAATCATAATAAGATGAGTAATAACTATTATGATAAGGCATTACCCAGCCATATGTCACTTTAGGTAATTTCTTTTGATTAATAGGTCCTTCTTTATTTTCTTCAATAAATTTCTTTGCCTCTTGAACATTTTTATCATACACTACAGCATTATCAGCATATCCTTTTATAGTAGGTATCAAAATAGTTAATGAAACCAATGCAACAGTTAAATAACCAGTTGCAATACCTAGTTTCTTATATTTCACTTTGTTGTATTTGCCCTTATTAGCAGTCACCAACATATATGCAGTGATAGGAATAGGCAATAGCCAAGGTAAATTGAACACTATACAACTTAGACATCCACAAATGGCTGAGATACCATACTTATTCAGCCTTGGTATTATACATGCACTATATAAAGCCAGCATGAATATAGGATATACAAGATTTCGTGGTCCAAAAACAGGTGATATAATCATCATAAATTGAGCACCAAAGCCTAATATGACTGCTATGATTGGAAGTGCATTATTGGTTATGAATTTATTTTTATATATTAGTATTCCTGCATATATCAATGTATATAAATAACCTAAACCAATAAATGCTTCAATACCAAATCTTCCTAACATACCATAATAATTAAGAACTTTTCCTGTTAGTGTCTGTAATAATAAACCTATACATGCACTACCACCTAAAATGACAGCTAGATTATTTGTCCACCTATACTTGTCCGATATGCTTTTTCCGTATTTGCCTATAACCCCAAAAGAAGCTACTATGGCTAACATATGATAAGGTAACATAATCTTTGAAAACATGAAGTAGTCACCTTGTTTAATTAGATTATGTTTAATCAAAGGTAAGAATCCTTTTACAGGTGAATCTTCAATGGAGGCACGTAAAAATACAGCTGGTGAACAAATAACAGACAGCATACCTAATGCCACTATTATCAACGTCAATATTTCCATCTTGTTAATTTTATTTTTTCTGATGATTCTTTTCTCCAATAACATAAGTAAAGTCAATCCAAAAGTCATGACACTTGCTTGCTCAACAGTTGCCGCAGCCAAAAAGCCTATTATTGGAACATACCATCTCATTTTGTTACTATATGTAGAACGACTCAACAAGTACCAATAAACCAGCAGCATGAAAATAGGATAAACATAATTAAATGAACCTGTAAGCCAGTAAACGCTTTGTCTTGTTAGATTAGGGTCTAAGAAGAAAATAGTTACTGCCATAATAACTGCTGAATAACCTATCAGAGATTTTTTTTCTTTTACTTCCATTCCCATACAAATCTTTGCTCCAAAGAAAACTATCCCTGCAAGCATTAAAGAGTTACAAATAGCCCAGAAATATTGATTTATCCCTAAAAAAACAGTTACAAACAAATGTACTATCGCTCTACCATTGGCTCTCATGTAATGGTCTAAATGTCTAGTTATAAAATAGTCAAAATCTATGCGGGTAAAACATGCATAGAAAAAATCATCTCCATATAATCTAACGTTGAAATTAACTATAGCAGTTACAATAAAAGTTAACAACGTTATAAATATCAATCCGTGTTTATTCCAAAAACTTTTATTAATATCCTTCAATTTATTTATCTCCCTTATTTGAAATCATGTTCTGAATACCAAAAACTGTGAGAACAGGTAATTAAGTATAAGTACTAATACGCTTATAATTATTTTTGATATCATAGCTTCTATTCTCAATGATGTAAGTACAAATACTCCTCCTATCTCAATTAACATAGTTATACCCCTAGATGAAAAGAAACTAAACGCTTCAATTACAAGTTCCTTGGTAGTACGGCATTTGCTCCTAAAAACAAATATCTTGTTGGTAACATAAGCAAATATAACTGCACATATAACTGATATTATATTTGCTATATTAGGGTTCATATTAACTGGATAGGCTAGAAGCCAGAACACTCCAAAGCTGACAAAAGTAGTCAAGCCACCAATAAATACATACCTGAAAATCTTCTGAAATTGTTCATTATGCATTATTTCTTTTATATAATCAATTAGTCTTTTTATCATATGATTTTCCTGTCCTTCTTAATACCTCTGCTAAGGTTTTGAGATACAATATATCTAGGTCTACCTTTTACTTCATCGTAAATACGTGATATATATACTCCTATCATCCCTAATGACAACATAATCACAGATCCAGTAAAAAGTATCAGTAATATGACTGTTGAAAATCCACTGACAGCATTACCTGAAAAATAATTAACTAAGGTTTGAATACCTAAAATTACAGCAAACAATAGAAAGATAGCACCACCAAAAAAAGTTAGGTACAAAGGTTTGCTTGTGTGAGAAAGTATAGCATTAAAAGCTAATTTCATTAGTCTAAAAAGAGAAAAACTTGACTCTCCTTCCACTCTCTCTTCCACTGTAAAGAAATAATTAGTTCTTTCAAAACCAACCCAGTCAATTAACCCTCTAAAGAATAGATTGCTCTCTCTAAACTGTCTAATTGTATCTACTACACTACGGTCAATCAATTTGAAATCCGAAGAATCATTAAGGTCAAGACCTGTAGTTTTCTTTAATATCTTATAGAATCCTTTTGCAAAGAATCTATAAAGAAAATTTTCTTTTCCTCTTTGTTGCTTAACTCCATCAACAATATTTACCTGTGACCTATCCATAAGTAAAAGCATGTCCTTTACACATTTTGGCGGATGTTGCAAGTCAGAATCCATAATAAGATATCTCTCTGCATCTATATTATCCAAACCAGCACAAATAGCCATCTCTTTACCAAAATTTCTGGCAAATCTAATGGCTGATACATTACTGTATTCTTTTTGTAACTTACTTATTTCAAGCCACGACGTATCTGACGATCCATCATCAACTATGATATATTGGCATGAAATATCATCTTGTAAAAATGTGTCATAGATGACAGCAAAATTCTTACATATCGCCTGAGCTTCATTATAGACAGGTATAACAACTGCAAGCTCCACTTATAACCACTCCTTAAACATATAAATACTCCCTATGGTTGAAATATTTTTCAATATTTAACCAATACTAGTATACACTTTAATATATCAATTATCAATATTTTTATATTGCTACATATTATAACAAAACTATTCATTTTTGTATATACATACAAGGCACAACCCCTATATCAGTTATTACAGCCTCTTTATGATATACAAATCCATCTTGACCAACTACTCTAACAAATCTAGGATTAGTATATGGTGTTCTAAGCCAGTAACTGTTACCTTTCCTTTTATTTATTACATACTTGTCAAAATCTTCCACACTTAACATGAATACCTTTTCCATATTCACATTTCCATAGGCTATGTCAGCATTTTGGATTAAGTAACCTGGTATACAGTACCAATAGTGTGGTTGTTCTCCTGTCTGCATCAACGAACTTTTATCTGGTGATAGAATTGTTTTTAAAGGTATTCCCGTAATTTTATCTATTTGCTCATTAGTGAACCCTGATAAAAATCCATTATCAGTTTCTTTATTAAGCCATTTTCTAATATCAGAATCCATCCATAGGTTAGAGTTATCTTCATCAAAATATCTACAATCAATTATATCCTTAGAAGCTACAAAGTAGTATTCATCCGTTTCTTCAAGAACCTCCCAAACAAGCTCCTTATTTTTATATTGTCCAAAAACAATCCTATTGTTTTTATAACTGATATTTATTGAAATTATTAATACTATGATGCATATTAGAGTGCTGATAATTCCAACAGCTATTTTAATTTCCCCTATCTCTATTAGTTTACATAAGTCCACTAAAATAAATATTATCATCATATCCAATAATACATTGAACAGAAACATATGTTTAATAAGGTCAGCTTCTCCATTACCTATAACAGGTAAAATGAACTGGCTGCCTGAAAATATTAATATCATGATTCTAAATAGCATCAAAAGTCTAAACTGGCTTATATCCATTGTTTTCTTACTTTTTATTAATGAAACGAGACTTGTTATTATAAAACTCACGAATATAAGAATTATTATCCAGAGAGCAAAATCATAGGTTAACTTTCTTATTCGTTCCCATAAACTGAAGCGTTCATCAAATTTCAGTGCCTCATTATAATCCATCTTAGTATAATTACCTAAGTACGGCGGTCTTAATACAGCACTTGAAGCAGCAGATAATTTAGTTTTTTCCAATAGTCTATCTAAGTGAGTTAGGTAATAAAAGGTTATTTTTAGTGGAGTTGCTTTTTCATATACTTCTTCTTTGAAATCTTCGCTATACATATCATAACCCTTGTGATCCATATATCCATTGGTACCTTGCAGACAAAGATATTTTTCATCTATGCCAAGATATTTCAAGTCTTCCTCTGGTTCTTCTGAGTCTTTTAGAACACCATAAAAAAGCGAATGGTATCTATTTACATCACACATCCACTTAGGCACAGATACATAATAATAGATTGAAGTGATTAACATGCACAAACTACCTATAATTATGACTAATCTGATTTTATTATCTTTTTTATAATAGAATAGGAACCCAGAGAAAATAATCATTATAAGACCTAGAGGTATATTAGCTACTTTAGCACCTATAAAGATACAACCTGAAACAAGATTAACAATATATAATAATATTCTATCTTCATTATTATATATAATCAGCAGTAAGCTCCCAATATATAATAATATAGATACAAGTATTAAAGGCTCCCCATAAAATGAATTAAAATATACCAAGTACCCTTTATCAAAATAGATAAATATAGTGAGCAGGAAAAGGATACTTTTTGAAATTATATTTTTCACAGGAAAACTTCTCACAAATAAAACTATAGCTAAACTGAATATTACTAAATACAGTATAGATAAAGCCCTTATATCAAAATCTATGATTTTTCCATATTTATAATATTTGACGAATCCATTAATTAGTTGAGCACATTTAATTAGCAACGTATGTGTAGATTCATACCCACTTATATTCTTGATATTGGGTTTAATTATAAACTTCATATGATCTAATACATTACTGAATTCTTTTACATATGCAAAATCTTGTTGAGCATAAAAGAATTTATTATTTTCATCGCTAGATAAACCTTCAGGCTGCGTGACTCTATAAAAATCACAGTTATCAGCCAAACCTACTGTTGTTGGATAGTTTATTAGGAGATATCCTATAACTACTAATATAATAATGAGCATCAAATATAATTTATTATTCTTCATTGGAAATTACCTAACTCTCTTTTGCTAATACATGTATTATTCCACACAGTTTAATTATTGTGGATTAATCTAATGATAACAAAAATGTTTATTAGATTTATTTCCAAAATATATCCAATTTAATAAATCTTTTCTAATTTCTCCCACATTTCAGGCTTGACCTTTTTTATGTTGACTATCTTGAAGTTCTTGTCTACAAAAGTATGCTTGGTACTGCCCTTTGCAATAATCTTATTATCTTCCTCTCTTACCACATGGTAATTGAAAACCATTTTGACTGGATTCATTTCTTCTATCCAGACCTTTATAATAAGTTCATCCTCATATTTGGCGCCATCTATATATTTACACCATGATTCTAATACAGGCATCATGATACCTTCTTCTTCCATTCCTCCATAAGTCATTCCTATTTTAGTTATATATTCCCCTCTTGCCATCTCGAACCAAGGGTAATATTTTGAATGATGTACTACCCCCATCTGGTCTGTTTCAACATATCTTACCTTTAATTTTGTTTCATGAATATACATAAATAAACCTCCTATTTTTTATTGGATTGTTGGAAATATCATTAATGCTTCAAATCCTTTTTCATAATCGCTTTGTAGAATAAGTTCACCTTTGTGTGCCTTAGCGATTCTAGCTACCATTGGAAGCCCTAATCCATGTCCATTATCTGCTGAACGCCTATTATTAGAGGAATATGGCAACCTGGTCAGATCTGATAACTTATCTTTTAAAACACCCTTACCTGTATCAGATACATTGAAGCAGCATTTATACTTATCTTTCATTGTGGATTTAATAGTTATTTCACATCCTTCAGGGTTATGTTTTATACTGTTTAACACTAAGTTGTAAACTGCTCTTATTAGTAATTTTTCATCTGCCATGATTTCTATGTTCTCATTAGGTATATCCATAGTGATTACAAATCGCTCATCTAATCCATTATTCAAGAAATCTACTACAACATGCCTTATAACCTTTGATAATCTTACAGGCTTAAGTTTCAGTGGCTGCATTTCATATTCTAACATGGATACAAGATTAAGATCACTAACTAGTGAACTGAGTTTTTCCCCTTGCTGTCTTATGATACCTGCGTGGTGTCTCTGTTCCATAGGGATGTCTTCATTTTCTTCTAATCCACTGGCATAACCCAACACCATTGATAGTGGTGTCCTAATATCATGGGATATACCAGCAATCCAATTGGAACGGGCTTCATCTCGTACTTTTAATGCTCTATTTTTTTCTTGCAATATTGTAGATGTATGATTAATACTATTAGCGATGTCGTTAAATACCCCATTCTCTCTAATGAATATGGGTTTTTCATGTGCAAGATTATGTATTCCACTAATAAGAGGTTTAACTGATTTAATTAATTTTGTTCCAATGATTATTGATAAGGTTACAGCTAGTACAATATTAATTATAAGCATTATCAATATCTTTAGTGGCAGGGCACTAATCCAGTTCACTGGAAATTGGTATTGATATTTAGCATAGCTTCTTTTGGGATAGCCTACTACTATAAGACCGTCTGAATGCTCCCATATAAAAACTGGATAATTCTTTAAGTAGTTCCTTGATAATTTTGCAATATCAGTCAATGTATACTCCTCTGGAATTTCTTGTGGCAATCTGTAATCCCATATTACTTGTCCATCTTTATCTATTAACATTGCCCATAGCTGCTGCTCTGATAACATATTCTTAGTATTATCACCTAAAACATGGTCATCATTATTATTAAAATCTTCTGCTATATCTTTTAGTATTTTTTCTGGTGAATTCCCAAAGTTCATTCCATTGAATACAAAGAAAGCTAAAATAATGTAATTAAGTATGAGTATAAAGACACATATAACAATTGTTAAACCTGTAAAACGTCTTAATATACGTGATATACCATTCATTCTAATTCTCCTTAACAATCAGCTTATACCCTAATCCTCTTACTGTTACCAGATTCTTGGGCTTAGAAGGGTTTAATTCAATCTTTTCCCTTATTCTTCTGATATGTACCATCAAGGTATTTTCATAGCTATAATAATCGTCTCCCCAAACAGCTTGACATAATGCATCACTAGTAACAATACGTCCTTTGTTTTCAAATAATTTGAGAAGTAACCCATGTTCCTTAGCTGTTAGACTTTGTTCTTTTTGTCCATCTATAACTATAGCACTTTCCAAATCAATCATATATCCTTCAACTTCAAAACTGGGCATACGTATAGGCTCTATAGCAGTATATACTCGTTTGAGTACAGCTGTAAGCCGCAGAATAAGTTCCCTAGGCAAAAAAGGTTTGACAATATAATCATCAGCACCTAATCCAAGTCCTAGTAAACGGTCCTCATCTTCACCCTTTGCTGATAAGAAGAGAACAGGCATATTGGAAAATTTCTTCATAGAAGAAAATAATTCAAATCCGTTACCATCAGGAAGCATAACATCTAAAATTGCAATATCAGGATTATTGGTTCTGCAGACAGCCAAAGCTTCTGAACAATTAGCTGCATGATATATACGGAAAAATCCCTCTTTACATAAAAATCTCTCTATCATCTTTCTAATTTCAATCTCATCATCAACGATAAGTATTTTTTTATCTTTTATGTTTTGCATAACTAATCACCTACATCCATTATACATAACCTCTTTATAATTTTCATTATACTTTTTACAATATTTCATATTTAAGGTAGCTGTAAGGTAATCTTTAGATTCAAGAAAGGTAACGTAGCTATAATACTCTTAGATTAAATTTTTAGAATGGAGTTGAAAATATATGGCTGCAATTGTATCAACACACCAATTAACAAAAAACTATAATGGGATTTGCAGGGTAAACGATGTTAACATGACAGTTTATGAAGGTGATATTTATGGCTTTCTTGGTCCAAATGGAGCAGGGAAATCTACTACTCTTAAGATGCTTCTAGGTCTAGCTAAACCTACTAGAGGTGATGTAGTTATTTTTGGTAAGAATTTCATTAAAAACCGTCAGTCTATTTTAAGTAACACAGGTTCATTAATAGAATCCCCATCCTATTATGGGCATCTTACAGGATTGGAAAATATGTGTATTATGCAACGATTATGTAATGCACCAGAAAAGAATATCAAGAAAGCTTTACATATAGTGCGTCTGGAAAACCAGATAAAAAAACAAGTAAAACATTATTCTCTTGGTATGAAACAACGACTTGGTATTGCTATGGCTTTAATAAACTTCCCCAAATTATTGATTCTAGATGAACCAACCAATGGTCTTGACCCTAATGGAATCAGGGAGATCAGAGAACTTATAAAGTCATTACCACAAAAATATGGAATAACTGTTCTTATCTCCACTCATCTTCTATCTGAAATAGAACAAATGGCTACTTCTGTGGGAATTATTAATGACGGTAATCTATTATTTCAAGGCAGCATGGATTCATTGCAAGGAAAAAGCAAATCCTTTGTCACTATAAAATCACTAAACAACCAATTAGCTGAAAAAGTATTAGTTTCTAATAATCATACTTCATTTAATATCCAGAATGATTGCCTAGTTTTTAGTAACACTAATGATACTGATATAGCTGATATTAATACACTGCTTGTCAATGCAGGCGTACAGGTTATCCGTATTGAAGAACATAGAAAAAGTCTGGAGGATATTTTCCTAGAACTTACAGGAAGGGAGCGAAGTCTTTGATGAAGATTCTAACATTGGAATTCTTGAAATTACGTCGTAAAAAGATACTTCTCATGATTACTCTGTTCATGGGAGTTGAAATATTATGGGCTCTTTTAGCAGTAAGTATATCCTTATCACGTAATCCCAGTGACAATGGATGGATGGCAACTATAGTTACTCTAGCAACCATGAATGCCTTATTTCTACCTATAATTTCATCAGTAGTGATGTCACGAATATGCGATATGGAATATAAAGGCAACACCTGGAAACTTCTAAGGTCTGTAAATGTAAAGCCTAGCAATGTATATGCAGCGAAATATATATGTGGTAATATCCTGCTCCTGTATGCTATTGTACTACAAGCTATTGCTATAGCCATTTTTAGTAATGTCAATGGATTCGCCGAGCCTCTCCCCTTATCCATATTATTAAAATATATTGGAGGCACGATGCTTATCACCATGACAATACTTGCTTTACAACAATGGATTTCATTATTATTCAAAAATCAGACTTTTGCTTTATGTCTGGGTATGGTAGGTGGATTTTTAGGTATGACAGGAGATTTTTTTCCTTCATTTTTACGTCGTATCATAATCTGGTCTTACTATACTGGTTTGAGTCCTGTAGCATGTCGCTTTACTGATAACTCAACACATTTTATTCTCAGAAACCAAAATATAGGTATTTTTGCAGTTGTTATTTTAATTACTATAGTGTTTTATATTGCTGGAAATTCTCATGTCTCCAGACAAGAGCTATAAAGGAGGTAAATAATATGATATATAGAATAATTTCTGCAGAAATATTAAAGCTTCGCCGTTCTCATATAGTTATAGTACTTATAATACTTCCCATATTAAGCGTTATCATTGGATGCACTAACTTTTATTTCAACCAAGGTGTATTGCAGAAAGAATGGTATAGCCTTTGGACACAAGTTGGTCTATTTTATAGCGAATTCTTTCTCCCTATATTGATAGCCATATGTTGTGGCTATATATGTAGATTAGAACATCTCAATAGAAATTGGAATAAAGTAATGACTACACCTACACCAGCTTCTAGTGTTTTCATTGGAAAACTTATTGTTGTAAGCTTTATCATAATAATAGTACAGATATTTTTCTTTATACTTTATTTCATAGCTGGTAGATTTTTTGGATTCTCTACATCATTTCCAAGAATTATTTCTAGTTGGGTACTCAAAGGTTGTTTAGCAAGTATAACTATAGCATCATTGCAGTTGGGATTGTCTATGGCTATTAGAAGTTTTGCTGCTCCTATTGGCATTAGTCTTTGTGGTGCTTTTATCGGCCTGGGAATGTATGTAGTTAAAGCTGGTATGATTTTTCCTTATTCTCTATTAACCATTGGGATGAGTGCTCTTAGCGCAGAAAACATGACTGCTTCAATGAGTGTATTATTTTTTATGAGCAATATCATATTTATTATATTATTCTCATCAATTTCAATCACTAGATTAAAAAAAGTTGATGTTAAAAGTTAATGAAAGGAGATATTTATGAAGAAAAAAATATTAGGTTTAATAGTATTAATTGTACTTATAATATTTGCATTTGTACATTTATTTTTGAATCCAAGGCAACTAATACCTGAAGACCCTGAAGGGAAAGCTATCTATTACACCCAAGTAAATAGTAATCAAGTGAAGAAAAACGATGATGAACGATATGAATATTCACTTCCTTCATATAATAAAAAGGGCAAAGAAAAAATACTAAGCTTCACTGCTAGTAAGAAATTAAGAGAAGAAGCCTATTTGGAGTTATATGAAACTCCGCTCCGAGGTGTCACTTATTGGCAGGAATTAAAATATAAAGATTTACCTGAGGCTGTTCAAAAAATCTACATAGATCAATAATCCAATAAGAGCAATATTCAATAATAAAAAGGAGCTGTTTATTTTATGCTTCAGTAAAATAGACAGCCCAATTTTTAATCCATTCTAACTAATCCATAACTTTTTTCAAGTCCCATTTATGGAGTTTATTGATATGTACCTCTTGTCCGAAAAAATAGATAGCATCAGCATCTTTTTGGGGATAAATTCTAGCACTCATAACATATTGACCCTCATTTACAAAAATTTCAATTGATGAATTATCTATGAAAATTTGCAAACACAATTTATCTAACGGTTCGTCGAATGTTATCTTTCTTATTCCTTTTGGACCAATACCAGATTTATTTCTATCTAAAATTAATTGATTTTTATTTCTATTATAAGTAATGACTGTTTCTTCACTATAATCTTTATTGGTTCTTAATGCTACACCTAAAATATCCGATTGAGTTTTTACAACATTGAATTCCATTAATAATTCAATGCATTTACCCTGTATAGCTTTTATATGTTCTTTTCCACTAATTGAGATAGAACGAATCTCAACAGGGTTATATCTTAATTGCTTAAGTTCTTCAACAGGTTTATAATACAGACACCCATCCTTATTCAAATGAATTTCTCTCGGAAGTGTCATAGTTCCAGCCCAATGATTTTTTTGAGTTGGCATGTAGCTGTCCCACATATCCATCCATGCAATTAATATGCGTCGCCTTTTATCATCAATAAATGTCTGAGGAGCATAAAAATCAAATCCTCTATCCAGTTCTATAAATTCTCCATGTGCAAGTTCTGCAGTTTCGTAGTTAAGTTTTCCAATAGTATATCCTGATTGATGTAAGTTATTGTAGTGTTCACCATCTTTATCCATACCTTGAGGTGAGACAATCAACACATCTCTACCATTCAATTCAAATACGGAAGGACATTCCCACATATACCCTAGCGAACCATCACTTTCACTTACACACCCCACATAGGACCATTGTAATAAATCACTAGATTGATATAATACCGTTCTACCTCTCAAGCGATCATCAGTTTGTGTACCCAACACCATATAAAACAGACCATATTTCTTCCAGACAAAAGGATCTCTAAAATGCCTTATTCCAGAAATATTGGCCAACAACGGGTTAGATTCATATTTTCTAAAATGTATACCATCATGACTAGAAGCCATGCACTGTACCTGCAGAAGATCTTCCTCTTTGTTAGGTCCAGTAAATAAATTACCTGTATAAAATAGTTTTAACTCATCACCAACCACTATTGCCGATCCTGAAAAACAGCCATCACGATCATAAGTTGCATCTGGTGCTAATGCTACAGGTAATTCAGTCCAATTAAGAAGATCCTTACTCTTATAATGTCCCCAATGTATAGAGCCCCATTTAGAATCAAAAGGATTATATTGATAAAACACATGATATTCCCCTTTATAATAAACCAATCCATTAGGATCATTCATCCATCCTAGTGGTGGCATTATGTGATAAGCTTGTCTATATCTACAATCCATTACTTCTTTTCTTATTATGTCAAAACTCGATCTCTTGTAATTTACCATATAAAATTTCCTCTCTGTACAGCTATCCTTTAATTCCAGAACTAGCAATTGAATCTACAAAATATTTTTGAAAAATAACAAATATTATTAATAGTGGTATAGTGATCATTGTTGCAAAAGCAAAGATATCTCCCCAATTTTTAGGATTGATAGTGAACAATTGTTGAATCGCCACTGTAAGAGGGCGATGTTCTTCTCCCCTTGTTGTCATTAAAGGCCATAAGAATTCACCCCATCTAGCAATGCTGCACAAGATACCTACTGACACAAATACAGGTTTGGATAATGGTAATCCAATCTGCCAATAGATTCTAAAATAACTGGAACCATCAATAACTGCAGCCTCTTCCAAACTTGTAGGTAATTCTCTAAAAAATTGATAAAACAAGAAAATATATAAAGGGTCAGCTATATATGGGAGTATTTGTACTATATATGTATCCATAACTCCCCATTTATTTACCATAAGAAGCATAGGAATAACTACAGCTTCTATAGGGATAATCATTAATGCTAATACACCGATAATAATATATTTACTCCCCTTGAATTCATATCTAGCTAAAGCAAATGCCAGCATACTATTAACCACTAATCCAAGCATAACAGTTATTGTTGTGATTAGAACGGAGTTAAAGTAAAATTTCCCAAAAGCCATATTCTTAAAAACATCAAAGTAGTTTTTTAATCCAAGCTTTCCATAAGGTATAAATCCTTTAATACCGCTCATATCACTTAATATTTGGGATTCATCAACCTTAAGGGATGAAACAATCATAAAAACTATTGGAAATAAGAAAACAGCAGCTATGACAATCAATAAAATATACATAAACAGCTTACTTACTTTTCTCGTTAGCATCGTTAATTTCCCTCCTTATCAATAATCCTTCTTTGTATTAATGAAATCGCCAATACAATGAAGAAAAATACAACGGATATTGTTGAAGCATACCCAACTCTTAATTGACTAAATCCTTCTTTATAGATAAGTGCAACCATAGTCATAGTTGAGTTCTCTGGTCCACCTTGAGTTAATACCCATACTTGTGTAAAGAGCTTAAAAGCCAATATTGTCGTAGAAAGCAAGCAAAAAACAAGCGTATTTTTAATCATCGGAATGGTAATAAAAAAGAACTTTTGAAAAACATTGGTACCATCAATAGCACAAGCTTCGTAAACTTCCTGACTAATACCCTGTAATCCGGCTAAAACAATAATCATTTGAAAACCTACTCCTTGCCATATGGATAAAATAATAATGGCATTTAGAGCATGTTTTGTATCATAGAGCCATTCAATGGGTTCAATCAATCCAAAAGAAATAAAACTGAGTAGCTGATTGATAAACCCATTGGCTGGATTAAATAATAATGACCATACTATAGCTACAACAATCATTGTAATGACAATGGGACTAAAATAGATAGTTCTAAAAATATTTATAAATTTAAGCTTTTGATTGACGAGTACAGCTAATAGAAGGGCTAACCCAACTTGAATAGGTACTACAATAATAGTAAACTTAAAATTATTTAATAAAGCACTGTAAAACGCTTCGCTTTTAAATAACCGTAAATAATTGCTCAGCCCAATAAATTCTACATGGGTGTTAGGATTACTAATTAGTCTTTGATTAGTAAATGATAGTATAAAAGACATAGCAAAGGGTACAATCAAAAAAACTGTTAATAACGTTAATGCTGGTATACTCATTAAAATGGCTGTTTGTTTTTTACTCAATTGTCTGTTTCCAAGCATTTTTTGCCTCCTTATAAAACTCGGTGTCAATTCCTCTTTATAAAAGTTTTTTTGTTATATAAGTTGAATTAAAAATCCTGGGATTTTAAATGTTTAATTCAACTCATATAGTATAACTAACAGATACATAATAGGAAGATTATCACCTTCCTATTATATATCTGCGGAACATCTATTTATAATTATTATTATCTTGAATATCTTGGTCAATCTTTACTGCCGCTTTATCTAATTGTTCCTTGACATCAGACCCATTTATTATATTGTTAACTGCCTCAGCAAAATTAGTTGTTATATTTGGGTAAGCAGGTGTCGTTGGTCTTTCTAAAGCATAACCACCTTCTAATTGTTCTCTATAAATATAAAGTAGTCCATCTTCCCCATAATTTTCCAACTCTCCTAGAACAGATTTTCTAGCAGGGACTGCACCTGTAGCAATGGATGTTGCTTTTATATTTTCTTTGGATGTTAAATGCTCTAATACTTTCCAAGCTGCATCAGGGTTTTTAGATTGGGATGAAATAGCCCATGCCCATGAGCCCATACCTGTAACTACTTTTTCTCCAAACTTAGGCATTGGTATCAATACTAGATTGTCACCTAATGCTTCTTTATGTGGAACGGTCATCCAATGACCCACAAAAGATAGCGCTGATGATTTTTCAGTTCCATAAAAATCATCATCTGAGGCCTGTGTTGCATTAGCATAGCCTTTTTCAAATAAACTTTGGAACCATTGTAAAGCTTCAACACTCTTAGTTCCATTTATGCTACCTTCTGCTGCTAATGTATCTCTATTAATAAGATCACCGCCAAATGACTGGATAATAGGACTGAATCCATATGTAAACCATTCTCCTTGTCCATAATTGATTTTAAAATCAATAGCATATTTAACTTCTTCTAATCCTTGAAGTTTTTCCAGTGCATCATTAAATTCATCTAAAGTCCAGGCATCTTCTACACTTTTAGGGATTCTTACGCCAGCTTTTTCCAGGTATGCTTTATTACCCCAAAGGGCAAGTCCTGAATCAAAAGTACCTAATGCATAAATCTTTCCATTATATGTACCTTGCGCCACTATAGAAGGTAATAAATCATTTTTTAATTCATCTGTAATGTAATCATCTAATGGTGCTAAATATCCTGACCATGCATAATTGGACATATTAGGTCCATCTAGCATAAAAATATCTGGAAGATCCTTGGATAAAGCGGCTGCATTCACTTGATCGTTATAGGACCCCTCTGGTAATGCTTCATACTTAATCTCAATATCACTATTACTACTATTAAAGGCTTCTATCTGTTTCTTGATATTGTCTTGTTCTTCTGGCTTTCCTGAATGTCTCCATACAGTAATCACCGTCTTTTCCTTACTTTTACTTTCCTTGTTGTTATCAGTTTTTTTGTCTTCTGAATTCGTACATGCTGTTACACCCATGGCCAATACAATGGCTAACAATAATGTTAAAAATTTTTTCATATTTTCTACCTCCATTATGTTATTAGTATGTTTCGGTAACCGTTTACATATTATTTGTAATGCAAAATACGCAGTAGTAACCTATAAGTAACCGTTTACACATTCATTAAACTCATTATTTCACCAATATATGTATACCCCATTTACTCTCAGTGCAATATATTACGAAAGATAACTCACACTATCAGTAAACGGTTACACATATATATTACATAAAAAATACTCTAAAGTCAAGTATTTTTTATACATTTTATCTAATTAACATTTCGTTGTTATACCTTCAACAAGAGAAATTGGAAATATTTTGCTTTCCAGTTTTCTTACTCCCTCTTCAATTTGTTTCATCAATAATTCCACAGCAGCCTCGCCCATTTCTTGAATTGGTTGTTTAATGGTAGTAATCCCTAGAATAGATGCTAATTTGACACCATCAAAACCAACAATACTTAAATCTTCTGGTACTCTCTTTCCAAATTTCTTAGCAACTGACATTAAAGCCAAAGCAACTTCATCAGAGCTACAGAAGACGCCATCCAAGTCTGGATGGTTTTCCAATAATTTACAAGCAGCTTCATATCCAGAATCATATCCTATTGAACATTGTTCGATGACATATTTTATATTGTTTTTTGAGGCTATTTCTTTAAAAGCATCTGTACGTCTGTTAGCTGGTCTGATATCTTTTGTTCCTGCAATATGTCCTAAGTATTTACATCCACAATCAATTAATTTTTGAGTAGCTAATACGCCACCATAATAGTTGTCCGATACAACATAAGGAATCTCCGTTGAAAAATGTCGTTCTACCATAACCAGTGGAAATCCTATATTCTTATAATAGTCAACATCCATATTTTGGCTGGCCATAATAATACCTGCTACTTGATTCTGTTTCAACATCTCAATATAGCTTTTTTCTTTTTCAGCGTCCACCTCAGAGTTGCATAACAACACCTTGTAGCCATATTTGTTGGCCGTACTCTCAACAACGTATGTCAGTTCAGCAAAAAAATAATGTTCGACTGATGGCACGAATAGACCTATTAACTTGGATGTTTTACTATTTAAAGAACGGGCTATTTCATTAGGTTGATAATTCAAATCATCAATCGCTTTTTTAACCTTCTTCAACGTATCCTCATGTATATAACCTTTATTATTTATTGCTCTTGATACTGTAGCTACGGATACGCCTGCGTAATTGGCTACATCTTTTATACTAACCATATAATCAACCTCTTTATTTTTATTAATTAATGACATCAATTTAATGTTCTATTCAAAAATATCATGATATTTTTGAATATCAGGTAATGTTGGCAGAGAATGAATAGCCCCTTTTGCAGAAGCTGTAATGGCACCTGATATATTAGCGATTTTTAATGTACTATCCAAAAAATCATTTGTTAATTTATTAATTTGAGCGCCCTTACTTGCCAATTGATATAATACTGCTGACATGAAAGCATCCCCCGCTCCAGTAGTATCAATAGCGTTTATTTTTATACCCTTAACCTTTGAAAACTTTTGGTCATAATAATACCCCGATCCTTTTTCCCCAAAAGTAATTAATATCAGTGGAATATTGTATTGACTTAATAGCTTTAAAGCCTTATAAATATCTTTTTCGCCAGTTATTAATTCCAATTCCTCTTCAGAAATTTTTAATATATCTGTCCATTGAAACATTTCCACTATTTGATCCTTGGCTTTTTCTTTGGATTCCCACATACTCAGTCTTATATTAGGATCAAAAGATATGTATAATCCTTGTTGTTTAGCCATTTCAACAGCACTTTTCACAGCACTTTTCGTAGGCTCCTGAATAAGTGATATAGAACCAAAGTGTAGTATATTCTTATTTTCAAATATTCTTTGACATATATTATCTTTACTTAAGAACTGATCTGCTCCTTTATCCACATAAAATACAAAGGACCGTTCTCCATTTTCATCATTATTGACAAATACAATTTGTGTTCTAGCTTCATCTGTTTTAAATACATAATCTGTATTCACTTCATAGGAATCTAGCATCTGAATTAAATAATTGCCAAACAGGTCATTCCCAACAGTACCTATAAAACTTGATTCACCTCCCAATTTTGCTACCCCAACAGCAACATTTGCGGGAGCACCTCCTGGATTTTTTATGTAACCTGAAATTTCTTTATCCATTGGAATAAAATCTATTAATACCTCTCCAATTGTAACAACACCATTCATTTTATCACCTCACCTTTATAGTATCTCTATCCTTATTTGGTTACATTCTGTAACCGTTTACACATCAATTTTAATAAAAATCAGCTAATTTGTCAACTACTATTAGAAAAACCAACCCTATATTATCTATTTAAGCTATAAGTATCATTAAATAGGCTTGGAAATATAATCATCTGTACCAAAACCTAGTCCTAACGCTTTATATTGCAGATACTATAGATGTTATAAACAATGGTATATTGAAAAGAGAAGTATCCATTACAATCTTAAGATCATTTATTGTAGCTTGTATCTTAAATTCTTCTAGTAATGGATTTACAATATAATTTTCATGGCAAGTTTTTTACTACTATATTCTTTTTGCATACATTGTGGGGGTCATACCCTCGTGTTTCTTAAAATACTTACTAAAATAATAAATATCACTGAAACCTGTTTTTTTAGCACATTCTGATATTTTATACCCATCATCTATTAATTGTTTGGCTCTGGTTAATCGTATATCCATCAAATAATCTATAGGTGATTTTTGGGTTACTTCTTTAAATATGTTTCCTAGATAAGATACACTTATGTTAACCATTGAAGCTAACTCCTCTAGAGTAATCTTTTCTTTATAATGTTTACACATATAGTCTATAATCGTATCCACTTTTTTTATATTATAATAGTTTACTCCTTCTTGTGTCTTCCAAGATATAAGATAATTCATTAATTCCATGAAATAGGCTTTCATTTTTAATTCTTTAAAAGGTTTACTTGATAGCCAGAGGCTGTTTAATTCACTCATTGTCTTTTTTATTGCACCAAAAAAATATTCATCGTTAATCTTTTGACCTAAATCAAATGGTAAAGGTGTAGTCTTTAACTCCCATTCATTAGACTCATCATTGAATTTGGGGCATGTATATTGAAATCCTATTGCATAACACTTCATCAAATCATCTTTATAAGTATACGCATATCTATTTGAACAAGGAGGAAAATATATTAAATCTCCTTTACTTCCTTCATATACTTCTTTGTTATTTTTCTCAAAATGAGCTCTACCCTCATAAATTAAAATAAAATTGTGCCTATAAAATGGTCCTCTAAATGACCAACTGGGAGTACATACTCGGCGAACGCTATACTTCAATTCAGGCATAATATTTTTTAAAAGATTGTAATCAACTGATTCCATAAGACACCTCACTTTATAATAAGATATTACAAATTCTATTATATACTACATTGTTCAATTATGTAAATATCCCTATAATTTAATTATCAAATATTACAAATTGGAGGTTATAATTATGCTACCTGTTGATTTAGAAATGTTTTGGAAGGATGATGAGTCAGCTCATAAGGATAATTGCTTTAATGCAGATTCTCCACAAGTCGCATTAGGTATTAGAATGAGTGATGAATGTGTTTTTGCTGAGTTAGGTGAAGAAGGCAATCCCTGGGGATACACACCAAGAGAATTCAGAATAGAATTAAACAAACGATATAATGATAAAGCTGAAAAAATTGTAGGAAAAAGGTTGTTAAAGGAAGAGTTTCCCACTGAGGATGAAATCTTTCCTAAGATAAAGCAAATTGGTGAAGTTTTTGGTGGACGTTATGAGGATAATAATAATAGTATTTGGCTTCATGGTTCTTGCACCACACCTCAAGAACTGGAAAAAGTTCTTGATAAAGTAGACAAGATGGATATAAGAGAATTCATGTTACCTCCTGATTGGGAGAGTGAAAAGAAAAGAATTTTTGAGACCTATGGTAAAAAGCCCAAGTTATTACGCCATGTTAGAGGTCCAGTTACTTTAGCTATGTCTATTTATGGGGATATTAACCTGATTTATCTGATCTATGATATACCTGATCTAGCAAAAAGGTTTAGTGAAACCATTAGTGATGTAATCATTAAAATGGGTAAAGTCATGGATGAAGAAGCTGGTTATGGTCCTGGAGAAGCTCCTCATGGTTTTTCTTTTGCTGATGATAATTGTTCTTTACTTACTCCAGAAATGTATGAACTTTTTGGCTATCCAGTTTTAAAAAAGGTTTTTGATTATTGGTCACCTAATGAAAAGGATAAACGCTTTCAGCATTCAGACTCAGAAATGGCACATTTACTACCTATTTTGAGTAAATTAAATCTTACTGGATGTAACTTTGGTCCAACGGTACTAGTTGATGAGATAAGAAAATATATGCCCCGTACAAGAATAAATGGTTGTTTAGCTCCATTTACATTCATGAGTAACAATGAAAATAAGATAATTGAAGAGGTGAAAAGAGATTGTATAATGGCAAAAGAATGTAAAGGTCTAAACTTATTAACTGCAGGTTCCATCAACAATGGAAGTTTATTGACCAGTATGCGAGCTGTCATGTATGCCATTCAAAATTACGGACGCTACTAAATAAATATACCTGTATATATTGACTTCACATTTATGATAAAGTAAAATTGTATTTATATAGTTTTATCATAGTGAGAGGTGGAAAGTATGGATAATAATAAATCAGATAGTGTTTTGCTTGATGGAGTCAGGTCTGCATTAATAGCTTTTTTAATTACTTTAGGTTTTTCTTTAGTGATATCAATAATTTTTAATATCTCCTTTTTTGAAGATTTCAATAATCTTATGTCAGGTAATTTAGGTGGCGACAAAGGAGCTACAGCAACTAGTATAGTAAGAATAACTGTCATGATATTCAACTTTTCATTATTTAACACTGTAGGTACTATTAAATTTGGAATACTAATTTTTATTTTTATACCTGTTATAGCTTTTTGGTTAGCTAATAAGCAAATTAATAGAAAAGGAAATATTGATTCATCTAACATTATTGTTTATGTAATAAGTTCCTTGATATTTGCTTTGTTACAATTTTTTATTTCCTTGATTACAAAAGGAAATCTAGTAGAAGGTATACCAATTAATTTTGCTACTTTTAGTAATCTGTTTACTACTTTTATTTTAAGTTTATTGATTCAACTTTTTATAAAGCTTAATTATAAAAGTGATTCTAAAAATGATGGAATCAACGCTTTTAAGAATACTTATAGAATAATGGGATTAATAGGGATTATTATCATATTAGTAGCTCTTATAATGGGATTTGGTAACTATAGTAAGCATGGTATATTGATAATTATTGCTATAATACTTATGTTACCTAATATGATTGCTTACAGTTTCTTTTATATGATAGGTCTTACAATGGAATTTAATGATAAACTTCAAGAAGCGTTGAGTAAATATATTAATATTGATTTGACTTTTGAGAATAATATGTATATTAGATATTTAGCAATTATCATTTTTGCTTTGATTGTTGCCTATATAGTGTTTAAAATGGATAAAGATAAGTTAATAAGAAATGCTATTATATATTCAGTTTCACTAGGTATTTTTATGGGAACTTTAGGGTACTGTTCAAGTATCAATTTTATTGATATTAAATTTATTGGTAGTATTGAATTCAGTGTCAGCAACATTTTCTTGTCAGCTTTTATACCTTTTGTTACTGTATGGATTATAGTTTTAATATATTATTTGATTAAAAAGGTTAAAGATGTTATTAAGGAATAGTAGTAATATTGCAAGTAAGTCAGAAAAAGTATTTTGTTCTGACTTGGCTTTTGCAAAATACTTTTTCTTCTAATTAATATAACTATAGATTATAATTTATATAGAAATATAAAAATTACACGCCTTGACAAAAATGATATTCTACATTAGAATCATATAATAAATAGTAATAAAATTTAATTATAGATATTTGATGTTGAAGAGAACTAGTAGATATTGATGTATCATTTCAGAGAGGGAGTTATAGCTGAGAAACTTCCATGAGACCAATATTGAACCTATCTTGGAATTCTGTATGAAAATGCAGCGGTTGCCTTCCGTTATAAGGTCACGAGATAATAATTGTATTTTTTGATTATTAACTAGGGTGGTACCACGAATATAACTTCGTCCCTTTTGGGATGGAGTTTTTTTAATATAAAGATATAGAAGGAGAGTGAAACTATGGCTAAGAAAGATAAGTTTGTAGAAGCAATTACATCAATGGATGAAGATTTTGCTAAATGGTATACTGATGTAGTTAAAAAAGCTGAGCTAGTTGATTATTCAAGTGTTAGAGGATGTATGGTTATAAAGCCTTATGGTTATGCCATATGGGAATTACTTCAAAGACAATTAGATGACAGATTCAAGGCGACTGGACATGAGAATGTTTATATGCCAATGTTCATACCAGAGAGTTTACTTGAAAAAGAAAAGGACCATGTAGAAGGTTTTGCTCCAGAAGTAGCTTGGGTTACACATGGAGGAACAGAAAAATTAACTGAAAGATTATGTGTAAGACCAACTTCAGAAACATTATTCTGTGAACATTATTCTAATGAGATTCAATCCTATAGGGATTTACCTAAATTATACAATCAATGGTGTTCTGTAGTTAGATGGGAAAAGACTACAAGACCATTCCTACGTTCATTAGAATTCTTATGGCAAGAAGGTCATACAGCCCATGCTACAGCTGATGAGGCAATGGAAGAGACAATTAATATTCTTAATCTATATGCAAAATTCTGTGAAGATGTTCTTGCTATACCAATGATTAAAGGGCAAAAAACAGATAAAGAGAAATTTGCAGGAGCAAAAGCAACTTATACTATTGAAAGTTTAATGCACGATGGAAAAGCTCTACAATCTGGTACATCTCATAATTTTGGTGATGGATTCGCTAAGGCTTTTGATATTACTTATACAGATAGGGACAACAAATTATCTCATGTTCATCAAACATCTTGGGGAGTATCCACAAGATTACTAGGTGGTATAATAATGGTTCATGGTGATGATAATGGATTGGTTCTTCCACCAATGATTGCTCCAACACAAGTTATTATCATACCTATCATGCAGAAAAAAGAAGGGGTACTTGATAAAGCTAATGAAGTGAAGGAAGCTCTTAGCAAATTTGCTAGAGTTAAGATTGATGATTCTGATAAGAGTCCAGGATGGAAATTTAGTGAGCATGAAATGAAAGGTATTCCTCTAAGAGTCGAATTAGGACCTAAAGATATAGAGAAAAATCAGGCTGTAATTGTAAGAAGAGATACTAGAGAGAAATATTTTGTATCTCTTGATGAACTAGAAACCAAAGTGACTGAACTTTTAGAAGATGTACAAAAAAGTATGCTTGAAAAAGCAAGAATTCATAGAGATAAACATACCTACACTGCAACAACTATGGATGAATTATCAGATATAATGAACAATAATCCAGGTTTTGTAAAAGCAATGTGGTGTGGTGATACTGCCTGTGAAGAAAAGATAAAAGAAGAAACAGGTGCTACATCCAGATGTATCCCATTTGAGCAGGAAGAAATTTCAGATGTGTGTATTTGCTGTGGTAAACCAGCTAAGAAAATGGTTTATTGGGGTAAGGCATATTAATTTAATTCTTTACTGGGCTATCTGATATAGTTATAAATATGTATTAAAGGAATAGCCAAATATCCTTTTAAGCGTAGGGTTGGTTATTCCTTTTCCTTTTAATTATTTTGTGCTGACTAATATATAAGGTAAAATCCTTAATATATGATTCTACCTTAACATTAATATTTATTTTTATTTTGTTAACTTAACTAATTCTCCATTTACTTGAATATTTATTTCATCCGGATCCAAATATTTATTGTTAAATAGGAATAAATTCCAGGACTTATCACTTAATGTTAAATCAGTTTTAATCTTTCTATCATACACCTCTAAATAAGCATTAATTTCTTTTTTATCCTTATTTATAAATGATTCATTACCATCATCAAATTTTAATTTTAGGCTATCAGTTTTAATCATATCCTTAGTTCCTAATAAATCTTCTGCGTATAAGTCAATTGCATAAAAACCATCAGGTTCTATTGTCATGATATTACTTAATATTTCCATTTCATTTTTAGTACCAGTTATATCATTAACTAAATCAGCCAAATCAAAGTTGTTTGACATTTGTGGTTGAACTATAGCTATAAACAGAATATTATCAGATGAAACACCTGAATAAATCACAGAAAAACTACTTATGTTGTCTTCTAAAAATTGTCTTTTCTCATCTATCCATTTTCTATCAGATTCTTCTATATCAAGACTATCAAAAACTTTACCTATAGTATGAGCTTTTATAATGTTTTCATGTGTAGGCGTCTTTTCTGCTAATGAAGCAGCTTCATTAAATTCCTTAATTTTTTCCTTAGTAAACTTTTCTATTTCACTGGTATTTATATTGTCATTATATTGTTGTGCGCTTAATTTCCAATAGCTGGTACCATTAATTTTAATAGTTAAAGGGAATCTTGATTCTTTTGTCTCTTCTAAATCATTCAAAGAATAATTTAGTTCTTTTTGAGTGTCTAATACAATTTCCTTAATTTTTCTATTTTCTTGTTGATCATTTTCATCAGATGGTACTTCTGTATCTAAAATGTGTTTTGTATCTATTGTTAGAGTAAGAAATTTATCATTAAAAATAACCCATTTACCAGAATAGTCTACAATTTCCCTATCTTTGTCATATTGACTATACTGAAATCGAAAAGTACCATCTTCATTGAATGTGTACATGTCATTATATCCATCTCCTAATTGATTACTTGCATGCCACATACCTATTAATATTTTGCTATAATCAACCTTTTCATCAGCTGATTCATTTTCATCCTTCTTATTGTTATTAGTCTTGTTTTGCTCTAAAGATATACCAGAATCTTCTATCCCTGTACCATTTGCTCCTTTATTTACTGTTAAAAAATACACTATAGCTCCAATTATTACAACCAAAACTATGCAACTAATAAGCCCAACATATTGCTTTTTCATTTTACTCTCCTTTCATAAATCTAATCATGGGTATAAAATTTATACCTATTATAATATTTCTCACTCTCATATTTATCTTTAAAATAAAGACCATTACTTATTGAGGAACTTCCTCCTGCTTGAGCTAGATAAACTCCTTTTTCAGAATTATACTCGCTACCGTCAGGTGTAGGACGAACAACTTGTACGTGCCCTATACTAGGAGATTCATCAATACATGAGATAGTCATATATCCCTCATTAGCTCTTTTTTGAGCTTCTTCAGGTGTTATCTCTTTCCATCCATAATTTTTTCCTTGAGCATCTAACCAAATAGCTAACCTATTAGCATTTAGCTCTGTAGCTGTAGCATTCTTTTCATCCTGATATAAGATATATCCTTTCTTCAAATTACGTCCTATAGCTTTTCCTGTAGCATCTTCTAAATTCCCTTTTTGATTTATCTCTACGAATCTAGGTAATTCTACACCCATTGCTATAGAGATATCCCAAGCATAGATATTACAATATGTAGCACCACCTCTAGGTACATACCTTGGATTAGACTCTACATTAAATTGATCTATCAATTTATTATATGCTTCAGGTGTTCTTGGACCTGAATTATAAGTATATTTAGGTTTTACTGCATTCCATGAAGTAGTATCAACCATATTATAATTGGAGTTGGTGTTAATTTCTGTTTCTTGTTGATTATGATGATTATCATCTATATTGGGTTGTTCGTTGGTAATCATAGATTCCCAAGGTTTTGTTTTATAATACGTATAAAAATTAATATCCCTTTGGTCTTTTTCTGTCCTATATCTGTCAATATTACTCCATGTATTATATCCCGAATATGTTGCTCTTGGAATATCGGATTCATTACGTCTTATTGCTTCATTATATCTATTGAGAGCAACATCTAGACCACATCTTACATTGTATTCCCAATCATTTCTAATATGTTCAAAATCATATTTATCACTCCAAGATTTATCATTAAGCTGCATTATTCCCCAGTCAGTAGATGTGACTTTACCATTTTTATTCTTATTTTCATTTGCATTAGCTAAGTTATCCCCTTCATATTGAGTCATTCTACTTTCTGTCCATGCTATTGCAAGCCCAATATCTTTTGGAAGTCCTATTTCATCACAGTACTGTTCTATATAGTTTACAATCTCATCATAACTAGGATTACCATATTTTCTTGTACTGTTTTCGACTTTAGGTTTTTCTTGTACTTTATCTTGCACTTTATCTTGTACTTTTTCATCTTCTGGTTCATTAATTACTATGGGTTCTGCTTTGACAAATAGATATTCCCATGTTGTTTCTCCAACTTTTCCTTCATATTCTCCAAAATTCCATAACTTATTATTTTCTTTGAATTTAGTTATTGCTTCTAACGTTCTATCGCCAAAATAACCATCTTCAGCTAATGGTTTTCCCCTTGAGTCTCTATAACCTAATTCATTTAACCTTTGCTGCATAAGCTTTACATATTCATTATATTTGTTATTATCATAAGTTAGAATACCTTCAAGTTCCTGCATGGAAATCAACACGTCTTCTTGTTTTGGCTGTTTATTAGTTATGACTTCATCACTGTCTTTATCAAAAAAGTCTATTAAATGCGCTATACTCGATTTTATAGTAGATTGAATTACCCCAAAAATATCAGCAATTTTACTACTTAAACTTAAATAATATTCTTCAATTTTATCTGTTAAATCAATTATATCTGCTTTTGGTTCTTCATTTATTTCGTTAAAACTATCCATAAGTTTTTTTTCAACATCTGCATATGCTGTTATAGCTTGGTTGATAAATTCTGATGTTCTGTTTATACTTTTCTCTAGATTATTTATCTCCCTACATAGATTTCGAAGTTTCCCATCTATATTTTGCCTATATTTAACATCACTATCTAAACCACTTCTTATAGATGCTAACTTATTACCAACACCACTAACTCTGTTAGAGATATTTTGTATATTAGATATTTTATCTCCTAATCCTTCCATATTTACACTTATATTATTCATACTCTTCTCCTTCATTTTATCAAATTTTTTTAATTATTGCTACATCTTAATAACCAATAATGATTTATATGATGTATTAAAATTTAATTATGAATATATTTCTTGATAGATTTCCCATATGGTTATGAAGCTTTCATTTAGATTCCTATTTAATTCATTTAATTTGTTCTCATACTCATTAATAATATTATCTGATTGATTTTTATCATTACTATTAACTATATTCTTTGAAGTTATAATTTCTTTATATGTTGTTACTGTCTGTTCTACTATTTTTTTGGTCACGTATAAATGATCTTCTAATTGTAGAATCTCTTGGCTTAGTTTATGAATTTCATTATTAATGTTATCTATAGTCCAATTATCAGTATTACGTACAGTTAGTTTCTCGTTACCTGAATAACTCATTTTGGGAGACATAGGCTTTAGTTCGATTACTTTTTCATCTATGTCTTCAACCCGCTTTGTTATACTAGACATAATTTAAACCTCCTAATTTTTTATAATTACATATAAAGAAATAAAGCTAAATTGTAATTGATATAGTAAATGAGTATTTACCCTTATAATATATATTCTTTATGATTTTTTCAACAAATCCTGACGAAATGCATGTTTTATGGGATGAAATACATTAAATCAATTATTTTGTGTTTTATTTGATAATAATATTGTTAATATAAGAACTCCAATCACTGTTATTTTTTAGTAATTGGAGTTCTTATATTTCAATAACTTTGAGTTGTTGTATTATGTTGTATTAGTACTAGTTCATAAAAGTAATTAAATGCGGCATCTTCATTGCTTAGTTCTTTAATAATATAGTGACCTGTTCTTTCTGTAGTTTTAAATATTTTCCAGACTCCATCATCATGGACACACCCCATTACAAATGATGCATCTGTAATTAAATTTAACTCAATATTATAATTTCCTATATTTAATTGATTTCTCTTGTATCTTTGTATAAATTCAGCTTTAGTCATAATTAACTCCTAAACACATTCAACCCTATCATCAGCTAAAAATGCATACGTCTTAAGCTCATATGCGTTAGTTATATCTTTCTTATCAACTTTTAAAGAGTAATAACCATCTATTTTACTATCTTTAAAATATCAAAACCTTTAATTAATCAAAAGACATTTTACTAATCTTCTCACCTAAGACACGAATAGTATTTTTGTCACCATCATATCTGTCTAAAAACAAATCGATAGCAATACGTAAATAGTTTTGAAAGACTTTGTTATCTACAATAACTTCTTTTTCATTAACATAAACCATGACTCCTGATTCAAAGTACTCTTCATCCCAAATTTCGAACGAATTAGAAAAGAATATTCCTTTAATTCCATCAGAGTATCCTGTTCTTTCACTAATATATCCAATAACCTTCACAAAATCATTCTTGGACATAAAGTAGAAAAAATCTATAAGGACAAAATTCTCCTTAATTTGGGGAAAATATGAATAATATTTATTAACTTCCATAAATGCCTCCTAACTTATTTATTCCAGTCAAACACAGGGTAAAATGATTTTATTTCTCCTGTTGCATCATCTACCCAACCTTCAAATTTCAAACCATTTAAAGCTGTTCCTTTAACATATTTTTGACCACCATCTGTTACAATTGGAGTCACATCATTTAATGCTTCTCCAGCCCATTTAATGATGTCATCATTAGATATCTTACTTGGGTCATATACTGTCTTCTTATACGTAGTTGAAGTCCATTTATCAGCTTCATATACACCTTGATAATTTTTTGCCCCAACTTTGTATTCAATATCATAAATACCATCTATCCCCGAATGAGATGTTTTCTTCACCTCTTTATACGGCATTTGTACATCATCAAAATACTTCTTGAACATGTCATAATTATGTCCACCACTCACTCCATTTCTCTTGCTGAAAAATTCAACTTTGTCAGTAAGGTGTGTTAATGATTTTTTGCTAAATAGATTACTTGTACCATTAACTAACTTATTAAATTTCTTAATCTTCTCATCAGGCAAATCATCAATGTCTATTCTATATATAATTCCTTCTGGTGTCACTACTTCAAAATACTCTTTTGTTCTAGTAATGCTTCTAATAAGGTCTGGTAATTCATCTAACTTAGCAGCTATTATCTTATTTAGTCGTTTTGTTGTCTGCATTACTCCTGTTATGGCTTTTTTAAATCCACCACTTTTAACGAATTTTACTATACTTGCGGCAGTTTCTCCACCTTCAATTGCTGCACATAGTACTTCCCCTATCAAACTACCTATCATACAACCTTTATCAAAAGGTTCCGCTTCATTGTATGTATTCTTCCATTCTTCTATAGCCTGAGTTATCATCATCTTTAATGCATCTCGATATTCTTCATATACTATAGCTTTTGCCATAAATGCTGCAAAAACCTTGAGTTGAGCAGGATCTTTAATAATACTATATATTCCTTCAATAGTATCTATAACTGTTTTTAATGGCGCTACAGATATTCCCCAAAACAACCCCACTCGAAATTCTTGTCCCTGTTCTTTAGCACTAGAACCATATGTAAGTCTAGCCCAAGTATAGAAGTTATTTCTTTTTACTTCTTCTGGAAAATTCCAATGATTAATTTCATTCAAGGCATCTAATGGATAATAGTATTTAGCATAGTATTCATAGGCAGCTGAACTTTCGTATTTATTTTCATTAGTTATTATACCAAGTTCATCATCTTTAAGTGGAATAGGAGGAATGTTTTCATAGTATTCTTCAGGTAAAAGATTAGCAACAAATTCAAAGGTACTATAGTCATTTTCGGTCATATTAACCCAATGTAACAAAGTCTTCAGTTTATATTCCTTTGGTAAAGCTTCGTAAGTAAAGATTAAATTATTCCCACTATGGTATTCTTCAAATCCAAGTAAAAATTTGTAAACTGCTTCATCCAAATCTTCATCTATATTTGAATTATAATTACCATTGTGGTCTGTTAAATCTACTTCAAAACCTTTATAATTCTTTAGAATATTTTCTAGTGATTTTTTCAAGCCTATAATGTCTTTTGATTTAATCTCTTCGGCTACTTTACCTTGATAAATATTTTTCTCTAATACTAATCCATCAAAATCAAGGAATTTAACTGTCTTTTCATAATCAAATTTATTATAACTTATATATTTATAGTTGTCAGTATTATTAATAACCTTTTTACTAGAGAAAAAGTCACTTAGATTCTTGATAGTAGTAAAAAGCCCTCCAAAGATTCCAAAGAGCCCTATTTTAGATAAGAAATTAAATCCTTTTAAAATAGGATTATCATTGTTGTTATCCTTTTCTATTTTATTATGTTGAGTCATATTATTAAGATTATATACAAGACATTCTAATTCTCTTTCTGTTTGTTCATATTGATTTTTTGTATTCCTAACAAAATCACTCAATTCATATAAATTTCTAGCAATTTTATCTAAATCTTTTTGAATGTACAGCATCTCACTACCTATACTATCTCTATATTTTATATCACTATCCAGAGAATATTTAAGGGAACGAAATGAGTCTTCAATTTCTGATATATTATTTGAGCATCTCCTCAAGGTGTGTTCATTTTTACCAAAATCCCTGGTTTTTATCGACATATTACCCAAAAGCCATCACCTATAATTCATATCTTATTTTTTCCATGTTCTTATATAAATATTTTTCCCCTCTTCAATGACCCCTTTAGTCACTCTCGACATTGTAATTTGTTCTTTATTTGGTAAAGGGCATGGTTCTACAGTTTTTATAATGTTTAGGTTAATATTATTGATTGTATCTTTATGTTTTTCTACTAATGAATATACTTTTCTGTGCTTATTTGGGTATTCATTTTGTTGATACATTTGATACAACTTGTTAATCTTTTCTTCAGATTTTCTATACTCGTCACATGAATATACAAGTAACTCCTCATAATTCTTAGTAGTCAAAATAATTCTACTAATATTTTCATCTACTTCCCTCATCAAATTATTGATATTACCTCTATCTATGATTTCTTCATCTAGATTATTTTTAGTTGTTTCGTAATCATAAGCTATTGACTTAATCTTTCTCTGTATATCATTAATTTTTTCTGCTAGAATGCTCATGTGTTGTAGTTGAGCTGTTATTTGCAACCATGCCACCACCTTAAAACTATTCTATGTGTTAGAAAATGTTCCTAGTAAAGTCTAATATTAAGACTCTTTTCGTATAGAAATCTCCTTTTATAAAAAAGCAAAATAGAGGACTGCCAATTAGTCCTATAATTTAGCTGGATAAACGGGTAAGGGTGTAAAGATATAATATATGGATATATTAAAAGCTAAATTATAAATAGGCAGTCCTTATAAACATTTTATTATGAGAATAAATCTGCAGTTGCTTTATCTATAGCAGTTTCTGCTGAGGAGTAATCCTTAGCAGCATTAGTCAAAAATGTTGAATATGATACTATAACTTGTGAATAATTATCAAAATCGTTTTTTAAACCTCGAAATCTACTTATAAATTGTTCTGCTGCATCACTTTTCCAGTTTGCCTGTAAATTATTCATTAGTCCAGTTATATCATCCATTATTCCATTAAATTGTGTATTAATATTTGCTATATTAGAAGATGTATCTTCTAACATCTGTGTAGTAACCGTAAACTTTGCCATATATATCCTTCCTTTCTATTATATATTTTTAATTTATCTTGCTAATTTACCTGCATTACTTACAATATTTTCTTCTGTTTTTCTATATACATTTGCAGCTTTCATTAAAAATTCAGCGTAATTTCTGAGAACTTTTTCTAATTTTTCAAACTGAGGTCTGAAATTAGTAATTTGTTTAGCATAAGCGGCATTACCATCACCTTTCCACTTACTGTCTAGATTATTTACTTCAGTAATTAATTTCTCATATAATGTTTTATACGCATCTACCTTTTCAGTTACAAGCCCTGATTGCTTTTCTAATTCTCCTGGTGTTACATCAATTGATCTTGACATAATATAAACCTCCTTTTAATTATAAGTAATTCCTTATTATTTCTTTCATTTTAATCATAATAGTCCGATTGTCTATCTAACCAATCGTAATATGCATCAAGCCTTCTGTCATCCTCTCTTTTTATGTCATATGCAACATCAGATATTCTTGTTGCTATATCAGACATTTTTTTGGATGTAGACTTTATGTCTCCTTCCAGCATTTCACCTTGACCGATAAATTCTCTGGATGCTTCGCCTTTCCATATGTACACTATATCATTAATGATATTATTCAAATCTCTTGACTCATTACTTAAATCATTTGACAATTGTCTTATTTTTCTTACTTGATTCATAACATGTGAATAATTGATTCTTCTTCTAGGTCGGACCATTTTTTTCCTCCCTTTGCAATACTTTACTTATCAATATATTGATTTGTTTTTTATTATGTTTTCTTACAAGTAATATGATATAGAATATTTCATTCATTTTCAACAAATCCTGACGAACGACATGTTTTATGGGATAAAATGCATTCAAAAGTAAATATAACCAAAAAAACATGCTTTTCCTTATGCAATAGTACCAATAGAAAATTGTCATATTTTGTAATATTTTTAAAGTGGTATATGATGATATGAATATAATAAAATTGATGATCCAAGATACTTTTCAACTAAAACTTAAGTGTAAAAAAATTATTTTATTACTTTATTCCATATTTAAATTAATAACTGAACACATAAAAAAAGTGCATGTATAAATTTTACATTTTTGAAAATTCGTACATACACTCATCTAATCACTAGGATAGTTCACTATCTTCTTTTATCATCTCAATTTGGTATTTCTTTATGTAATAATGATTAATAATATATTTTATACCCACACCCATTAATATAGACAATATCAATGATATAAGACCAAGAAGTAGAATAGCTTGGTCGTTGGATATATTATCTTTTAGACTTCTTCCCACAAGTATACCCATAAGAGGAGCTACAAATATGAAAGTCAATCCACTTTTATTTTTTTTGGGATTACTTTGATTCACCTTTCTAATATAACTAATAGAATATATTGTTATAAAAGTAATATAAATAATCAAGATAAGAAAAATTTCCATTAATGTCATAACGCTATTAATTGAAAAAACTTTGAAAACCCCTAACAAGCATTCAATTGATACTATGAGTAGACTAGTACCAATATATAATATAAACTGCTGTATAATATTGTTTTTTATAATCTTATGTCCCCAAACAATCATATAAACTATTGTAATAGCAAATAGAGGGAATGTAATATAATTATAAATACCAAAAACTGCTGGTAAAAGACCAAAGAAAATAATTAAAAACCACTCGTCTTTGATCATTTTGATTGAATAAGGTTTTTCTTTCATAAAATCTTTTATGTTTTTTTCTATTATTAATTGATTATCCATCTTTACCTCCAATTATAGGTTGAGTACTATTAAAACTCTATAATTCTAGAGTTAAAGTTCTTTATCATTAGTACATTTGTTTAATGCAGTATTGCATGATATAATTGTTAATCTATTCAAATTCAACTTTAAACTCTTTATCTTTGCAATACTCTTTTACTTCATCAATAATTAGATTACGAATTTCATCATTAAATTCTTCTAGTTGATGTGGTTCTTCCCATGCTTTCATTGAGTTCTTAAAAGCAACAAATCCCCCTATAACCATTTCACCTAGAACTTTAACCATTTTTCCATTATATTCAATTTTAACGTATGAAGACGTTCCTGTAATTTTCATTTTATTCACCTTTCATTAATAGTCCGTACTATTACCACTCTGTACTTCTCTAATGACTTTATATGAACCCATTGTATAGCACCTCCTATATTTTATTTTATAATAAGATATCTATAAGTTTTCTATAGCTATATATTGCTATAGTATATTATGCTGAAAATCTCTCATATTAAAAGAAAGCGATGGAATAAACAATATTGTCGATTTCATCGCGTGTAACTTAAGTTATGTTGTAATTTAGATATAAGTCATATTTCTAATAATTACTTTTCAAATATTCATCTAGTTTTGCTTTTTTTGACCTACACTTTGCTTTTGATAAGACAGTGTCACTATTCTTGATAAAATAATCTACTATTTTTATCATCCTAGTATTCTCATTAGAATCATTTAAAGAATTCTCTAAGCCTGATTCCATCTCATGTGTAAATAACATTAATGCTACGCTAAATTGTTCAGGTTTATCATCATCTTCATATCTTACAAAAATATCTGGTTGTTCAGAATATCTCCCAAAAAAAAGTTGTATTTCAACATTTTCGCGAGTATATCTGACCATATAATCATCACTAGAAATCTCAATAAACCCATATTTTTTTATCTCATTATAGAATCCAATAACTATTTCATCCGTTTTTTTCATATAGTTTCTCCTTACGGTAATCTCATTACTTTCTTTATACTATCGTAGATATATCCTGCATTTTTAAGGTATTCAAACTCACGTCCGAACCCAGTTAGTTGACCAGTAATAGCATCTCTTAAAGCACTACCAACAGGTTCAGTAGCCATTATAATAACATCTCCTCTTGAAATGGCTTTATCTAAAAACGGAGCATTGAACTCATCCCAAAATTGTTGTGGATTTACATATAACTCATCTGGTACATTAAGGACATTAAATCCACCAGGATTTCCGCTATAATCAAGAGTTTTTTTCAACTTCAATTCCTTTATCACATACTGGATATCATCTCCATATCTACCAAGTACTGTTGACGTCTTACCCGGCGTTGCAACTAACTTTGTACCACTAGTTGGATTATAATTAAGTTTCGTCGTCCCCTCTAATAACTCCTCATCTTTATCTGTAGAATTCAAAGCATTAATAATGAACTGTTCATCTGCATCAGTAGCACCTAAAGTACTATTATAATCAGCTATCATTTCTTTTAGCATACCATTAGCTGCTAAACCTGATGCCATCCTGAAGCCATATATGGATACTCCTTCTAGAAATACTCCTAAGGTGTTTAAACCATAAAATGCAGCAGCAGTATATGTAATAGGTTTAACTACGCTGAGTAGATCATCGGGTATTCCATCATTAACTTCCAGAGCAAAATCAGCATTACTTTTAACAGTTCCCCATATATCACCTTCGGGGTTATCTGTTTTTTCCCAGTTAGACCATTTATGCTTATAATACTGAATTTCTTCTCCTGTAAGTAACTTATATAATTCTTCCCTAAGTTCTTTTTTATATTCCTTCTCTTTTTGTGTGTAACCTGGTATACCTGTTACATATTCTTTAGCTCCATATGGGTCCATACTGTATAGAAATTGTAAGTCTTCTACGGTTAAATCCAATGATCTATTTTGTACAGCATGACCTAGAGCTGTAGCTGACGAGGACTCATTCAACTTTTTTAATGCCTCTACACTTCTGGCACCATAACCCCCATGTACTAAATTACAGCTAGCTTCATATGTGTCTTCTCCAACATATTTCCATATTACATTTTTATCTATGAATAGTATATCATTGTTTTCTAGTATTTGTACATTGACTCCTAGACTTTCTGCTATTTTTGATTGTATCAAGTGTTCATTCTTAGTTATGTAAACACTGTCTCCATATACATCTATCAAGTCTGCCATAGCTGATAGTCTGGCAAATTCATAAATATCATAGGGTGTTATAGTTTGTCCTGTTTTCTCTTTGTATAAGAGTTCATTCTCCTTAATATATTTCTTGTAATGCTCCCATACACCAGTTTCATCATAACCACCTTCTGCTACTCCTGTGGTAATTTCTCCCGTATCTAATTCTTTTAGTTTTCTAAATAGTTCTTTGATATTTGCATCAGCTATGTATTTGGCACTAGACCACTCATTTAATTGATTATTGGATATTTTCATCTGTTCATCAATTTGTTTAATGATATCCATCATATCATGATAAGGTATATTATCTTTCATATAGCTTGATGTAGAAAATCTACGTATAGAATCTTCTGTGTAAACTTCTCTTGCAGGCTCGTCAAATATGTTATTAGATTGTTCCTGTTTCTTCTGGGGTGCTTCTAATACTGCTACAAGACTTTCCAATCTTTGTTCAGCGTCTAGATAACTGTTTATAGCACTATTAATATGTATTCCCGAATTATCTAGTCTTTCACCCAAAGACTTTATTCCTCTGCTAGCTGTATCTAGTTGATATTTAATATTATGTCTTTGACTAATTACATAGTCAATACTATTTTTTACTGCGTTAAATTGACTATATATATTATTTACTCTTACTGCCGAGTCTTTTAACCTGTCTACTTGCTCTTCTAGTCCTCTAATGTTTGAAGATATTTTTGACATGTTTCACCTCCATGCAACATAATCCCCATCACAAATAGAATTATATTGATTGTTCTATTAATCAAACCATCAATAATTTACTACCATCCTTAATCCCAGCCTCTTCTATAGACAGATTTGAACCTATTTCTTCGCCTTTATCAATATAACATAACATCAAATTCTCATTATCAAAATTAATTCCTTCAAGATTACATACAATACCAGTCATCAATTGTTTGGCAACATTTACTTTCATTACAATAGGTAATAAAAACTCATATTTTTTATTAATAGCAGGTACTATAACCTCTACATTTATTTTGTCCAATTACATTACCCCCTTAATAATTATTGATAGATTTCTTTAATTTGGGTTATCTGTTTTTCAACTTGTTCCTTAATTCTATCTAGGTTACTAATGCTTATTATGATATTGTCCTTATCTGAAGTAATATCACTAGTTTTCCAGAGATATTTATCTCCTCCAAGAACGTAGAACGTTGAAATACCATCCACTTTTTTATTAGATATTTTTATCAGGTAATTCATAATGTACTTTTTCTTGTTACCAAAAGCTTTACAAAAATCTGTTGCTTTATCCTCTGTACAACCTATTGAGATCATCTTAGCTATTGCATTTTCTTTTGACTCTTCTATTAGTGTGACAAGCTCTTGAAATTCATCATAAGTAACTTTAAAAGAATAATCTTCTAATTCATATTTATCATTAACATGGTAACATTCCATTATATTATCTATAACCTTATTGATGTTTTTCATTGGTGTCAGGGCATATGTATTTTTCATCAACCTGTCTTCATCCAATTCTACGGCATATTCCCTTGATATATAGTAGCATCTTGAAAATGTTTTATCCCCAATACCTTTGCCATCACATTTCAAAAATATCTTAGGTCTACAACAGTGGCTAATCATTTCAAATAAATCGTTATCAACTGTTATACTCCCGTCAATATCTATTTCAATGTATTTTTTATTCTCTAATTGTTCTTTTACTTTATCCCACTCTTCCTGTATCTCTTCTTGCCTCAATTTATATGTATCATCTTCTACTCCATATACATTCTCTGCACCTGTTAGAGCAGCTAAAAAAGTAAATTCCCGTAATGTTAATACGAATCCTGCTTCACCTAATTTGGGCATTAATTTTCCTCCTTACAATTATAGATTTAATTTTTTCTTTAACACATTTTTATAAGTACGGGATATATCTATCTTTCTACCATCCTTCATTTCCAGGATCATATCCGTAAAAGAGACTTTTTTGATATTGTCCACATTGACAAGATAACTTCTATGGCAACGTACAAATTGATTGTTAAGCCTCTTAACCAGATCTGCTAGACTATCATAATATCCTATCCTCTGATTAGGTGTATGAATATAAACTTTCTTTTGGAACGCTTCAAAATATAAAATACGTCTGTACTCAATGTGATATATATTCGACCCTATGTTTACATGAAATAAGTCATCATTTTCCCCCTGTAGATTCAAATAATCTCGATATATGTCCCCCATCAATATCTGCATATCTTCTTTATGTATAGGTTTCTTAAAAAACCCTGATGGTCTTATAAGTCCTGTCATTACGTTATATACAGAATCTGTACGCATTGTATTGAAAACTATATAGGCATTTCTATCTTTTTCCCTTATCTGCTTTGCTAATTTGATACCGACTAAATGATTATTATCATAATCAACGTCAATGATATAGATAGAAATGCCATCATCTACTTCAAGATAATCCATTACCTTTTTTAATTTAGTGGTTAATAATGATATCTTCATGTTATATCCCGTTTGATCTATAATGTTCTGTATCTGTTTTTTTAATTTTTCCATATATAATGTTGAACTATCACACAAGACAAATTTCACCACAAAGATTCACCCCCATCATAATTGAGGTGTCTTTATGGTTATGTAATCACTTCTGTTTATAAGATATCCAAAACCTGGGTTAAGTGCTACACTTCTTTGCTTATAGTCCATTTGAACATCAAATATATTTTGAGAATCCATTTTACCCCCAAGAAGGATACCGTTCATTCCTTTAAATACACTGTTGTATAATGGACTTCCTATATGTGATGATAGTGTATCAGTATCAGCAGTAAACACAAAACATACTTCTAAGCCCATACCACTTCTTACAATATTTTCTACTAATCTTGAGGAATCGTCCGATATCATTTCAAAGAATTCATTATAATCATCTACGAGCACTACTATTCGTTGGTATTTTTTCATGTACTCATGCTCTTTGACAACTTGTTCATCTTCTTCACGGAACTGCTTCAGGTCTTTGAATCTTAACTTCATCTCTTCAACCAAACCACCAATAAAGCTATCAAAATCCTCAGTAGTATTTATATATCCATCAACCTGATATCTTGACGAAGCCTTTTGCAGATTCTTTCCTTTTTCAACAACAAATACTTTCCAATCCAACTTATCTACTATAGTATTCATTAATGATTTTATAAGATTAGTCTTGCCTGTCATTTCATATCCTAATATCAAATATGAACTTAGACCTGTCAAATCTACTGCTACTATTTCTGCTTCATCAGTATCATAACCTATAGGCAGCAAATTATTGTCTATAAATTCTTTTGAATCCTCGTGTTCCAGAAGATGATCTATTGTTAATTTTTCAGGAACGAATGGAATAGGTTTAGCTCTATTTCCTATCCAGCTTTCATCCATTTTCATGAACAAGTCTCTCAGTTTCTGAACTCTTTCAGCTTCATTCACAGATTTGCATGCTAATGCTGTCTGGAATTCCAGAGGAGTCTCTATTCTAAATAGTCCACGTCCTTTTACCTGCTCTGGTTCTAATCCTCCTGTCTGCCCTACTATAGAAACATAATCATATTTATCATTAAGCTGCAAGGCTACCATCAATTTTATACTTTGAGTAATTTTGAATTTTACTGAATTAGCATTACTAGCTGTAATGACCATGTAAATACCATAATTACCACCTTCTCGTGAAAACGTAGTAAGGATTCCTTCGTAATCTGAATAAAGTTCATAAAATGCTTCGTAGTTATCAAGTATTACAATCATTGCTGGAATTTTGGCGTTAGTTGCTTCCATGTATGCCTTTAATGTACCCACACCATATTCAGAGAACTTTTTCTTTCTGTTATCAAGTTCTTTTTTTAGCATTTTAAAAAGTTTATCTAATTTGTCCGATTCCTCAGAGAATATAACTCCTCCAGTATGAGGTAAATATTTATAGTAACCCATTGTTCTTCCTCCAAAATCAAGAAGATATAGATTAACTAATTCTGGTGTATATGATGTAACAAGAGAATATATCATTGTTTGTAAAAATGTGGTCTTTCCAGTTCCTGGCGCTCCAACTAAAAGAACATGTCCCATATTTCCTATATCAAGTTTTAAAGGAAACTGGTTCTGGTTCGCTGGATCGTCAATCAAACCAATAGTTGGACATAACCAATGGTCAACTTCCTGCCAATCATCACCATTCCATCCATTTTTTCTATCCTCTATATCTTGTATGAATACTTCTTCCTCCAATGGGTCAAGCCACAATTTAAGCGGATTGATACCTTCATCCTTAGCTAAATCGGATATATAATCTACTATTGCTGTAAGCTGAGTTGTAGAACTCTTAACAGGCTTAGGTTTACACGAAACTGTCTGGATAGCTCTACCACAACCATCTATTAGAGAAATTTGATTATCCTCATCATTTTCTATTTTATCCGTTGGAATGTAAGAACCTCCACTCCATCCAGATTGAAGTAATTCAAAAATCTCATTATTACCAACTTGTACATAACATCTACCAGGCTCTTTGATATTAGCTGCTTCAGGTCTTTTTAGCATTTCATTACTATCAGATTTATCAAGAACCTTGAGACATATCCTGAATCTGGTATTACTCCATATTTGGTCATCAACAACACCTGATGGTTTCTGTGTAGCAAGTATTAGATGTACTCCAAGACTTCTACCTATTCTTGCTGCACTGACTAACTCTTGCATAAATTCTGGTTGTCCAGCCTTAAGTTCAGCAAACTCGTCTGATATAATAACCAAATGTGGCAAAGGACAATCAGCTTTACCTTCTTTGTATAGCTGCTGATATTTATCAATATGGTTAACTCCATGTTCTGCAAAAACTCTTTGTCTTCTTTTCAATTCACTCTGCAATGATACTAGTGAACGACGAATCTGATTTCCTCCAAGGTTAGTAATAGTTCCTGTTATATGAGGTAATCCTATAAAACAGTTGGCCATTCCTCCACCTTTATAGTCAATCAGAATAAAAGCTACATCATGTGGATGATAATTTACTGCCATTGATAGTATATATGATTGTATGAATTCACTTTTACCTGAACCTGTCATACCTGCTATCAATCCATGAGGCCCATGATATTTTTCATGAATGTTTAATAAAAATTGTGTTCCTCCAGCTTTAATTCCTAATGGAGCTTCAAGAGTCCTATATGAAAGATTGTTTTTCCATCTGCTCTTTATTGATAGGTTTTCTATTCTTCCTATTTTGTACATTTCCAAGAAAGTAAGCATGGATGTTAATGAAGCCGAAGATGCAATCTCTTTGATTTTAATTCCTGCTAGGGCTCGAGAATATGAATCCAAATCTTTTCCTATCACTGAATCATTATTAAACTTAATTAAACCTGTCTCCGGTTTATCTCTATTATATAGACTGCTCTCTGTTTCCTCGCATTGAATAAATGCTTTACATTCTTTTGGAAGTTGATTAAGCTTATCATATATAAATATTGTTGATACCCCAAGCTGCTTGTTAGGATTAGTTAAATACTTCATAACAAGCTCATCTTCTACTAATTCCGGATCAGCGATATATACTAGAAAATGAGGTAAATGCATTACCTGCTTATCATAGCCATTGTCTTTTGTTTCATCCCTATCACTTAATACCTCTTTTAGATATAAGAAAACATCTCTTACCTCATCTCTGGAGGAAGCTACAAAACGCAACGCCTTCTCAGGTGCCCATACATGAGGCAGTTGTTTAACCCATTCCCATTTAAGAGACTCTTCAGCATTATATACACATACAATCTTAACTTCATCATAACTGTGCAATGCACTAATATGTACAATGGATGCCATGGCTGTATCGATAGTTGTTTTTCTATTTCCTATCATACCTAACATGTTGTTTCCCATCATGGAAAAGGCTATAGGCATACCTGAAACTCCATCAAAATTGTTACCTATATCTTTTAATTCACCCATTAGATTGTCATCTCTCATTGTAAAACGATCTTTGGGCTTTTGAATATTTATCATTGATGGCACAGTTCCTGTCCCTAATCTAATATCCAGAAAATCTTTATTAGAAGGCATACGTTCCCATAGTCTTCTATCTCTGTTGAGAGCTCTACTTATCAATACAGTAGGTTCTGGATATGTACCTAATAGCACTTTTTTGTTATAAGCTATTTTTTCTTCAAGCCTAGAATACTCATTCTGCATATATTTTCTATAACGCTTGATACGTTTCTTTTCTTCTTTTCGCTTACTTTTCTTCTTATGTCTTCTTGATAAAATAGGCCATAATACCGCTCCAAGAAGCATGGAACCTGTCATAGCTATACCAGGTATAACCATAAAAGGATTATTCCTACTGGAATATACAGTAAACATCATACTCACCATCATTGCCATACCCATAGTCAATGCAGGACCTATAGTTAATATAAGGGGCTGCTCTTTTTGCTCAGGTGGTGATGGAGGAGAATCAATATCCATCATGCCTTCTTCCAACTTTTTTATGATTCTTGGAGAACGCTGAAAATATAGATCTTCTTTTTTTGTTTTCTTTTTCTTTTTACCTTTAGTATCTTCTCTAGGTTTTATAGGAGTATATGGTGAAAGATTACATTGTCCCAGATGTATTGAATTATTTATGGCAAGGGATTTACCTAGGTAAAACATTTTAAGCCCCATAATATGGATGAAATCTCCATAAGATAAGACTGTAGATTCAGTCATTTTACCGTTAACACATAAACATTTATTCCCTTTTGTACTAATTGTTGCTCTACCATTTTCAATACTTATTACTGCATGATTAGGCTTCATATCAAAGCCATTATAAACAATGGTATTTTTTTCAGAATTGCCTATAAGAATTTGTTTTTCGCCTTCAATACTATATTTTTTGTATGTTAACTCAATGTTTGTTTCCCTATCAACATAGATTGTTGCCTTTTCATCTGTATCTGTAATGGAAACACTTATTTTATCCCCTACATTTATCTGTTTTTTTGATACAGCCATATCCTCAGTAGGTGCTAAAAACCATTCTCCGTTAACTATAACAACAGGTAGTAATGAAGATAACTCAATATTACATATGCTACTTTCATTTGAAAGTATATATTCTTTTACTGTATCGTTATAATAAACGTATAATATCATTTCTTTCATAGAAGTAATTTCGCCTCCAAAGTACAGAATATACTCTATATATTCTTTTAATTGTGGCACAACAAAAAGAGGCTACACCTCGTTCTGTACAAATAATATAACTATCACATGTAGTTATATCAATGCTGTTGTCACTTATATTCTTATACTTTCCGTGTCACTTCTACGATTTACTTATATAATAAATTTGTGATTTTATCTCTCTTAAAATTGACTATTTTGTAATAACAATCACTTTTTATTTCCAGTAAAAATGTCTCTAAAAATAGTGGTCATAATTATTTCTCTAATGTTTTACTAATTGACTAAAAAAATTCTTGATGCCAGAAAAAATTGGGCTGGTTACTACTAAGAAACCAAAGACAACAAGAAGGATTACAATTAGCAAAATGAATATCATATATTTTAGAAATTCTTCTTTTTCTGTAGTTTTTATTTCTACTCTCTTCAGTAGAATAGGTTTATGATGAGGAATTATTTCTTTTTTTTTTAATAAAGAATCCAATAATCCTTTTTCTTGTTCTTTTATCCTAGGAAGCACATTGCATAATATCTTTTCGTATACCTCATTAGCTGCTTCTTCATCATCAAAAGGCTGAGGATTATAAGCTGCTTGATAACATTCCAGTGGTTCCATGCTTCCTTTTACAAATTGGAACATATTATCCCCACAGAAACTGAATAAATATTTATTAGCATTTATTTTATTCTCAGTCTTCAGGAATTTATCTAACTCATCTAATTCCCAATCTTTTACTCCACTTACAATGATTCTTTCTTGAGCTCTCTTGAACTCTGCAACATCACAAATATCATAAGGTCCCATATCTAAAACAACATAATCATAATCCCCCAATATAAGATCTGAAACAGCAAAAGCTGGGTCATATGGGTAAAAGTCTATTCCAGCAAGAGAGAAAAGGCCTTTTTTGAGTTCAACATTATCATAAGAGTTCTTTATGGATTCAAATGCATCACTCTGCTGCATCTCAACAACTGCAACCCCGTTCTTATTTCTTAAAAGAAAATTTCCTATGGATATAGCTGTATGAGTTGTTCCTATTCTACTGATAGTACCAGCAACAGCAATTACTACGGTACCAACGATTTTATCTTTTTCAACTGTTATTACATCGCCTGTTTTCTTTTTACCAAATCTGCCTTCACCAGTCTTAATAAATTCCTGTTCCCTTTTATTACGATTGACGGCTCCTTTATCCCATTTGATGGCTTTAGCATAAGTTGAAGGGTTTTCATATAATTCTATTATACTTGATAAAATGTGACTACCAGCTTGATCTTCTTGCCCTATGATATCATAAATTCCCATTGATATAAGATCATTCATAATCAAATTACCTGAAAAACTATAAGGAGCAATAATAATTATCCTTATATTCTCTTTGTTCATCTGAATCCCACGAATGAATTGAGGTAATTTTCTTGGGTCTTCAACACAAGAGATATCCAATATCAGCATGTCCATATCTATTTTATCTATCATGGCTTTCTCTTCTAATATGTCAATATCTCTATCAATCTTCTTGAATACAACTTCTTTGAATAATTGCTCTACTGCCCTATCTATATCCTCCAAGTATTTGGGACTAGAAATAACTGCAACCAAACCTATCACCCCTTTCTAATAATAATATTTGACAAAGAACTTTTCTGTAATACAAAAAACTCCTAAAAATACAAATCGCATGTCTAAAATCAGAAATTTATCTGTTATCATGCGTTTTTTCAAATTAATGAAGTCATTTTAACATATTATGGTTTTTTTGTAAACCAAATATATTATTACTACGGTAAAATAGACAATTTATAACTCCATATAACAATTCTACTATATTCATTATATAAACAAACAATTAATAATTCAACAAAATGCGACATTTATATATACTATTAAGTATATTGAATAATATAAATATCAATTTTCAATTAATAAAAAACAATAAAAGGAGTGTTAACCATGCTACAAAGAAAGAACATGGACAAGAATGAAGGTATTTCTAAGGAACTATTAAACATTATCGACTTGGAGGACAAAAAAGAAATGAACCAGAAAAGAAGATATTACAGACATAATATATCTTATGAACATTTACAAGAACAACATTTTTACTATAATACAAAACCATACAAAACAAACGATGATATTATTAATTCATTATTAGATTTCTCAGAAACTATAGAAAACATTGATTTGTATAAGGCTCTAAAAAAATTAAAGTCTTGTGACATAGAAATTATCAAAATGAGATATGTGAATCAACTGAGTTTTAAAGAAATTGCAGAACAATTGAACATGAAAGAGGATACTGTTGGAAAAAGGCACAGAAGGGCATTAGATAAGCTCAGAAAAGATATTTTTAAAACTAAAAATATAAAATAATATAAATTTTTTTAAAAGTTTGTCCGATTTTGTCTTTTTTCACGGCTATATTATAAGGGGGATTTTTACCCTTTTATAAGCCATGTGCAAATTTACTGAACATTGACAATTAAATATATGTGGTATTTTTAGGTACGTTACTCTTATTGGAATAGCGGTTTAAGCCATACGCCATCATTGGATTATTCCATAGCGATCAATATGTGCTTTAATGTTTCTATGGTCAAGAAATTCGCCATGACCCAAGAAGAGGTATAATGATACTTCTATCCAGTCTTAACTCATCGTAAAGAGGGTAGCCCGCTCTGCAGAGGGGGAGGTGTTGAACCTATGTTGTCTTGAAACCAAAGACAGCCTAAAAAACCAAATTAGATAACAAATATAATATTTATACCTTTATTGAGGGGGGGATAAATATAAACTATAAAAAACAGGAAATACAAAATACGATTAATCTTATTAATCAACATGGCAAAAGAGTAGGTATCTTAGCATTTAATTTATCAAAGCAACTAGAATTACCAGATAAATACTGGTTTTTAAATTATATTGCAGGTCGATGGCATGATTTTGGTAAGCTTGCAATACCCATATATATTCTAAACAAACCTGCTAAACTAAATAGTGTAGAGTGTGAAATAATGAAAAAACATCCAATATACTCTTATGCTTTAGTTGACATGTGTGGATTTGGAATGTATACAAAAAAAGCTATATTATATCATCACGAAGACTATTGCGGCTCAGGATATCCTTTTGGTCTATCGAAAAAAGATATACCCTTACCTTCTAGAATTCTTAGAATCTGTGACGTCTATGATGCATTAACAGAAGATAGGGTATATCGGCCTAGATTTAGCTGTCAGAGTGCTTTATCTTTGATGGATAAAGACTGTGATAATGGTAAGCTTGATTATCATATTTATTCAGTTTTTAAATCTATGATGATATCAAAACCATTTAATACAGTCAGCCAAATATACAAAGCAGGGAGTTGGTGATTATTGAAAGCTAAGCAATTACTTATACTATTTTGTTCAATACTGATTTTAACCAGTTGTAAAAGCAAAGAAGTAGAAGATACCTCAACAAAGATTGTCATGAAAGAAGCAAGGACTATAGAAGAACATTATGCCATCTATACAGATGGAAAAAATATTTATTATGAAGATGTTAAAAATAATTCAACAAAAGTATTAAGGAAATGCTTAGAAACAATAAAAGAAATTCTCTTATTACCTGAAATTGATGAAAATACTGATTTGCCAAATCCTGAAGATTTGATTAAGCAAGATGAAGTAACGCCCTTTACTTATGAAATGTCATTGGAATCTTCCGCAAAATATATACTTGCATTACAAAAAAATGGGTGGTCAATTGTAGCTGAATACGCTAATTACCTATATAGAGATATGTATTTTAAGAAAGATGAAAGGTATATGAGAGTAATAGTTCTAGAAAATAAACTAAAAATTTTTGAAGAAATAGGAGGTGAATTGCCTAGCCCACAGTTATATATAAATGAAAATAAGTAAACATGATAAATACCAAGAATTATGTATAAAAAGGAGAGCTTAATAATGCGAAATTGGATTAAGTATCTCATAGTTACTATTATTGTAGCATTGTTAACAAATGGTGGACAGTTGTATTTTTGGAATCACTACATTGACAAAATGAAAACTGACTATGAGAGTGAAATACAAATTCTATCCTCTACCCTAGAAGACATAGGTAAACTTAAATATGTATACTCTGTTAGAACAGAGACGAAACCAGGGAAAGAAATCAACCTGGAGGATCTAGTAAAAGTTAAAGTACCAGAATCAATTATTAATGGCTCTTATGCCCAGGAACCAGAAGATTTATTAGGTAAATACTATAAGGTTAGTATATCACCTGGTACATTAATAACCGATGATTTATTAATGAAAGAAGAAATGGATGATACTATTAGAGAAACAGACCTTATAGCTGATACATGGTCAGTAGGCTTAGAAATAGGCGATTACATTGATTATGAAATCACTTATCCATATGGTGAAAAATATATAGTTCTATCTCATATTCGTGTAGAAGCCATTAACGAAAAAACAATTAAAACTTATTTGACTAGTGTCCAACGTCATATATATAATGGTGCATTAGTTGATTACTTCCTGCAAAAAGAGAATGGAGCTACGGTCAATCTAGTAAAATACGTAGAACCAGGAGTACAAAAGCCTTCTGAAGTATCATATTCAGTACCTGATAATATCCTTTCAGTAATAACTGAAGATCCTAACGTAATTGAGAAAATCAACACTAATCTTAATACCCAAAAACGTGATATCATCGAAAAAGGAATAAATCTAGTATCAGAATTTGATTCTTCAAATCTATCTAGTGGAAGAAGTAAAATAGTAAGTGATATCAACGGAGCTGGAAAAGAATATGAAACAATTCTAGAAAAGCGCCAAGAAGAAGAAAAAAAAGAAGCTGAAAGAGCTGCTTATGAAAATCAAAAAGCACAAGATGAACAAAACTCGGAGAAGGGGATGATGAAATAGTGAGAATAGGTGTTTTAGGTTTTACTGATAAAAGACCTATACTCTATCCACTTATGAAACTTCTACAAGCTACTGGAGATGTAATAGTCATAACAGATGATCGTCATTTCAAAAGGCTGATAGAAGATTATTCCTCATTGGGTCACCTAGGTAACATAATGATTTGTGTCACAGACGCTACTCCTGATGAGGTGTGGGAAGAGATAGAATTGGAACAAAATGATTTTGACCATGTCATATATGATTTAAGAGATACAATACATGAAGATATTCAATTCTATATTCATGTAAAAGGGTCCGATTTTGAAGATGGTGAAGAGGAATTTTTAGAATGCGTTGATGATTACAAAGAGATAAAGCTAATGTATGATGGCAAACAAGATAAATCAAAAGACACCATTAATATTCCTATCACTTTGAAATTAATTTCAACCCTTGAAGTTTTAGAAAACAAAAACCTTCTATTACCCCTACCAAGTAAAAAGATTAATCTAGCAATTGCAAAACTTATATCACCAAATATTGATATAAAAATGAAAGATGCTATAAAAATACTTAAGAAGGGGTGGCAGACATGAAAGTAGCAGTTTATTCACCTGTACGTAGACAAGGTTGTACAACATTAAGCGTTCTACTTGGTTCTGCAATAGCCCAAGTAACCAATATGAAAGTATGTTTAACATATACAGGAACGGAATCAGATGCTTTCAATATTGCTCTTGGGCTAAATCAAGTTGAAGATAGAACAAAATCTCTTACCCAAGTCATAAGGATGTTAGAAGCAAATAGTATAACTGGTAAAGATATTAATGATTATCTTACACCTCTGACTGATAACCTGGACATCATGCAGACATCGAGCGATTACATTACTACAGAAGAAAGTGACAAATTATTGACATTCGTATTGAACAACTTGACACATGATCTTATAATTACAGAAATTAATTCTGAACCTTATGAAGAAAGTACTAAAGAAATATTATCAAATGCTGATATTATCATAGTACTTGCTTCTCAAGGAATGGATGTTATAAATAAATATAAGAATTGGAAAGACAGCGACATATTTCCAGATTATAGTAAGGTAGTCTATGCATTGAACTATTATGACCCTAATGTAAGTGCATTAAGGGACGTGGCTAAGATAATGGGGATAAAGCCATCTAAAATAGTGAAAATTACTACCAATCCATTCATAAAAAAAATGACCAATACTGGTTCTTTACATAAACTTCTACCCTATATTTACAACAAAGATATAAGGGTAATCAATCTTCATGCAGATATAAGGGATCTATGCTATTTGGTCATGAGCAATTTAGGTATAAAGATAGATTGGGGGAAAAATAAATGACCAATCTATCCTTAACCCTGATTGTCTTATTCGGGGGTTTTATAGTATTAGTTATATGGTATATTAAGAGTAAACATGAAAAACACGATATTGAGCATTCAGACGTAATGACTTTTGAAAAACTTGTTGACACCGTAAAATACACTTTAGCAGACCTTATAAAAGAAGAGAATTATAATGGCTTCAGTGATGAAGACTTTAAATCATTCTACAAAAGGAAAGCACGTATTCAAGATGCTATGAACAATTGTGTTTATGGTATAGATTCCGCTAAAGTTATTGTCCAAGACTTGATACGCTCCGTTATCATGGATGAATTACCTACCATCTCTGATATCAACAGTGTATTTGATTTTTATTCCAGAACACTAGAAACTAGAATAAAATTCGAGGTTCTAATGTACTTCTATAAAAAGAAATATGGAAAAGAAGCTTTAGCCAAACTTATTGATGAATACGAACTAGATAGAGAAAGATACATTATAGAAAGCAAGACCTCACCATCATATGCTATAACTACTGAAGATATAGATATGATATATGCAACAAAGCATTTCAAATTGACCTATCCTGTACTAGTTGATTTACTTACAGTACTAGTTTATCAAAAATACAAAGGTTTTGGGATTATTGATACATTACGTGAAATGGATATAAACGGCTTTAACTGTGGTACATCTGGTTCTATATTATCTAATCTAAACAAAGATGATACTATATTAAAAGCCCCAAGATCAGTATGGTTGTATTTTAGAGGTAAATACATTCATCTAAGATTTATGACTTTTAATACTGAGCAAGAACTAAGACGTGTTATACAACTTATCTGTAGATACAATAATCCAGGACCTCTTACAGAAAAAAGAGGTTATCTGGTTAATACAATGTATGATAAATCAAGAGTACTTGCTCTACGACCACCTGCCGCAGAATTCTGGGCAGTTTTTGTTCGTAAATTTTCACTTAATGATGTATCTCTACGAAGTCTTATAGAGAAACCTTATGTACATAATGCTTCAATAGTGGTTGAATTACTAAAATATCTTATGATGGGACAAGTGACATGCGGAGTTACCGGACGTCAAGGTTCAGGTAAAACAACTCTGATGACTGCATTAATAGAATTCATTGATCCCAAATATACGATTCGTGTTCTAGAGATGGCTCCTGAGATGTATCTTCGTGAATTATATCCAGAAAGGAATATCCTTTCGGTACAAGAAACTGAATTTGTTAGCGCTTCTGAACTTCAAGATGCATTAAAGAAATCGGATGCTGCCGTATCCATAGTTGGTGAAGTTGCCACAGACCCAATAGCTGCTCGTATGATTCAAATGGGACAAGTTGCTTCTATATTCACTATATTTTCCCACCATGCCAACAGAGCTCCTGACTTAGTAAGGGCTCTACGTAACTCCCTCGTTAATGCTGGTGGATTTACTTCTATGGTTACTGCTGAACAACAGGTCATAGACATTATACGTATTGATGTTCACTTGAACTATACTACAGATGGTAAACGTTATATTGAGCGTATTTCAGAAATCGTCAAATTGGATGAAGGTGTACCCTATCCTAATTATAAAAAACAGGACCCAGTACATTCAATGAATGCAATAACCAAAGAATATTACACAAGAATTACTGACAGACAGACTTTTACTACTAGAGATATTCTTAAATATGATTTGGCTACTGATACATATGTGGCTCTAGAATGGTTTACTCCTGAACTCACTCATTACATCATGAATTGTATACCAAAAGATAAACGTATTAGTTTTTCTAGATTTGTCCAGGAAAACTGGGAGGTGTAGTTATAATGATGATGTTTTTACCTCTTATACTTACATGTGTTCTTGGTATAGTAGCTATTATAATAGTTATACGAAAGGACAAGAAATCCAGAAACAAGAAAACTAAGAATTATAAGTATTACAACAAAATGTTTCAGAAGTATGATAACTTTTTCTTGACAAGAAATGGAATAGAAAAACTTTATTATAGAATAGCAGGACTATCTGTTTATACTAAAAGAGAGATAAAAGCTACAGCTGTTAAGTTGTATTCCCTATCCATTGGTACTTTTTGGGGTATCAATATAGCTGGAATACTAATTTTCAGAGATGTCTTTACCTCTCTTTTATTATTAATATTTGCCTATATGGCTAAGAATGTTTTGGTTGATAAACAGATAGATAGGATTCACTTCAAATTACTAAAACAGCTACTAGAAGCTTTATCTTCTATAAGACAAGCTTATCTTCGTTTAGGTGTAATACCTGACGCTATCGCTGAAGCTGAAGTAGGTCCTTTGTTGAAACATGCTTTTGAAGATATCTATCTAATATTAACAGCTGTTGATGGCGAAAGAAGACTTGAGGAATTCTATGCCTCTACACCTTTCAAACTTTTACAGACTTTTTCTGGAGTCTGTTTTATTTTGAATAATGCAGGTGACAGTAAATTATCAAATGGATCATCCAACTTTATACAAGCAATGGGTATGATGCACTCGGAAGTACAGATGGAGATACAAAGATTGGTGTTACAAAAAGCCAAGTTTGGTATTTTGGAATACTTACCAGTTGTACCTCTTGTCACCCTTAGGTTGATAGAAGCTTTTTTCATCAATCAGATACCAGGGACTGCTATCATATATCATGGTCCTCTTGGATATATATCCAAAGTGCTAATCTTTTTATCAGCTATTGTTGGATATATGACTATTACCAAGATTAACAGCCCAATGGTTGTAAAAAAGGATGATAGAAACGCATTCATTAATAAGCTTGTTTCTAACAAAAGCTTTGAGAGTTTTATTAAAAATATAATACCTAAAAAACCTAGAGTCATAAAAAAGAAAAAATATTACTTAGAGAAGTCTATGTCCAGTAAAGATATAGTCTATCTATATGTAAATAAAGTAATATGCTTCGTCTTAGGTTTTACCTTAAGCCTTTTCTTTATTTATTTCTCAGTTGAATTGGGAAAAGATTTTATTCTTAGCAATGTCAGAGAAGTCTCATTGGTTGGCGGAGAAGAACTTGATGCAGAAGACATTGCAACTAGACAAAAAATGGATAAAATTTATTTAAATATCCACCCTATGCTTACTCGTAATAGGACTGAAGATTTTGTTAAAACCTATCTACCCAATCTAGAAGAATTTGATAAAAAATCACAAATAGATAGATTACAAACTAAATATAAATCTTACTATAACACTTATTTCAAATGGTGGATGTTATTGATATGTTACATAATAGCAATTATGGCTTGGAGGATTCCTGAAATAGTGTTAAAAGCACGTATATGGTTATTGAAAACTGAAGCAGAAGAAGATGTATTGCAACTACAGACTATAATCACCATATTAATGAATACATCAGCAGACACTATGGAGACATTATATTGGCTGCAACGTCAATCACGTGTACATAGAAACATACTTATTGATGCTTATCATGAATATCCCTCAGACCCCGAACTGGCATTACATAGATTGAAAAGCAAAGTTGCATTGCCAGAGTTCAAAAGAATGGTAGATAAATTAATATTAACCATTCATCAGATTTCTCTAGCAGACGCTTTTAGTGACCTGATATCAGAGAGGGATCATTTATTAAGAATTAGAGAAATCACACAACAATCAATACTCAAGAAAAAGCGTTCATTTGTAAGTCCCTTATCAATGGCACCCCTACTACTTACTACAGCCTGTTACATAATCATGCCATTGGGAATATTAGGATTGAAAGAGTTCTTTTTCGCTATTGAAGAATTTCAAAAATTACAAATGTAAGGAGGCACTAAATATGAAATGTAGCACAAGCATCGTGACACTATCCTCAAACAGAGAGATTTTCAGAAAAATTAATGGTGAAAATTTCTTAGTCTCTAAAGTTATTGTAGAAGGTATTGAGATACCTGCCGTTGGTTCTGAATATATTCTAGGCAATCTTCAAGGACGCGTAGAGGTCAAATATTATCTACGTTCAGAGACAACAGCTGATAATAAACTGTTTACTTTTATGTATATCATTACTGCTAAACAAGTAATTAACAATATACCTGAAAGAAATTATATTCAAGTTGGAGGCTATGTTGTAAAAACAAAAGGTCTCTTGATTAAGAATAACACCTGCATGGAAATTTTACCTTTTATTGTTAAATATAAATCTTATGACGGTAATTACAATGTAGCACATTGTGTTGCAAAAGGAGCCAAAGCTAGAGAACTCGCCAAAATGAAAAAAGGTGATATCGTCGAGGTTACAGGAAAATTCAAAAAAGAACATAATACTTTAGAAGTACTTGTAGAAGAAGTAGATTTTTATAAAGCTTATAATAAATTAAAAATCAGCTGATTCTAGCTCACATAGTTTACAAAGCAAAATATGTAAAAATAAAATGACTAGTGGACAATTTAGTCCAACTTAAAGGAGGAAAATAACTCATGGAAGGCGAAATGGGTACTGGTGCAAGAATTGCCATCGCACTTATAGTTTTAGGAGTACTAATATCAGTAGTATTCACAATTTTAGGATTTACAAGGAACACAACTAATCAAGGTATTACAACAGTTCAAAACTCACTTGAATCAATGCAGTTAGCTGTTTATGATGACTATGATCAGCAGATGCTGTCTGGAACGCAGGTATTATCTGCTTTGAAATTATTTGAAGGTAGACCTACAGGTTTAATTGTCAGAACTGCTGCACAAAGAGATGATCCTAAAAAAATCAATCTTAATGATAATGGATTTAATTATGGAGCTATATTTGATGGAGTTGATGATTCGGATGCTTATTTGGTAGAAAGTATGACCAAAAATGAAGGTGAATCTTGGTATGTGAAAAATCTAGATACTGGTAGTTCTGGAACAATGAACTATAATATGAGCTACTTAGAAGCCAAGAAATCTGGTACAGATGCATATATTAGACCTACTGCCAAATTCCTTGCTGAACTTATTAAAGATACAACTGGAACTATAGTTGGTGTTTGTTTTACACAACAATAATTATTTAAGTCCTTAGATATATATTATCTAAGGACTTTTTTAATCATTTAAGGAGGTGAATATATATATGGATGAATGGAGCAAAGCAATATGGATTTTTGTTGAACTTATAATAGCTTCACTTTTACTCGTATGTATAGTAACACTCGTTAGAATTGCTAACGAAGCAGGCAGAGCACAACAGCGTGAAATAGATGCAGTAGCGGTAACAAAAGAATTTCGTACTTACTTTAGATATGAAGAAAATGATAATATATATCCCCAAGATATTATATCAATAATATTTGAAACTAGAGGTTATCCTGAGATTTGGGTTGATACAACAATAGGAGACGAAGATGGATTTAATTACAAATGGAATACTTCTCTTCCATCTGATGACATAAAATGGGATTTAACAAATATATCGGAAAATATACTTCCTTACAAATCAAGGTATATATCTACTATAGTAAAAAATCTAAATGGAGATATAAATAGAATAGAATTCAGGAGGATTGCATATGGAAAATGAAGTTAACTCCGTTCTAAGACAAGGAATTGTATTAGTAGTTATAGCTTTTATCGTAGGTATATGTTGGATAACGATAGCATGTGGACAACAACTATACAGAAACATGACAAATATGATTATTAATGGTGTATCTAGCACATACTCCTCAGAAATAGAATCATTAATAGATTATCAGCAAGACCTGCCTGCTTCTTCTATTTACATAGCACTCTTAAAAAATAGTAATTCAATCAGGAGTATTTCTGGTGGAGCACATGGAATTACAGTCAATTCCATTGAAGACTTACAATTATTATTCAATTACCAAATAAACTGTGATATAACCAAAGATAATGAAACATATGATATTGTAATAAAACCATAGGAGGTAGACTCATGCACACTGATGATATGATTGATATTGTCACAACAGTAATAATATTAGCTATCTTGATGCCTATAACTGTTTCACTTGCTCGTCCTTTTTATAGAGATGAGTTAGGCGGTTTTGGTGTACAAATTGAAAAAACAGCATTGAAAACTCAGGGAGAATTATTACCAAATAGAAAAGATTTTAATTCTAATGATGCTATGCTTCTATTAGCTGTAGCAGATGAGTATTTCCCTGAACCAAAGATTATTGAAATAAATGGCACTGTCATTAACATAGATTCCGTATTTTTTACTAATAGAATTCCTGCTCTACAAGCTGCTTATGCAGCAATGCCTACCGTAAGGGACATGAATATCCAATTATATGTAGGTAAAGACATACAAAGAAAATGGGTGATTTCCAATGAGTGATTTTTTTAATCGAATTATAGGGATTATTTTAGTTTTCATACTACTTGTTATAGCACCTCTTATTATTCAATCCCTTAGCAGAGATTTAACAATTAAAAGATCTATACTAAATGAAATGACAAACTTTATTGATAAAGTTACTGATACCGGTCATATCTCTGATCTAGATAAAACTGATTTTTATGTTGGCTGTTCTTCTTATGGCGCAGTGGTAGATATAAGAATCAAGCGTTATATGAGAATAGTTAATCCCGATGGAAATGGAAGTACATATTGTACCTACGTCCTAACTGATAAGATAACTGATTGGGATCAAGGTGATATTATTGAAGTTGATGTACAAGCTATTGACCATACTGCTGCTCAAAAACTGGCTGCATACTTCAATAAAGTTTCTACTCCTAAATTAGATTTTCAGCTTGCAGGTATGATACGATAATTTTACATGATTAGGAGGTTATTATTTGAAAAGAATAGGTATCGCTTTATTAGTATCTATATATTATTTTGGAGGATTAATTATATTTTCTTCAAATTATACCAAGAAAGATTTACAAGAGTTTGAACAATTAAAGTTGTCTTTTGCCGTTGACTATGCTTGTGATGCAGCTATATGTGAGCTACTTAATTCAAAAGATCTGTCTATGGATTATTCAGAAACCAACTATCTAAGCGCTGACCCTAATCTAGCTCTAGAAACTTTTATCGATGTTTTTTCAGCTAATTATGGTTTGAACTTTGATGAAACAAACGAAGATCACATAAAAATGAATTTTATTCCTGCTTTTGTAGTTGCTATGTACGATGGCTACTATATTGCTACCCCTACACTTATAAGTAATGCTAATAATTATCCAGAAAATGAACTTAGTGATGGTGACTGGGATCTGAAATTCGGTCCAAAATTGCCTTATAAATATGAGTATTATGGGTCCACCTATGCCCTTAATATGGGTGGTGAATATGCTTTAAAGTTAAATAATAATATGTTGTCAAAACATAAAGGATTACCCCCTGGTATCTCGTCAACAGAAGATAATCTAGGGGAAATCAGTAGAATTATATCTTCTAATATCTCCTACACAATAAATAAATTGAATGAAACAAATACCCGCTGGGCTAATACATTCTACATTCCAAGAGATTTGACTACTTATACCGGTGTTAATTGTATTGAAGGTCCTTCCGTATTAGCTCTTGTACAAAACGTAGATTTGGCTACTTCTAGACCAATCTCCGCCTTTAGTGTCGCAGGTTCTAAGATACAAAAAGCTAGAATGGTTGCAGGTTATACAAGAGATGGAATAAAGTATTACTGCTATGCAGATAAATTACCTAGTTTTATTAATGCTGAAAACCTGTACCCTACTATAAAAGAAGCTGCTAGGGCAGGTTATTATTGTGATATAAAGTATATGGAATGAGAGTTTTAATTTGTAATGTTCCATCTAGTGTGATATATTATTAACAACAAATAAACATTCAAAGGAGATTAATACATATGAAGAAAATATTGCCGCTATTATTAACTATTATTATGATTTTTAGTACTAATATAATGATATACGGAGCAGAAGATGAACCCTCTGATTGGGCAAAAGAAGATGTTATGGAAACAATAGATTTAGGATATATACCAGAACATTTACAAAATAATTATCAGCAGCCTATAACTAGAGAAGAATTTGCTGAAATAATGGTTACTGCTATTTTTACTGCTAGACAAGAATCAATTGATAGTGCTCACTTTGATACTAAAAGCGGCTGGGATTTTCAGAAACTAACTCCTGAAAACTTTCTTTCCAAAGTAACTACAACTGAATATTTTACAGATACAGATAATCCTTATATAAGAGTTGCTAACATACTTGGTATAATTAACGGTGATGGTAACCATAAATTCCACCCTGATGAATTAATAACAAGAGAACAGGCTGCTGTTATGTTTATGAATTATTTTCACTCATTAGATAATGGAAATAGAAAGAATGCTGTCGAAGAATTGTCAGATTTAGATGAAGCCTCTAGCTGGGCTAGAGAAGCTGTAATATGTGCCTATGGTAGATGCTATATAAAGGGCATTAAAAATCCAGTATTCTTCGATAATTCATGGGAAGTTATGGAAAAGGGATACTTTGATACCAAAAGTAATCTAAGCAGAGAGCAAGCCATCACAATAATATTAAGAATTAGCGAAAAACATATATTGAACGATTTACTCCTGCGAGGTTATATACGTTTAACTATGGATGATCTTATGTCTGGTTTTGAAATTGATGGTAATACTGTAAAAATGAAAAGATCTGGATTTGACTCCAAGTATACATTGGGCATGAAATATTTAAGGAGTCGAGATTTAGAAAACTATATTAATCAATACACCTCTCAAGAACTTGATGTACTAAGTGTACTTCCTTTGGGAACTGACTCTCTTAATAATATATATACTATTGAAAAAATGGATAGAATACTATCTGGAAAAGAAATTACTTATGATTATGAAATCTTTACTATTACATATAATAAATCGGGTTATCTGGCAGTATTTGAGAAAAACGATTATTATGGATATTGGGCTGGAACGGGTTTTAGTATACATTATTATTCAAATGGTAAATGGCATTTATTAGAATGCAAATCAATCAAATAATTATATAAAAAAAGTATAAGATCATACTCTTATACTTTTTTATTTATAAGGAGACAAAAATTTATGAAACGTAATATATTAGCATTATTATTAATATTGACTTTGTTAACATCTATTCCATCATGTAATGTATATTCAGCAAATAATGGAGGTACAATAGGTGATAATGGCTCTATTCCAGGAGGGGGATCACCTGGTAAAGGCGGAGGAATATGTGGAACACCCTGCTTTAGAGTAGGTATAATATCTGAAGAGTTTAGAGAACCATTAAATTATGATATTGATTATCCTACTATAAAAGAACAAATTGAAAAACAATACGTTAATCATTTTCCCAGGATGTCTAATTCAATAATATTTTGTCCTTCAAAGGCTTATGTAGATAATTCATTAATTAAATGGTATAACTCAAGTACTGGAAATCTTGATCCTGTAAGTAATCAATTTAATAATTATAAACTTAGAAAACTTGGTAATAGTTACATAGTTGGCGACATTTTTTATAAGGAATTAAAAAACAAACTAACAACAAATCAAATTACAGATTTAGCAGGTGGTAAATGGTTAGAAGTGTTAGACGACAACTCTGAATCAAAATGTATCCAAGCATGGAATTATCTACTAAAAGATTGGTCTGTGGAAGAAGATTCTCCACTTTCAATTAAGTATAAGTTAAATGATTTTACATACTTTAAAGATGGTAACATCCAAGACCACGAAAAACTAACGAACGAACTAGGCTACCTCCAATTACTTATGACAATCTATGTATTAACCCCACCCTCTCTTCAAGAAAATATCTATAAAACAATAGAAAGATACATTATCAAAGATGATGTTCTAACTAATCCCCCTATTGTAGCAATAGACACAGTCGTAAGAGTATCAGCACCTGATTATTCCTCTAAATATATGTATATTCCATGTGTAGATTATATGATGTTTGTATCAGGTGTAACAGCTACCAATCATCTCACATCCCCTACTGCCCCAGCTTTTGATACTCCTGAATCTAAATGGGAATATGGAAGTGATCATACAAGAACAATAATTAAAAACCTTGTCAATAAATCAATCTCTAATGCCCCAAACTGGAAAAGAATAACTAGTTATTCTGGTAATGCTTTTAAATATAATGGTTTTGCTTGGGGTCAGGCTGGTGTCATTGGTAAATCAAGTAGAATATATACGGGTTCAGGTTCAGCTAAATGGAAAACAACTCAGGATGAAATAACAGGAATTATGGAAGCTCTAAAATTCAAAGATTCCCATTATGGCTTTGTATTAGTATCTGCATATCAAACTTTTGCACCTGATGAAAATCCAACAGGAGGTTATTCCATCACAACAGATACACCTTCACCTGAAATCATAGAGGAAGAAAATGCCACTGTAATTGGTGATGTCATCAAAATAACCTTAAAAGGTAACCTAAATAATCTAGAACATGATGCATGGAGCAAACAGTTGAGTTATGATAAATTTGAAGCTGGATACCCGAAAATCAAACTAGGTCTTGAGGTCATGCACCCATCAGATAGTACCTACTCTGATATATTAAATTCTAAGTATCCATTGACTACAACAAGTAACTGTTCCTACTCTAATGATTGGCAATATATAGATAAAGATGTTTTATTGAATTTTATTACAGGTAAAGTTCCTTTGGAATATATTCACGAAGTTATGGATTTTCCAGTTGAACCTTTCTCTTTATATCCTTTTAAATACAAATCGTCCATTGAAGTACAATTAGGTTCCAAGAAAAAATCAATTACTTTAAATGCAATACCCACTAATACTGCAGAGAAAACATTTAAAACCCGTGGTCCAACACCAGTAATTAACACAATACCTACCTATGCTTCTGAAATAAAACAAGGTCACCCTTATGGAGAAACTTTTGAAGCTATGGCTGGTACTCCAACTACAAGAGATCTTTATTTTGCAACCGGAGGTAGTGAATTTATTATTGAGATACATGCTGAATATCTAAAAGACCAGAAAGTTAATAGAACCTACAAATCAAAGTTTTCAGGAACTCCTTGCGAGTTTCAAACTGGAGACCAAGCAGGTAGCTATACTGTACCTTCACCATCAGGTGCAAACAGTTCTGATACTAGCGTTAATGTGCATGGTGGAAATCTAACTATCTCAGCAACATGGACAGGTAAACTACCTTGGACAGGTTCGGTCTCCTACTGGGATCATGGCACAAGTGTTAGTAACTCATGGGATTACTCTAATTACGAAGCCGCCAAATCTCAAGCTCAAGATTGGATATCTACTATTAATAATTATGAAATATCCCACACAGCTGCCAGTGATAAAAAAACAAGAACATTCAAAAACTGGAATGCACATATAACAACAGATAGTAGAAATGATGGTCCCTCTGGTGATGCAGACCCTGGACAAGAATATATAGCCCCTACTCCACCTTCTGGAGATCCACCAACAGGTGGTGATGATGGTCAAGATTATATTTCAGCTAGTGGTCATGATGGAGGTCCCGGTAATTATACTATTACAGTAACTGGTTCTATACCGGCTCATATCCTATGCGGTCCTTGCCATACTCACGAATTACCTGCCATAGAAGATACTTGGAAACAAGAACTAACTTATGATACAGCAAAAATTACTAACGTAAATGTATGGAAAATACATCGTAGTATGGTTAATGGTATGATCAATCTCTTAAGTACGGATGAAGTAACTGCTGACATCGTCCAGGGAGATCCAAACATATTTTATAATATAGCAAAAACAGAATCCTCCAAAGATGGAAGAATAAGATACAGTCTCGAACCACAACAGCATGATACTGTTGTATGGGATGAAGGTACAAGAACTAATAAATGTAACGGAAGAGGTTCTAGCCCATATGTATCTGGTAATGGTCATGGTTCAAATTATGCAAAAGGTATTCTTTATAGCAATAATAGTTATTCAACTCAGGAAAACTATCACAAGTTAAATGCAGATAATATAGACAAACAAACAGAAGAATATAATAAATTTGATTCCAGAAGAAATATGGAAAATAAAGCTACCGTAATATCTGATTTTGTTATCTTGCAAACATCTTCTGGAGACCAGTCCTTATTATATTTCGATAAAGAATCTGAGATAATAAAATCACAACAACAGTTTCAAAAAGTAGCCAGTACCTTTGATGAAATGTGGCTTAATAATCCTGAATCATGTGCCAAATGGTTAGGTTATGAAATTAATGTAGGCTCTTACAATGGAGAATATTTTTCACCAAAAACAAAGTACAATGGTACAGGAGACAAACACAAAACAATGACCATATTAGATGATGATCCTGCTCATACGATAATACGACCTACCCGCCCTTCTCAACCTCTACGTATTGTAAAAACAGGTTTAGACATTAAGGATACTATAAGTAATGGTGAATACATGACAGGTACATCCTCAGTATTCTACAAAAACATATTAAGCACTGGAAAAAGCTCACATTATAAAGATGAATATAACCCTGATTATGGAGAATCAGGTCTTACTTACGAAACTAAATATCAAGACTCAGAAAATTTCACTAAGATAAATGATATAGTTATACATAATCCTGTATCCGCTGAATCAGCCATAATATATCCTATAGATTCATCAATGGATCAACGTGTTTTTGACAATGATAATCATATTGGCGGAAATCTACAATCAGATATAACTGAATATGTTACGAAACTGAAAGAAATACATCCTTATCAAGATTTTATTTATAATGGTAATGCAGAAAAAACTACTCCTAATGGAAATATTGTTAATTGGATAGGTGAAGTTAATAATAAAGATGGTGTAACATTCAAAAGGATAGAAAGCAATGATAAAATAGCTGGAAAAGGTTCTTATTATATTGAAGTACCGGCTAAATCTAATAGAGTAGCAAAATATGTTACAACATCTCTAGGTGAACCTAACATTAATTACAGTTTTACAGGTCTGATGAAATGTCATAATTGCTTTGGTAATTTTTTAATAGAAGCACTTGATTCAAATGATAATGTTTTGGATACATGGTCCTCAGATTCTTATTCAGATGTACAGACTAAAACTATGAATATATCCTTCCGGTCACCAGCTAATACTGCAAAATTAAAAGTCAATATAATAAATGGTAACTCTAATAACACTGATAATACCAACGAATATGTAATAGCTGATAATCTTTCCATTACGAAAGAAAATGGTGATACATGTGAATGGGTACCAAATAAATATACAATCTATGAAGAAAGAGAAATGGACAATCCTGATTATGTAAACCCATATACTATTGCAAACCCTGAATATATTCCTGAGAAGATAGTAAATAATCCAAATTATGTACCACCTATCAACGTACCTCAACAAAATATTTATTCAGGTTCTTATACTTTTAGAAATCCAGCAACAGTTAGAGTTAATTTATATGGTGCTGGTGGTGGTTACTATCAACATTTAGACCATGAAAAATATTACACTAACAGTCAATATGGAAATGGTATCGTATACGTAGATACAGGTGATATTTTATCATGGAATGGGACTAATCTATATAAAAACAACAGTATAATAGCAAGCTATAGATATGGTACTATCTCAGGACGTAGTGCTGATTCTTGTGCTGATGCAGAAAGATTAGCAAGAAATAATGGGGGTAGTGTTTCTAACTATGCTCTATCAAATTTCTCTTACTCAGGTTCTAGCAGTAATTATTTTACAGTTCCTGCTTATAATCAGCCTGGAAACGGAGAACCAGAATATATTACCATCCCTGCAGTTGGAGAACCTACTATCCTAATAAATAATGCTAACTATGAACCCGCAGTTGTAACTAATGAAACTCGTAACATGACTTTTAACGCGACTTCTACTGGTTCTTATGGGGCAAATACAAATAATTCTATAAATACATCAAATGAAACTATTACGATGAACGGTGGTAAATATTTGTGGACAGTACCTACTACAAATACATACACTATATCAGCTTATGGAGCACAAGGTGGTTTTGGTGCCCGTGAAGGCGGTAAAGGTGCAATAATGACAGGCGATTTTCAACTTACCAAAGGTCAAATAATTGAAATATTAGTAGGGCAACAAGGTGAGCGTCATGGCGAAGGTGCTGGTGGTGGTGGTGGAACTTATGTAGTTTCCAGCATAGACCAAACACCTCTAGTAGTTGCCGGTGGCGGCGGTGGCGGAGCTGGAGATAATCCTTATGATAAAGGAAAAGATGCCTCCTGCTCAGTTGCACCAGTAACCAAGACTCATGGTGGTTCATATGATTACGGTCACTCTAATGAAGAAGGTGGTGGTGGCGGTGGTTTTATGGGTAATGCTCATTTATCCTATGGTGGTAACAGCTTCTCTAACGGCGGTTTCGGTTATTCTAATCACGGTGGTTTCGGTGGTGGTGGAAGTGGTTGCTCTGACGGTGGTGGTGGCGGTGGCGGTTACTATGGTGGCAACGGTAACGATAGTGGCGGCGGCTTTGGCGGTGGTTCATATAATACTGGAACTAATCAATCTAATTCAACAGGAAATACTGGACACGGTAAAGTTATAATATCCACTTCATCAGGAATTAGAGTCATCACACCTGCAAAAGGAACGCCATATATACCTGACCTGTCCCCTACACTAACATCCATTGTTAAAACTGAAAAGACTTTATCCCAACCTCCAGATGACTGGTATGAAACCATACTTGAAGTGATACCGGCTAATCCAAATGTTCAACTTCCAGATGGTAATTATGCTTCTTCAGGAGATATGTTAATGCTGGATTATCCTTTTAAAATACATTTTCCTAATAAAGGTGATTTTTATGGAAATGGAGCTTTAGGTCTTGCAGAAACCAGTGAATATAGAGGAAAAGGTTTTATAGATAATATGGATACAACTGAATGGACTTCTGAAAAAATAGCTAAGTTTGATTACAATGTAATATATAATGATGTCCTCTACCCTTCTGGTTCTGAGATTTCATTATACCCTATTGATCAAGAATGGTATAACTTTTATTTACCATTAGCTAATAAAGAAGCCATAAGTGCTGGTGTAAAATTCTACGCCGTTGCCAATAACGGTTCTGGTATAGATAATACTAAACCAACTAATAAAAAAAGGTATAATAATAAAAATGCCAGACATTCCGCACTTAAGCAATATAACATAGATATTGTTGGTCGTATAGGTAATCTTGTTATTGAAGACACAGGTGATTTTAGATTCTCTAATATATTCAAGAAACCTGTAACTCCTACTGATTGGTATATACCTAATGTAGTACCAAAAGTACAAATAGACCAACAGAACGATTATATAGGTAACTCAGTAGATATAAGAGGTGAATCTGCTTCACCAATTACCAATTATCTTAATACTTACGGCTGCCTTGATTTTCTTCAAAAAGCACCTTTAAGTTTTCCTCTATCACCTTCAATAAATAATATAGAGGCTTTACAAAGGCAACCGTTAAGAGTAGGTTATCCAATATTTATGGATATACAAACTATCGGTAATTATTATTCCTATATGCAGATCATTCCTTATTATTATGGACTCAATCTAAATACAGGAGCATTAACTCCTTTGGATGTATATATGGAAGTTGATAAAAAATATCAGCCTATTAATATATTTGGTGGCGGGCAATCCATATTAGACTACCCAATTACTCTTAACTGGGAAGAAGAATCTGCTAGACGTAATTATCATAAAGAAGAGCAAGATATTACCGAATTTGTTAGAGACAATACATATAATGTTGACTCACAAGGTAATGAAATACCTATAGGTATGCCTATAGGAAAATACCACACATACGGAAATGCACAATTCATGCAGCTTAATGAACGAAATAGAACGTTCATAGGTACTCCATACACTTATGGTATGAATAGGAATCCAGGTAATCTACTCTCCGATTATGCCTACAATCAACAGGCTCAGAGGTGGCATTTTACCTTTAAACTTCCATCATCAGCTATATTCGTACCTCACGGCTTTAAAATAACCAACAGCAATTTAAAACAGATGATGAATGATTCAACAGTTGTTATAGCTGCTGCTAATATAAAAGCTATTGGAGATACTTACTGCTTACAATACAAACATCATGGAGGCAACGGAAGCATAACATTAGCTGGTAAAACACATTCTTTGGATTCTATTCCTTATAGTGTATATGCTGTTTATTCATCAGAAAAATCTTCATCAGACGATTTAAGTACTTCTGGAACCCATTAACTAACTAAAAGCTATTTAAAATATTATCTTGAATAATAAAATTTTAGAAAAGAGTAAATAAATACTATTTACTCTTTTTTAATTCATATCAAATAGCTTAGGAGGCATAAATATGAAAAAAATAATTATTACAGTTATTATATTTATAATCTGCTGCCCTATATCAATCTATGCAGAAAATGCTTCTGCCCTGTTGGATCTATATGGAATTGAAAAACTAGTTTCTGTAGAAACGGAAGAAAAATTGTTACAAGACATAACTAAAGAGTATTATAGTGTGCAGACAGAAATCAATAAAGATGAAATGGTAGAAAAGGCTATAGATATTTATTCAACCAATTATGAAAACATCCTTAGTAAATATGATTCTGAGATTAATACCCTTAAACAACAGTTAATAGAATTGAAAACTACTATTTATGAAAACAGAAATAACACTGTGGAGTATCTTTTAGAGTTAGATTCAGAATACAAATCAATTCAACTTCATATACAAGATCTATTAAAGGAGAGAAAAATACAAGTACAACAACTGGAATTATTATCTTTTGATAATAAAAATGCACAGGAAATGGAAAAAAAATCTAAACAACTCAAGAGTAAATTAAACTCTCAAAAAAAGGCATATGAAAAAGCTATAACATATCCCGAATTAGGAGATGTAAATAACCTTAATTATCCTTTGAATAAATCCAGCCATGTTACATCTGGATTTGGTACAAGAACCGATCCTATAGAAAAAGATAAAATACAGTTTCATAATGGAATAGATTTATCAGCTGCTTTAAAAACAGAAGTAACTGCTCTATTTAATGGTACTGTTGAAAAAGCAGGACATAGTGATGCTCTAGGCTATTATGTTATCCTCAATCATGGTAAAGGAATTAGAACTATATACGGACATCTAAATCATTATATCGTAAGCCAAGGACAACAAGTAAACCAATATGAAGTCATAGCAAGTTCCGGTAATTCTGGCAGTAGAAGTACTGGTCCTCATCTACACTTAGGGCTTTATATTAACGGTGAAGCTGTTGACCCTAGTAAAGTATTCAAATAACTACTTTTAGATTAGTCACATCAAAAAATATATAAGGAGGCAATCAAATGCTAGTAACTTCAAAAAAACGATATTTACCTACTACTATCAACACTCTGGTTTTAGCTAAAAATGATGATTTTTTCTATATCCATAGAGATGTCTATGACAAAGCTATCATATTAAATGATAGCTTTACACTAGATGAACTCATCAGCAACATAGAACCCCAAAACAATTTATCAGCAATCCATTATTTTTACGAAAACTCTCCTGCTCCAATTAATATTCTAGCTCCTTTCCTAGGTTTGGTGGTAGAAGGCTTACCAGAAGACATTGAAATACTTACTGGAGCTATACATGTAATAACCGCTGCAACAGACGTAAAGGCTTTTACCAGAATACATACAGAACTACGTAAGACCTTGGAATTTTCATTATATATCCAAGAAGAATATGAAATGGCTTGGGAAAGATTTTTTATGACCAGTATTCCATATGAAGAAAGAAATACTCTAATCAATACTCAAGCACAACCTATACAAGAAGAGCCTATAAATAACCCTTATGAAGAAAAAATTGAAAACACTACCCTTCCTGATTTTAAGAGTAATACTGATGAACTCATAGAAGTCGATGATGAATTTTCCAAAGAAATGGAAAAAGAGAAACTAAGAAACATTCTTCAAATTGATGATATGAATATATAAGGAGAGAATCATATGCCAGAAAAATTATTATCAACTAACACAGAAGCCTACAATACTCTTGAAGACATCAGCAAACTTATAGGAGATATCATAGATTCTTCAAAAGGCTTTCGAAACAAGATAGAAACTACATACGATAAAGTCGAACTAGCATTTCTAAAACGTCTATTAGATTCAGTAATATTAGTAGAACATGACGCTCTAATATTGAAACAAGAATTTAAAGATATAAGAAATAATATACCTATTGAACTTGATAACCCAGAAACAAATACAGAAGTCAAATAGAAAGGAAGATATACCTATGGGTGGTAAAGCCAAATTATTAGACCCTGAATTATTAGAAAGTCTCTATATTGAAAGTATACAATTTAAAAGTAAATCAGAAGAAACATCAAATAAAATACGTGTTCTAATCAACAAAGTCACTGACCCCATGTTTATGCACAATATAAAAAGTGATGAAAACGAGAAATTGATGGAATCTATTATGACAAGCAAACAATCACTTGAAGATTTACTTGATTTCTTGAAAACCACTGCTAATTATATAGATAGTACCTTAGAAGGTACAGTTTGTCACACACAAGAAGTACACGGTCAAAACAATACAGATGGGAAAAATTCTATTCATGAACAACATACTCTAAAAAGATAATCACTTAATTTTTTATTGATTAAACTACTTTATGAAATAGCCTTAATAAAACAAATTGTAACTTAGGAGGTAAAAAATATGATATATGTAGCATCATTATCAGGTTTTGGCAAAAAAACATTTGGAGATAAAACACTTCAAACAAAGATGGATAAGATTATTGAGCAGATTCACTTGAGTCCCAAAATAACAGGAATGGATACCATAGTTTTAGGTCCAAAAGACCTTTCTGTAACTCAAACAAGGAACGCTTTAACATCTGCATTAAAAGAAAAACATGAGGATATTCTCATAATCTATTTATACACCAACGATAAACAAGCTAAATATCTTGAAAGTGAAAATATAATAGCCAAAAAATTAGATAGAAAAATTAACCTTAAAAATTTCAAAGAAGCTGTAACAGAGCTTTTGGAAAATAAAGCATTAATAAAGAAAGAAGATATTACTAAAGTTAAGAAAAAGAAAACTGAAGAACCTGAAGAAAAACCTAAAAAGAAAAATCTCAGTAAAAAAGAAATAAAAAAAGAACCACAAATTGAACCCGAAACACCCAAGGAAGAACCAACTCCAACTGATGAATCTATACAAGTGCCTAAAGATGAAGTTATAAAAGAACCTGTAGAAGTTATAAAATTACATAAAGTCAAAACTCTTGAAGAACGTATTAAAGAATGTACAAGCTTCTCGGATTGGAATCTATTCAAAAATTTATTAGATAAAGATACCATAGTAAGGGATTTAATGACCGAGAATAACCAATTTGCTGAAACTATCAGTATGCTCCGTAACGTTGAACAACAAATTATAACTATATTTAAAGATGAAAGCAAAACTTCTGAGCAAAAATTTGAAGAGATTAGAGAACTGGGAATAAAACGCTCTGGTTATAAAGCTTCTTGGAATAATATGATTACAGAAAAAGTAATGTCCATATTAGCAACCATGACTACATCGGCAGAGTCAATTATTCACTCTCGTATAAGAGAAATAACTTCTGCACTTGATAAATTCTCTTCTAATACTAAATTATACTATAAAGAAGACAAAGAGAAACTTGATAAACTAATAAAAGAACGCTTAGACTTACAATTTCAGCTGCATGAACTATCTAAGAGTCTAATTACAGTATATCAATCCATGGATGAAACTGTTAATGATATTATAAAATCCTTTGATAATGAATTACCTTCTGAGAATACATATATTAATGATATATATAAAACTTCAAAAAATATATTTACCCCTATCAATGCACCACAGCTTGCAACTAAATTAATGAGTGACCTTCAGAAAAACAGAATCTCCCTTTCTGCTCTAGAAAAAACCATTCAAGAAGTCATAGCCAAGGTATTTCAACTATGTGAATTAGATGAAACCATTATACTTCATCAAAACAAGCTCATAAAGCTTCTTGAGGCAAATAATGTAGAAGATGTGGTAATCGTTGATACAATACTAAAAAATGCTTTAAGGCTTTATATAGGACCATATGAAGTAGGTACAAGAGCTACAGCTATAACATGGGCAGGTATATTATCCAGAAGACATAATTCACTGCTCATTGATCTAACTGGAAGTAACAAATTCAGGTCATATGGTATTGAACCTGTAACCCTTGAAAATTTCCTTAATAACAGAATCCAAGAACAATTTTTATGTGTTGAAGGTGACTTACTCTCAACTTCAGCTAAAATAGAGGATGTTATTGCAGAACTTAAAACAAGGCTTAATTATTATCCATATATAAATATAATTTTAGAGGCATCTCAAACTTCTCTTATCAAAACACTAGCTGAACATGCACTTTCGGTAACCTATATTACAGATTGTACTACAAGAGGAAATACATTACTTGGAAATGCAATAGATAATATAACTATTGAAAACATTGCTAGAAAAATAGTACTCATTGATCCACCAACTGATGAAATGTCTATATTACAAGAACTGAACATGGACCCTCTCGTTACTAAACTTATTACTCTACCCTATCTGTCTAAAATGAAAGCTTGTAGTATAAAATCATTACCTCCATTTAATGATAGAGATATTACTAGTATATTTGAAGAATCTTTTAGGTAGAGAATAATAAACATAGATATAAGGGGTGAATCTGTCGGACCAACTATTAATTATCTCAATACTTATGGTTGCCTTGATTTCCATAGAAATCTTCTTTAAGTTTACCTCTTCTCCTTCAAAAAAATATAGAGGCTTTAATAAGGCAACCAATGAGCATTGAGATCCAATGTTAATGGTAACCACTATTACTAATAGATTATTGTTTGAAGATCACCCCTTATAACTAAACACCTATATATCTACACTAATAATAATTAAAATATATTTTTTTAACTATATATGACCGAAAATTATATTTATTATAATAACTTTATATGTTATTATATATATATCTTTTATAAAAGTATTGGAGGTTATACAAATGAAAAGATTATTGTTATTTACAATGATTCTTACAATTATTATTAGTATCAATGTACCTATATTCGCTTCATCAGATGAACCATCTTCTTGGGCAAAAGAAGAAGTTGAATCTGCAATTAAAAATGAATACGTACCAACCCAATTACAGAGTAATTATCAAAAACCTATTACACGAGAAGAATTTGCCGAACTATTTGTTAATGCTGTTTTTAAGGATTTTAATAGATATATCCAAAGTTATGCTGGCATGACTGAAGAAGCAGCATGGGGTACTACAACATTAACTATTGATATGTTCTTAAAAGCAATATCAACAACAGAAAAATTTACCGATACTGATAATAAATATGTAAAAGTAGCTAATATACTGGGTATGGTCAATGGTATTGGTGATAATAAATTTGACCCAGAGGGTCTTATCACAAGAGAACAAGCGGCAGTAATGTTTGTCAATTACTTTCAAACTGTTGACCCAAACAATACAAATGAAGCACCTAACTACTTAGATGATTTAGATTCTGTTTCACCATGGGCTAAAGAAGCTGTAGCAAGAGCTTATGGTGCCCGCTATCTTCAAGGTAATGTAAAAGCAATTGAAGATGAATGGGGTAATGTTATAAAAAAAGGACATTTTGATTCTAAAGCCATTTTTACTAGAGAGCAAGCAATAATAGTTATTTCTAGGCTAGGAATTAATGGTAAAAAAATACTTAATAAATTAGTTTTAAGAGGTTATGTTGAAATTGGTATGGATGCATTATTTTCTGGCTTCAATATAGAAGGAAATACCATAAAAATGAAAAGCACTGGGTTTGATTATAAATACTGTCAACTAAAGGAATACTGGAGAACTCAATCAAATTTAATAGATTATGTTAATAAATATACAACAGAACAATTAATAGCTCTTCTACTAAAACCTAATCTAGCAAGAGGGCATATGACAACAGATGAGAATCTAAAAAAAGTTTTATCCGGCAAACAGACTTTTTATGATTATAAACTTTTTACTATAAAACACAATATTGATAATTATCTTGTTGTAATAACTAAAATGGACGGTTATGGTTATATGTGTGGTGGAGGTTCAAGACTTTTATACGGAGACGACAATCAATACACAGTAAGTGTTCAAAATTGATAATTATATAATAATATATAAAAAAGACGCTAAATATTGTAAGCGTCTTTTTTTAATATAATAAAGGAGGTTTCTAATGATTAAACGCAAAATTATTACACTAACACTTATTATAACAATTTTATTTCAATCAGTATTTGTAACTGGAATTTTTGCGACTGAAGCTATTGGTACTAATGGTTCTATCCCATGTGGTGGTAAACCTGGACCAGGAGGAATAAGCCTTGTTCCCTCATTTAGGGTAGGTATTATATCAGAAAAATTTAATGAACCTTTGGACCTATCTCTTGAGAATAAGAAAAATATAGAAAATGATATTATTGCTCATTATTATAACCATATGCCTAACATGAAACATTCAATAATATTCTCTCCTTATAATTCTAATGACTATGAAAAAAGTGTATGGTTAGAACCTAGCAAAGCTTTAGTTGGTTGGTATCAAGCCTCTTCAGGAGACCTAAAATACATTGAGAATAAAACTGATATGCCCTATAAACATAGAAAACTTTTGAAAGGAAAGAATAATAAAATTTCAACAGGAATTTTTTATGAAAAATTACTTGAAGGAATAGGTGATAAAAAAGATTTAAAACCCTTAAAAGATGGTCAATGGAAACAAATAGGAGATACAATTGAAAACAGGGTAGAAAAATCCTCTAAAGTTTGGAATTACATTTTAGAACACTGGGATGGAACAGGAACAGCAATAGATTTTAATATTAGAAATTATACTAATTTCGTGGAGCCTGAAAAAACAACTATAACCTTAGCTGAAAAATTAGCTAATGAAGCAGGACATCTTGATTTACTTATGACACTTTATTACCTTTCACCACCTAATCAGCAGTCTATATATTATGATGAAATAGAACGTTTCATCCGATTTGAAGGACAAGAAATATGTCCTAGCCTAATAGCAATAGATACTGTTGTTAGAGTATCTGCACCTAATTATACTAAATACCCCAGTCAAAGAATCTTTTTACCATCATTCGATTATGTTATGTATGCTGCTGGAGTTACTCCAGAAAACTCTTTCTATAACCCCTCTGCTCCTGCATTTGAAGTATTAAACAGTACTAATTACAAAAAAGATCATACCTTCAAACTAATAAGTAATCTAGTTCAAAAATCCTTAGCTCAAATGCCTAATCGTAAACGTACCACGGATTTACGAGGAGATGCTTATCGTAATAATGGATTCTCCTGGGGTTTTGGTGGAGTTACAGGAGATAAATATTTATTGACAGATAGAGATTATCCTGATTGGAGAGATTCCTCAGTAAAAAATGGTATTATGGAATCATTAATCTTTTATGGCGATGCTAGAGGTTTTGTTATTGGTGTTTCAGGTGTTGTTTTTTGTAAAGAAGTCACTCCTACCGGTGGCTTTGAAATAATGACTAACCCAACTGAAAAAGTTACCATTGATAGATATAAGCCTACAATTTTAGGTAAAAACGTAACTGTGACAATTAAAGGAAAAATATCAGGAGATGAAGAATCCGATTGGATGAAAGCACTTGATAACATAGAAGCTGGTTCGGGCTTCCCAAAAATAAATATTGATTTGTCTGTTTCTGGTGCAGTAGCGTGCCAAGCAGACACTGAAGCAAATTATTCTTTAGATACAAGTTACCCAAATAAAGGCAATAAAAATTTTGAATTTATTGAAAAGAATAAATTACTTAAGTTCCTAAAAGGAGGTTCTATTGAATGGAATCATAATCTAGCAGATTTTAAAATAGAAACAGGAACAACATATGAATTCGATTATACCGCTAATATACAAATAAAATTATCCGATGATGAAAATGATTTAATAACTTTACAAGGTATACCAGATAACAAAGCGAAAAAAATATTTATCATTCCCAAATTTATACCTATAGAATACAGGTCCTTTGTTTCAGAACCTATAGCCTTCTCAGAATTAAAACAAGGTTCGATTTACCATGAAGACTTTGAAGCAATGGCAGGCACACCTACCACAAGAGATCTGTACTTTGCTGTTGGTGGTTCAGAATTTATAGTTGATATAGTAACTAAATATTACATAGACCAAAAAGCAACAAGAAACTATAGAAGCTGGTATTCAGGTACATCTTGTGAGTTCAAAGCTGGTGATACAGCTCCAAATAAACCCGTTGGAAAACAATCAGCTAATATGCATGATGGTGGAAACTATTCTAAAACTTGGACAGGTTCAATTCCTAATGATGCAAAAGCTGTAACTGTACACGGTTCAGGTGATGTAACTGCTGTATGCCCTGCTAAACCTAATTTAAAAGAATATGAAGCTACTTTAAAAGAAGCAGAAGCTTTTGCTGAGGATATAAATAACACAACAGTAAGTCACAAGTCCGTTTCCGACAAAAAAATCAGAGAATTCAATAGTTGGGGGGCATCTGTATCTCCCTCTAAGACACTTCCCACAGATACTGAAGCCTCATCCTCTGCATGGCATACAGAGACATCAGGAACTCCTCCAAATGAAACAACGATAGATGTAGCTGACCCTACATCCGCAACAGCCACCCCATCAGGACCTGGTAATTTTACGATAACAGTTACATGGAGTAATCCTCCACATGTAATATGCGGTCCATGTTGTACTCATGAGCTTCCTGGAATAGAAGATACTTGGACACAAGAAATAACCTATGATATTCAAAAAATAGAACAAGTAAATGTATGGAAGATTGAAAGAGGATTTGCCGACGGAATGATCAAGCTTCTTGATACAGATGAAGTAACTGCGACTGTAAAACAAGGAAATCCTAATATCTTCTTTAATATAGCTGCTGAAGAATCATCAGAAGCTGGAAGACTTCGCTACTCATTAGAACCAACACAGCATGATGACGTAGTATGGCATGAAGGTGTAAGAACAAATGCATGTAATGGTATGGGAGATAATGGGTGCAGTAAATCACCTGCAAAAGGCGGACATGTCAATAATTGGGCAGATGGTATCCTTTATACTAATAACAAAAATCAGAATATAGAAAACTATCATAAATCTCAATCAGATGCTAAAGATAAAATAACACCTGAATGGAATAAATTTGATGAGCGACGTAACACAGAAAATACCGCCACTGTTATATCTGATTTCTTAATTCTACAGACTTCTTCAGGTGATCAATCAATCATATACTTTGATAAAGATTCCCAAACTGTAGTCTCACAAAAGAATTTTGAAAAAGTTGTTAATACTGTTGAAGAAATGTGGGAAGATAACCCAGAAGCAGCCAGCCATATTCTTCCTGAAGAAATCAATATTGGCTCATACAACGGTGAATTCTTCAATCCTAGGACTAAATATAAAGGAAATGGTGATAAACATAAAACAATTACTGCTTTAGATAATGATCCTGCTAAAACAATATCCAGACCTCCAAGACCATCAGATTTACTAATATATCAGAAAAACCTTGATATACCAGATGCTAAAAAAAATGGTGAATACTTAACTGGTAACGCAAAGGTTTTATATGATAACATACTAAATCATAAAGGTCAATCTCAGGTATATACTGATACTTACGATAATGATTTCAATGCTAGTGGATACGTTTTACCAGCTCCCTACTCTAGATCAGATACTAAAATTAATGACATAGTAATTCACAACCCTGTTTCTGCACAATATGCAGTAGTACTCCCCTCAGAAGCTTCAGACCAACGTACTTCTGAATCTATCGTGGGAGGTAATCTTCAAAAAGATATAGAAGAATATGTAACCAAACTAAAAGATAATCACCCAAAACAGAATTTTATTGTTAATGGTGATGCTGAAAAAATAGCTAACGATGGATCATTACAAAATTTCAAAGGTGAACCCTCTTATAGCGAGGATATTTTATTTACTAGAACAATACATCCATCTTATACAATTTCTGGTAAAAGTTCTTTTCAAATAAGCGTCCCTGGTAACTCTAATAAGATAGCTAAATATGCAACTACAACATCAGGTATTGAAAACACTAATTATACTTTTACAGGTAAAATAAGTGCTCATAGATGTGAGGGATATTTTGAAATTGAAGCACTTGACTATCTAGGAAATGTATTAAGAAAGTGGACATCCGACAAACACAATAATAGCTCTGTCATTACTAAAACAATTAATTTTACCACACCTAATGATACTGAAAAATTCAAGGTATCCATAGTTAATGGTCTTTCACATAATTCCGTTACCAACCTAAAAGACTGTATTTTTGCTGATGACTTATCTCTGACAATGGATGGTGGTAGTACTGCAGAGTGGATACCTCTATCCTATACTATCTCCCAAGAAACCTCAATCAATAATCCTGATTATGTACCAGGGCATTATGTAGATAATCCCAAATACAGACCACCTGTTATACATGATGGAGAGCGTAAAATCTATACTTATAATGGTTCATATTCAACTTATACTGTTCCTATTGACGGTAAATATACGTTAGAAGTATGGGGAGCTGAAGGTGGAAACGGTTCTGGTGGTAAAGGGGGTTATTCATACGGAGAGATAACTCTATCCAAAGATAAACAACTATATATCTATCCAGGTGGTAGTAATGGATGGAATGGCGGTGGCTCAGGTCATGGACGTACAAGCCAAGTAGGTGGTGGTGGTTCAGACATTAGATTAAATGGGAATGCATTAAATAATCGTATTATAGTCGCTGGCGGTGGCGGCGGACGAGGCGATAGAGATAGCGGCTCTAACGGCGGTTATGGTGGATATGGTGGTGGTTCTTCAGGTGGTTCTGGCGGAGACAGATGTGGTTCTCGTGGTTATGGAGGTACTCAGTCTAGCGGCGGTTCAGGTGGTAGCAATGGTGGTCATAGCGGTGGTCTTGGCTATGGCGGTTCCAATAACAGTGGTTCCAGTTCCGGCGGCGGAGGTGGTGGCGGTGGCTACTATGGCGGCGGTGCTGGTGGTAATGATTATTCACGTTATAATGATAATGATGATTCTGGTGGTGGCGGTGGTTCTGGATATACTGATGGTGTATCTAATGGTTCGATGAAATCTGGTAATCAAACTATGCCAAAATATTCTGGTGGAGATCAGACAGGTAATAGTGGTCATGGTGTTGTTGTAATTACAGAACCTGATGTATACATTCCAGGTAATGGTGAACCAAAAAAAATATATATCCCTCCAAAAGGTACTCCGAAAATCACTATATCCTCAGAGATATCAAAGATCATTGCTGAGCCACCTGATGACTGGTATGAAACAATTATTGTTAAAATACCTGCCTCTGAAATAAAACTTCCTAATGATCAAGTTATACATGCAAGTAAATACTTAACCCTTGATTATCCTTTTCAAGTATATTTTCCTAACAGAGGAGATTTCTATGGTGATGGTTCTCACGGTCTATCAAGAACTACTAACCAAAGAGGTAAAGGCTTCAAAGATTATATGAATACTACAGAATGGACAAAAGAAAAAATAGCCAAATTTGATTATAACGTCATTTATAATAATAGACTATATCCAGCTGGCTATGAAATACCTCTTGTTGTAGACGAAGATACATATGATTTCTATCTTCCACTAGCCAACAAAGAAGCAATCAGTGCAGGTGCTAGATTTTATGCTATTGCAAATAATGGAAATGCAGTAGATAACTCATACCCTACAAATAAATCAAGAGGTCCTAATAGAAATGCTAAACATTCTGCTTTCAAAATGTACAATATAGATATCATCGGTAGAATAGGTAATCTAGTTATGGAGGATACAGGTGATTTTAGGTTCTCTAATATATTCAAACAATCTGTTATTCCAACAGAGTGGTATATACCTAACGTAGTTCCAAAAGTATCAATAGATCAACAAAACAACTATTTTGGACCTAGTATAGACATAAGGGGGGAATCTGTTGGACCAACGACTAATTATCTCAACACTTACGGTTGTCTTGATTTCTTACAAAAATCACCTTTAAGATTTCCTCTTTCTCCTTCAAAAAATAATATAGAGGCTTTAGTAAGACAACCTCTAAGAGTGGGCTATCCAATATTTATGGATATTCAAACTATAGGAAATTATTACTCTCTAATGAAGATCACCCCTTATTATTATGGACTAGATATCACTACGGGTAAAATAACACCTGTTGATGTTTATATGAATGTTGATGATAAATATCAACCCATCAATATATTTGATAATGTTAAGGAAGATGGTAATATAGCTCCTGTTTACGATTATCCTATAGCGCTAAATTGGGAAGAAGAAGCACCAAGAAGAAATTATCATACCCAAGAACGAAATATCACTGAATTTGTTAGAGACAATACATACAATGTAGATACAGAAGGAAATGAGATTCCTCTACCTATACCATTGGGAAAATATCATACTTTTGGTAATGCTCAATCAATGCTGTTAACTGGTAGAAATAGAACATTTATAGGAAGTTCCAATACCTATGGTATGAATAGAAATCCAGATGATATACTAAGAGAGTATGATTATAATCAGCAAGCTCAGAGATGGCATTTTTCATTTAAATTACCATCATCAGCTATATTTATACCTCATGGTTCTAAGATTACAAATGATAACATGGACATAATAATGAACGATAGAAGTGTTATAATAGCCGCAGCTAAAATAATAGTTGGTGGAGATACTTATTTTCTAGAGTACAAACACCCAAATGGAAATGGCAGTGTAACCTTAGCTGGAAGAACTCATTCCCTTGATAGTATTCCTTACAATGTATACGCCGTCTACTCATCAGAAAAATCATCTTCTGACGATTTGGATACATCGGGAACTCATTAATAATTATTAAAGAAAGAAAAAGATATCCACAGTGAGCATTATAAAAAAAGAATCATAATTAATTATTTAATACTAGAATAATTTGTACCATCTATGAATAAAATTAATAGAATACAGTATTAGTAGGTGACTATATGAGTTATACAACAGAAGGTCAACCTCAAGGTATAGCCAATAAATTAACCAATTGTATAAGAGAGTCATTGATTTCAGAGATTGTTGCTATTAACCAATATAATTATCATATACATAATAGTACCTGTCCATCCTTAGTTAAACTATGGATGCATATTAGGGATGAAGAGATACGTCACTTTTCTATGTTTTCTGAATTACTTAGAAAATATGATCCTATGCAGCAAAAACTGTTTGAGGAGACAAAAGGACATGTGAATATTGATTACAGCAACTGTTTTTCATTGAAATCAGATACAAGAATTAACATACCTAATTCTATAAGAAGCGATATTAAGGGAGAATTAGAAGCAGTTATTTTATATGAATATGTACTAACCAGCAATAAATATAGAGATGTATATGAAGTATACAACGAAGTCATAAATGAAGAAAAAGAACATTTCGAAGAATTATCTTTCGCTATTAAAGAATACGATACTTCTTTTGGAATAAAAACCCACCTGTAAAAAGTAAAAGGGGCTGTTCACAATAAATTTATTGTGTTACAGTCCCCTTTACTTATATGGTATCACTCGTCTGGAATAACGAATACACAAATAATGTAAGCCCATAATCCAGCTCCACCAAATATTATTCCAATAGTAAATAATAATCTAATAATTGTTGGATCCACGTCTAAATATTCCGCTATGCCTCCACAGACACCATTAATTTTTCTATTTCTTCTAGATTTTACAAGCTTCTTCATTATCCTCACCTACCCTGTAATATTATTATTATATCACATCAAAGATTTTACGTATATCACCATCTAAAATCTTATATTTAGATGTTACATCTTCTGGTTGTTCACTAGATAAATTAGAATGTATATATAAGGAATCAATACCCATGTCATTGGCACCTTTCAAGTCAATATAATCGTTACCGATAAATAGAGTATCTTTTGGTTCTAGTTGCTCTTTTTCTAAAAAGTATTCGTAGAACTTGGTATCAGGTTTACGTATACCTACATCAGACGATATACATATTCCATCAAAGTATTTTTTTATACCTAGATATTTGATTTCTGAATTAGCAAATGCTTTCTGTGCATTTGACAACAAATATATTTTTTTATCTTCAGCAGCAAGTCTTTCTAGAGTCTCTTTAACACCATCGTATAATCTAATTGACTCTGTTGATAATAATCTGAATGTTTTAGCTGCTTGTTTTGCTTTTTTCTTTGGTTTTATTCCCTTATCCTTGTACAATTTGAAGAATACATCTTCAATCTCATAATCTGGACATTCATATTTACTATTCATCTTAATGAGTTTATTAACTATACTGTGGTACTTTTCCTTTAGTTCTTCCTTTTCATAATGAGCACCATTATAACCATAATAAATAGCAAACTTTTCCCAAATCTCATCTTTCTCTTCATTGGTTTCAATATCTATCAAAGTACCATATAAATTAAAAACATAATTATTATACATCTTAAGACCTCCGTCTAATAATGAAGCGACACATAATCGCAAATGATAACTACCTAGTTTTCATAAGTTGAATGTTATTTTACCCAACTTATACATTTTACCTTTATTTTATAATAAATGCAAATGTCATTTTTTTAGGTCTATCAGTACTATATTTTTCTTGTCTTGACGTCTTTTTGTCCATCTGTTAATGAATATCTTAACAATTCCACCCATCGGTATAGATAAAATTACACCTAACAAACCAAAGAACTTACCAAACACGAACATAGCAAGTAATATGAAAACTGGGTGCATACCAATACTCTTACCTTGGATTTTAGGACTTACAAAGACATAATATACCTGTTGTATAATTACGATATATGCTCCCACAAAAAGAGCTTCCTGCCATCCATCTTTTACCAATGCAATGATTACTGCTGGTATAATACCGATCCAAGTTCCCAGATAAGGTATGATATTAGTGTATCCTGCGAATGTACCTACAATAAATGCATAATCAAATTGTATTATTATAAGTGAAATAACTGTAACAAAACTTAATAAAGTCAAGTCAATGATTTTTCCACGAATAAAACTAAGGAATACAATATTAATTTCATGTAAAATTTCTTTTAGGCTGTTTTTTCTCTTGTCATTTAATGTTAATCTAAGGGCATTTTCAAGTAAATTATGGAAGTATTCTTTGTTCATGATAAAATTGAATGCAAATACGAATCCAAAAGAAATGTCAATTATATATCTACCTATAGTAGTAACTCTAGCTGTAATAGAAGTTGCAATATCCTTTATTTGGTTAATAATGCTTATAGATAATTCCTTTAAGAATTGTGTAATATTAGCAGCTATACCCATTTTATTAAGGGATTCTTCTATTCCTCCTAATTCTTTGGAATAGTTTTCAAAAGTATCTGTTATCTCTTTAATCAATTCAGTAATCTTAAAATCTCTAAAACTACCATTTATCATAACAAAAACACTATTAACAAGTAACGTTAGTATAGTGATTATAGAAACAAGAGTAAGTACAAGACTTATACCTCTTACAATAGCTTTCTTTTGTTTTCTATGAGTTCTTTCCCATTTTTTGTTTATTTTTATTTTACTTATGATTTTTTCAAAATATCTTACAATAGGATTCAGCAGATAAGCAATAACCAATCCCCATAAAAACGGTGAAAGTATCTTAACAATAAACGAAAATGCATCAGAAACACCATTTATCACATCACCAATATTAGTCATGACCAAATAAATGATATAAATGATTACAAAACCTAACGTTATGTATTTGATCTTTTTCATATAACCGTGGTCCAATTTAATCTTCATCTAGTCTAATACAATCCTTTCATATTATAATAACAACCAATAAGTTAGTACTAATTATATTTTTTACAAATTAAACCTATTTAGTCATACTAATTAAAGTATCTCACATATTTAATTGTTATACAAGAATTTTTATGTATTATATATAATTCGGCTTAATTAGTATCGAATTTATATCCGACCCTTACAACTGTATGTATGTATTTCGCTTTTGATTTCAATTTTTTCCGGATTTTCTTGATATGAGTATCTACAACTCTATAATCTCCAAAATAATCATAACCCCAAATAGTATCAAGTATCTTTTCTCTCGTAAGTACTCTTCCTTCATTTTCTATAAGAAATACCAATAGTTCGTATTCCTTCGGGGCAAATTCTATCTTTTCATTATCCAACAATACAGAATATGCAGCTTTATCAATTGTAATACCTGATTTATCAATAATATTTTTTAATCTATCATCATTATTGGCAACTCTATCCAATAATCTTTTACTTCTAGCCAATAAAACTTGAATATTGATAGGTTTTATGACATACTCATCTACCCCTAATTCAAAACCTAATAATTGGTCTTCATCATCGTCTCTTGATGTAAGCATTATAATTACAACATCAGATTTTGACCTTATTCGTCTACACACCGACCAACCATCTAATTTAGGCATTACAATATCAAGCAATACCAGATCAACAGAATTTTCTTCAAATATCTCTAGCGCCTCCTGTCCATCAGCAGCTTGTAATACTTGAAATCCATTATCTCTGAAAGCAACAGATATCAAATCTCTCATAATAATTTCGTCTTCAATAACTAAAACAGTTCTTTCCATAATTACTCCTTCTTTTTAAGAAATATATATCAATCATTTAATTAGGATCTCATTTATATTTTTCTAATTATCAAATAAATTATGTCATTTTTTACTTATACTAATATATACTATATCAAAATATATTTCAACTAAAGAAAATTATAAACACAAGTATAAATTTGTCCATAAATAAGCAGCTACAATACAAACTTTCAAAAAATTTATACTCAGCCACTTGTTAAATACATTATAATTTTGCAAAATCAAATCCGTTACATGGTCAATAGTGTGTAATATGCAATTTAAATGAAATCAAATATGTTATTTTAATTATTATTTCACAAAAATTGTACATTATATGAAGAAAAAAATCAAGGAAATTTTATTATTTTTAGGTAGATAATTAATACTGTATAATTGATATTTATAGGGTAAAAAAACTATTGAATCTAGTCTATTAATCTGTAGAAATAATTTTTGATAAAATAGCCACCAATAAAGAATACTGAAGATTGGTCTGAAATTTGTCATCACCAATATAATATAGAGTATGATTATTATTGTCTTTCAGGTCAAGGACTGTGAAAATGGATACCACCAAATTAAAATTTTTATTCTTCTTGAAGTATTTAGTGCTATTTAATAAGTGGTAGACTTCGCTTATTTCTATAACCTCTAATTCAATATCTTCTAGGACAACAGCACTCATCAAACCTATAAGTGCAAAAATGACTCCTTTTATTTTCATTCCTTTTTGTTTCATTGATTTATAGATAGTAATACAGTTATCAATAACTATATCCCTTTTGTCTTCTGTTACAACCAATGCAAGAACATGAGAAAGTAATTGCAGATTGTTACCTCTTCTAAAACAGTCTTTAGCTAAATTCTTATAATAATAATCTATCTCTTCCATCAACTTAGCTTTATCTTTTCCTGCTTCAGATAAAAGTACAGAGAAAGTATAATCTTCCTCTCCAGTAATGAAGGAATGATGGTCCTGCATATCATAAAATATATCTCTTGAAGCCTCCAAACGCTTCTTGACATCATCCTCGTCCAATAAAATGAATGCAATGAACAAACTATATTTGGAATACAAATCAAATTCATTAACCAGCTGGATATTATCTAATAAAAAGCTTATCTTAGTAAATGGATAATCATATTTAATTATCAATATGGTAGCAATTATGAACCTTAATTCACCGCTAAGAGGTGAAAAGCCAACTTTGCTCTTAATCATTTCACTCATTTCATCAAATAATTCTAATTGAAAAGGTCTATTGGATATAGAATATAATAAAGCTACTATTTTTATTGTTTCATTAGATATATCTTTGTCTAATTCAGATTTTATTTCATTATAGATACTAAGATAATTATTTATTGTCTTCTTATTTTTTGTATTCAAACTATATCCTCCCTTACCATTATCATAATTCTGCTACCTAGTTTTTATAGATTATATTATGATTTTTTTATAAATAATACTTTTAGATAGTTACTCTCTTTATATTTAGTATTAATCTTAAAATCAGTTGGTAAATAAAATTCTTCTACAATATTGTATTCGGTATTTGTTTCATGGAATGCTTTATCTACAAATTCTTTAAATCTTTTCATATCGAAAGAACTACAATTAGTAGATGCTATTATTATACCACTTTTTTCAGTTATTAAGATAGCTTCTTTTAATAAATTTGTATAATCTTTTGAAGCACTGAAGGTATGCTTTTTAGATTTGGCAAAACTAGGTGGGTCCAGAATAACTAAATCGAACAGTAACTGTTTTTTAACTGCATATTTAAAATATTTAAAAACGTCTTCTACTATTATATCCTGCTCATCAGCATTTATGTTATTAATCTCAAATTGCTCAACAGTTTTTTTTCTGCTTCTATTAGCTAAATCTACACTGGTAGTTTTCTTGGCTCCGCCTTTTGCGGCAAAAACAGAAAAAGCACCTGTATAAGAAAAAGTATTAAGTACACTTTTATTCTTTGCATATTTTTCTTTTATGATATTCCTAACATCTCTCTGATCAATAAAGAACCCTACCATAGCCCCTTCATTAAGATATACAGCAAATTTCACTCCATTTTCTTTAACAATAATAGGAAAATTACCTCTTTCACCAATCACAAAATCATCATCATCTATATATTTGCCACCATCATTAAATCTCTTTTTCTGATATATACCTTTATAATCAGTTAGCTCAGATAACGCCTTGATGATGTATTCTCTAAACATGTAGATTCCTTCACTATACCAATTGATTAAATAATAACCATCAAAGTAATCTATGGTCAATCCACCAATATTGTCTCCTTCACCATTGAAAACACGAAAAGCTGTTGTATTCTGATTATTATAAAATTCCTTCCTTAGATTAATAGCCTTATCTATTCTATCTCTAAAGAAATCATAATCTATCTTGGTTTGCTCATCATATGTTAATACCCAGCCATTTCCTTTATTCTGCTTACCATAATATCCTTTTGCAATGAACTTATTATTGTTGTCAACAAGATTAATGACCATTCCTTCATGAGTGAGCTTATTAGCATCAATTACAGCATTTTTTTCAATTAGTGGATATCCTTTAGTTGTCTTATTTATAAAATTCTTTTTTAATCTTATAGTAGTCTCTTTCACCTGATTCATCCTAACTTCATCTATATTTTATTATAACTTGACAGCAACTATCAAGTTTCTGTTAATTGATTGATTAACTCTATGTAAGTAATCATCATAAGGTGATTCATCCAGCACTTTAAATCCATTCTCCTGTAATACTTCTGAAATATCTCTATATTTCATGGTAAACTCATTATAAGATAAAACCATACTTCCTTTTGTCTTCAAAGCATTATTCCAAGCAGGTATAGCTGTCTTAATAAGCTCTAGCGGGCTTCTTGACATATTAGAACCTTTATTGTTTTTACTTCCATGCTGAACGCCATAAGGTAAATCAGATACGATAATATCACATGATTTTTTCTTTATAAGAAGATTAGCTAATGTTGTGTCAGAATTAAATAATTGGAGCATTTGAGTGTTTCCATTAGTATAATCTGCTTTATTAGCGGCTGATGTAAGAGTAAATACATCTGCAATTTTTTTACCTTTTGAATGGGACTGCTTCGACTTAATAACCTTATGCTTATATCTTCCTTCTTTCAAGAATCTAACAAGATATGTTTCAATTTCCTTCGTCCACTGTCCATTTATCTCTATTCCTTTAACATCATAACCTCTGATGAGTCCTTCATATAAAGTGGTCCCTTTACCACACATAGGATCAAACAGAGTAATCCTTTTACTGTTTGTATTACATGAACTAATAGCTAGATTAACCATAAGTCTTGTAAATTGTTCGTTTGTTTTTCCATTATATTTTAAAATCTGAACCATACTCTCAGGGAAAGTATGGAAATCAGGAACATTTATAGGTCTTAAAAGTCCACCATCCACTTGTTCAAATAAAGCGTAGTAAATAGAAGAAAATCCTAAAACTCTAAAATCTTCCTCAGCCAATTCTCTATCTGTAGCAAAACTTATTGAAGCTGGAAGCCCTAGGTCTGCTTCTTCAATATTATTAATCTTCATATCATATGCTCCAGCAATCGCTTTAATCTCTGAAACAGCAATTTTAAGTGCTGAATCGAAATAAATACGATTATGCCCTGGATTTGCAAGTATTACGTATTTATTCATATAGAATATCCTTTCTTCCGTGTACTTATTATTTTAATTCAAACCAATCACTAATCAATTTATTTTGTTTAAAACCTCTTCTCTTATACATATCATACGCTAATGTATTATTTGTTACAACTGACAATCTAATTTCCATCACTGCTTTTTTATTAAGAAAATTGATTGCAGTCTCTAAAAGTCTTTTTCCATAACCTTTACCTCTGGTAGCTTTTATCAAACCTAGGTCAAATTCACCAACACCATCTTCAATATAGAATTGTAAAAATCCTACCATTTCATTATCTATTACTGCTATATAGTAAAAATTGCTTTCATCTGCTTTTTTTATATATTCGTCAACTTCTTTTTCTGTTAACGTAGCCCCATTAGGAACTTCACTAAAGGAATCATTATAAATATTAAGATATTCCCTTTTATTCTCATATGATAATGGGATAATATCTAGAGGTGAATATCTTATTTTTCTATCCTCCAAGGTCATTTTTATTGCCGAATATCTCTTTTCCCAATTTAGGGAATTAAGAATTTTGATTATACTAGTATTTGATACACCTAAAAAAATATCTACTGCTCCATATTTTTTAGCTGTTTTCTTTGCTTCATCTATTATATCAACTACTATTTCATCTTTATTATCTAATTCTTCCCTTATATCCAGATTAATTACATATGCTTTTCCCTTTTGACTACATTCCTTTAATATAACTACTACTTTCCCTATTATCTCACCTTTATCAACTTTTATTATGACTCCTTTGCCAGAACCAAAATCCTCAGACATCATTTGTTTATCTATTTCTTCAAAAGACAATTTATTTACCATATCTCTATTTATGAACTGTATGAACTTTTCTTTTTCTGTTTTACTTAATTCTAGATAGTTTTTAATCATGATTGCCTCCATATATATCTATTCTAAATTTTTAGTTTTTATATTCTAAAATAGTCGTAGAATTTTTTTTAAAAATTAATATGATAATAATTGTAGTATCTTAGTTACCTTGTCTGCCATAACTACATAGGACTCTTCCATGCCACCTTCAACCCATCGGATTGTTATGGCATCAATACCTCCTCCAATAAAATCTTTTAAATATATATCATCTATACTTGGCATTATATCTCTAAAATAATCTGAAAATTTCTTACCGATTCTTTGAGAAAGCTTATCTAATTGATTGCATTTCATTAACAGATTTGTATATGGGGATTCTTTTAGTACCTTGAAGCGAAATCTTAGAAGATCATTAACACTTGGATCTTTTTGATTACCAATCTCTATAAGAGCCTGTTGCAAATAAGTTTCAAAACAATATAGTATAATTTGTTCCTTTTCCTTGAAATGCCGATACAATGTCATACGTACCAAACCAGCCTCTTCAGCAATTTCAGACATAGTAATTTCTTTTAGATCTTTTACTTCCAATAACCTAAACAATGCATTTTTTATCATGTCTTTTGATTCTTTAATCTGTTTTTCTCTTTTCATGTTACATATCACCTTCATGTGTATAAGATAATGTCTTTCTATTGAAAATCGCTCTACAACATTATATAATATAACCACAAAAGTTACAACGCAACATTTAATAAATTATTTTATCTATATTACTAAAATCAACTTTCGTGATTCAAATTATTTTATAACTTTTTATTGAAGGAAGGGTTAATTTTGAAAAAATTAATGAATAAACTTTTACCAAGAAACATCAATAATAACTATACTGGCTACAAGTTTGCTAAATATTTCTTTTACGCCTTGACAGCCTTGACATTATGGCGAAGTCAGCATCATTTGTTTGCAGCAGATGGAGGTGCACAGTCTATTGCTACGATTCCTCTGGACACCTTTACTAAAGCTGGTGCAGCTACTGTAATAGGTATTTTTAGCTTGTGGGGTCTTTCACAATTAATCATTGGGATACTATATCTAATTACATCTTTAAGATATCGTTCGATGATTCCACTAATGTATCTGCTTATGTTTGTTGAATATCTCGTACGCGCCACTTATATTCCCGCGTTTAAACCCATTACCACAGTTGGGACAGCACCAGGAGCAGTAGGTAATATACCACTTATTGTGTTAAGCCTTATTATGCTGATATTTTCATTACTCACACCAAAAGTAAAGAATTAACCGATAATCTACCTAGGCTTTTAAAAAGCCCCTTTAACTATTAATTAGTTAAGGGGGTTGCTATTCACACTATTGAATGATGCTAGTTATAATCATTCTCTCTACTAATGCTAAGTAATCTCCTTTATACTCAATACTCTTTTTACTTATTAGTATTGCAATTCCATGAACCATGCTCCACATTGTTAGTGTCTTTTGTGTATATAAATTTTTATTCAAGTTTATTTCTCTAAAATATCTTTCTGAACAATCTTTAAAAATTTCAAATGCATTATCATTTTCACTGTAAAATCTGTCATCTTCAATTCTAATAGTACGTGTATTATCAGATAAAAACATTAACTTGAAGCACTCTGGATTCTCCACCATAAATCTTACATATGCTTTCCCCATTTCAACAACTTGTAATTTAGGTTTATCCGGATATAACTTAGTTACCTTTAGTAATGCTAAATTAAATTCTTTCCAAACCTCATTAATTATTTCATTGATAAGTGCATGCTTATCTTTAAAATGTTTATATGGTGCATTATGGCTTACTCCACACATACTTGCAACTTTTCTTAATGAGAATCCCTCAAAACCCTCTATATTTAATAATAATAATCCATTATATATAAGTTCCTGTTTTAAATCACCATGATGATACGTTTGTTTCTTCACTACTATATACCTCCCTAAATATAAGATATAGTCTAAATTATTTTCTAATAAAAATTATAGCACTAAATGTTGACAATGTAAACTTATTAGCATATAATTAATTTAAAGTTTACACTGTCAACATATTTTAATTTTTTTACAAAAAACTTTACCTGCTTATCTATTGTAAGACATACTAAACCATAAAGGAGATGATTTATATGAAAATAGTTGTTTTAAATGGAAGTCCTAAAGGTAATATCAGCGTTACTATTCAGTACATACACTATATTCAGAAAAAATTTAAACAACATGAATTAAAAATAATTAATATTTCTCAAAAAATTAATCAAATAGAAAAAAATGCAGAGGCTTTTCATAGTATAATCAGTGACATTAAATCTAGCGATGGAGTTATATGGGCATTCCCACTTTACGTATTTACTGTTCATTCAAATTACCTGAGATTTATAGAACTAATTTTTGAGAGAAATGTCGAAGATGCTTTTAAAGAAAAATATACTTCAATTATTTCTACATCAATCCACTTTTATGACCATACTGCAATAAATTATATAAATTCTATTTGTGATGATTTAAATATGAATTATATAGATTATTTTTCATTACATATGTATGATTTAGAGAAAGAGGATATAAGAAAAAATTTATTGAAATTTGCCAATAATTATTTTGATTCAATAGAAAATGAAGTAATTACTTTAAAAAACTACAGACCAATAAAACATTCTCCAATATCATATATTCCTAAAATTACACATAATAAAATAAATGTTTTAAATAAAAAAGTAATTATAGTAACTGATTCTTTAGATAATAATAATTTAAAAAATATGTTAAATAAATTTAAAAACTCCTTCTCCCAAAATGTTGAATTAGTTAATCTTCAAGATATAGATATGAAAGGCAGTTGCTTAGGTTGCTTAAAGTGTGGGTATAACTATGAGTGTATTTATACAGACAAAGATGATTTTATTAACTTTTATAACAATAAATTAAAGACTGCGGATATTATCATCTTTGCTGGTACTATTAAATACAGACATTTATCTTCTACCTGGAAAAAATTCTTTGACAGGGGATTTTTTAATACGCACACTCCATCTCTATCAGGTAAACAAGTAGGATTTATGATATCTGGTGCATTAAACCAAATACCAAATTTAAAACAGATATTAGAATCATATACTCAATGGCAAGGGTCCAATTTAGTTGGTTTTATAACCGACGAATATGATACCAGTGAAGAAATTGATAATCAATTACATGCTTTCTCATACAACCTTATTAAATTGTCAAATGTAAATTATCATAAGCCCGCAACTTTTCTTGGTATAGCTGGTATGAAGATATTTAGGGATGAAATATGGGGTAATATAAGATTTCCGTTTATTGCTGACCATAAAGCTTATAAAGCACTTCGTGTATATGATTTCCCACAAAAAAATTATAAATCTAGAATAACTAATTCTATATTAATACTAATGAGTAAATTGCCTTACATAAGAAATGAAATTTACTCAAATAGAATAAAGCCTTCACTTATTGAATCTTTAACAAAAATTGTTGAAGATGAAACTGTTTAGTAAGAATAGTTTTGTACTTAAATTGTTTGTTTTTCATTATTGGTTTTTCCTCAAAGGCATACTCCTTTGAGGAATTCCTTATTTTACCCTGATATAAACTCAATCAAATTGCAATCACTTATGATACGGTTCACCAGCATTAATTCTAAAACTTCTATATATCTGCTCAAGCAATATAACTCTCATCAATTGATGTGGAAAAGTCATTGTAGAAAAACTTAATCTATAATCAGCTCTATCTAAGACCTTTTCCCAGAGACCTATGGAACCACCGATAATAAATGTAATATGACTCTTTCCTTCTAAGCCTAGATTACTTATTTTCTTTGCCATCTTCTCAGAGGTTAACATTTTTCCCTCAATCTCTAAAGCTATTACATAAGAGCTATCTTTTACATTCTTTAATATTTTTTGTCCTTCTTTTTGTTTTATTAATATTTCCTGGGTAATAGACATTTTATCTGGGGTCTTTTCGTCCATGACTTCTATAATCTCTAACTTACAGTATTTGCTTAATCTTTTACTGTATTCATCAACTGCCATTTTAAGATATTTTTCTTTTAGTTTTCCAACAGTAATTATAGTTATTTTCATCCTATCATCCATTCATAAAGTTTTATTATTATTTATTTAAACAATTTAAAAAAGGACTTATTAAAAGTCCATTTTTTTATTATTATTTTAATAGTTGCTATACCACCTTGAACATTGATTTGTCAGTTTTCTCTGCTACTCTAAAAATATCTGCACCAAGGTTGGTTAACTTCTGTTCAACATGTTCATAACCTCTATCAATATATTCAACATTGGTTATCACTGTTTCACCTTTAGCTGCTAATGCGGCTAAGATAAGTCCTGCTCCTGCACGAAGATCAGGTGCTGCAACTTCTGCTCCAGTCAATTGCTTGACCCCTTCAACAACGGCAGTATTACCTTCTACTTTTATATTAGCTCCCATCCTGTTCAATTCGTCAGTATAGGAGAATCTGTTTTCAAAGATACTTTCTGTCATGATACTTGTACCAGATGTCTTTGATAATAGTGCAGTCATTTGAGGCTGCATATCAGTTGGAAAACCTGGATAAGGCAATGTTTTTACATGTATATTTTTTAATGGTTCATTAGCTGTAACACGAATAGCTTCATCATATTCTTCAATAACTGCGCCCATTTCAATAAGCTTGGCTGAAATAGCTTCCATATGCTTAGGTATTATATTGGTTACAGTCACATCTCCACCAGTTATAGCACCAGCAATCATATATGTTCCAGCTTCTATTTGATCTGGAATAATCATATATTCTGTTCCATGTAGTTCATCTACTCCAGCTATCTTGATCACATCTGTACCAGCACCTTTTATCTTAGCACCCATACTGTTTAAAAAGTTAGCTACATCTACAATGTGTGGCTCTTTTGCTGCATTCTCAATTACAGTTGTTCCTTCTGCAAGAACAGCTGCAAGCATTATATTTATTGTAGCACCAACACTACTCATATCCAAGAAAATGTTAGTACCTATTAAATCATCTGCTGAAGCTTCGATTATACCATGCTTAACCTCAACTTTTGCTCCTAATGCTTCAAAGCCTTTGATATGCTGATCAATTGGTCTACTACCAATATTACATCCACCTGGTAATGCTACTTCTGCTTCTCTATATTTACCTAGTAGAGCTCCTAATAAATAATAAGATGCTCTTATCTTCTTAATATAATCATAATCAACTTTTAGATTGTGAATATTTCTAGTATCTACTTTTATTTTATGCTCATCTATATATTCTACTAGTACACCTAGTTGTTCCATGGACTGCAATAGAACTTTAATGTCTTTAACACATGGTACATTTTCAATTATACAAACATCATTTGCTAGAATTGCAGCTGGTAATATTGCAAGAGCCGCATTCTTTGCACCACTAATAAAAACTTCCCCAGTTAACCTCGTATTGCCCTTTATCACTAGTTGTTCCACTTTTACACCTCTCTTAAGTAAACTTTCCCACTAATGGGCGGTAAAATGTTATTTATCTTACTATATAAGTTGAATTAAATAATTGTCATAGAACCAACAATTCATTCCATCTAGTCTAATCTGCGTATTTTTATTTTTACCAAAATAAATTATAGCACACTTTACTAATTTTGTAAAAGTAGTAATTTGATACCTCTAGTTTTCTTCGTCTTCTAGGTCAAATATACCCTTCGTGTAGAATGTATCTTTATTGGTATACGCATTAATATAATGGACTTCATTATTACCAAGCCTTATTCTATACCATGGTTCTGCTTTCATGATAGTGTTTGCATCAGCAATATCTTCTTCTTCAACATAATAACCAATATCTATTCCCATTATTTTTATAAGTTCATTATTATCCTTTTGCCTGATATTATGCATGAATTTATATAAAACTTCATCTATGGGATAGATTCTTTCACTATCACCAACAAATCTAATAGGTTCATAACGATTCTTTACCCTTGCCATTACTTTACCGCTCTCATAAAAAATGATTCCCGCAGTATTACTGAAAATAGTTTCATCTCTATAGCTGTCATTATACTCTATTTGGTAATAACTGTAATTGTCATCAGGCTGATAGCTGGTCAAGTTCATATTGCCTTCAATAGTTAGTTTTTTCATCAAATCCTTACTATACTTTTCTATTGTAGAATTGTCAAAATTCTCCTCTAAATGATTATCATAACTGTTAGTATAAAAGACAGTACCTTTCTTGGTTCCTTGATATATAATGAGGTCTTCATTTTCTTTGGTATATCGATGATCTAGATTTTTATATGTAACAGTTACATTACCAAATAATTGTTTTCTTATTTTATCTTCATCTATATTACGAAATTTTACTTCTATTCTTTTCCTTGGTCGAAAATCAGGTAATAAACAATATATGTAAATATCATTCTCACCTAATGTTTCTCTAAGTTGTGCCTCTTTCTCAGCAGTTATAGAATAATCTTTCTTACTCTTATATTCATACATTCCATAGAGCACAACATTAGCAACCAGAAATAATATTATAAAAATATTAAGTATCCTGCCAAAATTCATATCAACACCTACTTCTTACTAAATAGTATAAGATTTTTTATAACTACTCTTGGTCAACAGTTCTTGCGCTATTGTTAAAAATAATATTATCAGTAATTACTGTCCAATTAAGTTTCATGTTTTCTTCCAAATAATTAATTTTATAACCAAGAAACATATTGTTTATTTTCTTTCCTTGCTCTTGGGGGTATTTCTCCAACATACCATTTATAACACTAATATAATCTACACTGAACTTTTCAGGTGGTTTTATAAAATCATCTAGATCCAAGTCTAGTATTATTCTCTTATAATTAATAACTTGTCCATCCAAAACAGTTATCTCCATAGGATAATTCATATTAAGTGTTTCCAGATAATCTTTTGGAACATTTACATTAATATCATTATACTTATAGGAAAAATAAAATTTAGTTTCGTTACCTGAAACGATATAGTTGGTTAATGAATATTCTTGTTTATTTATAATCTTGTCTTTTTTATTTATAAACTTTTCAGCTATGTAGTAGGAATCTATTATAGTTAGATCTTTTCTGTTTTGAATATCATTATTAATATATTCAACTACACCTTTTGTATCATAATACACAAAAACACTTTCATCCGTATAGGTAAATTTCTCAGGATCTTCATCATTAGCTAATTTCCATTTAATATTGTTCATGAAAAAGCCATTAACATAGTCTTCTAATAAATTACTATCCAACTTATCTTCAATATAGAAAGGTTTTTTAAAATATACTACATCCGTGTATAGAGAACCCTTTTCTGGCAGTAATACATTATTAGTAAATAAATCTAGCCCCATATTTCTGGTTGACATAAAACTAGGAAGTACTTGATTCTTTTCAATATCTTTCATTGATTGAGAAAGACTATTATTAGCAACTTCAATATCTTTCCTTTTTATTCTAAGTGCCTGAATATCATTATAATATTTATCGTTAATAAAATATACGAAAACATATTCATTCAAATCATCTGTTGGTACAATAATAATCTCATTAAAATTATTAATATTACTTTCAAAATCCAGATTCTTGATATTAAGGTCTTTAATTAGCAAATTAGATTCTATGAGGAATGGATACTTTAACAGTAGATTACTTTTATTCCATAAGATATCCGTAGGAATATCATCTTCTACGATTTCTCCATAAGCTACTATTACTTTTAAGAAGTTTATTGAATTACTAAACAGTTCTTGGAATTTTTTATTGGTTTTTTTAATAAGGGAATATTCTTCTTCAGGTGAATATAAAGCCATTATATCAGGCTTAATAAAGTAATATCCATTATCTTTTTTACTTTCTTCTGTAGGAGTATTATAATTTATTATATCATAAAAAAGGTTAAGGTCCGACAAATCATCAAACCATAACCTTGTTGTCTGATATAAACTAAGCACTATTAATGCTATTAAGATCACTGTTTTAAACATATTATTTTTCATGGAAATCACACCATTACTTTTTTCTATAATCCTTTAATCATATTAATTAGTTAAATCACTACTGAAATTCTTGAATAAATCGAATGCACTATCTTCAACAGATTCTTCTTCCACTTTTTCATCAGAATCTTGTTCTGCATCATCATTAACCTTAAACTCAATTTCTATGTTTTCAAGTTTTTCTCTTGTTTCTTCTTCTTTTCTATTAAGAACATAAACTCTATATTCTGTATCCTCATCTTTCATAACTGCAATACAGATATAATTAATTCCTATAGTATTAAGTTCAATTGTTTCATCAAATATCTTAGAAAGACCTATTGTCTGATATTCAGATTGATATGTTATATTGAGTTTTCCTTCTTCTGTCCAACTATCATAAACCATGATACCAACAGTTACACCTTCCTCACCATTACCAGAAATCTTTTTGGTAGATGAAAATGTTGGTGCTACATTAATGAAATTACTATCTAACTTTAAAGCATTTCCATGGCTGTCCTTAACATCAAAGCCCTTATTTAACTTAAGATATGAAAAGGAATTTATCTCTTTCTTAACTACATCTGAATCTTCTTTGTCAGTATCGCTAATTTCTTTATTAAGGTCTATATATAACTCAGTCATTGGATGACTATCCATATTATCTTCAGTTTCATTGTAAATAAATTCAGCTTCATCTAATTGAAATTCTTCAAAGAAACTTAACTTTTCAGTTTCTTGAGTATTCTCTCCATTAAAATCTGGGGCTGCACATGCAATTATGGGCATACATAAAACTAAAAATGCACTTATTATAATTATTCTAATTGTTTTCATACACATATGCTTACCTCTTTCATCAAAAATATTTCTTCTTATATTAATTATATCTCTAATTAACCTATATTATTAAAGATAATTGGTCAATTCTCTAATTAATAATAGATAATATAGGAGGAATACTCACAAGGAACTATATTCCAACTATTATCTAATACAATTATACTAGATAAATATTACAATTTTATTACAATGAGTTAACTATTACATAACAATATTCTAAAAATCATCTAACCCTCATAAGGAAAGTACAGATAAAAGCAGGTTCCAACCCCGATTTCACTGGTAACATTAATATGTCCACCATGATAATCCATAATCTCTTTTGCTATAGCAAGTCCAAGTCCAGTTCCTCCCATAGCTCTAGAACGAGCTTTATCAACACGATAGAACCTGTCAAATATTCTAGTCAAGTCTTCATTTGGAATACCCATTCCTGTATCTTCTATCATTACTACTACATAATCACTTTCTTCAAATACATTTATTGTAATAGAATCTCCTTCATTACTATATTTTACTGCATTGGATATGATATTCTTAATAACCTGTTCTATCCTATTGGCATCACCAATAATCTTATAATCACTTTCAGTTGAATTATAGACCATTGTTTGATGTTTCTTCTTAGCATGAATCTGGAATTTATTGATACTTCCTTCTACTATATGTGATAGGTTAATAGACTGCATCCTGAATTTTGTCTGCTTATTATCAAGCCTTGAAAGTTCTAACAAGTCTTGTACCAGAGCTGTCATTCTATCACTTTCATGATTAATCACATTAAGAAAGTCCACTGTTATCTCTCTATCATCTAATGCCCCATTGATTAATGTTTCGGCATAGCTTTTAATAGTTGTAAGAGGAGTCCTTAACTCATGAGAAACATTTGCCACGAATTCTTTTTGCATTTCTTCTAGCTTCTTATGTTTTGTTATATCTTGGATAACACATATACTACCCATAATATTCTCATTCTGGTCCAAATAAGGCGCAAAACATAGATTGACATACTTTTCCTTTATTCTTATGATATGCTGCCTTATTCCCCCCTTTATGTGCGTTAGAAGTCTATCATAGGTTGTATCCAGATAATCTCCAAATATTTCTAAGAATGTATTTTTGTTTGTTAATCCTATAAGCTTTCTAGTTGCAGGATTACTATGTATCAGTAGCCCATCAGTATCAAACACCAAGATACCGTCTGTCATATGAGCAAAAACTGTTTCTAGTTTATTCTTTTCACTGGATATCTCAGTTATATTATGATTAAGTTCTTTTGCCATAATATTAAAATTCTTGGTTAGCTCTCCTATTTCATCGTCAGATAGAACTTCCATAGGATTATCAAGATCTCCTTCAGACATATCCCTAGCTTTATTGGACAAAGCAATAATAGGTTTTGTCAAGAAATTGGAAAACATGAAACCAAATGCAATGGACAAGATTATCGCAAAGAAAATGGCTAAAATAATTATTTTGATTGTACTATATAAATTTACTTTAACCTGCCATGAAGGTGCTAACATATAGATAACAGCTACTACTTCATCGTTAACTTTTATTGGTCTTGCATAACCTAGATATTCTTTGTCATCATCTTTGTTCTTCTCATATACTTTATCAAATTCTTTCATGGTCTTATCATCAATAGCTGCCATGACCATAGGCGTCAGATATGTCTCTCGGACTATTTTATCTGCATATATTACTTTTCCATTGGTATCAAGCAAAAATAATTTTCTTTCGCTGTCCCTATATTCTTTGATAGCATTTTCCCATTTGGTGATGGCTTCCTCTTTGGTACTGCTCTCACCTATAGCTTCCATACTTGTTGAAATAGATTTTTTAAGGCTATTCTCTATCTCTCTATATGCATTACTACTAATTTGTGTAACAATCATGGTTCCACAAGCTATCATTACGATAAGTACAAGAAGTACATATATAGTAACCATTCTCCATTTTAAGCTTTTCATTCTCATCTCACCTAAATCCCTAGATTAACCTTTAAAATAGTACCCAATTCCTCTTTTTGTCAAAATGAATTTTGGTTTACTAGGTACGTCTTCTATTTTTTCTCTTAGTCTTCTTATGGTTACATCTACAGTTCTTACGTCACCATAATATTCATATCCCCATACTTTTTCTAGGAGTTGTTCTCTCGTGAATATTTGATCTTTTCTGGTTGCTAAGAATTTTAGTAATTCATATTCTCTTACTGTCAAAGCTATCGCTTCATCATCTATCTTAACTTCATAGCGATCAGTATTGATACTCATATTATCAAAAGCCATTATATGTACATCTTTTGTATCTTTACTATCTAATACAGTTCTTCTTAGATTAGCTTTTACTCTTGCCATTAGTTCTCTTACACTAAATGGTTTGGTAACAAAATCATCAGCCCCAAGTTCAAGTCCTAGAACTTTGTCTACTTCCTCTGCTCTGGCTGTCAACATTATTATTGGTGTATCATATTTATTTCTTATCATCTTACATACTTGAAGTCCATCCACCTTAGGCATCATGATATCAAGTAAAACTAAGTCTGGTTTTTCTTTTTCAAATATCTGTAATCCCTCTTCACCATCACATGCAGTTATAACACTGTAACCCTCTCTTTGAAGATTAAATTTCAGAATATCAACAATTGCTTTTTCGTCATCTACGACAAGTATTTTTGACATGATAACTCTCCTCTCACATATTCCCTTCATAATTACGATTTAATTAATTATCTATGTCTATTATTCTATCAAATAAAAGTGTTGATGTAAATAAAAGCAAGTGTATTAGTACAAGTAGGTCAGAAAAAGTATTTTGTTCTGACTTGGTTTTTGCAAAATACATTAAAAAACTCACCCTAAGGTGAGTTTTCATATTTAAGACATTATATTCATTTATTAATCAAGATATTTCTTTGGATTTGCTGCTACATTGTTGAATCTGATTTCAAAGTGTACATGAGGTCCGGTGCTGTTGCCGGTACTTCCTAGTTTGGCTATCTCTTGATATTGAGATACTTTTTGACCTTTTTTCACGACTACTTTGCTACAATGAGCATATCTTGTCATAACGCCATTTCCATGGTCGATATCTACTGTATAACCATAAGTTGAACTTTTCCATCCTGCGAAAGTTACTGTTCCACCATCTGATGCTCTAATAGATGTTCCTACTGGTAAACCTCCTAGGTCAAGACCATGATGGAAACCTCCACGTCTGTATCCGAATGGTGATGTAATTATACTTCCTACAACAGGATATATGAAATTACCTGTTGAACCTTTTGATGGGAATGGTTTTATTCCAACTTCTATTACTTTTGCTTTTGGTTCTTTTATAACTTTTTCATCTATTACAGTTCTTGACTGTTCATAACCATTAACTTTTGTTACTACAGCCGTTACTTGCATTTCACCTTCAACACCATACTCAAGTACTGTAGTTGTACCATTGTATTTGTTCTTATTCTCTACCTTTTCAACTGTATATTGAATAGGCTTTGTATAAATTATTTTTTCATCACAAGCAACTGATAGTTCTGGTTCTGGTACAGTTACTGTAATTTCCTGTCCGATATTAATATATTTTTGTTTCTCTAGCCCTGGATTAAGTTTCATTAATTCAGAGAGTTTCATATCATTCTTTTGAGCAATTTCTGATAAAGTATCGCCTTTAGCAACTGCATATACTTTTTCTTCTTCGTTCTCTTTTGTAATAAGTTCAGTGGCATCAGCAACATTAGCTATATCTGCTCTATCAACAAAACCTTTTACTATCTGAACCTCTTCTGCAAAAGAAACACCAACAGTTTCTATAGGAATTTCTGCATCCTTCTTATCAGATTCATTTTCTTCACTTATATTAGTAGTTGTCTTGAATATTCTTTCAGCTGTTCCAATTTCATTGTAATTATTGTTCTTAGTAATTACAGGCATTCTAACTGAAGTTGTATAAGGAACACGCACTAAATCGATATCATAATTATCTGCTTCATTGATATACATGCTCTGTGCTCTTTTCAATACTTCCTTAACATCATCTTCATCTTTTAATGCTACCTGAAAATCATCACCTATCTTAAGAATATATCCTTTTACCTGGAATGATTCTTTATCATTTGTCAGTGCAGTTCTTAGATTATTAAGTAATGTATCTTCATCAGTAATCTGTTTATCGTCAGCATACTCAAGATAATACTTGAGTTCTTTGTTAACTTTCATATGTTCGCCGTTTGCATCTTTCATCTCGGCTTTGGCTATAGAATAAACTCTATCTGCAACAGATTTGTCATATACAATCCCCATACTGTTACCATCATATACAACATTATAAGAATTGGCTGTTGCTGTTGCCTTAGTTTCAATTTTACTAGAAATAAATACGTTTCCTATTGTAAAGAATATAAATAGGGAACAAAATATCAATATTATTTCTTTTTTATATTTAAATAAAATATTTTCTTTATATTTTGACGCTCCATTCATAAATACTTCCTCCGAGTAATACTTTTTAAATCATCCTGTAATACTTCTGTAATATTTGTAATTTAATTTTACCAAATAAATTGGTAAATGTAAAGCTTTTTATAAAAATTAGGTAAATATCTCATATATTGGTATAACTAAATCGCTCTAATTATTAAAACTTATATTACATTTTTGTAATATTATCACCAAATCCTTTCCATTTTTTATCACTCATAACCTATATTTTTCCCATAAATACATGGTTTTAATACATTTCATTTATAACCATATTAACCACCTCTTATATTTTTTGGAAGATTTTGCGAGTTGATATTTTAAAATTTGTCTTATACAATGATTATTGTAATGGTTAACATAATCAGTCTACATAATAACCAAACCTTGATTGCAAGTATATTTTTTTTGCAATCACATATATAAGTTGTACATATTTAATGACATGGCACTGTCATTTTTTACTCTCTAACAACTTATAAAACCAAAGATAAAAAATCTGAACAACTCTATCGGTACTATAGAGCAAAGTTCAATAAACTAAGAATTCATTTAATAAGGAGGAAAAGAAGTAATGAAGAAAGCAATGAGAAAAGTCATAGCGTTTGCACTTGCTGCATTCGTATTATTTTCAACTGTTCCTAGTTTTGCTGCTACGTCAATCTCTGATCAAGCGAAACTGGACAAACTCGAAGAACTAAACGTAATTAAAGGTGAGGGTCATGGTATAGACGGTACTAAAACTATGACTAGATATCGTTCAATCGTAATGTTACTTAGACTTTTAGGTCTTGAAGATGAAATGTTAGCATTCGATTACGAAGGAAAAGACACTTTTGCTGATGCAGAAGGTCAAAATGGTTATCAACAAAGATTGATGGCATATGTGAAAGCTACTCCAGAGTTAGGTATTGTTGGTTATCCAGATGGAACTTTCAGACCTTACAGAGAAGTTAACTCACAAGAATATGCAAAAATCTTATTAAAAGCTTTAAGCTACACTGAGCCTGAAGACTATACTTGGGAAACAGTAGCTGCAAAAGCTGAAGAAATTGGTTTAGTAGACTCTGCAAGTGATATTAACTTAACTGATGAATTCATCGTTCTTAACCTTGCAGCACTTACTTATGATTCATTAACACTAGTATCTAAAGGTGACAATGTTACACTAGGTGAAAAACTTGGTTACCCTATTGTTACTACTTCATTAGATATTAACTCAGTTTCATCATTAAATTCAACTACTCAAGATGTATCTCTTAACAAAGATATATCAATAGCTCCATCAACTGATGTATTTACACTAGTTGACGAAGATGATAAATCTTTTGAAGTTCTTAGTACTTCATTAAGAGCTAATAACACAATGGTAAGACTTACAACTGCTCCATTAAAAGAGAACTCTTTATACACTCTTACTTATAATGGTGTATCTTACAAATTTGTTGCTAAAGCTGCTGATACTGAAAAACCAGAATTACAATCAGCTGTTGCTTTAACAAACACTACTGTAAAATTAAACTTTAATGAAGAAGTAGATGTTAACGCTCTTATTACATCTAACTACGAAATTAATGACTTAAATGTATTAAAAGCTGCTTATGATGTTGATGCAGATGAAAATCCAATCAAAACAGTTGTGATTTTAACTACATCTTCACAAACTCAAGGAACTATCTACAAAGTTGAAGTTTCTAACGTAACTGATTTATCAGGAAATGTTGTTGATAGTGACAATGATAGCTTCCAATTTGGTGGTTTAGCTCCTGACGAAACAAAACCAGAATTACAATCAGCTGTTGCTTTATCTAATACAAGTGTTAAATTAACTTTTAACGAAGATATGGACGAAGTATCTGTTGAAAACATAGCTAACTATGAAATAGAAGGAATAAACATCTTAAAAGCTGAGAGACAAACTGCTAAAAACGAAGTTATATTAACAACTACAGCTCAAACTTCTGGAACTATCCACAAAGTTGTTGTTTCTAACGTTAAAGATGTTTCTGGTAATGTGATTAACTCTGATAATGATGAGTTCTTATTCGCTGGTCTTGCACCAGACACAACTAGCCCAAGATTAACTTCTGCTGTAAGTTTAACTAACACTTCTGTTAAATTAACTTTTAACGAAGATGTTGAAAAAGTTACTGCTGAAAATATAGCTAACTATGAAGTAGAAGGCTTAGTAATAACTAAGGCTGAAAGACAAACTGCTGAGAATGAAGTTGTTATTACAACATCTGAGCATGAAGCTGGAAAGTTATACAAAGTTAAAGTAAATAACGTAACAGACTTATCAAATAATGAAATAGATTCAGACCATGATGAGTACTTATTTGCTGGATTAGCAAAAGATACTACTGCTCCTAGAGTATCAGGTGCTGTATCAATCGATAACAAAACTGTTAAAGTAACATTCAACGAGCCAATGGATGAAATTACTGCAAAATTACCATACAACTACTACTTTGGTTCAGAACTTGGTTACCCAACAAAAGTTGTTAAAGATACTGTAGAAACTGATGGTACTGTATGGGTATTAACAACTGGTGCTCAATCATCAGAAATATATACTGTTGATGTAACAGGTGTAAATGATCTTAGTGGAAATGTTGTTGATGAAGACCATGATACTGCTGAATTCGCAGGAATCGGTTCTGCTGATGGAACTGCTCCAAAATTAAGTTCTGCTGTTGCAACTAATAACAATACTGTTGTTGTTAAATTCAACGAAGAAATTGATAAAGATACAGTTGAACCTGGTGACTTTACTTTCACTGTAGAATCAGGTACTGAAAGTTCAAGCAACACAATAGCTGACGCAGCTCATCCAACACAAGCATCTATAGCGGATGATAATAGAACAGTAACTCTTCAGTTTGCAACAGCTACTATGTCAGCTGGTGTCATCTACAAAGTAACTGCTGCTGATATTAATGATTCAACTGGTAATACAATCATTACTGGTACTAATGACTCAGCATTATTTGCTGGTACTACAGTAGATAATGATGCTCCAAGAGTAACATCTGCTGTATTATTCAATAACCAAACATTAAGAATTACTTTCAGTGAAGCACTTACTATAACTGGTGACTTAGATAACAGTGACTTCAGTATCGAACCATCTGATAGTGATGTAGAATTTACTGGAACAGTAAATAACGTAGTAGTTAGCTCAGATAAAAAATCTGTAACAGTATACTACACTGGTGATACTTTTGAATCAGGCAAATTATATACTGTAACTGTTGCTGCTGATAAGATTAAGGATGCTCTTAATATTGATGCACTAGATACAACTGATAACAGAAACGAAGCAGTATTTGGTGGAATTAATAGCGGTGTAACTAGTCCTAAGATTTCTGGTGTAATTGCTGTTGATGAAAATACAATAGACATAATCTTTGACCAAGTTATCGAATCTACTTTATCATCATCTAATGCAGATGATATAATCATTAAGTACAATAATGAAGCAGTATCTGCAACTGACGCTCTAGTTAGAGAAGAAGGAACTGAAGGAAACAAATTACGTGTATTCTTCTCAGGTACTCCATTTGATAGCAGCAAAGTATATGATATAGAATTAGAAGATAGCAAAATTGTAAATAAAAATGGTACTGTAATGAGTTCTTCAGACAATAGTGCTAAATTTGCTACAGTAACTACTGAAAACAAAGATCCAGAATTAGCTAGTGCAGTTGCACTTTCTAAGACTCAAACAAAAGTTACATTTAGTGAAATAGTAGATGGTGTAACTGTTGGAGATGTTTCAGGTGAATTTACTCTTAGCGGATTAACAGTTACTAAAGTTGAAGCTGGTGAAGATGGTAAATCATTCATCTTAACTCATGGAGCAACTGAAACTGGTAAAATGATTACAGTTTCTGTATCAGCTGGTTCAATCACTGACGAAGCTGGTATTGGAAATGTAAATACTTCTGAAACAGTTAAGTTTGTTGCTAAATAATTAATCTAATTAATTATTGAACCCACTCTCAAAGAGAGTGGGTTCTTTTTAATATAATTTATAATTTTTTCTTTTTCTTAACCTTGATGCCTGCTCCAATAAATGTACTACCAAATAAATAGAATAATTCAGCTGGTATTCCGCCTGTTTTTGGAAGTTTATCAGCAGTTCCTAGAGGAACTTCTCCATCAAGGATATCTATTATTTCATCGCCTTCAACAGATTCTTCAGTATCTACTACATCAGTATCAGTTAAATTACCTTCTGGAACTGGCTCCTCTGGTATTTCAATTAAAGGTTCATCTGTAGGAGCTGGTTCTTCTGGTTCTATAGGTTGTGGTTCTGGTGTAGGTTCTTCTGGTTCTGTAGGTTGTGGTTTTATTGGTTCTGGATCGTCTGGTTCTTGGGGTTCGTCTGGTTCATATGGGGGTACATATTTAAATGAAGCATATATTGTTATATTTTCTTCTGCAATAAATTGTACATGAGATAAATGAGTATAATCAGCATCTATCTCTTTATAAATATCATTAATCTCATCATATATATACCAACCAATAAATGAATAATTAGGATTTTTATTTACACTAATATCTACCTCTGAACCAAATAAATATTTATAAGATTCAGTGTTTTGTTCAACACCACCACAGTGTTCTCTACCAGGCTTAACTAAAGCTTTTATAGTATATTCCTTTTTCTTAAACTCTATAAGCATATTTTTATGACTATTCATATCTATATTAATAAAATATTTATCCTCTGTTTCATTAATAGGATACTCTATCCTAATTGAACTATCACCCTCTGGTGAATTCTCAACTAAATAAGCCACAGGATAATAACCTTGGTTTGGAAGAATCTCAAAAGTTACATGTGAATTTCCTAAAAATTCAGCAGTATAATTATTATCAACTTGTTCGAAAAGTCCCTCACTGTTGTTAATAACTCCATTTTCATACACATCTATATCTAATGTGTTGAAAATTACGTCTCCAAATAAAGGATGTGGTCTTCTATTAGTATTCATATAAACTAATCTTGGATTAGGGTAATTAGTTAGAATATTCCATGTAGCAAATTCTGCATATTTTGTTTTAGGTACACCCTTAACAGCAACTATAGTACCATAATCATATTTAATATCATTTCCTTTTATACATTTTTTAAAAGTAATCTTAGAATTACTTTCTAAACTATTAATATACTCCTGCCATTTGTTAGCCAATTCTTCAGTAATTTTACTATTCTTATTCTTTTTCATATAAGATATTGTGCTAATAATCTCATCTGTTAATAGCTCTTGTGGGATTACTGCAACTTGAAGTTCTCCAAGAAGACTACTAATCTTGGAATTTGGTTCAATATTAAATTGCTTAATATTAAATTCAGCTAGGTATGTTTCATTGCTAGTAACTGAAACTGTTATTTCTTTATTGTTTGAAACAAACTCTTTATTTTCACCAACTACTCTATACCATTTAACTAAGTACATATCATCTGTTCCATCTTTTTCTGATACAGCTTTCATTGTAATATTACTATGAATATCACTAGTCAATTGAGCTAATAAGTTATCACCTGATACAACACCTGCATTACCACCTTCTGTGTAATTAACTATTGTAGTAAATTGTTTCAAGCTATATGATGCTGATACTGTAACATCGGCATTAAAGTTATTAATCGTTAATACATTTCCATTAATACTATAATTGTCTTCATTTAATCCATTAACTGTCCATACTAGATTATCATAATCACTACTGATTGGACTGGAAGTAAATGTGATTGGTACATTATCTGCTAAATATAAATCTGTACCATAATTATCTTCTATAATCTGTGGAACTTTTTTCTGTCCAGAAATACCAACAACAGCATTATTTTTAACAACAGTAATCTTATGATATTCTGGTATATCAATTTCTACTTCTAGACTTGAACTATCTGTTAAGCCTGCTGCCCAAGTATATTTATGCATATCGATTAAGTCAAATTTGTAAGTTAAATTATTTAGATCAGTAAGTTTATCCCATGTAGGAATTGTTAGTGTATGAACGCCAGATAAACCTGGATCTGAAGGTATATCAATATGCCCTATATCATCTGACTTTTCTCCATTAACATAAACCCATAAATCATATAATTTAGCCTCTTCATTATCTCCGTCAATACATGTCATTCTAGTATTAATATTGATACTTTCACCTGGTTTTGCTGTAATAGTATGGCTATGTGAGTAATCAATTTCATCTGTACTAGGATTATCAAGTTCAATAGTACCAGTTCTTACATCATCCATTAATTCTCCTTCTTCACCATAAGCAGTACCATCTAGTGAATAGAATTTATAGCCATAAATATCCTCTTTAGAATTAAAATATATTTCAATAGTTACATTATCTGCTATTCCTGTTTCATAATGATTTTTTGCTGCCCCTTCTATTCTGTCAAATTCATATCCTCGATATGAGTAAGCTGATAGATTAAATCTATCATCTACTATTGAAGTTATAATCTTAGCAAAATCATAATTTCCATCTGTACTATTTACTAGGTTATTATCAAGATATACTTTTATAGTAGCTGCTTTAGTTACTAATTCAGTTTCAGCTTCTTCACTAGTCATAAATGAATTACTTGCAGTTACTTTATAGATATATTTAGTACCTGGAGTTAAACTATTATCAATTACATAATATCTATTAGTTACATCATCAAATTCAATAGCCAAACTATGATTTAATAGAACTCCATTCTCATCATATACTTTTATATCATAATCATTTGCATTAGCTAATTTCTCCCAATATACTTTTCCTGACTTCATGGTTACATCTGATGTATTAAGTACAGGAGCATCTAACCATACATTAGAAACACTTACTTTGATATTTTGTGTAGCTGAATCTAATATTGTTTGAGGATCATCATTATATTGATCTACTAAATCAAACTCTAGATTTTTTGAATAAGTTCTACTACTAACATCAAATACAAAATTATTATCTAACTCAGTTTTAGTACTTGGTATAGTTATTATATCTTGAACAGTAGAAGGAAAATTATTCTCGGCAAATAATGGACTATTAGTATTATGTCTATATACCTTAACCTCATTTAAACTATTACCACCATTATCACCACTAATTACATTGTATCTGAATTCTAGATTAACATTGTCACCTACTTGATACATATCTTTATTTGGTGATATATTCAATTCTGCATCTAATGGATTATCCTTCGGATCATGTGTATGACCTACTATTCCTGCAAAACTTCCATCTGCTGGATAGTAGTCTTTATCATATACTTGATCCTTAGAATCAAACACAACATCTATAATCTCTTTTTGGTTAACAGTAATATCCATATTTTTAAATTGATCTTGTGGCTCATATCCTTGGTAAGAATATGCCTTTAGATTAACAGCAGTACCCTCTTCATATATTGCGCTATATCCATTATCTACTTTGGTACCATCAATATATACTACTCCTAGTGAATTATCATAATTTACATTAAGTGAATATATGGTTTCAACTATTGGAGTAGCTTCATATCTTCTATTCTTGTTAACTTTATAATCAACATCTGTATTAAATAATGTTGGTCTTCTTCCTATACGTATTTCACTTTTACCAAAAATTGATTCAGAACCATTACTAGTGTCTGTTATTTTCCAACCTACAATTCTATGACTTTCGTCATTAGCTGTAGCTGTTAACTTATATCTATAATTTTGTTCTTTTTCAACTCTGACATTAGCACCAGTTACTTGATTTACTGCTAATGTAGCAGATTTATTAATTATCCAACTAATAATATACTCATTTTCATTTAGCATTATAGCGGATAACATATCCATATCTCTACTAGCACTTTCTATTTCATCTAAGTTCTGTGATTCATCTAGTTTATCCTCTGACTCACTTGGATTTTCTCCTGAGTCTTCTGGGTTTTCAGCTGGTTCTTCAGGATTTTCCACTGGCTCTCCTGGATTCTCTACTGGCTCTTCTGGGTTCCCCACTGGCTCTTCTGGGTTCTCCACTGGCTCTCCTGGATTCTCCACTGGCTCTCCTGGGTTCTCTACTGGTTCTCCTGGGTTCTCCACTGGCTCTCCTTGGTTCTCCACTGGCTCTTCTGGGTTCTCCACTGGCTCTTCTGGGTTCTCCACTGGCTCTTCTGGGTTCTCCACTGGCTCTTCTGGGTTCTCCACTGGCTCTTCTGGATTTTCCACTGGCTCTCCTGGGTTCTCTACTGGCTCTTCTGGATTTTCCACTGGCTCTCCTGGGTTCTCCACTGGCTCTTCTGGATTTTCTGTTTCATTTTCTGATATTATAATATTACCAGTTAAATCTTGTTGTTCTGTTTGAGCATATACTAAATTGCTCGTTAAGTACATGAAGGCAAACAAAAACATTAACGATTTCTTTAACAACTTCTTTTTCAACTAATCACCTCTTATAATAGTTTTCTGTCCTTCTTTCTTATAGAGGTAGGCTCTCTATTTTCAGCCTCGTTTTTTTTGGAACGTGGTTAACCTTTAGGAAAATCATTATCAGTCTTATTTTGAATATAATATTGTCAACATGATGATATTTATTATTATGTTGTTAATATTAAAATATATTACAAATAAATCAATATTGCTTTATTATTTTCCGAATCTAATAATTATAAAATTACTTATTTGCTAATTTTTGACAAAATAAAAGCTGCTTTGAATATATATATGATTCAAAGCAGCCGAACTGTCATAGTATTTTACCTTAGACTCTAGCTTTGCGTCCTTACTTTTCAATAAGTTTGCCCTTATATTGAAATTTACATTTTAATAATAGCATGCTATTATTAAATAGTCAATATATGTTATTATAAAAATATTAATTTATGTGCCATACTCTATATAAGTTTTATTATATAAATAACAACTCTTATTAATTAGTATTATGCTAAGCAATAACTATTGTTTTTTATTTTTAATTATAGTTTATTACTGGTTATTAATATAATTATTAATAGTTTGTCATATAAATTTAAAATATTAAAAATGACTATATCGACAGTTTTCGACAAATTACCCAATGCAAATATGGTATTATTATTCAATGAATTTTATGTGCATAATAATTCTAAATTAAATGAGGAGGAATAATTAATATGAAAAAATTTATAAGCATTTTATTATTAATCACATCATTAACAACAATATTAAGTTTGTCCGTTTTGGCTCAAGAAGAACAAGATACAACTGAACCTACAGTTAAATCAATAATCTCATTATCAAGTACAGAATTAAAAGTATTCTTTGAAGGAAATGTAGATAAAAATGTTGCTGAAGATAAAGCTAACTATTACATATATGGTTATAGTGCTAATACATCTTATGACATATTAGGTGCAAATTATAATCCAGAGGATAATACAGTTATACTAGAAACATTGCCTAACTTTGAGACAGGGAAAATTTACAAGATTGATATAAGTAATATATGTTCTAAAACAATCACTTTGTGTTTTGCTGGTATAGGTCCTAAACCAGAAATAGCAGTAAAATCTGTTACTGCTATATCAAATAATAAGGTTAAGGTATGCTTTAATAGAGATATCAATAGATTTATAGTTACAGATAAGTCAAACTATAATATCTATAATAACGAACATATAGATATTACTAATATTGAATATAACTCTTATGATAATGCTGTAATAATCTCAACAGCAACGGATTTAAAAATTGGTATGCTCTATAAAATTGACATTAAAAACATTTGTTCTGATGGAAATGTAACATATGTATTCGCTGGTACAACTGCAAAACCAGAGGTATCAGTAAAATCTGTTATAGCCTTATCAAATACAGAATTTAAAGTTAGTTTTGAAGGTCAACTAGATATAGTACAAGCAGAAAATATAGCTAACTATTATGTTGAGAATAACTCTATTGAAATACTTACTGCAACATATAGTTCAATTGATAATTCAGTTACTTTAAAAACTAATAGCCTTTTAAATCCAGGTCATGTATATAAACTTCTAATCAGCAATATATGTACTAATGGAACTGTCTCATATCCATTTGGCATACCTGGTAATGAGATTAGTGTGCAAGCAGTAATTTCATTAAAAAATACTGAGCTAAAAGTATATTTTGATGGTACAGTAGATAAAAACATAGTTGAAGACATTTCAAACTACAATATTTTAGATACCTCTGTTAATATATTAAATGCTCAATATAGTATTAAGGACAATTCTGTTACATTAATAACAACAGACGGTCTACAAGGAGGTAATATCTATTTCCTAGAAATTAATAATATTTGTTCACAAGATTCAGTTCAGATAGCTTTTGTAGGTACTGAATTTAACTAATAATATATCGTTGTTATAAGTATAAATGAATAATATTAAATAATAAAAAAGTCCTTACTAATTAAAGTAAAGACTTTTTTATTATTAACAATTTTAATTTCCAATAATTACTTCAGTAAAATACTTATGATTTAAATTATCTGTTACATTTTTCCCATAATCTACTAATTTATTATACGTTACAGTATAATCTTTTTCTTTGTCCAACATATCAAATGTTAATACTAAAGTAGTTGGATTTATATAATTTGCACCTATAGGTATTTTAGTATATTCTACTCCATTATCTACATACGTAATAGAATAATTTGTATTCAATACATTTGGTATATCTAGTGCTATTTCTTTATTAAAACTTAACTTAATAGTACCCTCTCCAATAACTTTGGCTTCTGAAATATAAGTATCAACAATCTGAGAGGATGTTTGTGTAAAATTAAAAGTCTTAATTGATGATTGGAAATTTCCCATTGCGTCTTTTAGTGTTGATAATATTCTAAACTTATATACTTCTGAATATTTTAATTTCTTATTCTTTGGTAAATATATTTTTACTACTTGTTCATCTTCATTTTTATTATAGTATGCAGCTGAAGGAATCGCAATAAAAGAACTATTTGTTACTCCTTGTATCTGATAATTAGCTACTGTTTGTGCTGATTCTTGGTCCAAAGCTCTATCAACATATAAAATAACTGTGTTTTCGTCAAGAGGTAAAACTGCATCAATATCTACATCTGTTACAGTATAATAATATGTTGAGAAAGTGTATTGTTTTTCTGTGATAGAAAATTGCCTAGTTACATCAGTCATGTTATTAATCATAATTTTATATTCTTTATTAACTTGAAAAGTTGTATCTACAGTCAATCTTACAGTTTTACCTGCACTTTGCCCTTCATTTATTACATCTGCTTTTAATACCCTAATTGGTACATTGTTTTGATTTGTTATGTAATAACTATAAATTTGTTTAGCAATAACAGGATTTACTTGTTTATTAAAATTCAATTCAATAGTTCTATTGTTTATAGCTGTACAATTATCTAAACTAAAAGGTGTATTAGTATCAATTGATGCTTTAAACTTAATTGCATCTCCATCACCATCATTTAACCTTACACCGTAAATACTTGATAAATTGCCTTTGATAGACAGTTTATAAAATTCTTCCTCAGTAAATGTATAATTCTTCAAATATATTGATATGCCATTATTACATGTAGGCAACTTATTAATCAACATATCAGAATTATTTCCATTGACTATCTCAACATCGTCTTTTAGTAATGAATAAAATGATGATTGTAATGCATTTTCATTGATAGGTTGAGTAAAATAAACATAAATAATATTATTACTTAAGGCATCAATTTTACTAATTTTAAAGAAATCTGACTCGACTTCTTCTGCCCTAAATCCCATAAATTGATTACTAAATGATGTTGATGTATTACCATTATTATCAACAACTTTATCTATTAAAAGTGTATATTCTTCATCCATTTTTTGTGGTTGATTTGTTGTAATAATATATGTATTTGATGAATCTTTTTTAACCACATCACTAATTATCAATACCTCTGATGTTGCATTAGTTTCATATATCAGTAGATTTTCTGGAGTAAACTCTTGCACTTGTTCATTAAAAGTAACTTCTATAGTTTTACTATTAATTGGTTTTACACTAGTAATTTCTGTCTCTAAATCATCAATCAATAATCCGTGACTTTTAGCAGTTTCTTTAGATATAACTGCTTTATCAATAAATTTTTGTATCATACTAACTTTTGTTTTATTATCTTTTAATTGTAATGCAGTAAATAGAACTTTTACTACCTTGCCCCTTGTATAATCCTTATCCTCTGCTGGATTATTTACATATTTCAGTTCTTTTACAACACCTTTACTATAAGCAAATTCAAAGACATTATTCCAAGTAAAATCATTATTATATTTATAACCTAATGCTGTTAAAACTAACTTTAAAAAAGCTTTCTCTCCTAATTCATTACTTGGCTTGAAGGTATTATCCATATATCCGTCTATTATTCCTTTTTCTACACAATAACCTATATATGGTGCAAACCAACTATCTTTAGGAACATCAGAAAAAGTGAAATCATTATACTTTTCTTTATTATTTAGTACTTCTTCTTCCATACACAATAATCTTACTATAAATGCAGCAGCTTCTGATCTTTTTAGGTGACTATCCAAATCTAAACTATCACCATTACCTTTTAATATCTTAAGTTCTTGAAGAACAGATGCTTTTTCATTAATATTTAAGATACTTTTAGCACTTACATTTGAATCATTATAACCAACAATAATTAAGCTTAAAGCTATTGCTAATATACCTATTCTTTTTATTAATCTCATATAATCACCCTTTTCTTATAGTTTACTTCTTGACTATTATATCATTTGTTTTTATATGCAACAATATTAATTTACATTACTATAACTCCCTGATTAATACAAAAAGAGCTTTTTAAAGCTCTTTTCATAAGAACAAAATCAAATTATATTATAATATCTACTGTGATATTATTATACCTCTATTAGTACCACTATATATTTTCCCATTATAATCTTGAAGAGAGCTATATTCAAGTTTAAGAATAGCATTCAAGTCTATATTAGAAAATTCTAATAAGATATATTTATCAAAACTTATGTTAACACTATTAGGATGTATTGTTTTTTTTGTTCCATCCAAATCACTAGTTAATGAGTATGTATTCGTAGATATATTAACTCCACTACTTTGTATATTTTCACTCATTTCTAATAATACTTTATTACTCCCAACAATCTTGGAATCAGCTATATAAAGTCCACCTGAAGTATAAGTACCATCAAAATCACACGTCTTGTCACTGGTTAATGTCCCATACAGATAATCTTTTATCAAACTTTTGATTGTTACTTTATAAATCTTTCCTTCAACGATCTTTTTTCCTGCTGGTAAATATAATACTATTTTATAGGGATTTAGATTATAGTTATAATATATTTTTTGTGGTGTTGCAAATCCAAATGACCCATCATCAACACCTTGAATCAGATAGAATGCTGGATTAATAGCCATACCTTCATCTAATGGTTTATCAACGTATAATGAAACAACATTTTCATTCTCAGTTTGTGCATATACAATGTTAACCTCTGCTTTTAGGCTATTAGCATTCATTACCTCTATATTATTTGCAAAACTAGATGCATTCAAAGAATCTACTAATCCGCTTACATATAAATTGTATATTTCATTCTCTTTTATTGGATGAATAGTTCCAAGATATATACTTCTAGCTGCAAATGCACCATCATTAACAATTCTAGCTTTCATTATAGTATTAGGAACTTTATTAGAATTCTCTAATTTATAATGACTAGGGTTTGTAGCCACTGTAGTTTTTAGATCTTTATTAAATGTTAGCTTAATTGTATAATCATCTACAACCTCAGTTGATTCTAACATTAACTTCTCTTCTGGTACATTAACTGCATAAAAATGACTACTATCACCTTTCCCATTATTAAGTTTTAACCCATATGGATTGGTTAATTGTCCTTTTACATTCACTGTGTAGTTTTGACTTCCACCAAAAGTTTTGTTCGTCATTCTAACGAGAACTTCTTTACTACTAATACCCACATTAGCTACAGATAATTCTTTCTTGCTACCATCAGCAATTATATCTCCGTTATCAAGAATCTGAAAACAATGTGAGAAAAATTCGGCTAACATTATTTCATCAGTAAATACCACTTTAATTGTTTTCTCATCTATAGGAACTACTTTACTAATAATAAACTCATCGGACTCAATACCTTCAATCTTATAACCAATAAATTCAGATGCAACATCTTTGCTTATGCCACCTAAGTTATCTTGTATCGATTTAATCTTTATTTGATATTTAGTACCTTCTCCTTGAAGTTGTGTGGATATAATTACTTGATTATCTTCTATTGAATCTACTTCAGCAGTTAATTTCTTTTTATCATTCTTTGCTTCTGTAATAATAATATCTTTATTTTCTAGTGAAGATATGTTTTCATTAAATATAACTTTAACTTTATCAGGGCTTATTACCTCTACACTATCTATACTAGTCTCTACTGTATCTATATTAAATCCTGCACTAGTAGCTTCCTCTATAGTCAGGGATTTGTTACCTATCAATAATTCAATTTGTCTTTTGTCTTCTTTTATGTTATTAACATTAAGCGCGTTATATAACACATCTACTATATCTCTTCTAAAGTAATTTTTATTATCTTCTGTTTGATTAGCTTTTTTAATATCATCTATTAACCCTACCTCATAGGATTTTTTATAAACTTCTTTCCATGTGAAATCAATATTATATTTATAACCTAAAGCTGTTAAAATAAGCTTTAACATTGATTTCTCAGTAATAGGTCCATTGGGTTTGAATGTACCATCATAAAAACCATCTATTATCTTATTTTCAATACAGAAATTAACATATGGAATATACCATTGTCCTTCTATTGTATCCATAAAAATTGTATTCTTGTAATATTTTTTGTTATCTAATACTTCTTTTTCTTTACCCATAAAACGTACAATAAATGCTGCTGCTTCTGTTCTCTTTAACTGACCATCTAAATTATAATCTTCTCCATTCCCCTTAATTATATGGAGCTTATTTAATTGTGTAGCTGTTTTATCACTACTAGCAAATGATGTAATACTTGTTAATAATAGCATTAAGGGTAATATTACGCATATACTTTTTTTTAGTTTTAACATTATTTCCCCTCCTTAATTAAAAAAGCCTATACCCCGAAGGGTATAGGGCTTTTATTTTATGATTTAATTACTAATCAGCATCAACTTCTACCCAAGCAGATGCATTACCTGCAGTATCTACAAGTCTTACATATGCATCATGAGTAGCTTTAGTTAATGTAGAAATATCTCCATCATATACATTAGTAGGTCCACCAGTATATGCTGTTTTATAGTCACTTTCATAATCAACTACATCATCTGAAGCTGTAGCATCATTAGCAACGACTGCAATTTGAACTTTTACTAATTCGTTATCAAAAACAGTAGCTGCAGTATCTGCTATATCAAATCCATGATTACCATCATCAAAAGTGATATTAGCAGCAAATGCTGTAGCAGTTACAACACTTGTATCACCAGTATCTAATCCAGTGAATTCAATTGCTGAACTTGGTGCAACTAATGGATTACCTTCTAAGTCAGTAATACCAGCAATTGAAGCTGTGTTAAATGTATAATTTTTACCTTGAGCAAATGTACCACCGTCAACTATACTAAAGTATAATTTTTTGAAGTAAGTATCTACATCAGCATTATCAATAGCTGCTTGGTCAGCTGCTTGAATTTCAACTGTTATAGTTTTTCCAGCAGCATCTTTAATTACAAAATCACCATCTGTAACATTTGTACTTGCTGTAGCTTTAAGACCTTCTTTGAATGTTACTTCAATTGTATCTGAATCTACAGGTACAACAGATTCAATTTCTGGTGTATCATCATCAGCAATTGATTTAGCGAATGTAACTTTCTTAGCATCTGTTGATGAATTACCACTTAATAAGATAGCAGCATCATTTTCGTATTGTACATTAGTAGCAGCATTAGTAGCTGTAAAATCTACATAATATACATTAGAATCTGAACCTGATAAATCTTTATTTGTATATACATGAACAAGTTTTTTATCATTAGTATCTACTACTAATTTACTAACTGTTAAACTAACTGGTGTAGAAGCATCATCTTTCAAAATTTGAATTGCTGCTGCTGCTGTAGCACCATTTGTAATATTAACTGGATAATTGAAGTATACATCAATTAAATTAGAATCTTTTTGAGTTGCAGTATCTGCAGCTAATTTAACTTCTGGTAAGTTAGAAGTAGCAAATACAGCATCTGCTCCATCTTCATTTGAAACATCAAAATATGTTGAAACATCCTTAATATCATGATCAGTATCATTAAACTCAACGTTATATACTTTATTAGCCTCAAATTGACCACTTGCTAATTTCACTGATAGTTTATTATCACTAACTGTTACTGCATTAGAATCATTTAATGGTGAAGTAGTTCCATCAAGTGTAATTTTAATATCATCAGGATCTAAAGTAGTTACAGTTGCTAAGTTACAATTAAATACTAATTTAATATTCTTACTATCAATTACTTCAACAGTATCAACACTAACTTTCTTTTCTGTAGCTATACCACCAAAGTAAGCAGTATTATTATCTGTATCTAATACAGCACCAAATTTACCTGCAATATTTTGAACTTTAACTTTGTATAAGTCACTAGCTCTCATATATCTACTTGTATCAAATGTTACCGTTGCTTCAGTCTTTTCAGTGTTTAAAGTAACAGCTACAGTTCCATTAAGAGCAGCAGGTGTACTAGTTCCACTATGGTTAGCAGTAATATCATTGCTTTGAGCACTTGATTGACTCTCATTAATAATAGTTAAATCTACTTTTGTTAAACCATTTACTGGCTGATTAAACATAATTTTAAATGTATGTCTATCTACTGAAACTGCACTTGAAACTTGAAGTTTTGTTGAAGAAGCAGTACCTGCAAATGTTTTTTCTATTTTCTTAGAACCTGTAGCAATATTACCATTAACGTCCATAACACCGTCAATAGTTAATGTGTACATTTTACCAGCTGTTTGAGCAGCAGTAGTTAATGTAACTCTATTAGTAGCTTTATCATATACAGCACTTGTTGCATATCCTAAATCATTATTAAATGTATAATTTAATACGTTAGAAGCTGTATCTGCATCTAAGTCTTCGCTGAATTGAACTACAACTGTACCAGAATTAGCACTTTTAATAGTAGCTGTTGGAGGAGTTGTATCTTTCTTAACACCAGCAAATTTCTTAGTATTTGTTGAAGCAAATCCATTACCAGCATCATCTAAAACATTAGCTACTGTTAATGTATATAATTTTCCTTGTACTTGTTCACTTGTTGTTAAGTAAACAACTGAAGTATCATTAGTACCATCTGTTTTAACTAAATACTCAGCTTCTACTACAGATAAATCATTATCAATGCTATAATTAGCAATATCTAAAGCTGATTCGTCTGTTTTATCATTAAATGTAACTTTTACTTTATCATTGTTTGTAGCAAGTACAGCTACAAATCCTAATTTAGTTGTATCTAATGGAGTACCTGCAAATTTCTTAGTAAGTGTTTGCTTTGGAGCATTACCAAATTCATCAAGTAAACCTGTTCCAATTGATAATGTATATAATTTACCAGCTTTTTGTGTATCAGTATCTAATATTACTTCTGGATCAGCAGTATATTCATTAGAACCTTTAACTAAAGTAGCATTAGTAATTGTAAGACCTTCTACAGAATAGTTTGATACATCTAAAGCAGTATCTTCATTTAATTTAGAGCTCTCTGTAAATTTAATACTTATTGTATTTCCATCTTTAGAAACTACAGATTTAATAGCTGGACCAGTCTTATCAACTGCTTTACCAGCAAATTTAACTGTTGTATTTGCTTTGATTAAGTTACCAGCGTTATCAGCTACGTTATTAATTGTAATTGTATATAATTTACCAGCTTTTTGAGCGCTAGTGCTTAATAATACTGCAGTTTTACCAGCATTATTTTTATTATATGCTTCATCAACTACAACACCAGTAGCTATTAAATCATTATTGATTGTAAAATCTTCTTCTACTATTGTAGCTAAATCAAGATCAGTTGAGTTAAATACTACTCTTACTAATTCACTTGTAACAGGTAATGTGCTATGTACAGCAGGTTTAGTTGTATCTGCTGGCTTAGCAACGATAGTCTTAGTAACGTCACCAACTGTTACAGTATAAGTAGTACCAGGAATCATATCAGCTGTATCAACTACAACTACATTACCTTTAATAACTACTTCTTTAACTTCTACTTCTTTATCTTTAGAATCTACAATTGTTACTTCAGGAGCAGCAGCTAATTCAATGTCATAATTAGCATGAACTCTATTGTTATCAATAGAAACAACAGATTCAAGTACAGCTACTACTGGAGGGTCAACTAAATCAAGTTCAACAGCTAAATCTTGATCAATTGCACCAGCTTCTACTAAAGCATCAGCAAGGATAACACCTTCGCTATTTTCAGCTTTTAATACTTCAACAGTTACTGCTGCTACATCAGCCATAGTTAATTTCTCAGCATCTGCTGCAGCTACTAAGTTTTTCTCTTCAGCGAATGTCATAACGTCTTCCCATTCGAAGTCTTCGCCTTGAGTATAACCTAATGTTTCAAGCATTACTTTGTAATACTCTTGAACTGTCATCATACCATTAGGATCGAATTCTTCTCCACGACCTAACCATCCTAATTCTGGATTAGCTTTTAAATACGCTAATGCTGGTCTTCCACCAACCCAAGTCATTTCTTCTGCATCAGCAAATGTTTCAGTTCCTTCAAATGCTAAAGCTTCGTCTTCTAATCCTCTTAATCTTAATGACATAAGAGCAAGTTTCCATCTTGGGCTTTCTGTACCAAGATACTCTTCTGTTACTCCGTCACCATCGCCTTTGATTAATTCTAAGGCTTCACAAATATCTGCATCAGTCTTAGTATCTTCAGCAGCAAATGATACAGTAAATGTTGATACGATCATTGCTAATGAAAGGACTAATGCAAAAACTTTTTTTAAGTTTTTCATTAATATTTCTCCTCCTTTTAATTTGCTTCTAAATTGGAAAGGTTATCCACCTTTCAAGCACATGGTAAATTATAGCACTACATTATTTTCCAGTCAATATAATATCTTCATATGTAACAAATCTGTAATAGAGTTTTTACATGAAAATCTTATATAATATGGATAATACTGTAACTTAATCTATTATATAACATTATTATCCATTAATACAAGCTTTTTCCTACATTGTAATATTACCGTAATATACAATAATATTTTTTTGCAACTATATTAAAAGTATATAAAATCATACTACTAAAATCATATATAAAACCCTCAATTTATACACTAAATTAAAAATCACCACATCATTATTATAATAACGTGGTGACAATAAATGTGTAGTATATTCTTTTAAGCCTTAATAAATCTCTCCAACCCTGCAATACCTTCCTCATCCATCTTATAAACACCAGCACACTCAAGTACCTGAGCAAAGATATTGCCTACTTTTTTCCTAATACACTCTCTTGCTTCATCAGCCTTCATATCTATTCCATACTCTTCAACTAATCTATTAATCCACTCACCATGCTTCTCTAACTCTTCATACTCTGCTCTATCCTTTATCTTACCTACTAGAATATCTTCTATTAAAGAAAGCTCTTTCTTAAGTCTTGCAGGAAGTACAGCAAGTCCCATAACTTCAATAAGTCCAATATTCTCTTTTTTAATATGATGCAGATGAGCATGAGGATGGAATATACCATCTGGATGTTCCTCACTTCTTCTATTATTCCTAAGAACTAAATCAAGTTCATAATCTCCATTTCCATTAATCCTTGCTATAGGTGTTATAGTATTATGAGAAATCCTCTTACAATCTTCCTCTGTATAAGCCAATATACCAAGACTCTCATCGGAATAATCTCTCCACTTACCTAGAATCTCATCAGCAAGCTCAATTAACTTATCCTTATCCCTAGAAGATAATCTAACAACCGATAAAGGCCATCTAACCAACCCTATCTTAACCTCTTCATAACCATCTTTCCTTAACTCCTTAATAATAGAAGCCTTTTCCATAGGAAAAACATGATGTCCACCTTGAAAATGGTCATGGCTAAGAATAGAACCACCAACTATTGGCAGGTCAGCATTAGACCCAACAAAATAATGAGGAAACTTCTCCACAAATGACAATAACCTAACAAAAGTATCCTTAGATATCTTCATAGGAACATGCTTCTCATTAAAAACTATACAATGCTCATTATAATATACATAAGGCGAATACTGGAGATACCAATTCTCACTACTTAACTTAACTGGAATCACCCTATGATTATTCCTAGCCGGATGATTCAATCTCCCAGGATATCCAACATTATCTATACAAAGAAAACACTTAGGATAATTAGCGCTAGGCATACTCCTAGCCTTCTCAATCTCCTTAGGATCTTTTTCGGGTTTAGAAAGATTAATAGTAATCTCCAGTTCCCCTACCTGAGTATCAGCCACCCAATACTCATTTTTAGCTATCCTATCCATCCTTATATAATTAGAATCCTTAGACAACTTATAATAATAATCCGTCGCACTCTCTATACCTTCTTCATCAGCTATCCCATAAAATCTATTAACCAACTCAGAAGGTCTAGGCATAAGCGTAGCCATAATCCTAGCATCCAACATATCTCTATATGTAACAGTATCTTCTATTATATTATTATCCACAGCATACTGTAATAATTCCTCCAATATCCCCACAGGAGAATCCACTACTCCACAACTATCCAATTCTCCCTCATAAGGCTCCGAAATCCCCAATATATCCATAATGGAATTCCTCACTAATTGAACATCCCACTTCTCTATCATTTTATTACTAAGACCAAACTTTATTAGCTTCTCAATACTAATCTTAACTCTCTCCACTAGTATACCTCCATCTCAGTTTATCTAATAATATTCCTCTTCATATCCTATAATATTATCAAACTAATATTTCTCTATATCTTACACTTCATTACAATTATCAACTAAATATTAAATACATAGCCTACCACCAAACATATCTAAAGTACAATCCAAGAGCCAAGCAGGGTATATATATGTAAATAAGCCGACCTTTAAATTTCCCTTAGAAAATCTTAGTGAGTGGATATAAATATTACGTTAAGAACCTTAACTGTTTGACCAACGGGAGTTGTTAAGGTTTAGTAATATTTATTGGAACGAACTTAGTTTTTCTTAGGGAAATTTAACAAGAGGCGTTTTACATATATATACCCCTGCGCCCCCTGCACTATTTCTTATTTACCACCAAAGCCATCAGGATTATTAACATGCCACTTCCAAGCACTCTCAATAATCCTCTCCAAAGAATTATACTCAGGCTTCCAACCCAATTCCTTAACAGCCTTCTCAGAAGAAGCAATCAACACAGCAGGGTCCCCTGCTCTCCTCTCAGCTTCCTCAACAGTAATAGTCCTTCCAGTAACCTTTCTAGCCACCTCAATAACCTCTTTCACAGAAAATCCCTTTCCATTACCAAGATTAAACACAGTACTCTCTCCACCATTTTGCAATCTCTCAAGAGCCAATATATGAGCATCAGCCAAATCAGTTACATGAATATAATCCCTAACACAAGTTCCATCCTCTGTAGGATAATCATTACCAAAAATAAATATCTTCTCCCTCTTACCAAGTGCCACTTCCAATATAATAGGAATAAGATGAGACTCTGGACTATGGTCTTCCCCTATATGTCCATCAATATGCGCTCCTGCCGCATTAAAATATCTAAGTGCAGTATACTTAATCCCATAAGCATTATCAGACCACTTCAACATCTTCTCAACAGATAACTTAGTCTCCCCATAAGGATTAGTAGGCATAGTCCTATCTGTTTCCATAATAGGTATACTCTCTGGCTCTCCATAAGTAGCCGCAGTAGAAGAAAAAACAATATACTTAATACCATGCTCCTTCATCTTCTCCAACAAACACATAGTTCCATACATATTGTTGTTATAATACTTTAATGGCTCAGTAACACTCTCACCAACAAGAGAATCCGCTGCAAAATCAATAATAGCTTCTATCTTATTCTCACTAAAAACTTTTTCCAATGCATCTTTATCCCTCAAATCACCTACACATAACTTGATATTCTCTGGAACTGCCTCTCTATGTCCTTTTTGCAGATTATCAAATACAATAACCTCTTTACCTTTCTCTAAAAGTCTCGCCACTGTATGAGACCCAATATATCCTGCTCCTCCACAAACTAAAATAGCCATACTATTATCTCCCTTCCACTATAAGATTCTTCTATTAAATTCTTCCTGCTCCATCACCAACATTAGCCACATAAAACTCAGGCACTAACCCAATTCTATCCTCATAATTCTTACCAACTACTCTAATAAACTCATCAACACTATCCTCTTTCACAATACTAACTGTACAACCTCCAAAACCAGCACCAGTCATACGTGAACCAATAGTCCCCTCTATCTTCCTAGCTTCCTCTACCATAGTATCAAGCTCAACACCTGTAACTTCATACAAATCTCTCAAAGATTCATGAGAAGCATTCATCAACTTACCGAATGTAATAATATCTCCCTCATTAAGCGCCTCAACCGCTTCCTTAACCCTTACATTTTCCTCAACCGCATGTTTAGCCCTATCTCTAGGAATATCCTTATGAATAAGATGCTTATATTTATCAAATGTCTCTATATCCATCTCACAAAGATTCTTGATATCCAACTCTTTCTGAATACACTCCAAAGCATATTGGCACTCCGAACGTCTCTCATTATACTTAGAATCCGCTAACCCTCTTCTCTTCTTAGTATTACCTATAACAATCTTAAACCCATCCAGCTTAAGAGGCGCATACTCATAATCCAACGTCTCACAATCAAGTAATATTGCATGATTCAATTTCCCCATACCAGAAGCAAACTGATCCATAATACCACAATTAACTCCTACAAATTGGTTCTCCGCTCTCTGGCTCATCTTAACCATCTCAACCATATCTTCCTTACAATCAAACAACTCATTAACAACTACAGCTGTCAACACTTCAAGAGATGCAGAAGAAGATAACCCCGAACCATTAGGAATATTACCATAATACAAAATATCAAAACCACCAACTTCATGACCCTTATCAATAAACTCCTTAATAACTCCCTTAGGATAATTAGTCCAATCATCCTCTTCCTTATACCTAATATCATCAACATCAATCTCTACCCTAAGATCAAAATTAAGAGTAGCAAACCTAACCTTACCATCATCCCTCTTCCTAGCAGCCGCATATGTACCAAAATCAAGAGCACAAGGAAAAACATACCCACCATTATAATCAATATGCTCCCCAATCAAATTAACTCTCCCCGGCGCAAAAAACTTATCTACACCACTCTCTTCTCCACCATACAACTCCACAAACTTACCAACAATCTCTCTCTCCATATCTATTTCATTCCTCTCTATAATTTTAAATTCTTATATTATTTTTATTTATCTAATTAATATATCTCTATCAATATTTAACGTAGCCCAGTAGGTAATATATATACAAATAAAGCGATTTTTAAATACTTGTTAGAAAATCTTAATGAGTGGAAATAAATATTACGTTAAGAACCTTGACTGTTTGACCAACGGGAGTTGTCAAGGTTTAGTAATATTTATTGGAACGAATTTAGTTTTTCTTCAATTATTTAACATAAGCTGTTTTGTATATATATTACCTACGGTAGCCACACTAGAATTATAATCTCCCAGCTACGCTATTCCTATGAATCAACCTAGTTTCAATAATAATCTTCTTATTCTCCTTATCCCTATCCTTAATAATCTCACATATCCTATTACCCGATATCTGTCCAAGTCCACTCATATTCTGATCCACAGTTGTAAGACTAGGTTCTGTTATCTGACTAATAATAGTATTATCAAACCCTATAATTGAAAATTCCTCTGGCACAGATATACTAAGAGCCTTAGCTGCCTTCAATGCCCCAACAGCCATCCAATCATTACAAGCAAACAAACAACTAACCTTATCATTCTTTCTAATTATCTTCTCAACAACCACCTTTGACTGCTCAACAGCTTCTAATCCATTACCATCTTCAATAATCAATATATTATCTTCATCAAACTCCAACTTAAACTCCACACAAAACTTCCTATATATATCCTCTTTCACATCATAAGAATAACTATGTCGTCCTCTCAGGAAAACTATATCCCTATGCCCTAACTCATACAGATACTTAAGCGCTTCATAAGTTCCAACCTCTCCATCATTAAGAACATAATTACAATGAATCCCCCTATTATATCCATTAATAATAACCAACGGTATTTGTTTACTAATCCCCTCATAATAACCAGACTTTATATTCTTAGTCCTAGGGTTAATAGCAATAATACCATCAACGCTTCTATCCTTCATATTATCAATCATCAGTTTTTCCTGCTCTGGATCTCCTTCTGTATTACATAAAAACGTAGTGTATCCCTTGTTCTTAATAACACTATCAATACCTTTTACCACCTCAGAAAAGAAAAGGTTTTCTATACTAGGCGTAAGAATACCTATAGTCTGTGTCTTATTATGAATAAGTCCTCTAGCCAGTAAATTAGGCTTAAATTCAAGCTCTTCTATTGCTTTTTCTACTTTTTTTCTCGTCGCCTCTTTTACTGGATAGTTTTTATTCATTACTCTTGATACCGTAGTAATGGAAACTCCTGCTAATTTAGCAACATCAGCGATTGTAGCTCTTTTTTGCTGATCCATTTCTCCACCTCCTATTATAGAAAAGGTTTTCTAAAATCATTATATGATATATAATCAATATTTGCAAGTATTAATATTAATTTTGAAAACAAAAAAAGTACCCATTCAAAAAAATGGATACCTCTTATATTCTTACTACATACCAACAAAAGCAAATTGACAATTATCTATAACTTTACCAGCTACATCTGCTACATTACTAATGCTAAGCATATATACAGAATAATTATTCTGTTCATTTGTTGTAATGATAACTTTATTTTTAGCATCATTAAGTTTTGCACTATGAATATCTAATTTAAGCTTTGCACCATATGGCTGCTCAATACTATAATTAGATATATCTTCTGCTGTAGTTTCATCTAACTCTTCGTTAAAGGTAATCTCTACCATATTATCTCCGACTGCTATAACTTTAACAACTTCTGGTTTTACTTGATCATCACCATTAGCATGTACATAGTTAGCACCAAACAAAAATACTGTAATTAAAAAACACATACTAAGTAGACTTATTCTTTTCATAATTTTAACTCACTCCATATCTTTTTCTATATTTTCCTACTTTTTACGACTTTATTCTAAACGTTTTTTATATAATTGTCAATAATATGTTTTATCAATATAATGTTTTATATGTTATTACATTATTCTTTATATAAAAACTTACTTATTTACGTAAAAAGAGTTATATCCATTAATACCTAACAGACATAACCCTTATTTATTACTTATTCAATTATAAATGTTAATTTATTAATTACTTATTATTGCTTATATGTAAATCTATTTTTGAAATAACATTGAAGCATTTATTCCATTACCATCAATATCCATAACATTTTCAATAAGTATAGCATATACAGATTCAGTACTTAGATCACCAATATTAAGGATAGCTTTTGTACCAGCAGCATCAAGTTCTGCTGAAATAACATCTACTTTGCCTTTTAGTTCGCATCCATATTGATAATATACATCAGCTATTTTATAATTAGCGATATTTTCAACTGATTCTTTATCTACTACATGGTTAAAATTAACTTCTAGTCTATTATCTCCAACAACTCTTACATGGATATTATTAGTTTTAGAAGCATAACTGAATACTCTCCAGCAATTATCAATATTTTCACCATTTACATCTTGGATTTTGTTATTAATACCAAGCATGAACATATCATGACTTATATCACCAGTAGTAAGAGTAACAACAGTATTAGTTTCATCTAGTTCTGCTGAAATAATATCTACATAATAAAATATTGCTCCAATAGAAGGATGAATACAATAATTAGTAATATCTTCAGCCATTTCTTTGTCTAGCTCACGAGTAAATGTAATCTGTACTTGGTTTTCGTTCAAAATCTTAAAGTCTGAAATACGTGTCTTTACATAGTCATTAGTACTAGCATAAGCAACTACATTAGTACAAAAAAGTACTGCCACCAAAAAACCTAAACTAATTTTTCTAATTTTTTCCATAACTTGCATCGTCTCCTTTGAATTATTATTATATTTGGTTTTCTACATAGGATATTCTAATAGTTTAGGTAGTATTTATCAATACATATTATGTATTTTCGTGTTTTATTAAAATATTTTTTGGTTTTATTAATTTTATATTGTTTAATTATCAAATAATTTATATAATTAACATTCTTTTGCTGTTTTTCATTAATTACCATATTTTGTAAAGTATATTAGAGAAATCGGTTAATGAAATTAATTATTGTTTTATAATTAATCTATTGACATTTATTTTACCAAAAGGGATAATAATAATACAAACAGACTTAGATTCACACTGGAGGTAAAAAAAGTGAAACGAATTGTATTAACAGGTGGAGGAACCGCTGGACATGTAACACCTAATCTAGCCCTTATCCCCCATCTAGATAAACTTGGTTACGATGTTCATTATATAGGTTCTTATAATGGTATGGAAAAGGACTTAGTAGAGAAAAAAGGTATTCCATATCATGGTATTTCATCTGGAAAGCTTAGAAGATATATTGACCTTAAGAATCTTTCAGACCCATTTAGAGTTGTAAAAGGCGTGGGTCAGGCAGCTAAATTAATAAGAAAACTAAAACCCGACGTAGTATTTTCAAAAGGTGGTTTTGTAACAGTTCCAGTTATTCTAGGTGCCAAGTTAAATAGAGTACCTTCAATTATACACGAATCAGATATGACTCCAGGACTCGCCAACAAAATAAGTATCCCTTTCGCAACAAAAGTATGTACTACATTTGCGGAGACCCTTAAACACCTTCCAGAAGATAAAGCAGTTCTCACTGGAACACCAATCAGAGAAGAGATATTACAAGGTGATAGAGCAAAAGGTTTGTCACTATGTGAATTCAGCACTTCAAAACCTGTATTACTAATGACAGGGGGAAGTCTAGGAGCTGTGAGAATCAATGATGTTCTTAGAGAATCTCTGGATATGATATTAGAAAAATATCAACTAGTGCATCTATGTGGTAAAAATAATCTAAAAGAAGAATTAGTAGGAATACAAGGTTATAGACAATTTGAATATGTTAATGAAGAGATGTCAGATATATTGGCAATGAGCGATGTGGTAATATCAAGATCTGGTGCTAACATAATCTCAGAACTATTAGCTCTAAAGAAACCTCATGTACTTGTACCATTGCCAGCTAATGCTAGTAGAGGCGACCAGATACTTAACGCTGCTTCTTTTGAGAAACACGGATATAGTTATGTTCTTAACGAAGAGGATATGACTCCTAAGAACGTAATGAAAGCCATAGATTCTGTATATAACAACAGGAATGAATATATTGACCATATGAATCATAGTAAATCAAGTAACGGAATTGAAAACATTCTAACTCTAATAAATGAATTAGTGAAGTAAAAATAATATTTTAGTTAAATTAAGGGCATTTCTATTATAGAAATGCCCTTAGTAATATTATAGCCTGCTTGCAATCTCTTTAGCAATAGCATCCAGCTCTTCTTTTTCAATCTTAATGGTTTCCCATTTAATCTTTACATTATCATTATTATATCTTGGTATAAGATGCATATGAAAATGAAATACTGTTTGACCAGCTGCCTCGCCATTATTCTGTAATATGTTTAGTCCATCGCAATTGTAGATACTCTTCAATACCTTTGCAATATGTGTTGCAAGAGCAAATAATCTTGATGCTGATTCAGTATCTAGTTCATATATGTTTTCTATATGTTCTTTTGGAATAATCAATGTGTGCCCTTTTGCTGCTGGATATGGATCAAGTACAACTTTAAATTCACTATTTTCGAAAATAGTAGCTGAGTCCATGGAACCGTTGGCAACATTGCAGAATAAACAATTTTGTTTAATCATAATTTCTCCTTCCCAATGCCTTATTTTCTCAATATCTAAGTATCCGCCTATATCTAAGATATTATTCATAAGACATATATCCCTCGATGATAAAAACCTAAGTTAATAAATACCAAGCCTGTATAGACTATACTAAACTATATTTTAATTTTTTTCAAGGATAATTTTGTAATAATTTATTATAGGCATATATAATCATAAAGGTCAAATTTTATGTTATTGTTATATATAAATATTATGATATTTAATTAGTATAAATTATATTATTTGTTAGTATTTTATCAAATATTGCGTTTTTTTATATAATATTCATTGTATTATTCGATTTTCTTTGATACAATAGTAAACGTTAGGAGGTGGATAAATGAATTATCATGAAAAAAGTATTATTGAAAATTTTTCTGTACTACTTGATGATTGGTTAAATATCTATCAGCAAACTAGAAAACCTGAAATAATAGCAAAAATAGTTCATGAAATCAAAAATCCGATTTCATTGATAAGAAGTACTTTACAACTTATTGAAGTCCAGACTCCAGAAGTCAAAGAGAATATACATTGGAGTTCTTTATATGAAGAACTTGATTACATTTGTTTATTGCTCAATGATTTTAATACTTTGAATTACTCATTCAATATACAAAAGACATGTGTTGATGTATCTACTTTACTTGATTCAGTAGCAAAATACTTTTATTCGTCAGCATATAGCAAGAATATCAACTTCTATATGACCAAATCGAAAGATCTACCTGTCATATCAGGTGATAAAACAAGATTGAAAGAAGCTTTTATGAATCTGATTAAGAATGCTATAGAGGCTACTGACGAAAACGGTACTGTTACAGTTGACATCAATTACTTGGATTCTTTTTTATTGATTACTGTCAGTGATACTGGTTCAGGTATCAGAGAAGACAGGATAGATGAAATATTCAAGCCATTCGTAACCTACAAAGAAAATGGGACTGGTCTTGGATTACCAATAGTAAAATCAATAATTGAGCAGCACTGTGGTACTATTGAAGTTGAAACAAAAGAGGGTGAAGGCACTTCATTTATTATCAGCCTCCCAATTAATACCGAACAAGCTTTGCAGGTACAATAATTTAAATAAGATTAGATTTTCATCGTTAATGATTTTTTGTATTTTATGTTTTATATCATAATCCATAGTATTGGCATATATATAATTAAGCACTTCCCCATGATTACATTCTTTGGCGAACATCTGAGCTAACCTATATTTTTTATCATAATTCATCTTCTTGTTTACATATTTCCTGCAACTCAATTTGTCATATAGATTAATTAATTCATTACATTGATTTATCTTAGATTTCATTATGTCTTGTACGATATTTCTATTGATATGCGAGATAATTTTGTTGTGCATAGCTTTATAGCCAGTACATAAGTTATAACCTTCATCAATAAGATTTTCATAGAGTAATAATAATTGTTCTCTTTCTATAAATTCACTTGAAGCTTTTTTATCCATTTCTATACCATCTTCCTTTATTATATATAAGATGAATTAAATATTTTGTTGTATTGTGTAACCAACCAATTTATAAGTTGAATACTTAATTCATTTTATATATATACTCATTACTTTCCATAAATATTATTTATTCAAGTAATTTTTTAGCTTTGTAATAAATTTCCACTCACCCTGTTGTATATATTCTCTTGGTTCATTCCATAATAATATTGGAAGGAAGTGACAGTATGAAAAGACGAATCTATAAACCTAAAATTATGATGGCATCGTTAGTTATTATCTTATTACTTAGTTTTTTTACAACAAATGTATCTACTGCAAAAGGTCTGATTTTTAAATGGACCAATGTAAAACAGGTGGAAGTTACAGCCTATAGACTTAATGTTAGAATAGGTCCAAGTACTTCATATAGAAAGATTGGTACCGTATCTCGTGGAGATGTTATAGATGTTCTTGGCACACTTGGCAGTTGGTATGTAATTCATAAGAAAGATGGTTCAGTGGGTCTGATTTCAAGCACTTACACTCGTGTTCATTCTTATTATAATCCACCCCCAACCACAAAAGAACCTGATAAATACAGCGGTAATCTAACACCGGAAGAAACCCTAATGATTAATTTAATAAATGCAGAACGCAAGAGTGCTGGTCTCCCTGGCTATAAGCCAGATATGGAACTTATGAGAGTAGCAAGAATAAAAGCAGAGGATCTATCAACTAACAAATATTTCAGTCATGATTCGCCTATCTACGGTTCTCCTTTCAAAATGCTTTCGGATTTTTCTGTGGATTATAAAATGGCTGGAGAAAACATTGCTGGTAATAGCACTGTAGAATCAGCTCAATATTCTCTTATGAGCAGTCCATCCCACAAAGCAAATATACTAAGTACTAATTTTAATTATGTGGGTATAGGCATATACAATGATTCAAGATACGGTAAAGTGTTCGTTCAGATGTTTATTCAGAAGTAAAATATAAATGGTGAATTTCTTTTATACTAATTTCTAATATACAGAATCTAGTTAAATGAAATTCACCATATTTATTGAAAACCATTAATCAACAAATCAATAATAAATGATACTAGTTTACTTATTATGAATCAATCTCAGAAATCAGTGAATTTGAATATATTATCAAATTCATATAGTAATGTAAAGTTACCCTTGGCTTTTAATTTACCTGTTAAAAAACCTCTCTGTATGGTTAACTTACCCTTTATTACCTCATCCAGGATATTAGTATCAATATTGACTATAACATCAGCTGAAGGGTCAGTTCCTATATATCCTGCTAATTTTTTATCTTTTACCTTTAAGATTATGTCTTTATTCTTTTGATCCGTTATTATTATATTATATGTACAATTAAATGATGGGTCTTCACATATAAATGTTTGTAGAAATCTATCTATGTATTTATTCCCTGATAAATTATCGTTTTGATTCAACTGTTGTTTCAAGAAATCGGATATCTCTAATATATCTTTTCTCTGTTCGGCTATGAATGGGTCTTCTTCGATAATTTTATTAGCCTTGTTATCTCCTACATATTCATCAATGATATTCATCTTGGTAAATGTATCAGGTCTATCAAGTTCCATTTCATTAGATATATATTTTGGTGAATACCCAGTACCTGTTGGTAACGTATCACGTTTTTGATTAAGAACCCTATAAAAATCCTCTGTTTTTTTATCTATTATTGATATTGTTCTTTCATTAGTTTCTAGCTCTACAGAGTTTTTTATTCTACCACAGACATTTACACCTTCTAAGCCTCCTAGCATATCCCAGCATTTTGTAAGATAGTTAGAAGCATCTCTATCCCCATTAGTCTTAGTTAATGCTACAGACATCAAGTATTTCCCTTGAAACAACTCTTGTTGATTGAAATGGTAACATCTATCAAGGAAGGTCTGCATTCTTCCCCCTATTCCAATCCATTCTACGGTTGTTGCTAATACAACCCCTTCTGCTATTGATAATTCACTTAAAAACTCTTCTGTTATATCTTGGTAATCAAGACTCCATTGTTTTACATTCACTTCTAATTCATTAAGTACTGTATGTATTCGTTTCACTGCTGCCAACGATAAATCATCAGCCAACCCATTGCCCGCATAAATGATTAATATCTTCATATGTCCTCCCTCTAAGTGATAAGGGGACAAAAATATAATGCCCCCTTGGTTACTTTTATTCAATACATTTGCTTATCTTACTTGAATAGTAATCTTTTACATCGATTATATCCCAAGTCGTGTAGAAAAATCTTTTTTTGATTCTCATATTGATAACATCTCCACATCTCATGTCAGATGCAAGAGAACTTTCTACTTTTATTTTAATATAAGTATTGCTAGATTTCAATTTTCTTTTCTTCAAAATTATAATTCCACCAATTTTATCTATAATCTCAAAGTGTCCTTGCTCGTACATCTCTCTCTTAGATACCTCTACATGCTTCTTCCTCTTTTTGTAACAATTCATGTCGATTATCATAGGGTTGAAACTAAGAACCGGTGCTTCTGTATATTTCTGTATTTTCCTTAGGATATAGTACACTCTGGTTATCTCATCAAGATTAGTGGTATAATTTTTCTTATAACTTTTATGCAAATTGATTCCATGACAGCTGTTAATGTATTCAAGGAATCTACTAAGTTCAGTTAGAGTGAGTTTAATTTCTTGTTCTGTCAATGATAGGCTGTAACTTGGCATAAACAATAGAATGAATTTATTGTAAAAATCTTCTTCAAGAGCTGATATAAGACTGTTTTTATAAAATTTCATACAATAATTAGTAATAATCTTAAATACGTGTTCTCTATCAGTATTTATCTTATCTTCCCATTTGTAAGAGTCGTTATAATAGTCATTTAGTACTTCAAGCACTTCTTTGTCATCATATAGTACGCTTGCTTCATTTTGTAAAATTTCTTTACTGAAAAACATAAATTCACCACCGCAAAAAGTTATTTTGTAGTATTTATTTTTCTCTTTGCGTGGGTGTTTTATTCATGTGTTATGATTAATTATTAAATAATTATTGTAACTAGGCCTGCTTTCTAAGTGTTAATAGATAAGCTACAAGTGCGCCACCAATAAATCCGCCTAAATGTGCCAGATTGCTTATTCCTGGATTCATAGTACCAAAAGCTATACCAACTATGAACATTATTAGTATCGTATATGAGTTAAGACCACCAATGTGTTTCTTATATATTCTTGAATAGACTAAGATAGCTCCAATAAGTCCATATATAGCACCTGAAGCTCCAGCAGATATTACTGGTCTTTGGTTGATTAAATCTACTGTTATGCTAAGTAATCCTCCAGATATTCCAGATAATCCATATAGTAATATATATTCCCATTTTTTCATATATCTTTCAATTCTGGTTCCAAATATAAATAATGAAAACATATTATATAAAAGATGAAGTGCGCCAATATGGATAAACATTGAGGTGATTATTCTATAATACTCACCTTTGGTAAAGAAGGAGTAATAGTCTATAGCTCCAAATTTCACTAGATTGAGGATGTTAGTAGTTCCTCCTGATTTCTCCATGTATATGAAGAAAATAATATTAATGGCTAAAAGACCATAAGTAATATATGGTATGCTAGCGCTTTCTTGTATGGTTTTAGGTCCCCATGATTCATCATTAGCTTCTAATAATTTTCTTATGTCTTTTTCAATACCTATTACATTGTTAACCTGCATACTTGGAATAATAAGTTTTCCTTCATTATCGTCTATGATCCAATTAATGTCTATAAGGTCTTCATCAAAGTCGGGCGTATAATTGACATCTTTATATATATCCAATGCATTTTCAGTTATTATTAGATTCAGCAGAATGATCTTGTTAGAATCTATATGTCCAAACTGTTCTTTAGTTATGACTTTATACTCTTTAAATTTTTCTTTACTGAATGTATAAGCACTGTCAAGAGATATTATATTCACTAGATATAAACTGCTATTATTGAATGTTGCATACATTTTAACTTTTTTACTGTCTGTTGGAATGATTTGATAATCATAGCTATCAAAAATATTACATATTTTGGTAAAAGTCTTCATTTCATGTGCCCACCCTTAAAGTTATGTTTTTTATTATTATTGTATCCATTACACAGAATAAGTCAACCATTATTTGTTAATAAAATATATATTAAAAGCACCAGCCATAAAATGACTGGTGCTTAAATTATATAATAAGAGAGAATCTATTAAGCTTCTTCTCCACAAAGTCTTAATAATGTTTCCCATCTTTCGTCAATAACTTGTTGGATTTCAGCTACAACTTCTGGATTCTTAGCTACATGCTTGAATCTTCCTTGAGCTTCTAACCAATCGCTGATTGGACGTTTGTTTTTAGGCTTGTAAGTTAACTTGTACTCACCATTAATTACTTCATATAATGGCCAGAAGCAAGTATCTACAGCGATTTCACATAATTCCATTAAACGTTCACTTTCGTATCTCCATCCACGTGGACATGGAGCTAATACGTTAAGGAATGCTGGACCTGGAGTATAGATAGCTTTTTCAGCTTTTTCATATAAATCTTTGAAATTTTTGAAAGGAGCTGATTGAGCTACATATGGAATACCATGTGCAATCATAACTCTAGTTAAATCTTTTCTGTATTGTTGCTTACCTGGTACTGCTGTACCTGCTGGTGAAGTTGTTGTATCAGCATATTTTGGTGTAGCTGATGATCTTTGAATACCAGTGTTCATGTAAGCTCCGTTGTCATAACATACGTATACCATGTCATGACCTCTTTCCATAGCACCTGATAATGATTGGATTCCGATATCATATGTTCCACCGTCTCCACCAAAAGCTATGAATTTATAAGTATCATCTAATTTACCTTGTTTTTTAAGTGATGTGTAAGCAGCTTCTACACCGGCAACTGTTGCTCCAGCGTTTTCGAAAGCTGAGTGGATGAAAGAATCTTTCCAAGCTGTAAAAGGATAAAGGAATGTAGAAACCTCTAAACATCCTGTTGCAGATCCAATTACTGCATGATCTTCTTCTTTTAATGCTCTAAGGATAGTACGTACTACTACAGGAGCACCACATCCAGCACACATTCTATGTCCACCAGTTAATCTTTCTGGTTTTTGTGTTGTTTCTTTTAAATTATATGCCATCTTCTATTTCACCTCCAATTATTTTAAGCTTCTACTACGCCTAAGTAACGATAAGGATCGTCTACTTTGTTAGCATTAACGATTTCTGTTAAATCAGCGTATACTTTATCTATATCATTAGTCTTAACGTCACGACCACCTAAACCATAGATGTAGTTTACTGCTAATGGTTTTGCTTCACCATAGTATAATGCACTAACTGTTTCAGTGAATAATGGAGCACCTTTAGCGTTGAATCCATCACATTTGTCTAATACAGCTACTGCTTTAACTCCTGCTAAAGCTTTTGCAAGTTCTTCTGATGGGAATGGACGGAATACTCTAATCTTAATTAAACCAACTTTTTCGCCTTTAGCTCTAAGTCCGTCAACTACGAATTTAGCTGTTCCTGCTGTAGAACCAATAACAACGATTGCTCTTTCAGCATCTTCCATTTTGTATTCTTCGAATAAGCCATACTCTCTACCAGTTAATTTAGCAAAGTCAGCTGATACTTCTAAGATAGCTTTCTTAGCATTTCTCATACTTTCTGCTTGTTGACGTTTGTGCTCGAAGTAATGAGTTGTAATAGCTAGTGGACCTACAGCTATAGATTCATCTTTGTTTAATAAGTAATTCTTTGGCTCAAATTTACCAACGAAATCTTTTACTTTTTCATCTTCAAGAAGTTCAATATTCTCAACAGCATGAGAAGTGATGAATCCATCATAACAGTTCATTACAGGAAGTTGAACATCTTCTACTTCACTGATTCTAACTGCCATGATACAGTTATCATATGCTTCTTGATTGTTTTCTCCATATATTTGAATCCATCCTGAATCTCTAGCACCCATAGAGTCTGAATGATCATTATGTATGTTGATTGGACCTGATAACGCACGGTTAACTACTGATAATACCATTGGTAATTTACATGATGCAGCGATATATAACATTTCCCACATTAATGCTAAACCATTGGCTGATGTTGCTGTCATTGTTCTTGCACCTGCAGTTCCTGCTCCGATACAAGCTGACATAGCTGAATGTTCTGATTCTACAGGAACGAATTCTGTATCTACTTGACCATTTGCAACAAATGCTGAGAAGTATTGAGGTACTTCTGTTGATGGAGTAATTGGGAATGCTGCTACTACATCAGGATTAATTTGTCTCATCGCAATGGCTACAGCCTCGTTACCTGATAATTTATCACGAATTGCCATATCTTCATTTCCCTCCTATCTATTATTCACCTTCTGGTACAAAATCGAATGCATTGAAAGGACAAGTTTTAACACAAACTCCGCAACCTTTACAATGATCGTAATCTATTCCAGTCATTTTTTTATCTTTAACTATAATTGATGCATCTGGACATACTGGGAAACATAGTAAACATTGTTTACATTTATCTGAATTCCAGATAGGTTTCATAGCTCTCCAGTCACCAGTTTTAAATTCATTAGCGTTTCCTGCTTCAGTTATTACACCACCTGGAGTTGTATCTTGCCAAGGCGTATAAGCTGGCACTATATCATGTTCGAATTTCTTACTCATGCACCTTTCACCTCCGATAGTGATTTCTTTAATGCTTCCATGTTAGGAGCAATTACATGTGGCTTATTAGCAAATTTGTGGTGGAATGATTTTTCCATTGATTGAATCAATGTATCTTCATCCATGATCTTTGCTACTTTTACTACTGCTGCAAGCATAGGTGTATTAGGGAAATATCTTCCAAGAGTTGCCATAGAGATTTCTCTAGCATCAATTGTATATACTCCACCTTTGTAACCTTTTAACTTGGACTTTACTTCTTCTGGTGTCTTTGATGTATTAATGATGATACCACCAGTTTCTTTTAGACCTGCAGTTACATCAACTACATCGATTAATGTTTCGTCTACAACTACTACATAATCAGGTTCATAAATGTTTGAATGAATTGGACATCTTTCATCACTTATACGATTGTATGCAGTGATAGGTGCTCCCATACGCTCTGGACCGTATTCTGGGAAGCCTTGGATGAATTTTCCTGTGTCGAACGCAGCCTCAGCTAACAATAATGATGCTGTTTTAGCACCTTGTCCGCCTCGACCATGCCAACGAATTTCTAACATATTACCCATTGACAAGTTCCCTCCTTATATATAATTAAATTTTTTTAAACAATTTTCAACATTGTTAGTGTAACACTAATATATACCTAATGTCAATAGTAAGTATATTGTATGCACGGTTATTTTTTTAACAATGTTAACCAAATACAAAAGAGCTTAATAAGCTTATTTTTACTTGGATTCTTGTTATTGTTTACTTTTTAAGTACATACCTTAATATACTTGTAAATTTTTTATCAATATTATAATGATTATCCCTGAAAATTTGAACTTATTCTAACTTTTATTACATTTTAGTTAAATATTTTAGATGGACTAAATTCATCTCGAATATCATGCTTTTGATAGGCAATCTTACTTTTTGTCGATTAATCACCTTTCCAAATATTCATAAGCAGATGATCTTACAGCATTTTTTAATTGAAGGAATTTTAATCTAAAAGGTGGTTTCCCTGCATTTATCTCTACTATTATAGTAGGTTCTGCTATAAGCTTGGTGAATCTATTAAGGTCATCTGTATAGGAATGCGGGAAAACAGTATTACTATTGTCAAAAAATACTACTTTATAATTAATAGTATCTTTCCAATAACTTTTTTCTGAAGGTGAGTGTTCATCTATTAAGTCTAGATTCTTTTTTATTATATACTCTATGGCTTTTTTGCCCTCTTCCTGATTATAGATGGTTAATCCTGCTGAAAAAGCTTCTTCATCATAGAAAAGTCCTGCTGCCGCCGAACATTCATCTGCTACCTGCTTTAGTTTTTCCAGTTGCCTATTATAGTTATTATTATCCGTTTGATAGGTCAGGAAGATCGAAAACAATATAAGCATGGCAAGTGTAAATATGAATGGTTTCATTATAGTATCGCCTCACTTGCGGCATACCCCTCTATGGTATACATTGTTTTGTTTTCGTCATTACCGATTCCCCATAGTATAGGAACAGCTATTATTTTTCTTATTGGCACTTCAATTTTGTAATATATAAGATTATCCTCATTGAATTTGCTCTGCCTATATTTACGTACTTTCTCTGTTGTTATATGTACATCACTTTCTTCTATATGGAAAGTTTTAGTAATGTTATCAATTAATTGTTCCTTTATCTCAGGTGTGAAATACCCTTCTTGCTTAGCTTTTTCTTTTGCAGTATATACATATGATTGTATTTCTGATTTTTGATTATGGTTATATTCTTCTAATGCGTATTGCAGTGGGAATGGTAATAGGATTATTAAAACTGCAATCAAAACTATAAAATCTTTCATTTTTATCCATATCCCCTTTTTGCATATTTTTAGTAATTTAATAGGTTATTTTTTTATGATTAGTGATTATTAAGTATTTATTCTTATATTTATTATGATTAGCTGTTGTTTATATATTATTTTCTTTAATAATAATAGTAATTGTATGAGTTAATATAATAACTCATACAATAATCTTTACTTAATTTATATTTATGGGTAATTCTTTTGGAAATCTAAATTCTGTTGCATTACATTCTTTGTTTTGTGTAGTAGACTATTATTAGCAGAACCTTTGATAGTACCTAATATCAATACTCCAGCTATAAATACTCCAAGGGCTATTTTGGCACACATTATTATGAAGTCTTTCAATTAGCTAACAATCCTTTCATTAATTTGAAGTACTAGGTGTGGTAGTTGTTGTTGATGAAAGTGAGATACTATCAATTACAGTACCTGCTTTCACATTAACACTATCTGCTTTATCTTTCAGTGAACTTGCTCCACCAAATATCAAAACAAATCCAATAAATATTCCTAAAGCTACTTTTGCACATAGGATCAAAAAATCTTTCATTATATTTCCTCCATTTCGTATTACTTATTTTCATTTTTATATAAGTTGAATTATATAATTACTATAATTAGCAATTGTTTATTAAACACATTCTATTGTCTACATGGGCTTTGTAGTATAAACTTAATAATCAATTTATAAATATTACTTTCTCTATCCTAGGAATCCAAACGGTTATCATTATAAAGTTAAGAAATAATATAAATACAGGTATTATAATAGGAAGATAAATTAAATCTGAGATAGCATTTTGCTTTCTATGTTTTTCTGTAATGTGTTTCTCCCTATTTCTTTCTTTTATAATATCTATCTGCTCTACCAACTCTGTAGGGTTGAGTTTATCCAGCTTCAATAGAATCATTCCTATATCATTTCCCATTTGGGTATTAATATCTTTTGTGAACTTTTTATAAGCTTCATCTTCTTTTCCTAAGTTATAGTACATCAAGAAATTTATTAAAGCATTTCTTGTGAGCTTAGAAAATTTTATTAATTGATTGATAGTATAGTCAGCACTATACGGTTTATCTTGCTGAGTTATGGCTATGTTTTTTAGCTGAATAAGAATCCTGTATATTTCTGTATCCTTCTTCTTGTTCTGCATAGTTTTAATCATCTTGATTACCAGCATAAATGGACTGTCTTTTTTCCCTAACTTTATTACTGGTGCTGATATTAGATAAGCTGTCAACCATAATGCAAGGACTATGGGCAATCTGTTGCCATGATAAGAAATACATGTAAGTATGACAGTGGTCAAAAATATGATTAATCTCAAATTGTTATATTTGTCCGTTGTTATATTGATTCCAGCATCTGTAAATGCAATATTTATTTCTTCTTTTGAATAATTGCTTTTGGTAAATTTCATTTTAGGTTGACGAAAAGCATAGTTGTAATTCTTTTTCCTCATACTCTTAAATACTATCCAAGCAACATATAATAAGGTAAGAACAAAACAATAATATAGTATAGTAATATTAAATTTCATTTTAGCTCCTATTCTCTGTTCTTTTTAAATATCAAATTTCTGTTTCTTCATTAATATAAGTAGACTACTATTGAATATAGTCATTATTACAATAAGCATAAAATAGTTGAAACCTGTACGTGTATTAATCTGATAATCCAAAAACTCTCTAAAGGAGATATTGAATACACTGTTAGCAAGTATTATAGATAGTATGTATAATACTGGTGTCAGATATCTTACGATGCTGACACTTTCCAGATTTATTCTCTTTTCTCTTTCTTTATCAGCAATAGCTTGTTTTATTTCTTTCTGAATATCTTCAAGTCCTGTAGTAATATCAATGTTATCGGTTATGCCAATATATATATTGTTCGCCAATAATATAATCCATTCTGTTCCTACAGCATAGACGAAGTTCTCTATTATCTCTTCCAACTGTTCATCTCTTCTGTATTCCTTAAGCTTCAACGACATAATAAAGAGTTGTCGTTTCATAACCGGTGCTTCTTTCATTTTTACGATTGTTTCATCAATTGAATCATATATGTTCTGATTATTCAATTTGTACTGATTCAGGAATTCATTAATCAATATATCAGCTTCATAACTTCCTTCTACCCTTATCTGTTTTAACTGCAACCTTAAAAATAGATAGGGTACAAGAGATAGAATAATTGCAAAAACCAAGCTTCTGATTAGTGAAGTTCTCTGTATTACCACTAAAAAAGTAAGGAAAAACAATAGTATACTGATTAAATAGAAGGTGGATACTTTTTTATCATCATCTTTTCCATATACGATTAATATAAGTCTCTTAATATGTTTGTACATATTGGAAGAAGAGACCTGAGTATTGTTTCTAAAGGTTTTTCTAGGTTTGATTACTTTGAGAAAATACAGTATATAATTAGAAGAAATCATCCAGATACCAACTATCACCATACAATACAATAATATTTTTATTAATGTAACCACTGTATTTATCATTTGTCTACACCTCTTAAGCTGTCATATCTAGGTTCGTAAACCATATAGTTTTTGTAAGGATACATTTGTTCCATCTTTTTTAGTTCATTCTCAAAAACAGTTAAAGCCTTTTTATTTTCTTCATGACCTATTTCTTTTTTATCATCGCCAATGTCATACTTGAACTGCCAGCTATCACTGCTGTAATCATACTTACATATTTGATGAATACTTATCTTATGGTCATATCGATTGAATCTTATTTCGTATATACCTTTTAATCTCTTTTTGCTTTTATCTGCTAACTGGATGAAGTGAAAAACGTAATGAAAAGATTTTGCTACTTTAAATATGGTATTATACAGATCGCCACCATAGAATTTGACTATTTCATCTGCAATATCGTAGCAGATATCTGCGGGATCAGTAGTATGATATGTAGTCTTACACCTTCTAGTTCCCTTGTTAGCTGCTCTCATTGATACATTAAGAGCTCGTCCATCTCTTGCTTCTGCTGAAATAATATAATCTGCATCAGACCTAAGTACCTGCTTCATTATATTTCCCAATTCATCATCATCTGCTATCAATTGAATGATTGGTGCGTAGGGTTGAAGCTTATGTGCTGGAATCTCTGCTCCTGTCTCAATCATAACACCTTCCAAAGTAGTATCTTCATACATCTGCCAAGTCTCTAAGAAAGTTGTTTTTCCAGTTCTTACAGCACCAGTAAATATTACATTGTATCCTATATCAACCATATTTTTTAACATAGGTATGACTTCATGAGGTATAGTATTTCTCTTAGCCTGTTCTTCAAATGATAACTTGGGTATAATGTACTTTCTGAATATGATAACTTCTAGATTTTCCTTGACTAATTTCTCACCGTATATGGTTATTCTGGTTCCATCATGCATTGATACTTCTGCATGTTTTTCGTTGTAATGAATATTTTTTTCATTAAGTAATAGTGCTTTTATCAGTTGTTTTCTTCTATCATCTGATATGGTCTGCTGCTGTAATTTCATCTTACCATTTTCCATAAAATATATCTTGTTGCCTATTACTTTTGCAGATTGAGATAATGCATATTTCTTACTGTATTTCCACTGGGCAATACCACCTAATCCCCAACACTCTTGATAAATGGCATCAACTATATCCATATACCAATTTGGATACCATTCCATGAGTTTATTGTTTCTCTTGAGATAATCCTCTATATTATCTTTAAAATACTTAACTTCCAGTTCTTTACCTAGAATAGCGTTTTTCTGTCTTATCAGAGTACTGGTTTCTAAACCTTCACGTTCCCACCCTGTATGAAAGTATGCGAAGATTGTATCACATAGTATTTGAAATCTTGTTAATTCATCTCTGGTAATATTTATTATCTCTTCTCTTTTTTCACCTGTAACAGAGTATATGTATTCTTCCAGGTCAAATTCTTTTACTTGTGTTCTATTGTAAAAATCTATCTTATCAGTCACTAAACTATTCATAATGTTATCCCACTCCTTGCATGCCAAACCATTTTCTTTTTCTAGGAGTTTCCTTTTTACTTAGATTAAGCTGTTCTATAATGATATCAGCCAATTTATTAAAATCTTTGTTGACTTCTTTGTCATTATAATGAATCAGGGCTTTCTTATCATTTTCAGCTTGTAAAGCATACTTGGAAAACTCAATCTTGGATAGATAAGGGTGTCCATATGCTTTTGCAACATCATAAGTAGTTAATAATGAACCATCAGCCATATGTTTATTCACTATGACTTGGAAATCATCCAGGGATAATCTATCCAGAATAGGCTTCTTTTCCATATATCTCCTTAGACTGTTAGCCTGCTGGGTTGTCACTAGATATCTATGATTAGTAGATGTGAGTGCAGTTATTGGCATTGCTCTATCTATGCAGCTACCTGCGTCAACCACTACAAGGTCACATGCTAATGACAATATATTAAGTAGGTAGGAAATATTTTCTGGCTGATATTCTTTTCTGTACAATATGGATTTAGTTCCTTCTATAATATATAGGTTATCTTTTACTTTTTCAGCAATATCAAATATCTCATCAACAGTTGCCAACTCTGATATCAATTTTATCTTGATGGTATCTATATTATTTCTGAAATTAATATCTATGTAATCAGTTCCTGCTTCTCCATCAAGAAATATAAGACAAACTCTTGCATAGGATTTATCTATTATCTTCTCGGCAATGCTTTGAGCTATTTGAGTTGTTCCTACTTTTGAATCAGCACCAAAAAAAGTAACTATATTCTTATTAACAGTGAATCTATATTTTTTAATTACTTCAGAGCATACATATTCAACTATATTCTCATCTGTCATATAAGGCTGAATAAGTTTTATGTCATTGGACTCTAGAATGCTCTTGGTTGAAAACTTGAAGTTGTCATTTGATACTTGGTAGAAAATATATTTTGAAGATATCTTGTCTCTATCTTCTAGTAGATCATTTACACCTATTATTCTATCGTCTATGATAGCAATATCTTCCTTTATCTCATCTAGAGATGTACTCATAGATACTTCTTCAAAGTAATTGACATTAAATAATTTTCTTCGTAAATTCTCGTTGTTGGATATTAAATGTATTCTGTAGTTGTTAGTAGCCATAGCTGCCTCCCATTTTATGTAACACATTAGAGATTGAACAATCTAATCTACTGATACATAATAATGAATACTTTATCATTATTAACCGAATCCCTTAATAGATTAACTGTCTCTAGATCAGTAATTATTTCTATCTCGTTGATTTTACTTGACCCATTATATCTTTCTTCATCACTAAGAGTAATAACCTCTCTGTTAGCACTGTCTTTTACATATGCAACTGTAGCATTAGTTATAGGGTCTTTTTCTAAAGCTTTTTTATTATTTACAGCTATTTCTCCTTCAGTAGAGTTATAATTCTCAGTTCCCTTACCTACTTCGTAAAAATAAATCTCGTCTCCCCTTCTAAGAGAATCAGGAAAAGCTTTTATCCATTCTAATGGAATCTTAAATATGTATTCATCTTCATCAAGAACCAAGTTAGGGTTTTCAAAATATTTTTCTACTAGTTGAACTCCTTTTGGAATATAATTGTTTGCAGCTTTTCCTATTATTTTATTGGGGTCTAAGATAACTTTGTCGATTAGCGTATTTTCTTCTCTCTTTTGAATCTGAACCATATCTTTTGTTATTACTTCATTCTTATTTACATCTTTGGTAAGTACTACTATATCTTTGAATAACAGACTTTCTCTACCATACACCTCCCAATAGAATATAGAGCCAATGGCAATTACGATTAAAATAATCCCCATTAAACCTTTCATAAAGTTTTTCATTTCTGTCCTCCTTCTAGTAAAAGTAAGTTAATAACTACCCAAATAATTTTCTTCTATGTTTTTTATTATTGAGTTCTTTTGGTAAAAGTTCGCTATATACTGATACGAATTCATCATCAAATATACTTTTGAGTTTCTTCTCTTGATATGGAAACTTCTTTTTATATGCACTTCTATACATTAATTCTGCTGGTAACCTAGGTATTGTTACATTAGGTTTTATACCAAGATAGTTATTAAGACTTCTTCTGTTAATACCAGCATTGTCATTATTAAGAACATACCTGATGTTATTGTACTTTCTATTATGAGACTCTATCTTTTCCAGTACACCATAGTTAGCCATCAAGTCTGGTGGCATAGCATCATATATGACATATATCAAATCAAATTCTGGTAGAAGACTTTCTATTTTGTCATAGTTATGACCTATATCAACTATGGAAATCAAGGATTCCTTTGCAGAATATATCAATTTCATGGTTTTATTATCGTCCCAATTATCTATCTTACCTCTAGTAGGGTCCCTTACCAGAAACATGATATTGTTGATAGTTGTTATCCTATCCCTCTCAACATTTTTATTGTTATTAATTTCATTGAGAATAGAATAATATGTTAATTCATTATAATTAGAGATTCCTACCAAATCATAGATATAAGGGTTATCATAGGGTAATTCTATTAGTGATATAAGCAGATTTTTATCCCCTAATGCTGCTGCAAGGTTAGTTGCAAAAAAAGTTGATCCTGCTCTTTTTGTTAGTGATATAATTCCTATTGTCTTCTGCTTAATGACTGAATATACCCTTTGTACCTGTGATTTCTTTGTATCTATTATCTGAACTAATTCTTCTTTTATCTCAGTAACAGATTGATATCTTTCATCTGGCTGTATCCTTATACATTTTTCAATTATATTTTCTAATGAATCTGAATAATTACCGTATTCTTTTAGAGATAGAACTTTATAGGGTGAAGATAGATTATTACCAGATATAAGATAATATAACGTTACGCCAAAACTATAGATGTCGGTTCTAACGTCGCTCTGCCCCAATCCATATTGTTCTGGTGCTGCATAGCCCCTGGTACCTATTAATACCGTATCTGTATTAGAACTGTATTTATATTCTCTGGCTATTCCAAAATCAACAAATTTTATTTTGTTTCCTTCAGTAAGCATTATGTTACCTGGTTTCATATCTCGATATATTATTGGGTATGGTTTCCTTGAATGTAGATACTCCAGTACATCACACATCTGGACAGCAATATCGACAATAATATTTTCATTAATGTCTCCATTCTGGTTTTTATATTCTTGGAGATTAATACCCTCTACATATTCTTCAATAATATATAGATACTCTGTATCTTCCTCTATATCTACTATTTGTGGAATTAATGGATGATTTAGATCTTTTAATATGCTTGGTTCAGCTAATAGATTAATGGGACTACCACTTTTTTTGATTCTCTTAATAGCCCATCTATTACCAAGCTTAATGTTCTCTGCCAAGAAAACATTACTCATGCCGCCTTTGCCAATTTCTTTAATCACACGGTACTTGTCAAAATAGATTCTTCCTACCATATAATTTACCTGCCTTATCTTAAAGATAATTGATCAATAGACACAATATTAAAATATAATAGATTTGCAACGACATTATTACTAATAAATAAAATATTCCCCTCTATGACATTTATGTATTTTATTTATTTTATTAGTTATATTTATTGTACTAATTAAATTAATTGTATTTCTTTGTATACTTTTGTAACATAATGGTATTATATATCAGATTATGTAGTTTTGCAATATATTTTTAGTGTTTTTTAAATAATACTGTATTTTTTCGCCTTTTTACTACTTTTTGTACATTGCAATATGTTTTTATTAGCCTAATTCTAAAAATTTTAAAATATTGCATTGAAAAGATTTGTTAGATATATTAAAATAACAGTACATTATGTCTAATAATGATGAATAACATAAAAAATTGCAAGTTTATAATTAATAGGTTTAATCAATAAGAAGTTAATTAAGGAGTAAATAAAAAAATGACAAAGGATGAAGGATATGAAAAAAACGGTATTGTTCATTACATTAATATTTATGCTTGTTAACAATACATATGTAAACGCAACTGAGCAGATATTTTTTACTGATGTACCTAAGGATTATTGGGCTAAAGACAGTATTGAAAAGTTAGTGGAATCAGGTATTGTAAACGGCTTCAATGACGGAACTTTCAAACCAAAGGATAATATCAATGTTGACGCTTTTATTAAACTTACTGTCACTGCTATTGGTTTTACAAATATTAAAAATGCTGATGGTTATTGGGCAACAAATTATATAAACAAAGCATTACAGTTATCGATTATTGATAAAGGACAATTTGACACTTATGAGCGGAGTATAACTAGGGAAGAAATGGCTAGTATTACAATCAAGGCACTGGGATACATCGAAAATAAAGATGATATTCAGAATGATTTTGTGTTTATTAAAAATAATATTCGTGACTTTTATAATATAGCTGATAAGTATTTACAGGATGTAGTGGAAAGTTATTATTATGGATTAGTTACTGGAAAATCCAGTGGATTTGACCCTAAAAGCAATGCTACCAGAGCTGATGCTGTTACAGTAATTTTACGGTTGTTGGATAAGGAGTCTCGTAAACCGATTCTAATACCGCCAGTGATTGCTGAAAGTGATATTAAGAAAGACGAAAACAATAAAATGTATTTTGATTTTGTTAGATACAATAATTATAAAATTAGTAAAAAGGGCAAAAAGGATATCTGTAAAATATCAGAATGTCCTAATGGTGAAATTACAGCATTACAACTATTGTATGCTATGGATAAAGTCTATCAGAAAAATGATGGTTATGTATATCTCCAACAATTAGGAGAGGATATACATCCTATTGGAATCAAATATAACTGTATTGATGAAATTGAAAACTCTTATGAACTTGTGGATTTGGTTAATAATTCAGAAGTTGAGTTTTGTATAAAACACAGTAAACATGATACTATCAGTTCTTACAATATTTCTATGAATCATAAAACACACCTTATGTCTTACATGGATAGATATTATAAATATCAAGAAATGTTTGATACCATGCTTTTATATCTATATGATGATAAGTTTCCAGTAATAAAAGAAAAATTTCTTGAGATATTGACCTATGCAGATAACATTGATGTAGATAAATACAGTTATATCATTAATCTAAATGATAGGGAAATGTACGTTGTCATTGATAAAGAGCAAAGTGTATCCATTGATGTAACAATTAAAGGTGGAAACATAGAGCATATAGAGGAAAATGATGCAACTAATGATGAACAAATAAGTGAATCTGCACCTTATTTTTCTTTGAAAGACATTAATGGTAAGATTCATAATTTGAAAGATTATAAGGGTAAAAAAGTTTTTATTCAGTTTTGGTCTTCTTGGTGTTCTCACTGTGTAAATGAACTTGATGAAATGGATTCGTTATCTGAAAAAGATAGTGATTTTATGGTATTAACTATAGTTTCACCAGGGTATAAAGGGGAAAAGAACGAAGAAGAATTTAAAACATGGTTTAATAATTTAGATTATAAAAATATGACGGTTCTACTAGATGAAAATGGGGAAATTGTTAAATCGTATGATGTAACAGCTTATCCAACTGCTGTTTATATCAATAAAGATGGTTTTATTGTGAAAAGGGTTTTAGGACATGAAACGAACTCTAATATTATAAAAGAGTTTAATAATATGGAGTAAAAAATAAATACTTATGTTATAAAAAAATCAAACATACAAAGGATGATAATTTATGAAAAAAGTAATATTAGTACTTACGATGGCACTTATAATCTCAAATACTACGTGTGTAAAAGCAGTAGATAATGTTTCTTTTAATGATGTACCTAATAATCATTGGGCTAAGGGTAATATTGAAAAATTAGTTGGATTAGGTATTGTTGATGGGTATGAAGATGGATCTTTTAAACCAGATAAGAATATTAACGTTGATGCTTTTATTAAACTTGTGGTGACTGGTTTAGGCTATACGGATATTAAGAATGCAGAAGGTTATTGGGCTACTAATTATATAAATAAGGCAGTGGAGTTATCTATTATTCAGGATGGACAATTTGATAGTTATAATAGAATTATTAGTCGTGAGGAAATGGCAAGTATTACTGCTAGGGCGCTTGGACAGGTTGAAGATATGGAGAATGAAAACAAAGCAGAAAACTTGGATTTTATTAAAAGTTGTATTCTTGACTTTAATATTATTGATAATAAATATCAGCAGAACGTTGTAGACTGTTATAGTATTGGTCTAATTACTGGTAAGCCTAATGGTTTTGACCCTAAGGGTAATGCTACCAGAGCTGAAGCTGTTACGGTAATAGTAAGATTATTAGATGAATCTTGTAGAAAGCCTATATTTATTCCACCGATGATTACAGAGAAGGATATTCAGAAGGATGAAAAAGGAGTTTATTATGATTTTTACAAATATGTAGACTACAACAGATTTGATACAAAAAGATATAAAGGACGTATTTATGAAATGCCTGAAGAAGAAGCTACTGCTATAAAGCTTCTTTATGCTATGGATAAAGTATATAGAGATAATGAGGGGTATGTACACGTTGGAGAGGCAGGAAGAGATGGTGTTTTAAGCGGAGTTGATTATAGTTGTATAGATAAAATAGATAGAACTTGTGATGGAACCACAACACCTATCGTTAATATAATAAACCATACAGAAGTTAGCTTTTCAATTTTGAATAGAACATATCAATATTCTTCTCCATATAATATATCTTTTTTTTATAAAATGCATGATCTGACTTATATGGAAAGATATAAAAAATATGAAAAAATATTAGATACAATACTTTATTATCTTTATGAAGATGAGTTTCAAGTAATGAAAAAAACTGTTGAAGGAATATTAAGATTAGGTGAGAATATGGATGCTGATAGATACAGATATACTATTAAAATGAATGATAGAGAAATGTTTGTTGAGATGGATCAACAGCATAGAGTATCTTTCCATATTTCAATAAAAGGTGGAAAAATAGAACATTACTACCAAATTAAAGAAAATAAACCCGATTTTAACAAAATAATTAAGTAGGTGAAGTTATGAAAAATATATTTAAAAAGCTGTTAATATTTGTTTTAGTACTAATAATTATTCCAATAAACAATAATCATTTAATTTATGCTATAGATGCAGGTAATCCATTACTGTATGATGGTATATCAAATGAAATACCCTTTGAAACATTATCATTACCTCCTGACTATAAAAATAAACCTTATATTACTGTAAAAATAAATGGAAAATCTACTAAACTAAAATTCAATACAGAATTATGGGCAGACAAAAATATAGGAGTCTATGGTGACTACAGATATGCACCCCAAAATACTTTTACTGACTATACAGAAAATCCTAATCCATCCATAACAACTCCATATTATAATAAAAATGGAGTTAAGGGAGAATATCGTTTTCATGGATATTCAGTTGATGGTGTATTATATACCAATAACTGCTTTCCAGTTGAGGAAGCATCCAATAGAAAAGCAGAAGTCAAATCATGGCAATATCATTATTGGACAAATCCTATCCTTATTAATAAAAATGATGATAAATTGAGTTTTTATAATGTAAGGGCAATAGAAGGAAACAAGGGAACACAAGAATGGATAAACAACACATTTCCATTTGAAATAAAGCATGGTTCAAATCCTAGCAGCAGGAATGCTTATGATTATGCAAACATTTTAACTCCATCTACTCTCTGGGGACATGGAGAAGGTAGAATGTGGCACTTAAACAATACAGGTTATCATTATCAAACTTTTTCCCTTAAAAAGCAAGATGGTAAACACCAAACACCTATTTCATTAGATATAAATATCCTAAATAAAGGTAATTATATTGTTAACCCAGGTGATACATCTATCATCATCAAAGTTGATGCAGTTATTACACTAGAAGATGAAAACTGTTTTAATCATGAAATCGAAAGTCAAAATGCTATTGAAAAACAGATATATTACAACAGAGATGATTTGGTATATTATGAATTGATATTAAATGATGATAAAGATCATCCCATTACTGTTGAAGGTAATGGAGACCTAAAAAGTAAAGGTAACTACATAACGAAAACAACTTTAGATCTTGAAATACCTCGTAATATGATAAAAGAAAGCTTAGTACAAGAAGAAAACGGAAAGTATCATGTTGATGGTGTAGTTAAAGCTGTTTACTATGGAGATAAATGCTCAAATGATGCTCATGATAATGATGATGACCAAGTAAACGTAATAGATGATGATCCTGAAAAAGATACATATATTCCAAGATTCACAGCTAGTAACCTAAAATCTCTATTCTCTGTGACAACAGCCATAGACATAAAAGATAATCCCCTTACCCCTTCATCATTTAACTATCAAGATATGTCAGTAGGTGACCGTGATGTCTACGAATTTAAGATTAGGGGAACAGACCTTATTGAGGATGAACAAATAATCAATAAAGTTTATGATACATCATCTATGGATGTAGTAACCATTAACAACATACTTTATAACATGGCAAAGGATAAAAAATTTTACAAAATAAATATTGAGCAGACCATTAGTAACAGTCAAACAAATCAAAGTGATACTTATGCACAGGAAATTATAATCACAAAAACCAAAGTTGTTAAAATAGATGTAAGCTTACCAAACAAAGTATTTGACATTGAAACCTATGAAGCAAAAATCAATGGTATGACTCAAAGTGATATTGATAAACTTAATGTTACTATAGACGATATACCTATAAATGTATCAATTCATGAATTTTTCAATAGCGGTTTTTCCTTTGGTGCGATTACTAGTGATAATAATACAGAACCCCATCTCATAGAAGTAAGTGCAATAAGTGATGAAGGATTACGTAGTTGTATTCAAAAATGGGTAACCGTTTATAATACAAAACCTAAAGCACAACTTGCCCTAAAAGGTACCCAAAAAGAAAACCGTAAATTCCAAACAATAAATACATCTGACAGTGCAAATGATCCTTACTTATTACAACATTATCCAACTTCATATACATTTGAAATAAAAGCACTTAACAACACCGATATAGGCAACCTACATTTTGAGAAAACAGGAGAAAATCACATATTTCAAGCATCAAAAGAAGGTGTATATCAAATAAGCTGTACAGCCACTAATCGCTCTAACAGAAGTAGCACCTATACACTTCCATTAGTTGTAATGAAAGACTATAAACCTGCTATGAACTTTAACATATGGAATAATTATCTTGCCAGATCTGAAGAGTTATCAATGGAATACGGAGCAGAATCAATAGATGGTGATAATATCGTAAATGAGAGAATAAAAATACTGAAGGATGTTGATAAAGATGAGATATATGAAACAACTATACTAGATACAGCTTTGACAGATGATTTTACTTATACACCTCAAGAATTAGGATTCTATCGTGCTATTATAACATCTGAAGAAAGCTTCGGAGAAGAAACCGTTACAAAATGGTTAGATGGTACAGAAAAAAGAACTAATGAAGTCATTAGAGATTTCTTTGTTGAGAATCTAAGACCTTTAACAGAGGTTCATTTAGATATACCTTACAACTTTCCAAAAGTTGATGTAATCTTGGCTCTTGATAAAAATTTATCTACCCAGAACAAATCTAATATTACTAGTAATAGAATAGCATACAACAATTACTTGCGTTCCCAAGGAATCAACCCTATTGTTGAGATATGGGATATGAAATGTTATGAGTATTCTACTCCCGCAAGTTCAAGTAGAAATACTGGTAGCAGCTATCCCCCAAGTTCAATAGAATATTCAAGTAGTGGTTATTCTGGTACACTTTCTAGTTATAATGTAGTAAATAACTGGTATTGGTATGATTTTGGTTATTGGACTACCAGAATAGAATGTCATACTGAAGGACAGTGCTGTAATCCCAAATGGGGTTGTCACTCTGGCGGATGCGATTGTGGCGAAGAAGGTCATTCCCAAGAAGCTGATTGTGGTGGCAGCACATACACTACTACCCAGGTATGTGAGGATGTACCAGTCTACCAACCTGATGAAAGAAGAGTTGATAACTACACAGGTTATTACTCAGGCACAATTTATAAATACGTAAGGCAGAAAGAACCATTACAGAATTTTAGAACAGACTCAGAAAAATATATTATCTATGTATCAGAAAACGGTATTAATGCTACCTTGCCAACTGAACACAAAAATAGATTAACTCCTATAAAGGAATTCAATGACTTGGTTGTAGAGCATGATTTTAATGTAACACTTATAGGTAACAGTACTATAAAGAGTCAGTACAACTCTTATAATCATTACTATAGTGCTGAAGATATTATGGGCAATATCAATCATGCCTTAGATAATATCATCAATGACAATCCTTTTAGTTCTGACTATCTAGTAGAACTTAATGACAATATTAATATCCAAACTGTTGAATTGGACACGGAAGGAGATGGACTGAAAGAAAACGGATTCCAATACATCCACAACCCAAACTACTACGATAACTCCTTAGGAATGTTTAGTTACGGTAAATCAGAATTTAATGAAGATGAAGATTGGACAACCACCAAACCAACTATACTTGATAAAACTGGACGCTTAGATATTTATCATAGGGTAAAGGACAGTATTACTGGTTATGAAGATAATGAATTATATTCTAATATATTTAGAACTTCAATCAATATACACCGTAAACCCATTGCACAGTTTAACTTAAATTGGATATACAATCCTACTACCAGAGTATATGAAACAACATGGGAGAACGGGTCGTATGATCTAGACCATCAATACAACCATCCACAAAAAGGTATAATAGAACGTAAAATAGTATATTGGGATAAAACACGTCCTATAGAAAAATATTATAAAATCCCTGATAATCTGAAACCAGGAGCAACATATACTGTTGAATACATTGTAAAAGACTTAGAAAACACATGGAGTTTACCATGTATAAAAGAATTTACCTTACCAACAGCTCCACCACCACAGATATTAGATGCAAAGTTAAAAACTGTTCTAGATAAATTTAATCTTAACAGTATACCTGCATCAGAAAATCTCTTAGCATATGATATAAAAACTAGATTTCCATATAGTCATTACATAGAAATGGCTATGTACGATGGAAACACAATCAAAACACCAAATAAAACCATTACATCATATGCAATTAAAAATGGTCAAGATTATAATTGGAATGATGTCACTTATAATATTCCTTCAACATTACCCGACGGCTATTACCTATTCAAGCTTTTTGCAATTGATAGCAATAATAGTAATAATAAAAGGAGTAAGGATTTTACTGTAAGAGTGGAAACTCCTGTAGATTTAGAGGGAATAATTGAAAAAGATAAAATAACCTATGACAGGGAAACTTTGATAGAAGCCAGTACCTCAAAATATGTTAATACTGTCACTATCACCCTATTTAAGAATACCATGTATGAACGCACAAGAAATTTATCCTGTATAAAAACAGAAGGTGACAAGAAATATTGGTCTTTGACTTATAAAGAAGAAAGAAGATATATAGAAGATGATTTTTATACAGCTAGATTTACAGCTAGAACCCCAAACAATAATCAGGAAACCCAAGACAATAATTTTGAATTTACTCATAATACACCACCTACAGTAAGTATTCAATCTACTGAACCAAGTTATATATACGAAGGAGATAATATCTTCGCTAATATTATAGTTAATGATATTGATTTGGATACTTTAACACTTGATATTGATTTATATAAGGGTAGTAACCGACTTAGCAGTAATAGAGTAATAGCTAATCCCGAAGGTACAACCTATGATTTAATCAAACAGAATCTAATGAATAATATAGAATCTGGTGATTATGAGATAAGAGTACATGTAGATGATGGTAACGGAGGTGTGGCAAATGCTACTATGCTATTTATAGTGTATGAATTAACTATTGATGGCTATGTGAATCATACTCCTAAATGGGATGAGAATAGAGTCAAATACAATAGAGCAATATCAAAAACTGATGATGATCCTAGGGACAGCGATACATATTGGTCAGGGGAGCGTTTTATTGTAAGTGCTGATACAACTGAAATTCATGCGGATAGTAATGTTGTTGCAGATAATGTGGAAACTGAAATTCTAGATACAACTTATAATACTAATCTTGAATCAACCAATAAAACCAACTGGCATGGAGACCTATGGGATAATTCTATGATTAACAAATGGGGGAATGATACAGCCATCTACATCACTTTCAGATTTACAGTCAACTACAGTAATGGTACTGTCAAGACAGATGATGTAAAAGTAAAAATGGATAATATAGATTCTTATTATCGCTATCATAGAAAATGGTGATAAGTCACAAATAAACTTAGGCAGGAAATACTTACAAATCAAGTATCTCCTGCCTAATATAATGGGATTGTTATAGCAATATTGCAATTAATCTACATAAATATTTTGATCTCTGTTAGGTCCTACCCCAACCATAGTTACCTTAGCACCACATAACTCTTCAACTCTCTTAACATAAGCTTTTGCAGTTTCTGGCAACTCACTATATGAACGAATGTTAGTGATATCTCCCCAACCATCCATTTCTTCATATACTGGTTCACATTTAGCTAAATCTTCAAGACTTGCTGGGAATTCTTTTACTAATTCGCCATCTTTTTTATAAGCAACACAAATCTTTACTTTATCTATATCAGCTAATACATCAATTTTATTAAGTGCTATAGCTGTAAGTCCACTTGTTCTAACTGCGAATTTACCAATTACAGCATCAAACCATCCAGTTCTTCTTGGTCTTCCTGTAGTTGTACCAAACTCATGTCCAACATTTCTGATTTGCTCTCCCATTTCGTCGAATAACTCTGTTGGGAAAGGTCCTTTTCCTACTCTTGTAACATAACCTTTCATAACTCCGATACAATCATCAATTAAAGTAGGTCCAACTCCTGCTCCTACACAAACACCACCAGTAACTGGGTGTGATGAAGTAACATATGGGTATGTTCCAAGGTCTATATCAAGTAATGTACCTTGAGCACCTTCAAATAATACTTTTTTACCTTCTTTTATTGCATCATATACGATAACTGTAGTATCTGCAAAATATGGTTCAAGTTGTTTTAAATAACCTCTGTATTCTTCTAAAACTTGGTCTGCATCAAATTGAACGTCACCATTATATACATTTTTTATAATAGAATTCTTTAATTCCACATTTTCTCTAACTTTTGCTTCAAATATTTCTGGATTAAGGTAATCGCACATTCTAATTCCTGAACGTTCTGCTTTATCCATATAACATGGTCCAATACCTTTTTTGGTAGTTCCAATGTCACTATTACCTCTATACTCTTCTTTGATACCATCAAGAGTCTTGTGATAAGGCATTACGATATGAGCTCTAAGACTTATTCTTAAATTTTCAGTAGAAATACCTTTGTTATGTAATAGTGCTATTTCTTCTAGAATTCCTTTTGGGTCAATAACAACACCATTACCAACAACACATGTAGTTCCTGGGTATAGAATACCTGATGGCACTAAATGAAATTTATAAACTTCTCCATTAACTGTAACTGTATGACCTGCATTGTTTCCACCTTGAGAACGTACTACTACATCTGATTGTTCTGATAGAATATCAATGATTTTAGCCTTTCCTTCATCGCCCCATTGGGCTCCTATAATTACTTTTGCTGACATATTTATTTCCCCTTTCTAGAGAGAATTATTGTTAGTTAACTCTATACGTGATAAAATCTTAATTCCACCCCGTATAATAAATCTATATGGAAGTACCAGATTAAATTACCTGGTACGGCATCTTTTAATTCAATCACATCATATCTATTATTACCCATACTATCAGCTTCTATAAAATATTTTTTCCATTAACGCATATGAAAATGGTTCTGTTTCATATGATTAATTAATAGAACTTTTCTATAAGAAGAAAATAGTTATATTTCATATATTTATATAGAAGGAAATTTTATATAGCTATTTTAAAGGAATAAATAAACATAATCCTTTAAAATTTTAACAGAAAAAGAAAATAAAATCAATAGTTTTTCGAACATTTATTTATTTTTTTTAAAAAACATTCGTTTATAAAATGACAGCAATATCCTCTTTACATTTTACCCCACTTTCTATTATACTATACATAAGAGATAATATGTGATTTGCATAAGAAATCTCAAATTGTAACTTTCTTTTTTAATATGTAGGCAGGCAATTAATATATATTGGGTTTTATAACTATTGGTTTCGTGAAATTCAATATATAAATGATTAAATGATATATGCTAGGTTAAAACTTAAGCATATATAGGTCAAGTATTAAGGAAGTGATAATATGAAAATTGAAAAGATAAGTAATGCTCAGATTAGATGTACTTTAAATAAAACAGATTTGACAAAAAGACAGATAAAGATCAGCGAACTCGCATATGGAACCGAGAAGACACAAGAATTATTTAAAGATATGATGGCACAAGCTTCTGTTGAATTTGGTTTTGAAGCAGATAATGTACCTTTAATGATTGAGGCAATACCCCTTTCAAAAGAAAGTATAATGTTAATAATTACTAAAGTTGATAATCCTGATGAATTAGATGATAAATTAGCTTCTATTCCTCAGCAGAACATACGTAATTTTAAGAAAAAAGAAGTTGCAGATAATAACGACCAAGCAGTTAACAAAGAAATCAATCTAAATACAAAACAGATTATTTATTCCTTTAAATCTCTTGACGAAGTGATTAAAGTAGCCCAGATTATAAGTCCACTTTATGATGGTCTTAATTCATTATATAAAGACGAAACTATAAAAGAGTATTATCTTGTTATTCACAAATCCGATAATGAGAATGATGCATTTATAGGTCTTAATGGTTTCTTATCAGAATATGGAAATAAGGTTCCAGCTACCAATATAATGGAGATATTTTATGAAGAACATCATGAAATTATCATAAAAAATAATGCAATTCAAATATTATCTAATTTATAAACAAAAATAAGGTACCCTACTAATACGGTTGAGGGTACCTAAATTTATATCTATCTCTATTTATTCTTTAGTTTCTAAAAAAGTGTTGATTTTGTTAATTAATTCATCTACATCCATTCCGTGAACAAATGCTGCTTCTTCTAATGTTTCTCCTTGAGCAGATGGACACCCAATACAATGCATACCTGCTTCCATTAAAATAGGAATGATATTTTGATCTACTGCAATAATATCAGCGATTATCATGTCTTTAGTTACTTTTGCCATAGCATTTACCTCCTTTTAATAGTATTAGTCGTTATAAACGTCTAATCTGAAGTATTTTGTTGCTAAAAATTTGAAGTACAATATCAAATTTTAATTCATTATAATATAAATCCTAATTATTTACAATAAAATTATTGTAATTAAACCAACTTTTCCACATGTTATCATAATACATTGGCTAAAAAATAATTTAGTAATTATAATTTATGTTCTTCTAAAAATGTCAACACGATATTTATATAAGTCTGGTCTATAATAGGATTCTTCATAGAATAATTTTTCCCCATTACTAGTATAGCTTATACCTGTTATTTTGAGTAATGCTCTAGCTTTTTTCATGTTGAATACTTTCATCATTATGTTATTGGCAATACAAGCATCAATATCACAAGATATATTCTCCACTTTATAGCCATAATGCTCTTCAAGTACTTCATATAAGGATTTGCTGATATCATATTTGTGAAGTCCCAGACATCTATCTTTTTGAATATACACTGTTTCCAATGCCATAGGAAGTTCATTACCTAATCTCAATCGCTTTAATTTGTAAAATTTCGTTTCATAGGGTACTTCCATTATATTACTGATATCTCTAAGATTATAAACTGTTGAAAATTCAATGATATTGGTGCTGGGATTAAATCCTCTTTCTCTTAAGGTATCAGTAAAACTCTTAACATTCCTTTGAAGAAAATTAGGTGATGAAACAAAAGTACCTCTACCCTTTTCTCTATAGACAATACCCTCTTTCACTAGCTCATTGACGGCTTGCCTTGCTGTCATTCTACTTATATTATACAACTCACATAATTTTCGCTCAGATGGTATTTTTTCCCCTGATTTGAATTCTCCAGTATTGATTTTATTTTCTATATCTTTTTTGATTTTTTGATACTTAGTTTCTATTTTCTCCATTAATTTCACCCCGATTACTTCTCATGTTTAAACTATATAATACATTTTATCATTCTATTTTTTTAAGTTCAATATCTTTTATCAATATCTTTTACTAAATAAGAATGATTATTTTGTAAAAATCTCTTGACGTGTATACAGTATCCATATATAATATAACTATAAATTATACATGATGTTTTACATAATATAATTTATTAACCACTTAGTTATAAAATCACTTAAAAATGTATTTACTAATTATATCTTGCTATTCAACTTATAAAAGAAATATATTGAATTTACCCGTATAGTTTTATAGATGTTTAAGTTCAATATATATAGCTAATAATAACTATAGCAATTAATAACTTTGGTAACTGTATATTAATATAAATCTAGAAGGAGGTCATTGACCATGAAAGATTATTGGAAAAATTTTATACCTGGAAACTGGGAAAAAAATATTGATGTAAGAGATTTTATCCAAACAAACTATAAACCATTTGATGGTGACGATTCTTTCTTAGAGGGACCTACAGCAAACACAAAAAAACTCTGGGAAGAAGTATGCGAACTAACAAAAGAAGAAAATAAAAAAGGAATCTTAGATGCAGAAACAAAAGTTCCTTCATCAGTGACATCACACGGTCCTGGTTATGTAAACAAGGATTTAGAAAAAATTGTTGGATTCCAAACTGATAAGCCTTTAAAAAGAGGTATAATGCCTAATGGTGGTATCAGAGTTGTAAGAAATGCTTTAAATGCTTATGGCTATGAACTTGACAAAGAAACTGATAAAATTTTCACAAAATATAGAAAGACTCATAACGATGGAGTTTTCGATGCTTATACTGATAATATGCGTCAAGCAAGACATTCAGGTATTATTACAGGGTTGCCAGATGCTTACGGAAGAGGTAGAATAATTGGTGACTATAGACGTGTGGCTCTATATGGTACTGATTTTCTAATCGCTGGTAAGCAAGAAGAGAAAAAGCAATTAGAAATGGATTTCATGGAACCAAATGTCATTGTTCTTAGAGAAGAAATCTCAGAACAAATCGTTGCATTGAAACAATTAAAAGAGATGGCTGCCACTTATGGACATGATATCAGCAAACCTGCTTCTAATGCAGCAGAAGCTATTCAATGGACTTATTACGGATATCTTGGAGCTATAAAAGAACAAGATGGAGCCGCAATGTCATTAGGTAGAGTTTCTACTTTCATAGATATATATATTGAGAGAGACTTAAATACAGGTGTTCTAACTGAAAAAGAAGCTCAGGAATTAATGGATCAGTTTGTAATGAAGCTTAGAATGGTAAGATTCCTACGTACTCCTTCTTACAATGAATTATTCTCTGGAGACCCAACATGGGTTACAGAAGTTATTGGTGGAATGGGAATTGATGGTAGAACTCTAGTAACTAAAAACAGCTTTAGAACTCTTCATACATTAAATAATTTAGGACCAGCACCAGAACCTAACTTAACAGTTTTATGGTCTGAAAGATTACCTGAGAACTTCAAGAAATTCTGTGCAAAAGTTTCTATAGATACAAGCTCAATCCAGTATGAAAATGATGATTTGATGAGAGCTTGGTATGGTGATGATTACGGTATTGCTTGTTGTGTATCTGCTATGAAAATCGGTAAGCAAATGCAGTTCTTCGGAGCAAGAGCAAACCTTGCAAAGGCATTACTATATGCAATCAATGGTGGTAGAGATGAAAAGTCTGGAGACCAAATCGGTCCAGAATTCGCTCCTGTGACTTCTGAATATCTTGATTATGATGAAGTTACAAGAAAATTCGATGCTATTCTTGATTGGTTAGCTCAATTATATATTAATACATTGAATATTATTCACTATATGCATGATAAATACTGCTATGAAAAATTACAAATGGCACTTCATGATAAAGATGTACTAAGAACTTCTGCTTGTGGTATCGCTGGATTATCAGTTGTAGCCGACTCATTATCAGCTATAAAACACTCAAAAGTGAAAGTAATCAGAAATGAAGAAGGTCTAGCTATAGATTACGAAGTAGAAGCTGATAGCTATCCTGCATTCGGTAACAACGATGACCGTGTTGACAATATTGCAAGTGAAATAGTTGAAAACTTTATGAACAAACTAAGAAAACATAAGACTTATAGAGATTCAGTTCCTACTATGTCAATCCTTACTATTACTTCCAATGTTGTTTATGGTAAGAAAACTGGTAGTACTCCAGATGGCAGAAAAGGTGGAGACCCATTTGCTCCAGGTGCTAACCCAATGCATGGACGTGACAAAAATGGAGCAATCGCTTCAATGTCATCAGTAGCCAAATTACCATATGAGCATTCAGAAGATGGTATTTCATATACTTTCTCAATCGTACCAAAAGCACTTGGTAAAAATGAGCCAACTAGAGTAAGTAATTTAGTAGGTCTGTTAGATGGTTATTTCCATGATAAAGGTCATCATATCAATGTAAACGTATTTGATAGAGAAACATTAATAGATGCTATGGATCATCCAGAAAAATACCCACAATTAACAATAAGGGTTTCTGGCTATGCTGTTAACTTCATCAAATTAACAAGAGAACAACAGTTAGATGTTATTCATAGAACATTCCATGAAAGAGCGTAAAACAATGTGTTAAGCCATACCTAAGGAGGTTATTGCAATGAGTGTAATAGGGAAAATTCATTCTATTGAGACTTGTGGTACTGTAGATGGACCTGGTATAAGATTCGTGATCTTTATGCAAGGCTGCCCTTTGCGATGTAAATACTGCCATAATCCAGACACTTGGAAACTAGGTGATGGCGAAGAGAAGACTGTAGAAGAATTAATTCTAGAAATTAAGAAGTATAAATCATACATGAAATTCTCAGGTGGTGGGGTCACTGTTACAGGCGGTGAACCACTCCTACAAGGAAAATTCGTTAAAGAACTATTCAAAAGATGTAAAGAAGAAGGTATTCACACAGCAATTGATACCTCTGGTTATATCTTTAATAACACAACAAAAGAGGTACTGGATTATACTGATCTAGTACTTCTGGATATAAAGTGTTATGATAGTGATAGATATAAGTATATTACAGGTGTGTCCCTTGACCCTACTATATCCTTTATGAATTATCTAGGTGAGCTTAATAAACCTGTTTGGATAAGGTATGTATTGGTTCCAGGATTAAGTGATAATGAAGAACATATAAAAAACTTATCTATATTTTTGAGTAATTTCAATAATATAGAAAGAATTGAACTTCTACCATTTCATAAAATGGGTGAATTCAAATGGGAAGAATTAGGATATACTTATGAACTTGGGGATACAAAAGAACCTACCAAGGAAGAAGTTATTAAAGCAATGAGTATTATAAAAGAACATAATCTCAATGTTGTAACCAGTTGATTAATAACTTTTTGGTAATTTAATTAAGTTAATAAGCATTAAATTAAATTATTGTTATTTTTTAATTTAATGCTTGTATTATAGCTATTAATATATTAAAATGTAGCTGTAAGTTTTATAAATAAAATCAGGAGGTGCTTTAATATGGCATACGTAATTAATGATGAGTGTATTTCATGTGGGGCTTGTGAATCAGAATGTCCAGTAGACGCTATTTCAGAAGGCGATTCAAAATATGTTATCGACGCTGATACTTGTATTGATTGTGGCGCTTGCGCAGGTGTCTGTCCAGTAGACGCTCCACAACCAGAATAATAAATAATTACTTATATTAAAAAGGAGCAAATTGTTGCTCCTTTTTTATTTAAAATACTACCCTATCCCTTTGATTTTTTTGATCTAAAAAATCTTCTATTTGTTGAAGTTGCTGTTTCTTGCCTCATTTTTTGCATTTCTCTTATAGTTTCATCTAGCTTTTTATATCTTTTTTCTTCCTTCTCTTCACGCTCTTCCAATAAGAATCTTACTTCGCTTGATACTTCTTTTGTTAATTGTTCTTTTAATATCTGGTTATTCTCTTTTAATGTATCTTCAAGAACGCATTGGAGGAACTCTTGGAATTGCTGTACCTTACTGCTTCCCGATTCAGATACTTCCATAGGAACTGCTTTAGATACTTCTTGTATTTCCTGTTTAGGGGTATCTTCATCCTCACACAGCTTGTCCTCCTCTAGAATCCCTGGCAACATCATTTTGATGGCTTTTAATTGTAGTCCTTGTTCTTTTAGTTTTTTAACGCTTTTTAATATATTCAAGTCCTCAGCTCGAAAGTATCTATGTCCAAGTTCATTTCTAGGGATATTAAGCTCTAATTCTTCTTCCCAATATCTGAGTACATGGGGTTCTACATCTAATTGTTTTGATGCATCCGATATAATATAACGTACTTCCGCCATGTTCCCCCTCCTATCTGTAAATTATTTCCATTTGATTACTATTATACCATATATTTACAATAGTTCAAGTCTTTTAGGTATTTTAAGAAAATAATATTAATAGGTTGAGAAAGAAAAAAAGATACTTAACTATTATGTCAGCATCTTTCTCTCTTTTATTATTATATTTCTATGCTTTAAATCCTCTAGATTCAACTTCATTTATTATTGTTTCATTAAGTGTACCTTTTCCGTATGTAAGACCAGCATATAATTTCTGTGAATTTTTTATAAGTGATTTACTATTTTGTCCTTTTGCGGCTTCTTTGAAACCTTCTAATAGTATATTAGCCAGTTTCTTAACTTCTGTCAAAGGTTCTATATTAAATTGGATTGAAGCTTCTATTAGCTTTTTATTCATGTAAATATATAGTGATAATAAATACCTTGATATCTCATAGGACATATCTAGGGTATCCGTTAATTCTCTATGTAATTTGTGAACTTTGGTCATACATTGGTTAAATGTATCTTCATCCTCATTATTAATAGCTTCAATGGATTTATCAATCTCACTCATAAATAGTTCATAGGTAATTATTAACAGTTGTTCTCTATTTGCATTAATTATTTTATTCTGATATGTTTTTACTGTATCTTCTACCATTATAACATTCCTTTCGGGATATATTATTAACTATTTGCTATAATCTATTTTCTTATCCTTGCAATAATTGTAGGATAGATTGTGGTCTTTGATTAGCTTGTGCTAACATAGAAGTTCCAGCTTGAGCTATAACATTTCTTTGAGTGTATTGAGCCATTTCAAATGCCATATCTGCATCTTGAATACGAGACATAGCCTCTGTCATACTTTCTGAAGCTACACTTAAGTTGTTAACAGTATGTTCTAATCTGTTTTGATAAGCTCCAAGTTTTGCTCTAATACCTGATACTTGGCTTATTGCCTCATCTACAGTACCTATTGCAAGCTGTGCACCATCAGCAGTTGAGAGGTTAAGTGTATGTATTCCTAATGCTTTTGGTGATAAGTTAGGTATCCTAACTTCCATGAATTGTCCTTCATTAGCACCTATTTGGAGGTCTAATGGACCAGCGTCTAGGACGCTGATGTTAGTTTGATTACATACAACAGCTTTATAAGCATTTAATGCTTTTTGAGCTTCTTCTTTATTAGATCCTGTAACTGTACTTGTTATAGCATTTATTATTTCAGTATCACTTTTTCCTAAATTATTTTCAATAACATCACCTGAACCAGTTAGAATATTTTCTGCTTTAGCTTTACCTTCTCCAATCACAGCTGATTGAACAGCAGTTGCTATAGCAGTTGAAGTTAAAGCTTCAGCTATAGTATGTGCTTCTGCCACCGACTTACCATTACTAAGAGCATTCATAAAAGCACTTGTGGCATCCTCTGCTTGCTGTTGCGTCGCTGATGCATCTGACTTAGCTTTGTTAACCCCTGCTATATAAGCTTCATTGTTTTTAAAAGTTCCATCTTGTGCTTCAAATTTCATTTCAAATCCGTTAGTATCTTTAACAGTAATCAAATTACCTCTAGTTGAAACAGTAGCTGTAGGAGAAAAATCACTATTGACATCTATACTTGCCACTACATCTTCTCCTTTAACCTCTTGTGTTTTTAAACCTAACTTATCCATTAAATTTTTAGAACCTTGAATATTAAGTTTATAATCAGATCCATAAAAGTCAGATTCAAATTTTAATGTCATACTACCATCAAATGCGTATTGTGCCTGATTGGTATATGTATCATCAGTGTAAGCCATTAAGTTTGCTCCAACCTTTTCTGCTAATCCGCGTAGTTTTTCAAAAACCATATCTGCAGTATCGGTTGCTTCTATTTCAATTTCTTCACCATTCAAACTTATTTTTCCAGTTTCATTAATTGTTGCCCCTGTCACAGTTGTACTTGTTCCTTCTATTGTCGCTTTGGTTGAATCAGAAGTAATATTTAATTTATAATCCCCTGGTATTACTGTATCAGATAAAGATATAATTTTTGCTATGGTTTCATCATCTGGAAACGCTCTTCTATCAATCTCACCATTCAATAATTTTCTCTCATTGAACTCAATATTTTCAGATATTCTCTGAATCTCTTTTTGTAGTTGTCCTACTTCTTCTTGAATAGCTTTTCTATCTTCGTCATCATATGTACCATTAGAAGCTTGTACTGATAATTCTCTTATTCGTTGAAGCATGGAATGTACTTCATTTAGTGCGCCCTCAGCAGTTTGTATAAGAGATATACCGTCCATAGTATTTCTTTTTGCCTGTTCCAATCCTCTTACCTGTGTATCCATTTTTTGAGTAATGGCAAGTCCAGCCGCATCATCCGAAGAGTGGTTGATTCTAAGCCCTGATGATAACCTCTCTAATGATTTATCTAATTTGGAATTGTTCATTGTTAATTGATGTAAAGCTCTAAGTGCTGGTATGTTGTGATTAATTCTCATTGCGACACCCCTTTTTTATTATATAAGAAAGTCCTACTTTCCATTTTTCTAAAGTTTTTATGGTTCTTATTATTACTTGTTGTTACTTATAATAATTAATATAATATTTATATTTACTATACTTTATATAATTAACTCTGCCCTTTGTTTTAATGTATCTATCTTGACTACATATATTTTATCGACTAATTTCAAAATTTATTTAGGCATACCCCGATAAAACACTTAGGCATTATTCATCATTGCTATGATTCCTGTTTTCATCTAAATTACCTATAAATTCTGCTAGCTTCTTAGCCAATATATAAATGTCACTTTTAGCTTGCTGTTTATTATTTTCATTCACACCTGTATTTTCTATGATAACCACTCCTTTTTGAACATTAACTACCTAATGACTCTTGTAAAACTATTATATAAGCATTTCAAAATTACCCATCTTATTATCATTGGATGTATTGTTATTCACTTGCTGTTTAACATCCAGTGGTGTTTCAATCTGTGGATTATCATATTTTATTGAAGATACATTATAGCCCATATCTTCTATCATCGACTTTAGTTCTTTACTATATTCCATCAAATATTTTGTCTCGTTAACCTTAGTAGATGATATATTGATTTCAATATCTTTATCATTCATTTTTACTAATGAATTGACTATTCCAAGATTTTTGGTTTTAAGAGATAACAACACTTTCATTGAATTTTCATCAACAGTTTTGTCTTTGTCTATGTAATACATATTAAGTTGAGTAATTTCGCCATTGAGTAAAATAGGTATCTGAACATAATCTTCTTTGGCTTCCATCTCTTTGTTCATATCTAATATTCTATTTATCTCTGTGAGATCATTAGTTATATTAGGTCTCTTATTTTGATTAAGTTCAAATGACTTTCCTTTGATCTCTTTTAATTCTTCTTGTATTTCATTGTAGATATTTGATATTTCTTCTCCACCCGCAAGGCGATTAAGTATTTCACCAAAAGTTTTAGTTATCTCGTTATTAATATCTGTATCATTGAATTCACCCATAAGGTGTTTCAGCTTATTACTCAATTCATTGTTATCCTGCATTAGATTACTTATTGTGGTTAGATTTTTCAGGTTAACAGGTAATTGTAGTTTTTGTAAGAATTTAATTGATTCTGAGGATGTATTCTTCACTTGGTTAAGCTGTTCTCTTATTCTATGGGTATCCAATTCTTGTATTTCATTTTCATCTATCATATTTAATATTTCTTCAATGGGTTTATCCATTATCCCATCTTTTTCTAATAATTTTTTTAGATTATCAGGAGATGATTTTCTAATTAATTCTTTAATGTTATTTTCAAAATACTGCATATCAATTATATTATCTTTGGTTATCTGCAGCTGAAACTCTTCTATACTTTCCATAAGCTTTATATTGCTTTTATTAACCTCAAAACCAGCTTTCTCAAATGCTTCTTGTATTTGGTTTCTAATGGATTCACTATCATATTTCAAGTTCTCTAATGCACCAAAATTGTCATCTATGTTCACATTGATATCTGTACGTTTTCCACCAGTTTTTCTTAGATATTTTGCTGCTTCCATCAGGTTGTTGAGAGATAGTTTCATATCTTTTTTTACCAGGAATCCTACTGCTCTACCTTCCGATTTTGATATGGTATGAAGCATTCTATATATACCTATCATACTTTTTCTCTCTTTTTCAGATAGAGTATTGTCTTTATCCATTTCATTTATGAATGCTGCAATTTTGTCTGTCAGGTCATCTCCTATTAGCTCATCAAAATTGTGCATGTAATCTATAACTTCATTAATATTCATTTCTACTGGTGACAGATTATCTTTTATCATATGTGCAACTATGTTAGGATGAAGTCTGTTCAACACAATGTTTACTTGTTGATCCAGAAGCTTTATATTATTAATATTACTTTCTGAGATTTCCATTTCATTGTGGGCTAGAATTTTAGCTGCCCTTATATTATCAGTATTAATATCTATATTTAACTCTTTTAGAATATTCTCTAACTGATTAAAAGTCTTTTTAATATTATCTCCAAGATCTGCTCTTGGCTTAGTTCTCAATTTATCATACATTTCCTGTAGCATATTACTCTTATTGGTAACATCATTGTTATCGCTTGTTATGGCTTTCAGAGTAAAATCTACTGCTTTTTTCATTACTTGTCCTAATATCTTGGTAGATGTATTTCTTGCTTTCTCAACTGTCTCTAATACTTTGTTCATCTTATCAATATTAGACTCTGTTGGTTTAGCTCCTACTGATGACAGTTCATTTTTTATGTCAGCTCTTTCTAGTTGTTTAAGTTCTTCAACAAGTTGGTTCAGTGGTGCTGTATCAATTTTTATTCCATTATCAAGCATCCTGTTGGCTGATTCTATGGTCATCTTCAATCTAATCTCTTCAAGCTGTCTCTTTGCTGTTATATATTTATCTTGTTGATTTTCGGATAAGTTAGTTTCTCTTTCTTCACTTATGGGCTTATCTTCATATTCTTTTTCTAGATTGTCTAGGTTAATTGTTTTACCCTTGATTATAAGTTTCTTAAGATGTTCATCTTTTATGTTAGGTAGATTGTCTATGGTTTTTTTAGCCTTTAATCTATCTGATTTATCATTTTTTATGACCTTATTGTGCTGTATATTATTGCTCAATTCAATGTCATCTATTTTCTTGTTGCTGATAATGTTATCAACAGCTTTATCTATAATCTGTTCTGGTTTAATATTATTTTCAATATCCTTTAGGTATAGATATTTCTCTATATTCGCCTTATCTATTTCTACATTATTTTGAATTAAGGTTTTAGCAGCCTTAATAGTTTTCTCATTAGGGTCAATATCATTATTCTTAAGTATATTTTTTATCTGTGGTTCTAATTCTTTTAACTCATCATTTGTAATAGGTGCACTTTGATTATTAGAGTTATTACCATATGAACTATTAGCACTATTAGATTTTCCGCTAGTATATTTCGCCTCATACAGTTTTTCAACTGTCATCTCTATATTGTTTTTAAGGACATTCAATATGGCTTCTTCTTTTAATTGTTTGATGGCATCATACTTATTGAGTGCACTTCTTAGTTTCATTATGTTGTGTTCATTAACAGGAAGATTTTTTTCTTTTAGCTTATTTATTATTGATTTTATTTCTTCTTTACTTCCAAAAATCTTGGCGTATCTTTCAATTTCTTTATTGACCTCTTTTTTTATTTTTTCTGTATCATCTTTCTTAACTGCCAATTTATTCTTGGATACTATCTTTTCAAATAGATCTATAGTCATTTTTTCCGGATTGTAGCTTTTGCTAATAATATCTTTTATATCATCATCAGTGACTTTTGATAGTAGTATCTCTAGTTGTTTTTTAGTACTGTTTATTATATCTTTATATTCATCTATGGTACTTTTATCTTTATTTTTCATGGATGTGATTATATCCATCATTTCTTTGCTCATAGGCGTATTTTTGTTCCATATATCTCTAAAAGATGACATTTTGTTGTTTCTTCTTGTTATTTCTTTTTCTTTTGAAATATATTTCAAACTAATCTTATCTCCTTTAGCTTCTTCTATCTGAAAGCTGCATGTTTCACCTACATCTTCTTTTATCTCAATATTATTAGGTACCATAATATCTCTACCCATAACTTCTATCAATGTACCAGCTTCATTTTTATTCTTCACAAGTCCTGTAACATTATCTTTATTATAGTTCATTTTCTTGGTAGAATCGTCAATATTGAAGGTAGTACTTGTTACATCCCATATAGTGTTCATAACCTAATCAACTCCGTTTTTGATTCAATAGTTATTTTATATATCGGCATTTATCCTCAAATAATGAGATAAAAAAATTCTATTTCATATGCTTAAAAGATTGTACTTTCATATAAAAAAGTAAAAGAGACAGATTTCTCTGTCTCCTAATGGCAATGTACTAAAATACTATTTTACTGGTATTGCTAATACCTGTCCTTCATATATTTTATTAACATCTTTAATTACATCTTGGTTAGCTTCAACTATCTTATCAAAAGCACTAGCATCTTTGTAGAATTGTTTAGCTATCTTAGCTAAAGTATCTCCTACTTTGACTACATATACTTTTGTATCTTCGTCTTCAACAGGTGGTAAACATTTTGCTGGTTCTGGAAGAACTAATGTGTCACCAACATTCAGTTTGTTTCCTGTTTTTTTGAAGTAATCTTTATTAGCATTATAGATTGCTTGTTTCATTGAATAATCTCCATAATATCTTAATGAGATATTCCCTACTGTATCATACTGCTTGATTACATGAGAAGTCGGCATTACCTTTTCTTCAACAGGTTGTTCTGTTTCCATGTCTGCATCTTCAATCTTATCTGAACCTATATTATCAGCATCTGTATTTTCATCAGCTTCATTATCTTGAGGTAAAGTATCAACAATACCTTCATCTACTTCAACATTCTCTGTATCTTCTTTTTTATAATCTTGTAAATCAACATTTGACTTTGAAGTACTGTTTTGAATCTCTGTTTCCATTGCTTCAATAGTATCAAAAGTTTTGATATATATCTTTCCATCCTTCAAATTAGCAAAAGATTTAACTTCAGCTTGACCAATAGCATCTCTGATTATTTCAGCTAACTCATCATCTCCACCTGATATTTTCAAGATAGGCTTTAGAATACTGCCTAGTCCAGGTATTTTATAGATCATATCAGTGATAATTACTCCAACATCACCATCACCCAAAACATCATTGATTGATACTTCATTAACTTCTTTTTTCTCTGAACCGTCTTTATTTGTTTTTGTATTACCATTCTTATCTTTTTTTATATCTTCCATATAGAATACAATATCATTGATGCTATTTTTTATTTTATCTCTAAAGCTATTACTTATTGGATCTCCAAATGGTACTAATGAATTTATTCCATCTTGTATTCCATCTGCAATCTCAAAAGCAATATCTGCTGGTTTCTCAAATTCATTTTTATAAATTACTTGAAGTTCATTAGCATCTGTATTGTTGATAGTAGCTACAAATGCCACTTCTTCCTTATTAAGAGCTCTTTTTTCTGTAGGAATTTCTTTATCCCCAAGTTTTAATGTAACAGTAAAATCATCTCTAACACCATATTTTAGTCCAGTTATTACTAACATGTAATTCCCTTGTAGGTTAGCTTTGTCACCTTTGATAGTATATGTAAAATTCATTCCATCCACTGTATCACTTGGTAGAATACCATCTTTGTAAGGGTCTATATCAACTAATGTATACTCTTTTAATTCATCATTGATAGCATCTGCTACTTTATCCCCATAGATAAATGAATAAGGAAGTAGATTAGCTACATATTCACCTATATTAATATCTCCTGATGTTTCAGAAACCTCTGTGATTACAAAGTTACTCCAATATTCAGTAAGACCTATATCTTTTAAAGCCTTCTTAAGATTCTTTTCTGCTTCAAATGGCAACTTCTTTTCTTTAACATTATCTCCGTATGTAAAAGTCCCAGTTTCTGAAGTAAGTAGATTTGTTGCTGTAGTTACATCCATATTCAATACTGGTAATAAATCAAGCTCACTCAATTCAGGATTGTCCTTTAATACGTCATCCATAAATTCTGATACATCATCTATTGCATTCTTTGTCCAATCTGTTGCATCATCTATTGCGTTTTCTGTCCAGTCTGTCGCATCATCTATTGCGTTCTCTGTCCAGTCTGTCGCATCATCTATTGCATTCTCTGTCCAGTCTGTCGCATCATCTACTGCGTTCTCTGTCCAGTCTGTTGCATCGTCTATTGCGTTTTCTGTCCAATCCTTTGCATCATCTACAGTATCCTCTACCGTATCTTTTACATCCTCTACAGTATCTTTTACTGTATCCTTTACTTTATCCCAAAATCCAGCATGTACTGATACACTTTGAGATAGTAATAGAGTCGTTAATAACATTACTGAAACTGATTTCTTGATTACTTTTTTAGTCTTTTTCATAAATTTCCTCCTATTAAATAATTATAAATAACATTTTAAAATAAGAAGTTATACTAATCACAATATATATCAATTAATAAATTTCTTATTCTAAAACAAAATTTTGCTATTGTTGTTTAAAAGTGATTACATTTGTAATAACCATGGATATGCTGAATCCTATCTTTTATTAACTATTAGGTATATTGATTTTAAATTATTATTAAAGCAAATATCTATTTTTAATTAATATTCACCTTACACTTGTAGTCACTGTGACTTTAATAAATATTACCATAAAAAATCAAAGATGTAAATATTTTTATAACAATTTATTCCAAACCTATTGATTCTTCAGCTATTTCTTATATAATATATATTGGTGATTAGTATGCTGAATCTAGATTATTTATTTAATGTATGTATGATAACCTCAATCAAAGGTATTATTCTTATTCTCATTATTCTAACACTGCAACATATATTCAAGAGAAACTTTACATCTAGATGGGTCTATACTCTATGGTCAGTACTTATAGTTAGATTACTGATACCCACCAGCCCTCTTGAAAATGTATTATCTCTTTATAACTTAGGAATAATCAAAAGATTAAGCTTTGATAAAGGTAATGTTTTGTTAGGTAGATTAGGTACTTCTTATGATAGCTTTGAGTTTATTGGAGATAACATACCTGTAGACTCATTTGTTAATAGTGCTTTTTCCATGAATTGGAAACATCTGTTTGCAATCATATGGATAATAGGCATTCTATTTTTCTTGTTGATTTTTATTTATATCAATATAAACATAACAATGCTTTTCAAAAATTCAAATATATGTACCAACGAAAATATGCTAAATATTATGAAAGAATGCAAGTCTCAGATAAATACAAAGAAAGATATCAAACTATATGTTTCTTCAAATATATCTTCACCTATGACTTATGGGATCATATTTCCCAAAATAATTGTACCACAAAATATCATTACTAGTTTAGACCACAATGAGTTAAAATTCATATTTCTTCACGAAATGGTTCATATAAAAAGGTATGATGTATTATTTAATATCTTAGGTATGCTGGTATGTATCTTACATTGGTTTAATCCTTTAGTGTGGTATGTATTCTTTAGAAGTAAAAAAGATTGTGAATTGGCATGTGATGAAAGCGTATTAAAATATCTAGGTAGACATGAACATAAAACTTACGGACTTACTCTGATACAGATGCTGGAGTTTACTATTTCAACAAAAATCAATAACACTCTTGTAGCTAAAGCCCTTATAAATGATCGTTCAGAAGCTAATGCACGAATACTTCAGATAAATAATTTCAACCAAAAAAGCAAACCTGTGATTATTTTTTCATCAATTATAATATTAATAATCGCCTTGCTAGGACTTAATGACGATACTTGCACAAGACCTTCAATTACTTATCACAAACAGGATTTATATACTTACTTACAAGTATCTGAACACGATGTTTGCGTAAGTTATGGTATTCAGCCTGTACATACTTTTTTATTGAAGACCAATGATATTCCTTACTATATTGTTTATTATAATGTGCTTGGAGAAAAAGTACAATTTTGGTTTGATGGTACTGACGGAAATGGTTCATCCAGAAAAACACTGGAAATAACAACTACTGGATATAAGGATATAAAACAGGGTATGTCTGAATCCAAAGCACTTGAAATAGCCCAAGTTAATAACATGAAACTGATAAATAAAGATTTTACCAATTCATTTCATAAATATTTTTATGAGGACGCAGACTGTAACGTAATGATACTCATTAACTCGAATAATGAGAAAGTTTATAGTTTAACTTTATATTAAGGTGGAATAAGATGAGATTAAGGAAAAAGGTTTTAATTATATTATTGTTTTTAAACGCATCATTATTATTTTACATTTTCGTGGTAAAAGATATACACATACAATATGAGGATAATCCATTGGATCAAAGATCAGGTGATAATCTATTTGAAAATATAACTCCCTTTGTAGTTGATTCTTATAATGCTTTAATAACCAAGAGTACTATATCTACTGGAATGTATACTGATGCTAATTATAAAAATTTCTATGTAACCATAAAAATTCCCAGCAACCATATATTGTTAAAAAATAAAGATAACGTACATATTGAGTTTGAATCAAAATTGCAAAAAACTAGTGAATGGGTTTCCAACAATAAATATATTATTAGAATGTATTATTATAAAGAAGATAATCCCGATAATGAACCAATTCTATTTTATAATAAAAAATGGGTAGGTTTAGATAAAAGAGTATCCACCAAACAACTAATTCCAAAAGAAGCCCAAGGTAATTCAATATACATTCAATACGCTTCTGATTTAGGTTCCTTTTTATTCATGAAAAATGGTAATGACACACGTTTCTTCCATAATTACCTATCAATAATAAGTTAATACATTTCCATAGTTCGAATAACATCACTAAGCAAAATAAAACTCATAAATAGGGTTTTATTTTTTATTTTCATCCTCATTGAGTAGATTTTTTAATACATCTATATCCTTCTGTGTAAGCTTATTGTTCTTAACGAAATTAGATACTAAAAGTCCTATTGAACCTTTGTATACTTTATTGATAAATTTATTAGTTGCTTCTTTGACACATTCCTCTTTTGATAATAGAGGATAGTACATATTGAATTTTTCCTTTTCAACGCCTAATACATTTTTATCCACTAATCTTCTTATCAGAGTCCTTACTGTCTTGTCACTCCAAGAAGTCTTCATCTCTAATTTTTTGATGATGTCATATGCTCTTATCTTCTTATTATCCCATACTATCTCCATTACTTCCCATTCGGCGTCGGATATTCTATTGTCTGTTTTCATTATTTATCATCCCTTTTAATTTTATCTTACTAAGTTATGTTACTATTATACACTATTTTAGTATTAATAACTAACTTCATCATATAAGATTTTAAGTGTAATAGAAAGTAGTACTTTGGTATTAATAAAAACAAAAATCATAATTAAAACAATTTTTAACTATGATTTTCATATATAAACTTATTATTATAATTCTATTCTTCCTTCTAATGCCCTTGACAAAGTTACTTCATCAACATATTCCAAGTCTCCACCAATAGGAACGCCATTAGCGATTCTAGATACCTTTATCTGTAAGGGTTTTATCAATTTGCTTAGATACATTGCAGTAGCTTCTCCTTCAACTGTTGAGTTGGTAGCAAGTATAACTTCTTTAACAGTATCAGAAGACAGTCTTGTCAACAGTTCTTTGATCTTGAGGTCCGATGGTCCTATTCCAATCATAGGAGAAATTGCTCCATGAAGTATATGATATACTCCTTTATATTGTTTTGTTCTTTCATAGGCAGCCATATCCCTAGAATCTTCTACTACCATTATAGTATCTAAATCTCTTTTTGGACTGCTACAAATAGGACATAACTCTGCATCTGTAATTGTACAACACTTGCTGCAGTACTTAACATGTTTCTTAGCATCAACTATTGCACTTGATAATCTTTCTGCTTGTTCTGCTGGCATATTTATTATATGAAAAGCTAATCTCTGAGCTGTCTTACTTCCAATACCAGGTAATCTTGATAGTTCTTCTATTAACTTTCCTATTTGATTTCCAAAATAGTCCATTATATCATCCTTCTAGAATATTCCTGGCATGTTTAATCCACCAGTAACTTTTGACATTTGCTGGTTGACCTTCTCATCAGCTGTACGCATAGCTTCGTTAACAGCAGCAAGAATTAGGTCTTCTAACATTTCTACATCGTCTTCATCAACTACTTCAGGGTTAATGCTTACTTTTGTAACTTCTTTCTTACCAGTTACTGTTACTTTTACTGCTCCACCACCTGCTGAAGCTTCAAACACTTGATTATCCAGGTCTTCTTGCATTTCCTGCATTTTCTTTTGCATCTTTTGTGCTTGCTTCATTAGATTGTTCATATTATTAGGCATTCCGCCTCCAAAACCGCCTCTTTTTGCCATAGTAAAAAATCCTCCTTAAATTTATAATTCAATAATAATTGATAATTTCTTATTTTGATTTATAGAATCTTAACATCAAAGTTACCTTTTGACGTAATTTCTTCATAGTTCTCATTAACGATTTCTAACCCAATGTATATTTTACTAATAAAAGCCTCTCATGACAAGTACTTTTTATTAACATCATCAACATAGACAATATATACAACACTCCATCTAAAACTGGGAATTATATCTTATATAAAATTCAATCCAATAATAATCATCTATTAAATTATATCACAAAAAACTAAACATAATCCATAAAAAATTGCTAAAAAGGGTTATGCACGTATATCCACCAAGTAATCCGTATCTATCTTAGCTGATTCAAAGGTAATCATATTATTCATCATAGCAAGGGCTGATTCAATTATATTAAACATCAAAGGACAACCTGTTCCCTCTCCTAATCGCATATTCATATGTAGACATGGTTCTAATCCCATAGTATCCATCATAGACTTATATCCCGGTTCTAGAGAGTAATGGGAAGGTATCATATATTCTTTCACCACTGGATTCAATTTATAGGCAAGTAATGCTGCTGCTGCAGATATAAACCCATCTATGACAATTGGTACACGATAATATGCCGCTCCAATATAACAGCCTACAAGACCAGCTATATCCAAACCACCAACTTTTGTTATTACATCTATAGAATCATTTGGATTAGGCTTATGATAGTCAATGGCTTTACGAATAACTCTTTTTTTATTCTCCAAAGCCTCATCTGTTAATCCCCCACCTTTACCAACAGCTATGTCCTCATTGCACCCTGTAAGTGACATTAGAACTGCACTGCTTGTACTGGTATTACCTATGCCCATTTCACCCGTACCTAACAGGTTATAGCCTTGGTCTACTAATTGCTTCACTGTTTCTATACCAATACTAATAGCTTCAATGGCTTGTTCTCTACTCATTGCAGGACCTTTTGCAAAATTATGTGTTCCATACATTACTTTTTTATGGATGAGTCTCGGATGTTCTATATCTGCTTTTATTCCTATGTCAATAACTCTAATTTCTGCACCAGCTTGTTTACTCAACACACTAATTCCCGTTGATCCATCTAACATGTTTATGGTTTGCATTGCCGTCACATTTTGAGGCGTTGAACTTACGCCTTCTTCAACAATGCCATTATCTGCTGACATGACAATGGTACATTTCTTTTTGATTACATTATTGATTTCCCCTGTGATACCTGCTATTTGAATAGCTATATCTTCAAGTTTTCCTAAACTTCCTAAAGGTTTTGCCAGATTGTTCACCCTTATTTGAGCTTTATTGAGAGCTTTTTCATCCAACTTATCAATAGACCCAATTATATGTTTTATTTCCATCACCTATCACTCCTCTTAAAAAAGGCTAACTCACTATATATAACTTCATGTGAGGTAGCCCTATTATTATGTCCATTTTACTTATTGTTTTTAAACAATCTCAACATCCAAATTAACCTTTGCTGCAATTTCCCCATAATCATTTTCTACCTTATCCTCTTTAACAGTGGAAGCACCACCACTTAACATCTTGTATTCATCCGCATCTATTATCTTAAGATCGAATTGCTTATTACCTATAGCCTGCAACGCATCATTTATTTTATTCATGATCTCATCTTGGGATAAGTACTTCTTACCTACATCATCTTTACAAACAATATATAACAGTCCGTCATCCATATATGTAGGTTTTGCATCACGAATCAGCGCTTTTCCAATACCACTAAAATGTCCTACGAATTTATCCCAATTCTTAATTGCCTTTTTAATATCTTCTGGAACAGCCTTGGATAAAGGTTTCATCTTAGGCACCTTTTTTTCCTCTGGCTCCTTGGCAGTTACTGTACTTTGTGTCTGTACAATCTGTACACCTTTTTCCAATTTTTCTTCTAAATCCTTGATACGCTCTAATAAACCCATTGCCGAATTATCCATAGAAGGTTGACATAACTTCATAAGCTCAACTTCCAATAGAATTCTTTTTCTAGATGAATATTTAATCTTCACTTCTAATTCAGAGAATACTTTTATATAGTATATTAACTCATCCTCTGTAATTCTATCTGCCTGAACCTTAATTTCATCTATATTTTCCTTAGACATATCCAATATCTGCATACCATCTTTTACCGATTTCAAGACTAATATGTTTCTCAAGTGATTAATCAAATCCATGATGAACTGATTAATATCTCTTCCTTGCATTATTACTGTTTCAGTAAGTTCCATGCATTTCTTGGCATCTTTGGTTTTTACCGCATCTATCATATTAATGAAAATACTTGTATCAACTGCTCCAAGAACTTCTAATACTTTTTCTATGGTTATTTCCTGTCCTAGATAAAAAGCTATACATTGATCCAGTATACTCAGTGCATCACGCATAGAACCATCTGCAACTTTTGCTATATATCTAATTGCTTTTTCCTCTATATCAATATGTTCCTCATTCATATAAAAAGTAAGTGTATCTGATATTGTCTGTATGGATATTCTCTTGAAATCATATCTTTGACACCTTGATAGAATTGTTGCAGGTATCTTGTGAGGTTCTGTCGTTGCAAGTATAAATATAACATGCTCTGGAGGCTCTTCCAATGTCTTTAAAAGTGCATTGAAGGCTCCTGTTGAAAGCATATGGACCTCGTCAATGATATATACTTTGTATTTACCTTCTGTAGGTGTATATTTTACTTCTTCTCTGATCTCTCTAATATTATCTACACCATTATTAGAAGCTGCATCTATTTCAATAATATTCATACTTCGATTTTCATTGATGGTTCTACAAACCGAACATTCATTACAAGGGCTTCCCTCTACAGGTGTCTCACAATTGACAGCCTTCGCAAATATTTTAGCAGTAGAAGTCTTACCAGTACCCCTTGTACCACAAAATAAATAGGCATGTGCTATCCTATTTGCCATTATCTGATTGCTCAATGTCTTAACTATATGTTCTTGTCCCATCACGCCCTCAAAACCTTTTGGACGCCATTTCCTATAAAGAGCTGTATATGACATGCTTACACTTCCTTCTATACATATAAGAGATATTTCTCATCAATACTTTTTCTAACTTGCACACTTATATTAAATTATATCACAAAAAACACACTTGTTAAACATATACACACATTTAGAAATCTCTATAAATTTTTATAAATTATAATCAGTAGTTGTATTAACAGAAGAAAAAGTTTTTTGTGATCTATATTAAAGATTGCTTCGTGCACAACAGTATATGTATATGTGGAGTAGTGAGGCAGGACGCCGAACCCAGCTTTTTGCTCAGGACGAGCAAGTTGCTGGCGTAACATATACATATACTGTTGTGCAAATACCACGTCAGAACAAAACACTTTTTCTGACCTACTTGTACTATAATTTTTTAGTATTTAAAAAAGGCTACTAATAATTACTAGTCAGCCTCATAAATTACATAATTAAACCGTGCACCGCACATCGACAAATATTCATAAGCGTTACCTTTATAGTTAGCTCAAATCAGGCAACCTTACGGCACACAGGAGGTTCTACTTAGTGCTGCTTCCTTCCAGACCTGACACGGTTCATAGATTCCTGTTGCGTAAGACCCAATCATCATCGCCACTTTTAAAGGGCAGCCTTACAAAATAAATGCCTCCGATTGGCAACACCCCTGCTATAGCGGATTGCAGGTATAGGGCACCGCTAACTCCCCGGCTGCACGGAAACTTTATATTATTCATATTAAAATCCTATAAGACCCTAATATGATAATTCACTTTTATAATATAAGTATAAACTAATAGGTTAATATTATACTTTATATTGTATCGAATAGTATATATGTTTTTTGCTCATATGTCAACTGGAATATTATATAATTCATCAAATTTTAATCTTATGTTTGGTCCATTACTTGTTGTTGATAAAAAGTTGACGTATTACACTTAATAGATTATCCACTTGTTTAACATGCTTATATACTTCAATCTTTGCCTTTAAACCCTTGACATCTGCTTGAGATTTAGTTGCATAATTAACACCTAATTTATCTAATAACTTATTAAGTGATTTCAATCTAGTAGTAAAATCATTATAATTTTTGTGTTTTTCATCAGTCCATCCTAATTCAGATAAAGCTGACAATCTCGGAAATGTCAAATAGTCTATTCTCTCAAGATCCTTCACATATTCTGTCCATAAAGGCGCTTCTACTCCTAATATATTTTTTTCTTTATCCTTTTGTATACCCGCAGAAACAGGTTTATACTCATAGGTTTTCTTTAAAGGAGTAAGACCATACGGATAATCCAGATAAACATGATGAACATCAGACATAATAACTTTTCTGTTCTCATTAATAGCCTTTACAGTATTCTTATGATTATCTCCATCCAACCAATGTTGCACAACTACTGATTCATCAAGATTACCTGATTTTAATGCATCGTTCCATGTTATAGCTCTTTTATTTCTCTCCTTAAGAAACTTAGCTATCCTATTAGTAAAATAACCTTGTAACTCTTCTTCATTCTTAAGTTTTTCTTCATTTATTTTGTTTTGACAGTGAGGACATTCTATCCATTGTTCCTTTGGAACCTCATCTCCCCCAATATGTATTAGTTCTCCTGGGAATAACTCGATTATTTCTCCTAGGACATCAAATATGAATTTATAAGTACTTTCCTTACCTGCACAGGCAATATCTTTTATAACACCAAATTTAGTACCTACCTCCAATTGTTTGCCACTGCAACTTAATTCTGGATAGGATGCTAAAACAGCCAAGAAATGACCTGGCATATCAAATTCTGGTATGATAGTTATATATCTTTCATTGGCATAATCTACAATTTCTTTTATATCACTAGCTGTATAATAACCCCCATGAGGCGTATCATCTGACTTACCACCTATTATAGTCTCTTTTCTCTTAGAACCAATCTCCGTTAACTTCTTATATTTTTCTATCTCCACTCTAAAACCTTGATCTTCTGTCAAATGCCAATGGAATATGTTCAGTTTATGGAGAGCTGCTAGGTCAATCATTCGCTTAACAACTTTTTTATCAAAAAAGTGTCTGCACACGTCAAGCATGTAACCCCTATATTCATACCTTGGTTTATCTTCCATCTCTACACATGGCAACTCATTAGGATTATCATTAACTATCTGCCTAAGAGTCTGTATCCCATAGAACATACCCTGAAGAGTCATAGCTTCCATCTGTATTCTACTATGATCAATACTAAGCTTATATCCTTCCTTACCTAGATTCACTAGAGCATCATTAAGACTTAATCTTATTACATTATTCTCTACTGGCTCATTTATAATCTGTAACTCCAGATTACTTGCTTCATTTAAATATTGTTTTAAAAATCTTATAACAGGTTTTATCTCATCTTCAAAGCATATCTTGGTGGACTTGTTAAGGTTGAATACCCCATCTTTTAAAATAATATGATTAGGTTTTGGTATAATATTAATACTCATTTCTAATTCCTTCTTTCTATATTATTATAAATTCGGGTCTGTCCTTAAGATGTATTAAGTAGTCATATAAAAAATTATTTGTTCTTCTCTCTAAGTTTCCTGAAAAAATTTTTTAATAACTTACTACTTTCCTCTTCCAGTACTTCTCTAGTTACATGGACTTGATGATTGAATCTTTCCTCTTCCAATAAATTTATTATTGACCCTGCGCATCCAGCTTTTTTGTTATTGGCTGCTAATACAACTCTAGGTATCCTAGCTTGTACTATAGCTCCAGCACACATAGGACATGGCTCCAATGTTATATACATTGTACAATCATCCAGTCTCCAATCTCCTACCACCTTGGAAGCTTCATTTATAGCTAATATCTCTGCATGAGCCAGAGTATTTTTATCCGTGTTTCTTCTATTAAAAGCTTTTGCTATTATTTCATCATTTTTAACTATTACTGCACCTATAGGAACTTCATCTATATCAAATGCCTTTTTGGCTTGTTGAAGTGCTTCATTCATATATTCTATGTCTTTACTATTTTGCACACTCTCACCTACATTTCTTCTCTCTGATTTATTGAAACATTTTCTTGCATTTTTCTTTGGATAATGCTACCATTATTATAAAATAACAGTGCGATTAAAACAATGATATAATATAACATTTTATTATAATATTTTAACATAAAATAAGGTTAATTCTAGGGAGGTTATTATGTCTACTTCATTCAATACGGTAAAAAAAGGTTACGACCCTAAAGAAGTACAAGAATACATACAACTATTAGAAAAAGAATTAGCAACTTACAAAGATAAGGAAGAATTTATTTCAAGAGCTCTAGTTGAAGCACAAGTTTCTGCCAAAAATGTAGTTGAACAAGCTAAGGACCAAGCAATACAGATTGAAGAGGATGCAAAACACAAACTTGAACACATTAAAGAAAAAATTGAAAAGTCAAAGAAAAAGATTTATCAATTCGAAGAGGAATATGCAAATTTCACTAAGAGATTTGAAGCCTCCTTTAATGAAAATGAACTAAATAAATTACTTACAAGTTTAGATTCCATATATACATCTTTGGAAGTAAGTCAATCTGGAAATGAAGAACCTAATGAAGATGTAATTGACTCTGCAGTTTAATTAAAGATTAGGAGTTTATATATGAATATAAAAGGGTTTACAAAAACAACTCTATTAGATTATCCTGGTCATATTGCATCCACTATATTTACTGGTGGATGTAATTTTAATTGTCCCTATTGTCATAATGGGGATTTGGTCACTGCTCATAAGGACATGGATAATATTACTGAGGAGAGTATACTTGCTCATATCAAAAAACGTTGTGGTATAATCAACTACATATGCATAAGTGGCGGAGAGCCAACATTACAACCTGATTTAATAAGTTTTCTACAGAAAATAAAAGAATATCCAATAAAAATAAAGCTTGATACCAATGGAACCAATCCAAGTGTCATTAAATCAGCTTACGAAAAGGATTTAATAGATTACATAGCTATGGATATAAAAAATAGTAAGGACAAATATGCTCTTACAGTTGATAGAAAAATCAACATTAATGATATTGAAGAATCTGTAGATTATATAAAAACCTGTGGTATAGATTATGAATTTCGAACCACTGTCATAAAAGAATTCCATACTATCCACGATATAGTTAGTATTGGTGAATGGTTGAATGGTAGTAAAAGATTTTTTATTCAACAGTATGTTGAAAGTGATAAACAAATAAAACAAGGTTTTCATGCTCATAGCCATGAAACACTAATGAATTTCAAAAATCATGTTGAACCTTATTTTGAATCAGTATCTATTCGAGGAGTTGATTAGATGGTTAGTAATTCTGGTTATTCTGAGAATAATCAAGAACCTTTAGGTTACAAATCTGATGATCAATTTTTCATTGTCAACAGTTGTGGTAATGACAAGTTTTATAATACTAGTTTTTGGCAGAGAAGATTTAGCGGAAGAAAAGATTATTATCTAATCTATGTTAAAAAAGGTGTTCTATCATGTAATATCAATCGTACTCCATATAAGATTAATAAAGGCGAAGTAATTATTATAGATCCTGACATATCCCATGAAATATATTATTCTGATAAAGTATATCACGAAGTCTTTTGGGTTAATTTTACTGGCTATGGAGTTACTGATGTATTACAGCAACTAAATCTAATTTGCGAAAAAATCTATTATGTTGAAGATTGTCCAGTTATTGATAACCTATTTATGAATATAATAAAAGAGCTTCAAATAAAAAGCAAATCATATATTATAATATGTAGTGGATACCTTGTTGAATTGTTAACATCTATCTCTAGATGTAAAAAGAATTGTCATGGCAATACCCATGCCAGTGAATCTGAATTACATAAAATCATGAATTATCTGAATGAGAGTTACCACCATCAACATACAATAGAAGAACTGGCGAATAAGTGTAATCTATCTCCCTATTATTTTATACGAAAATTCAAAAAAGTGTCTGGTTATTCACCACAAAAATATTTATTACGAATACGAATGGAAAATGCAAAGAAAATGCTTGTAGAATCTAATCTTAATATTGGGGATATCGGAACCATGGTTGGATTCAAGAATGCATTATATTTCAGCAAAGCTTTCAAGGAATTTGTTGGAATAAGTCCTTCTCAATTCAGGAAGATATTACAGGATACGGAAGACTAAATAAAATGAGATAATATCAAGATTTATAAAAGAAAAGCTGTCAACAGTATATGAAAGCTTTTCTTTTTCTATTAAATAATGATTGTTGTACATCAATTGATAAAAGATCATTAACAAACTCAACAAAGAGTTTGCTGACAAATCTGGACAGCTGCGTTATCCTAAAGATAGCATAGATAATAAACTGTATCGTACTTGGAACAAAGAAATTCATTCATTAATACAGGAGATTATTCACTACAGGAATAGTCTTTTACCCGATGATAATATCATTGGTTTATTTAGTTCAAGCTACCCCGTGAACAGTAACTAATTAACTTAATTTTAAAGAATCCACTTAAGATTGTTGACAAAATACACTATAATCAATACACTTATATTAAGTAATTCTAATCTTAAAAATAGAACGCACTGTGATTGCGTTCTATTCCTGTAATTTGGTTGTGTTAAAAAATTGGATTTCCCATATACTTTACACATTCATTGGTAAGATTAGGATTACTTTTAATACTTTTAGAAACAGATTTTATTGTAGAATCAACTACTTTTCCTATTGCTGCAGTTGTTTTTGCATCATTAGCTGTTTTAAGAGCAACTCCTTTTGCGAAACCTTTTGTTACACTGTCATTAGTATGACAATCAACAGCTTCAATAGCCCACATTGTTGGAGCTACAATAGTATTAGCTGGAGTTGGAACACTTAAATAACTTTTAGCTCTTCTAGTAGCATTAGATGAAGCAAAATCATTTGCATACTTATCTGAGTTATTATAAAGATTATCAGCTATATTATTTAATTTGCTATGCCATTTTTGGGAACTACCCCCACATGTTTCATTAACAAGCACTGTTAACACCTCCTATCGTTAAATATATTTATTAAAAAATATTCCATGTTTACTAACATAAAAATATTTTTTAGCATCTTGATAACTATAAAAAATATTAATACTTAAAGTTGTTGTAAATAATTTAGCTTCATTATGGATATTAAATAAAACAAATTCCCACTTATTGTTATAATAATGTTTATCGTAGAATATATATAAAGGAATTATAATACAATTAATTTTCAAATTTTGCTTAAGCTTTTTATCTAAAGCATTCTTACACAATATAATCTTTTTTTTATGAGATATATGATTAATTAGTATCAAACCTAACGAATTAATATTTTCTTCCTTAATAATAATATATATGTAATCATCCAAGCTATTAAACTTTGATATATGTTTATTATTGTAATCAATTCTATTTGTTATTGTAATCATTTTTATTAAAATATTCCTTTAGTATAAAAACAATCCATAGAATAATACTATATATTATTATGTGTAACATTAATTCTTTACATATTACCAAAGATATATGTCCCAATCTTCTATAATAATTTAATTCTACGAAAACAAATCCCATAAAACACAAGATTATACATATTGTCTTAATTTGTAATTTCTCATATAAATTTTTCTTCATTGTAATCTCCCTTAATAATATTCATAATTTAGCCATTTGAAATATATTAACATTGCAACACCAAATAAATGAATAATCTATATTTTCTCTAAAATTATAACAAAATCTATTCATAAATCAATCTTTTTTGTACAAAAAAGGGTTTTAATGTAACGAAAACTCTTTTTTTGTTATAATATGTTATTGATTATCATATCTATCTTTTGAATTAAATATCTATCTGATAATTGATATGCTCTCCTTAAGGTAGACAATTCAAATAATAAAACTATCTACCTTAAGGATGAACATATTTATGAGGAAGAATGCAAAGTATCCGTTTAAAACAAAAATTAATGTCGTTAAACGTTGTCTAGCTGGCAAAATTAGTAGCATAAAAACTGCCACTGTATTTTTATCCACTGGCAGTAAGAAATTTTTATTCAGCTTTAGCTTTATTTATTAAATCTTTTAATATCTTCTATTTTAATGGTATCGATAGATTGAAAGTATTTTTTGCATTCATAAAGGAGTCGGTACCGTCTGAAGTAGCTACAAATAGATGAGTTGCTTCATCACCATCAAATAATAGAAAGGGTCTATCCATATTACCCATTAGACGAGTAACATCATCTTCCCATTTAAGATTTCTTGAAAATGCTTTATGTCCTACTTTCAAATCCCATTTAACTCCATCTATTGAACTAGCAAAAACTCCACCACCAATTTCTCCACATATATTACCATACATGTCTTTTGCAATCATACTATATCCATTATCATTTTTCCAAATAAAAGGATCTTCGATATTATGCTCCTTTTCATTAAACAGAGGTTTATCCGTTAGATGAGTATAAGGACCTTTATAGTGAGGTGCATAAGCAACACCGAGAGCCATAAGATCATGTAATTCCCCATTATTATAAGGTGGTTTTTTATAACTTCGTGCCTTATAGACTAAAAGACATGAACCGTCTTCATTTATGCAAGGTGCAGGATTAGAAGTAAGATGATTATCAAATTTATCTGGGCGTGTATCTAAAATAGGATGATCAAGTCTTTCCCAAGGGCCAAAAACACTCTTGGATGTAGCTATTCCAATTCTTTTATTTGATCTGGCAGAGATGAATCTATAATTATGTACATCAAAATTTTCATCCGGATGAACATCATCAAAGGGATATGTTGTTCCCATATAAAATAGTATATACTCATCTTTATATTTTGTTATATGTGGATTATGAACACTTCTACCGTCCCAATATTCAGCACCACGAGCTGTCAATACCACTTCTTGAAAAGTATAGGGTCCTTCGGGTGTTTTTGAAACAGCTCTCACAATTTCACTGGCAACACCCCAACCTGGATGCATGGGAAGAGTTTTTTCCCAACGGGAAGCGAACATATGATAATTTCCATCTTCCCCTAATATTACTGAACCGCACCATACCCAATAGCCCTCCATAGAAAAGCCACCTTTTAGAGGAATGGGTTCAAAGTGTTCTCCTAAATTACATTCATTCCTATTCATAACAAATCCCTCCATTCAAGTTAAATTAAGCTCTTACCAATAAAGCTCCCAATCTTTTACAAGTCTAGTAAGGGCTTCAAAATAAAAGTAGTCCCCCCAAGTGTTACATTCATCCACTCCAACATTCTTACAAGGATTATTAGGGGATTTTCTAGCATATACACCATGTAAAAGCTGACCATTAGAAAGTTTAGCATCTTTTACACTGTAATTATCTATAAGAGATTTTAATATTTTCAAAGCAGCATCTTTATAATACTTTTTTTCAGATTTCTTAAGGTATTTTGCCATTTCAAGCATTCCACATACAGCAATTGCTGCAGCAGAACTATCCCGTGGCTCATCACTTCCATCCGTAAAATCAAAATCCCAATAAGGAACTAGGTCTTCTGGCAAATTATTAATGAAATAATCTGTAATATCCTTGAATATCTTAATATATTCATTGTTCTTCGTATATTTATAACTAAGTGCTACACCGTAGATACCCCATGCCTGTCCTCTTGACCAAGCAGAGCCATCTCTATTGCCTTGTCTTGTAACTCCTTTTACAGGTTCTCCTGTCTTTATATCAAAAAAGTATGTGTGATAAGTTGATTTATCATCACGCATTATATTCTTTAAAGATGTATTAATATGTTTCTTGGCTATATCAGCATATTTATCATCGCCTGTTACTTCAGTTGACCAGTAGAGTAAAGGCAAGTTCAAAAGGCAATCAATTATTAAACGGTAATTATCTTCTGCCCCAAGTTCTCCCCATGCTTGTATGAACTCTCCCACGGGTTGATACCTTGAAATCAAATTGTTGGCTGCTAGAAGTGCTGCTTTTTTACCTTTACTACTTTGAGTAAGTTTATAGGCTGCTACACAAGAAAGACTATATAAAAAACCCATATCATGATTATCTATATCTATTCTCTTTTCAATTCGATTTAGAAAGCTCTCCACTTGAATTTCAGCAGCTTTTTTAAATTTTTCATCCATAGAATGTTCAAATGCCAACCATATTTCACCAGTCCAAAACCCTGATGTCCAGCTTATATTTTCTTGTGGTCTATAAAAATTATCTATACTAGCATCTACCTTAAACTTATAGGTAAATTCCGGCAAACACCTTTCTACTTGATTAATAGCATTTTCTATAGCTTTCTTCACTTCATTATCTGTGACTTTTTCATACTTTAATAAATCTATCATAGCATATATCCTTTCTCTACTATCCTTTTAATCCTGAGGATGCAACACCTTCTACAAAAAATCTTTGGAAAGCTATAAAAATAATAAAAACTGGTATTAGGGATACTACAGAAGCTGCCATAATAAGTCCATAGTCCGCAGAATATTGAGAGATAAACATCCTTATACCTAATTGAATTGTTTTATTTGATTCAGAATTAAAATAAATCATCGGTCCCATAAAGTCATTCCAAACACCTACAAAACTGAATATGGTCAATGTAGATAAAGCTGGCTTTGAAAGAGGTAATATAATCCTAAAATAAATTCCATATTCACTCATTCCATCAATTCTTCCCGCTTCCAGAAGCTCATTTGGAATACTTAAATAAAATTGACGTATTAGAAACACACCAAATGCAGTAAAGGATTGTAGTAGAATAATACTTGTATGAGTATCTATAAGCCCGAATTTATTCATCATTGTATATTGTGGCAGCATATATACTTGCCAAGGAATAGCTATAGTAGCTATGTAAAATAAAAATAATACATTTCTTCCTTTGAACTCACATTTTGAAAAACCATAAGCAGCAAAAGAACTCGTAAATAATTGAATCAATGTTATTATTACTGTAAGTTTTGTAGTATTCATAACAAATAGTCCAAAAGGAATCTTAGTCCAGATGGTTATGTAATTTTTCCATTGGGGATTCTGTGGAATCCATTGAATAGGTATACTAAATACATCCTTATCCAGTTTTAACGATGCTGATAACATCCAAATCAAAGGAAGTAGTGTTAATATACATATGATAGTAATCACAACATATACAATCGTTTTAGTCAATTTATTCATTTCATTCATAGTCAGACACCTTTCCTTACATATAACTTACCCATTTCTTTTCAGCTCTGAATTGTACAATAGTAATAGTGGCTACCATAATAAATAATACAATTGAAATTGCACTGGCTGAGCCATAATCCCAAGCTAAGAAAGCTTTATCATAAATATAATTTACAAGTAAGGTGGTACTTCTACCTGGTCCACCTTCAGTCATAATATATACTAGGTCAAATACTTTGAAACAATTTATTGTCAACATCATTATTACGAAAAATGTGGCTGGTGTCAGCATTGGAAGTGTTATATATCTAAATCTCTGCCAACTTGAGGCTCCATCAATTTTTGCAGCTTCATATAGTGAATTTGGTATACCTTGTAAGGCTGCTAAATAGATAATCATATAATAACCCATACCTTTCCATATACTTACTATAATAACTGCTGGCATGGCCCAATCTAGAGATGCTGTCCAACCTGGTGGATTATCAATACCTATAAATCTTAAAAATTCATTAATAGGTCCAAAATCTTTTTGGAATAACATATTCCATACAACAGCAACAGCAACAATGGATGCTACATAAGGAAAAAAGATTGATGATCGAAAGAAATTCAATCCTTTTATTTTTTTATTTAATAGAATAGCCAATCCTAGGGATATTACTGCAGTTGTCGGTACAGTCAATAAAGCAAAATAGATTGTATTTACAAAGGATATTTTAAAAGTTGAATCCCTTGTAAGATCAATGAAATTTTTAAGTCCTACAAATTTCATTGGTGAAAACCCGTCCCATTCCATGAAACTTAATCCAAAAGAAAATATTACAGGTATCATAATAAAAATACAAAACCCAATAAAATTTGGTAATATAAATGATAAACCCACAAGGGTATTTTTAGTATTTAAGCTCAGACCTTTTTTTGCTTTCATACTTTTCATAATTTGCCTCCTTTAATCCATAGTCACCTATAAAAAGGCACTTTACTTAATAAAATACCTTTTTACAAATGATTATTATATATAAGAGAATTTCAATAAATGAAATTCTCTTATAAAATATAATTCAACATCTTTTACTTAATCATTAATTATCTCTGAAACTCTTTCTTTAATTTTTTTTAGTCCTTCATCAATAGTTGACTCTCCAAACATGATAAGTCCATGTTCTTCACCAAGAATTTTATTAACTTCTAGTACATGAGCAGCAATTGGTCTATCCAGCTCAATATTTTTTACAGCCAATGCCTCTGCAACACCTTCTGGCATACCTTCTGCATTAGATACATTTCCTAATGCCTCATCTGTCAATATTGAAGGTAAGACACCTTGAGTTGAGATATATGCTGCCGCTTGTTCATTTGTAACAAATTCTATGAACTTCCAAGCTGCATCTTTATTTTTACCATCTGCATTCATAGCAATAGGAGTTGTAGCACCTACTGTATATCCTGCTTCTATACTACTATCGTGTGGAAGTGTAGCAACACCCCAATTGATATCAGTTTCTCCTTGAGCTTTTTTAAGAATTAAGGTATTCATAAACCAAGTTCCCATTGGCATCATACCAACTTGTCCATTAAGAAATGGTCCTGAGTAGTGAATGTTGGATGTTTTAAGGGTTGCATAATCCATAGCTGATTTATCTTCATTCTGCATTTTTAATGCTCTTTCATAATATGGTTTCATGAATGTATAATCATCAGATACGATTGTATTTTTACCCTCTTGTACTGCCCAGTTTTGTACACAAGCATTCCAAGTATGAGTTAACGCACCAAATACTTTATTAGCTCCTTCGCCAGATGTAATCCTTGCGGCAACTTCAACATATTGGTCCCAAGTCATATCATTGCTTGGATATGGCTCAGAAGCTGCATCAAACACATCTTTATTATAATAAAGAATGTAATAATCTGTTCTATACGGTAATCCATAAGTACCACCATCAAATTGGAAGTTCTCAGCCAAACCGTTATATTTAGCAAGATCTATTTTATTTTCCTCTATATAGGAACTTAAATCATAGAGCTGTCCTTTTTTATACATTGAAAGCGTTGTATCTGCATCTTTAATATAGAAGACATCTAGATCAGAACCACCATTTAACATTATTGAAAGTTTGTTCGTATATTCTGTTGAAGCAATATCAATATATTCTACTTTAATGTTTGGATATTTTTCTGTGAATTTTGCAGCAAGGTCATTACCTATTTCTGTACTGCTATTGTCCCAAACTGCAACCTTAAGTGTTATATCTTTTTGAGTTTCTTCTGTCTTATTTGTTTGATTACTTTTAGTTGAATCATCAACATTTTCTGTAGCTTTTTCTTTTGTACAACCAGAAAACATGGTTACAACTAATATCATAGATAATATTAATACGGTTAATCTTTTTTGCATATTAAAACCCTCCATTTTTCTTTCAATGTTTTTACCACACTTTTTTGTGTAATATTACTATACTAAATTATAACTTTTTAGTGAACTTATAATCTTATGATGATATAATCAAATTTTTAAATCTATAAAATTTTACTAATACTATTTCTATTTTATAATAATATTTTTTGATAATTACTATTATAGTTGAAATGGATAAACTCTAATAGTATAATTTATATACAAAACAGCCAAGTGAAAGGGTGTATAAAACAACATGTTAAACATTACTACCAAAAGTATAAAGTCCAAAATAGTATTATACTCCACTTTTAGTCTTCTTATAATTGGAACTCTTTCAAATATATATATATATCAATATTTCAATAAAATATTATCTCGTAAAGTGGATACCATAAATAATATGAATGTCAGTAACCTATCATCTCAAATAGATATTAGGCTTTCAAATCTAAATGATTTAACATTACTCATAGCAAACAATCAATCAATACAAAATATTATAGGATATGAATCATTGAACAATTCGTTTTTAAAGTCAAGCGGTATTGAAGCACAAAAAATATTGACAAATTATATTGATTCCTCCATAGTCAATAAATATGTTAAGAAAGCCATGATTTTCAATGATGATGGTCTGATAATTGAATCAATCAGTAAAGAACAGGGTTATTTGGATGATTATAAAAATGTAATTACTAGTGAAAATTATAAGTTACTACAAGAAAATCCTCAACAGCTCTATCAACTCATATCAGAACCTGTTGTATCATCAGGTAAATTATGTATGCCAGTTCTAAAACCTATCTATAGTTTAAGCAATAAATATATTGAAGGCTGGCTTTATATGGAAATGGATTTAGAAATAATCAATGATATATTAGACTCCTACAAATCATATACAAGTTTATTTGTTGTTACCAAAGAAAATAAAATTATTCATTCAAATAATTATTGCAACATAGATTATCATAATCTAATAAAAAGTGATAGTGATACTTTTAATGGTTATAGAATTAAATCTTATAATATAGATAAATATGGTTGGCAAATATATACAGTGGAAGAACTCATCAATATAGATATGGAAACCAAAAATATGATATCCATCTTTTATATGACTGTAGGAATATCCTTACTGGCTGGACTTCTAATATTTATAGGTGCATCAAATATCATCACTCAGCCTATTAAATTACTCAAAACCCGTATCAAGAAAATTTCCTCAAAGGATTTTTCTTATGATGCCGAAACAGAGAATCTTCATGGTGAAATCGGGGAAATTGGACATGTCATAAATGAAATGGCAAGAGATATAGAAAAATTATTAGAGCAATCCATTGAAATGACAAACGAAAAGAAGAACTTTGAAATTGCAATGTTACAGTCTCAAGTCAATCCTCATTTTCTATATAACACTTTGAATTCAATTCATTGGATGGCAACCTTACAAAAAAACACAGGTATCTGTAGACTTGTTGATGCTCTTACCAATCTATTAAAGAACATGTCCAAATCTTTTTCTGATAAAGTTACTTTAGAAGAGGAGCTAAGATTATTAGATGATTATCTGACCATTCAATCAATAAGATATATGGAAAGCTTTGAATTTGTAAACAATATAGATAGTTCCCTATATAATAAGAAGATTGTTAAGATGACATTGCAACCTTTAGTAGAAAACGCAATTTTCCATGGTATTGAACCTAAAGGAAAATTTGGGACAATAACATTGGATAGTCAAGTAAAAGACAATTGTTTATTTATAACTGTAACAGATGATGGTATTGGTATGACTGAATATGACATTATTAAACTTACAACCAAAACAAAAGAAACTAGTAAAGGTTCAATAAATGGTATTGGTTATTACAATGTCAATCTACGGCTTAAATTAATCTATGGAGATGATTATGGATTAAGTATAAAAAGTGAATTTTCTAAGTATACGACTATAACAATTAAAATACCAATTGAGGAGTAAGCATATGGATAAAAAATTGACTTATAAAGTTTTACTTGTAGATGATGAACTAATTATTTTATCTGGACTAAAATTTTTAATAGATTGGGAAGCTATTGGCTGTGAAATAATAGATACAGCAAGTAACGGACAAGAGGCGTTAAGAATTATAAAAGAACAATCTCCTGATATTGTAATCTGTGATATAAACATTCCAGTATTTGATGGTTTAGAGGTTTTAAAACAATCAAATGAGTTCAATCAAAATATAGTTTTTATAATGCTTACAAATCATCAAGATTTTCATCTAGCACAACAAGCACTTAAGCACAAAGCGGTGGATTATATACTTAAAACCAATTTGCAGCCGAAACTATTTACACAAGCAATTGAAAATGCACAAAACGAATTAAATAAAAGAAGGAAAATAAATAAAATAGATTTTGTAGAAAGTTACATCAATAAAAATGAAAAAGAGATGATAAAAAATAGTTTATCAAATATTTTAAATAGCGCTGCCAATGATAGGTATTCTCTCATTGAACAATTTAAGATATGTGAATCTGCTGGTATTTTTGAATCATATTCATTAATGCAGATCTATATAAATAATCCAGATATTATTAATATCAATTTGTTTTCGGCAGAAGATAAAAATAAGATAGTGGAATGTGAAAAAGATATCATCAATAAAATATGCAAAAATTTCTTTGAACAATACATCATATTAGATTACGATAGCAGCTCTGTACTAGTGCTTATTTCTAATCATCCAGATATAGAAAAAGAGTATATAAGGCATTTTTACAGAAAATTATTGACAACTTCAAAAAACATTCTCGAAACCTCCGTTGATATTGCTATAACACAAGTTTTTAATACTAGTGAAGATGTTTACTCCTGTATAGAACAATTAAAGCAAATAAATAACTTCTATTATTATAATAATACAAATATTGTTTTCTATGATGAAATAAACCAAGAGCTCTATACTGGCAGCTTTGATATATCCAATATCATTAATGATCTAAGTAAAGCATTAACTACCCATAATACAGAAAATATTAATAATGTGTTTAAAAAACTTATAGAGCTATTAATATCTTCAAAACCCAAAAAGCAAAATGCTATAAATTGTTGTATTAGAATATATAATTACACCATTGTGACTTTGCAATCCCTTGACAACCAAAAAGCTTTTAATGAAAGTTTCAGTAATAGTGCTGATACAATAAATAAGTTAATGTCGCTTGGTACCTTTGAAGATGTTATTCTATGGATTAAAGAACTAAATAATACTGTTATCAATTATAATCTATTAGTAACCTCTAAGAGTAATAATCTAATAAACAGTGCCAAAGAATTTATATTAGAGCATATAGATACTAAACTAACCTTAAATTCCGTAGCAAATTATTTGAGCATTTCACCAAGCTACTTGTCTTACCTTTTTAAAAAAGAATGTAATCGTAATTTTGTAGATTACATAAACCAATTAAAAATCGAAAAAGCTTGTAACCTATTAAATAAAAAACAATACTTAATATATGAAATAGCATATATGTTAGGATTTGATAACGCTTATTATTTCACTAAAATATTCAGAAAATACAAGGGGGTTACCCCAAAAGAATACCTACAAAAAATTAAAGGAGACCATAATGTATAACAAAAAAGAAATCCTATCAGCATTAGAAGAAAATATCAACTTATTATCAACTGATAATATAAAAGAAAAACTTGCTAATAATCCATTTATTCATAAGCAAATAGAATTATTAAAGAAGAATGGGGAAAAATATCATTCAGATAAAGCTTCAACTTTTTTATATAGCAAATACAGATTATTTAGTGATACCGGTGATAGAGCCATCTACGAAAAAGATTACTTCAATAGACGTAGCAATCTTATGACGTTTTCATTACTATCTTTTTTGTACCCTGACAATACTGTCTATATTACTAATCTAGAAAACATATTATGGAATATATGCAGCGAATATTCCTGGTGCTTACCTGCTCACTTTTTAGACGCAGAGAGTAACGTTCTTGATTATACTATGCGTTCTTGTCATATTGATTTGTTCGCATGTGAAACTGGTCTTGCACTGTGTGAGACCTTACAAATAAATAGAGACAAACTGTCAAAAGAACTTATTGCAATAATTGAATCTGAAGTGAATAGACGTATTTTAGACCCTTTCATAAATCCTGATAACTTTTACCGTTTTGAAATAATGTCCAATAACTGGAGCTCAGTTTGTGGCGGTTCTATTGGTTCTATGGCTATGTATTTGATTAAAGATAAATATAAACTTACTAATATATTGCATAGAGCTTTATCCTGTATTGATATATACTTAAAATCTTTTGGTGATGATGGAATATGTACAGAAGGACTATCCTATTGGACTTATGGTTTTGGTTTTTTTGTGGTTTTTGCAGATTTATTATATCAAAAGACTAAAGGTAAACTGGACCTTTTTACTAATGATAAAGTTAAGAGTATAGCATTAAGCCAACAACTTTGTTATATATGCGAAAATCATGTAATAAGTTTTGCCGATGGTATACCCATAGATACTTATCGTATAGGTTTAACTTCTTATCTACAAGAAAAATATAAAGAAATTAAAATACCAGATATTCAATATGCCAAAAATATTTATGATGATCAGTGCTATAGGTTTTGTTTAACCTTAAGAGATTTTCTATGGATCAGCAAACATCCTAGTTATGGATTAGAAGAAACTGTCTCTAAATACTTAGAAGACTCTCAATGGTTTATAAGTAAAAATACTGATATGAGTCTTATCGCAAAAGGTGGTAATAACGGAGAATCCCATAATCATAATGATGTTGGTTCTTTTATCTACCATAAAAACAGTAAACCTATATTATGTGATGTGGGTGCAGGATTATATGATGACGATTATTTTAGTACTAATAGGTATAACAATTTTTGTACTAATTCCAGTAGCCATAATATACCTATTATAAATGGTAATTTACAAGAATTCGGTCAACAATACAGAGCCAAGAATATAAAATCATCTATATCTGATAAAGTTGACGAATTCTTTTTAGAACTCCAAGACTGTTACAAAGATACAGATTTGACATTATTTACTCGTGATATTAAAGTAGTTAAAAGTCTATCGCCAACAATAACTATAACAGATACATTCAAATTTGGAAAAGAAAGTACAGTTACCGAAAACTTTATTTCACTATCACCAATAAAACTAGCTGATAATCGTATTGTTTTTACTAACGGGGATATAATATCTCAGATGGAATATGACTACTGTAAAATAGATGCTCAAATTGAGGAAACTTCATTTGTTGATCATTTTAATAATGTAGTTCCTACATTTTTAGTTAAATTAACACCAAAAGAAAAATCTAAGAACATTGAAATTATTTTAACCCTAAGCTAAATCTAAACTAATAGAGCTACTCATATCTGTGAGCAGCTCTATTATCCTATACTTTATCAATACATGACATCCACCAATTAATAGGCTCCAACCTTATATCTCCATCTTTTCTATCAAAGAAATCAAATGCAAATATTTTCTCAAGCAATTGCCTTTTATCATTTTCTTCGTAATTAGCAATATCTATGTTTTTCTTATCACATTGTTCTTTTATCCTAGGATATAATTTGTCCCATAATTTTTCAGGATTAATTATATTCATCTGGTCGCAGTGATTTATTGATAGATTACTAGCCAATCTATTAAGACAGCTTAGAACTTCACTATTTTCATAAGGATGTAAAACTGTAATCTGTTTTAGCTCATTATCTAGCATATGCTTCATCAATAAGCTCTCTATATGTTCACTATCACCTTGTATCTCCAGTATACATTTAGGATTTTCCCTTTCGTATATCATATAACCTTTGCCACTATCATCATTACAGCATTTGATAGCAATATTGGATCTTTTCAGATTTATCTCCCAATTATCTGTAGACCTTGATACTCTGTTTTCATAGTTATCATATAATCCGCTTAACATAGGTATATCTTGAATAGTAGCTAAATGGATATCTTTCTCTGTATCATCAACCAATTTAACTAACTGTCTGTACTCTATTTCAAACTTACATGTTCTACCACTATAATCCCATCCATAATTCTTGTAACGAAGTCTGTCACCAGTCAACCATGAGATATCATAACCTTCATCATACATCATCTTTATTGTTTCTTTTAACATAAAAGACATTAATCCTTTGTTCCTGTAATCTTTCAATATGCATACAGTTCCAATCCCACCAACAACTAGATTTACTTTACTTCCTTGGTATGCAGTTTCTAACTCTAGAGGGTATATTCCTATACAGCCCACTATCTTGTTATCTATCTTAAGAATTCTATTATTAGCAATCTCCTTACTGGTAGCATGTTCTACCTCTGGAAAAATATGAGGAAGATGTTTAACAAACCAATTATCCTCTTCTTTCATAAATGCCTCATTAATAACCAATAACAATTCTTCATAATCCTTAGGTGAACACTTCTCAAAGCTTTTATTTAAATTATTGTTCATCCATTAACCCTCCTGTTATTATCATTTTTCTTGTCTATTCCCACTATTTTATATTCAAAATCTTGATATACGAATCTTTCCTCTATTCCCCTCTGTAATAGATCTTTGCTGAAATCGTTCATGGTGTTTTTATTATAGGGGTTAGACTCAATATCTATTTCAAATACTTCCTTGGACATATTATCTTGTACATATACTCTATCTCCAAACCATACTGTCTGTTCTGGATGAAAGTCTCCTTGCAATTCAACATTTTCTTCTTTTTGTTCATCATTTTCAACTATAACTTGTTCACTATGATTATCTTTCGTTTTACCTTTGATTAATTCAATTCTATCAATTACATCATTAACAACCTTCTCAGAATCTTTCCACCAATCTAAGCTCCATATCCTATATAGATTCCAACCTCTTGATTCTAGGAATCTCTTTCTATGGATATCACGTTCTCTTGTAGAAGGCTGGTTATAATAAGAATAACCGTCACATTCAATTCCAAGCAAGTATCTAGAACTATCTTTGTCATATACTGCCAAGTCGATTTTATAATCTGAGACTCCTACGTTTTTCTCTACAAGATAGCCTTTGTCTTTTAATCTGACATATAACTTGGATGCGATATCATCCATATCATCTGCTTTTTTATCCCTGTCTTTTGTGTATACCAACTCTCTTAGGACATTTTCTGCTTCAGCATTTTCTTTGGAGGACACTTCTCTAGCATACTGAAGATAGTTTTTAAATAATTTTGCTCCGATATTCTTTGTTCCTTCTACTTTCAATTCTTCTGGTTCAATAGAAGTTATCACATATATTTTTTCCTTAGCACGGCTAATAGCAACGTTAAGTCTATTCTCGCCCCCATCTTGTGATAGAGCACCGAAGTTCACAGATACTCTGTCAGATTCATTAGGAGCATAACCTATGGAGAATATGATTATATCTCTTTCATCTCCTTGGACATTTTCAATATTTTTAACGAATATACTTACATCTTCATTTCCGTTTTTACGATTCTTTTCATGGTTATAAAGCTTCTTGAATTCTTTGTCATAGTTTCCTCTGGTATCCAATAAATCACTGATTAGATCTTTTTGGGTTACGTTGAAAGTTATAATCCCTATAGTCTCATTATTTTTTCTTGTTTTCAATATTGTATCTACCAAATCCACTACTTTACTTGCTTCTGCATTATTTTTCCTCTCTATCCACTTACCATCGACTTTTATTCTTTCTATTGGAGAAGGCTTACTGCCTCTTATATTAACTATGTTAGGGGATATATTAAGATTACCACCATAAAAAGCATAGTTAGAGAAATTAATGAGTTCCTCATATCTGGAACGATAGTGATAGTTAAGGTGTACTGAAGGATAATTAATCTTAGCAAGGTCTAGAAGACTTTCTTCTTCAAATGCTGCTGCAGTTTCTATTGTTGCTAATTCTTCGTCAAAATCATCATATCTTGCCATGAATGTAGAGCTTGGTTTTAACTGCTTATCATCCCCAGTTACTACAACTTGTTTTCCTCTATATATAGTCGGTATTGCATTTTCAACATACATTTGAGACGCTTCATCAAATATTATCATATCAAACATACCCTCTTTTAGAGGCAATATATCAGAAACAGTTTCTGGACTGAGAAGCCAGCATGGAAAAACAGTCAATAGAAGTTCACTGAATTCAATGACATATTTTCTAATTGGCCATGTCTTACGTTTTTTCTCAGCTTGTCTCTTGAACTCTTTGAAAAGAGGTGTATCAACAAACAACTGCAACTTATCATTCCATTTGCTTTTTATCAGGTCAGCTGTAAGACCATTCTTTTCCTTCATGAGATTATCAATTTCTTGGATAGTCTCTTGGTACATGGAAAAATGAAGGTAGAAATCGTTATATTCTTTTGTTTTTTCTATATCATTAATATGTATTAAGGTTGTAAAAGGAATAATATTGCTTAGTACTTCATTAATATCATCATGGTCTTTTACTGCACTTACAGCATAATCCAGTATTTTTACTTGAAGTTTGGATAGGTTGTCTATTCTATTTTTTAATCCATAAAATACTTCTATATTATCAGCTGCATCTTTTATTTTTTCCAAGTCACTGATAATGTCAAATTCAAGTACGAATTTTTCACATAACGAATTGAACATATCTTCTCTTATTACTGGTTTCAATTCTTTTAACATGGCTATTACTTCATTGATTATTATTCCATACTTAATGAATAACTTCTCAAGATCAGTCTTTCTCTCTTCAAAAGTCAGCAAATTTTTCTCGTATTCTTCTTTTTTGCTTTTATGTTTTAACCAATGATTGGGACTCCACCATTTACTGTCTTCATTCTGCTCTACCAACTGACCATTATCATGTTGATTTATCATATGAGCATGATTGATTACTTGCTGTTTAGTTACCCCAAAATCATTTTCAGCATACAATCTTCCAACTTTTTCTAAGTTCTCAAGCTCTATTTTTGGTATTTCACTGTTGATTTTATCAGTAATCCTGATGATTACATCTTGTAATTCTTGTATTTCAATAAAATCCAGTTTCCTTACAAAAGTATCAATCATAGGGTTTTCTTTACACATTTCTTTGTAGCTGATATAAGTCTGCGCAATGATGTCATTGGATTCTATACCATCCATAGCTTCTCTTAGCTCTTGATATTTATAATTTTCAAAAGAGTTGTCCTTACGAAAACTCCTATAGCTTTCATATCTTATATCTTCTGTTGAGGTTATAGCTTCTGAGCAGACATACATGTCATGAAGAGTTATACCGTATTCTCTTTCTTCATGAAGTATTTCTGCCATATTAGTTAGATAGCTTATCTTTTCATCAATTGCAGAGGCATCATCATCAATCTTGAGATTAAGGGAGTTATCGAAATCCATTGCTTCTGTACTAATGCATTCACATACTTTTCTATAGAAATCCCTCTTATTCTTGTTGGCATCATGTACTAGGGCAATCTTTTGATTAATATCCGCTAATCTATTATATATTACATCTAGGGCAGCTCTTTTTTGAGATACCATCAAGACTTTTTTCCCTTTGGCTAGAGAATCACATATGATATTTGCTATGGTTTGGGATTTACCTGTTCCTGGTGGTCCATATATAACTAGATTGCTTTTTTCATTAGTGCTTAATACTGCATTTTCTTGACTATTATCAAGTGAAGATAAGAAGTAGACTTCTTTTTCTGATAACTGCTTTTCTTTTTCATCTGATTTTTCGACAATTTCATCAGATACATTTTCGTCTTCTTTATTCATCAACAACAGTTCAAGTACTTCGTTGTATAGTTCTTCCTGCTCTAAATATTGATAGTCCGTATATATGGAGTTAGATAATGGAAATTGTCCTAATACCATATAGTTTTTCAATATCAATTCTCCTGCTTCATAGCTAGGCAACTTTGCATTAGTGTAATCAATAAATCTTTCAATATCTCTTTTATTAGTATCTTGTATATTGATTTTATTCTCACCAAGATATTTTATTAGTCCAGAGATTGCATCATCTGAGAATTGTTCTAGTGATGAGAATTCCATCTCTAATTCTGTTATCTTGGATTCATTGAATTTGCAATAGGCAAATATGAATACCTTATTTATTAATATCTCTTGGTCAATAATATTGGAAATCTGCCACTTATTACTAACTTTTTCTAGTTTTACAGGGAACATAAAAAGAGGGGCTCTAACGAAGGTTGAGTCATTGAATCTTCCCTCAACAAATGGATAGCTTAGATATAATTCATATTTTCCTGTTTCTTTTTCGACTGCATCAATCTCTCTAAGCAAGTAGTTAATGTTGTTAGAGTAACCTATCATCTTTTCAATCTTATCATCTATCTTATTCTTGTCAGCAACTAATTCCATATCAAATTTATCATTGATTTCTTGTTTTCTTTTAGTGAGTACTTGTTTTTCTTCTTCAGATACATCATTCAACTCTTTTATTGTCTCTTCAAGAGCTAATAATTCCTGTTTTCTATTATTGGCAATTTGCTTTTCTGAAGCTTTTAAATCCTCATTTCTTATCTTATAAGGGTCGTCAATGATTATTTTCTTTCCTTTTTCCCTATTAATAAGAAAATTGGTAAGTTCCTCATTTATGTTTTTATCTAATTCAATCAACCTTGATATATCGAATGATCTTTTTTTATGTATTTTCTTAAGAACCAGACTTCTATTTCTTCCGCTTAGGTTAATTAACCTGTCTTTATATGTTTTTAGAATATCTTTCACCGAATATTACCCCCTGCTAAAGTAGATAAATTGATATTTTATTGCTTACTAATGGTTTTATTATATCAAAATTATAGCTTATTACAAATATTTTATATATTTTTATCCCCAAGATGTCTCTTCCTTTGTTATCTGAAAATAGTTTTCAGCTATCATATGTATAATTCATAATAAAAAAGCGATAGTATCCAAATATCTCTACCATCGCTTTTATCATTATTAATGAGTTAACTTATAGATTTTTCTATTCTAATCTTCCTATTATTATTTACTATTGCCAAATTTTAAACGCATCATGTACTATATACGTATTGGATGAATTGGTATTCTTATCCCCACTTACAACTATTTTTATTATATGTTTATTATTGGCAAGACCTCTTACTCTATATAAAACTTGTTGATGCTGTTTAGAAGATGATTCATAACAATCTAGGTTTTCTTGTACCAGCTGTCCATCCAAATATATATCAGCATAACCTAGATTAGAATTTTTTGCACCTAGCCAGTCTACCCCAGTTCCAATGAATTCATATTCTATATAACTATCCTGTGTATTACTATAATGTTCTGTATCTAAATAATTGTTGGGATCTTGAGAATACTGTACCCATGTACCTTGATATACATTTTCTATATCATTATCATCAATAATATAACTGTAGGATTTATGATTTCCAGCTTTTGAGATTGTATCAACAACAGATGGTATACTCATATCTGGTTCTGATGGGTTAGGTCTAGATGATGAACCTGGATATGTAAAATGATTATGAGGGTAATTCTCTGTCATTACTGCATCCATATGTCCAACCATAATATCTCTATCTGACATTTCCGACCAGTAACCTACATTGCGGTTAAAGAAAAATGTATCTGGCTGTGATGATGCTACTCTATAGACTACATTTCTGCTTATATCCGTATATCCTGAACTTCCTTCATCTAAATATATACCTCCCGGTGCGCCTACAACATTGTCATGAACATGATTACCCTTTATTCTTGATCCCGGCTGATATCCAAGCATATAGATTCCACCACCATCATGCAGCTTTTCAAGGCAGTTTCTTATATGGTTGTACTCTATTACATTTTGTCCAGCTATAGTTGGACAATCGTATCCCCAGCTCCATCCACTGCTTATTCCTGTATAAGATACGTGATTAAGGTCATTATAACTAACAATTGTTCCTTTTGTTAATCCTAACCATACACCTATAGCTCCATTATAACTTTCTCCAATGTTATATATTTTATTGGCTAGTATTTTGTTATTTTTTACGACATTTGTATCTGCAGCATAATTAGATTCTTCTGTATTTTCAGGTCCTATTTGAATTCCTGAAGAGCCTATACCATCAAATTCACTTCCAATTACAGTATTATTCTGGCTTTCTCTATGGAAATCAACGCCAGCTTTACCTATCATCTTGAACTTACAATCATCAAATCTAATGTTACTAGAATAATCAAATCTGATTGCCCCTGGCATTTTAGTCCAGTTACCGTTACATTTTAAAAATGATGCCTGTCCTGTAACAGCCCCTTCTTCGCTATTGGGACTATTATAACCTGTACATTCAAATGAGATTCCTGTAAATGAAATATTCTTTATGTGGTCATTGCTTTCTCCAGAACCTAAAATCAAATCTTCCACTTTTGGTACATAAACTTGGGCACTCTGCATATCTTCACCATTTCTTGGTATATAATAGATATACTTTGAACTTCTGTCAAAATAACTTTCTCCTGGTTCATCTAGTAGTTCAAAAGCATTTTGAACATAGTTAGGGTCTTGGATAACAAGAGGTCCTCCTATTCCAGTTTGTACATCATAGAAAGCTTGTGGTTTCATTTCTATGTTCAATCCACCAGAAGAATTAGTATGTACACTCTTAATAGGTATAATATGAAATGTCCATCCTACAAGATATACCATTTCAATATCTGAAACATTTCTCCAATTATTCATATTATTGAACTCATAAGAAGAGTCTGTTGTATATCCTTGATGAACAGTTAGAGTTCTATCTCTTGCAGTATCTTCATAATATTTTGGGAAACCATCAACTGAATTATCGTACCATGTCATATTTGGATTATCATAACCACTCCATCCATTGATTCCTGTTCCTGTATTTCTTGCGATTACTGCTCTTCTTCCATTAACATATATTTCTCTAGAATAGTCTACATCCGCAGGTGCTAAAGCTCTATAAGCGCCTGCTTTATCTGGAGCCGCTTCCCATCCTTCAACTTTTTTCCCACCACTGATTACTGGTGTCTCATTAGGGTATGCTTTATATAATACATTGTACCCGTTTGTTCCTGAATCAGTTTTATTAAATATTATAGGTTCATCAATGAAATATGTTCCACCCCTAAAATATATGATTATATCACCTGTCATATTGCTGTTTATGGTTCTTACGAAATCTCTTGCTCCTGCAATAGTTTTTAATGGTGCTTCTATAGTCCCAGGATTATTGTCATTCCCATCGGGTGATACGTATAACTCAGCTTGATAATTATCTTGTTTTGTTATGGTTACGTTCCACTTATAGCTATTACCATTTTTTGCTGTAACTGTATATTCTACAGATCCATTACTAAAATCCGTTACTTGATTATTATCAGGTAAACAAGTTGTATAATCTGTAGTTGTTATTATCGGATAGACTTTAGTTAGATCTGTATCATTAAATACTTTTATATTTATCTGCTGATTAGAATAATCTATATTAGTTGAACCTATCTGATTTGGTACAACAAATGATTTTATACCTGCTTTTTGAACAACCACATCAACTTCTGGTTGTAAATTGTCAGGATTATAGAAATAAGGTGGTGAAGTAAATAGATTATTATTAATAGTTCCTGTGAAACTATAAATTCCTGGCTGATTAGGATTAAAAGGATTGTTTATGTCTTCTTTCCAACTTTTATTAGGGTCTGTTGACGGATATATATCTATCCTACCTCTAAGGTCATTCTTCTCTTGTGTTGCATACATAGCTTGATGTGGCAATGGAAGATTGTCATTTGCTATTCCTTCTGTCACTACTATATCATCAATACTTCTTATGCTTGTCAGCTTGATGGGCTCTCCATAGACTTCCATTTCAACAATATGCACCCAATCATTACTTGGTGTTAATTTAATATAACGTACAGTACTGTCATAGGATATGCTGCATTCATATGGCTCATAATATGCTGGACTATTATTTATACCACTTGCACTTGGTGGATCTATTCCCGTGTCTTGATCATATACTGTTGTCCAGTTGGTTTTATCATTACTTACTTCTAATTTTATATGGACTGGTGCACACTCGAAATTAACATCATTGAAATTTTTGTTAAAATATAATAACACTTTATTTATGGACCTCTCCTGCTCCAAATCCACAATTGCCCAATAAGGTTCTACATAGTTCTCTTCAAATGGTGCCCAAAAAGTTGCCACACCATCTACTGATGCCCTGTCTCTCCTTCCATCTACGATAGCACTTGCTGGATAGTCTGGGTAAGATGAAGATGCCTCTACATTTTTCCCTAATGCATAATTTTCACTTACCTCTTCTGCATGTACCGTTAAATAACTAAATGATAAATTAAATAGATTGGTAAATACATAAAAACATAATACTGTGACAATTAATAAACGCGAATATTTTTTTATCCCCATAATAATAAAAATCCTCCTTCTTAAGAATATTGTTAATCTCAATATTTATTATATTTGATTAATTCCAACAAACAATAATAAAATATCACAAAAAATATAAATATATGATTATTATCAATAATTCTTTGGTTAAATTTACTGACTAAACACATTTTAAAAATATATTTTATAATAATATAGTCTACTTTTTTGAATAATATATATTAATAATTGTACATATTAGATATATAATATTCCCCAACAACATATAGTGCTTATCTGTTATTATTAAATATTATTTGTTTGAGAATAAGTTACACTATAATACTAAGTAATATTCACAGATAATATGGTTAAACTAGATATTGATAACATATTAGAAAGGAGCATATCATGTTAAATAGTATCTATGAAACACGTACAAGATTAGATGAAGGTTACCATATCTCATTGACCATACCAAAAGAAGAATACACAGTCATATATGGAAATGATATCAATGAACAACATGCCACTGAGATTATTAATGATTATCTACAACATAGAGATGATGATGGTGAAGCCCATGACATCAAGATATATGACCATGAAGCCAGTAATATGATTGAGATAGAAGCTCAGTTGAATTATATAGGAAATGAACATACTGATTATAATAAATCTCATGGGGAACTGTTTTCAAAAAATACCAATGAATAATAAATGTAGAGGGGCTTAATCATTAAATTTCAGCCCCGTTTTATTTCCCGATAAAGGACTCATGTCCATTGACTGCAATCGGGAATTATACTATAATTATAGTACTTGGAGATATTATAATTTATAGCTTTTAATATATTCAAGTATCTAAAATTAAATATTATTGGGAGGATTGTTATGAAAAACAGAGTAAGAAAGTTATTAAGCATGTTATTAGTTCTAACCGTAGTATTTAATCTACATACTGTATTCATGTATGCAGGTGAAGATACTATCACTTCAACACCAACAACTACTGACACAACCTTACCAGCAGTCAATCAGCTAGAAAATGTCATTGACATATTGACTGTCAACGACTTCCACGGAAATGTAAAAGAAAGTGGTAAAAACATTGGAATGTCTAAAATGGTTCGTTATATTAATGAACAAAAAGCTGTAAATCCTAATACCATTGTTGTTTCTGGTGGAGATAACTACCAAGGAACAGCTCTTTCTAATCTAACATATGGTGCTCCTGTTAATGAAATGTTCAAAGGTATGGATGTTCTTGCATCAGCAGTAGGAAACCATGAATTTGACTGGGGCGTAGATAGAATTGAACAATGGGCGAAAGATGGGAATTTTACTTTCCTTGCTTCTAATATCTACGACAAAACAACCAATGAACCTGTAACTTGGGCCAAGCCTTATCTAATTCATGAAATAGCTAATAAAAAGATTGCTTTTATTGGTCTTTCCACAATAGAAACAGCTCATAAAACTAAAGTTGATAATGTAGCTACTCTAGAATTCAAATCAGCTGACGAGGCTGCTAAGATTTGGGTAGATTATCTACAAGCTGGTAAAGCTGAAGAAGGAACTCCAGATATAATTATCGCCCTAACTCATGTTCCTACATGGCAAGATAACTATGGAGAAAATCCTGAAACTCCTATAACTGGTGATGAAATCAATGCTCTATGTCAAGTTGAAGGACTTGACGCAGTTATAACAGGTCATTCACATAAAACTGTTGCTGGTTATATCAATGATAAACCTGTTGTTCAAGCATATAAATATGGTAGAGCAGTTGGTAAAATATCTATAGAACTAAATGAAGATGGTACAGTAAAATCCATTACTCCATCTGTAGATTCTGTTTATAAAAATTCTAAAGACCTACTTGAAGATCCAGAAACCAAAGAAATATATGATAAATACAAAGAAGATTTTGCTCCAATAGCTGACGAAGTGGTAGGAAAGTTAGAAGGACGATTATCACATGATACCAATAACGTTACTCCACTAGGCTATTATGTTACAGATATCATGAGAAAATCCGCTAATGCTCAAATAGGATTAACTAATGGTGGCGGTCTTAGAAGAAGTCTTGAAGAAGGCGATATTACTATGGGCGATCTATACGAGGTAATACCTTTTGATAATACTTTAGTCACTATGGACGTATCTGGTTCATTACTTCAATCATTAGTAGATCATGGAATTGATGCAGCTGACATGGGTGACGGTCAATTTGCTGGATTGAAGGTTATATATGACCCTAATGCAGAATATGAAAAAAGAGTAGTCAGCATTACATTAGAAGATGGTACTCCTTTAGATATGGATAAAAAATACACATTGGTAACTAATGATTTCGTAGCTACTGGTGGAGATAAGTACAACTTTGAAGGTGCTGAAAATGTTGTAGACACGTTTGTTCCAATAAGAGATGAACTTGTTAAAGCAATAAAAGCAGAAGGTACAGTAGTAGCTCCTACCGTAGACGTAATGTCAACTATAGGTACTTATGAAATAAAAGCTGGTGATGTTCTATGGAAAATAGCTAAGGTATATAATACTACCTATCAAGAACTAGCTAAGTTAAACAACTTAAAGAATCCTCATAAAATATACACTGGAAAAACATTATTAGTACCCGCTAACTAATTAGTATTTAGTAAGGGGCTGTATCATGATACAGTCCCTTTTCTTAACCCTGAACAAGGAGAAAAATGACATGAAATGTAGATTATTAGTTTTGATTATACTTACTTCATTGTTCTTGACCTCTTGTAATTCCAACCCTGAAGGTGATATTACTAAAGATGAAAAATACGGTGGTCTTGCTACATATTATGAAGAAGATATGGAAAAACCTGAATATGACGTGGTCAAAGCAAAAGTTATTAGAGTAGATAGAGATGATACTACTCTTGATCGTCCTGACATTCCCATTGAACAAGACATTAGATATCAGCATCTTTATATTAGGTTATTGCAAGGTAAACATAAAGGGGAAGAATACTCTGTCAGGAACACAGTTGAGATGGTCAATCCATATAGACTGGTTTTTAAGACAGGAGATAAAATGTATATCTATGTTTATGAAACAGATAAAGGCACAGTTGGAAATATACATATATATGAACGCTGTAGAGATAGTGCAATCTTTATCATTGTGATAGCTTTCTTGATACTATTAGTTGTCGTTGGTGGATTCAAAGGACTAAAATCAGTGATTACACTTACTTTCACCATAATACTCATAGCCTTTGTTATGTTACCACTTATTCTAAGAGGTTTTAATCCTTTGGTAGTAACAGTGGGAATCATAGCTATAACCACAACCTTTACATTGCTTATAATAAGTGGGTGGAACAAAAAAACAAGAACAGCAATTTTAGGTACTGTAGGCGGGGTTCTAGTAGCAGCTCTTGCTGCTGGTCTTGTCAGTGGAGTTGCCATGCTTACTGGACTTGGTGATGAACAGGCTAGGATGTTAGCATATATTCCTCAAAACAGGCACTTGGATTTTAAGGGAATCTTATTGTCTGGTATTATAATAGGTGCTCTAGGAGCTGTTATGGATGTTTCTCTGTCAATAGCTTCAGCTATGTGGGAAATCGAAGACAATACACCTAAGATATCGACTAAACGATTAATAAAATCAGGTATGAATATTGGTAAAGATATAATGGGTTCTATGTCCAATACGTTGATATTAGCTTATGTTGGCGGTTCAATACATCTCTTGTTGTTATTTATCGCTTATGACATAACTATAGTTGAAATCTTGAATATGGATATGATTGCCTCAGAAATCGTAAGGGCAGTAGCAGGAAGTATAGGACTCATTTCAGCTATTCCATTAACTACATGGATAGGTGGCACAATAGGAAGAAAAAATTAAGTTTTTGTAGACAACCAATACTTTATTCTATATAATATACTTGTACTGTAGCAGAGCAGATATTACGCGTTAAGTGTTAGAGGATGGGAAGTTTCCTCTAAACGAAAAACCTGCATGGTGTTAGGTTTGCGGTGTGATATTGTTTCCGCTGTTACATAGAGAATAAGTGTATGATAATACCTTTTTTCTTTTTATGTAACAGATACTATGTAAAAAGAAAGGGGGTTTTTTGTTTATGCTAAATAATACAAAAACCGTTTATGTGATGCTTTTATGATTATTTTCGGAATAATACAATTAATAATCCAATAAAATTATAGGAGGCACATAAATGAATAATTCAAAATCAAGTTATTATATAAAAGTAATTGTACAGACAGGTCTGCTTATCGCAATCGCCCAGATTGTTAAGATGTTCAGTACTTACATCTATTTTGCAGGAGCACCAGCAATTAGAATTAGTTTCTCAGGTCCTTTTACCAAAATGCCTGGTATCTTGTTTGGTCCTGTTGTGGGTGGTATTAGTGCTGGTCTATCTGATATTATAGGTTATCTTATTAAACCTCAAGGACCTTATATTCCTTGGTTAGGCGTAACAGCTATATTAGGTGGTATTCTTACTCCTCTCATCTGGAAAGGATTAAGGAATATTGAAATCAAAAAACTGCAAACTATATGTATAATTGTTTTTTCAGCAATCGGTCTACTTGGTATATTTAATCATATTCAACTTACTTACTATGAAACTGGTACTTGGGCTAAATATATATCATCTATTGGCAAAACCACTACTTTTGCGACTGTTTTATTAATAGCTACTTCCCTAGTAGGATTTTTACTGCTATTGATAGACCGCATAATCCAAAAAAGATATAATCAACTTAAAATATATAATAATTTCTTGAAATTAATTATATCCGTGGGTATACCAGGATTATTAGTAACTACGATTAATACTCAACTTCTTAGAATGTTTATTCCTGTGTTATCCAAAAAAGCCTTTATTGCTTTTCTACTGCCTAGAATTGTAGAAGAGCTATTCATAACAGTTTATATATCATATATGTTATCGCTATTGCTTTATTTATATAATAATTTATTTAAAAACAAATAATTACTTAGAGGTATGGATAAATGAAGAAGATATATTCAACAAATAGATTGGTACTACGAACTATTGATACATCCTTCACTAGAAGGGTATTAGACTATTATACACGTAACAAAGATTTTCTGATGCCTTGGGAACCAAAACGTGAACAAAACTTTTATAAGCCTATGACACATAGAAAAACTTTACGGAGAGAACAAGATCTAATTAATAATCTATCCATGCTAAGGCTTTGGATTTTCAAGAAAGAGGATACTGGTTTTGAAAGAATTATAGGAACCTTAGCCTTCTCCAACATTGTTAGAGGCTGTTTTCAATCATGTTTCTTAGGGTATAAGCTTGATAAAGATGAAATTAATAACGGTTATATGTCAGAAGCTCTTGAAAAAGGAATAGAAGTAATGTTTCATGACTATAAGCTTCACCGCATAGAAGCTAACATAATACCTAGGAATGAAGCTTCAATTAATCTAGTTAAAAAATTAGGATTCACTAACGAAGGACTATCAAAGAAATATCTTAAGATCAATGATATATGGGAGGATCACTATCATATGGTATTGCTTAATGAAGACATGGAATAGAAAAATAAATGTAGAAATATATCTTATAATAAGAAATGTTAACACATTATTTACATTTGAAACATGAATTATACACAATTATATACTATGATGGTATTGTAAGAAAAAACTCTTACATAAGAAACTCCCCCCCTCATTCTTTATATAATAAAAAAGCATTGATTAAATCCTCGGATCAATGCTTTTTTTTGTAATTGTTGAACTCAACAATATTTTTTCTGTATCTAGTGGGAACGAATTGTCTTTGTAATACAAGATTCTTCCTCTCCTTAATTCCTATATGCTCAAAATAGCCTTTCCACATTTCTTGGAAATTTCTTTCTCTCTCTGAAATAGCTATATCTTCCTGATACTCAAAGTCTGTTATCATCCATTCTCTTTTATTATATATAACTGCTTTATTACGCTTTTTGTCATGGATAATAAATTTCTCATTTTTCATTCGATCTGCAAAATGGTCAGCAAGTAATTCAATAACATCATTGTCAGGCGTTAACGGTGCATACAACACATCTCCCACCTCTTGGAATCTTAACAAACCTAATAATCTATGCCTTTCCTTTGATACTTTGGAAGATAGATTATGGACATTCAGAACATCCTTATGAGTATGGTCATTGTCTATTTTATAACCCATCTTAAATCCTAATTCAAGATATTTTAATATATAGCAGTCTTTTTTGTAATCATCGGATAAAAAGGTATAATAGACGTTTTTCATAGCTTCATCGGATATCTTATTCCATATGGCATCATATACTTTACCTGCTTTTTTATCATCAGTAGCAATATTAACCTCTTGTTCTAATAGTTGCATTTCATATCTATTTTCATAATATATTCCATTAGCTTTTTCAGTATAATAGTGTTCGTATACACAGCTTAAGAGTCCATTAAATGTTCCATCATGTAGATACACCATATTATCAATCCTTTATTAATTATTGCTATATATTGAATTTAACCATATATGCCCATTTCAATAGTTCAATATATTTTTGACTTGTTATCATCCTAATAGAACCAAAAAATTGCTACCTCATAGAAATTACTTAATTCTATTTAATGTATTTATATTTTCAAAGTAAGTTGTTCATAAGGTGGTAAAGCATTCAAGATGGTTTTAATAGTCTCTGGGTCAAGATTTTTTTCTCCGTAATACTTTCCGTTGCAAGTAACAAAAAATCTAGCTCTTTTCAATACCACTCCCATTTTTTTCAAATCTTCATAGGTAACTATTCTTACTTTTCTTTGTTTTAGTATTCTTCTAGCTGAAATCATCCCAATCCCAGGAATTCTTAATAATTCGTTTACTGATACTTTGTTTACTTCTTTTGGGAATTCACCAATATTTCTAAGTGCCCATATCATCTTAGGATCATAGTCCAAATCAAAATTAGGATTGCTGTTATCCAGTAATTCTTTTGCCTCAAATTTATAGAATCTCAAGAGCCAATCTGCTTGATATAACCTGTGTTCCCTAAGCATTGGTGTTGTAGTTGCACTTATGGCAGGTAGGTTACCACCTTTATTGACAGGTACATATGCAGAAAAATATACTCTTTTTAGCTTGAATCTTTTATATAATTGATCAGTTATGCTTAACATTGACAAATCACTTTCACTGGTAGCGCCTACAATCATCTGAGTAGATTGACCTGCTGGAACAAATTTTTTAGCATGTTTGTAACGAGCTACTTCGTAACTTGATTTATTTATCTCGTCTTTTATTTGATTCATTGGTAAGAATAATTTCTTCATTGTTTTTTGAGGTGCTAATAATTTTAGTCCCTCTTCTGTTGGTAATTCTATATTAACGCTCATCCTATCAGCTAGCTCCCCAGCTTGCTGAATGAGTATCTTATCTGCTCCTGGTATAGCTTTTACATGAATATAACCAGAAAATCCATAGTGATTTCTAAGTATAAGTAGAGTCTTGACTATCTTCTCCATTGTGTGATTAGGATTTTTTTCAACAGCTGAGCTTAAGAATAGACCTTCTATATAGTTTCTTCTATAAAATTCAATAGTAAGTTCAGCTACTTCTTCCGGTGTGAAACTAGCTCTTTGTACATCATTGCTCAATCTATTAACACAGTATTCACAATCATATACGCAATAATTGCTAAGTAATATTTTTAATAAGGATACACATCTACCATCAGACGCCCAAGTATGACATATACCACTAGCTTGCGAACTTCCTATCTTACCTGTATTCTTTCGATTAACACCACTAGAAGCACATGAAACATCATACTTAGCTGCATCAGCTAATACTTGTAATTTTTCTATTATATTCTTCTTCATATAATCACCATCTATATTATATCAAAATTATGGCAGTAATGCAAACATATGTTCTGTCAAATAATCTGGCTTTTTGAATGATACTTTATGAAGTTAAATGAAAAACTAATTGTCTAGTTCCAAATTAAGAAAATGACAATAACTCTTGCACTCATTTCTAGTATAATGTAAGTATGGTTGCCTGCCTGTACTAGAAAGGAGTTTTTATGCAAGATAAT